>Ga0209062_1000058_pt1 | contig 431603 bp, 378 predicted proteins | sample Coa_R2_2_FD_187158 | JGI IMG/M metagenome (GOLD analysis project Ga0209062, IMG submission 187158) | Surface soil microbial communities from Centralia Pennsylvania, which are recovering from an underground coalmine fire - Coalmine... | ecosystem: Environmental > Terrestrial > Soil >...
TTCTTGACCCGCGCCTCCGCAGGCCACCTCATGCGGTCTTAGCCGGTATTTCTACCGGGTATCCCCCACCTCTGGGCAGGTTATCCACGTGTTACGCACCCGTCCGCCACTCGAATCAGTCCCGAAGGGCTGACCCCCGTTCGACTTGCATGTGTTACGCACGCCGCCAGCGTTTGTCCTGAGCCAGGATCAAACTCGCCATCCAAGTATTTCCAGACCAACAAGCTGCGCTCGTCAGCCGGTTCTGCTTGCGTCGAGTCTACGACTCATATTAAAAGGAATTGCTCCGGTTTCTTGTGACCAGCCTTTACAGGTCGGTCAGCCCGCTTTCGTGCGCCCTCTTGCGAAGGCTCCGCACGGTTCCCCGTTGCATACGCTGTGCTACTGCTTCTCACTCTTCAATTGTTCAGGTTCGCCAGCGGCCTCGCCGCTCTGTGCATCGGCGCCCTCGCGCCAGACGCAAAGTAGATAGTATCATACTGCTCAGGGTGAGTCAAGCCCTCTTGGGACCAATTTGCGAAATTGCTCGTTTATACCCACAAATCGCCCCCAAACTCCCAGGAGCGTAGGCCAGGTGTCCTATCAATGGAGGAACTATTACGTTCTCCTGCGCATAAGATACAATGTGCGCAGGCAACCAGTGGTTCACAGGCATATCTAGCACATCTAGCACATCTGGCGGATGCCCACGAGAAAGCGAGGCAGGCGTATGTCGAGACAGCCGGGAGAGCCGGGGCGGTCGAAACAAGCGCAAAATTACGGCAAGACAAACCAGCAGGGCAACCCTGACCCCTCGGACCGTCGAGCCGTGCAGCAATCCTCCCTCTGGGAACCCGAAACGCCACAGATTCCACAACCCCAGCCATCACAAGCGGTATCGCCACCAGCATTCTCTGCATCCCCGATATCGCCAGCAGTGCCACCACCGCAACTACAGCCGCCACCACGCCAGCGCCGCCGCGCCGCAGTGGAACCATCGTCCGCCACGGCAGTCTTGCGCGGGCAGACAGTTTCCTATCGGGTGCGCATCAGCACGCGGGCGCGAGTGGTGCGCCTGGTGATTCGCCAGGAGAGCGGACTGGAAATCGTCGTGCCACGCGGCACCCGGCGCGGGCAGATCGAAGATGCGCTCCAGCAGAAAGCCGGCTGGATTCTGCGCACCATGCAACGTGTTGCCCGCGATACCGCCGTCTCCGCGATGCCGCCGCTGCAAAATGGCAGCCAACTGCCATTCATGGGCCGCACCCTCACCCTCGCCATCGTGCCCGTCATCTCCGGACAGTTTGGGCAATCCGCCGTCGCAATAGAAGGACGCCCGCGTGTGACACTCTCCGGCGAAACGCTGTTGGTGCGCATCGCCGAGAGCGAGCGCAACAATCAGGATATCCTGCGGGCGGCGCTCGAAGGTTGGTATCGCCGCCAGGCGCGCGACCTGATTCCCGCGCGCCTCATCACTGCCAATAGCATCTACGGCTTCAGCTATAAACGCGTGACCATCAAGGAGCAGAAAAGCCGCTGGGGAAGCTGCTCACGCGCCGGAAATCTGAACTTCAACTGGCGGCTCTTACTGGCGCCGCTGCCTGTACTGGATTACGTCCTCATCCACGAACTGGCCCATCTCAAAGAACTCAACCACGCGCCGAAGTTCTGGCGGCTCGTCGCTGCGGCCTGCCCGAACTATGAGGCACACCGTCGCTGGCTGCGCGAGCATGGGCGCACCCTGCGTTTCTAGCGATTTTTTGGGCGTCTTTTAGCCTGCGCAGAGCAGGCGCTAAAAGTACCTGCCGACTAACGCATGGCACATATATTGCGTCTTATAGGGCATGTGATCCTGGTCGCATGGTTGGGGGATGGGTACTCGCGCCCATCCCCCTGATTTTCCCCTGGCTGCGCGCTCCGCAGCGTCCTTTTCAGCGAAACGTTCACCGCTGGCGCTCATCAATTCTCCGTTCATTTCCCGTGAGGATTGCCATTTCTCCTGCGTATGTCCTAGTATGATGGCAGCCCAACCCACTTTTCGTCGAGCGAGCAGCCTATTTGCTGAAGCGCCATCCTGCCAGCCTAGTTTTCATCTTCCAGGGATTGCTCGTTCGTGGTAGACTGGTCCCACACGCATACGCACGCTTCGCACGGGCGGCGCGTAGGCTTGTGTGACATGTACCGGTAGGCATTGTGGTTTCTGTAGCATGTAGCATCTTTTACGATGTAGGGACATGTAGGGAGAGTTAACCCATGACCGTACAACCCCAGCCTGTAGCCCGATTTCGCGTTTCGCATGGCCTCAAAGCTGGCGCCTGCATTCTGGTTGCCGTGTTCCTCATGGCGCTTTCGGCCTGTGGCACGACATCCAGCAATGGCCCTGGCACAACGCCGGTGGCAGCGGTGCCGACCTCAACCGTGACCTGCCCAACCGATTCCGCTTCCTGGCATCTGGTCGCGGCAAACACCTTGACCATAGCTAGCGACACGACGTATGCGCCGGCTGAGTATGCCGACCCGAACAATCCGCAGCACTTTATCGGCTATGACATGGACCTCGTGCGTGAGATCGCGCGCCGTCTCTGCCTCACCCCCAACATTATCAAGGCGAACTTCTCCGATATCATCACCGACATCTCAGGTGGTGCGCTTGGCCAGCAACGCTACGACATTTCCATCTCGTCGTTCTCGATTACTCCCGCTCGCCAGCAGAAAGTGGCGATGATCCCGTACTTCCAGGCCGGCGAATCCATTTTGACGCTGACGGCGAATCCTGGCAACATCAAGAGCATTGCCGACATGTGCGGCAAGACGATTGCCGTGCAGAACGGCACTACGGAGAAATCCGAAGTGGAAGACGCCAATGGCACTGGTGATGGCTCATCCGGTCAGGCGCCGATCTGCAAGCAGGCAGGTAAACCCATCAACATTCTGAGCTACGACGACCAGACCGTGGTGGTGCAGCAGGTGCTCAATGGCCGCGCCGATGCGTCGTACCAGGATCAGCCGGTGACCGATTACTATGTCTCGCTCAACAAGGGCAAGCTGATTGACAGCGGCATCACCGTACAGCCGTCGCCTGAAGGCATCGTCGTCCGCAAGGACAATCCGGCGCTGGTACAGGCGATCACGAACGCGCTGAACGAGATGCGCCAGGATGGCACCTATCTGCGCATCCTGGAAGCCTGGGGCCAGCAGAAGCTCGCCTATCCGCCGCTTTCGTAAGCGCATAGTACGCGGCTACTCGTCAGGAGGCACAGTTCGTCATATACTGTGTACCAATCCTGTGGCCGTAGAACGAACGGGAGGAACGAGTGAGGATATCCACCTCGCTCGTTCCTTTCACTATCCTCAACGCTGTCATACCTGCCTGTCATTCAGGCTGATGTCGTCCTGATGTTGTTGCGCCGGTGTCCTTTTCCATATATCGGCGCCAGAATACCACTGCGTGATGTGGCCGCAAGGTGCGCAGGCAGACTCATCATGCAGTGGTTCCAACGGGGGTACTCATGATATCGTCAATCCTCCACTTTCTGCAACAGATCGTCACGCTGGGTGGAACCTACAACTGGGACTATGTCTGGACATATTTTTTTGCCTCAGATATTCTCCAGGGGCTGCTGCTCACCATTATTATCGCCATTTTCGCGCAGGTTGTCGGCTCACTGATTGGCCTGGCGCTCTATTTTGTGCGGCGCGCGAAGAACCGCGTGTTGCGCAGCCTGGCAATAGGGTACATTACCGTTTTTCGTGGCACACCCTTAATAGTGCAAATACTCTTTCTCAATGCCTTCTTACCGTATGTCCATCTCGCACGCCCCATTGCAGCTCTCAATCCATTTCAGCATCTTGGTTTCACCAATCAGATTCCATTTGATGCCTTTATCGCAGGGTCTCTGGCGCTGGCCTTCAACGAAGGGGCGTACATGTCAGAGATCGTGCGCGCAGGCATTGATTCCATTGATGTCGGCCAGCTCGAAGCGGCGAAGTCGCTGGGGATGACCTATGGACTGGCGATGCGACGCATCGTATTGCCGCAGGCGCTACGGGTGATCGTGCCACCGCTGGGCAATGAGTTCAATGGTATGCTCAAAAATACGTCCCTGGTTTCGTTTATCGCCGTTGCGGAGCTGCTTGAATCTGCGCAGTCGCGGGCGGCGTCGCTGTTCGCTCCGCTGGAAATGTTTACCATTGCCGCCATCTGGTACCTGATTCTGACCATGATCTGGACGGTCATTCAGGCGTTCATCGAGCGGCGGCTCAACGCCTCCAATCTCGATCCATCATTGCGTGGAACACCCTGGTGGCAACGCACTTTCGGTGTCGGGACACGCAAGCCGCAGACGGTTGGCACGGATGTCGTGCCGGAACTGCTGGGCGACCGAAGGTAACATCAGATGGTTCTCGGCTCTCAAGGGGCTGGGTAAGATAAGTGATAATAGCCCTCGGCTCTCAAGAGCCGGAGCACGGTGATAGACGCTGAAGCGTACTGGCGAGGGGAAGACGACGATGCAACAGAATACTCCCGGCATGGGACAACCGCAGCCTGCGCCTGGCAATGGCGCGGCATACAGAAACGGCGCCAGCGGTCTGCCGATGGTGGACGCGCGCGATGTGCATAAATATTTCCACAACAATGAGGTGCTGCGCGGCATAAATATGCAGGTGCGCAAAGGTGAGGTGGTGGTCATCATCGGGCCGAGCGGCTCCGGCAAAACGACCTTCCTGCGCTGCATCAACCATCTGGAAAAGATCAACAAAGGACGCATCTACATCGAGGGCCACCTGATCGGCTACCGCGAGACGCCGGACGGCGGCATTGTCGAGGATAGCGAGCGGAACATTGCCCAGGTGCGTGCTGAGATTGGCATGGTGTTCCAGCGGTTCAACCTCTTCCCGCATATGACGGCGATGCAGAACATCATCGAAGCGCCCATGCAGGTGAAGCATCTGCCACGCGAACAGTGTGAGGCGCGCGCCATCGAGTTGTTGCGCAAGGTGGGATTGGAGCAGAAGGCGGACGCCTATCCCGCGCGGCTCTCCGGCGGCCAGCAACAGCGCGTGGCGATTGCACGGGCGCTGGCGATGGACCCCAAGCTGATGCTCTTCGACGAAGCAACCTCCGCACTGGACCCGGAACTGGTGGGTGAGGTGCTGAAGGTTATGCGCCAGCTTGCCGAAGAGGGCATGACGATGGTGGTGGTGACGCATGAGATGGGCTTTGCGCGTGAGGTGGCCGACCGCGTGATCTTCATGGATGGCGGCGTCATTTTGGAGCAGGGCCAGCCCAGCCAGGTCTTTTCCGCGCCACAGCACGAGCGCACGCAGACCTTCCTGCGGCAGATATTGTAGGCCCCTCCCCCGTGCGCGGGAGAGGGGAGGCAGAGGACCCATCCCCACTCCCATAGGAGAGGGAAGATTGGCCCGGCGCTCTCAGTGCGCCGGGCATATTTGTTGTTCTACTGCCATTTTTCGTTGTTTCGCCGCTGCCATTTCTGGCATAGGGGATGCGTCCGCAGGAACGCATGACGAGGATATGCGGTTCCACCTCATTCCGCCTAGCAGGAGCAGGACGCGTAACGATGCCAAGAGCACAGCAACCAGCAAAACTTTCCACCCATTCAAAGCGGTCAACGCCTGCCACGCTCGTCGTTGAAACGGCCTGCGTCGAAGACCCAATCGCGTCGGCGCGCTCAGCCGGTCTGCGCTATGTGAACGACGCGATGCCCGGTGTCAGGCGGCTGCGCGCGGGCAAAGGCTTCCGCTACATCGGACCGGATGGCGCCGCAATTCGTGATAAGCAGGAGTTGCAACGCATCGCTGCGCTGGCTATCCCGCCCGCATGGACGGATGTCTGGATCTGCGCGAATCCACGCGGGCATATCCAGGCGACGGGCAGAGACGCAAAGGGACGCAAGCAATACCGCTATCATCCGCGATGGCGCAGCGTGCGCGATGAGACGAAATACCATCGTACGCTCGCCTTCGGCCTCGCGCTGCCGGGTCTCCGCGAGCGCACGGCGAAGGCGCTGGCGCTGCCAGGAATGCCGCGCGAGAAAATCCTGGCGACGGTCGCACAGTTGCTCGATAAAACGCTGATTCGCGTGGGCAACGAAGAATACAGCCGCGAGAATGCCTCATTCGGGCTGACGACCTTACAAAACGAGCATGTGGAAGTCTCCGGCGCAACGATTCGCTTCGAGTTTCGCGGCAAGAGCGGCAAATATCACAGCATTGCTATCCGCAGTCCACGCCTCGCCAGGATTATCGGGCGCTGCCAGGAGATGCCCGGCTACGAGCTGTTCCAATACACCGATGAGCAGGGCGAGCGCCATAGCATCGAATCGAACGACGTGAACGACTACCTGCGAGACCTTACTGGGCAGGATTTCACGGCGAAGGACTTCCGCACCTGGGGAGGAACGGTGATCGCGGCGCAGGCGCTCGTGGCGTTGGGCGTGGGCGAAACCGAGACCGAAGCCAAGCGGCGCATCGTCGAGGCTATCAAGACGACGGCTGAGCGGCTGGGCAATACGCCAGCCATCTGCCGCAAGTCATATGTGCATCCCGTCGTCGTGGATGCCTATATGGATGGCACTTTAGAGCGCCTGGCGCATGAACCGATGGTCCAATCCAGCGGTCTCCGCCCGGAGGAGCAACTGGTGCTGGCGTTGCTCCAACAGGCGGAGGCCCAGGCACAGGCGGACGCCACTGAGACGAAAGCCGGCTAACCCCTGCTTTCCCAGTTACCCCAACCGTTCGCGCATAAAGACGAGGACGGTGCGGTCAAGTCGTGGGTCGTTTTTATCGTGCAGCAGGCGTTCCTCAAGATTTTCGCGCCCGCCGTACTGCTCCAACGCGGCGTAGGTAGCATCGTCAAAGCTGCCGGTGATCGGGCCGCTATAGTCGCCGGAGCGGGTGAGCAGTTGTTGCAATTCACTGGTGAGCGCGGCATCCAGCGGCAGCAAATCGTCCGCTGCGGGCTTGAGAAAGTAGAGTTCGTAAAGCGAGACGAGCCGCGCCAACTCGTCAATTGGCGCTGGATGGTCGTCCACCCGCAGATCAATCATGCGGTCGTTGAAACCGCCATAGCCACCCTCCGCGCGCACCACCAGCAGCGCCGCCGATTCCTGCCCGCGACTATCGCCGCCCGCGCGTTGCCCCGCCGCAAGGGTCTGCACCAGCCGGTGCCAGAGCGGTCCTTTTGCCTGCTGGAAGGTCTCCGCCAGCGCGGCCACGGTTTCGGGTCCAACGAGGATATTGCCCTGTGCGGCAAAGTTGGGGCCAGACATGCCACCAGCCCAGCGATAACAGCCAGTGCCGGTGAAGGTGGCGGAACGCCCCTGCGCATCCACAATGCCCGCCTGGCGCTGCTCCGCCTGCTCATCGCCTGCGGTCAGCGCATCCATCGTCTCGCGGGCGGATTTGCCTTCCGCCAGCAATGCCAGCCCGTTCGGCCCATAGGAGGTGTTGGCGTAGGATTGCGTGGCAATTGCGCCAACGCCAGCCTTCGCCCAGGGCACGACAGCGCCGACGGCGAGGAACTTCGATTGCACGGCGATGCCCAGATCGCCGGTTTCAGGATCGCGCCCGACAATGGAAAATGTCATGACCTCACCTTTTCTGGTCTCGTGGCAGTTTACTGCCGACGCATGGCATGAGAAGCTAAAGCCCCGATAGGAGAGAGATGCACCGCAACGAATCGGACTTCAGTCCGTTACACGTGCGCCGGCTTTTCAAAGCCGCGTAGATAGACATATTTATGCAAGCAGCCGCGCATGTGGATATATTTACGCCGTTGGATGGCGTGCGAAGAAGTCGCGGACGGCGGCGAAATAGAGCGCAGGTTGTTCGATATAGGTCATGTGGCCGGCCTCCGGCAGAATCACCAATTCGCTGCCTGGGATGCCTGCGTGCATATCGCGTGAGGCGCGCGGCGTGCAGGTGCGGTCAGCCTCGCCGGTGATGACCAGCGCCGGTTTGGTGATCGAGCCGAGTTGATCTTCGAGTTCGATGGAATACTCATTGGCGGAGAAATACGCCAGCACTTCAGGCGCGTAGATACAGCGGTCCTCCATCGCCATGTACTGCTTGTAGGCGTCGCTCTCCGTCGTGGCGAAGTGGAATGGCATCTGCATCTGCATCAAGCGCACGCAATCCTCCTGCGTCTTGACGTTCGGCTCCATCGCCCAGGACTCTGTGACCATCTCGCGCAGCGCCACCGGCTCGAAGCTAGCAAGGTTGTCCTGCACTTCTTTGCCGGTTTTGGTGAAGCTGGCGGTGCCACCGGAGATGACATAGTGCGAGGCGTCGCCCTGCTCAACGGCATGCGTCAACGTAATCATCGCTCCGAAGGAATGGCCGAGCAGCGCATAGCGCGGCAGTTCCAGCGCGGCAGCCAGCTTGGTCACATCTTCAGCGAAGCGGCTGAGCGAGAGCGTTGCGGGGTCCACCCGCTCTGAACGGCCCTGGCCACGCTCATCTACATAGATGAGATAGAACTGCTCGCTGAGCGCATTGAGCCAGGGATACATCTCCGTGTGGTCCAGCCCCGGCCCGCCATGCAGAACGATCAGCGGGTAGTTGTCCGGCGACCCAACCGGCTGGTAGAAGATACGCGCGCCGTCAATTGTTGCTTCCACCTGGAAACCTCCTGAAACGAGAGGCTGACTACCTCTTTTAGCGGCTGATGCGTTCGCAGAGCGCGACACACTCAATATGCGCGGTGAAGGGAAACATATCTACCGGCTGCACCGCAACGAGACGATAGCCCTCGGCGCAGAAGAGCCGCAGATCACGGGCGAGCGTCGAAGGGTCGCAGGAAACATAGACCAGCGCACGCGGGGCAAGCTGCTGGAGTTCGGCCAGCGCGCGGGGATGGCAACCAGCGCGTGGCGGGTCCACCAGCGCGATATCCACCCGCTCACGTTGGCGCCGCAGCACCCCAAGCATCTTTTCCAGCACCCCTTCAGTGCAGGTGATGTTCGAGATGCTGTTGAGAGTGGCGCTGGCGCGCGCATCGGCAACGGCGCTCGGCTGGGACTCGATGGCGTGGATATGCGTCACATGATCGGCCAGGAACATCGAAAACAATCCGGCGCCGCTGTAGCCATCCAGCGCCCAATCGCTCATGCGCGGGCGCAGCGCGGCAAGCGCCTGCTGCACCAGCACCGGCGTCTGCGCAGGATTCACCTGGAAGAACGAACCAGCAGAAATACGAAATGTGCGGTCAAGCACCTGCTCGTAGACGGTATCGCGCCCGACCACCACCCGTCCCCGTCCGCCGGGCAACCCCAGGATGACCACACCCGCCAGTGCTGGCACTGCATCCAACAGCGCCGCGCCGATGTCGTGCGGGCTGTCTTCGCCATCGAAGGCACTGCCGGGACGCGCCTCGATAGCGAGCAGGCCATTGGCGGCGGCCTGCGAATCATCAGCGCCAGGGTACGGTGCGTAGGGGACGCCTGTGATATCTGTAAAGCGGGTGGCTGGCGCGACACTGGCGACACGCAGCGTAAAACGTTCGCTATACTCACTGGCGGTGTTGCCCCAGGTCTGCTGCATCCAGCCGCGCACCTGCTGATATAACTCGTCGAGCGCGGGATGCACGAGCGGACAGGTCGGCATATCGAGGACATCGTGGCTGCCAGCGCGACGGAAACCAATCGCGCCATCAGGACCAATCCCAAACTGGGCGACGGTGCGATAGCGCCAGGGATCGGTGCCGGGTGGCATGCCGAGCGCCGGACGCACGACAGGGTTGGCGAAGCGCCCGATGCGCATCAATTGCTGGCGAACGATGCGCGTCTTCCATTGCAGTTGCGCAGGATAGGCGAGGTGTTGCCACTGGAAGCCGCCGGATTCGCCAAGCTCCGGGTAGCGCGGGGTGACGCGATCTGGCGACGGACGCAACACCTCCACCAACGTGGCGCGGGCATAGTTGCTGCGTTCACGGGTCAGCCGCGCGCGCACGAGTTCGCCGGGGAGTCCTCCAGTGACAAAGATGGCGCGTCCCTGGTAGCGTCCCACAGCATCGCCCCCATACGCCAGGTCGTTCAATTCGAGATCAATCACCTCATCCTCGTCTGCTGCTTGATCTACCCGCTCGATTGATCCCATTGACTCCATATCCCCCGGCTCCGGCGGCTCTCCGGACGCTAAGGACTCCCTGGACTCCTTGCGCGGGCGACGCGCAAACGAAGAGTGTCGCGTTGTCATCACTTGCCGGCCCTCTGCTAATACTCCTGGCGACCCTGGTAGATGCGTGTCTTACTCGCCGCACCAATCCTGGCAATCCTGGCGAAGATTCCCAACCAGAGTGCTTCCCCCAAATCCGCTGCGGATACGTTATGATACGTTCCGCGATTACGTTTCCGCGCTGATGGTCGTGCGGCAATTGTAGCATATTCGAGGTTGACGGCGAGCTAACTTTCAGGAGACCTCACCCCCGGCCCCTCTCCCGCGAGGAGAGGGGAGACCAGACATCCGCTGGCCCACCACCTACAAATCATCTGCCGATGCGTTGGCCGACTCGTTCGCTTATCGCATTGATGCGTCGCACCAGACCAATTACCACCGCAATACGCGGCTCTGTGGTATGCAAAGGCGGCGTTTGTGGCGTTGGTGCGGTTTGCTGTGTTATGTGCTCGCGCGAGGTATCCTGGTTGGCGGATATCGGTTCACTCTCCGCTGCTGGTTGCAATGTGGTTGACACGGAGGCCGCAGGGGATGCGTGAGGCGTCTGCGCCTTCTCAGGCACGGATTCCACATGTACTGGCGACGCGGTGGGCACGGGAATGAGCGCGCCAGCAGCAGGCGCATCGTTCTGGCGAAGCGGGCGCAGGCGGATGGTGTCCAGGCTGGCAAGCTGGGTCCGCACCTGATCGCGCTCGGCAACTGCGGCGCCGTAATCGGCCAGCAGGCGGCGGTGCTGATGCAGCAAGTGCTGATGATCTGTCAACAAGTCTTCATGGCGTGCCAGCAGGTCTTCGCGCTGCTCCTGTAGCCAGGCGACATGCTGCGCCAACTGCTCAGCCTCGCGTTCCAGACGGCGGCTGTGCAGAGAGAGCGCGATACGGCTGGGGAGAAAGAGAAAGAGCGTCAATAGAAAGCCAAAGGCAGCCGCGCCTAGCAACATCCAGACGAAATTAAAGGTGAAATCCAGACCAAAGAACGCAAGATGCTCCAGGCGGATATTCTGGGCGAGAAATATGCTGACTAGCAGGGCGAAAATGCTCAGCAGGATATAGGAGAGAATGAATCGCGCCAGACGCATGAGCAAACCCTCGCATTTCTATCCGCCCGCTGGCGACAGCATCGCTTCTGCCCTTTATCTTACGCGATGCTGCCTCGTCTGTTGAGGGCGATAAGTCACTCTGGCTATGTTCGCTATAGCGAGGCACTGTTGATTTGAGGGGTGTATACCTTCTGGCTGCGCTAACGATGCTCAGGCGCGCCGTTCGCGTTTGCGTAGCTGCTCGATGCCCAGCACCAGCGCCAGCGAGATCAGCCCCAGCGCCAGGGCAACGCTGTAGGCGGCGGCATAGTTGCGGTCATCCAGCACGCGGAAGATATAGAGCGGCGCCGTCTCGGTGGACCCCTGAATATCGCCGCCGACCACCAACACCGCGCCGAATTCGCCAAGCGCGCGGGCGAAAGTCAATACGAGGCCGTAGAGGATACCCCAGCGTAGAGCAGGGAGCGTGACGAAGAGGAACGTTTGCCAGCCGCTCGCGCCCAGCGTCGCCGCCGCGTGTTCTTGTTCGCGGTCCAGCGCAGCGATCACCGGCATCAGTTCGCGGATCATGAACGGCAGCGTAACAAACACCGTCGCCAGCACCATCCCTGGCACAGCAAACGCCACCTGAATATTGAGGTTATCTTGCAACGTCGCCAGCGGACCGAGCCGCCCAAAAATCAAAATCAGCACGAAGCCCACCACCACCGGCGACATGGCAAACGGCAGGTCCACCAGCGCATTCAGCAGTCGCCGTCCGGGGAAGCGTTGCCGTGTCAGCACCCAGGCAGTGATCGTGCCGAGCAGACCATTGACCACCACGGTGATGAGCGCGATTTGCAGCGTCAGCCCAAACGCCGCCTGCGCATCCGCGTCGCCAAATGTGGCGAAGATTGGCCCAGGTCCGCCCTGAAGCGCGCCAACCAGCAGCGCCAGCACTGGCGCGAGAATCAGCACGCCAACATACACCACCACGCCAGATATCAGCGAGAGCCGCAGCCAGCGGATAGGAGAGCTATTTGACCGGAGAAAGAGGCCAGCGAGTAAACCGGCACCGAAGCGCCACGATTGCTTATCATCGCCTGCGCTCCCCTCTCCTTGTGGGAGAGGGGCCGGGGGTGAGGTCCTCTGCGCTCCCCTCTCCCGCGCACGGGGGAGGGGCTGGGGGTGGGGGCTTTTCATAGCGCCACCTCCTGCCGTGGGCTGCGCTGCTGGAGAATATCCACCAGTAGCACCAAGCCGAAGGCGATAGCCAGCATGAGCAGCGACATCGCGCTCGCGCCAAGCTGATCTTGTGATTCGACTTCACCCAGCACATAGACGGCGGCGGTTTGCGTGTGGAAGGGGATATTGCCGGAGACCAGGACAATCGCGCCAAACTCACCAATACCCCGCGCAAAGCTGAGCAACATACCAGAAAGCAGCGGCAACCTGATGACCGGCAGTGTGATGCGGCGGAAAATCGTGATGGGGCCGGCGCCAAGCGTTGCGGCGGCAGCCTCCGGCTCACGATCCATCGCTTCGAGTACCGGCTGGATGGCGCGGACGACGAAGGGAAACGTGATGAACAGCAACGCCAGAATGATGCCCGGCGGCGCAAAGATGATCTGGATATGGAGATGCTGCTGAAGCCAGGCGCCTATGGCCGTCTGCGGGCCGAAGAGAATGACGAGCATCACGCCGGTCACCAGCGTGGGAATCGAAAGTGGCAGATCAATCACGGCGTTGAGTAGCGCCTTGCCAGGGAAGCGATAGCGCACGATCACATACGCGGTCAGCGTGCCCATAACGCCGTTGATGGCGGCCATCACGGCGGCGGTCCACAGCGTCAACAGCAGCGCACTCCAGGCGACCGGCAGCCGCACCGCCTGCCAGAAGGCGCTTGCCCCCTGGGCAAGTCCATTCTGCGCCAGGAAGATCAACGGAATGATGAGGACCAGCGCGAGATAGAGCAGCGCGACGGCGCGCAGACTCCACCGTCCCCACGGCAACGGCGCCTGATACGGCTGCGAATCGGTCGCTTCTGGCGTACCATTGCCGTTGGGACGATTCGCATTGTTGTTGCTATTGAGTGAGACAGTGGACATGGGCAAAGACCTCGTGAAACGAGCCAGCGAATGAATTCGCGCCTGGATGGCTTTCAGCCGCGAAGGCCGCCGACGCGGACTAAGAGCAGGCGGTCTCTGCGCTCCCCTCTCCCGCGCACGGGGGAGCGGCTGGGGGTGGGGGATTTTGCGTCCACCCCGGCGCGGCTTCAACCGCCTACTAGCTATCCCTGCACGGCGCTAATGGCCTGGGCGTAGATGCCGTTTGACCCAAAGAAATTCGCGCTGACTTTGGACCAGCCGCCAAGATAATCTATTGCCCACAGGTCAGTAACTGGCGGGAACTGTGAATCGGTGGCCTGCGCAACGGTTGGGTCCACAGCATGCAACTGGCCGACGGAAACATAGACCTGCTGCGCCGCCTGGCTCGTCAGGAACGTGACAAAGGCATTAGCGACTTTGCTGGTGCCATGCTGGTTCGCGTACACGTCCACCACGGCAACGGGATTCTGAATCAGGATCGTCGAGGTCGGCACCACGAGGTCTTCGGTTTTGCCGGCCTTCTTCGCCACCAGCACCGAACTTTCATAGGTGATGGCAACGTCGCCGATGCCATTCTCAAAAGTGTTGAGGCTGGTCTGCCCATCTTTATCGAAGACCTTGACGTTCTTGAGAACCGCCTTCAGGAAATTGAACGCCGCAGTGGTGTCGCCCTTCGCCACCCCCTGCACCTCGCCACGCAACGCCGCGCCGTAGAGCGCGAGGACGTTCCAGCGCGCGCCACCGCTGGTCTGCGGATTCGGCGTGACGATCTGGATGCCGGGCCGCGCGAGGTCCGCCCAGTCGTGGATGCCTTTGGGATTGCCCTGGCGCACAGCGAAGGCCACGGCATCGTTGCTCACCATGCCTTTGGTCGGCGTGCTGGTCCAGTCGTGTGTGATGAGTCCAGCTTTGGCGATGGCAGTGATATCGGGCGCCAGCGAGAGCGCGGCAATATCCGCCTGGAAGCCATTGATAATGGCGCGAGACTGTGCGCCGGAGCCAAGATATGATTGCTTGAAGGTGACAGTCTGGCCGGTCTGCTGTTTCCACTGCGCCTCGAACATCGGGATCAGTTTGGCGTAGATCGGTTGTGGCGTGCTGAACGCGCCGAGCGTCAGCGTAATTGTGCCGTTGGCAGAGGCCGCGCTGCCGCAGCCCGCCAGCAGACCAGCCACCGTACCAATAAGTAGAAGGGTGACAATGAGCCGTTTCATGGGGGTTATACCATTTCCTCTTGTTTGGCGCTGGCGCGACTGAGCGCCGCTGCCGCCGCATACGGCGACCGCACCACCAGCACGGGATACGAAACTTCGCCCGCCAGGATGGGGCGAATGCGTGCGACGCTGAATGGGCGCATCGGCGCGCCGACAACCAATAACGAGTGACCGCCAGCCATCATCTCCGCCTGAATCGTCTCGCGGAGCGGCCCAGAGCGCAGCACTGGGGCGGCTGGAACGTCCAGCAGCGCCAGCGTGCGCGCGCCAGCTTCCAGGAACCGCGTCGCTCGTTCGCGTTCCTCAGGGATGTCGGCGTTTTCGGGCAACACCGAAAGCAGCGTCGCCGTCGCCCCCAGGTGGCGCGCGAGCCGGCCAGCGAAGAGCACATCCTCTTTGCTGGCCTCACCACCAGAGACGCAGATCAGCGCCTTCGTGGGCAGCGCCGTCTGTGCGCGTGAAACTAGCAGCACATGATGTTCGCCGGCCCCCAACACCTGCTCTACCAGATCGGGGTCATCCTGGGGGCCAATGCCCAATACCACGAGATCATATGCCTGGCGCTCGGTCTCTTCGCGCACGGCCTGCGCGGTCGAAGCAGCGATAGCGCGAGTCTGAAGCGCCGGAATCCCGGCAAGCTGCTCCTTGATCGCCTGGACAGTGGCCTGCAACTGCACTTCATCCAGTCCCGCGCCAATGATGCTTGTGCGCGCATGCGCCAGCCGCGCAATCTGCCCGCCAAGCGAGAGCGCCGCCTGCGATGTGGCACTGCCATTCGTCACCAGCAGCAGACTGAGGCCGGGATGGATGAGCGCATGCAGCCGGTGAACGCCTACCCACATGCTCTCGCCGGCATGTAGTGGGAAACGCCGCGCCTGCTCCTGGTTGCGGGTCGCCTCGATGAGCAAGTGATCGCTGCCAAACGGCGCAACCGGCGCAATGGGGCGCACACCTGGAATCTTGGGCAGGCGCAACACCAGCCGCTCAAACGTACCGGCGAAGGTGGTCTGCTCTACCTGCCCTTCGCCCAGCGGCGGCCCGGCGAGGTCATCTTTGGAGGATGCCAGCGCGATATCTTCTGGGCGAAACAGCACCTGCACACGCTGTGGCTCGGCCAACGCGCCCGCCTGCGTGCCCAGCGGAAACGTGAGCGGACCAAGCCGCACGCCATCGCTGGTAGTCTCTCCCAGCAGGAGATTTGCGGACCCCAGGAAGGTCGCAGCGAACTCTGTCTGCGGGCGCAGATAGAGTTCATCTGGTGGCCCAACTTCCAAGAGGCGGCCAACGTTCATCACCCCGAGCCGGTCGCCCAGCTCGAAAGCTTCTTCCTGGTCATGCGTGACAAAAATGGTGGTGACGCCAAGCTCGCGCTGAATCTGGCGCAGATTGCGCCGCATCTCGATGCGTATCTTGGCATCCAGCGCGCCGAATGGCTCATCCAGCAACAACACAGCGGGACGCGGCGCCAGCGCGCGCGCCAATGCCACACGCTGCTGCTGGCCACCGGAAAGCTGGCGTGGATAGCGCCCGCCCAACCCGGCAAGCCCCACCAGTTCGAGCAACTCATCGCAGCGACGACGGCGCTCGGCAGCGGAGGCATGGCGCACACGCAGCCCAAAGGCGATGTTTTCAGCGACGGTCATATGCTGGAAGAGCGCATATTGCTGGAAGACGAAGCCGATATCGCGCCGTTGTGGCGGCAGGCCGGTGACATCGCGCCCCTGTAACAGCACACGCCCGGCGTCGCTGGGCGCAAGCCCTGCAATCATGCGCAGCACGGTACTCTTGCCGCTGCCGCTGGGGCCGAGCAACACAAAAAACTCACCGTCGCCGATCTCCAACGAGACGGCATTGACGACTGGATGGCCCTCATAGCGCTTCGTCAGATGTTCGAGAACGATGGACATAGCAACCTTCTTTGTGCGGATGCCGCGCAGAGCGATACCCGTCTTTCCAGGGTTGCTTCAGGATATGATGAGGTTGGTGAGAAAACGGTGACAGTGGGGTTCCAAAGCCGTTCCAAATCAATCCAACTCCCCTCTCCTGGTGAGGAGAGGGGCCGGGGGTGAGGATTATTCGCCTCTGCCAGTGAGCAGCGCCCGCGCTACATCCTCGCGCCCATGTTCGCGGGCCACTTGCGCTGCCGCCGCCCAATCATAAGGTATAGCCACCAGTTCAGCACGCCAACCCTGGTTGTCGGTTTTCGTGAGGATGGCGTAACGGGCATGGGGGCTGCCAGCCTCCATGATGTGCAGAATGGGTGTGTCATTTTCATAGGCAGGCCAGCCAACGCTCCCAGGATTGACGACTAGCCGGTCATCAGGAAGCCAAACGACGCGCGGCACATGGCTATGCGCGCAACATACTACCATCTCCTGCGTGCCGGCCAGTGAGGCGCTGATTTCGGCTGACGTGCGCAGCACACCACCGCGCGCCGTTGGCTCTTCCAACAGATAGGTGTCGTCAGACTGCGGTGTACCGTGGCAGAGGAGAATTGCGTCATCTAGTGTCCGCGTCGGCGGCAACGCGCGCAGCCAGGCGTTATGCTCAGGCGTCAGCACGCTTCTATCATAGGCATAGGTCGGCGTGGATGGTCCCGCCGGGTCTAGCAGTTCGCGGTCGCAGTTGCCGCAGATGCTTGGTATGCCACGACGGATGAGGATATCTGCCGTTCCCGCTGGGTCCAACGGCCCTTGCAGACTATCACCGAGATCGTAGATGTCCTGGATGCCGCGCCGGTCAATATCCGCCAGCACAGCATCCAGCGCCCAGCGATTGCCATGAATATCCGCCAGCACGGCAATGTGTCTCTCAGCCATCGAAATCTCTCACTTCTAGCATCTTTCGCTTTATAGCAGCATATCCGCGACATCTCGCAACAGTTCTGACACAGCTACGACACAGACACGGGCTATACTAGGCATCAGACACGTGTGATACGGGTGACACGGGTCAATGCAGGTTTCAATGCAGGTCAACGCATTGCGGCCTTCGCGGTACATCCATTGCATCGTACCACCTGCCAAACGGTAGCATCACACCCGTTGAAGATAGAGGTTTCCCTATGGCACATCTGCTTCGCCGCGACGACGGCCCCAAGAACGACTTTGAACAACCAAACGAGTATACAGGCGCAGATAGCGCGAATACGATCATGCCTGCTCAAGCGCCATTTAGCATCGGGCGTTTCTTTCACATCCTCATCGAAGGTCGCGCGTATAGCAACACGCTCTACCTGCTAATGACCTTCCCGCTTGGCCTCTTCTATTTCACCTTCCTTGCGACCATGCTTTCGGTTGGCATCGGCACCGCAATTATCGGCGTGGGGCTGGTGCTGCTGGGCATCACCATCCTCTGCTGGTGGGGATTCGCCGTGTTCGAGCGATACCTGGTGATGTGGTGGGTCGGCATCGAGATTCCGCCGCTCTACGATTCCACACTGCGCTACGCGAGCTTCCGTGAGCGTGTGTGGGCGCACCTGCGCAACCCGACTACCTGGAAGAGCCTCGCCTATCTGCTCCTTGAAATGCCGTTCGGTGTCTTTGCCTTTGTGGCGCTGGTGGTGCTGCTCTCGCTCTCGCTCAGCTTCCTGCTCATGCCGCTCGCCTATGTCGTAGAAACCATCCTCTATAACACGGGGCAAGGCCCAATCACCGTTCATCTCATTTTCGATATCACGGTGAATGGCGCCATCGAGCCGTGGCCAATGCTGCTCTTCCTCATGCTCAGTGTGTGCGGACTGTTGCTGCTGACCGGCTCGATGTGGTTCTTCAAGGGCATGGCCTATGTCTGGGGCTTATTTGCGCGGATGATGCTCGGCATGGACGATAGCGCCCGCCGGGTGGCCCAGGCGCGCGCCGCCGCCGCGCAAGCAGAAGCGGTGGCAGAGCAAGAGCGTGCCAAAGCCGAACGCGCAGACCTGAGCCGCCGCGAACTGATCGTCAACGCCTCGCATGAGCTACGGACGCCAATCGCCAGTATTCGCGGGCATGTCGAATCACTGCTGATGCAGGAAGGCGAACAACCAGCAGACGCCGAAACGCAGAAATATCTGGAAATCGTCGCGCATGAATCTGAGCGGTTGAGCGCGCTGGTGGATGATTTGCTGGCGCTGGCCCGCGCCGACGCAAATGAACTCAAACTGGATGTTCGGCCCATTCCCGTCGGCGCCGTCGTCGAGGAGGTCTATCAATCGCTGGCGCTGCTGGCGCGGCGCGACCGTCAGGTGACACTGGTGCGTCAGGTGGCGGAGGAGCTACCACTGGCGCTGGCGGACCGCGACCGGCTGGCGCAGGTGCTACTCAATCTGACGCGCAACGCCATCACCTACACACCAGCCGGCGGCATCGTCTCCATCGAAGCAGCCCGCAGCGACGCCACCCACCTGACCGTCGTCGTCAGTGACACTGGCATCGGTATCCCGCCGGAAGACCTGGAGCATATCTTCGAGCGATTCTATCGCACCGACGCCTCACGGGCGCGTAGCACTGGCGGCTTTGGGCTGGGGCTTTCCATCGTGCGCGACCTCGTGGAAGCGATGGGAGGCACGGTGCATGCCGAGAGCCAGGTGGGCCAGGGCAGCCGCTTCGTGGTGACGTTACAAGTGGCCGGCGAATGAATTCGCGCCTGGATGGCCGCTGGCCGCGAAACCTGCCTCCGCAGGTTTGGATCAGGTGTCCTTATACCTATCTCCAGTCCGCGCAGGCGGACTTCGTGGCGGCACGCCATCCAGGCGCGGTTTCAACCGCTGGCCCACCTCGCGGTGTCCACGCTCCCTCTCCCGCGCACAGCAGGGGCCAGGGGTGGGGACGCGAGAAAATTGACAGGGGCGTAGCCACTTTGTATGATGCGGGGACAGCCCTTCTATTCCCGCTCATCACCGCCCGCCAGAGAGCAATTTTTCCCTCTTAGCTGGTCCAGGGCGAGGCCGATGTGCGGGCCAGGGCTGAGGCAGGAGGGTGTGTGAAATGGTTACGTATGAAGATGTCACGGAGATGTTTCTCGACGCAGCGGAAGCGACCGGATTATCGGTGCATCCGGAGTTCTGGCTGAACAGCCAGACATTAGAGCGCGAGTTCGCCTGTACGCTGCATCCGGGGCCGTGCGAAGAAGCCGATGAGCATGCCACCTGTACTGTTTCCTTCGCCTGGGGACCGCTCGACACCGTGCTTTCGATAGACGGCGCGGAGGGCATCTGCGATTTCTTTCATGAGCCAGAAGAAAACTGCCCGCATCTGCACACGGAAGACGTTCCGCCGCTGGCGCTTGATCTCACATTCAGCCTTCCCCTGGAAGAGAAGCACTATAGCACTCACAGCCTCGAATCGCTGGCGCGCTTGCTCAAGCTCCACGCCTCCGAGCATAGCAGTCGCGCCACCGAGACTCGCCCCAGCGTTGCGCTGACGCTGAGCGAGAACACGATGCAGGCGGAAGGGCTGACGCTTCAGCAACGGGTCGAGCTGCCGCTCTGGGACCCGGAAGGCATCAGCGGCTTCCGCACTAGCATAGATCATCGCGCCGGGCATATGACGTTGGGGCGTCTGCGCCGCCGCGACGAGGAGAACGAAGAGCCGCATCCCGAAGACTGGCTGCCGCACCTCTTTACCGAAGTGCTGGCGGATATCACGCGCGTGATTTCGGCGCTCGAATCGGTCAACTCGCTGGGACATGGCAACACACTGCCAGAGAGCAATCAGGACAACTAGGGCCATGAAAAAATTGCCCCTGGCAAAATGTCGTAACACGATGTATACTAGAGGATGAGAGTTCTGGAAACGGAACACCTCCTCCCCCTCCCTTAGCGAAGGCCAGGCGTCGGAAACGATGTCTGGCCTTCGCTTTTCGTTCGCTTTCGTTCGCTTTCGTCCAAGACTGATATGCCACGCAGCCGGTGTTCTGACATTCTAATATCCTGGCATGCCTTTTGCCTGCCATTCTCAGCAAACTCTCATCTTGCGCAGTTATACTGCCGCTCACTTGATGATGCCAACGAGAGGGGTAGTGCCTGACATGCGGATGCGTACCTGGATTCTGGATCACCGGCGCGCTGTCGTCGCCCTATGCGTCGCGCTGGTCGTTCTCGTGCTGCTGAATCTGGCGCTGTATGCGCGCACGGCGCTGGATGCGCGGGCCTGGTTCGGGCCGTTCCAATCGCTTGTTTCAGGCTCTCCGCCGCGCCCAACACCACAGACCAATCCGCTCTTTCCAATGGGTTCGTATCAGGTGTCAGTGACACGCAACGTCGCCTACGGTCCGCTGCATGAGGAGGTTCTTGATCTCTGCCAGCCAACCGATGCGGATGGTCCACGTCCGGGTCTCATTCTCATCCATAGCAGCGGCTTCACTGGCTCCGATAAGAGCGACGGCGATACACAGCCAACCTGCACCAACTTCGCCTCGCAGGGGTTTGTCGTTGCCAACGTCAACTACCGGCTGGCCCCGGCAAACATCTGGCCGGCGCCGCTGGTGGACGTGCAACTGGCGGTGCGCTGGCTGCGCGACCATGCCAGCGCCTATGATCTGGACCCGCAGCGGGTCTGCGCCACCGGTCCCTCCTTCGGAGGCTATCTCGCCGTGTTCCTGGGCGTGCTTCAGCAGGTTCACCCCGGCGACGAAGCATACCTCTACCCAGGCGAATCGCCAGCCGTCTCGTGTGTCTCGGATTTCTTCGGCCCGGTGGACTATATGCCGCCCGCCAGCGGAGTCACCGGCGACCTCATCAGCACCAGCCAGGGCATCCTGGGTGGCGCAACACCACAGAGCGACCCAGACCTCTACCGCGACGCCTCACCGATCTACGACGTAACGCCACAGAGCGCGCCAATGATTATCGTGCAGGGCAGCGAAGATGGCACCGTCGCTCCTGAACAATCGCAGGAACTCTTCCAGGCGCTGCAAGCCAATCATGTCTTTGTCGAATATCTGAGCTACGTCGGCGATCACGAACTGTCGGGCTTGAACGCCGCGCAGATCAATGCGCTCTGGACGCAGGTGCTGGACTTCCATATCGCCTATCAGCACCCGTAGATACTAACCCTGGACAAAGGTAGGACAATCTGGAATTGCGCTGGTACAATTGATTGTTGATGGCACCAGGAAGTGAGCGCCTACAACGCTCATGTCGCGTGAGAGGTCCGCGAAACAACATAACCATCAGCATCAACGGAGTTTAATTCACGAGAGGCCAGCCATGATTGGCAGGGAACCACGGGTACAGCCACCGGTTCTCGACCTGTACTCAGATATGCCACTCTATAACACTAAAGCCGTCGTGCATCACACCGGCGTGCCTGCGCCGACGCTGCGCGCCTGGGAGCGTCGCTATGGCATCCTGTCGCCGCGCCGGGGCGAGAATGACTACCGCCTCTACTCCGAACGCGACATCATGACCGTCACCTGGCTGCGCGAGCGCGTGGAGAGCGGCATGACCATCAGCCAGGCCATTGCGCTCTTGCGTTCGCTGGAACCGGCGCGGCGACGTGGCAGGCGCACACGCAACCAACCGGTTATGCAGGCCGAATCGCCAGCTACATTCACTACAGCGGCCAGCGTCGCCCAGTTCTCGTTGAATGAACTGAGCGCCAACGTCCTGCATCACTTCAGCAATTTGGATGAAACCGCCGCAAACCATACCATCACCCAGGCGCTTGCGGTATATACTGTGGAGGATGTTTGCCTGCGCCTCTTCACGCCGGTGTTGGTGGAAATCGGCCAACGCTGGGCGGCGGGCGCGTTGAGCGTGACGGTGGAACACTTTGCGTCGGCGCTGATTCGCGCGCAGCTCGAAGGGTTGTTCCGCAGCGCCGCCACCGGCGAATCAGGTCCGCTGGCGCTGGTGGGCTGCGCTCCGGGCGAGATGCACGAGCTTGGCGTGCTGATGCTGGCCCTGTTCTTGCGCCGCGCTGGAGTGCGTGTTGCCTATCTTGGGCAGAACATCGAAGTGGAGAGTCTCCTGGCGACGATTGCCAGCCTTCGACCGGCGTGCGTCTTGCTCTCTGCGTCGTTGCCCGCGCCGCTTGAAACGCTGGCGCTGGTGGCGCAGCAACTCAAGACGGCGGCGGGCCAGCCGTTGCTCTATATCGGGGGTCAGGCGTTGCAGCAAGACCCAGCGGCAGCGGAACGCACGCCAGGATATCTCCTGAACGTGGATGCCCGGACGGCGGTGGAAGAAATCAAGAAAAGATTGTCTGCCTGATGCTTACCTCTACACCACAAACCAAAACGACCGGGCCACTGGAAGAGCGCAACGCTGCGAAGCCGGCCCGGCTCTTTTCGTATCCATTGCCGCTGCACGGCTGGCTCGGCCTGGCGCTCAATCTGCTGGCCTGGGCTTCGTCCTGGCTGCGCATCGGCCCGTGGAGTTTCACCTTTTTCCCTTTGTGGTTTGGCTTCATCCTGTTTCTGGACGGGCTGAACTACGCGCGCAAGGGCAACTCGCCGCTGAGCCGCAGCAAAGCCTATTTCGCGGCGCTGTTTCTTGCGTCCGCGCCGTTCTGGTGGGTATTCGAGGCGTTGAACATCCCTGTCCAGAATTGGCACTATCGCATGGATCGCTACTATTCGCCGCTGGCGTTCTTCGTGATCGCCACCATAGATTTCAGCACGGTGTTGCCGGCGGTGATGGAGATTGCCGAGTTCTGGACCAGCTTTGCGCCGCTGCGCCCACGCCTGGGGCCGCATGAGGCCGGGCCGCGCCTCTCGCGTCCCTGGGCCGCCGTGCTGATCGGCATAGGCGTCCTCTGCGTGGTGCTGCCCTGCTTTTTCCCGCGCTATGCCTTTCCGCTGGTCTGGCTCTGCCTCGTCTTCCTGCTAGACCCAATCAACAATCTGGCTGGGCGCAAGTCTGCCGCCGGGCACCTGCTGGCGCGCGACTGGCGTTTCTTTGTGGTGCTGCCGCTCTCCGCGTTGACCTGTGGCTTCTTCTGGGAGATGTGGAACTCGCTGGCGATGCCCAAATGGATCTACACGATACCGTTCATCAATCAATCGCCCGCGCTGCTGCCTGCACATCTCTTCGAGATGCCGCTGATCGGCTACACCGGCTACCTGCCCTTTGCGCTCGAACTTTTCGCCATGTATCAGTTCGTGCTGCTCATCGCCAGGAGCCGCAAGGACAATCTGACGTTCTAATCCTCACCCCTGGCCCCTCTCCTTGCGAGGAGAGGGGTGATTGAGTGTATCGAGATGAACCATGCTTCCAATGTGTCTTCTTTACTCCCACTTTGTCAGCGCAAAATCTGAGAAGACGGCGTTTGTCGTTCCTGTAGTCGCTAGTGCGATTCTTCCCGACATCCAGTTGCTATCTTCCGCCTTGCTCGCCAGTACGCCATTGACATAGAACGACATATCTGCTCCGTTCTGATCAATCAGCAGCGTGTTGATCGCATTGACGCCCTTATGGATGGATGGACAGTACAAGCGGAACAAAGGATAGCCGACACTCAGGTCAACTGCCTCACAGGCCCCAAAAGACGAGATCAAGAAGATATAACCACCCCCAGAGGCACTGGGAGAACGGAAAGCGATACCCACAGCGCCTCCGCCGGAGACAACGAACTTCACCCGTACCGAGATATTTCCATTGCTGCCTTGTACTCCAACCGGAGCGAGACAAAAGGCGCCGCTACTACCAACTAGATGGTAGCCGTCGCTTTCAAATCGGCAATTTCCATTATTTGGCCACCCATTCCTGTCATTTGCGAGCGAATCATAAAATGTCGTCACTAACTGTGGTCCGCTGGGCGGCGCCACTGTCGGGCGTGGCGTTGCCGTTGGGCGCGGCGTCGGCATGGCTGTCGCCGTAGGAGTCAGCGTCGCAGTCGGTACATCTGTCGCCGTTGGTTGTGCTGCTGCGAGGTTGCTGCTCTGCCCTGATATATGCGCCTGAACGAAATAGAACGTTCCCCCGCCAACTAATGCCAGCAAGAGAACGACTACCAGCCCAACTGCTAACGGCCTGTGCCACCATATGCGTTCAGGCCGCATTTTTATCGGGTACGCGTCTCGTGCTGTCTGGTCTGCGCTAGTAAGCGGCTGGAAATTAGTTGCTGCCGGTGACACCTGCGTTGTATCGGGATCAGTTGCTGGCGATAGGTCTATCTCAGAGACGGAGCCTATGGGCACGGCAGAGATAGTCGAGAGATTTAGAGTCGCTGGGGCTTCTAGAGCTTCTGGTGACGTAGAATTCTCTTCCGATGGGGGTTCCGCCTGGTCAGGTGAATCAAGCGCCTGACCGCATAGTGGGCACTGGCCGTCACTGGCCGTCATCTATAGGTTGCATCTCCTGGCTACAATGCGGACAAATCATATTGCCTCTCCGAATCCAGCAAAATCACTCATCGTGGGTTATCTTGAAACACGGGCTAGTCTGCTTCGTCGTCGCCTGCCCAGTATAGCAGAGATTCGCCTTCATGAATACCCTATTTTTCGCGCCAAGTACGAGCAATACATCACCAGTACTTTTGCCGATTGGCTTCTGGCACACTTTCTGCCACTATGTGATATAATAGAGCGCCCGCTGGAGCGGGCACAACTCTGCTGCTGATGGTTTTCCCTGGCAACTTTGGCGGACATCGGACGCCATAATGCCATAAAAGGGACGATTACCCGCAGCAGAATGGATGCGAAAGGATTACCGCGCGTCTATCGCGGCATCTGCTTCCACCAACCACCCACGTGATCGAGGATGGCGTCTTGCTATCTGCCTCACCGCAGCAGCGCGACCGGCGGAATAGCAAACGCGCCGCGAGTATACGCGAGAGAAACGATGATACAAACAAGAGAAATAGAACATTCACGACAACTGAAGACGCAATGGGAAGACGTGGCGCAGGCCAGATGGTACACGCTGGATGGCGCAACGCAGGTCATCGGCGTGGATTGCGATGGCGTGCTGGCCTCCGACCGGCTGCTCTGGCGGCGTATGCACGCGCGCTTCCCGCAGCATATCCCCGCGCGTTATGAGGATTTGCTGACCTTTGAATGGCCGCGCGCCACCGAGGAGACGCAGGCGCTCTGCGAAGAACTCAGCGCGGACCGCGAATTTATGACGCAACTGGCGCCAATCCCACATATGACACACGCGCTCCACTGGCTGCGCAACGCTGGCTACACGGTGCATATCATCACCGCCCGGCCACACTGTGTGTTGGGCGCAACCCGGCGCTGGCTACGTATGCACGGCGTTTCGGAGTGCGTGGAAGAGATTCACTGCGTCGAAAGTGGGCTGGCAAAGGTGCCGCTGGCGCAGGAATTGGGCTGCGTATCCTTCGTTGAGGATAACCACAATACCGCCGAAGCAATGGGCGCCGCAGGTATTCGCAGCTATCTGCTCGACGCCCCCTATAACCAGCTACCAACACAACACAGCCGCCGCATGCACGGCTGGCGCGCGCTGCTGGCTGATCTGGCGCAGACGCTGCCCACGCCCACCCATCCACGCCAGACACAGCCCTCGCTGGCGGCGCATATGCTGGCCTCCTAGCCAACAGATGCGCCTGCCCCACCCGGCTGGCTGCCTCACTATGCGATATCCATCTGCCAATCCGCCAATCCGCCATTATTGCGCCAGTGGATTCGCCGCGCTCAACACCTGCTGCACCGCCGTGGCGAGCTTGCTATAGGTGCCGTCACGCATGCGTGCAAAGTCGTTCATCCAGAAGCGACCGCCCATGTTTTTCGCCAGGTCTGCCTTGTCTTCCGGCGTCAGCGTCACCAGGTCTCGATACAGGTCGGTGACGCCTGCCAGCGCGCGGTTGATCTGGTCAATCCCTGCCAGCTCTTTCTCGGTAAAAGCGGCGTAGGTATCAGCCTCCAGCCGTTCCCAGCGTGAGAAGCTCCAATGTGGCAGGTCATAGCCGAGCAGACCATTCTCCGCCAGTGCCGCCAGATGCTCCTGGACATTCTGCTTCTGCTCTTTGTCGAGCGCGTTGATGGTGCGCCAGAAGTTGTCGAGCGATGCGCGATTGCTCGCCACCTCCAGTGCCAGCAATCGCCGGGCACTGGCGTAGAGCCGCCGGGTATTCTGATCTTCGCGCCGTTGCGCCAGATATTGCGCGACGATGACTGCAATGACGCCGGGCAGCGACGCCGCAAAGACCGAGGCGACATTCTGCCAGAAATTGCTCCCAAACATGCGCTTGCTCTCCCCACACTCCCGGATCAACAATCGTTGCGCTTTAGCTCTTGTCCGCGCCATTCTACCATGCCAGCGTTTATCCGCCTACCATGTCCTATCAGCATGCGATATATCTGCGATATACTCTGGTCGGATGTTCGCAGTTGTGAGCAGGTGGAGATGCACATGGGGCAGAATACGGTAAATGACACACGGCTCGTGTCGCTTGTGCCGGACCTTGCGGCGAGCTTCTGGGAGATGATGGAAGAGTTTGCCGCAGCGGGCGAGCCAATTCTCAGCGCGCAGGCGCTCCAACTGGCGCGCAACGATTTTGGCGCGTATATCCGGCTGCTCGAAGATATGGCGCAGGGAATCGGGTTGCCACCCGGTTATGTGCCGCAGACAACCTACTGGCTCGCTGGCACAGGAAACGATGGCACGGATGGCGTGGTGTTGCTGGGCGAGGGACATCTGCGCCATACGCTCACCCTGGCGCTCCAGGATGTCGGCGGGCACATTGGCTATCGCATCAGGCCAGCGGCGCGCGGACATGGCTATGGTACACGGCTGCTGGCGCTGCTGTTGGAGAAGGCGCGCCAGCATTCCCTGAGCCGCGTGCTGCTCACCTGCGATAGCGACAATATCGCTTCGGCGCGCGTCATCGAACGCAACGGCGGCCAACTGGTCAGCGAGGGACTGTCTTCCTCCATTGGCAAGCAGGTGAGGCGTTATTGGATCGAGCTATGAAGTTGGGTGGCCAGAGGAATAACGAACAGGCTCATTCGCTGGCCTTTGCTTTGACGCTGAGTATCTGCGCTGCGTGGTCATGGGCGTGCGCCGCATAGATGCGCAGCCAGTCCTCGACGCTATAGCTCCCCTGTTCGCTGTGGGTGCCTTCGCGGGTCCATTCCTCTTCGGTCAGCCAGTCGAGCAGTTCGGCGCTGGCGGCGCGAACGGCGCGTAGCAGTTCCAGCGACGCGCCGATAGGACGGTCGTAGTGCAGCTTGCGCGCGAACAATTCTTCGTCGTAGCCCTGGATGACCGGCTGATTTTCCGCCAGTAGCCGCCGCAGACGAATGGCGGAAGTCGTCTCGCTATCGGCAAGGTGATGCACGATCTGGCGCGGGGTCCAGCCGCCCTCCGCCGGCTGTTGATCCAGCTCGGCCTCGGAGAGTTGGTCCACCGCCTCGCGCACGACGCGATAGCCATCTTTATACTGCTCGATCAGCGCGTCGCGTTCCGCATGGTCCATGTGTAAATGCTCCATCAGGTGTAGCGCGCGGCGATTGACCAGCACAATAGCGACCATCGGCGCGACGAAGATCAACAACATGGCGCCGATGATATAGCCAGCGGGATTGCCACGCACGATTTCGACGATCACCAGCACCGTAATCAGCGTGACCAGGAACACCGTCAGGCGGCGCGAAGGTGGCATGATCTGCGTCAGTCCGGCAAGGCCCCGCGAATACGTGAAACGAGAATCAGAAGACATGCAGCCACTAACCTCCGGCGCGCGTTCCTGGGTTTTGTGATGTAATAGTTGCGCCACTGTAGAATGCGGCACAGGCTATAGCGTATCCCACAGATGGACGCGGCGCAAACAATGTGGCACTCGACATTTGGAAATATGTTTGAGATGGTTTGTCGAAGAATATTGAAAAGCCCTGTTTGGCTTGCAATGGAAACAAGCCAAACAGGGCAATTTGCTGCTAGCGCGCGGAAGCTGTTGAACTCAGGCCGTATGGCTCGTTGTCGGTCCAGCTATGCCGTAGATCAACGCGCCCAATGGGCCAAGCAAGAAAACCTCGATCAGCCAGCCCCAGCGTCCTAGACGCGCAGTGGTAATCAGGCCGAAAAGCCATGCAATAGCAGCGATGGCAAGGCCAATCTCAAAGAGCAAGCGCCCAAAAGGGATGACAGGGTCAACAAGACATTGCCTATTATCCACACATTGGAGTGGTTTATGTAGAAGAACAAATCCAATGCTCAGGCTTAGCATCGCGCCAATGCTCAGCAACATGGATGTGCGTTTCATAACGTATTCTCCTTCAAGGATAGAATGAAGTATCCTTGAGCAGATACACCTCCCATAGCTCAGCCAGAGATAACCCCTCAAGGAGCCAGGATAAACTCAAGAGTTTCATCGCTGCAATCTTAGCCGGTACGTCATCGCGGCGGTTTTGCCCCAAAGCCATGCCTGCTCGTCGTCGCTGAGCGCTGCCGTGACCTCACGCATCACCTGGATGCACTCGGCATAGGGGCCGCTGAGCGTGCTGACCGGCCAATCGCTGCCAAAGAGCAGCCGCTCTGCGCCGAAAAGCGCCAGCACACTATCGAGATAGGGACGCAGGGTAGCGGCGGTGATGGGCGGCGGGTCGGCCAGCCCTTGAATGGCCGAACATTTGAGAAAGACGTTGGGGAGCGCGGCCAGTGGTCGCATCTGCGCGGTCCAGGACGCGATACCGCCGGGAGTCAGCGGCAGACCGGCGAAGTGATTGATGACAAAGCGCGTCTCTGGGTGCGTGCGCATCGCCTCGATTGCCGCTGGCAGCGTCGCTTCATCCGGCAGCAGATCACAGGTGAAGTTGCGGGCAGCCAGCGCACGTAAGCCACCACCCAGCGATTGCCAGCCGGCCTCATCCTGTGGCAGCGGCATGAGGCGAATGCCCTTGAAGAGCGGATACCCGGCGAGGTGATCCAACGTCTCGCCAGCATCGGCGGCGGCCAGATCAACCCAGCCGACGACGCCGGCAATGTGGGGATAGTCACGGGCAAGCTCCAGCAGCCAGCGCGTCTCCGCCACTGAATTATCCGCCTGGATGACGACGCTATACTGGATGCCGCACGCCTGCATCTGCGGCAGAATATCGGGCGGCATATAATCGCGCAGCATCTCCGGGAGATTGATCTGCCGGTTCCAGCCGTAGGCGAAGCGCGCCAGTTGCCAGTAATGCTGGTGCGCATCAACGGTTGGGACGATAGGAGATGCCTGCGACTGGCTGGTTTGATTGGATTGCTCTGGTGACATCGGCATCGTATTCCCTCGATTTCTGCCTATCATTCATCTATCGCAGACAATACCACCAATCCCAAGAGTTTTGTCCAAATTGCTCCACCTACCTCTTGACAAACGCTCGTGCTGCTGGTATTTATTTGTTTGACCAAACAATTCTTGTAACGAAATGAGGTAGTGGTTCGTATGCCCCGCAAACCTGCCGTGCCGGGAGTGGATCGGCGTCAGCAGATACTTGACGCAGCGCTCGATGTCTTTGCCGAGCGCGGCTTCGATGGCGCCACCACGCAGGAAATTGCCGACCGGGCAGACGTGGCGCAGGGGCTGATCTATTTCTACTTCAAAGAGGGTGGTAAGGTGCAACTGCTGCTGGCGGCCTGTGACCGGCAGACCGCCGTTGCGCTGGCGCAGCTCGATGAACGCGCGCAAGGTGAGCAAGACCTTCCGACGGACGCGGCGCTCGAACACATGGTTTCGCGCTTCGTGCGTGTGCTGGATGCGCCGCGTACCGGCAAGCTCCTGAACATCATGGCGCGCGAAGAAGGCCGCCTGCGGCCACACGCGCAGGGCGAAGACAATGACACCATCTCGCTCGTGGCGATTCGCATCTATGACGAATTGGAGAACTTTCTCTGCGCACACAGTACCCGCGAGCAGGTTTCCAAAGGTGATGCTTCACTCGCAGCAAATTTGTTTACCGGCTCGCTGGTGGCACTGATGGTCCGGCGCGCGCTCCATGAGCCAAATGCCAGCTACATGACGCGAGAGGACATCAGCCGTATGCTGGCCGAGATGGTTGGCGCATGGCTGGCCGCACGAACAGGGCAAATTGGCATAGTACCGGCAGGTGAATCTGCACGAGAGGCCAGCGAGTAAACCCGCGCCTATACAGAGCTAGCAACAGGCATGGCAGGCGGCACCCGTACTCCCCTCTCCCGCGCACGGGGGAGGGGCTGGGGGTAGGGGTTTTCTGCGCTGTCGGAATTGGTTGGTCAATCAAACAAAAACTTACAGTAAGGGGAAAGCAAAGGGGAGTTCCACATGGCACGAGAATCTACGGATGCCACACACGCCGCTTCGTCTCAGACGGCGGAGCAACCTGCGCCATCTGCATCATATCGTTCCGCCGGTGGTCGTCGGCTACACGGCGTAGCGCTGGTCAGCGTGCTGGCGGCGCTGATGCTGACGCTGCTGCTCGAAGCGCTCGACCAAACGGTGGTCGGCACGGCGCTGCCCAAGATCATCGCACAACTCAACGGCTTCGACCGCTACACCTGGGTGGTAACGGCGTATCTGCTCGCCTCCACGACGATGATTCCGATTGTCAGCAAGCTCTCGGATCAGTTTGGCCGCAAGTGGTTCTTTATCGTCGGCGTAGTGCTGTTTCTGCTTGGCTCAGCGCTCTCCGGCGCCTCGCAGACGATGAATCAGCTCATCGCTTTCCGTGCTTTGCAGGGGCTTGGCTCCGGCATCGGCATTGCGCTGGTCTTCACGGTCGTCGGCGATATCTTCCCGCCCGCCGAACGCGCCAAATGGCAGGGCATCTTCGCCGCCGTCTATGGCTTCTCCAGCGTCGTTGGGCCGACCGCTGGCGGCTGGCTCACCGATAATGGCCCGCTGGTGGGTAACTTCATCACCAACGACACCCGCTGGCGCTGGGTCTTCTATGTCAATCTGCCGCTGGGCATTCTGGCGCTCGCCGCTATTCTCATCTTCCTGCCAACCAACATTTCGGTGCGCAGCAACCGCCTGACCGGTCTTGCCGCCTTCCGGCGCATAGACTTCCTGGGCGCAGCGCTGGCCTCCACTGCGACAATCTGCCTGCTGCTCGGCCTCACCTGGGGCAGCGACCAGACCTATGACTGGAACTCGCCGCAGGTCATCGGCACGCTGGTGGCCGCCGCCGTCCTCTACACTATCTTCTTCATCGCAGAGCGGTTCGCTGTCGAGCCGATTCTGCCGCTGGACCTCTTCCGTAACCGTGTCTTCGCAGCGGATTCGCTGCTGACGCTGACCTCCGGTATGGTGCTGCTCTCGCTGGTGATCTATCTGCCGCTGTTCTTGCAGGGCGTCTTGCGCGAATCCGCTACCAACTCTGGCGAGGTGATTACGCCGCTGACCATCAGCCTGGTGATCGGCTCGACCTTCGCTGGCATCATGATTGCTCGCCTGGCGCGCTATCAAATCGTCACCATCATCGGCGCGGCGCTGCTGACCATCGGCACCTTCCTGCTGAGCCGCATGTCCGCCTCGACCAGCATCTTCACTGCCGCCTGCTTCATGGTGATCGCCGGGTTGGGGATGGGCTGCTTCTTCCCAGTGTTGACGCTGGCGGTGCAGAATGCCATCCCGCGCAGCCGCATGGGCGTCGGCACCGGCGCCATCACCTATCTGCGCGCGCTCGGCCAGACGCTTGGCGTCGCCATCACGGGCACCGTCGTCAACAACACGATTGCCAGCGACATCCAAAACCGTTTGCCAGCAGCGGCCAAAGCCCAGATTCCGCCGGTGGCGCTCAAATACGCCACCAATCCGCAGGTGTTGGTCAGCCCACAGTATCACGATCAGGTGGTGGCGCAGGGGCTAGAGCAGGCACTGAAGCATGGCGTGCCGGGCCTCTCCAAGAGCATCGCTACGCAGATCGCCACACAGCAAACGGCAAATATTCCTGCCGGCCCGCAGCATGACCAGGCGTTCGCCACGATCTATCAACAGGTATTGCCCCAGGCAGTCGCACAGGCGACCAAGATCATCACCGATGGCGTGCATAGCCTCTATGCGCAGGTGTTCGCGGCGCTGCGGGTCTCGCTGGAGGTCGGCATCCAGCATGGCTTCGTTACGGTGCTCATTTTCTGTATCGGCGTCATTGCCGGGGCGCTGCTGCTCAAAGATGTGCCGCTGGCGAAGGAGTTCCGCGAGTCGCATGCAGGGTCCGAAGGCGGCGGAAAATCTGAAGATGCGACCGAGTATGTGGCGTTATAGACCTCACCCCTACCCCCTCTCCCATGAGGAGAGGGGCCGCTGGGCTAGATATCTCTGTTTCCTAGAATGCTCCGTTTGCTACGCGCTGGGAGATTTTCATGAGCAACTCAAGCGATACGAAGCGAGTGATTGTTACCGGAGCGACGGGTCTGATCGGCAGCGCGCTCTGCGCCGCGTTGCAGCAGCGGGGCTATGCCGTTGTCGTCTTCTCGCGCGATCCCGATGCTGCGCGCGCAAAACTGCCGGATGCCGCCGCATATGTCGCCTGGCAACCGTCGGAAACGCCGGGTTCCTGGGCTGGACACCTCGATGGCGCATACGGCGTGGTGCATCTGGCGGGTGGCTCGCTCTTTACGGGGCGGCAGACAGAAGACAGCGTGCGCACTGAGACGGCCAGCCGCGTTCAAGCGATTCACGGACTGGTGACGGCGATGGCGCAGGCAACGAACAAACCGCAGGTATTCATCAGCGCATCCTCGGTCGGCGCCTATGGTTACGCTGGATTCAGCGACGCTGAATATACCGAGGAGAGTCCGGCGGGAGAAGACTTTTGGGGGCGCGATAGCGCCAAGTGGGAGGAGGCTGCTCTGACTGCTCAACAGCATGGCGTGCGTACCGTCGTGCTGCGCCCCGGCTATGTGCTGGCAGCGCAGCCAGGGGGCGGACTGGCGCAGCAGGTGGCGCAGTTCCGGCGTGGCTTTGGCGGACCAGTGTTACCCGGTCGTCAATGGTCGCCGTGGGTACATCTGGCTGATGTAGCAGGACTGGCGCTCTTTGCGCTGGAAGATGCGCGTGTGCAGGGTCCGCTGAATGTGGTCGCGCCGGGCATCGTGCGCAATCGCGAGTTTTCGCGCCTGTTGGGGCAGGCGGTGGGCAAGCCGTCCTGGCTGCCCGTCCCGGGCTTTGCCCTGCGGATGGGATTGGGCATCGCCGCCGATATCATCGTTCATGGGCGGCGTGTCATTCCAGCGAAGGCGCTGGCGCTCGGCTACGCATTTCAGTACCCCACTTTGCCAGCTGCGCTCCGCGATTTGATATCGCAGATGTAGCGCATGCGCACTATTGCGCCGGTCCTTCTCCTCTAAGCAAAGAGAAGGACTGGCAGATGAGTAGTATTTAAAACCAACCGAGAGGGTTGTCCTTCAGATGACGCTCATAGAAGGCTGCGATGGCTTGCACCACCTCATCGGGCAGCCGTTGCTGGGCTGCTGCCATATTGTCGCGTACCTGCGCGACGGACTTAGCGCCAGGAATGACGGTGGATACTTCCTGTTGCGCCAGCACATATTGGAGCGCGGCATGCGTCAGCGACGTGCCGGCTGGTATCAACATGGCAAACTCCTCGATGAGCGCCGACCGTCTGGCGATGGTTTCAGGCGACCAGCGGCTACGCGGGTCCGTGAAGCGCATATCGCCGCGATATCTACCGGAGAGCCACCCAGAATCGAGCGGCACCTTCACAATCAACCCAACCCCATGTTCCTGTGCCAGCCGGAACGCCGGCAGTGGTTCTTGATAGAACGCATTGAAGTAGATCTCCACCGCACCACTGTTCGTCGTCTCGATGACGGTTTCGAGTTCTTGCCGGGCGTCGAGTGACACGCCATATACGCGAAGTTTGCCCTCTGCTTTGAGGCGTTCGAGTTCCTCGTAGTGTGGCGCGTTCTGGCCATCCATCAGTTCAACTGGCGGGTTATGCAGCAGCAAGATATCTACATAGTCGGTTTTCAGCCGTCTGAGGCTGGCTTCTAACGTTGGCCGGATGGCGGCAGGATCAAAGTCATGCGTTCCATCTGGCGCATCATGGCTGAACTTGGTGCAGATCGTCACCTGATCGCGCACCGGCGCAAGCGCCTGGCCGAGCAATTCCTCACTGCGTCCACCACCATAGCCCGGCGCAGTATCAAAAAAGGTACACCCCGCATCGAGTGCCGCCTGTACGATGCGTAGCGCCTCATCGGTGTCGTGCAAGTCCCATTCGGGGTTGGCTAGTTGCCAGGCCCCCAATCCAATCTCACTGACATTGATGCCCGTTGTTCCCAATGGACGTTGTTGCATGCTATTCTCTCCCTTTCACCTTGTATCTCGTCGTTGCGATGAACGATGCCTGGGAAACTATACGGGAAAAGTGGTATGCTCACCAGAGCCAATATTTGGAAAGGGACAAGACCATTTCTGCTCGTTCTCGTGCTCCTGCTGCGCGCCCCGCTGCGCGCCGAACCCGCACCCAGGCGACCGCGGTACCATTCACGCCACGCCATTTTGATGCGGCTGATCCTCTACCGCTCCATCGGCAACTGTATGCGGCGTTGCGTGAGGCAGTAGTACGTGGCCAGTTGCCACCAGGAGCGCGTCTGCCTGCAACTCGTGCGCTCGCCGCTGAACTTGGCCTTTCGCGCACAACGGTGGTTACGGCGATGATACAACTGCTGGCCGAGGGATATGTCGAAGGGCGTGTTGGTTCGGGCACCTATGTTACTCGTCTCATACCCGATATCCTGTTGCAAACGGGAGTGGGCCAGCCTCCTTCGTCAGGCGCTTGTAGTACAGGCACAGAGGTTCATTCAAGAACTGTTTCACGTCGTGGAGCATTGTTGACCGCTACATCGCCAGCAGAAAACACCAGCGACGCCGCGCGGTTCGCCCATCCGCTCCATACTGGTTTACCTGCCCTCAATGCCTTCCCCTGGAGAACCTGGAAGGAGATCGAAGGGCGCCTGACGCGCCGCAATCCGGGCGGTCTGCGTAGCTACGGCAATCCTGCGGGATATGGCCCCTTGCGGCAGGCGATAGCAGATTATCTTGGTATGGCGCGCGCCGTCCACTGCCAGCCGGAACAAATTATCATCGTCTCCGGCACACAACAGTCGTTGGACCTTGTTGCCCGCCTGTTGCTGGATGAGGGTGACGCCATCTGGTTCGAGGACCCCGGATACCATCGTGCCAGGAGTGTATTCCTTGCCGCCGGGGCACAGCTCATCCCTGTGCCAGTAGATGACGAAGGACTGGATGTTTCCGCTGGGATAGCGCGCTATCCCAGGCCGCGCCTCGCCTATGTCACACCTTCGCATCAATTTCCGCTTGGGGTGACGATGAGCCTGGCGCGGCGCATGGCGCTGCTGCAATGGGCAAAGGATATTGGCGCCTGGATCGTGGAAGACGACTATGACAGTGAATATCGTTACACTGGCCGACCGCTGGCTGCGCTGCAAGGGTTGGACGAGGCTGGCTGCGTTCTTTATGCTGGAACATTCAGCAAGGTGTTGTTCCCCGGTTTGCGCCTGGGCTATCTCGTGCTACCGGGAGATTTGGTAGATACGTTTGCGCGAGCGCGCGAGCTGACTGACCTCGGAGCGCCTGTGCTGCCACAGGCCATTGTGACGGAGTTCATTGTTGCGGGGCATTTCAGCCGGCACCTGCGACGCATGCGCGAGTTGTATGCAGAGCGGCAAGCGGCACTGGTGACAATAGCAGCGCGCGAACTGTCAGGGATGTTGACGGTGCCGCCTGCCAGCGCAGGATTGCATCTCATGGGATGGTTGCCAGAAAGAACGGACGAGCGCGATATAGTAGCCGCAGCACGCCGCGCGGAAGTGGAGGTAATGCCGCTCTCACGGCTATCACTTGAGCCATATGCGCATCCTGGATTGGTACTCGGATACGCCGCATTCGATGCGCGGCAACTCAGGGAGAGTGTTATACGATTAGCTGCCGCATTGTGCGAAGACCGGAAATCCCTTTTCCCCGCCTCTTAACTGCGCTCCATGCGGGCGCGGCAGTCTGCGCAGCAGCCGAAGAGTTCGACCTCGTGCCCTTCCAGCGTAAAGCCGGTCGCGCGTTCGACCGCTGCCAGCACATCTGGCGGCAGGCACGCGCCTACCTCCACCACGCGGCGACATTCGGTGCAGGTGATGTGGTGGTGGTGGGCATGTCCGCCACAGAGCCGGTAGCAATGGCTGCCGTCAGCGAATCCAACGCGGTCCAGCAGCCCCCGCTGCACCAGCACCTCGACGGCGCGGAAGACCGTAGCTCGCCCCAACTGCGGGTCGTCCTGCCGCAGTTCGTGCCAGAGATCATCAGTAGTGAAGTCGTCGCCATTGGCGGCCAGCGCAGCCAGCCGCTCCGCGATCAGGCGGCGCGGACGGGTGTTGCGTAGTCCCATCTCCTCGAAGACGCGCAGGATGGATTCGGCGCTGGCGGACTCCACGATAGAGCTTCTTCCTCTGTTCATTGAATTATTCGTCTCCTTCAACTGTACCACGCATGACCTCGCTATGCGCATCACATTTTGATACACTATCTCATTGACATCTGGATACTCCATCTGCTATCCTGTTTAGCAGTTGATACATTGTATCATGTATAGGCATGTTGATGCGAGACGGGGAAGCTGGAGGGGTGTTGATGTTTTCGTCCTTGCAGGCGTGGCCAGGAAAATCGAGGTATCCAGACGCTTCAACGCATCGTACTATACGCTTTCGGGTAGGGCTGCTGGCGAATGTGCTGGCGCTAGCGCTGCTCGCCATGTTGCTGGCCGCGTGCAGCACGCCCGCTGGCAACGCGAACGGCGGCTCTGGGACGTTACAGGTGGTTGCGGGAGAAAACTTCTGGGGCAGCATCGCCGCGCAGCTTGGCGGCAGCCATGTGCATGTCACCAGCATCGTCAGCGATCCCAACGCCGATCCGCATGAATATCAGACCAGCGCACAGACGGCGCGTACCTTTGCGATGGCGCAATATGTCATCCTGAACGGCGCTGGCTACGATAGCTGGGCGCAGCAATTGCTGGACGCCAACCCCCAGGACGGGCGCAAAGTGCTGACCGTGGCAAATCTGCTGGGCAAGCACGAAGGCGACAATCCGCATTTCTGGTATAACCCGGAGTATGTAACGCAGGTAGCCAACCAGATCACTAAAGATTACAAGACGCTCGATGCCGCCGACGCCAGCTATTTCGATCAGCAGAACTCGGCGTTTCTGAATGTCGCGCTCAAGCCGTACCATGACCGCATCGCCGCTATCAAAGCGAAATTTGCTGGGCAGAAGATCGGCGCAACCGAGAGCATCTTCGTCTACATGGCAAACGCGCTGGGTCTTGACCTGATTTCGCCGCCAGAGTTCATGGACGCCGTAGCTGAGGGCAATGATCCGCCAGCGGCCAGCGTCGCGGAGTTCCAGCAGCAGATTCAGCAGAAGCAAATCACGGTGCTGGTCTATAACGTTCAGACGAATACCAATATCACCAACAGCATCAAGTTACTGGCAACGCAACAGAGTATTCCGATTGTCGGCGTCTCCGAAACATTGCAGCCGGTGGACGCCACATTTCAGGACTGGCAATACGCGCAACTGCTGGCGCTAGAAAACGCGCTCAATGCTGGCGCGCTGGTCAAATAATGCTGGTCAAATAATTCAGAGGGGGAGCGTGATGACTATGCTGGCCGATGAGATGATGCGCGGCAACAATCAACAGATAGAGAGAGCGGCTGCGCCTGCGCCGCTCTCGCCGCATGCCATCGCGCTGCGCGATACCGCCGTTCAGTTGGGCGTGCGCACTATCTGGCGCGACGCCAACCTCACCATTGCGCCGGGCGAATTCGTCGCCATTCTTGGCCCCAATGGCGCTGGCAAATCTACGCTGTTGCGCCTGCTGCTGGGGCTGCTCAGCCCCAGCCAGGGACGCATCGAAGTGCTTGGCAATATCCCCCGGCGCGGCAATCCGGCCATCGGCTATGTGCCGCAGCGGCGCACGCTCGATGCCGATCTGCCGGTGCGCGGGCGCGATCTGGTGATGCTGGGGCTGGACGGCTTGCGCTGGGGTCTGCCGCTGCCGGGGAGCAAACGACGCCAGCAATGGGCGCGCGTGCGCGAGACGCTGGAGGCCGTCGAGGCGACAGCGTATGCGAACCGGCCCATCGGTCAGCTTTCCGGCGGCGAGCAGCAACGGCTGCTGCTGGCGCAGGCGCTCGTCGCGCAGCCGGAGTTGCTGCTTTTGGATGAGCCGCTGGCCAGCCTGGATATGCGCAGCCAGATTGCCATCGCGCAGTTGGTGGCGCGGCTGGCACGAGCGCAGCGCATTACCACGCTGATGGTCACACACGATATCAACCCTGTGCTGCCCATCGTGGACCGCGTAATCTATGTCGCGCGCGGGCAGGTAGTGATCGGCAAGCCGGAGGAGATCATCACGACGGAGCAGCTTTCGCGGCTCTACGATGCGCCGGTGGAGGTGGTGCGCGATAGCCAGGGTCGTGTCTTTGTGGTGGGGTTGGAGAATGAAACGGCCCATCCATCGAGGGACGAGAGGACGATAGCGCCGTGATTATGCCTTCCTGGAACCTTATCGTAGACTGGCAAACGATCTTTCACTATTCTTTCATGCGCACTGCCTTCCTGGCGGGGACGGCAATGGCGATCATGGCGGGTGTCATCAGCTATTTCGTTGTGCTGCGCGGGATGGCTTTCGCCAGCCATACGCTCGCCAACATTGGCTTCGCAGGCGCCGCTGGCGCCGCCCTCATCGGCATGAACCTCAGCATCGGTCTGCTCGCTTTTACGGTGGCCGGCGCGCTGGGGATGGGTGCGCTGGGCAGGCGGCTCTATGGCAATGATCTCGTGGTTGGTCTGGTGCTGGCGATATCGCTTGGCGCTGGCTACCTCTTCATTTCGCTCTATCACGGCTACGCCACCAACCTCTATGCGATTCTCTTCGGGCAGATCGTGGGGATCACCTGGAGCCAGGTGTTCATTACGTTTGCGACCGGCATCGTGTCGCTGCTGGCGATGGGGCTGCTCTACCGGCGGCTGCTCTTTGCCTCGCTCGATGCGGAGAGTGCGGAGGCGAAAGGGCTGCGTGTGCAGTGGCTCTCGCTGGCATTTCTGGTAGTGCTGGGGCTGGTCATCGCCGTCGCCTTGCAGATCGTTGGCGTGCTGCTGATCTTTGCGTTGCTGGTCGCGCCCGCTGCCGTTGCGGAGCGGCTTACATCGCGCCCGCCGCTGGCGATTGGCCTCTCGGTTTTGCTGGCGCTGTTCTTCACCTGGGGCGGTCTGGCGCTATCCTTTTATCTGCCCTATCCGCCCGGCTCGTTCATCACCACGCTGGCCTTCGCCGCCTATGTGGTGGTGCGCTTCGGCGATGGGTTGCGGTCGCTCGTGCGCCACCGGCGAAAACTATCCGCCATCGAGCAACCGGAAGGATGGGCCGCATGAACCTCGTGAACCTTACAAGCCTGTCGGCGCATCTTTCGCTCTTATTGGCAAGCTCAATTCAGCCATTCTCATGGAACTTGTTGGCGGATATCCAGCAGATGTTGCAGTTCGATTTCATGCGCGCAGCGTTTCTAGCGGGCACGGCGATTGCGCTGGTGGCTGGACTCGCGGGCTATTTCGTCGTGCTGCGCCACCAGGTCTTCGCCAGTGATACGCTCTCCCACATGGTCTTCGCGGGAGCAATGGGGGCGGCGTTGCTCGGCGTCAACGCTTTTCTCGGTGTCTACGCCGTGGCGATAGCCGGTGGCCTTGCCTTGAATGGCCTGGGATGGCGTGGCAGCGCCCGCGAACGCGATATCGCCACCGGCATGGTAATGGCGTGGATGTTGGGGCTGGGTGCGCTTTTGCTGGGCATCTACGCCACCAGTTCCATCGCAAACGGCAATACCGCCATCGGCGCCGGTGTGCTGTTCGGCTCGATCCTCGGCGTCGCTGGACAAGAATGGATCATCGTCATTGCCGGTATCGTCACCATCCTGGCGCTGCTGGCGATGGCGCGTCCGCTGCTCTTTGCTTCGCTGGACCCCGAAACGGCACAGGCGCGTGGCGTGCCGGTGCGACTGCTGGGTGCGCTGTTCCTGCTGCTGGTGGGCGTCTCCGTGGCGGAGGCAGTTCCAGCCGTCGGCGCGCTACTAATCTTTGCGCTGCTGGTGGCGCCCGCCGCCATTGCGCAACGGCTGGTCAAGCGCCCCTATGCGGCGCTGGCGCTCTCGGCGCTACTGGCGCTGCTCTTTACCTGGCTCGGCCTCACGCTGGGGTTCTATACGCCCTATCCAGTGAGCTTCCTGATTACCGCGCTGGCCTTCGTCACCTATCTACTCGTCGTTGCCGCGCAACGCCTGCGCCAATTCGCCACTCGTCGCCGCTTCTCCAATAGCAACACCATCTTGACGCATACTGCTGGCGGTTAAAACCGCGCCTGGATGGCTTTCAGCCGCAAAGTCCGCCTGCGCGGACTCGGATCAGGTATGTCTACACTCCCCTCGCCAGCGCCCGTTTGCCTACCAGCGCGGACTCCCCTCTCCTTGTGGGAGAGGGGCTGGGGGTGAGGTCTCCAGGCCACCTCTTATTCTGGCGCATTTCCTGCGGAATCTTTTCGGATCGCAGGATGGACTTTGCGTTGGTTCTGGTACCAACTCGCATAGCTGGCAAGAGGAGTAAAGCGCCCTATGGATAGCCTGACCGCCGCGCGGGCGTCATTCGCCGTCTCGCTGGCGTTCCATATTATCTTTGCTGCGCTGGGCGTGGGGTTGCCTGTATTGCTCTGCGCCGCCGAGGGACTCGGATTGTGGAAGCGCGATGCCACCTGGTACGCGCTCGCCCGCCGGTGGAGCAAAGCCACCGGCATCCTCTTCGTCGTCGGCGCGGTCTCCGGCACCACCATCTCCTTCGAGCTTGGCCTGCTCTGGCCGCGCTTCATGAATATTGCCAGCGGCGTCATCGGCCTGGCCTTCGCGCTGGAAGGCTTCACCTTTTTCCTCGAAGCGATCTTCCTGGGCATTTATCTCTATGGCTGGGACCGCATATCGCCACTGGCTCACTGGCTTTGTACGCTGCCGCTGGTCTTTAGCGGCGCCGCCGGCACCTGGATGGTCGTCTCCGCCAACGCCTGGATGAATGCGCCCGCTGGCTTCAAACTGGTGAATGGCAGGGCGACTGACATCAATCCCATCGCTGCGATCTTCAATCCCGCCACGCCTATCGAGCCGCTGCATATGCTGGTGGCGGCGTACCAGGTGACGGGCTTCGGCGTCGCCGCCGTCTACGCCTTCGCGCTGTTGCAGGGGCGGCGCGGCGCCTATTACCGGCGCGGGCTGACGCTTTCGCTGCTGCTCGGCACGGTGATGGCGCCCATCCAGGCCGTCGTTGGTGACTCCGCCGCGCAGAACGTGGCGCAGATACAGCCAGTGAAGCTGGCGGCGATGGAGGCGCTCTTCAATACCACTACCGGCGCACCGCTCACCATCATGGGCATTCCCGATATGGCGACCCAGCAAGTATATCTCGCCGTGCGCATCCCTAAACTCTTGAGTTTCCTGGCCTATCGTGACGTCAACTCCACTGTGCAGGGATTGAACGCTTTTCCGCGAAGCGACTGGCCCTCCTATGTGCTGATGGTTCACTGGGCCTTCGACCTCATGGTTGGCATCGGCGGACTGATGATACTCACTGCGCTCATCTCCTGGTTCGTGTATTTTCGCTATGTCCGGCGCAATCAGCCGGTTCCGCTACGCATCTGGCTGCTGCGCGGGCTGGCCATCATGGGGCCGCTCAGCTTCGTGGCGCTGGAAGCCGGCTGGATCGTCACCGAAGGCGGACGGCAACCCTGGGTGATCTACAACATCATGCGCGTGGAAGACGGCGTGACCACGACGCCCGGCCTCGGTATCACGCTGTTTCTCTTCATCGGCATCTATCTGCTGCTGGCGGTGACGCTGATCGCGCTGCTTCTCCGGTTGGGACGCGATAAAAATCCCTTCCTGCCGCCGTTCCAGCAGAACGCCCCCAAATACGTCGCGCAGCAGGATAGCCGCGACACAACAAGCGACGCTGATAGCAGCGTAGATAGCAGCGTAGATAGCGGCGCGAATACAACTGCGCAGTGAGGTAGTAGAGGAGAAGCTATGATGACTCACCTGCAACTGGCAGTTCTCTGCGCCGCGCTCGATATGCTGGCGCTCATCGCCTATGCTGCGCTCGGTGGCGCGGATTTCGGCGGCGGTGTCTGGGATTTGCTGGCGCGCGGACCGCAGGCTGAACGCCAGCGCCAGGCGATTGCGCATGCGCTTGGTCCCGTGTGGGAGGCGAACAACGTATGGCTGGTCTTTGTGCTGGTCGTCACGTGGACGGCGTTTCCTATTGTCTTTGCCGCGCTCTCAACGGCGCTCTTCATTCCACTGACGCTGGTGCTGGTGGGCATCATCTTTCGCGGCACGGCCTTCACCTTCCGCTGGGAGTTCGGCGGGCGACAATGGATACGCAAAGCCTGGGCGCGCACCTTCAGTGTCGCCAGCACGATCACGCCGTTCTTTCTTGGCGCGGCTGCTGGCGCGATTGCTGGCGGCGACATTCACATCCACAACAACCAGATCATCGCCAACTACTGGACGACCTGGCTTACGCCGTTCGCGCTCAGTTGCGGTGCGTTCGCTGTCGCGCTCTGCTCAGTTCTTGCCGCAACCTATCTGACGGTTGAGGCAGAGCAGGCTGGCGACCAGGAATTGATGCAGACATTTCGCGTGCGCGCTATCATTGCCGGCGCCATTACGGCGCTCGTCGGCGCACTTGCCGCCATTCTCTCGATCTCTGAATCGCCGCTGCTCTGGAAGGGATTGATCGGGCGGGCGCTGCCACTCTCGCTCGGCGCTGTGCTGATTGGCCTGGCGACCGCTGCATGTTTGCTGCTGGCCTATCATCGCGCCGCGCGCATCCTGGTGGTAGGCGAGACGGTCTGTATCCTCGCCGCCTGGGCTGTGGCCCAATACCCCTATCTCGTCATCCCCGATGTGACGATTGATGGCGCCGCTACCTCGTCAAATGTGCTGGCGCTGCTGCTCATCTGTTCGCTGGCGGGGATGGCGATTCTGCTACCCTCGCTCTGGTATCTCTTCCGTGTCTTCAAGAGCGAAAACGCGCCCCATCCGCGCACGACAGTGGCTACCTTCGTCGCCTCGCTCTCCAGCGATTCCTCGCACGATGCGTGATACGCCATTGGGTATAAGCGCATAGGGCGTCATCCTACACAAGCATCAGCGGATTCCCGATCAAAGATACAGCAAAAGCTGGATCATCGTATGCTCCTCTCTACGGTACACTCTACACGGTGGGCATCACCGTCATCCCTTGTCCTTTCTCTGATGAGGCGAGGAGATGTAGGCGAAGCGGACGGCGCATAATCGGCCAGATTCCTCTTTCAAAAACATAGAAGGCCGGCTCGTCACAGCACTATTCTTGCAATGTTCTCGGGCATCTCTGGTCTTCTGCTCAGAGAGAATGGAGACAAAATCATGCGTATTGCGCTGGTCAATGGTCCGCTACAATCAGCCGTCTGCGATTTCGGCGTCGGCCACCAGATGCCGCTGGGATTACTGATGATCGGAGGCCCACTTCTCGATCACAGGCATGCGGTCACGCTGATTGACGCCGCCCGCCATCACCTCAGCGACGATGAGATCGTCAGGCGCGTGGCGGCCTTCGGTGCGGAAGTGGTGATGATTGCGCATGTCGGCTCAACCTCAGCCCACTCCTGCTGCCTGCGCGTTCTCCGCGCCATCAAGGCCGCGCTGCCTGAGATTGTCACTGTGTATGGTGGCGTCCATCCCACGTATCACTATCGCGCCGTGCTGGGTGAGCATCCAGAAGTGGATATTGTCGTGCGTGGCGAGGGCGAGGCGACGGTGATAGAGTTGGTTGCTACGTTGGAACAGCAGCGAACGGCGCTGACGCTGGCCTGCGATCTTTCAAGCGTCGCTGGTATCGCCTGGCGACGGGCGGGAGTGGTCGTCGCCAACGCGGCACGCGCACCCATCACAGACCTGGATGCCTATCGCATCGGTTGGGAACTGATCGAGAACTGGGACGACTACAAAGCGTTCGGTCTGGGGCGCGCGGCGGTGGTGCAGTTCTCGCGCGGCTGCCCGCACACCTGCACGTACTGTGGCCAGTGGATGTTCTGGCGGCACTGGCGGCACCGCGACATTACGCGCTTTGTGGATGAACTGGCGATGCTGCATACCACGCATGGCGTGCGCTTTTTCTGGCTGGCCGATGAGAATCCCACCACCATCAAAGAGGTCTGGCGGCAGGCGCTGGAAGAGATTGCGCGGCGTAACCTGCCGATTGCGCTCTGTGGCTCGCTGCGCGCGCAGGATATCGTGCGCGACGCCGATATCCTGCCACTCTATCAGCAGGCCGGATTCGCCTATGTGCTGATGGGAGTCGAAACAGTGACAGACGATACGCTCGGCAAGATTCACAAAGGGTCGAGCGTGGACGATGCATATCAGGCGGTGCGGCTGCTGCGCCAGCACCATATCCTCTCGATTGTTGATTATATCTTCGGACTGGAAGAAGAGACGCCGCGCACGCTCTGGCGCGGCTTGCGCGGGCTGCTGCGCTATGACGGCGACTTTGTGAACGCGCTCTACATCACACCGCACGCCTGGACACCACTGGGGCACCAACAACTCAAAGCCGGAACAGTCATCGAAGCGAATACCTGGAAGTGGGATTACCGCCATCAGGTGCTGGCCGTCAAGCATCTCACCCCTACCCAGCTTTTCATCGGCGTGAAGCTGGTGGAGTTGTGCTACCACCTCACGCCGCGCCGCCTCTGGCGCATCCTCACGATACGCGACCGGACACAGCGCCGCTTGTTACGCTACAGCCTCTGGCACACCAGCCTCGTCTACTGGTATGAGATTGTGGAATTTGCTGCTGCCCGCCTGCGCAGAAAGCAGAAGCCAGTGCAGGCGAGCGGACAGCAGTTTGTCCTTCACCCACGGGCTGAAACTGTCTAAACTGCCTGACCGTCCTTGCTGCTGGGCGTTTCTCGGCAGCAAGGACGGTGTGTTCCCTGGCGGCGTGCTGTGCTTCATGCTCCGCTACATGAGATGGCGCTCACGCAGTCTTGTCGTGGCGCCCCTCAAAGGCATGGGAAACGACCGGCGCTAACTCCTCCCACTCTACGCTGGTCTGCCGGCCATGATCGAACTCCGACATCAGCCAGGAATAGACCTGCAACAGACGTGGATCGTCTTTGGCAAGGTCCAGTCCAAGCCGCTGATGTAAGACAAAGACCAGTCCGGCAAGGCCGCTGTCTTTTGTTAGCGAGACCTCTAGTGGTCTGCCGAGGAGCCGTGGTACATCAAACGGGGCATACATCCACCAAAACTTGTTGAGGCCGTCTGCATGTACACCAGCGCGGGTGCGGTGTGCGTCGCGCCCGTAGAGCGGATATTTCGGTGGCAACGGCTCGCCTATCTCTGCGTAGAGGTCCGCCAGTTCGTTCAGCGCGGTGAAATCTGGTTGCCGCTGCTGGAAATAGCCCATGCCGATGAGATGCAGCACTACCGCTTCAAGCGGCGCATTGCCAGTGCGTTCACCTTTGCCCAGCGATGTGCCGTTGATGACGGCGCAGCCCGCGCGAATGGCCGCCAGACAATTCGCCACCACCAGCCAGGTGTCGTTGTGGGGATGGAACTCCATATCTTCCGGCTGCAAGCCAATAGCACGCATCTCACGGAAGAGGCGTGGAATGCTGCGTGGTAAGGCAACGTCTTCATACGGTAGCCCCAGGCCCATCGTGTCGCAGAGGCGAAACTTGGGACGCAATGCCGCGCCATAGCCTGCGCTGATCGCCAGCACGTGTTCGATGAACGGGCGCATGAAGTCCATCGGCGCGCGGGTCGCGTCTTCAAGATGCAGGCGCGGTCGAATGCCAGCATCCAGCGCCAGTTGCACCGCTTCAAGGTAGGTCCGCGCCGCCTGGTTACGCCCACCTGGCTTGAACTTGTGAAACGTATGATAGTCTGACGCCGAGGCAAGCATGCCAGTTTCCCGCACTCCCAGGCTGCGGATCAGCTCAACATCCTTCGCTGTCGCGCGAATCCAGGTGGTCGGTTCGATAGGTGCGCCGCCATGATAGCGTTCTAGCGCGCCTTCGAGCGCGGCGCGGTCCGAAGGACGATAGACAAAGAACTCCGCCTGCCGAATTGCCCCGGAATCGCCGGTGAAGCGGCAAAGGAAGTCATAGATCGCCAGACTGGTAGCGGTTGAAAGCGGCAGACCGCCTTGCTGACCGTCGCGGTGGGTGGTTTCGGTGGTCCATACCTGCGTGGGTAGCGTAACCGGGCGCTCCACCCAGGCATAGGTTGGAAACGTTTCGCGCGGGAAGCTATCCAGAAAATACTCTGGTTCGGCTGGCTCAGGAATTGGTTGAACAGCAGGAAGAACAGGCATGATGCGCCTCCTCGGTAGCTTGAGAAAACGATGTGTCAGAGCGCTCTCTAGAGGATGATACGTACTTGACAAATGCACAGTCAATATTGATCAATGAATCAATATGAAGACGCGGAGGTCGTGATGCAACAGTCGCGTTATCTGACGGCGCGGGAGGTTGCCGAAACGCTGGGAGTCAGCCTGGCAACGGTCTATTCCTATGTCAGCCGTGGGTTGATTCGTTCCGAGGCGACCGGCGAAAACAACCGCAAGCGGCGCTATCTCGCTGAGGATGTGGAGAAGCTCAGCGAGCGCAAAATGTATCGGCGTGACCCCGCGAAGATCGCGGAACATGCGATGCACTGGGGCATGCCAGTGCTGGAATCGGCGCTGACCAGCATCAGCGAAACCGGACTTTTCTATCGCGGGCAAGATGCCCTCCAACTGGCGACGACGGCGACCATCGAGGAGGTAGCCGCGCTGCTCTGGGCGGGCGACAGAGGGAACGCGGCGACGATTTTTGCGGCGAAATCAGCGCCAGCGCTGGCGCGGCCCCATCAATGGCTGCAAACGCTGGATGCTCTAGATGCTAGTCTTTCACCGATTCAGCGCGCCGCCATCGCGCTGACACTCTCCTCTGTAGATGACCTGGCTGCCTATGATCTGGAAAATGTTGATTCTGCTATACAGGTCGGCGCGCGTATCCTGCGAGTAATGGCAGTAACGCTCGCAGGGATGGAAACCTCAGCCGCAACGTGGCTGACAAAGCCAGGCATCTCACTTGCCGAGATATTGCAGCGCAATTGGCAACTACCCGCAGATACCGCCAGGCTCCTCGACGCGATGCTGATCCTCTGCGCCGACCATGAACTCAACACTTCGACATTTGCGGCGCGGGTGGTCGCTTCGTCTGGCGCGCACCTCTATCTGGCCGTGTCCGCTGGGCTGGCGGCGCTTCAGGGAATACGCCACGGCGGCTCAACCTTACTGGTGGAAGGATTGCTGCGCGAGGTTGGTGAACCACAACATGTGCGCAGGGTGCTGGCGCAACGGCTGCAGCGAGGCCAAGCCATTCCCGGTTTCGGGCATCGGCTCTATCCTGATGGCGACCCGCGAGGTAAGCTGCTGCTGCGGCTGGCTGCTGAGACCTATCCCGATAGCCTGTCGGTTGCTCTGGCGCAGAGATTGGCGGAAACGATGCAGGAGGAGACCGGAAGGCAACCGACGTTGGAACTGGCGCTGGTGACGCTGGCCAATGCGCTGGGGCTACCAGAAGGCTCTGCGCTCTCGTTGTTTGCATTGGGCCGCACCGTAGGATGGATCGGTCATGCGCTGGAACAATATCAGAGCGGTCAGATGATCCGGCCACGCGCCACCTACGCCGGGGTCTGACGAAGTGTGCATTACTGCCACATCATACATGTTCCTGAAAACAGCGATTACGGCTGTTGTAGCAGGAAAGGCAAGACGACAGGCAAGACGGTTTTACGGGCATCTACCAGTTGGCCATGATCCAGCCCATCGAAAATGACCAACTGTTTGCCAGCCGCTTCGATGGCGGCGCGCTGTGCTTCGAGCTTTTCGAGAACATGGTCGTTCGTGCCAGTATAGACCAACAGCGGGCAGCGAATTTGATTGGGCTGCACCTGCCGCCAGTGGACAAGGCTTTGCAGGCTTGCCATCACCATCGCAAACGGATAGGTTGTTGCCTCTTCGCGCTCCTCCGACGACATTTCAACATCGAGCTGGTCAAGCGTCCCAGCGACCTGCGCATCCGCTAATGGTTGCATTTCAGCTAGGATGGGATCAACCTCCTCCTGTCTGTAGACCGGACCAAAGACGGTTCCGGCCAGCACAGCGCGCGTCACGCGGTCGCTCGTTGCCGCAACCTGGCGCACAATCGTCGCGCCAAACGAATGTCCCCACAGGCTGAAGTGGTCCGCGCCGCTGGCATCGGCCACCGCCAGGATATCGGCAAGTATGCGCTCCTCGGCGTAGGCGGCGGGACTAGCTGGCCGGTCACTCTCGCCATTGCCGCGCAGGTCCACTGCGATGACGGTGAAATGCTGGCCGAGCGGCTCGATGTAGCCCGCCGTATGCCAGCGTTGGCGCGAGCCGGGCAAGCCGTGCAGCAAGAGCAACGCCGGACCAGAACCGCTGCGATCATAGGCGATGCGCACGCCATCAGGCGCGGTTGCATACTGAGTTTCCATTCGTCTAACTTTCTCTCCTCCTGAAGAGGATGTCAGAGGAGGCGCTGTTATAACGTCCGCTCCATTGTGAAGGTTGGAAGGCCGTTGCTATTGACGCCTCCTGCGCCCGGAACGCGCTCGAAGCCCTGCGCTTCCCAGAAGGCGGTGGCTGGCGTATTCTGCTCCAAGACGCCGATGCGCAGGCGCGTCCAGCCCAAATCCTCGCGGAAATGTTGTGCCAACCGCGCGAACGCTTCACTGCCGAGTCCTCGCCGTTGGTGCGAGCCAGCGATCATCAAGAGGCCGAGCCAGGGCAGGCCGTCGTCGGGATTCTCCGCCAGATAGTCCGCCTGACCGACCGCTTCGCCGGTCGCTTTGAGATAGATGCCCAGCATGACGCGCCCGGGCATCATCTGCGCCACCTGCCAATCGCGCTGGAGCATCGCCAGATCATAGTAGCCAGCCTCGCCCTGCGACCCCTCGCTCCAGGCGACGAACTGCGGATTGGAGAGATACACCGGCAGCAGCGCGGGCAGATCATCTGGCACGATCTCGCGGATGCGTAGCCGCTCGCTTTCCAGTTCGATCATAGAAGGACCTCAATTCAGGAAGAGCAAATCATTCTTTATCACGCTTCCATTGCTCTTCGTGCAATTGGAGCAGTTTATCGAACGTATCATTGATAATGCTCCGTCTTTGGCGCTTGAAATCTGAGCGTGGCTCAAGCCTATCTATCTGCTTGTCGTACATTGCCAGATAACGGACCTTCCAGGTGGAGACACTCAGCGCCTTCGGCAATACCCCATGACAGTGAGTACAGACCAGCAACAGCAGTTCGATGCACGGCATGAGCATGCTCTCGGCGTCTTCATCAAGGCGAAAACGTTCGGTGTCTCCGAAGATTGCCTCAATGAGACCAACGTAGTGGTCTACCTGCTTATTGATAAAATCCAGCGCCGCATCGTTCTCGAAATTGCCCGATCCCCAGGTGCCCATACTCCCTCCGGCTCGGACTGGAATTACTGTCGGCGGCTCAAAGAAACGGTCTTATGGCAGGGCAGCCAGCGCTTCTCGAGCGGCGGTGATGCCTTCGTTGAAGCTGTTTGCCTCCGCAAGCACAAGCGCGCGCTGATAGTGGTCGCGCGCAACCTCTATTTCCCCTGCTTTCTGCTTTGTGGCGCCGAGTGAGAGCAACACGAAAAGCTGCGCCAGCGGAATATCCATCGTTTCTGCTAGATCGTTAGCGCGCTGAAAGTATTCTAGCGCGGCGGCATCGTTGTTCTGCGCCAGCAGCACATCACCCACCGCCAGCAGCGATAACGGCAGCAAGATGCGATAGCCCAGCTCTTCGCGCAGGGCGAGCGACCGCTGGAAGCCAGCCAGCGCCGTGCCCAGATCACCGGCCTCCTGCGCGATACCGGCCAGATGCCGCCGCGCATACGATTCTTCCAGCTTGTGACCGTGAGCCGTCGCCGTTTCGAGCGCCGCCTCATACTGCTTGCGCGCCTCGTCCGTCTGCCCCAGCCGCTCATGAATAAGGCCGACGTGAAAGAGCGATTCCGCGATACCGTGCGTATCGTTCAGCCCTTCGCGGATGACCAGCGCACGCCGAAAGAACATCAACGCCTCGTCATAGCTGCCCTCGCCGAGATTAAGCGCGCGATTGTAGCGTATCAGCCCAGCCAGATCTGCGGCATCGGCGGAGAGCCGGGTGCTGTTCGCCATGCCAGCCAACACTTCTGCTCGCCCTGCCGTTTCGAGCGCAAGATCATAGTCAACGTTTGCGTAGAACGTGCGATGATCGAGGATGGCGCCGAACGCAAGCGCCAGCCGTGCCCGGTCACGCACATCTACGGCGCCATCCGGCGCCTGCTCGATGAGTTCCATGCCGCCACGTAGCAGCCGTGTCGCCTCGTTTAGCTTACCGGCGCGGTAGCAAATATCGGCAACGTCGCAAAATCCATTGACGAGCGCGCTATAACCCGCCGTCATATCTGGTTCCGGCATAATGAACCCCCTATTTCTCAGCCTCTTGCTTATTCTCGGTCCACTTCTTGAGCAACTCGCCCATGTTCCAGGAGAAGACTTCGCGCCCGCCCAGGTCCGCATAGATGGCGGGCACCGGCGTCTGCATCGCTTCTTCTGCTGTCGCGCCGCGTGCGATGGCTTCGCGCACCAGCGCCTCCACATCGCTGGCATACTGGCGCACCTGCCGGCAATCATCGAGCGTGCCCAGCCGTCCGTGCCCTGGCACGACCCGCGCCACATCCCAGGTCTCGATCTCACTGAGCATGCGCCGTAGTTCCGCAGGATCGCCGTCCAGCAGCATCGTATGCAGGCCAGCAAAGACCAAGTCGCCGATGAAGAGGATGCGTTCGTCGCGCAGCAACAGCACCGCGTCGCTCGGCGTGTGCCCGCCGCCCAGCGTCACCACTTCCGCCGTGCGCTGCGTGCCGTGGAAGAGCAGCGTATGATCGAAGGCGAGGTCCGGCAGCACTGTGCGCAGCGCCGGCATGGTCTGTAGCAATTCTTCCTGCTCACCGATTTGCCGCTCCAGGGCGGCGCGCTGCTGCTCATCGGTCTCATTTTCCAACTGTTGGCGCATCTCTTCCAGCGAGGACGCGCCGCTCTCGTGTATCTCCGTGAAAAATTCGGCGTGGCGCGGCCCCATCAGTTCGCGCGTCTTTTCAGTGGCAATGAGACTGGGACGGCGACCATCCTCGAAAAACACCTGATTGCCGTTGATGTGATCGGCATGCAGGTGACTGTTGATGACGTAGCGCGCAGGGCGGCCCGTCAACTGCTCAGCGGCGTCGCGCAGATCACGCGCGGCTTGCAGCGTGAACATCGTGTCGAAGATCAGCGTCTCGTCGCCGAGGTCTACGATACCGGCGTTGCAGAGCGCGCCACGCCCCGGCACCGATAGCGCCGCATAGACGCCATCCGCCAGTTGTTCCAGCCGGAAATGCGCTGAAGTGGGAAGTTGCGCCGTCGTCTGCTCTACGGTTGTCATCAGGTATCCTCTTCTAATTCTATGCGTTATCCGTGCGCGCTATCGTGCCTGTTTTCGTTCCGGCAGAGTTTGCCGGTTTCCCGGCGTCTGCCGGTTGCTCCAACCGCCAGTATATCCCCTTTTCGCGCGCCATGTACTTGCCGGCGATGAACTCGCGGCGCAGTGTCGCGTAGTCGGGATGGTAGCGTGTGAGTATCTCGTTGACTTCTTTTTCGGTGTAGGTCCTGCCAAAGGCAAACTGTTCGATCAGCCAGCGCAGGATGATCTCACGCTTGCGGCGGTAGGCAGGGATTTCTTTCAATTTGCCGTCCTCCAAAAAGTCGTTTAGCACTTTGCGCTCCCAGGCGTCCATCTCGACATCGCCAATTAGCGCCGCCCGCTCTGGATTCGCCAGCAGTTTATTGATGCGCCCCAGCCCTTTGCCGTTCATGCGATAGACGTGCGTGTTGCCATCTGCCTTCATCTCCACTAGCCCGATGTCTTTGAGCCGCGCCAAATGCCACGACACCGTAGACGGCTGCAAGTTCAGCAACACCGCCAGCTCTTCGACACTGCGCTTCTCCGCCGCCAGCAGCCCCAAGATGCGCAGCCGCGTCTGATCCGCCAGCGTCTTCAGAAATTGCAAGAGTTGCTGCAATTCGATCTGTTCTTCCTGTGTCATGGTTGCGTTCCCCCTCCAGAGTTTCTATCAGCATCTCTATTGATATACATCTAATTAGATTATCATCAAAACATCGGCGCATGTCAAGAGGCACGCATAATCGAGAAAGCGCCGATCTTGACGCTCTCGTATGGGCTGGCCTATACTCTCAACGGGAGCCGCATGGCTCCATTGATTTGCCTGTCTTGTAGAGTGTTTGTTGTTAGAGAGGTTGGTGAGCGCGTATGGACGGCAGTAGTAGTTGCCGTAGCCATTGTCACCGTTCACGACACAGGTTTCTCAGCGCAGGAGCGGGAAGCGCCGGCTGGGGATGTGTTCTGCGGGAGCATCACTGCCAACCGTTCTCCGCTTCGCACATGAAGGTTGGTAGCCGGTAAGTCGCCTCCATGCGTCGCGCCACCGTTGCGCTCCCCTCCTGAACATGCCTCCTCATCTGAGCTATTTCCTCTCGCCTTTTCACATTTCATTCGCTGCCTACACATGAGGGGCGTCTGCGGATATTTTTGCGCCGAGAAACATCCCAACAAAACATCTTGCCGGTCCTGTTCATCATCACACATCATGCTAGCACTATCGCGCTATCAACGCTGGGACATTCTTAGAGGGTTCACTGAGGTATCTCAGCGCTTGTCCTGGGCGCCGCATGTTGGCATACATGTTGATAGAGGCAGGGGCCGCAGAGTATAGCAGGGGAGAAGATGCACTCAGATGAGCCAGATTCATACGCCGGTGGCGCCATCCATCTCGCGCAGGCAGCAGGCGGCTGCCATCGCTTCGACTCGCTGGGCAGATGCGCTTGTCATCATCGCGCTAATAGCGGTTGCCTATGGTGTCGTCGTTGCTGCCTCGCGCTGGGTTGCGCCGCTCACGCCAGGCACGCATATTGATCTTTCACCGCGTGCGTTGCCGCTCTACGCTGGCCTTTCGACGATGCGGATGGCGCTGGCGTATCTGCTCTCGCTGGCCTTCACGCTGGTCTACGCGCGCATCGCGGCCACCAACCGCCGTGCCGAGCGTGTGATGGTGCCGCTGCTCGACATCCTGCAAAGCATCCCGATCCTTTCGTTTCTGCCGGGCGTCGTGCTGGCGCTGGTGGCGCTCTTTCCACATAACAACATCGGTCTGGAACTGGCGGCGATCCTGCTGATCTTCACCAGCCAGGCGTGGAACATGACCTTCAGCTTTTATCATTCGCTGCTGGTCATTCCCAAAGAACTGCGTGAGGCGGCAACGATCTATCGCCTGAACGTCTGGCGGCGCTTTATCAAGCTGGAACTGCCGTTCGGGCAGATTCCCTTGATCTGGAACTCGATGATGAGCTGGGCCGGTGGCTGGTTCTTCTTGATGGCGGCAGAGCAGTTCACGCTTGGCTCGCACAGCTTCCAGTTGCCGGGACTGGGATCGTATTTGCAGACCGCTGCGAACGACGGCGACGTGGGCGCGCTCTTGCTGGGCCTGCTGGCGCTCATCATCGTGATCGTGCTGCTCGATCAACTGCTCTGGCGTCCGCTGATCGCCTGGGCCGACCGCTTCAAGATTGAGCAGACCAGCAGCGGTCAGGCGCCATCGTCCTGGGTGTTGCGGCTGCTGCGCCGCTCCACGCTTGTCGCCTGGTATGACGAGCATGTGTATCGCCCTGCCAGCGAACGCCTCGACCGCTTTCTAAGTCGCGCTGGCGGGGCGCGATTGGTGGCGGCGACCACCAGTGCCTCAGCCCGCATGGCGCTTGGCTCAACCCGCGCTGAAACAGCCAATGTCAAACGCGAAGGCTGGCGTCAGGCGCTCTCGGCTCAGCGCATTGTTGGCACCGTTATTGGCGTGGTGGCGCTGGCGCTCTGCCTGCTGGGAACGCTTGCCGCGTTGCGCCTTATCGCGCAGGTGCCGCCTGCCATGTGGGGGACGATTGCCGTGAGCGCGCTGGCAACGCTGTTGCGCACCGGCGTCGCGCTGGCCATCGGCGTCGCCTGGACGGTGCCGGTCGGTGTGGCCATCGGCCTGAATCAACGGCTGGCAGAACGGGCGCAGCCATTCGTGCAGATGGTCGCTTCGATTCCAGCGACGGCGCTCTTTCCGGCGTTGCTGCTGGTGCTGCTGCGGTTGCCTGGCGGCCTGAACATCGCGGCGGTTGCGCTGATGCTGCTGGGGACGCAGTGGTACATTCTCTTCAACGTCATCGCCGGCGCAATGGCGATTCCCGGCGATCTACGCGAGGCGGCGGCGATCTATCAGGTGCGCGGCTGGCGGCGCTGGCGCACGCTGATCTTACCGGCGATCTTTCCCTATCTGGTGACCGGCATGATAACGGCGACCGGCGGCGCCTGGAACGCCAGCATCGTCTCGGAATACGTCAGCTTTGGCAACCATACGTATAGCACAGTCGGGTTAGGCGCGCTCATCGCTGGCAGCGCCAACAATAACGACTTTGCGCTGTTGCTGGCGGCGACGCTCGCTATGGCGTTCGTTGTGGTTCTGCTGAACCGGCTGGTCTGGCGGCGCATGTATCGTCTGGCCGAAGACCGTTTCCATCTGGATTGACCGGACCTCACCCCCGCCCCTCTCCTCGCGAGGAGAGGGGAGTGCAGGCCATTGTGCCATACAATACAAAGGAGATACGTATTCATGACCACACCAGATATCAACAATATCAACAACATCAGCAGCGCAGAGCAAACGTCAGCCGCTACGCCTGTGGGCGCGCCTGATGTATTGCTGCGCGCGCAGGCTGTCAGTAAGTATTATGGCAGCGAGCAGGAAAATAGCGTTCTCGTCCTCGATGACATTACGCTGGATCTGCGCAACGATGAGTTCATTGCGCTGCTCGGTCCCTCAGGCTCCGGCAAATCTACGCTGCTGCGCATCCTCGCGGGGCTGGTGACGCCTTCGCGCGGTGAGGTGTTGCTCCACGGCGCGCCGCTGGAGGGAGCCAATCCCAATGTGGCGATTGTCTTTCAGAACTTCGCGCTCTATCCCTGGTTGACGGTGCTGGAGAATGTCGAACTGGGGCTGCTGGCGAAGGAGCTAGCGCCGAAGGAGCGAGAGCAACGCGCGCTGCAAGCGATTGACCTGATCGGCCTCGATGGCTTCGAGTCGGCCTATCCGCGCGAACTCTCCGGCGGCATGAAGCAGCGTGTCGGCTTCGCGCGGGCGCTGGTGGTTGAGCCGGAAATCCTTTTCCTGGATGAACCGTTCTCCGCGCTCGATGTGCTGGTTGCCGAGAACCTGCGCCATGAACTGCTCGACCTCTGGCTGGCGCGCAAGATTCCCACACGCACGATCCTGATGGTGACGCACAATATCAACGAGGCGGTGCAGATGGCGGACCGGCTGCTGGTCTTTGGCGCGAATCCGGGGCGCATCCGCGTGGAATTGCCTGGCCTGCCCCGCGATCAGCGCAGCCAGCCCGGCGCCACCAGTATCCGCGAGCAGCTTGCCGATACGGTCTATCGCATCATGACGAATCCCAAAGCAGATGCGCAATCGCTGCTGCCCGGCGTCGCTCCGCTACGCCCGCCCACGCCATCGCCTGCGCCGGTTCCCCTGCCCGCCCGCGTGTACCAGACGTTGCCACACGTAAGCCTGGATGAGTTAGCCGGTTTCGTGGAGCGACTGTATACGCTGGGTGGCCGCGAGGACCTCTATGAGCTGGCGCGCGACCTTCAGATGGAGGCTGATGATCTGCTGCCGCTGGCGGAGGCGGCAAATCTGCTGGGCTTTGCGGACCTCGATGCCGGCGATGTGGTGCTGACGAACGTGGGGCAGCGGTTCGCGGAGGCTGATATTCTGGAGAAGAAGGTGATCTTTCGCCAGCAGGCGCAGGTTGGCATCAGCATCCTACGCCAGATCGTACAGGATGTGGCGGCGTCGCCGGAGCATCGCCTCTCCGAAGATACGCTGCTCGCGGCGCTCGAACACTCGTTTAGCGTGGATGAGGCGCGGCGCCAGCTCGACACAGCGATTGATTGGGGCCGCTACGCCGAACTCTTCGCCTATGACGACGATGCCGGTGAGTTCTATCTGGAGGATTAGCCCCCACCCCCAGCCCCTCTCCCGCAAGGAGAGGGGAGCGCAGGCGAAAGGTCGCGGCGGAGGGCAGCGGGTTCGTCCGGGCAAACGCGGGTCGGCGGATGAATCCGCGCCTATGGGCGTGCCGCCACAAAGGCCGCCTGCGTGGCCTGGGGATCAGCAGCCTTTCCACCTGCGCCCAGCCTGCGGAGGCAGGCTTCGCGGCTGAAAGCCATCCAGGTGCGGTTTCAACCGCCGGCGCTCGGTTAAGACAGACAATTACGTGCTATCCGATGCTTGGGAATGCTGCTGGCGATAGGCTGCGGCGCAGGAGGGGCAGACGCGCAGTTCTTTGGCGATTTCCCAGCCGTCGCCGGGATGTGGCTTCCAATTGTCGGGAGATTTGCCGCGCCGTTTTGGCGGCTTATCGGGGATAGGATAGTGACGGGGGCGTGTTTCAACGACAATCAGCGTTGCCGGCGTGTGTGGAGGGACAACCGTGTGACATCTTTCGCAACGATACATGCTCCTACTCTTCGGCCATTGCTTCCCCACGGCGGCCATCTCCGTGGGACTATGCTAAAACGCAACGATTGAGTATGAGCAATCTACCATTAGCGGCTGGCGTTTGTCAAATGAGAGATGGTATGCTGCTCATGAGTAGATGGTTTACAAAGGAGGAATACAGATGGTAGATGAATTGCGTCAGGTATTCGAGCAGGCGCAACAGCGCCTTTCAGAGGAGGCTCAGCGCCACCTTGCTGCTCATATTGAGGCGTGGTTGGAAGAGCAAGAGTGGGATGCTATCGTCAATAGTCCAGAAGGTCAGGAGACGCTGGAACGGCTCGCCGCTGAAGCTCGCGCCGAAATTGCACGCGGTGATGTGGAAGAAGGTGGCTGGGAATAATGTTTCAGTCACGCCGCACCAAACGATTCAAGGCACTCTTTGATGCGTTGCCTGAACGAGCGCAGCGTCAAGCGCGTGCGGACTACCAATTATTCAAGCTAAACCCGCGACATCCAGGTTTGCAGTTCAAGCAGATTGGCAAACGTGATCCCTCAATCTATTCTGCCAGGGCAGGTGACCATTATCGAGCTATCGGTTTTCTGAATGGCGATACTGTTACATGGTTTTGGATAGGCACTCACGAGGAATACAACAAGCTCTATCCTCATCTTTAATTCATCCTATTGCCGGGTGTTTGGCTCCTCGAATGATAAACCAACACCTACCCTCTTGACAGACATTGCCGTCAATGGTATTTTTTCCGTCAACCGCTTGAACAACTTTTGCTGTGGCGCTTGAGCCATCTGAACTGATGAGCAGGCAGTACAGGAGGGCGTAACGTGGCGCGACCCGATACCTCCAACGAGCGGCGTGCGGAGATCATCGCCGCGACGATTGGCCTGCTCGCGCGCGACGGCCTCGCCCGCACGACCACGCGCAAGATGGCCGAGGCCGCCGGCATGAATCAGGCGACGCTGCTCTATTACTTCGATGGCAAAGACGACCTGCTCTTCGCCGTGTTGCAAGAGATGATGCGCACCACCCAGGAGATTGCGCGCTCGGCGGTGCAGGCGCATCACAGCCTGCGCGAGACCATCGCCGGTGGCTTGCGCGCCTTCTGGGAGCATGTGGAGTCTGCGCCGGAACTCGAAATAATGCAGTATGAACTGACGCTCTACGCGCTGCGCAATCCCGATGCGGCATGGCTGGCGAAGCAGCAATATCGCGGCTATTGCTCGGTGGTGGAGCAGCTTTTCTGCGATATCTTCACCGCCGCCGGCCAGCGTAGCCGCATTCCTTATGACGCTCTGGCGCGCTTCGTCGTTGGCGGACTCGACGGCATGATCCTGCAATTTGTCAGCGACCGCGATAGCGAACGCGCGCATACCGACCTGGAACATCTCACAACCGCTGTGCTTGCTTTGGCTGGTGTTGAATAGTTGAGCTAGTTTCGCGCTGAATAGCCGGTGGCATCGTCGCCACCAGCGAGGAGGGCAGCATGTTGGATCAGGGAAACGCGTCTGCAACATCCACGAGCGGCGCGCAGGCGGATACGGCTCATCCTGCGTCAGCGCCCGCTGCGCAACAAGAGCAACCGCAGCGGCAGATGCAGGCGCCGCATACGCCAGACTACACCTATTACAAGCGTGTCTTCGCTGGACGCACAATGCCGTTCGCCTACCTCGACCTGGATCTGCTGGATGAGAACATCCGCCAGGTTGCCGCACGCGCCAGGGGCAAACGGGTGCGGCTCGCGTCTAAGTCGCTGCGCAGCGTGGCTGTGCTGCGGCGCATCCTCGCCGCCGATTCGTGCTTTCAGGGCATCATGTGCTTCACCGCGCGCGAGGCCGTCTATCTCGCTTCGCTTGGCTTCCGTGACCTGCTGATCGGCTATCCCACCTGGCACGCTGACGATATCGCCGCCATCGCGCAGGCTACGGCAAATGGCGCGGAGATTACGCTGATGCTCGATAGCGTCGCCCATGTGCAGCAGATCGAGACGGTCGCCAGCCGCTATGAGGTGAGGCTGCCGGTCTGCCTGGATATTGACATGTCGTTGCCGCTGCCGGGTCTGCATTTCGGTGTCTGGCGCTCGCCGCTGCGCACGGCGGCGCAGGCGCGGCCCGTCCTCGATGCTATCGCCGCTGCGCCACATGTGCGGCTGGATGGCATCATGGGCTATGAGGCACAGATTGCCGGTGTTGGCGACCATTATCCCGGCAAGGCGCTCAAAAATACACTGGTGCGCGCGTTGCAGCGCCGCTCCGCCCGCGAGGTCGCCCGTCGCCGCGCGGAGATCGTCGCGCAGGCGCAGTCCATGCAGCCGGAGGGCCAGCCGCTGCGTTTCGTCAATGGCGGCGGCACCGGCAGCATCGCCACCACGCGCGAAGAAACCGCTGTGACGGAGATTACCGTTGGCTCAGCGTTCTATGGTCCGGCGCTCTTCGACAATTACCGCAGCTTCCGCTATCGTCCCGCCGCTGGCTTCGCCATTGAGATCGTGCGGCAGGCGGCGCCCGCTATCTACACCTGCCTCGGTGGCGGCTATGTCGCCTCCGGCGCGGCTGGCGCGGATAAGTTGCCGCAGCCGTATCTGCCAGCGGGCGCGCGGCTTGACTCACTGGAAGCCGCAGGCGAGGTGCAGACGCCGATCAAGTATAGCGGCTCAACTCAGTTGCATCTTGGCGATCCTATCTTCATGCGCCATAGCAAAGCCGGAGAACTCTGCGAACGCTTCACTCATCTCCTGCTGGTGCAAAACGGCGCAGTGGTGGATGAAGTGACGACCTATCGCGGCGATGGCCAGTGCTTCCTGTGATGAGCAACGCGACACTGAAGTGCGGGCGCACGGTAGCTGGCGGATGAATTCGCACCGGAGCGCCTGGCGGGCGACAAGAGCCACGCCTACGCGGGCTAGGAATAGGCGAATGGGCATCTCTGCGCTCCCCTCTCCCGCGCACGGGGGAGGGGCTGGGGGTGGGGGCTATGAAAGAGAACAAGCGCATACAGTGGCAGAACTGGTCGGGATCGGTGCGCACGCGGCTGCGTGAGGTTGCCAGGCCACAGAGCATAGACGAGCTAGCCAGGCTGATCGGGCAGTGGGGACGTGATGGGCGACAGGTGCGCGTCGTCGGCTCCGGTCACTCGTTCATGCCGCTGGCGCAGACTGATGATATCCTGCTCTCGCTGGATGGCGTGCAGGGCATCGAGTCCATTGACGAGGCGGCGGGCACGGCTGACGTGCTGGGCGGCACCAAGCTCAAGCTGCTAGGCGACGAACTGCTGGCGCATGGGCTGGCGCAGGAAAATCTTGGCGATATTGACGTGCAATCCATCGCGGGGGCCATCAGCACCGGTACACACGGCACCGGCGTGCGCTTTGGCACGCTCTCCACACAGGTCGCCGGCCTTACGCTGGTAACTGCGTCGGGCGAGCTGGTGGAATGTTCGCCTGAGCAGAACCCTGATCTCTTCAAGGCAGCGCAGGTCTCGGTCGGCGCGCTGGGGGTGATTGCGAAGGTGAAGTTGCGCGTGGTGCCAGCGCAACGACACCGCTATCAGGTGCGCCGCGAACGCCTGGACGACTGCCTCGCCAACCTCGAACGCTATAAGCAGGAGAACAGCCACTTCGAGTTCTTCTGGCTGCCCTACACCAAATATGTGCAGGCGAAGTTCCTCAACGAGACCGAAGCGCCGGCCAGCAAGGGTACGCTCTGGGGCAACATCAATAAGATCGTGCTGGAGAACTGGGTCTACTGGCTGCTCTCGGAGACATGCCGGATCGTGCCGGGCGCGACCAAAACCGTCGCCCGCATCTCCGGCGAAGCCATCTCGCCGGTGGAGGAGGTGGACTACAGTCATCGCCTCTTTGCCACGCCGCGTATGGTGCGCTTCCAGGAGATGGAGTACAACATCCCAGCACAGCATTTCACCGCTGTGCTGGCGGAGATCAAGGCGTGCATCGAGCAGCGCCGCTTCAATGTGCATTTCCCCATCGAGTGCCGTTTCGTGCGCGGCGACGACATCTGGCTCAGCCCCGCCTATCAGCGTGACTCTGCCTATATCGCCGTGCATATGTATCGCGGCATGCCCTATCTCGACTATTTCCACGCCGTCGAAGATATCTTCAGGCGCTACGATGGGCGGCCACACTGGGGCAAGCTGAACACGCGCAGCGCCGCCGAGTTCGCCACGCTCTACCCGCATTGGGAAGATTTTCGCCGCATCCGCCGCAGCCTCGATCCCGGCGGTCTCTTCCTGAACGACTATCTGCGCTCGATCTTCGAGCCAGGGGCGCTAGCCAGCCAACCAAATGACGCGGCGCAGGTGGCCGGCGGACGCGAGAGCGGCGCATGAACACATAGCTGGCGGTTAAAACCGCGCCTGGCTGGCTTTCAGCCGCGAAGTCCGCCTGCGCGGACTTGGAACCGGCACCTGTGCTCCCCTCTCCTGGTGGGAGAGGGGCCGGGGGTGAGGTTTTTTAGTGAGGAGTAGCGTGTATGTCTGAGGCGCCGTCGCCTATCACTGCAACCGATGCCAGCAACGCCGGTAACATTGGCAATGCCAGCAGCCCCATCGCTGGCACGCTCCGCAGTAATACGCTTGGCCTGCGCCACGCCATCGTGATCTCCGTCGCGGTGATGTCGCCTGCCGCCTCCGTCTTCTTCAATACCATCATCATGGCAGGTCCGGCTGGCGCGGCGATTCCGTTCTGCTTCGCCGTAGGCTTTGTGGTGGCGCTGCTGGTTGCCAACCAGTATAGCGAACTCTCGCGTGAGATGCCGTCCAGCGGCTCCGCCTATACCTATGTCAGCGAGGGGTTAGGACCGCGTTGGGGCTTCCTCACCGGCTGGATTGGTCTGATCGCGGTGGCGCTCGGCGCGCCCTATACCTTCGTCTTTATGAGCGCTAACCTGCAAACACTGATGTCGCGCTGGTTCGGCGTCAATCTCCATTGGAGCTTCTACTTCGTCGCGGCCATCGGCATCGTCTTTGCCATGTGCTACCTCGGCGTGCGCCAGTCCATGACCGTAGACCTGGGATTCCTAGCGTTCGAGATTGGCGTCTGTCTGGTGCTGGCGCTGATTGTGCTGCTGCATGTCGGCCAGCAGGGTGGCCTGACCCCAGCGCCCTTCACCCCAGGAGCAGCTCCGGCAAATGGTGATCTGGCGGTCGGCATCGTGCTGGGCGTCCTCAACTTCATCGGCTTCGAAACGGCGGCGACGCTGGGCGAGGAGACACGCAACCCACGCCGCAACATCCCACGCGCCGTCTTCGGCTCGATGATCGTCGTCGGCATCTTCTATCTACTGATGGCCTATGTCGCCACAGTCGGCTACGGTCCCAGCCACATGGTGACGGGCTACGCCAATGATTCCGCGCCGTTCGATACGATCAGCCGGCGCTTCGGCGGCGCGACGCTGGCAGTGTTCATTGATCTCGTCGGCATTTTCGGCTTTTTCAGCGCGGCGCTGGCCATCGTCAACGGCGGCTCGCGCATCCTCTTCAGCGTGGGACGCGACGGGTTACTGCCGCGCTGGATGGCGTGGACACATCCCAAGCGCCAGACGCCCGCCGGAGCCATCACCGCCCTCTGCATCATCGGCGTGGTCGTAGGCATTGGGCTTGGGCTGGCCTTCACTCCCATCGGCGCCTTCTCGTTCCTGGGCACGCTCGATGCGCTCTTCATCCTGCTGATCTACATCCTGACCAATATCGCCTGTTTCCGCTATTTCTGGCGCAAACGCCGCCAGCAGTTCAGCTTCTGGCGACACGGCCTCTTTCCGGCGCTGGGCACGCTGATCTGCATCGGTATCGTGGCCGCCGCCGTCAGTTCGCCGGGGAATCCGCCGCTCAACTTTGTGCCGGTCGTCGTTGGCGTCTGGCTCATCCTCGGCGCGGCGCTCATCCTCGCGCTCCGCTCCAAGTTCGCGGCACCCAACAAGGCTGAGGGATAGAGATGATCTGTGCATAAAGGGAGCGGTCGTTTGACCGCTCCCTTTGTAGTTTGTCTGTGTTCTGTGAACTATGCCAGTTCGCGCAGCCCCTGCGCGGCAGTTGCGCCACGCAGCTTCGCTAGCGCCACCATTTCAAGCTGGCGCACGCGCTCGCGCGAGATGCCCAACTCTTTGCCCACCTCCAGCAGCGTGCGGCTGCGGCCATCGCCGATGCCATAGCGCAGAATCACCACCGACTTCTCACGCTGCGTGAGCTGTGAGAGGGCGCGGTGCAATTCTTCGCCAAGCAGGTGCTGTGAGGCGATATCAGCCGGCGCTTGAATGCCGGAGTCTTCGAGGGTGTCGGAGAGGGACAGGCGATTATCGGTATCGGAGGGCGCGTCGAGCGAGACGGGCTGCTCGGTGACGTGCATCAGGTCGTCTACTTCTTCGAGTGGCATGCCGGAGGCGTCGGCAATCTGCTCTGGCAGCGGATCGCCGCCGTTCTCCTGCGAGAGTTGCGAGGCGATGCGGCGCACCTTGCGCAGGCGCGTGGCAACATGCTCCGGCAGGTGAATCAGCCGCGACTGCTCGCCAGCGGCGCGGCTGATGGCCTGGCGGATCCACCAGGTCGCATAGGTGCCGAAGTGGCAGCCACGATGCCAGTCGAACTTTTCAGCGGCGCGCATCAGGCCCAGGTTGCCCTCTTGAATCAGGTCAATCAGCGGCACACCGGAGTTAGTGTAGCGCCGCGCAATGGCGATCACCAACCGCAAATTGGCCTCCACCAGTCGCTTGCGGGCGCGGGCATCGCCGGCCTGTGAGCGTTTGGCGAGGATGATTTCTTCTTCATGCGAGAGCAGCGAGAGACCGCGAATATCGTGCAGATAGCTCTGGAAGGCGTCTTCGCTGCCATCAGCACCACCATAGTAGCCAGCCCCTTTGCCATAGAGGGCGTCTTCTTCAGCGGCGCTCAATTCGGCCAACTCTTCGTCGGTCGGTTCTATATCATCGGAGTCGTCAGACTCGATGGTTTCAGACTCCAGCGGCTCTATGACAAGCTCGATGCTAGCGTCTGTTTCTACGCCTGATAGGTCTGATTGCGCGTCTGTGTAGGGTTCAGCTTCGGCAGGCTCGAACACTTGCCGCAAAAGCCGTTCGGCGGTGTGGTCGAGCATTTCTGGTCGTGTGGCAGCCATCTTCGCCACTCCTCACTGCCAGGTCTCGCAGTGGACCCGGACTTTCAACACTGACTGGCGCTCATACGGGCACCAAACATACCCAGTATCGTCACCCGTGCATCTCTGCACAGCATTTGTCTAGTCTTGCCCTCAGTATACACACAGGACGGTGCGAACAGTATCAGGTATTCACCTGACTTTTTACGGGCAAAACCTTACTACAGGGACGGAAGTACGCGCTTTGCGCGCGTGTCGCCTACAGTATACTTCATTTTCGGAAATAATGTATTTCATGGTTCTGCACCTTTCATGCCAGCCATTACGCTGGACCTCGCAGAGAGGTGGGGTTGACCTTCTCAACAGATCTACGAACACCAGTTACTCCTGTTGCGTTTCACAAGCTGATTCGCAGTCACTATGCAACGCCTTTGCATAGTGTTCTGCACATAGTTTTGTCACTGCTCGCCGGAGAGCGTCCTTACACGTACCCCCTCCGCACGGACTAGGCCAAAGCTGCGTGCAGCCGCTGTCACCGTTAGACTACCATCGCAAAACACACAGAATGAGGCATACCTCATCTTTCGCTCTGTATCCGACGACTGTAGCATTTCAGTCCTCCACGACGAAGCCCAGGCGCTCATAGAGATGCTGCGCGGGCGCGTTGCCGTCCGTCACAAAGAGAATGAGATCAGCGTAGCCGTTCTCAGCCAGCGCCCGCACGCTGCGCCCGATCAACTCGGCAGCCATCCCCTGATTCTTCGCCGTGGGGTGCGTCATAGCAACGGCAAGCAACGGCGCTCCCTCCCACAGCGTAACGATGGTGGCAGAAAGCGCTCGCCCCTGTTCTTCGATCACAAATGAATTGCCTGGCAGGAAGGCGCCGTATTTCCCAGCCAGGAGGCTCTGCATCTCCGCAGTGACCATCTCTGGCGTCTCACCCTCATCATCAACGGTGCCATGATAGGCGTCATACATCAGCGTCGCCAGCAGCGCGGTGTCTTCCGCCGTAACGGTGCGCGCTGGCCAGCGCGGTTCTCGCTGTTGTTGCTGTTGCTGATAATCGCTCAACGCCAGCTGCATCTTGAGGCGCTTAGCGCGTTCGTGCTGTTCGTCGGACAACTGCCTCTACTCTTTTCTCGCGGATTGCTCTTGATGAGCAGGGGAAACACCCCGCTCTCATCAATACGACGCTTCGCCATCCATCGCTTTTTCTACGCTGTATGAGAATACTTCCTTGCCACTCGTTGCAACTCACATGCCTGTGACAGACTCGTTGATAGCACGATGGACAAACAACCTGCTGTGCAGCTTTCGCCCTCGCACAGCAGGTTGCTCATCAGAACATGTTGCCGGTTGTCAGCGCGTCCGCTAGGCGTTTCCCATATCGCTCCGCAAGAGATCCGACAAGAGACCGGCGACTGGAGTGGGTGAACCCACCTGTTGGGCAGTCTGCTGGAAGAGGCCAACATCCTTCAGCGGAATCTTGCTCTGACCAAACGGTGTATTTCCCTCGGCAATCCGCTTGCCATAGTTCTGATAGATAGGCGCGGAAAAAAGCGTGCTGGTCAGCATGTTGATGACGGCGTTGGGGTCAACGCCGTTTTTCTCGGCCATCGCCAGGGCTTCTCTTACTGAGTAGCCTGCTGAGGAAATCAAGAAATTGCCGGCGAGCTTGACCAGAACCGCCGCACCAGCCTCTTCACCAAAATCGAAGATGCCCTGCGCACCCATCGCCTGTAGCAGCGGTCGCACCCGTTCTTTGGCGCGCTCTGGGCCGGCAAACGGAATCCAGAGCTGATGCGCGGCGGCTGCCTCCGGTCGCCCAAAGATCGGCGCTTCAACCATGAAGCTGCCGTGCTGCGCATGGAGCGCCGCAAGTCTTTTTGATGTTTCAGGCAAGACGGTACTCATCGAGAGGTGGACTCCGCCTGCTCCCAATTGCGCTAAGAATCCCTTGCTCTGGACGATGCTTTCGAGCGCCACATCATCCCAGACGATGCTCGCAACGATGCCTCCGCTCGCCACAGCGTCAGCGGGGCGCAAGGCGGGCTGCGCGCCCTGGGCAACCAATGGCTCGGCTTTGCTCGCCGTGCGATTGTAGACACGGAGCGCGTATCCAGCACTGAGTAGATTGGTTGCCAGCGGTAGCCCCAACTGGCCAAGACCGATAAAGCCAATCACGCCATCTCGCTGATCTACCTCACTGCCATCTTGCATCTCATAGTTGTCGTGCATGAGTAACCATTCTCCTGTACACGCCATCGCATGTACGTCCTCATAGCAAACATGACGTTAACGTCATGTTTGGAATAAAAAAAGCTGTTGATTTCGTCGTCCAGGTCGGTGAAGTCTCCCTCCTTGCATTCTCTCGCATTCTCTCGGCGCGGTTACCGTTCACCTGTGTCTTCTGATCGTTCCGCCAGCCAGCGCTCGAAGCGAGCGATATGGGCCTGGAGATCGGAGCGAAACCGTTGCAGCGCGCCGATCTTCTGGTCGGTTTCAGCAAGATGCTGGCGCAGGAGCGCGAGAACCTTCTGTTTTGGTTTGATGCCACTGGGGTCGGTGAAATAGAGATCAATGACATCCCGAATGTCTTCGAGGCTGAGTCCAAGCTGCTTCAATTGGCCAATCTTCTCTAGGCGAGCGAGCGTCTCCTCGGTGTAATAGTGCTGACCGTGGCCCTCGCGTTCACCGGGCGGAAGGAGGCCCAGGCGCTCATAGTAACGGACGGTGCGCGGCGTTACGCCAGCGCGTTCCGTCAAATCACCAATGCGCATACGGCCATTCATGACTCACCTCTAAACATGACGTTCACGTCATGTTGATAGCATATCATCTTCATGCACTATTTTCCAGCGCGCAAGAACCCTGGCCCTGGTACGCATCCTGCCCATCGGTATCATCATTCGCCCGCATGTACTCGCATTCATCTGCGCCACAGCGTGACATATCCGGCGGGCGACGGAGGAGCGACGCCATGACACAGCAGGCCCTCATTGCGCTCATCATCGAAGTCGCCGGTGGATTCATCGTGCTGTTCTTCGGGCGGCGGCTCTTCTGGTTCTTCATCGGGTTGACCGGCTTTACGCTGGGCTTCCTCATCGTGTCGTCGCTCTTCGGCCTGGGCGGTGTCGCTGGCTGGATTGCGCTGAGTGTTGGCGCAATTATCGGCATCGCAGGTGCAATCTTTGCTCTCGTCGCCAGCCGCCTGCTGATTCGCCTGACCGGGCTGCTGGTGGGTATCGTCACCGGACTGGTGGCGTTCATCCTGCTACACGGATTTTTCGGCATCGCCAGTTCCGTCTTCTTCTTCTTCGGCTGGATCGTTGTCGGCGGACTCGCCGGTCTGGCGCTCAGTCGCTGGGCTGCAAACCTCGCGCTGGTCCTCTTCACGGCGCTGCTGGGCGCAGACGCCATCACCGTCTCATTGGATCGCATCGTCGGGCTTCCCAGCATCCTCGCCGTACCCCTCTTCCTCGTGCTGCTGCTGCTCGGCCTCGGCGTGCAGGGCGGCTTCATTCGCCGCCGCACGAACAAACCAGCGCCGCGCGCGCCTGCCTAGCACATCGAAGAGGCCAAGCGGATTCACCCGCCGGCCTTCGTTCGCCTGCGCGACCTCGTTGCCGCCTGCCACGACCGTTTGTCCGGCCTCTGGCACCCCTCTCCCGCGCATGGGGACCGCCGCCGCTCGTCCGCAGGACGAGAAGCAAACCATCGGTTTGCGGAGGCGGCGGGTGAGCGCAGCGAGGGGCTGGGGGTGGGGGCCATCCTCTTGCCGCGAATACTTGTTCTGTGTTATAATTGCAATATGCAACAGATGCAACATGCAACAAATGCTGGTGAACCGAACGAATCGCCTCGCCAGCACATTCTCACTGACCAGACGGTTCCAGCGAACGACAATCCTTCGGCGGAGGCCACTGCTGCCGTCGTGCTGGATGTCGTGCCGCTGGTGATGCGCACCATTCGCATGCGCATGCGTGAGGCGCGCGCCGCCGATCTCTCTGTGCCGCAGTTTCGCGCGCTGGCTCATCTGAAAAAGCACCCTGGCGTTTCGCTCTCCGATGTCGCGGAGTATGTTGGGCTGACCCTACCGGCAGCTTCGCGTATGATGGATGGTCTGGTTGCTCGTGGCTATGCAGAGCGTAGGCTCTCTGCCATCAGCCGCCGTAGCATCGAGCTACGTCTCTCCGCGAAAGGATTGGAGATGCTCGATGTCACGCTCCAACACACCCGGCAGGCGCTGGCAGAACTGCTCGCGCCGCTCTCCGAAGCGCAACAGGCGACCGTAACCCAGGCCCTCGAAACCTTGCGTTTGATCTTCTCGACGGTCCCCGAAGCCAGCCGTGCAGAGAACCTCGTGGAAATGGCGGGTCAAGCAGCGGACACGGCTGAGATGGTTGAAGTGACAGAAGTGACAGAAGTGGCTGAAACGCTGAAACAATAAAGGGATGATGGAATGCTGACACTGGAAACCAGCCAGCTCACCCGCACCTTCGGCGAGATGACGGCGGTGAATGCCGTCTCCTTCGGCGTCGAATCCGGCGAGGTGTTCGGGCTGCTGGGACCGAACGGCGCTGGCAAGAGTACGACGATCAAGATGTTGACGACACTCTTGCCGCCGACCGCTGGACACGCGACAGTCGCCGGTTACGATATTGCGCGCCAGGCTGCCGATGTGCGGCGCGTGATGGGCTATGTGCCACAGGCGCTCTCCGCCGACGGCAACCTGACCGGCTACGAAAATCTCTTGATCTTCACGAAACTTTATGATCTACCGCGCAGCGAAAGGCGCAAGCGGGTCAATGACGCGCTGGCGTTCATGGGGCTGGCGGATGCCGCCAATAAGCTGGTGCGCACCTACTCCGGCGGCATGATTCGCCGGTTGGAGGTCGCCCAGGCGATGCTTCACGAGCCGGAAGTGCTGTTTCTGGATGAGCCGACCGTCGGGCTGGACCCGATTGCACGCCGCGCCGTCTGGGAACATCTCAGCCAGATTCGCGCGCAGACCGGCATGACCATCGTGCTGACGACACACTATATGGAAGAGGCGGATAGCCTCTGCCAGCGTGTCGCTATCATGCACCACGGTACCATCGCCGCCATCGGCTCCCCGAATGAACTCAAAGCGTCCATCGGCAAGCCGGACGCCACGCTTGACGATGTATTCCTGCACTACACAGGGGACGATCTGGAATCAGGAGGAAGCTATCGTGACACATCCCGTGCCCGCCGCACAGCCCGCCGCGTCGGCTAGCGCCACCAATGCCACCGGCGACGCCATCTCCGGCGCATCTGAGATAACAGCAACAACGCATCCTGGCAAACCAGGTAATGCTCACAATCCCAGTAATCCACGCGCGCTACGTGGCAAGCCGACCAATCCCATCGCCTATATCGCCAGCTTCCTGAAGAAGACGCTGACCATCGGTGAATGGGAGGTGCGCAAACTGCGCCACGACATGACCGATGTGGTGACACGCACCATCCAGCCGGTCCTCTGGCTGTTGATCTTCGGTGAAGTGTTCACGCGCATCCACGCCATTCCCACCGGCAACAAGTCCTATCTGGATTTTATGGCGCCGGGCATTCTGGCGCAGAGCGTGTTGTTCATGGCCATCTTCACCGGCATTGCCATTATCTGGGAGCGCGATGTCGGCGTTATCCATAAGTTCCTCGCCAGCCCCACGCCGCGCGGCGCGATTGTGCTGGGCAAGGCAATTGCCGCCGGACTGCGCTCGCTGCCACAGGCGGTTATCATCTATATCCTGGCGCTAATTCTGGGCGTCCATATGAACTGGAATCCACTGGCGCTGCTGGGCGTTGTCGTCATCGTCATGCTCGGCGCGGCGTGTTTCTCCACCTTCTCCGTGCTGATCGCCTGCACGCTGCGTTCGCGTGAGCGCGTTATGGGCATCGGCCAGGTGTTGACGATGCCGCTCTTCTTCGCCAGCAACGCCATCTATCCCATCGCCATCATGCCGACATGGCTCCAGGCTATCGCGCGGGTGAATCCGCTCAGCTATGAGGTGGATGCGCTGCGGGCGCTGATGCTGACGAACTCATCGAGCGCGTTAGGGCTGGGCACCGACTTCATCGTAATGATTGTGATGAGCGCCATCCTGATTGCCATTGGTGCACGCATCTATCCCAAGCTGGTGCAATAGGCCTCAACTGGCCAACCGGCCAATTGGCAAACGGGCAGGACACACCTTTCGCATATCTCGTTCTCGTCAAAGGTTAGTAGTTCATGGCAAAGGTAGATAAGGTAAACAACATACAGGCGAACGGGCACGGAGGGAGCGCGTACACGCTAAACACAGAGGAGGCTGAAGACACCTCGAATTACAAGTGGATTGCGCTCTCCAACACGACGCTCGGCATGTTGATGGCGACCATCAATTCGAGCATCATTCTGATCTCGATGCCCGCCATCTTCACCGGCATCGGCATCAACCCGCTGGGACAGGGAGAGACCAACTATTTCCTCTGGCTGCTGCTGGGCTATATGGTCGTCACGGCCACGCTGGTCGTCGCTTTCGGGCGCATCTCCGACATGCTGGGGCGCGTCAAGCTCTATAATTTGGGCTTTGCCGTCTTCACCGCCGGCAGCATTCTGCTCTTTCTGACGCCGGGCAGCGGCAACACCGCCGCCACGCTGATGATTATCTTCCGCCTGGTACAGGGCGTCGGCGCGGGCTTCCTCTTCTCCAATAGCACGGCTATCCTGACCGACGCTTTTCCGGCGCGACAACGCGGCATGGCAATGGGCATCAACCAGATTGCGGCCATCGTCGGCTCGTTCATCGGCCTGATTCTGGGCGGCGTGCTGGCGGCGGTCAACTGGCGTATGGTCTTCCTGGTCAGCGTGCCGGTAGGCATCTTCGGCACCGTCTGGGCCTACCTCAAGCTGCGCGAGACGGCGAAGATTCGCGGTAACCAGAAGATGGACTGGCCGGGCAACGTGACATTCGCCGCCGGTCTGACGGTACTGCTGCTCGGCATCACCTATGGCATCGAGCCATACGGCACGTCGAGCATGGGCTGGGGCAATCCACTGGTGATTGCGGCGCTCATCGGCGGCGTGGTGCTGCTGGGGATTTTCGTCGTCATCGAGCTACGCGCCAGCGACCCGATGTTCCGGCTGGACCTCTTCAAGATTCGCTCGTTCGCTGCTGGCAATATCAGTAATTTCCTGGCGGCGCTGACACGCGGCGGTCTGCAATTCATGCTGGTGATCTGGCTGCAAGGCATCTGGTTGCCGCTGCACGGCTATAGCTTCGCGGATACGCCGCTCTGGGCTGGCATCTATATGACGCCGCTGCTCATCGGCTTCATCGTCATGGGACCAATCAGCGGCTGGCTCTCGGACCGCTATGGCGTGCGCCTCTTCTCGGTGCTGGGCCTGCTCGTCAATGCCGTCGGGTTCATCGGCCTGCTAACGTTGCCCGCGAACTTCAGCTATCCCTGGTTCGCGTTCTGGCTGGTGGTGCTGGGCGTTGGCCAGGGTCTCTTTGCTGCACCGAACACGACAGCCATCATGAACAGCGTGCCACGCGAGCATCGCGGCGTCTCCTCTGGCATGCGCGCGACCTTCATGAACGCGGCTTCGCTGATGAGCATCGGCGTCTTCTTCAGCATCGTCACGGCTGGCCTCGCCTCGGCGCTGCCCTCCTCGCTCTTCAGCGGACTGACACAGGCCGGGTTGCCCGCGCAGACGGCGCATGGTATCGCGCAGTTACCACCGACGGCGGCGCTCTTCGCGGCATTCCTGGGCTATAATCCACTGGGCGCGCTGCTGCCGCACGCAGTGCTGGCGCAACTGCCACTGGCAAGCCAGCTTCATCTGTTGAGCAAGGAGTTCTTCCCCAACCTGATCGCCTCGCCGTTTATGGTGGGCATGCGTGGCGTCTTCCTGCTCTCGACGGTTCTCTGCGTCATCGCAGCGGTCGCCTCGCTCTTCTGCCGGGAGCGCGCGCAGGACGGCAAGCTGGAAACGCTGCCACCCATCACGGCGGAGGAAGAGCTGGCCGCACCGGAACTGCTGCCAGCCATCGAGGAGCAGCAGGCGTTCGAGGGCGTGGGTGGCGAGAAATAATCGGCCACTGTACTTTTTCCGATGACAGCGCCAACAGGCACGACAATGCTGTCGCGTCTGCTGGCGCTGCTATTTTCGATGCTATGATATCAGCATGATAGATACCGATTATAGCTAGCCTGCCAAGCCGAATCAGCGAGCTACCAGAGGATTCATGCCATGTCGTCTACAGCATCGTCTCCCAATCTTTTGTTCGAGGCGCGTGAGCAGGTCGCCTACCTCACGCTCAACCGGCCTGAAGCCGCCAACGCGATTGATGTGCCGATGGCGCGGGCGCTGCAAGAGGCGCTGCAGCGTTGCGAAACAGATACGAGCATCCGCGCGGTGGTGCTGACGGGCGCCGGTCCGATGTTCTGCGGCGGTGGCGACCTCAAGACGTTCGCCAGCCAGCGCGAGCATATCGCTGCCTACATCAAAGAAGTGACGCTATTGCTGCATGATGCTATCTCGACGATGGCGCGCATGAACGCGCCGGTGATCGCGGCAGTGAACGGCGTGGCGGCTGGTGGCGGTATGAGCCTCGCCTGCGCCTGTGATTTGGTGATTGCCGCCGCATCGGCGCGCTTCACGATGGCCTATACGCGCGCCGGTCTTGTCCCCGATGGCGCATCCACCTATTATTTGCCGCGCCTCATCGGGTTGCCCCGCGCCCTGGAATTGACGCTGACCAATCGTGTCCTCTCGGCGCAGGAGGCGCAGGAATGGGGGCTGGTGAATCGCATCGTGCCCGATGCCGATCTCTCCACGGAGGCGGAACACCTGGCGCGCACACTGGCAGCGGGCGCAACACAGGCGCTGGGCGCGGCAAAACGCCTGCTGCGCAGTGGCTGGACGGAGACGCTGGAGACGCAAATGTCCTACGAACGCGAGGCCATTGCGGCAGCCGCAGCCGCCACAGAGGGCCAGGAAGGGATCACTGCCTTCCTGGAAAAACGCGCACCCAGGTTCGATGGGCAATAGCAGAGACCTCGCGGTCTAAAAAGAACCGCCTACCTGAGATATCTCAGGTAGGCGGCTCATCATTCAGATATCCGTTGCTATTGGATACCCGTTCGTATGCTAACGGTCCAGCACGTCGTCGGTTTTGTGTTCAACATCGCCAGCGGTATTCTGCAAGTCTCCTTTGGCCTGGCGCATCTTGCCTTTGGCTTCGGTGCTGCGGTCGCCGGTCAGTTTCCCCAAGCCTTCTTCAACTTTACCGCCAGCTTTGTTCATCGCGCCGCGCATCTTGTCGGATGTGCCGCGCTGACCCAGGTCCTGCTCGTCATCATAATCCGTGTCCATGCGATCACGGCGATCCCTATCGTCGTCCCTCATAGTATGCTCCATTCCTCTCCGTTGAGCGGTCTCACATCTGCCTGTTTCCCAGGCGTATCACTTGTACAGGACATGTGAGCCGGTGAAGGATATCTTCACATGGAACCTATTCTGTGCAATATACATGCCATACACATGTTACATTCCATGCCATCCGCCGGGTTGGCTTCATCTCAGCTTAGGCTTCGATGCGTACAACCTCCACTCGCGCGTCGGTAATTTCGCAGTCCGGGCGCGTCTCCTCGATGTAGCGCAGCGCATGTTCGATGACTTCCCGCGCGTGCGCAGCGTCGCCGCTGACATAAGCGAAGCCAAGCGTGGCGAGCTGCCGCAAATCCTGGCTCTCCACCTCGGCGGCGGCTACCTCAAATTGATTGCGCAGGCGCGCGAGCAGCGATTTGATGACCTGGCGTTTATCCTTCAGCGATTGGCTGGCGAGCAAATGCAAGGTAACACGACATGTGCCGACAAACATAGTGAAATGAGCGCCTGAACCTGTCTATCCGTCAGGCTACGGTGTAATAGTGAAATCGTCAATGATCGTGGCGGTGACTGGCACCACTGAAGATGCCGGACGGCGCGTACCCAGCAACACCAGCAGCAGGCTGAGGCCAATCAATCCGCCGCCCAAGAGCGTCGCCCAACCCAGTTGATCGTGCAAGAGCCAGATGCCCAATGCCGCCCCCACCAGCGGCTGAATGAAGAGGATCGGCGCCGCCGCAGAGGCGTCCACCGTGCGCAAGCCCTGGAACCAAAGCCAGTAGCCCAACGCCGATGCCGCCCCCGCCATATAGATCACACTTAACCAGCCCGCCAGCGTCATATGTGGCATGCCAGAGTGGATCACCGTTCCCACGCCCGCCGGAATCCAGACAAATAAGCTGCCGGTGAGCGTGGCGCTGGTCAACAGCAAGGGTGGCAACGAGAGCGTGCTGAGCGCCGTTTTGCCGCGCACGGTATAGGCCGCCTCTAACACCAGCGAACCAATGACCAGCAGATCGCCAATGATGCGCGCGCTGCTGGCAGCGCCACCCGCCAGATTCGGCACAAAGCCGCGTTCGACGATCAGATACGCGCCGAGCAGACCGACCAAAAGCGCCAGCACGCCCATCCGCGTGATGTGCTCTCGCAGAAACAGCCAGGAGAGCAGCGCCGTGAAGATGGATTCGGTGGCGATCAGCAGCGCAACATCGGAGGCGGTGGAGAGCGCCAGACCGAAGTATTCGAGGGCTTTGTTGAGGATCCAGCCCATCACGGCGATCTGCCCCAGCAACAGGAGTGAGCGGCGGTCACGCGGAATCTGCCGCCAGCCGCGAATCAGCGCCGGCGAGAGGAAGAGCGCCGCCAGCGAAAAACGCAGCGCGTTCAGTTCGATGGGCGACAAATCCTCCAGCGCGATCTTGCCTGCCGCGTAGGTGCCCGCCCACAACACGTTGCCAATGATGAGCATGAGAAAGGCGGTACGTTGCGAGGTCTGCCCCGTTGCGCCGCGCGCCGTTCCCACTGCTTGCCCGGCCAATCCACCGGCCTTACTCGTCGCCACTCATTCCCCCGTATACGTTGCTCCGCTAGCTCGTCCGCAGTCTTCCATCTCGCTGGATGTATCATGTATGACGAATATCATACACTCTATCCGATGGCGGCAACAAAAAATGTCACCTATCTCTGGCAAACGAGAGACCCGACGGGCAGAAAGGTGTGCCTGTCGGGTCTTTTTAACTACTCAACGATCTACGTGAACAATCTACAGGAGTTTTTTCAAACCAACATTAGAGGCTAGCGCACTGGCCGAGCTTTTTGCCCAGCACAGTATTGGGCGTGCCACCGGAATCGCCAAATTTCGGCGTATGGTAGTTGCCGAAGCAAACCAGATTGCCAAAAATCTTATTGGTCGTAACTTCAATCGCGTCCGGGTCGGCGAGCTTGTTGTTTTCGAGCGTCACCGTTCCATGAACGTTGTTGCGGATGACCCCAAGCCAGCAGGAGTGAAGATTGGTGATCTTCACATATCCGTTGATGCTGTTGTCCTCGAAGTCGCTGAAGTTCGGATTGCCGCCCAGGTTGGGGTCGGGGATACAGTTGTAGCCGCCGCCACCGCCATTGAGGGTGATCGAACCACGAACCACATTGCTGTGGAAGATCACCGCCAGAGCGCCATTACCATACACATTGCCATTGATACGATCAGTGGTCGTCGTGGTGCAGCCGAAATGTGGCGAGCAGCCGAGCAAGAAAATGGCGTTGCTGCCAACCCAGACATTCCCCGCGATCACTACGGTTGCCGTTGGAATAGCCGCATCGAGAGCGGCATTTGCTTTAATATGCACATCACCATTCACGATCACCGTGCCACTGGGAATGGCGCAGGCGCCCGTTACGGTGAGTGCGGTGTAGGTTCCAGGCGCGATTACCCCGCCTGTGCAAACAAATTTCCCAAAGTTTGTTGTTGAGCTGGCTGCGAACGCCGTGGTGGCGCCCAAACACAATGCGGCCATTAACGCAAGGCCGGCTGACAGACGCAGAAGTGGTTTCACCTCATCATCCCCCATCACAATCCAACCAAACTACCATACATCGTACACGAGAACTGCATCTCACCTCCCTTCGCTTGTTTATCCGCTGGCTCACAGCAGCACATTACGTACCATACCTGCGAAAGCGATTGGGGAGAGATTATGGTAACAAAGAGATGAGAGCAGGAGATATCTTTAGGATAACTGAAGCATGCAGCAAGAACGGCGTGTTACAGTTGAAGAGGCTGCTGGTAGCAAGGCAGAAATGTCAACACCACTACACCCAGCGGCAGGCTATAACTCACCGTGCAGGGCGCTGCCCCATATCCAGCGCCTGCCGGCAGCGCGCGCGGTGCGCTGGCGGCAGGCTGGCGAGGTAGGTGTCGCGTTCGTGGTTGAGCCAGCGTTGATAGTTGTGCTGCCAGTGAAGCAGCCGCCAGTGCTGTTGCCGTTGCGTCCAGTTCGGTCCCAGCCAGAGCGCCAGCAGCGCCGCCAGCGGAAAAGCGATCACCAAGCCCAGCGCCAGCGCAATCACGGCGAACGTAGGTATCACGCGGCCCGGCGCCTGCGCTGCCAGCACGATGCCGAGCAAACCAAAGGCCGCGCCCACCAGCACACAGGTTTTGACGGCGAGGCTGCGGCGCTTCTCTGCGCGCTCCACCTGCGCCGCGATATCGGTGGGCACATCTGGCCTGGGTGGTGGCGGCAGAATTGGCTGCGGCTCCGGAAAGTCTGCTGGCAACTCTGGCCATTCCAACGCTGCCCAGGTCATCCGTCTGCCCACCTGTCAGAAGGTAGTGGCTTCGCCCAGATAGAGCGGAACTATCGGCGTCTCCACCGCCTCATCGCCAGCGCGTTCCAGGCGATAGGCGCGCGCCTGCGGACGCGAACTGACGCAGCGCGCCAGTTGCCCACCGATGAAGTGCAGCGCAACTCCATCATCGGCGGCGTAGCCCGGCATGATTGCGCCGCTGGCAACTGCCTGCTGATAGGAGGGTCGCCGCTCGGCCTCGCCATCGTAGTGTGGGCAATTGCTGCCAGAGAGAAATCCCAGGCAGGGTAACACCGTCAGCGGACCGGGAATCGAGTCGGTGAGGCCAGCCTCGAACCAGCAGATCGAGCCAGCGCTGATCCCTGCCAGCACAATGCCGCGCTCCCATGCCTCGCGGAAAATACGATCCAGTCCCCATTCACGCCACAGCGCCAGCAATGATTTAGTGTTACCGCCACCGACATAGATGATATCTTGCTCAAAGACGAACGAACGCAGGTCAGCAGTTGGCGGATCGAAGAGTGAGAGATATGCTGGCACGCAGGGTTGCCGCGTGAAGGCCGCATAAAAGCGGTCAATATAGTTCTGTGAATCGCCGCTGGCAGTGCCGACGAAGCAAATCCGTGGCCGCTCCTTCGCGCATTGCCGCAAGATGTAGAGGTCGAGCAGCGGATTATCGGGTTCCATCGAAAAGCCACCACCGCCCAGCGCGATGATCTGTTGTTTCGTCGCTGTCACGTTTGTCTCACTTGTCTCTGCCGTTGCCGTCATCTCTATCCCTTCGGTTGCATGCTACTGCGCGCTACTACTTACTACTCTGCGCTGCTATCTCTTCATCTCTCACTGATCTCAATATAACGAGCCATCAACCATTCGTCTTTCATTTCTCCCTGCGAAATGACGCTCATCTTGCGGCGGCCTTCGACGACGAAACCAAGACGCTCGTACAGGCGTTTTGCTCCCTCGTTCTCAACTAGAACTGTCAATTCGATACGCCGCAACAACAGCCACTTGTCTGCCAGATCGAGCAGCGCTTGCAATAATCGTGTCCCGATTCCCTGTCCCTGTCGCTGGCGAGCGACATAGACAAACAAAGAGCCGCTATGCCGCAGACGCCCTGTACCCACTGTTAAGCCGGCAATCCCGATGACGTGGCCTGCGCTTTCGGCAACTAGGTAGTGATCGTTCTCGTCCAATGCGCTCAGCGATTGCCGCCGTTGCTCCAAGCGCAGGCTCGGTAGCGCCATCGTCGTTTCAATCACCCCTTCTTCGCGGGCGATCTTCCATAACGCCTCCGCATCTTCCAAGCGGACTGGGCGAATGAGCACCTCGTCATAAGCGGACATCGCTTGTTACCTCCAATCACGCCTCATAGGCTTTCGGTACAATTTCCCTCACGCGGGGCGGCTCATCTTGATGTAGTCATAGCGTTTGCCATGCACGCGGCGTGTCATCGTGCCGGTGGGCACAAAGCCTGCGCGTTCATAGACCGTGCGGGCGCGTTCGTTGAAGACAGCGACATCGAGCTGGAAATATTTCGGGTTAAAGCGCTCGCGTGCGAAGGCAAGCCCAGCCAAGACGAAATCCAGGCCAGCGCCGTGGCCCGTTTTGTCGGGGCGCATGCCCAATCCAACTTCCAGGCTGTTCTCACCGCGCGGATAGAAGGAGAAGACGCCGACCAGTTCACCTTGCTCATCACATACGGCGTAGTACGTATTCATACCGAGCAGGCGAAACAACGCCTGGACCAGCCACACCGTCAGAATCGTCGGATAGTTGACATTGTAATGGGCATAGGCGCCCTCATAGCGCCAGCGCGCGATAGCCAGCGCATCGCCAAGACGCATGGGCCGGAAGCTGTAGTGCATCATGAGGTCCCTCTTTCGCGCCTTCCTCCTAATATAACCTATATAACCTACTCTACGAGACTGGAGGATTCGCTGGGTAATCGCCGGCGCTCGCGGCGGGAAACTGCTGGCGCACGTGTACGAACATGCGCCATTACGCCATTATGTTAGTCAAAGGTGTGCCAGGTGCGTTGCCAGTGCGCCACACCTACACCAGAAGCATATCACGCAGAAATCTGCCTGCCGGTCGTCTCGTCGCGCGCTATACTGCTGATGGACAATGCAGCACAACCCTATCACATGGAAAGATATCCAAAGCGCAGGCAGATCAAAGACGCAAGAGGAGGAGCATTCGTGCGACTCAATTTCGATTATCTCGTGTTTCCGGGCAGGCACCAACCGGTCTTTGCGCCGCATGGCGCCGTTGCCACGAGCCAGCCGCTCGCCACGCAGGCCGGCCTCGCGGCGCTCCAGCGCGGTGGCAGCGCCGTGGACGCCGTCCTTGCCGCCGCCATCACGTTGACTGTGGTTGAGCCAGCTTCCAATGGCATCGGCGGCGATGCCTTCGCACTGGTCTGGGACGGCACAAAGCTGCACGGACTGAACGGCTCCGGGCGCGCGCCATTGGCACTGACGCTGGATATCGTGCGCGGGCAGGGACACGAACGCATGCCGGATCATGGCTGGCAGACGGTCACGGTTCCCGGCGCGCCTGCCGCCTGGCGCGATTTACATGCGCGCTTCGGCAAACTGCCGTTTGCCACGCTCTTCGAGGCAGCCATCGAGTACGCGGAACATGGCTATCCCATCTCGCCAATTGTCCACTGGGTCTGGAGCTATTCCGCTGGACGGACACATTCCTCGCTGACGGGCGTGGAATACGAGGGATTCGCACCGGTGTTCGCGCCGGATGGCCATATACCGCAGGTGGGCGAACAGTGGCGCAGCGCAGAGATGGCGCGCAGTCTACGGTTGATTGCTGAGAGCCAGGCCGAGGCGCTCTATCAAGGCGAACTGGCCCAGCGCATCGCGGAGTTCGCGGCGCGGACCGGCGGCTACCTCTCCGCCGATGATTTCGCGCGGCACACCAGCACCTGGGTCGAGCCGATTCACACCAACTATCGCGGTTACGAGGTCTGGGAGATGCCGCCGAACGGACAGGGACTCGCTGCGTTAATCGCGCTCAACATCCTCGAAGGATATGACCTTGCTGCGTTGCCGCGCGAGAGCGGCGAGAGTTATCACCTGCAACTGGAGGCGATGAAGCTGGCCTTTGCCGATGCGCACCGCTATATCTGCGATCCTGAACATGGCGACGTGCCGGTGGAGGCATTGCTCTCCAAGCCATACGCCGCACGCCGCCGCGCGTTGATCGGTGAGCAGGCGATGGTGCCGGAGGCTGGCGAACCGGCACAGAGCGATACGGTCTATCTCTGCGCGGCGGATGATGACGGTATGATGGTGAGTTTCATCCAGTCTACCTATGATGCCTTCGGCTCGCATATCGTCGTGCCGGGGACGGGCTTCGCCTTGCAGAATCGCGGCAGCGGCTTCTCGCTGGATGCGGCGCATGCGAACTGCCTCGCGCCGGGGAAACGCCCGTTCCATACCATCATTCCCGGCTTCCTGACGCATGCAGGGCAGGCAGTCGGTCCTTTCGGCGTGATGGGCGGGCATATGCAGCCGCAGGGGCATGTGCAGATGGTGGTGAACACCGTAGATTATGCGATGGACCCGCAGACCAGCCTGGATACGCCGCGCTGGTCCTGGTGGGAGGACCGCTATATCAAGCTGGAACCCTGCGACACCAGCATCGTCGAGGGGCTGGCAGCACGCTGCCACGAGGTAGACCTCGATCCCGAAGTGGACTGGGCCGGGCGCGGGCAGATCATCTGGCGGCTCCCCGGTGGTGGCTATGTCGCGGGCAGCGACGGACGCGCCGACGGGCAGGCGTCCGGCTACTAAAGCACGCTCTATCGCAGCCTGGGTTTCGTCAAGAATGGGCAGGTGATCGGCGGCGAGACGGTCGCAGTCTATACCTGCCCGGTGTGAACCTGCTCACACCTGTGAATTGTTGAGTAATCAAAAGCGTTGCCCCGTAAGTGTTACCTGGTGGATGGGCGGAGAGTGATTTCCCTACCGAAATCCAGAGGACAGAAGAGGAGCAACGGGAGCATGAGCATTCATCGGATGGTAGCGCGGGTCGCCGTCCTGGCGGCGCTGGTTTCCGCCTTCGCGGCGGCGCCGCTGGCGCTGGCTGCGCCGCGCGATCTGCCACAACTGCCACACACATTGCCCAGTATCATGCCACACGACAGCAATGTCATCACGCTGAACGAAGAAAGCATTGACGGGCCCGCATTCTGGTCCATTGCCTCCGGCGAACCGGAGCCAGGGCCGAACGCGCCAATTGCTGTGTTGGCATGGACCGGCACCGACGCGGCGCACAGCCTGAACGTGATGACATCAACCGATGGCATCAACTATGGCAACAAGATCACGCTGGATGAAGAGTCGTTTACACGGCCAAGCGTTTTGCTGCTGCGACAGAACAACGCTAACATCATCGTTCTCGCCTGGACGGGCACCGACGCCAATCACTCGCTCAATGTCATGTACGATGTCTATGGCGCACAGCGTAAGATCACCATTGGCGACGACAGCAATTATGCGCCATCGCTCGCCTTCTTCCAGGGACAGGTGTTGCTGGCGTGGACGGGCACCGACATCAATCACTCGCTCAACATCAAGCAGATGGGTTCGCAGGGCTTAACCGACGGCGCCAAGACCATTCTGAGCCAGTATAGCAGCGATGCACAACCCTCCATCTTCACCGATATCCGCGACCATCAACTGCTGCTCACCTGGTCCTACAACAGTTCACCAAACTGGATCAACGTCGCGTCGTCGCCAGACGGCGTAAACTTCACGGAGCCGCTGGCGGGCGGACCGCCACCGCAAACCAGCAATGCCGCTCCTGATATGATGGCGGTCAGCCAAACGATTGAAAGTATGTACCCGTATTACTGGACCTGGACGGGCACCGATCCGCTGCATTCGATAAACATTACCGCAACCAATACGCTCAACAACTGGCCCGCGCCCATCGTTACCACCGACCAACAGGCGTTTGGTGGTCCGGTGCTGGGCTTCATCGGCCAGGAAAACGAGGTGCTAATTGTCTGGACGGGCATTGACGCCGCGCATCACCTGAACATCATGACGCTGGATACGACGAGCCTGCCACCACTGTGATAGCCAGGGTGCGTCTGCTATACTGCCGGATAGAAGCTATCTCCTTCTGGCATGGCGTTATGGTTGATATTAGGTGGCGAGTGGAGGGAAAGCGATGAGCGACGGCGAAAATGAGACGAGGATGGTGGATAGCTATAACTATGCGGACTTCACCGGCGACGAGAGCCAGGGGGATTTCGCCGCGTTCATGGGCGCGCCGCACGTCGGCGAGAAGATGCCGGACGGCACGCTGACCCGACTGGATGATGGCGCGGCGGTGGCGCTCTCCTCGCTCTGGCGCGAGCAGCACCTCATTATAGAGTTCGGCAGCTATGGTTGACCCTACTGTTCGATGGCGTGCCCATCAATGGAAGCGTTGGCGCAGGAGTATGAGCCGCGCGGCTTCGCGTCGGCGTTTATCTATGTACGCGAGGCGCACCCCGGCGAATATATGCCCTATCACGATAGCTTCGAGCGTAAACTGGCGAACGCGCGCCGCTTCCGCGACGAGCAGAGCGTGCGCCGTCCAATCCTGGTGGACACGCTGGATGGCAAGTATCACCGCATCTTCGGCGCTCTGCCCAATATGACGCTGATTGTGCTACGCGGCGGCACGCTCGCCTATAAAGGCGCCTGGACCGATGCGGCGGATGTGCGCGTCGCCCTTGAACAGATCGCCAACATCGCGGCGCTGCGGCGGCAAGGCGGGCGGCTTGCCCCCTTCTGGACGGAACGGCTGGCCTATCGTGTCGTAGATCAGGCGGCGTTCAACGCGGGGCTGGAGCGCAACGGGCCAAAGGCGGTCGCCGAGTTCATGGAAATGATACGCAACGTGGGACTGGACCGGCTGGAAGAGTAGAAGCCCCCACCCCCGACCCCTCCCCCGTGCGCGGGAGAGGGGGCGCAGACGCAAGGCAAACGGTTGTGTCGGGGGCAACAGAGTCGTCCAGCCTTCATTCCACTTGGATGGTTGGCCAGACACGGTGTAGCGCCACCGCGAACTGTGCGCGTTCCGGTGGCGTGCCGACCGTTACGCGGATGCAGCGGTTCAGTGGCGGCGCGCCGGGCATGCGAATGAAGACATCCTCCCCGGCCAGCGCCGCCAGCAGCGCCCGCGCCCGTTCCACGCCACCAATGTCTATGCTGACGAAGTTGGTAGCCGAGGGCAGCGCCGCCAAACCGAGTTCCTGCGCCAGCCGTTCATAGTCGCGCCGTCCCTCCGCCACCGCCGCGACCACGCTTTGCAGGTAGTCCGTATCGGCAAGCGAAGCGAGCGCGCCCGCCTGCGCCACGCGGTTGACGCCGAAGTGGAGGCGTATTTTGTCGAAGGTGCGGATGGTCTCCGCAGGCGCGATGGCGTAGCCGATGCGCAGCCCGGCCATGCCGTGCGCCTTCGAGAAGGTGCGTAGGCGAATGACACGCGGGTCTTCGGCATCTATCGCGGGAATCGCCTCAGCGGGAGCGAAATCGCTATATGCCTCATCCAGCATCAGCAGGCAGCCGGATGGTAAACTGTCGCGGAAAGCCAGCAAATCGTCTGCGGTATGCCAGGAGCCGCTGGGATTATCGGGGTTGGCGAGATAGACGATGCGTGCGCCGTGCTGATTGGCGGCATCGGCCAGCGCCTCCAGGTCGTTGCGGTCGTCCCGATAGGGAACTGTGACCAGCCTGCCGCCGTAGCCATTGACATGGAAGTTGAAGGTGGGATACGCGCCGAGCGACGTAACGGTGGTTTCGCCGCGTTCCAGAAATGTGCGCACCACCAGCCCCAGCAGATCATCTATGCCACAGCCAACGACAAGCTGCTCCATCGAGACGCCGTGATGTGCAGCCAGCGCGGCGCGTAACTCGTAGCTTTCAGGGTCGGCGTAGAGAGCGGACTGGGCGACGGCGGCGCGCATTGCCTCCTGCGCGCGTGGCGAGGGACCGAAGGCGCTCTCGTTCGCACCCAGCCGCACGGCGATGGGCCGCCCGCGCTGGCGTTCGATGGCCTCCGGTGCGACGAACGGCACCACCGCCGGCAATTCGGCTATCACGCGCGTCACTGGTATCTGCTCTCCCCTATCGGCCATTGCGGTTCTCCATTCGCCTGCGCAAAACCACTGTCATTTTTGCCAGTCTACTCGATTTTCTTCCTGCTGTTAAGAGCCACTAGCTATCTGCCGCTTTTATTGCTTCAACGATATGCTATCATGGCGCCTATAGCATTGCTCCTCCCCAAAACGCCAGAGAAAGCTGAAAAGGAAGATTGTTTCACATGCATGCTAACCTACTCGATAACCGAGACGAGCCACGCATCGTTGCCGAACTGGCCGGGCGGCTCTTCTCACATATTGAGGCGATAGAACGCGTTGCGGAAGGAAAGTCTACGCGCGTTTATTGTATACGTCGCGCACAGGATAATTTCTACCTGCGCATATTGCCGGAGGCTGGGGCCAGTTTTGCTCCAGAGGCACTGGCGCATACGTTGCTACGCGAGCATGGCGCTCTGGTACCGGAAATCATCTATCTGGAGCACTGTAACGAGTCACTCCAACGTTCCGTCATGGTAACAACAGCGATTGCTGGTCAATCGCTTGCTCACATTTCCAGAGGCCAAGACATCAGAAAGATCGTACAGGCGGCAGGACGTGACCTGGCCCTCATTAACAGCATTCCCGTCGCGGGATTCGGCTGGATCAAGCGTGACGGCAGTGATGCTAGCATGCTCTGTGCAGAACATCCTACCTACCGAGAGTTTGCGTTCGAATATATCGAGGGCGATCTGGCGTTGCTGCGCAGATATGGGTTGAGCCAGCAGGAATTGGCCGCTGTTCACTCGGCTCTCAGTCATTATGATGCCTGGTTGGATGTTCCGCAGGCATGGTTGGCGCATGGCGACTTCGACGTAACCCACATCTATCATCAAAATGGTCGCTACACCGGTGTCATTGACTTTGGCGAGATACGTGGCGCTGACCCATTCTATGATCTCGCCCATTTTCGTCTACATGATGGCGAGACACTACCCATGTCCCTGCTCTCCTGGCTGCTGGAAGGTTATAGAGAGATAACCTCGCTATCATCGCACATATCGCAGATACTTGCCTTCACCAGCTTGTTGATAGCTATTCGCACGCTGACGCGGTTCCTGAATAGGCGTCCAGATGATCCATATCACCATATCGGATGGCAAGCTGTTCGTCGCGAGTTGTGGACGTTGCACGGTTTTCAGTAGGAGTAGCCGCAGATGGCCCAGACGGTCATCGTCACCTCGGTGGCAGGTGGCGATTGCCAGCCGATATCCCAGACAGCGGTTGCGCCGTTCATCAGCGGGTAGTCGCTCGTGATGAAGGAGGACGGCTGCTCGCCATCAGGGAAGTTGGCGAAGCCGCCGCCGGTCAGCGCCAATCCTGACTCACACGATGCCTGCGCATCAAGGGCGCTGGCATTGCCTCCGCCAATAAACGCCTGATTCTGTTGTGGCCCCGCACTGATTTTGCCGCTGGCGCAGACGGCTTCACTCTCCACCAGAACCGCCGTGCGCGTGGCAACTGGCGCGCGCATCGTCACTGTCCATTGCGTATTCCCTGTAGGGAAGAGCGAGATGAGACGCGGCAGCGCAGCGGGGCTTTGCGCTGTGTGGTGAACCACGAATCCACCGCTCAGCAGCACTGTGCCGGCTGGGCAGAGGGTCGTAATCGGCGGTGACGTGTTCGGCGCGACGGGCGCGGCTGTCGTGATGACGGTTACGGCAGCCGTTATCGGCGAGTCCAGTCAGAGCGCATAGGCGCTGAACCGTCCGCCGCCGGTGGCGCTGTAGCCCTCAACGGTCCAGGTGGTAGGCGCGACGCCGACAGACAAGTCGTTGCCTGCATAATCCGATGGATAGCTGGCAACGATCTGCACCGGCTTCGTATTCGCGCTATCGGAGCGGAAACCGCCGCCGATGAGCTTCTCATCCGGATCGCAACTGACGAAGGCTTTGGTGAATCCCTTCGCTTGCGTGATCGGCAGCCCTTCATAGATTCCTATCGCCAGCTTCGAGTAATGATAACTCCCATAGGGGATGCCGCCACAGGCCGACACCGCCAGGCACACGGTCATTGCCACCAGACACATGATGCTATAGCGCCAGCTTGCGGCGGCATGTAATGAGACGCGCATGATCGTATCCTTCTCTGGCTCATCTCTGCCAGTCGCGCCAGTTGCGCCGGGTATCAGCGTTGTCCAGACATGCGAGAGAACCCATTCACAGAAAATACGCCGCTTTGCTACCTGTTCTCACACGAGAATGATTGCTCTTTCGCTGCTAAACCTTGCCAAACCTTCCAATGTATTTCCAATTTCCTTCGCATAGGCTATGTTGCGGATAGCGTTTAGCGATAGACTTGCCAAGATTCCGCCTTGCGCTTGAAGAGTGATGGTTGATCGTGGCTGTGAAGATGTGTTGGCCCGGCTTACGCTACGCGAAACAGAGAATCGCAAAGTGATTCATAAGCGGCATATTGTTATGAATATTGAGATGAGAGATGAAGCGGGCCGGGAGGGACGAGAGATGCACATTCTGGTGGTCGAGGACGAAAAGCGGCTGGCTGCGCTGCTGCGGCGCGTGTTGACGGAAGAGCGCCATGTCGTGGATGTTGCGCACGACGGCGTGACGGGCCTGGGCATGACGCTTGGCGGCAGCTATGATCTGGTGATTCTCGATCTGATGCTGCCGGAGATGGACGGCATGACGGTTTGCCGTGAGATGCGCGCAGCGAAGATTGACGCGCCGGTGCTGATGCTGACGGCGCGCGGCGCCATCGAAGACCGCGTGGCGGGGCTGAAGACCGGCGCAGACGATTATCTGGTGAAGCCCTTCGCAATGGAGGAACTGCTGGCGCGGGTGGATGCGCTGCTGCGCCGCCGCAGCCGCCAGCTCGACGCCTCGGCGCAGTTGCAGGTGGGCGACCTCTCGCTGGACCTGCTGCGCCACGAGGCACGGCGTGGCGACCAACTGATCGAGTTGACCGCCAAAGAGTTCGCGCTGCTCGAATATCTGATGCGCCATCCCGGGCAGGTGCTTACCCGCACACAGATTCTCGATCATGTCTGGGGCTACGACCTCGATACGCTCTCGAACGTCGTTGACATCTACATTCATTATCTCCGCGACAAGATTGATCGCGGCTTCGCGCGCCCGCTCATCAAAACCGTGCGCGGTGTCGGCTATAGGATTGAAGCATAGGGTTGAGGCATGACAGACACACCCAGCACGCCAGATACATCGGATACCACACACATCACAAACGCGCGCACGGCGCTTTCGCCGGTGACGACCAGCGTGCGCCGCATACGCCAGAAGTTGCGCGACACGGCGCAACGTGTTTCACGTCCCAAGCCAACAAAGGACGTGGTAGGTCCGGCCACCACGATGTTCACCACCATCCGCAACCGCATGATCTTTTGGTATGTCGCTGTGCTGGCCGTCATTCTGGTTCTGCTGGGTATTGTACTCTATGTCACTATGCAAAACACGCTGCTGGGTGATGTCAACAACGAATTAGCGCAGGGCGCCCAGGTGGCAGGATATACCTGGCAACAGGATTTTCATCATCCTGGAGAAAATTGCGCTACCCCGGATGTCTATAGTGACATCAATAGTCGCCTCGGGTTGCTCAACTTGCCACGGCCCGTGTACTTTACCTGCTTCGATGGGAGTGCTAATTCTCTTGCCCAGGTCGCCGATCCAAATCAGCAACAGGAACTCGCGCCGATCATAACAGATCCCACGCTAGCGCGTGCGGCGCTCGCCAGTAGTGATGGCACCGCGACCAGCCGGGTACAGATCAGCGGGGAGGGTACCTTTCAAAGCTATGCGCAGGTCATCAAACTGCCTGATGGGACGACCACAGTCATACAGATTAGCGGCTCAATCAATGGGCAACTGGCGGCGCTGGATACGCTGCGCCGGCTGCTGCTCTCGTTTGGCCTCTTGACGCTGCTTGGCGCAACGGTCGGCGGCATCTTCCTGGCGCAGCGCGCGCTGGAGCCTGCGTATGTCGCCTTTGAGCGCCAGCAGGCCTTCATCGCCGATGCCGCGCATGAGCTGCGCACGCCGCTGACGCTGCTACGCGCCAACGCCGAAGTGTTGCTGCGTGGCCGCGAACGGCTGGACCCGGACGACGTGGAGATGCTCGAAGATATTGTCGCGGAATCGGCGCATATGAGCGCGCTGGCAAATAACCTGCTGACGCTGGCGCGGCTGGATGCCGGGCAACAGACCATCGAGCGCGATGTGGTGGACCTGGGACAAATTGCTACCGATATCGTGCGGCAGGCGGGCGCGCTGGCGGATGCGCACCAGGTGACGCTCTCCGTCGCCACGCCGCAGACGCCCGCGCTGGTCTTCGGCGATAAGACGATGCTGAGCCAGGCGGCGCTGATCCTGCTCGACAACGCCATCAAATACAACAAAGCAGGCGGCAGCGTGCGAATTGAAGTGACATCTGACGGCAAACATATCTCCCTGATTGTACAAGATACCGGCATCGGCATCTCAGCGGAACATCTGCAACGGCTGGGTGAGCGATTCTATCGCCCGGATAAGGCGCGCTCGCGCGAGATGGGCGGCGCTGGACTTGGCCTCTCCATTGCTCAGGGTATCGCCGCCGCGCACGACGGCGAACTAACGCTCGACAGCGTGGCAAACGAAGGCACCACTGCAACGCTCAGCTTGCCCGCCGCGCAAATCCAGCGTTGATGTAACACTCATAGCTACGTCAAGGGCGACACTCAGGCGACACCCGAAAGATAAGAAAACTCACATGTCATTCCAATGTTGCTCCTAAACGCCCCTGATACGCTTCTAGTGTCGGCGATGAGATAGACGAACTTAGTCGCGAATGATCGAGTTTTCTACGTCCCAACACTCTCGCCCGCCGCCAATACATTGTGATCAGTATGAGCGCGGCAACAGGAGGAATCACACGTACATGGAATCCAACACGTCCCATCCATTCCAGCCACCATACGCGGCATACGAGGCGCAGCGAGCAACAAGCAGCAACGGGCAGACGCCGGCAATCGCAGCGCCTGCCATGCCAGCCGTGCCAGCAGCCCCGACCAAACCGCTCGATACGGCTGAGCAGCCAGCCCAGGCAAGCAGCGGTGGCGGCTTCGTCCTCTACCAGCCGGACCAGCCCACCGTTGAGGGATCGCTTGCCACGCCACCGGCCACGCCGAACCAGGGCGCGACGTATTCCGGCGGCGCATATGGCGCACATAGCCCCTATGGCACGTATGGCGGCTACAACGGTTCTGGCACTGGCAACGGCATGATGACGTCTCCTCCCGCTGGTACCCCCAGCCGGCGGGGGCGAGGCGTCGTCATGGCCGTTTCCGCAGGCGTCGTGGTGATGTTGCTGCTGGCGCTGGGCGCCTTCGCGCTTGGCCGCGCCAACGGTTCCAACAGCGGCAATCCGGCATCGGCGCATAATAGCGCGCCAACGGTGGCCGTACCTGCGAGCGCGCAAGACTTGCAGCAGACGGTCATCAACGTGGTGAAGACGGATCAGCCGTCGGTGGTGGAGGTGACGAGCCAGGGCAGCCAGGGCGAGGCCATTGGATCAGGCGTCATCATTCGTTCGGATGGCTACATCGTGACCAATGACCACGTAGTCAACGGCTTCAGCACCTTCACGGTGACACTTTCCAGCGGTTCACAGCAGACGGCGCAGGTGGTCGGCGTGGACCCGAACGACGATCTAGCGGTCCTCAAGATTTCCGCCAGTAACCTGCGTGCGATTACGCTAGCCAATTCCAGCAATGTGCAGGTCGGCGAATTCGATATCGCGCTGGGCAATCCGCTCGGCCTTCAACAGTCGGCCACCTTTGGCATCGTCAGCGCGCTCAACCGCACCGCGACCGAGGATGCTTCCTCCGGCGGCACCGGCGCAACGCTGACGGGTCTGATCCAGACGAGCGCGCCAATCAATCCGGGCAACAGCGGTGGTGCGCTGGTGGACCTGCAAGGGCAACTCATCGGCATCCCGACGCTTGGCGCAACGAACACCAATAACGGCAGCACTGCCGACGGCATCGGCTTCGCCATCCCGTCCAACCGGGTTAGCTATGTGGTGAATCAACTGATCTCCAACGGGCATCTGACGGCGACCGGCCAGGGCTTCCTGGGCGTCCAGAGCGAAGACGTGACGCCGCAGATCGCGGCGGCAAATGGTCTTTCGGTGCAGAGCGGTGTGCTGGTGGCTGGCTTTTCCAATGACGCTGCCGGTAGCAGCCCAGCGCAGCAGGCCGGCATCAAGGTTGGCGATGTCATCACGGCGGTGAACGGCACGCAGATCAACAACAGCGACGACCTGGCGGGCGTGCTGCTCAATCTGACCCCTGGCACCAAAGTCAACGTGACCGTCGAACGGGGATCGAGCCAGCAAATGATCACCGTGACACTTGGCGAGCGACCCGCGAACCTCAACGGCTAGCGGTTTTATATAGATTCAGCGGGTAGAAAGGACTCACACCCGCCCTCCGATGGCATGGATCACCAAAACGGCTTGCTCTGCATGCAGAGCGAGCCGTTCGTCTATGGCTCCCACTCATACACGCCCATGCGACACTGCTCGGTGAAGCCGAGACGCTGGTAGACGGGATAACCCATCGTCGTCGCCTGCAACGTGCCGAGGCGATAGCCGTGGGCGCGCGCCGCCTGCAACGCCGCCAGTGTCACCGCCGCGCCGATGCCCTGTCGCCGCGCCTCTGGGCGCGTGGAGACCCAATAGATGCCCGCAACCCCGCCACCCAGCAAGAGCGCAGAGGTCGCCACCGGCACGCCGTCCAGCCGCGCCAGATAGAGATGATACGGCTGCGTGTCGCCGGTCACGCCCAATTGCTCATGCAGCGCCAGAAACGCTGCGCGTTGCTTTGGCGACCAACTGAGCGTCGCACCGAGCGCCTCGTTCCAGTCGCGCAAGGTCGCAGTGTCCCCAACGCTGGTGATGGTCGTTCCCGGCGGCGTCGCTACCGTCTCCGGCAGTTTGTTCAGGTCAACCGTCATCGCAGGCAGATTGCGATAATGAGTGAGGCCGTGTGCCAGTAATCGCCCGGCGAGGTCCTGCGGCTCTGTGGATGGCATGATCCACCAGAAGCACGGCAGCGCGCGTTGCTGGAATACAGCCAGCGTCGCGGTGATCGCCTCATCGAGCGCAGCAGCGGCGTCCGATGTGTCCGATGTATCCGATGTATCACCCGCATCCACAAAGTGCGTGCGGACAACGCTATTGAGAAACGGCTCGCCAATGCCGCTACACCCCCAGGCCAGCGCCGGTTCATCGTGCCGCGCGCCCTGCGGCGTGCCTGCGCAATGCAGGATATACGCCGCCAGATTCGCCTCGCAGATGGCGCGTAACGTTGCGGGCGCATCATCGCGCACAATTCCCTCGGTATCGTCACTCATCAGTTACTTCGCTTTCTATTGGTAGGTAGCCAGGCCGGGTATGAAGCAGGCGGTTGAAACCGCGCCTGGATGGCGTGCCGCGAAGTCCGCTTGCGCGGACTCGGAAAAGGCGTCTCTGGTCTCCCTTGTCTGCGCCCCTTCGCCTACCAGCGCCTGCGCTCCCCTCTCCTCGTGGGAGAGGGGCCGGGGGTGAGGTCTCTCCGTGCTCCCCTCTCCCGTGCACGGGGGAGGGGCTAGGGGTGGGGGGTGACCAAATAGCCCATGTTTCGCCTGTTTATCATGCTGTATACGCAAGAGGTCGTATCGCGTTCTATAGATAGGCGCTGATAGGGGGAAGAAACGGGGGGATATCCGCTCGTGATGCGCTGGCGTTCCGCTGCCTGCCCTCTCATCATGCCCGCTCGTGTATTTTCTGTGATCGGCCTGTGGTTGATCTTTGGTTGGCATTTTTGTCAGGTGCTGTTCGCAAGCGGAGGGATGTTCGCGTGCCGGGTTCATACGAATCAGACGACTCATACTTTAGAGGCGATAGAGGCGATCCACGCGGACCGGACGCCGATGATGGGCGATGGTCGCAGGGTTCTTCGCGGCGCTCACCCGGACATATATCCTCCTCTTCCTCATCGCGCTCCGGTCGCAGAAATGAGCGCGATGATAACGCTGATCGCTACGAGAGCGGTAGCGGCGACTATGACGACCGCTACGATGACGGCTCATATGATGCTCGTGGCGAGCGTGATCGCCACCGCTCGCATCGCTCATCCGACCGTTCCAGCCGCGACGGCGGCAGAGGCGCACATCGTTCCAGCCATTCCGGTCGTTCCAGTCGTTCACACGCGGATGACGGCTATGCGAGCGATGATGGTTACGGCAGGCAAGATCGCGACGATGATGGCGCTGATAGCAGTGACCGCTATGATGGGTACGGCGCGCGGGGCAGTCGCAGCCGAGGCGGCCAATCCAGCGCAGGCGGCAGGTCCGGCGATTTGAGCCAGGGAGGTGGACGCGGCGGCTACGACCGGCAGAGTGGCTATGGCAACTATGACCGCCCTGGCGACCGCTCCTGGGACCGCCCCGGCACGATTCGCCGCGCCAACTATGGCGGTGGCAACGGAAGTAGCGGCGGCGGGTATAGCGGGAATAGTGGTAGCAGGAGCAATGGCGGTCCTGCTGGCTATGGTGGCTATGCGCCGCCGTCGCAGAGCCGCCGTCCCGCTGGCCGCAATGGCTCCGGTAACAGTGGCGGCTACGGCGATGGCTTCGGCGTCGCTGGCCCACCCTCGCGCTCTGCCTATGGTCAATATGGACCAGCCGGGCAACGCGCGCCGGCCTCGCAGAACCGGCAGATGATGGGTGGTATGGGCAACATACCAGGTATGCCAGGCATGGTGGGTCAGCCGGGACCGTGGGCGCCAGCGCCGCAGATGCGCGGCGGCATGCCAGGAGCGGCAGGCGCAGGACGCGGCGTGCCGCAGTCCGCTCCACAGCGCAAATCGCGCCGCAAGCTGTGGATTGCGCTGGGCATTGTCGCCGTGCTGGTGCTGCTGGCCGCCGGTGGTGGCGGCTATTACATCTACCAGATGGCAGCTCCTGCCACCGCTGCCGCTACTTTCTGCGCCGACCTGAAGGCCGATAGCTACAGTTCGGCCTATGGCTTCTTCGACACGAAGATGCAGCAGCAGGTGACCAGCAACCAGTTTAGCCAGCTCGCGGCGACGCTGAACACCGCCGAGGGCGCAATCCAGTCGTGCGCGGCGGCAACCACGCCCAACAGCTACAGCTACCATTTCAGGAGCAGCGTCGCCACGGCGGTGATGGTGATTACACGCGCCAATTCCGGCTCGACACAGAGCTTCCAGGGCGCGATTCACCTGGCAAAAGTGAGCGGGAGTTGGGAGATAGACGCGCTCGATACTGGACTCTTCGGCGTCAACCTCGCCGCGCTCACAGTGGTAAACGCCTACTGCTCCGCGCTGCAAAGCCAGAATTACCAGGCGGCCTATGCGACGCTGGGCAGCGCCTTCACCAAGACGAAAGAGTCTGACTACGCACAGACGGCGCAGTTACAGGACCAGGTGGACGGCAAAGTCAACTTCTGCCAAGTCTCCGCCGTGCCAGCAGGCAATAGTGACAGCGCGACCAACCTCACGCTGACCATCAAGCGCGACACGCTGGGCCAGAAGCAGGACACGCTGAGCCTGGACGTGGAGAGCAACGCCTGGAAGATCAGCGCCATCGGCCCGCAACTGCAAGGCACCGATCTTGGCGCATACCGTGTTGTGTTGCGCTTCTGTAGCGACCTGAGCAGCAAAAACTATAAAGACCTGTATAACCACTTATCCAACCGCTTGAAGGGAGTTGCGCCGGAAGCATCGTATGCAGAGCTTTTCTCTGGTCAGATACTAGATCAGGGCTATTACATTCGCTTCAATGGGTGTACTCCTACACCGTCAACCTATAAAGTGACTGGGTCTACAGCCAGCCTGTCGGTTGGTATGAATCTCACAGATCTGGGAACAAACACCACAAAAACCCTGCCAGCTACGTTGAGGATAGTGCAGGACGGAACAACCTGGGGGATAGACTTTATAAACTTCACCAATGGAGGATAAACTAGCCGCAGTTTATCGGTTCCATGTTCATGATTCTATCCCGCAATGCCAATAAAGGCGTCTTGCCGGATAGAGCTTACAATCATGGTGCAATCAAGTATAAGCGCAATGCGGCTACAATAGAGTGTGGGCGGCGCCTTGGGATACGTTTGGATATCAGTCGCGCTGCTTTCATTGACTGCTTTCAACTACACAGCCCCATCAGGAGACATCATCATGGCACAGGTACGTATCGCAGTGTTGGGCGCAGGGAATATCGGCGGCACGCTTGGCCGCAAGTGGATAGACGCCGGGCATCAGGTAGTCTTTGGCGTGAGCGACCCCAACGGCGCGAAAGCGCAGGCGCTCAAGGCTGATCTTGGCGAGAAGGCAGATATTCGAGACGCAGCGACGGCCATCCAGGGAGCCGAGGTTGTCGTCTTCGCCATTCCGGGAACCGCCATCGAGGCGACGGTCAGCGCCAATGCCGCCGCGCTCGACGGCAAGCTGGTGATAGACGCGGCAAACAAGATGGGCAGCGGTGGCCCAGCCGATAGTTACGCCGTCTTCCAGCAGCACACGCCCAACGCCCGCTATGTGCGTGCCTTCAACGCGCTCGGCTGGGAGAACTTTGCCGACCCACAGTTTGGCGACATCCAGGCGGATCTCTTCTACGCCGGACCAGAGGCCGACCGCGCAACGACCGATGAACTCATCGCCAACATTGGCCTGCGTCCGGTCTGGCTGGGTGGCAGCGATCAGGTGGGCCTGGTGGATTCGCTGCTCAGCCTCTGGTTCGCGCTGGCCGTCGGGCAGCACAAAGGCCGTCATCTCGCCTTCAAGATGCTGACGCGGTAGACCTCACCCCCCGCCCCTCTCCCGCGAGGAGAGGGGAGCGCAGGCGCTGGTGTGCAAGTGGGTGCAAGGCGAGGAGCGCGGGCAAGGGGATGCAGGCGAGATGAGCGGTGAGAGCTAGCGGTTAGAAGCACCAAATAACGAAAAATATCACCCCTGGCAATAACCGTAGCCATACGGCCCCTCTCCTCGCGGGAGAGGGGGTAGGGGGTGAGGTCTCTCTTTAACTTGTGAAAGCAGGGAACAATGGACGTTCGAGTCAGCACGCGCGATGTGCAGCAGTTCGATGGCGATGCGGTCGCCGTAGGCGTCTTCTCGGATGATACCGAGCTACAGGGTCCGGCGGCGGCGCTGGATGAGGCGATGGCCGGCGTGCTGACACGGCTGCGCGCGAGCGGCGAAATCACCGGCGCGGCCAGCGAAGTGACGCTGCTGCATACGCTGGGCAAGATCGAGCCGGAGCGCGTCGCCGTCATCGGCCTGGGGCGGCGCGACCGCTTCACGGCGGAGGTCGTGCGCCGCGCCGCCGCGATTGCCTGCCGCGCGCTGCGCAAGGCTGGCGCGAAGCGCGTGGGGCTGGCGCTGGCCTGGGCAGAATCCGGCGTGAATCTCGCGCAGGCGGCGCGCGCCGCCACCGAAGGCGCGTTGCTCGGCCTCTATAGCTTCTCGCGCTATAAGTCGGCAAAGACCGGCGACAACACTGCTAGCAGTGCTAGCGGTGCTAGCGGTGCTAACGGCAAGACCAAAGAAATCGAGTCCATCACCATTCTTGGGCGCGGACGCGAGCCGGTGCTGCGCAGCGCCGTCGAGCGCGGGCTGATTCTCGCGGAATCCACCAATTTTGCGCGCGACCTGGGCAATGAGCCGCCCAACGTCCTCACGCCCACTGAACTGGCCGAACGCGCCCGCCGCATGGCCGCCGAGGTTGGCCTGAACTGTGAGGTCTATGGACCCGATTGGATGCGCGAGCAAGGCATGGGCGCGCTCCTGGGGGTAGCGCAGGGCAGCGCCGAGGAGCCACGCTTCATCGTGCTCGAATATCGTGGCGGCCACGCCGAGGAGCCAGGACCGGCCTTCGTCGGCAAGGGCATTACCTTCGATAGCGGCGGCATCTCCATCAAGCCAGCGGAGGGGATGCAGGCGATGAAGATGGATATGTGCGGCGCGGCGGCGGTGATCGGCGCGATGCGCGCGATTGCGCTGCTCAAGCCCGCTATCAATGTCACCGGCATCGTGCCTACCACTGAGAATATGGTCGGCGGCAAAGCCTATCGCCCCGGCGACATCCTGCGCGCCTCCAACGGCAAGACCATCGAGATCGTCAACACCGATGCGGAGGGACGGCTGATCCTGGCGGATGCGCTCAGCTACGCCGTCAAGCAGCACTATGCGCCGCTGGTGGACGCGGCAACGCTGACCGGCGCAATGGTGGTGGCGCTTGGCCATGTGCGCGCGGGCATCTTCAGCAACGATGAGACAGTGCAGCGCGCGGTCATCTCCGCCTCGGAGATTGCCGGTGAGCGACTCTGGCCGATGCCGATGGACCCCGAATATGAGGAGCAGATTCAGAGTGAAGTTGCCGATGTCCGGCAGACTGGCGGGCGTCCGGCTGGCTCCATTACCGCCGCGAAGATCATCAGCCGCTTTGTGGACGACCAGCCCTGGGCGCACCTCGATATCGCTGGCGTCAACGACCGCAGCAGCAAAAATGCGGAGAGCGATGCTGGGGCGACGGGCTTCGGCGTGCGCACCTTTGTCGAGCTGGCAACGTTGCTGGCCGAACGCAACGGCGGGAAGTAGGCGCGTATTCGCGGCAGTGAACTGCCGCGAATACGAGAACGTTGGACTGAAGTCCGATCCACCGCCGATCTGGTTCCCCTCTCCCGCGCACGGGGGAGGGGTTAGGGGTGGGGGCATCCCGAACAGTGAAAAAGACCATAGACGAGCGGCGCGGAAAAGAGTAGTATGTGCGGCGGGTTCCTGTTTTCGGGAAGCCGCCGTTTTTCGTTTTCATCTGGGTCGTTGTGTCATTCATTCGTTGAGCCGTGTAATCCACGGCATTGTGGACTGGGGAGGGCAGCATGCGCCGCAACACTTATCCCGCCGATCCGCGCCGCGAAGTCACCAAACGGGCAATGTTGAGTATCGTCTGGGGCATCATCGCTGGTGTCGCGTATTTCGGTCTCATTGGCCGAGGCGTCACCTATATTACTACCCTGACGCACGCCAGCGAGACGATAGATTCCGGCCTTATCACGCTGACGAATACCAAAAGTGGCGGCGTGACGGTTCCCACTGCGCTTCAGCCATTTCTCGTGCCTGCGGTGGCGGCGCTGCCTATCGCCATCATCGCCATTATCGTACTTGGCATCCTTTTGCGCGCTCGCCCCCGGCAGCGCGCCTTCGCTGGCCTGCTGATCGTCGCTTCTATCCTGGGTCTGCTCGGCGCGCTGGTGTTCTTCCTGCGCGTTGTCGCCACCCCCGGCAACGGGCGGGCGGCCATCGTCGCGCTAATAACCGGCGTGGTCGTCTCGATTCTGCTGCGGCTGCAACGCTCGATTCGCCAGTCGTATCAGAAGAATCCGGCGCTGGTGACACTGTTAGTTGCGCTGCTGACGGTGATCTATCTGGTGCTGGCGAACGGCACGAGCATCACCGCTATCTTTCTCTCCGATATTGATGTATGGCTGGCGCTGGTGGCCTTCGCCATCGTCCTCTACGCTGGCATCCGCGTGCTGCGCTTCCAGCGAGTAATTCCGCGCGGCAAGTAACCCCTGTAGCGGCCAAACTCTGCTCTAGTTGACAGACACCTAGCATAAATATTGCTATGTGGAAGGGCGGTGGAGAGCGAGCGGCTGGGGGTAGACATATGACAGATACAGCGCAGGAAACAGCAAAGCGCCAGCGTAATGGGCAGCAAGTGGCGCGGTCAGCCGCCACGTTCTCGCGGCGTCGCCTGCTGATCGTGGCGGCAGGAGCAACGCTGGCCGGCTGCGCGCCATTCGTGCAGCAACGCCCACAATTGGCGGCAACGCCGTTTGCGCTACGCCGCCCCGCTACATTCTTTGCCGATGCCACCGTGCCCCGGGCGCTTGCCCAAGATGCCATGCGTCTGCTGGCAGGGCAGGCGGGTATTGCCACGCTGACCCCTGCCACTTCGCTCACCGCCCAGCCAGACCTCGTGCTGACCTTTGGTGCGCCGCCGCCACACTATAGCGGCGCGGTCGCCAGCGCCAGCCCGCTGACGGCCATCAGCGATCTGCGCACGCCAGTAGACAACATCTCCGCCGGTCAGCTCGCATCAATCCTCAGCGGAACCATCAGCGATTGGAAGGTGGTTGGGGCGCCTGTATCGCTGTCCATCGCGCTGCATATGCTGGCGAATTTGCCATATCCCAATCCCAAAGGCGTCCAGAGCAGCGTTGCGGCACAGTCGCATACCACGTTCGACTCGCTGATACGTGCAGTCAGCGCGACGCCCGGAACGCTGGCGCTGGTGCCGGTGGAGGCGGCGAACTGGACCGTCAAGAATATCGGTATAGACGGCCTCTATCCGGCGCAGGAGCGCGGCAATCCGGCGCAGGCGACCGTTGCGCCGTTCACACTGACGCTCTCTGCCTCGCAAACACTGATCCGGCAAGGGCTGGATGTGCGCAAGCTGGCGGCGGCGCTGGCGAAGGGCTTGACGGCCACCACACCACAGACGCTCGATATGATCGTCGTCGGCGACATCATGCTGGGGCGCGGCGTCAATGACCAGATGGTGAGCCACAACGATTATCTCTATCCCTACCGGCAGATACGCGCCGAACTACAAACCGCCGATCTGCGCGTCGCCAACCTCGAATGTACCCTGACCGATCTCGTGCCGCCGCCGACCGACCCCTCGACCTTCACCTTCGTCAGTTCCAAGCGCGCGGTAGATGGCCTCGTCTACGCCGGATTCAACGCTGTCACCGTTGCCAACAACCACTCAAATGGGTCTGGTGAGCCAGCTTTTCTCGATATGGTGCATACGCTGACCTCGCATCAAATTGCGGTCTGTGGCGGCGGTCATACACTGGCGGAGGCGCGCAAGCCGGCCATCCTGACGGCCAAAGGGCTGCGAGTGGCACTGCTGGGCTACGATATGATTACGCCGCAGGGTCCATTCGCCACGGCGACGAGCAGCGGGCTGGCGCCGGTGGACCTGGAGACGCTGCCGGCGGATATCGCGGCGGCGCGACAACAGGCAGATCTGGTGATGCCATATTTTCATTGGGGCATCGAATACACGAAAGACCCGACAAAGGTGCAGCAGCAGGTGGCCCATGCGGCGATTGACGCAGGCGCGGATATCGTGCTGGGCAACCATCCCCACTGGACGCAGGCCATCGAGGAGTATCGCGGCAAGCTCATCATCTACTCGTTCGGCAACTTCATCTTCGATCAGGATTGGTCGCGCCCGACGATGGAAAGCATGTTGATTCACTTCTACTGGCGCGGGACTACGCTCACGAGCCTGCGCTTCGTGCCAACGCTCGACGAAAACATCTGCCAGCCGCGCATCGAGACACCTGCCGAGGCGGTCGGCGTCTTCGAGCGCATGTGGAGCGGCACCGATATGCTGGCGCACGGCGAATACGGGCCGGAACCGGAGTAGTTGACGGCGAAATGTTTCCTGTGATAGCATCTCATAGGTATAAATAAATGTCTTTGGCGCGTCCCTCTGCGCCGCTAGTGAGAAAGGAGGCCGCTGGATGAGAAACGGCACATATCGCGCAGCATCGAGAACCAGCGCGAGGGTTTGGGGATGGAGCGAGCATACGCCGGGAACGCAGGCTTTGTGATTTTGTCAGCCTGATTTCGCGTTCTCCCGTTCGCAATTGTTAGCAGCGTATCCTCTCTTTCAACCCCTCAACGGTTCGCTTCTTTACCAGAAGTGTCTGACTATCCCTCCTGAGTTTCCTCTCGAATTGTTCTCCCTGTCTTGCGCATTCGACCCATCTCTCCCCTCATTGCCTCGATGGGAGCCGAGTTTCTTTGTGTCGTTTGCGTACTCAACATGCGCTCCATGTGTTCGCACCTGCTTGAGTACTCCGTGAGGAGCATCACGTTTTGTTGTCAACCAATTCTCTCCACGATGATTCGCCAGTCGCAGCTACAGCGCCAGGGATTGACCCTGCCCTTCCCATTGCTGGCGATGAATCCAGCACCGGCGCGCAGACACAGGAGCGGGTACACGAGCGCACTTCAACTCGTATTCCAGGCGAGCAACGCAGGTACCTTGCCCATTTGTGGCGGCGTTTCCTGCCGGTTCTGCCGCCGCGCGCCAGGAAGTTTCTGTCATATTACCGTCCCTATAAGGGGTTGTTTCTCGCAGACATGGCCTGCGCGTTTGTCGTCTCGACCATCCCGTTGATCCTGCCGCTCTGTGCGCAATACATCACGCAAAACGTGCTGGGGGGAAGCCAAACCAATGCGCTGACGCAGATTTACCTGATGGGCGCGGCGATGCTGGCGTTGGTCATCCTGCATACGACCTGCAACATGTTTGTGGACTATCGCGGCCATGTGATGGGCGCAAAGATGGAAACCGACATGCGGCGGGAACTCTTTGCGCATTATCAGAAGCTCTCGTTCCGCTTCTATGATGAGCAAAAGACCGGCCAGTTGATGACCCGCCTGACCAATGACATCTTCTGGCTTGCCGAACTCTATCACCACGGGCCGGAAGATGTCACGATTGCCGTGCTGACATTTCTCGGCGTATTCGTCATTCTCGTGCATGTCAACGTGGCGCTGACGGCGATCATCTTTGCCTTTCTGCCCATCATGGCGGTGTATGCGTTTTATTTCAACAGGCGCATGAACATCGCGCTGCGCAGGACCAAAGATCGCATCGGCGATATCAATGCCCAGGTCGAAGATGCGCTCGCTGGCATCCGCGTCGTCAAATCGTTCACCAACGAAACCATCGAGGCGCAGAAGTTTGCCTACGCGAACAAGCGATTTCTCGCCAGCCGGGGCGAAGGCTACAAGAGTGAGGCGTACTTTTCTGGGGGTATGGATGCCTTTACGCAGTTCATCACCATTGCTGTGATCGTCTTTGGTGGCGCGGCCATCGTGCATGCGTCGCTGAATCTGAGCGACCTGCTGACCTATCTGCTCTGCGTCGGCATCCTCGTCGTACCGATTCAGCGCATCGTGAACTTTGCCACGCTGTATCAGGAAGGCATCACTGGGTTCAACCGCTTTATGGAGGTGTTGGAGGTCGAGCCAGATGTCCAGGACTCGCCACATGCCGTCGAGTTGACACAGGCGCAGGGGCATGTGGAGTTCCAGGACGTCAGCTTCAGGTATCAGCAACACCTGCCCGATGTGTTGAAGCATATCTCGCTGGACATCAAAGCTGGCGAATATGTCGCGCTGGTGGGGGCATCGGGCGTCGGCAAGACTACCCTCTGCTCGCTGATTCCGCGCTTTTACGATGTCACGGCGGGGAAGACACTGGTAGATGGCTGGGATGTCAGAGATCTCACCTTACGCTCACTGCGCCGGCAGATTGGCATCGTGCAGCAGGATGTCTATCTCTTTGCCGGGACGGTGGCGGAGAATATTCGCTATGGCAAACTGGACGCCAGCGATGACGAGATCATCGCAGCGGCCAAACAGGCGAACGCGCATGAGTTCATCATGGCGCTGCCAGACGGTTACAACACGGATATCGGCCAGCGCGGCGTCAAGCTCTCCGGCGGGCAGAAGCAGCGGCTGAGCATTGCGCGCGTCTTCCTGAAGAATCCGCCGATCATCATCTTCGATGAGGCGACCAGCGCGCTGGACAACGAAAGCGAGCGGGCCATTCAAGAGGCGTTGGAGAAACTGACCGACAACCGCACGATGCTGGTGATCGCGCATCGTCTCTCAACGGTCAGGAACGCTCAGCGCATCGTGGTGCTGACCGATGACGGCATTGGCGAGCAGGGGACGCATGACGAGTTGATCGCGCTGGGCGGCATCTATGCGAATCTCTACAACATGCGGCTAACGATCTAGGAACTAGCGTCTGTCAACTCCATCGGGGCGGTCAGAACGTGAGGGTTCCAGAAGGAATAACTTTGCCAATCATGCCACCCTCCCCTCCCTCGTAATCCGTGAACCAGACATTTCCATCGCTGCCGTTTATCAGGTGGGTAGGGAGGGCACTGGATTGTAGCACGATCTGGTGGACGATTTTGCCCGATGGGGCCATCACCACAACAGTATGAGCATCTTGCTCAGCAAACCAAATGTTCTTATCCGGGCCGATAGTTATGCCTGTTAGTTTGGCGCGTGTGTCAGGAGCCTTGCGTTCTGTTATTGTTCCTGTTGGCGTCACTTCGCCAACAAGGCCAGTCTGCTCCGTAAACCAAGCATTGCCGTGAGCATCAACGGCGATGTCGGTCGGATTGGCATTTGCTGTAGGAATGGAAAACTCCTGAAGTTTCCCTGCGGGAGTTATTTCGCCGATCTGATTCGCCCCGCTTTCCACAAACCATATCGTCCCGTCCACCGTGGCCGTAATCCTTGTTGGTTCAGACTGGGGTGTGGTAATCGGTAGCACCGAGTAGTCAACTTTGGTTCCTACGCCGTAAGGCGCTGCTCCTTCTGGTTGAAATACGAAGATAGCGTTCGCCTTCTTCAAAGTAACCCAATACTTTCCATGACTGCTGACAATACCGTAGGGCTGAGCATCAGCGACCGGGATAGAGAATGTATTTGAATAGCTCTGGCTTTGAGCATCAAAATATGCGATGGCATTTATGCCTGGCTCTGTCACCCAGAGTGTCTGGTTATCGGGTCCCAGAAGGAGCTCTGTGGGCTCTGTGTTTGGGCGATTGTTGGTATATTCCGTGATGACTGGACCTTGCTGGCTGCAACAGGATCCAATTCTGTTGTCCTGATCTTCGGTAAACCAGATGGTCCCGTTGGGGCCAGAGGTAAGATCATAAGGTCTGCCTCCTCCTCCAATGCCGTAGATTGCAGTTGTATAAGATATGGTCAGAGGTCCAGGATTGAAATGCTGAACAAGGTTAACGATCCCAACGGAGAGAATGACGCAAATAACGATTGCGGCAATGACGGCAAGCGCAACAGGTAGTGAAAAGATCGCAGTCAGGCGAGCGAACAAGTTTTTACGATTCACCTCGAAGATGGTGTCTTTGCGGGTTGGTCTGGAAACGGCAATCCCTATCGCTTGTGAAAGGAGAGCGATTTGTTTTTGGTATTTCTCTGGAGATAGGGCAGGCGTGGGGATATCTCGAAAGTCCAGGAGCTGGAACCGACTAATATTCTTTGGCACTGCGGGACAAGATAAACAATAGATGGGAATGATCGGTTTCTTTTGGCTCTGCGCATAGCGAATCTCTTGTTGGACCCAGGGTGAGGCAAGCGCCGTCGGAGAGAGAATGAGCAAAGTCACCTGGCAACGGTCAATCGCTTCTCGGATTTCTGCGTTCCAAATCTGACCAGCCTCAATCTTGCGACGATCAACCCAGGTTTGATATCCACCATAGCGCAGATGGGCTTCGAGCGTGTCCACAAAAGCGCTATCACTGCGCGAATACGAAATGAAAAGTCGAATTGGCTGGCTGACTGCCATTTGGGCCTGCTTTCACTATATAAAGATAAGATGGGAAACAGAAAGCAGCAAGCACTACATTTAACAGCAGTCGGATTATGTTATCAGCGCCTATAGTAGGCATCTACGGAACAGTCTACAAACTCAATACCTCATACCTCATCGCGTTTGATTGGTCGAGTTTTGGTGATGAGCATGGTATGACAGCGCTCAATTATTTTACATACACACTTGAGGCAAGTGTCAAGAGAAAATGATGGTATGATAGCTGTACTATTGATCCAGAGGCAGGCGTATCTCGCAGATGGTGCCTGCGCCCACCTGTGAGCGTATCGAGAGGCTGCCGCCGTGCGCCCCGGCGATCCACTGCGCGATGGCGAGGCCCAACCCGCTGCCGGTTGGCCACTCATCATCCCTATCATCTGGCTCATCCGGCGCTGTTGGTAACACCGACAGAGTGGACCCATTCTCCACACTGCCCGCAGTAACAAGCGCAGGGGGCGTGTGCTGGCTATGCGTGCGTGACGGGTCCACACGATAGAACCGCTCGCAGAGATGCGGCAGATGTTCGGCGGCAATCCCCGGCCCGTCATCTTCTATTAGTAGCGCCGCCCAGTGTTGTCCATCCTGCTCATAGCGGTCCAGAGCAATATGCACGCAGGCGCCAACGTTCGCGCTGTATTTCAGGGCGTTCTCGACGATATTGGTCAGCATGCGCGCCAGATAGAGATGGTCCCCCTGAACGACGATATCCGGCAGCGGCGCCATCGTCAGTTGGAGATGGTTCTGGCGCGCCAGCGGCGCCAACCGCTCCACCACCTCCAACACCACCTCGCCCAACTCCACCGGCTCATGGCGCACGTTGGATTGCCCGGCGTCCGCCCGCGCCAGCAGCAGGAGGTCGTCCACCAGCCGCGCCATCGCGCCGTTTTCCTGCTGAATGGCCAGGAGCGACTGGCGCTCCTCCGGCGTCAAGTTTGGATGAGCCAGCAGGCGGTTGGTTTCCAGATTGACGATGGTGAGCGGCGTGCGCAGTTCATGGCTGGCGTCGGCGGTGAACTGGCGCTGGCGCGTGAACGCCGCTTCCAGCCGGTCCAGCATATGATCGAAGGTTGCGGCCAGTTCGCCCAGTTCATCGCGCCGGCGCAGTTTGAGCCGCTGGCTCAGGTCGTGCGCGCCGATCTGCTGCGCCGTGCGCGTAATCGTCTGCACCGGGCGCATGGCAAGGCCCGCCAGCCAAAAGCCCCCGAACGAGGCGATCAACAGAACCAGCGGTGCAAGGGTCAAGAGGACGCTGGCGAGGTTATCGAGCTGCGCCTGCACCTCGTTGGGGGTGCCGACCACCAGCAGCGCCACCTCCTGTTGCTGTTGCGTGCCAGGCTGCTGGCGCATGATCGGCATGCTGGTCACGCTATACAAATCGCCGCCCAACCCGCCGTCCGGCAGATTGAATTTGAGGCCCATCTGGATGGACGGATAGGTTCCACCAGCGGCGGGAGTACGCAGCGCGTTCGTTTGCAGCACAGTGCGCACCAATTGATCGAGTGAGGCGCTAGTGAGGGACTGCGCTGGCTCCTGTTTGAGGCTGCCATCCGGCGCCAGCAGCAACACGACTTCACGGCTGGGAAGAGAATCGAGCGCCGTCTTGCCCAGTGGAGACTTTCGCGCAGGAATGACGCCATATTGCGGCGTATAGTCCAGTAGACCCGTCTGGTCGTCATAGGTGGCGGCAATCTGTTGCAGGCGCGTATCCAGTTGCTTGTTGAGGTCATCATAGAGATATTTTTGCTGGGTGTAGTAGATGCCAAAGGCCAGCGCGATGATGACCGCTGCCAGCACAGCGATATACCAGAGCGTCAGCCGCATGCGCACGCTGAGCAGCAGGCGCAGCGGATAGCGCCAGCCGTCGCGCCGGATGCCGCGTATGAGCAGCCCCGCCACGACGAGCGCCACTGCGCCAAAAAACAGCGGGATATGGGTATACGAGTTCACCTGAAATATCAGCGTGACGAAGGCGGCGGCGCAGGCGAGCAACACCAGCGCCAGCGCCAGGCGCAGTATCCAGCGGCGCATACCGACCTCCTTACTGCTTGCGTTCATAGCGTTTCAGCGTTTCATCACGAGCGGCGCTGTGGCTCGCGCAACCGGTAGCCGACGCCGCGCATCGTCTCCAACATCTCGCCAGCGAACGGCTCATCTATCTTGCGGCGCAGACGGCGCACATAGACATCTACGATATTAGAGACGCTGGTAAAATCGTAGCTCCAGATATGGTCCTCGATCATCTCGCGGGTCAACACCTGATTGGGATGGCGCAGGAAATATTCGAGCAGGGCAAACTCTCTGGCCGTCAGGTCAATATGCTGCCCTTCGCGCTGCACCACGTGCGTCGCCGGGTCGGCGCTGAGGTCGCCAAGCGTCAACAGGCCGGTCTTCTGCGGCGCATTGCGGCGGAGCAGCGCCCGCAGCCGCGCCAGTAGTTCATGCAGCGCGAACGGCTTGACCAGATAGTCGTCGGCGCCACTGTCCAGCCCGCTCACCCGGTCCTCGATGGCGTCACGCGCCGTCAGCATCAGGATCGGCGTGTTGATGCGCTGCCGGCGGAGCGCGCGGCAGACCAGAATACCATCTTTTCCTGGCAGCATGACATCAAGGATGATCGCATCATAGGCCACGCTTTCGGCATACGACTGGCCCTCATCGCCGTCGAAAACGGCATCCACGGCATAGCCTTCGTCGAGCAGGCTCGCCTTGAGCGAATGGCTCAGCCGGTGGTCGTCTTCAACCAAGAGTATTCGCATGCGCACCTGCTCCTATTGGCAGACAGGAATGTCCGCCCTACCTGATATAGCTCTCGTTTCTTCCAGTATGGCACGGCAAGATGACATGAAGATGACGACCGATAACACTGGCTTTCCAATGTGGCATAGGGTGGTGTCTAGGTAGGGTGCAGGAGTTGCGCGCAAATTATTTCTGGTTGGTCAGCATAGGTCTCGCCGCGCCCCCAGGCGGCAGCGAATGTCTCATTATCCATCTGCTGTCTGATATGTTCGCGGACGGCTGTGAAGTCGGCTTCCTCAGATGGCGGCAAAGGCGCGTCAATCAATGTGCGCAATCCGGTAACGGCTCCGCCAATCAGTGCTGCTTGCTCCATAGCGCCTTCTCTCGCCAATAGCTCCATCCAGCCTTGCAGCGTCACGGCAATACCTACCTTCTCGCCCAGGGCAAGGCGAAGCTCCAATGCCTCGGTCATCGCGCTGCGAGCCGCTGCAAGATTTCCCAGGTGAATCGCCACGCCGCCCAGATTCGTCAGCACGAGCGCAATGCGCTGCTTATCTCCGAGGCTGCGGAAGAGAGTGAGTGACTCCTCAAAATAGGACCGGGCGCGCGCATAGTCTTTCAGTGCAAGGGCAGCGCATCCCAGGTTGGTCAGCGACGAAGCAGTGCCAAATGTATCGCGCAGTTCGCGGCGGATGCTCAGGCTTTCCTCATGATGCTGGATGGCGCCTGCGTAGTCTCCCTGGATGTGCAGTACCTCGCCCAGATTGTTGAGCGAGATGCCCATGCCCCAGCGATCCCCAATCGCTCGCCGCAGTTCCAACCCCTGCCGGTAGCGTTCAGCCGCCTGGGTATAATCACCATGATAGAGCGCGATCACCCCAAGATTGCTGAGCGCCGCCGCGATCCCTGTGCGGTCCTCATTGGCGCGAAAAATATCCAGGCTTCGTGTAAAGGCGGCTTCCGCAACGTCGTAATCTCCCTGCACCCACGCCAGTGACCCCGCGCCCTGATACAGCTTGCCCAGAGACGCAGGCGGCACCTGCTGCTCGCTCGCCAGCGTCTCCGCGATCCATTGACGGCCCTCGCTGACATAGCCGTGAAGCCACCAGAAGCGCCACAACGCGGCGCCGATACGACCAAGCACGTCAAAACGCTCCTGGCTTGTGGCCCATTGTAGTGTGGCGCGGATGTTAGGATAGTCGCTTTCGAGCAGATCTAGCCAGTGCTGCTGCTCCGCGCCGACCAATTCTGGCTCTGCGCGTTCGACCAATTCCAGAAAGTAGCCAGCATGACGCTCGCGAGCCGTTTCATCGGCGTCAGTTTCAGAGAGTTGCAGTAGCGCAAATTCGCGGATTGTCTCAAGCATCTGGAAGCGCGGCTCGCCGTCGCCAGCATTGCCGCTCAGCACAATGAGGCTCTTATCGGCAAGCCGGTCGAGGAGATCAGTGGTATCTTGGTCCATCCGGCAGACCGCCGTGGCCGCCTCAATGGTCCAGCCGCCGACGAACACGCCAAGCATATGGAATGCTCTCCGGTCGTCTCCCTTCAGCAGCCCCTCGCTCCATGCCAGCGCATTCCGCAAGGTTTGATGGCGCTCTGGCATATTCTCCGGGCCGCCGACGAGCAATCCCAGGCGATTATCCATATGCGACAGCACCGCGTCGAGCGAGAGACGGCGCATGCGAGCCGCCGCTAGCTCCAGCGCCAGCGGCAAACCGTCGAGATGCGCGCAAATCCTGGCGACCTGCGGGGCGTTGCCAGCGGAGAGCGCGAACGCGGGCTGCACGGCGCGCACTCGTGCCACAAAGAGGCGAATCGCTGAACTCGTCTGGAATGCGCTCAAGAGAGGCGCTGCGGCAAGATCAGGCACGTCGAGTGGCGGAACAGCAAATTCATATTCGCCGTAAAGCTGCAAAGGTGTCCGGCTGGTGACCAGCACCGTCAGGTCCGGCGCTTCTGTAAGCAGTTCAGCGATTACACCGGCGGCTTTGAGAACATGCTCGAAATTGTCGAGGACAAGTAGCGCACGGCCCTGCCGTAATGTCGCCACGATCTGCTCACGCAACGTATCAGGCGTATCGCTCGCGATCTTGAGCGCGCGTCCAATAGCAGGAAGCACATAGCCTGGCGCGGTGATGGCGGCAAGGCTGATGAAATAGATGCCGCCTGCATAGCCTTCTTGCAGATCTATCGCCAGTTGCACCGCCAGCCGCGTCTTGCCGACGCCACCTGTGCCGGTGAGCGTCATCAGGCGCGCACCGGCAGCGAGTAGTTCTTTGATCTGTTGCAATTCCGTTTCGCGTCCGATGAGCGGCGTCAGAGGCGCAGGAATGCCCAGAAGAGTTGCGGACGGTCGAGAACTGGCAGTTTGGGGAGAAGACGTTGGCGATGAGGACGGCAATGGCGCCATTGGCGACAACAAACTGAGCGGTGGTTGTTGCCATTCGGCTTCGCTGAAGTGCTGCCTGCCCATATCCATATAGGAGAGCATCTCTACCACTTCAGCCTGGGAGGTAAAGGCCAGCCAGCGGGCGAGGATCACCACGATCTGTTTGATCTCAGTGTGCGTCAGTTGCGAGTTGCTAATGCCGTTGAGCTTATGGCTGAGAACATCAGGATTCAGGCCGAGCGCAGCGGCCAGCGCTTTCTGCGATTGCCCTATCAGGCGAAGATACGATTTCAGTTTGGCGCGAAAAGCCTCTAGTTGCATCGGCGGCCCCTCATTGTTCATTGTTCATTTTTATACAGAGGCTTACCTGAAGTTCTGCCCATTATACACGTATACACGTCGAAGCTCGTTATCGTATTGTTGCCGGTTGTTGACTGATAATAGGGGAAACGGGCGATTAGGCGATGCGAGCAGCACGTCACCCATCCTCTCATGCCATACAGATAGAGAGAAGATGAGTGACAAAGACGGAGTGTTGATTGTTTAGGGTATCACTTCACAATAAATACCCGCGTGAGCAAGATGACGCCTACCGCGACTATGGCAAACACGCCAGCGGTTCCCAGCAGCAGCGGCAACGGCGAGGAGGTAGTGGGTGGTGGAGGCGCAGGGATACGCTTGCGCTCTTCCTCGGAGGTGGCATGGCGGCGTGCCAGTTCCAGCCGCAAACTTCCTTCTCCGCGCGCCATCGCCCAGCGATGATTTGCCGCAAAGATGGGCTTCAGCAGAAACGAGAAGGAGCGCAGTAGTGGCTTTTCGGCGCGAATCTTCCAGTCATATTCGATCATGACATCCGGGCCGCGCTGCGTATCCGCTATTCTCCGACGTTACATGAAGATACATGAAGATACATGAGGGAGACCAGAGATAATTCATGTTATCTGGCCTCCCTCATACGCCGTGTGAGCTACTGCGGCGCGTCGTTTATCTCTGCGGACCATGTAGGAACAGCACACCCAACCAAATCAGCCACGCAGGATTCGCCAGCAAGCTCGCCAGCCCGCCAGGAATCAGGATTGCCAGGCTCGATGGACGATTCACGAGCAGATTGCCCAGGAACAGCGCCACCAACGAGGCGGCAAGAATCAATCCGACAAAGCCGACTGACCGTGGAAACGGGCCGCCCTGCGTGATAAGCCAGGCAAAGATCAGGATGCTGATGCCCGTCAGCCCGAAGGCCAGAAAGCCACGCGGATCAACTGGATTCGGCGCCGTCTGGTCAGGCGCGGTTGCAGGCGGCAGAATGGCATTGGCGAGATCGGTCATGCTGTGGATAGCTGCGCCCAGCCCACCGATGACACCGAAGAGCAGCGCCAGCAATGCGAACGCGCCATCTATCTGGCGTAGCTGCATATAGAGCATCGTCGAAACGAACGCGGTGAGCAGGCTGCCAACCACGAGCAACTCTGCCGCCAACGACGTATTCTTCAGGATCAAGAACGCAACAGCGTACAGGATGCTGGATATGCCAGCGAGTATACCTGCATATCCGGCGATGTGTGAGAACACTGGCGTGACCGCAATGCCGGCAGCCTGGGCCGTCAAACTGGGACGAATCATTGTGCTATAGACTCCTCTGTTTTTTGGGCGAGGTTGCTCTCGCTTCACGGCATGGGCAGAGGAGCGCCCACCTGAGCATAGGCCGCTGGAATGCTGCCGCCTGGAGGGCTGACGACATCTAGCTTGGCAAGTTTGCCGTCCCGCATCGTATAGGTGAGATGGTCTTCAGGGAGATGAATGCGCTTGCCCGTTGCTGGAACGGGTGGAACGCCTGGAATCAATGCCAGCGTTCCCAGATGGGTGCCGGTGATGGCGGCGCTGGTCGTCACGATGTCTCCGTTTTCCTGGAAATCGCTGGCGTGGAAATCAAAGTCTGGAAACGCCGTGTGATTCGCCTGGCACAGACCCAGGAATTCCGCCTTGTGAAGCGGCTGCGGAGTGGGACCACTGAAGATGAAATCATCAGTCAATAGTGATTCCAATGTGGCCACATCACCCGCAGCAAACGCCTGCATACCCCGCTTGACAATTTCGATGTTGCTCATGATCGAGTCTCCCTTTCTCGGACTCAACTGAATGGCAAGGCGCATCGCCTTGCGCACTCTCATCGTACCGGAGCGGTAACCTCGCATGCGGGGAAAAGATGAGGCGAACATGAGGCAAAGATGATTGACCTTCGCTTGGTCCCTCTCAAGAGGTTTGGCGCAGGAAAAGCGTCTAAGCGCCTTCTCACTGCCAGATCACTGGAAGCGTGATGATATTTTCATAGCCCGCAGTCACTTTGCTGAAGGAGGTGCCGGAGATCGTTTCGGTTGTCACCCGCGACACGGTAATGGTGCCGGGACCGGGCGCGAACTGAGAGAAATCATTGCCGTTGAATGAGATAGCGCCAGGATCGTTGAAGGCGAGCGCCAAAGCCGTATGCGAGCGACTATCGGTTGCGGTAGCATACAGGTTGGTATTGGGTATTCCGCTCTCACTGTAGTTGACCACGAATGGCGTACCAGCGCTGGGAATATTCACCGGCCCTCCGCTGGCGATATTGGTAATCGTGACCGGAGCATTGACGACAGGTACGGCAATACTCAGCGGTGATCCCTGTGGCGCAGTGTACTGGAAGGTATACGATGCGCCTGGCGACTGGCGTGACACGTCGCCGGTATACGAGCCGTAGCCAAACCACTGCGCAATGAAGGCGCTCTCATACTTCAGATAGGTTCCATCACAGGTGACGGTTTCCCCGTGAACGAACTCGATGGTGTTATCCTGGAGGTTGGCAAAGCGAATAGCAACTGGGGCGGTTCCCTGATGATAATCTTTGACATCAATAGTCACCTGCATCTGGGCAGGGGCAAGCGTAGCGGTGACAGTCGGACCACAGCCAGCCAAAGGAATCGCCAGGACGATGAGCGCGAGAACGAACACGATAGACAGGCGAACGCTACTGGCTGCTGATGTGCGCATGGGGTGTGCTCCTCTTGCAATCATGAGAAACAGGTGTTCCCAGTCCGGCTGGCAAGCAAATGACAACGTTCGTCGCGCTACCTGCTTTTCAGCCAGTGATATCTCGGATAGAACATCCGGGTTAGAGTCTGAAAGCTTTCGCCCAAATAGTACATGCTGAGCGTGAGAAACACAATGGGTCTGCTCTTTACAAATATGTATTGCTCATGCGCGACACATACATACGCCCCACCAGGAACTCCGCGCGTGACTACCTGTTGCCTTCGATCTTGATCTTCTCCTGCTAGGTGCTAGAAACAATCTCCATTGCTCCACAATAAAGCGATGTCCCGACTCTGCGCATTTCAAGATGACACGAAGATGACAAACGGCGTCATGTGGCGTTCATCTGCGCCCGCTACTATTGTCCTCGGCGCCACAAACCGATGGCTACCGATAACGGACAACAGGAGGAACGCGCATGAGTGCTGATGAGTACGCTGACTATGCGCTGAAAACGAACAATCTGGGCAAACACTACGGGCGCTCCGGGCGCAACTGGGCGCTACGTGATTGCACTCTGGCCCTGCCGACCGGAAGGATGGCGGCGCTGGTGGGGCCGAACGGCGCCGGCAAGACGACGTTGCTACATCTCGCGGTTGGATTGCTGACGCCGAGCGCGGGAGACGTGCAGGTCTTCGGCCATTCGCCACAACGCGAGCCAATGGCCGTGCTGCCGCGCGTCGGCTTCGTCGCGCAGGACCACCCGCTCTATCGCGGCTTCAGTGCCGCCGATCTCTTTACGATGGGGCGCAAACTCAATCCGCGCTGGGATCAGCAGAGCGCGGTATCGCGCATGCAACGGCTGGGCATTCCGCTGGACCGCCCCGTCGGCAAGCTCTCTGGCGGCCAGCAATCACAGGTGGCGCTGGCGATGACACTGGCCAAGCGCGCCGACCTGATTCTGCTTGATGAGCCGGTGGCCAGCCTCGATCCGCTGGCGCGGCGCGACTTCCTGCGCACACTGACCGATGCAGCGGCGCAGCACCAACTCACCGTCTTGCTCTCATCACACATCATTGCTGATTTGGAGCAGGCGTGCGACTATCTCATCATTCTTTCGGCTTCGCGGGTGCAACTTGCCGGTGACATCACGACGATCCGGCGAGTGCATGTGTGGCTGGTGGGGCCACGCGCGGAGGCTGAAGCGGTCGCGCGCACGCAAACCGTCCTCGCGCGGCAAGATCAGGGAAGCCAAACGTCGCTGCTCGTGCGCGCCGGTGCGAAGGGACAGGAGCGCGGTCTTGCACTGAATCCAGCATGGCGGCGACAGGATGCAACGCTCGAAGAAATCGTGCTGGCCTATCTCGAACAGTCTGCGGAGAGCGCGCCCATGCTCTACGCGGAAGATGCGGATACCCCACGTGATATGGAGGTGGTGAAATGATCTGGCTCACCTGGCGGCAACACCGCAACGAAGCATTCGTCATCGCTGGCGCACTGGCGCTGCTGGCGCTCATCATCTTCATCACCGGTCACGCCATGATGACCGACTATCAACAGCTTGGTGTAGCGGACTGTATTGCGCATCCTAGCCATCCCAATTGCGATAGCATTGTCAGCACGTTCGAGGGGCAGTATGAGCCACTTGTCGGCACGATAGGATGGCTGAACTTCCTGCCCGGGCTGCTGGGCATGTTGATTGGTGCGCCACTGGTGGCCCGCGAGCTGGAGCATGGTACGCATCGCCTTGCCTGGACGCAGAGTGTCACGCGCTGGCGCTGGCTCGCTGTGAAGTTGGCGCTCTTGATCGCGGGCACACTGGTGGCTGAGGGCATCATCACTGCGTTGCTGACGTGGTGGTTCGGCCCGTGGGAGAACCTGCTGGGACGCATGACACCGACGCTCTACGACTTCGAGGGAATCGTGCCGTTCGCCTATGCGCTCTTTGCGCTGGCGCTGGGCATTGCGGCGGGCGCGCTCTTGCGCAGGACGATTCCAGCAATGGTCGTGGCGTTGCTCGGCTTCCTGGCGGTCCGGCTGCCGATAGAGTTCAACGTCCGTCCGTATTTCCAGCAGCCGCTCGTCGCCAAGTTTCTGCCCAACGGACAGGGAACAAAGCCAGGACCACTTGACTGGGAAATCTACAAAGGATTTGCTGATAGCGCCGGACATGTGGTGCAAGATACGACCGTTTTCGACACATGCCGCCCTACACTCAACGTTGGCGGCAAAGATCAACTGGCCCAGTGTATGCAGGCGCACGGCTGGTACTTCTACTCGACCTATCAGCCACTCAGCCGCTTCTGGACGTTCCAGACCATCGAGGCAAGCATCTTCTTCGTTCTCATCATCGCGCTGCTGGCACTGACCATCTGGTGGGTGCGTCGCCGGTTGAGTTAGGAGACCCCCACCCCCACCCCCAGCCCCTCCCCCGTGCGCGGGAGGGGGGAGCGCAGACGCTGGCTCCTGTGATATCTGATGCCCCCGGAAGGAGAACGACTTCCCCTCTTTCCTTCCGGGTGGCGTCACTTTATTATCTCGCCCACGTATCAAAGGAGGGGCAGACATTCCTGCCTGCCAACGCTCTTTGCTCACAAACGCAACGAATCGGCCTCTTCGCGCGCTATAGTATAGTAGAGAACAAGGTGATATAGCGCAGCGGGCCGGTATGGCATGTTTTGTGCGCACAGGAGAGCAGATAAGCCGCCAGCGTCGTCCCGTTCTAGTAAGTAATCAGTAACCAGTAGCATCCCAAGTGGGGAATCGAGCGAGTATATGGAGTTTGTCAGAAAATATCCGATACCGGTTATCGGCGGAGTCGTTGCGGTAATCGTCATCGTTGCCTTCTTCGTTCTCGCCACGATTTTCGGCTGGTGGCCGGTGGTGCTTGATATCGTGCTGGTGATTGCGGCGCTGCTGAGCATGGCGTTGCTAGGCGCGCTGGTCTATGCGGTGCTCTCGCTGACGCGCACTGCCTTGCAGATCAAGAGCGAGGTGATGCCAGTGCTGCAATCGCTCAAGACGACCAGCAGCGCCGTCCGCGAAAGCGCGAAGACCGCCAGCACCTTCGGCGTCAGCCCGGCGGTGCGCACGGCGAGCCTACTGGCGGGCGTCGGCTCGGTCGCTTCGGTGGTAATGGGGCGCGGACAGGTGCAGAAGCGGTCCGAACGGCGGCAGAAGCGGCGCCAGGAGATCGAGCGCGAGATGGCAAAGGAAGAACTCAATGGTCATCGCTGAGGCTCCCTGGCTGCATACACTCGGCCAGATTGCCGGGGTCATCCTGGTTGTAGAACTGAGTCTGGCGCTCATCATCACCGCCGCCTTGATGGTTGGTCTGGCCTATGGTATGCACTGGCTGCATACGCATGTCATGCCTCTTATCGAGGAATACGCGCCGCGCGCGCAGCAGGCGATGGGCGTTGCCGAGCGTGGCAGCGATTCGCTGGTCAAGGGCGTGGCGGAGTTCTACGGGCGACGGCAGGCTGTAGAGACTGGCATCCGCGTGCTACTCTTCGGCAGGCAGGACGCCGAACAGGTGCGCGAGGAGCAGGTGATCTACGCAGAGGAAGCGTTACAGCGCATCGAGCCACCAACCGATCTCCCCGGCCCGGAGAACGCCTTTACACCGCGCCTGCGCTACAACGGCGAGGCGCTCCCTGCGCCGCCCGAACAACGCCCGCTACAGAACGGGCATGATGGGCGAGCGGGCGGAAACGTGCGCAACGCTGCTCCCGGCGCATGAGACATGAGGCCGTCTGCTCCTTCCTCTTCCCCATTTTCGGCGCTCGCACGGACGCTGGACCACTTCAGCCTGGGCTGGAGTACGCTCAACCGCAACGCGCAACTCTATGTCATCTCCAATACCTTACAGGCGGCGACCGCTGGCGCAGTGGCGGTTCTCTATACGCTCTATCTGACGGCGCTCGGATTCCACACCGACTTCATTGGCGCGGTGCTGGTGATCGCCACCATCGGCGGTGGATTGGGTATCATTCCGGCGAATCCGCTGGTGCGGCGGCTCGGCTGGCGCGCCATGCTCATCTGGTCCGACATCATCGGTGGCGTGGCGATAGCCGCGCAGATTCTCCTACCCACTGCGCCAGTCATCATCATCACGTCGCTGGGCATCGGCGCATCGGTCGCCATCTTTCTGGTCATCAATACGCCACTGCTGACCGCCTATAGCACACCACGCGAACGGACGGCGCTCTTCGGCCTCAACAACGCGACGAACTTTCTAGCGACCATCATTGGCACGCTGCTGGGTGGCTTCCTTCCTGGCTGGTTTGCGCAGCGCGGGGTTGACCGCTCGCCGCTGTTGCTGTCGCTGCATCCGCTGCTCGTATCGAATCCGACCGCGCGCAGCTACGAACTGGCGCTGCTGGCGACCGGCGCGCTGGCGTTGCCATCAATCATCCCCGTCCTCTTCATACGTGACCCTCCCCGTGAACTGGCGCAGGAAACAGCGCCAACGCAACCGCAGGTAGCGCCAGCGATACCATTGCTGCTGTTCTGGCGCAAGCGGCTGCGCGAGGGCTGGGGAGTGACACGGCGCTATGCGGTTGGCTTCGTCGGGCGCTTCTCGCTGACGCAGGCGTTGGTGGGCTTCGGCGCTGGTGTCTTCTTCCCCTACGTCAACCTCTATTTCGTCAATACGCTGCATGCCAACGTGGCGTATTATGGGGCGCTGAGCGCAGTGCTGTCGGTGGTGGTGGCGCTGGCGTCGCTGGTGGCGGCGCCGCTGGCTGCGCGCTTTGGCAAGATGCGCACGGCCATTATGGTGCAGGTCCTCTCGATTCCTTTCTTAATCGCCGTTGGTCTGGCGCCGTTCCTCTGGCTCGTCTCACTGGTCTACCTCATCCGTGGCGCGCTGATGGCAATCAACAATCCGCCGCTCCAGACGTTTCTGATGGAAGGGGTGGAGAAGGAGCAACGGATCGCGGCGAGCAGCATCTACAATGTGAGCTTTCAGGTGGCCTGGGCAATGGGGGCAGGGCTGAGCGGCTGGCTCATCACACTGGCGGGCAATCGCCTGCCCTTCTTCGTTGCTGCGCCGTTCTACGCCGCCAGCGCGCTGCTGCTCATCATCTGGTTCGGCTGACAGTTACTCGGAGGCATCTTCTTGCCCCGAAAGGATACGCATCTTCTCAAGTCGCTCATTCTTGCGGCTCTGGCTTCCATAAACAAAAACGCCGACGAGTCCACCAATATCCAGCGCGCTGATGGCAACACCTGCGAGTGGCTGATCTTTGAAAGCAAAAATTGCCGCTGTGACGAATCCCAGCACAGCGACCGCAAAGCCAAAGCGTAATCCCCATTTAGCCTGATAGATTTCTGATTCGACAGAGCGGTTTTCAAGTTCCTGGCGATGCTTCGCCTGTAGCGCAGCCAATTCCCAGCGTTTTTCTTGTATGGCTAACTGTCTATCCGCAAAACCAGGCAAGACTTCTTCGTACTTTGCCAAATCACGAGGGTGAGGCATAGGCCCCATAAATGCTTCCATACGGAGATGACGTATATCTAAGAAATCGGCCACATCAGCAATGTCTGACTCATCAGAGGGCGCAAAAGGTGATTGCTTCTGCACAGTCTGTGATTCGTCGGACGCTTCTGAACGACCTTCGCTCATTCTTTTGCGTGGTCCCTCTCTGGTTTGGCTACGCTATTAGCGACCTGGAAATCATGGAATATCGCACGCTGATCTGCAAGGAGCGCCAGCATGTCCGACTGCTCAGGGCTAAGGGCCAGATTGTATTCTGTCAGGGTGTTGCCGAAGTCAAACAGCCGTGCTATGCCCCCTACAAAACTAGGGTGAGCGAATAGTAACGTACTATAGCTTACATTTTTCAGACGCGCTTGCCGTGACTTTTGCTTGCCATTTGATGTAGCGCCTGAACGCTCAGGGCTTTTCGCCGGCGATAGTGTTTTATGCGCCATTGTATTTGCCTCTTCCTGGATCACTCCGCCACTTGTATCTTATCATAAGAAATACCTGCTGTACAGTGATATATGGATAACAGGTCTGCGACTTTTTACCATCAGTGTATAGCAATGAGCTTCACAAAATGCCGTGCTATGCCGTATCATGCGGCTGGACGTTTCCATGCCATGCGGCATGAGCAACGAAAGAGTAGCGGCAATGGCGACGATAGATCAAGCGCAACAGACGCTGACCTTTCCAGATGGCTTCCGCTGGGGCGTGGCAACTTCGTCACACCAGTATGAGGGCGGCAACACCAATAACCAATGGTATGCCTGGGAGCAGGCGGGGCATATCAGGTCCGGTGATCGCTGCGGGCTGGCCTGCGATTGGTGGGCGAACGCTGAGCGCGACTTCGACCGCGCGCAGGCGATGGGCCTGAACGCGCTGCGCCTCTCGCTCGAATGGAGCCGCATCGAGCCGCGCATGGACGAATGGGATGCGGAGGCGCTCCAACGCTATCGCCAGATGTTGCAGGCACTCCACGAGCGCGGCATTGAGCCGATGGTGACGCTGCATCACTTCACCGATCCCCTCTGGTTCACAGCGCGTGGCGGCTTCCTCGCAGGCGACGCTCCCGAACGCTTCGAGCGCTACGTCACGCATGCCGTGGAGGCGCTGGGCGACCTCTGCGACTTCTGGTGTACCATCAACGAACCCAACATCTACGCCATCGTCGGCTATCAGATAGGCCGCTTTCCGCCGGGGCATCATGGCGATCTGCGCAATACCATCCGCGTGCAGGCGTCAATGGCACGGGCGCACGCCGCCGCCTACCATGCGATTCATCGCCTGCAACCGGCGGCGCGGGTCGGCTGGGCGCAGAACTTTGGCATGTTCGATCCCATCAGGCCAACATCCCGACTGGACCGCTTCATCGCGCATATGGCCGAAATCAGCTTCAACGACCTCTTTCCGCGCGCTATCCAGACGGGCGCGGCCAGCTTCCCGTACAATCTCTTCGCTGGCGATCTGCGCAAAGTGCAGGGCACCTGTGACTATGCCGGCATCAACACCTACTATCGTGACCTCGTGGGCCTCGATCTCCGGCAACCCTGGCAACCGTTCAAGCGTATTGTTGCCTCCGGCGCGCCGCTGAGCGATCAGCCAATAGGCATATCCTGGGGCGAGGTCTATCCGCAAGGTATCGCGCGGGCGGCGCGGCTGCTGGCGCCACTGGGCAAACCGATCTACGTCACCGAGAGCGGCGTTGCGGACCGTGCAGACCGGCTGCGTCCCTGGCAGATTGCAGCGGGGGTGCGCGCCATGCACGAAGCAATCGCGGAGGGGATAGACCTGCGCGGCTACTATCACTGGTCGCTGGTGGATAATTTCGAGTGGGCCGAGGGGTGGAGTACGCGCTTCGGTCTGATCGCGCTGGACCCGGAGACGCAGGAGCGCACGCCCCGCCGCAGCGCCGCGTTCTATAGCGCGATTGCGCAGGCCAACGCGCTCACGCTGGAGATGCTGCGCGAATACGTGCCCAATGCTTTTGATGCGCCCGCCGTCACCTCCTGATACAGGCCCGCGTGATAGCTGGTAGAGAAAGGGCGTGGCAGCATGGATTCACCAACTGAGAACGAGCCGAGCAGTGAGGATTCAACAGAGCACGGGCAACTGACAATTAAACCGCTGTGGATGCAAACCAAACCCTTTGTGGTGCTGGTCAGCGCAGGCAATATCCTGGCGCTGGTCGCGCTCTTTTGGCCCTGGCTCTATATCTATTCCTCAGCGTACACCTTTCCACCTGCGCAGGTCTATAGCCCCTGGACGATGATCGTAGAGAGCAACGGCAACATTTTAGTGATTTTCCCGCTCGGTCTGTTCGTCCTTGCTCTTGGCATGGCAGTAAGCAGTAGCTTCTTGCTCACCACCAAAACGACCGAACAGCGAAAACACATTCTCGCCATTGCCTTCTATTTTGCGGTTATTGGTCTTGGCATCAGCGTTGGTATGGCGCTCTTCACGCTGTTAGTGACACCCTGGGCGCTGGAACTGGGAGATTTCCCTACGTATGCGACTACGCCCAATCTTGGCGCAGCTCTCGAAGTAGCAGGCTTTATCGCCGCTTTCATTGGTATCCGCCTGATTGACAAGCGCCAACCACTGTCGCAACGGCTCATTGGCTAGCAGCTAACAGGATTTGCCCTCAACTACTTCACTTAGCAGCGTATCAGTTGCCATTGGTGCAATGGTAGATGCTGGCAAAGGCGTTCTATCGCTCACGGAGACGACGAGGCCGCCGAGCAGCGCAACTACACCGCCGAGTGCCTGTAAAAGCGTCAGGCTGTCGTGTAGGATCAGCACTGAGAACAGCGTGGAGAAGATAGGCACCGTTTGCATGATCGCTGCCACTTCCCAGGCGGCCAACAGACGCAGGCTCTCCTGTTGAGCGAGATATGCCAGGCAGAAGTTCAAGACGATATAAGCGGGCAGGGCCACCCAGAGCGTCGAAGCGGAGGGGTGCCAGGCGAGCGTGCCGCCGCCCAGCAGCAGTTGAATCGCCAGCAGCGGCAGCACCGTGATAGCGCCCAGCAGCAGACGCAGCGCCGTCACCGGCATCGTGGCCACACGACCACTGAGGCGTTTCGCCGGGATGAAGCCGAAGCCGATGCCAATCGCTCCCAGGAAGATCAGCGCATCGCCCAACAGATTATTGCTGCCAGAGCCGCCACCGTTTGCCCCGCTGAAGACTACCAAGACGCTGCCGCCAAGCAACAGCACAATGCCCAGGCCCTGCTTCCAGCGAATACGCTCGCGCAGCAAGATCACGGCGAAGGCCAGCCCCGCGACGCCATTGAGTTGTAGCAGGAATCCGCCGACCAGCGCGCTCGTCTGCGCAAAGCCTGCTACGATCAGCAGCAGCGGCAGCGATGTTCCAGGGAAAGCAAGCAGGAAGAGATTGAGCCAGTCGCGCCGGTTGAGCTTCAGCACGACCTTCCGCAGCGAGGTTCCAGTGACCAGGAGACCGGCGGCAATCAGCAGTCCGCCGATGCCGAGGGTCAAGAGAGCGACGTATGTGACGGCGATTTCCCTGCCGATGATATTAGCCAGAACAGCCCCCAGGCCGAAGATGAGCGAGCCGGAGAAGGCGTATACGATGCCACGAAGGCGCATAAAAGGTTGCTCCAAATCAGGTGCCAAAGCTAGTTGCCGGGATTGCCGTAGATGTCGGCGCGGCGATTGGCGAGCGAAGGGATACGCCGCCGCACATCCGCCACGCGGTCGAGGTCAATTTCCGCCGTAATGACGGTCGGCTCATCGGGTGCCTGCGCCAGCACCGTACCCCACGGGTCCACGATCATGCTGCGCCCATAGGCCGTTCGTTTTGGTGGATACGTGCCGACCTGCCCCGCCGCGATGACATAGCAGCCGTTCTCGATAGCCCGCGCACGGATTAGTGGCTCCCAGTGGTCGCGTCCCGTCTCCAGTGTGAAGGCCGCCGGCAGCAGGAAGAGTTCAGCGCCACCGAGCGCCAGCGCCCGAAAGAGTTCCGGGAAACGCAGATCATAACAGGTGGCAAGCCCCAGCTTCAGCCCATCTATCTCGATGGAGACGATGGCCTGGCCTGCGGCAACTGTTGCCGACTCACGATAAGGCGCGGCAGATTCATCCGGCACGGCGTCGAAGAGATGCAACTTGCGATAGGTGGCAAGGAGCGCGCCATCCGGTCCGAACAGCACGCTGGTATTATACGGGCGGGCGTCGTCTGCGCTGCCGGCTGGCAACTCGAAGAGGCTGCCACCGTGCAGGATGAGACCATAGCGCCCGGCCAGCGCCGCCAACAACTCGCTGACCGGCCCAGGGATGGGTTCAGCGTTGACGCGATTGCCCTCCGCCGGGCCGAGATACGTCCAGAGTTCCGGTAGCACGACCAGCCGCGCGCCCAACTCCGCCGCGCGGGCGATGCCCGCCTCCGCCGCCGCAATATTCGCCGCTTTATCGTCTCGTGAGTTGAGTTGTACCGCCGCTACCCGTAACTGCATGGGAAACGCTCCCTTTGTTCTCTCTGCTGGCCAAGCAAGATCACTTGCTCATCTTGTATCATACCGCATGACACATGAGCATTGCCGCCATGCAAAAGCCATGCAAAAAGCCCCTCTCCCTGCGGGGAGAGGGGTTGGGGGTGAGGACAATTACGGCGCCGGCGTTATGGTAATTGGCGTGCCCGCTGCGACGGTGCCAACGCCCCTGGCAGGAGTGGACACACTGCTTGGTGTCCCGACGCCACAATCCACGATGGTCAGCGTTTGCGAATAGATTGTCGTGTAGGACGCTGCGGTGGCGGCTGCGTCGGGGCTGCGTGTGGTGGTATAGCTCAATACCAGCCGGTAACTGCCCGGCGCGAAGACGCCAGGATGCACATAGCCCGCATGGATGGTTGCCGTGTAGGACTGCCCAGGAGCAATCTGCACCTGGAGCGTCACACGGCCAAGCGGGCACCCGGCGACGGTCTGCGGCGCCGGTCCCCAGACGCCCTGCTTCTCAACTTCCAGCCCCAGGATGCTGCAATTTGCCTGATGATCCCAGGCGTAGATGGCCGTGGTCAGATGATTGGTAACGGTGACTTTGATTGCGCCGTCGCTGGCATAGGCCGTATGATCGGTGGCAATCACCACACTGGTCCCAGCACTGGTCGGCGGACTGCTTGTAAGATTGGCGCAGTCGTTGCCGCCAGCCGTCGTCACCCCACAGCCGGCAAGCAGCAGCGCCAGCGCGGCAAGCGCGATGCCCCACCAGAGTCGTTTCTTCGTCATGCGCACCATAATCGCGCCTCCTTTTGCAAGGCAACATTCATTGATGAAGACGCTGAGACAGGCATCGCGGTTCCCCACCTCTCGCTCTATTGAGTGGGCGGCATAGATGGTGGCGTGGGTGGCATGCTCGGTGGTACGTTTGGTGGCATGTTTGGCGGCATGGGCATCGGCGGTTGCGCCATGACTGGAGCCATCGGCTGCATTGGCTGCATTTGTGGCATGCTGGGCATACCTGGCATACCTGGCATAGGAGCCATCGGCGCTGGCGCATCGGGATAGCGTGTCTGCGGGACGGGACCCGGCGTACTCGGCTGATAGGGCACGGTCAGCGAAAACGGGCCGAAGAAGACCGGCGTCATCGAGGGCACCGGCTGATAAGCCCAGGGCGCGCGTGGCCCCGGCTGGCGTAGCAGCGCATCCAGCCGCACCATACGTTGCTGCAGGAGCGCGCCGCCGCTATTGGCGCCAAAGAGATTGACGGTGCCCATCATGCCGCCGGTGATCTGGTTGATGGTGTTGAGGACCACCATCATCGCCATCGGGTCGCCAGTCAGCCTGACCGCCATGCGGTCGCAATAGAACGGAAGCCGGTTGTCGCCCGTCGTCTGCAAGATCCGCAAGACAACGCGCAGGACCAGCATGAGAACGAGCAAAAGCAACACGATGAATGGCAGGAGGAGCGAGGCAAACAGTGAATCGGGACTGGCGAGTTGCCAGGCGAGCAGGCCAAGAACAAGCACAAGAACCGGCAGGCTGATTCCCAGGCTGGTCGCATAGATCAGGCGGCGACGGCGGCTCATCACCATGAGGAATGTGATAAAGGCGTCCTGTTGCCGCCAATCTGTATTGCGCAGCAGCCCATCGCTGAGGAAGAGCGTGCGCTTGAAGAGTCCGCTGATATTGCCATCGCGGAAGCCAAAGGAATCGCTTCTGGTGATGCGCGTCCCCTTATAGGGAAGCTTCGCCAGCCGCGCCCACTCCTGAATACGCGGGGCAAGCGATGCCCATTCCGTCTGTTCCAGCGGTTGCGAAGGATACATGATGCGGAAGCGGTTCGTGGAAATGACCAGCGACACGAGCAGCAGCGCCAGCGCCGGAACGACCAACCACCAGAACGGCACGCCAGCTACAGCGATGATGATTCCCGCTTCCAGCGGCACAATGAGCAACAGCGAGAGCAGCAGTGACTTCCAGCGAAACGCCAGCGCCTGTCCGCGTGTCGCAGTGACGCCCACGAGTTTGATGGCGTCGGCGGTGGCTGCGCCTTCAGCAACGAGACCAAACACCGCCAGCGCAACCCAGAAGATCAGCGGCAGGCCAACGACGAAGAGCCGTAGCGTGGGCGGAAACACATCATCAAACGTTGCGCTCGCGTTGGAGACTACAACGAAGCCGATGACCATACCGATCACCGCGATGAATACGAAGATAAAGCGCATCAGTATCCAGATGCCGAGGTAGTTGCGATACGCAGCCCCAGGTGGAATGAGACGTTGCTGCACCTTTGTCATCTGATTCTGCAAGGCGGCTCGATTGGCATATCCCAAAAGCGCGCCCAGTGCGGAGAGAATAATGAGCAGCGCAGCCCAGCTCTGAATGACCTGTCCTGTTTCCATAAAGCCACCCCTTTATTTTGTCATGACATCCATGCGGCATCTTCGCCGCCAAAGCCACCACACCACCGCACGATACTTAGCTATACAACGCAATACGGCGGCTGATACGCATCCCAGCATAGCAGATGGCGGGGGGAGATGCTACTGGTTGGGGTAAAGAGGCAAAAATCACCCCTGCTCTCAACTATTGAGGAGAGCAGGGGTGCTACGTGCTAAGGAGTATTCTTTGCCCGCTGCAAGATTTACTTGAGCGCGGCGGCTTTGCGCAGCGATTCCAGGTCGCGGACCAGCATCATCAATTCCTGGGCGAGCCGCGAGACCTCTTCCATATTGCGGAAGTATGTCATCTGCATGTCAATACTCATCAGCGCGCCAAGCAGCAGCGCCTCTGGCATGGCCTCGCGCTCGATGGGCGAGAGCGGACGCACACGGCTGTAGGTGGCGATGGTGGCGCGCAGCAGTGGTGGCCGCCGGTCGCCCAGCCCCCAGGCGAAGTCGAAGAGCGCGGTATCGCGGTGCGCCTTCTCGAAGTCCAGCACACCGCTGACGTTGGCGCTGATGGCATCGCCGCGCCAGAGGACGTTCGTGGCGACGTAATCGCCATGTACGACGAACTTCGGCAGGGCGGGATACAGGTCGCCAAAGTAGCGCGTCGCCAGTCGCTCACGGATATGGCCCAGCAGGTCCGGCGAGAGGTCCGGATGTGGCTGCCAGTTCTCCAGTACACGGTCCACTGTATCCAGCGACCAGGCGCCCCAGATATTGAACTCTTCACCTTCCGGGCGGAAGCCATCGAGCGCACGATGCAAGACGGCAAGCATCTCAGCGGCTTTCGGTCGCCCCCACATCCATTCCTGGATGGTGGCGCTGTGGCCATCGAGCGCACGATACAGCCCCCAGCAGGTGCCAGCGGCCTCCGCGTAGCTCTGGCCGGTGGTGGTATCCGCCACCCATTGCGGCGCGGGGATCTGCTGCTTGATGAGATGCGCCATCACGCTGTGCATATGCTGGACCGCCGTGGCGGGATACCAGCTATAGAAGCGTTTGAGGAAATAGCGTGACCCATCCGCCATGATTTCCCAGTAATGCGCGCGTGGCTGCTGTGTCGGTGTCGGGTCCGGCTTGCGAATCTTCCAGTTGCTCAACCCGAACTGGCGCAGGACATCGTGCAGTCCTTCCGGCTCGAACCACTCTTCGAGGGAGATGGGTTCACCGATGAGGCCGCGCTCAATGGCGCAGTCTTCGCAGCCAATCAGCTCGCCGGTGGGGCCGACATACACCTGTTCTGTCAACATTCTCCGGCAATACGGGCAGGTGGCGGCATAACCGCCTACGCCATCCGGCCCTTCAAAAGGGCGCTGAAAAGCGTCGTGATGCATCATGGAGAACTCCTTAGTACGAAGTACAGGACTTCGGAACTTTGCGCCTCACGACTCTGTTCCTTACCCGTTTGCTTCCAGACCATGTTCGATGTCCATCTTACGTCACAATGGCGCATAATCGAATGGTACCAGGCAGCGTCAGCACAGGCGGTCTGAGAGTATGCCAGCGCAAAAAGGGTATTCGCGTTCGGATAACCGACATCCTGCCGTCATCCACATTTCCACCGCGATCCTTTTGCGTCGTGCGGAGCGTCGAACCTGGCCCCGCACGAAAGGCGGACGAAAGGCGAATGTGCAGGTAGTATACCATAGACAACGGACATGACTGCAACTTTTTGATATATGAGCCGACTTGGCTAGAGGTAAGTAGGACCCCATAGCCTATTTTCCTGGGACTTTTGGTACGTTTGGCTATGAGTCATCCGTGTTTCGGGGTATTTTTCTGCTCCATCATGCTGAGTGGCCAGCGCCCAAATGGATGCCAGCGCCCGCGCTCCCCTCTCCTCCGCAGAGGAGAGGGGACGGGGGTGAGGACTATCCAACCACTGCTGGCTTCTTCGCCCGCGATGATCCCGTTGATCTTGTCGCTTTCGTGGCGCTGGCTGCGACTTTACTGGGTTTCGCCGCTCTCGATGTCTTCCCTGCTTTGCCATTGCGGCTATGCGCGGCCAGCGTCGTCTTGATGCGCTCCAACGCCTTTTCGATGTTCTCAATGGAGTTGGCATATGAGAGGCGGATGTAGCCCTCGCCATAGGCGCCGAACGCCGTCCCCGCCAACGCTGCGACACCACCCTCATAGAGCAGCAGATCAGCCACCTCGCGCGACGACATGCCGGTGCCCGTGATGTTGGGGAAGACGTAGAACGCGCCACGCGGCGTGCGGCAGGTGATACCGGGAATCGCGTTGAGACCGGCGACGATCACATCGCGGCGCTTGTGGAACTCCGCCACCATCTCCTCGGAGGGGCGCTGATTGCCGGTGAGCGCGGCGATACCTGCCATCTGCGTCGAGGCGGAGGTGCAGGAGTTACTGTTGGTCATCAGGCGCGCAATCGCCGGAGCCATCTCATGTGGGAAGAGGCCGTAGCCCAGCCGCCAGCCGGTCATGGCATAAATCTTCGAGAAGCCGTCCAGCACAATCGTCTGCTCGCGCATGCCCGGCAACGCAGCGATGCTGGTATGCTCGCCCTCATACAGCATGCGGCTGTATATCTCGTCCGAAAGGACGATCAGATCGGGATGCTCGCGCACAACAGCGGCGATGGTTTCCAGGTCCGCACGCGAGAGGATGCCGCCGGTGGGATTGTGTGGTGAATTGAGGATAATCATGCGCGTGCGCGGCGTCACCAGCGAACAGAGCTTTTCCGCGTCCAGCGAGAAGTCGCGCTGCTCTTCGAGCTGGATGGGAACCGGCCTGCCACCGACAAACTGGATCATAGACTCATAGATGGGGAAGCCGGGATTGGGATAGATGACCTCATCACCTTCATCCACCAACGCCAGAATCGAGTAGAACATGATCGGCTTGCCACCCGGCGTGACGACCACATCATCGGCGGAGAAGCTAATGCCGCGCCGTTTGCTGGCATCCTGGGCAATAGCTTCACGCAATTCGGGTATGCCAGGGGCCGGCGTATAGTGCGTATAGCCCGCACGCAGCGCCTTGCAGGCGGCGTCAGTAATATACTTGGGGGTATCGAAATCAGGCTCGCCAATCTCCAGGTGAACGATCTCGCGGCCCTGGGCTTCGAGCGCCTTTGCTCGCACCAGCACCTCAAACGCCGTCTCGGTGCCCAGCCGGCCCATCCGCTCCGCAAACTTCATCCGTTTACTCCTCTTGCTCGCCATTGAGCGAAAACTTACAACGCATGGTATCTATCGTTGGCATCTGCCTGCGCTTCCAGCTTCGCCAGTTCAGCCAGTTCCGAGTCATCGGCTCCCAGCGCGCGCAATAGTTCGTCATCGGTGTAGTACACTGCGCCTTGCGTTTCTGCAAGTGCATTCACCATGCGCCCGATCAACTGCTCCGGCGTTTCATCATCGCGCGCAGCGACCTGGCGCAACGTTTCGTACTGCTCGTCGGTCAGTTGCACTGTATGCCCCATCATTCAGCCTCCGGCGTAAACAGTTGCCAGTCGCGTGGCATGGCATTGCGGCCCTTGCCAACCACATCGTTATTCAGGCCGCAGGGCAGCGCCTCGCCGTTGAGTCCGGCGATCAGATTGCGCGCAGCAATCTCCGCCATCTTCCCGCGCGTGATGCTGCTGGCGCTGGCGATATGCGGCACGACGATACAGTTGGGCATCGCCACCAGTGGATGATCGGCAGGCAGCGGCTCCGGCTCCGTCACATCCAGCGCCGCGCCGGCAATCTCGCCCTTTTGCAGCGCTACCACCAGCGCCTCCGTATCCACCACCGGCCCGCGCGATGTATTGATGAGGATCGCACTGGGCTTCATCTGCTCGAATCGCTCGCCGTTCATCAGATGGTGCGTCTCCGGTGTCAGCGGCGTATGGACGCTCACAAAGTCGGCGTTCGCCAGCACCATGTCCAGTGGCGCGTATTCCAGGTGAAGCGAGGATTCGAGGTCTTCGCGGCGCATGACATCATAATAGAGAACACGCATATCAAAGCCACGCGCCCGCTTCGCCATCTCCGCGCCGATGCGCCCCAGCCCCACGAGGCCGAGCGTCGCATGGTGGACATCCGCGCCCATCAGCAGCATCGGCCCCCAGGTGCGCCACTTGCCCGCGCGCACATAGTCCACACCTTCCACGATGCGGCGCGCGGCAGCCATGAGCAGCGCAAATGCGAAGTCCGCCGTCGTCTCGGTGAGGACGCCCGGCGTATTACCAGCCAGCACGCCACGCTCGCTGGCCTCTGGAATATTGATGTTGTCGAAGCCAACCGCCATATTGCTGACGACACGCAGACGCGGGCAGGCATCCAGCAGTTCGCCGTCAATGCGGTCGGTGAGCAGGCTGACGAGTCCATCGGCGTCGCGCGTCTCCCGCAAGAGTACTTCGCGCGGTGGGGGCAGCTCGTCCTGCCAGATGATTGCGTCGCAGTACTCACGAATCAGATCGAGGCCGGCGTCCGGTATGATGCGGGTCACATAGACCCTCGGTTTGCCCATCACGCTCTCCTTTGAGGTTGGTAGGGTTTCGGCGCAAGACGTGCCATTGAAATGATACCTGTTAGCGCGCTACATCTCGCCCTTTCTCAGTATAGTACGACATGGCACATCGTGTTGCGACGGATGCGATAGAGATATTATGAGGAGAGGCGATCATTGCCTGTTGTTGCATGGTATCGCTTCCTCGCGCTATTTCGCGTCGTTTCGTGGCTATGCGCAGAACTGAGCGCGAATGAGGAGAAAGGTAAAGAGGCAGGAGGAAATCGCGGGATGATGTCATCCTGGAAAGGAAATCGGGAGGCTTGAGAGGTTTAAGAGGCTTGGAGGCTTAGAGGTTTGGAGGTTTGGAGGAAACAGGAGAGGGAGGAAACACACCGTCGTGACTCCCCGATACTTCCAGTGTGTCTCCTCCACCTCCTGTACCCCCAAGACTCATCACTTCCGCTTTCATGAGCCAGTGGAAGGCCGAGAGGCGGAAGTGATGGGCGCCCGTGCGATGCAGCGAGAAGCTTGCGTAACCAAGATGGTTTCTTCTCTTCGCTTGCGGGCCAGACCTGGATCTCTTCATCTAGGCAGGCAGTTTGATCAAGACACACCTGTTGATAGATAGAGACGCTACTCACTACTGACGCTGAGGTGAACGGTAGACTCTCGCAGTCAGGCATTTACGTGAGCGGCGCAGTCGGCGCCGGTCGTTCTTGACACTCCTTAGTGTAGATGGAACTAAAGCTGAAATCAAGACGAATAGCAGACGGCGGGCAGTGTTGTGATGAAGCTGTGATAGTGCGCTTTTCTTAATTCTTCGTTCACCATTTGGCATCATTCGGCATCATTCGGCATCATTCGGCATCATTCGGCATCTACCCCTGGCTCCCCATCTCCGGCGCCCACAGAATGGGGTATGATGCGATACAACCGTGGTGCGTCAGATATTCGTGCTCAACGTCAACGCCATTTATGACAGCAGTATTAGGAACAGAGGAGCCTCTACCATGAACAATAATCGTTTCTTTGTCCGGCGTTTCCATGACAATCAGCCGGCTGCGACGGGTCTGCGTTTGCAGCGGCCCGCCAGTTTCCACGGCTCGCAGCCATTTCGTCCGCTGCCAGCGCCAACCGGCTCCTATCCCTATCATCTCTCGCTCGCCAGTGTGCTGCCGCCAGATGAGATCAGCGCCATCACCAGCGCGCAACGCATGGTCTTTCACCTGGTGGGTGATACAGGTGGCGTCAAGACGCCAGTGCCGCAACAGAATGTGGCACATCAACTGGCGCTGGACTGTGAGGTGCAGAACGCCACAGCGCAGCCCTCGTTCTTCTATCATCTGGGTGATGTCGTCTATTACTATGGCGAGGCAACCGAATATTTCCCGCAGTTCTATGACGCCTACTCGACGTATCCGCGCCCGATCTTCGCCATTCCCGGCAACCACGACGGCGACCTCTCCCCCGCCATGCAGCAGGCCGGCACACCATCGCTGGCGGCTTTCGTGAGGAATTTCTGTGCATCCAGCCCACACCATACGCCCGATGCGCTGGATGCTGCGCGGCTGGCGATGGACCAGCCCAATGTCTATTGGACGTTGGAGACGCCGCTGGCAACGTTTGTTGGGCTGTATACCAATGTGCCGGATGGCGGGCAACTGGATGACGCGCAAATCGCCTGGCTGGAGCAAGAGCTGGCCGCCGCTCCGGCGGATCGCGCGCTGCTGCTCTGCATGCACCACCCCATCTATTCCCTCGACGACTTTCACAGTGGCAGCGTCTATATGCACGGGATTCTGGAGAACGCGATGAGCCAGAGCGGGCGTGTGCCAGATGCCGTTTTCGCCGGGCATGTCCACAACTATCAGCGGTTCACGCGCAGCATCAACCAGCGCGCCGTGCCTTTCATCGTCGCTGGGGCCGGTGGCTACCATAACCTGCACAGTGTCTCGAAGAATCTCCAGGGCAATCCGCCGCTGACCATAGCAGGAGATAGTGGCACGGAGCAGGTGACGTTTGAGCAGTACTGCGATAGCCAGTTCGGCTATCTGCGGATGGAGGTGACGCCGACCACCCTCAGCGGCACGTATGTAGCTGTCCCTGGCTTTGGCGATCCGCTTCAGGCGCAGGCAACCACCATTGATGCGTTCACCCTGGACCTGACCAGCCATACCGTGACGACGCAAGCCGCGCCTGCCAGTGGGCCACAACCTGCCGCCACACCCCTACGGCGCAGCACCCATCAGCCACGCCAGTCACATCAGCGCCACCAATCAAGCCAGCAGCCATAGGGCTACGGCAATTCGCGCGCCGCAATCTCCGCCCACTCGCGCTTGGCGTCTGGTGACATGTTGCTGGCGTCCACCGCATCCAGGAATGGCTCCTGCTGCTGGGCTTCCGGCGCTTTCTCTGCGTAGTAATGGACGCTGGCCTGCGCGGGCGCGCCGAAATAGGCGGCGATAGCCTCTACCGTCACCTGAAGCGCACCGGCGAAGCGTTGCAGCAGCGTCGGCGGAATCGTCTGCGGCTGGATGGTGCGCGCATCGAGCCTGCCCAAAAGGTCGTTACTGATGCCTACCTGTTGCGCGAGCCTGGGCGGCGAAAGGCGGAGCGCAAACGCGCGCGTTGCCAGCGATTCCAGCGCAGGCGCATCGGCTGAAGTTGCCTGAGTTGCTGGCGCGGTAGCGGGCGTTGAGGCCACCAGTCCCAGGTCGGCGCGAACCTGCGCGCGGGCACGCTGTGCCGCTGGAGACGGCGCAACTGCGGGCGGCAACGCCATTTCGGCCAGTGGCATCTGCGCGGCGACGGTATGGAAGTAGAAGGCAAAATCCAGCAGTTCGGCGGTATATTGCGGATAGCGCTGGATATACTCTTCGATCTTAGGGTTGCTGCCCGCCTGATATTCGTCAGTATAGCGCGCGGTGAGGCGCATCATCAGATCTTCGTCTTCGCTCCGGCGGCGTTGTCTGCGAGTCTTACCGGCCATCTTCATCCTCCTCCTCTCCGCCTGGGCGTTCGGCGTCAGCATCCAGCGCAGCGCGCAGCCTGGCAAGAATGGTTTTCAGGCGGTTATACACCGTCCTGTTCGTGGTGCCAAGTCGTTCCGCTACCTCTTTCTGCGGCAGGTCACGCCAGAACAGATCATACAGTATCTGGTGTTGCTCAGGCGTCAGCTCCGCTATCGCCGCTTCCAGGTCCACGCGCTGCTCCACCGCCTCAGCGGGATCTACGCTCACAGTATCCGCTGGTTCCAGGGGCATCTCTTCGCCGCCATCCGGGCGCGGTTTGCCGGCGGCCAGCGCATCCATCTCCTGCCGTGGCACGCGCGTCGCATGCGTGACGCCTGGGCGCTGCCAGATGCCTTCGCGCTCCAGGATGGCATGGACCGCATGCCGCCACATGAATTCGAGGCAGCCCATGAAATTTTCTTCCAGGAACGTCTGTTTCGCATCTTTGAGTTTCCGCCATAATTCGAGGTAACACTCTGCCTCGATATCCGGCGCCAGTTGCATCTGCTGGGCCGCCTCGTAGTGCGCTATCTCTTTCCGCGCACGCCATTGCAGCGCCGCCCCTATTCGGGTTAACAGCGCCGCAAAGAGGCGGTCTACATCGCCTGATGCTCCAGCCGCCAGCCGTGCGCGCAGGCAGCGCACCAGCACTTCCAGCGGCAGCGCGCCCTCGCCGGTGCGTTCGAGGTCAGCCCAGTAGGCGGGCGTACCCACCGCCGGCAGCGCCTGAAACTGCTGGTCGAGGGTCGCGCGCCGGACCGCGTACCTGGGGTCGCGCGCTAGATCGTTCTCGTCTCCCACCCAAGACTCCTTCCGACTCATGGCCTGCGACCTCTCCCCCAGCACGCCAGCGAGCGGCCATAAAAGTCCGCGCGAATACTGGCTGGGAGACGCCGTAGTCAATAGTATAGGGGCCAGGTGTGGCATGGTCAACTGTCTCTCCTCTCGCGCCATCGTCCAACGCAGTTCGGATGGCAACTGCTACACAAACAGCCGTCCAACAAAGACAACCAGGTACAGATGTTCCATCGCTCTCCTATACATACGACAGCGAAGGGGCGAAACGGAAAGCGCACGAGAGTGGCGTATCATCTGCTACTGAAATGTATGGCGTTTATGTATGGCGTATGCCGTTGACATTCGTTCGGCGGTCGGGCTATACTGGAAAGGCGGCAATGTATGGTTCCATATGCCTTGCCCGTCAGATGGTGGCCGTAGCTCAATGGTGGAGCGCCAGATTGTGGCTCTGGAGGTTGCGGGTTCAAGCCCCGTCGGTCACCCCAAGACAATCCCATTGGTCAGGCCAGTGGGATTGTCTTTGTTTGCGGGGCAAACTCATTGGCACGTCGCTCAGCTGGGTCAATCACGCGCTCTTTGAGGCTGGCCACCAGGCCGTCGAGGTCTGGATACGCATAGAGGTCCAGCACCCTCGAAAGTTGCCGCCACTGCTCCAACCAGGCGTGCCCGGCGCTTCCCTCCTCGATGAGCGGCTGCACCGTCACAGATGGCAGATTCGGGATGACACTCGCCAGTTCTTGCGGCAGATTCTGGGCGTCGGTGAGGTCAACCATCACGAAGCGCGCCATCCGCGCCAGCGTCGAGACTGTTTCCGTCAGGTCGTGGGGGGCCGGAACCGCGAAGTCGAAGGCAACCGGCAGATAGCCCTGCTGGCGTAGCTCCTCGCGTAGCGCATCGAGGACCACCTTGCGTTCCAGGGGAAAGCAGCCTACGATCAGCACGACCTTGCTGGTGATGGTGTCAATCACCTGGCGCAACGGTTGATTGTTGAGCATCAGATAGATGAACTGCGCGACCGCCAGGTGGTCCACCATAATTGCCGGCTGATCCAGTGGCGTGATGCAGAGGTCCTCTTGCGTCGCGCCTTCCAGGTGGACATCCCAACTGGTGCTGCCATAGACACGGCAGCCGGTGAGCGTTGCCTGCGCGAAGTCCGTGCCGATGCAGATGGCCTCGCTCAGATTCGCGTCACTGACATCAGCGCCGCTCAGATCCGCCCGGCTGAGGTTCGCCCCGCTCAGGTCCGCCTCATTCAGAATCGCCTCATGCAGATCAGCGTCGCTCAAATCGGCGTGATAGAGCCGCGCGCCGCTCAGATATGTCCCCTTCAGGTCGGCTTCGCGCAGGTCCACCCCGCTCAGATCGGCGGCAATCAGGTTGGCTCCGGATACCTGCGCAGTAATGAGGTTGGCCTTGCGCAGATTGGCTTCGCTGAGGTCCGCCCCGCCCAGATCAGCGCCGCTCAGGTAGGCGCGATACAGTCGCGCACGGTGCAGGTGCGCGCCATGCAGGTCGGCCCGATACAACTGGGCATGGCTGAGGTCGGCTTCGGTCAGGTGCGCCTCACGCAGATTGGCCTCCCACAGATCGGCCTCGCGGAGATCGGCTTTGGATAAGTCAATCGTCGCATCGGGGTTATCTTTGCGCCAGAGGTTCCATTCGCGCACACTTTCGCGCAAGAGGGCAAGCTGCTGCTCATCAGCCATAACCATCACACCTGACTTCCAACACGATATCCACTATGGCGCTCGCCTCTTCTGCGAACATCCCGCACGAGATGTCCCACAGCCGAGCGCAAGCGCCTGATAAATACACACCGACCGTTCAGCAAAGTTTGTGCCGGTTTGGTTGCAAGGGAGTATTCTGTATTATTGTATATCATGCCTGTCCAGAGGCTTTGCTTCCACCGTCCGGTCCAGCGGCATGTGGTGGCATGAGTTCATTCGCACGCAGGCTGTGCAACGCATGCGGCAAGCGATAAAACGCTAGCTCACCATTTTTGTGGTACAAAGCATGGCAAGGCATAGCAAGAAAGTGAGTCAGTCGCGTATGATCGAACGCCTGAAGCAAGCTTTTGACTTAGCTGAGCAACGCTCAGAGGCCGAGCAAGAGTTGCTCGCACAACTGCTCCTCGAAGAGATGCAATCAGAGGACCGTTGGAGTGCCCTCTTTGCCGATCCACGTTCTGACCAACTGCTCGAAAAGTTGGTTGCCGAAGCAATAGCCGAAGATGATGCGGGCGAAACCGAGGAGATCACCGGAGACACGTTCGCGGGATAATGAGACTCCACTGGCTAGGTTGGTGGGGTCGTTTTTTGTGGTGGCATAAGCTCATTCGCCCGCCGTTCCGCTGGATCAATGACCGCTTCTTTGAGGTTTGCCAGCAAACTGTCGAGGTTCTGATAGTGGTATGTGTCCAGCACCCAGGGATACCGCTGCCAATGCTCAATCATCGCGTACTCGCTATCTCCATCCTGGATGAGCGGTTGCACAGCGAGCGAGGGTAGCGTTGGAACGATGACAGACAACTCTTGCGGAATACTCTTGGCGTCCGTCAGATCAGCAATCACAAACCGCGCCATATGCGCCAATGTCGAGACTGTCTCAGTCAGGTCGCGGCTGCTCGGCTTCTCGAAATCGAAGACGATAGGCAAGTAATCGCGGGTTCGCAACTCATCTCGAACAGCATCCAGTATGACTTTCCGCTCAGATGTGAACCGTCCCAGTATCAACACAACTTTGCTGGTAATCGTATCAATAACGTGGCGGATTTTTTGATTGTTGAGTAGAAGATAGATGAATTGAGCTACTTCAAGATTATCTACAGTTATTTCTGGCTCATCATATGGAGTAATGCAGAGGGATTGTTGTACAGCATCCTCAAGAATGGCATCCCAGCAAGCGATTCCATAAACATGACAACCTGTTAAAGTGGCCCCGGAAAAGTTTGTTTCAATGCAAACGCTCTGTTCGAGGTCTGCATCTGTTAGGTCAGCCTCACTTAAGTCTGCACCGCTCAATATCGCCTCAGAAAGCACTGCACCGTCGAGCCGTACACCCCTCAAATTCGCTCCGCTCAGGTTTGCTCCCTTCAAATATGTCCCAATAAGGTCTGCTCCGCTTAAGTCTGCTCCCCTCAAGTCTGCTCCCTCTAAGTCTGCCCCATTGAGCCACGCGTGGTGGAGATTTGCTTGAAACAGGTTTGCTCTTTTCAGATTTGCTTCATCTAAATGTGCTATATATAGGTTTGCCTTCGATAAATTTGCCTCGTGTAAATCTGCCTCTTCAAGATCAGGTTCTGTAGCATCGCCACCGTTCCGAGGATAAAATCTATCTTTCCGCCACTGATTCCAGTCTTCTACGCTAGTTCGCAACAAAAGGAGATGAGATTGGTCTGCCATGAAGGACTCCTTCTGCACAATGAGGCGGGCTGTAAATCATTGCCGCCTACATAGTATCGCACGTTGGTTGCTCAAAACTAGAAGCTGCACACCTACAGAGATACCCAGACTCGTCGCTCTGCTAATGAGTAAGCATCGTAACGGGTACAAAGGCAGAATACTCCTGAAAACCAACCATCAGTAGATTGCGGCTCTAAAGGCTACGGATTCAATTCCAGTTAGTCACCTCTTCTCACGATAACATGCCCTGAGCGCCGATATTATCAGTGCCCAGGGCGTTATACGAGCGGAGGTTATCCCAACTGGCGCACCAGTTCAGCGCGGGCGGCCAGCAGGGTGGCGTCGCCGGGCTTGAGGCGCAGTTCCTCGTCCAGCACAGCGAGGGCGTCCTGCCAGCGCAGTTGCTCCATCAGCAGGGTGCGTTGCTCTTCGAGCAGCCTGCCGAGCATCTGGCGATTATCCGCCGGGGTCAACGCCAGCGCGCGATTGAACGAGGTCAGCGCGTCGTTGGCATGGCCGAGCATGCGCTGAGCGCGGGCCAGCATCGCCCAGGTATCCGGGTTGAAGCCATTGATGCGAAGCGCCTGTGATGCCGCGCCAACGCAGGCGTCCCACCGCTGCACTGCGCCATAGGCCAGCGCCAGGTCAGCGAAGAGCGTCTCGCTGGCGGCGTTCTCTGGCATCTGCGCCGCCTGCTCTCCCTTCGCAATCGCCTCTTGCCAGAGGCCGCCGCGCGTGGCAAGGTGTGCCTCCTGTGCCAACTGCTGCGCCGGAGAGAGCGGCGTGGCTGGCGCGCTGGCGACATTGGCCGCTGGACCAGCACCGCCGGGCGCTGGCTGTACGCGCGGATTATCCGGCAAGATGCCGCTGAAGGATACAGTGGTGGACGCAGCGCTCTGTGTCACCGGCGCTGGAGCGCAGACCAGCCGGAACCCCAGCGTTTTATTGAAATTGTTGGGGTATTCCAGTGTACGCATCGCCGCACGAGCCGTCTTGGCGCTTGTCGTCTTGCCAGAGCGAGTGATCCGGCTGAGCGCCCCATCCGGCGCTTCGCGGCCATCTTTGGCGCTATAGGGATAGCGTATGTACAGGCTGCTGCACCATTCCAGGACATTGCCGCCCATATCCTGCGCGCCATAGGGGCTGGCCCCCGCTGGCAGCATGCCCACCGGCAACGGGCCTGTCACTGGACCTTCGTTGCTATGACAGCGGGCGATATCCCAGGTATCGCCCCAGGGATAGATGCGCGCGTGGTTGGTTGCGGCGTCCCAGCGGGCTGCCTTCTCCCATTCGGCCTCGGTCGGCAGACGCCAGGGCTTGCCGGTGATCTCCGCAAGCCACTGCGCGTAGGCGTTCGCATCGCGCCAGGTGACGCAGACGACGGGCATCTCCGGATGTTCGAGTTGCTTCTGCCAGTCTACCGTGCCGCTAGAAATCGTATAGGGCGCTGGTGGTGAGCCGCCAGCCTTCACATAGCGCGCGAATTCGGCAACCGTCACGCTGAAGCGACCAATCTGGTACGTATCCAGTTTCACCTCGTGCTGCGGCGTTTCGTCGGCGTTGGCAAGCGGATCAACATCAGGGTCGTTGCCCATCTGGAATGCGCCCGCCGGCACCTCACACAGTGGCGACTCGATCACCTCGATGCCATGAATGGAGGTAATGTGAAAACCAAGCTGTTGCAGCCAGCGCGGCAGCCATTGCTGAAGATACGGCGTGACCGTCTCATCGTTCAGCTTCAGGCGCATCAGCACTTCGGCGCGCACCCGCAGCATATCGGTGTCGCCGCCACCATCGCGCATCTCCTCAGCGGTATTTGCCAGCACATCGTCCCAGAGTTGCTGGCTGATGAGCGCATCGCGTCGCTGTTTGAGCAGGTCGCGGCGCTGGGCATCGGTAATCGCACCGGTCGGCAGCATCGCGACGGCATAGTCCCAGGTGGTGATAGCGTCTTGCATCAGGCCAAGTTGCTGCTGCGCCAGCGCCAGCGTCTGCCAGAGCTTTGGATAGAAGGGGTTGAGATCGGCGGATTTGCGCGAGGCTTCGATGCACTGCTCCCAGCGGCGTAGTTCGCTATACGCCGTTGCCAGTTCACGGTAGAAGCGCGCGTCGCTGACCGGCTCGCCCAGGGAGAGCGCAAACTCCGCGCGGCGCGTGACATCGCCCCAACGCTGCGAGGTAAACGAATCGTGGACCTCCGCGAGAAACTTCTTCAGTTGTGGCGACATCTCAGCGTTCGCGGACGTGGCAGTCGTTTGGATACTTGGGCCGAACGGATTACTCTGCGATGCTATACCCACCTGCCCAGTTGGTGCTTGTATGCTCTGTGCCAACCGGTTATTGGCCTCGTGAATGGCGGCGAGGTCCTGATTGATCTGTTGAAGTCGCTCGCCACTCTGCTGCATTTCCTGCGAAGGCTGGCTGAACTGCCCTGCGCCGCCCGCCTGGGTCGAAGAAGCAGGAGTCATCGCGGCATACATAGGAGGGGCAGGGTTAGGGTTGATTGGGGGGCTGGCGGGATGAGGATTGATGGGAGGATTCACAGGGAGAGGTTGCTGTGGTAGCGGCTGCGATGGCCATGCGCCGGGCTGGGTAGGTTGCGGCATGGGTTGCGGCGCCCACTGACCGGCGGGCGGATTGGCCGGATTGCTGGCTGGCGTCGCCGGTGGATAGCTGGGATATCCCGGCGCCGACGCAGGACCCGCATTTGGTGGAGGAGTAGCAGCGTTGCGTGCCATCCACTCGGCGTTGATGGCACGTAACGCGCCAACCAATCCGGTGAAGGCGATGTTGAACGGCTGATGGACAAAATCTGCCATCTGATAATCCATCAGCAGCGGCGCAAGCTGGCTGGCATCGCAAGGCTGAAGCAGCACGGTGATGATGCGCCGGTTGCGATTGGAGATAGTTTCGCGCAGCGCCAGGCTGACCTCACGCCGCACATAATCAGAGGCGATGGCGTTCGGCGTCAGCACCAGGATGAACACCGGGCGCGCGATTACCTCTTGTTGCAGCCGCTCCAACCAGGTATCGCCGGATTGCAGCGAGCTTTCATCAAAGAAAATATAGCCAGGGTCCGCATACCCCAGGACGGAGCGGAGATGCGCCACAAAGGAGCGGCACCAGGGCTTGTCCGCATGCGAATAGCTCAGAAAGATACGTGGTGGTGACATCGGCGCCGACATGCGTGATCCTTTCTGCCATGCTGCTCTCGATACAACTGAACGGTTGATCTCGTAGACACATCGCCGCGTTACTGTGGCGTCGTCAGTATAGCATGTGGCCGTCCACAATGGGCAAGCAACATTGTGGCAGGTCGGGCCGGCATATCGAAGGGATCGCGTTGCCCTCTGGCTCCCCTCTCCTATGGGAGAGGGGTAGGGGGTGAGGTCTCTCTCTGGCACCCCTCTCCCGCGCACGGGGACCGCCGCCGCGCGCTCGGAGAGCGCGAAGCAACCCATCGGGTTGCGGAGGCGGCGGGTGAGCGCAGCGGAGGGGCTAGGGGTGGGGGTCTAGTACAGCGCCTGAAATGCCGGCAGGTCGCGCAGGGAGTCGAGGTCGCTATCCTGCTTCGACCATTCGATCAGCGCGGGATTGAGCGGCAGAGAGGTGCGCAGTGATTCGATAGCTTTCTCCGGCTCGCCGTTCAGCGCATAGAAGCAGCCGAGGTTGTAGATGGCATTGGCATAGGCCTCCGATTTGCCGAGAATCTCACCAATGGCTTCAGCGTTCGCCGCGCGGATTCGCTGCGCCTTCACCATGTCGCCGCGCTCCCGGTAGAGCTGCGCGAAGTGGTCAGCAGGATGCTCATAGAAACTGCCAACGATCAGCGCGACGAGCGGCTGCCCATTGCGCCAGGCATAATGGTTGGGATCAGTCCATTCCTCGTCGGAGAACCGTTCGATCTGCGTGTCAAGCGCGTCGAAGAGCCGGTCAGATTCGGCCATGAGATCGGCCCATTGCGCCTGCCTCCGCTCCTCGAAGACACGCTCGTTGACTGGCTGGAAATCGTCAGCATTCTCCGGCGTCTCGCCCTTCGCGGCAGCGTCTAAATCATTCAAGGACTTCTGGCGCCAGAAGTTCATGTGGGCGAAATGATCTTTGAGGCTCCAGTGATCCGGCTCACCACTCGCGGCCTGCTCTGCCGGGGTCGTATCAGCGACGAACGCCTGCTGCTCGGCGCGCGCGCGGGCCACCAGGGTATGCAGCTTCGGTTTGATGGATGTGCTGGTCTGTTGCGTGTTCGGATCCATGTCGGCTGTCTCTTTCTACTGCAAAGGTGAAATTGGTGGGAATTGCCTGAACATGTCTGCATCTATCTACGAGGGAGAGCGGTTGTTGCCTGCACAGGTTAGTTTACCACCAAAAGCGAAGTTAGGTGGTCAGATTTCTGATGAGAAATAGCGAAAAAGAGAGGACAAGGACATAGATGGAGGGATACAAGAGATACATCGGTGGGTGGCAAGGGACTCGAACCCCTGACATCTTGCGTGTAAAGCAAGCGCTCTACCAACTGAGCTAGCCACCCGCAAACCATCATGGCATGACAACGCCAGCTAGAAATGAGACGACGTGCAGACAACCGCTCATGTTGCGACGCCGCACGTCAAGACATTTCACCGGACATTGCTGGTGCCCCCGAGTGGACTCGAACCACCACGCCCTTACGGGCACAGGCCCTCAACCTGCCGCGTATACCATTCCGCCACGGGGGCATATCCTAATGTGGCGACTCGCGCCGCCGCATGTAAGTATACCCATCCGTGCGAAGGATTGTCAACTTCTATTAATTCGTCACATAGTCGTCGCGCCGGACGATGCCCCTCATACGCTCGCCCATGAGAAAGCGCGCGATATTTTCGGTAGCGTGCTGCGTTGCCTCCGCCATGATGCCGGAGACCGTGCCGGAATTATGCGGCGAGCCGAGCAGGTTGGGCAGCGTGAAGAACGGGTAATTCAGGTGGAACGGTCGCCCGCTGAATCGCTCCTGCCACCAGGTGTCAATGCCCGCCAGGAATTGTGGGTGTGCGCTGAGATGCTCATAGAGCGCTCCCTCTTCGATCAATGCGCCGCGTGCCACATTGATGAGGATGGCGTCTGGTTTCATCCAGCCTAGCTCACGTGCGCCGATCAGGTTGCGCGTCTGCCGGGTCAGCGGCAGGGATAGCACGACGATATCGGCCTCCCGCAGCGCGCGTTCCAGGTCGGCCAGCGTGCCAGCCCACAGCACCGACTCATCTGTCTGCCCGCTCTGGTTGATGGCGATGATCTCTGCGCCGAATGCGCGTAGCAGCCGCGCAGTCGCCTGGCCGATGCCACCGAAGCCGATAATTGCCGCCGTTGCGCCGCGCATGCGCCGGTTAGGGATGGATTGGTCGAAGATGCCGCTGGCGAGCTTCTGCTGCTCGGCCAGCAGGCGCTTTTGCAGCGCCAGCGTCATTGCCAGCACATGTTCAGCCATCGGGTCGGCATAGGCTCCGGCATTGCTGGCGATGGTCGCCTGCGCGGGAAATTGCGCAAACGGCAGATGATCTACTCCGGCGGAAAGCGTCTGAATCAGCCGCACGTGTTCCAGATGTGCAAAATCGTCGCCGGTCAGTTCGCGCGGCACATTCCAGGTGAACAGCACAGCAGCCGCGTCCAGCGCCGCCATGCGCTGCCCTGCGCCATCGAGTTCTGGCAGGATGGCGATATCCGCCAGCGGCGACAACCGCTCTATGATAATGGCGCGCTCCCTGGGGCGCGGCGCAAACGAAACAGCAACGTGTGGTGCAGCCATGTATCCTTTATCCTCGCTTGTCTCCGCCTTATATCGCTTCTACCCAAATCATAGGGCATGCGGTCGAGAACAGGATAAGTAGATGATTGACGCAGCCTTGCGCACGGCGCTATCATGAGATGCACCCGATGCAACGGTGCAGAAGGGAACGCACACATGTCAGCTCAGCCAGCGACGCCTCAGCATGACACACTCCAACATGACCAAGCGCCTGATACGTACCACCCATCTACACCACCGGCATCTGCCCTCGATATGTCCGGCTTAGCCGGGGCGGAAGCGGCGTTCAAGCAAGCTTATCCCGCCTTCGCCACCACCCAGCGCCTCGATGAGCTACGCGCCAGCGAGTATCTGCGGTTGGACCAGACGGGCAACATTTACCTCGATTACACCGGCGGCGGCCTCTATGCCGACTCCCAGGTGCGTGCGCATGCGGACCTGCTGGCGCAGAACGTCTTCGGCAATCCGCACTCCACCAACCCCACCTCGCTGGCAATGACGCTGCTGGTGGAGCAGACGCGCGCCGCCGTCCTCAGCTTCTTCAATGCCTCGCCAGACGAATATACAGTGATTTTTACGCAGAACGCCAGCGGCGCGCTTAAGCTGGTCGGCGAATCTTATCCCTTCGGCCCGGATGACCGCTATCTGCTGACCTTCGACAACCATAACTCTGTCAACGGCATCCGCGAATTTGCGCGAGCAAAGGGCGCGCATGTCACCTATGTGCCGGTGATTCCGCCGGATATGTACCTCGACGATGAACGGCTGGTGGCAGCGCTTACCGAGGCGCGACCAGGCGGCCACAACCTCTTTGCCTATCCAGCGCAATCGAACTTCTCAGGCGTGCAGCATGCGTTAGAATGGATCGAACGCGCGCAGGCTGCCGGTTGGGATGTGCTGCTGGACGCCGCCGCCTTCGTGCCAACGAATACGCTAGACCTCAGCCGCTGGCATCCAGATTTCGTCTCGCTCTCCTTCTACAAGATGTTCGGATATCCGACGGGTGTAGGTTGCCTGCTGGCGCGCAAGAAGACGCTGGCGAAGCTGCACCGCCCCTGGTTCGCCGGTGGAACCATCACCGTCGCCTCGGTCCAGGGCGACCGCTACTATCTGCACGAAGGCGGCGAGGCGTTCGAGGACGGCACCATCAACTATCTGACGCTGCCAGCGGTGGAGATCGGTCTGCGCCATATCGCGGCGATTGGGTTGGAGACGATTCACACGCGCGTCTACTGCTTAGCCGGGTGGCTGCTGGATGCGTTGGTGGCCCTGCGCCACAGCAACGGCGCGCAGGTGGTGCATATCTATGGCCCCACGACGATGCAGCGGCGCGGCGGCACTATCACGCTGAACTTCTATGATCCCGATGGGCGCTTCATAGATCACCGGCTGGTGGAGCAGCGCGCCAACGAAGCGCGTATTTCGCTGCGTACTGGTTGCTTCTGCAATCCCGGTGGCGGCGAGCTTGCGCTGGGCATCTCCGCCGAAGAGCTATCCACCTGTTTCGTCGGCCACACCGAGCGGCTGGCGCTGGAAGAGTTCCGCCGCTGCATAGACGCGAAAAGCACCGGCGCGGTGCGCGTCTCCGTCGGCCTCGTCACCACCTTCGCCGATGTGTATGCCTTCGCGCAGTTCGCTCGTGGCTTTCTGGACAAGCATGTGGACGAGGTGTGATATTCGCTTGCTCTCGGCTTTGAAAAGCCGGGGCACGGTGAGAGAGACTAACCTCGGCTTTGAAAAGCCGGAGCACGGTGATATGGGCTAAAGCCCGTCTGTGGGGACTTCAGTCCTCGTGGCGTGCGCCGGCAATTTATTGCCGCGACGCGGAAACGCTACAGCCCAGCGATGAATCCGGCGAGCGCCTGGCGCATCTCCTCACCGCTCAGGCGCTCCCAGACCGGGCCGGCGGCGGCGCGCAACTGATCGCTTTCCTGCGTCAGCGCGGCGAAGTAGCTATCGAGCGCGGGGGTGGATGGCAACGCGCGCACGATTTCCCTGGCGACGAGCAAATCATGCAAGCGCCCAAGCTGGTCCTGCGCGGCCTTCAGCGTCGCGAGTATCAGTTCCACCGGCTCCGGCTCGTGCCCGGACTTGAAGCCGAATAGGTGCAGGCTATAGCGCAGTTCCTTGCAGGCAATGCGCAGCGCATGCAACGTCTCCATTGAAGCGTCCGGTAGGTCGGTTTCGTAGCGCAGGATGGCTTCATAGCGTTGCCAGAGGGCGCTGCCCACAAAATGACGCACGAGGATGGGGTGTACTCCCGGCGGCTCCTTGCGCTTGCGGGTGAGTTTGCGCAGCGCACGCAGCAGGCGGCGCGTCTGCTTCGCCGCTAACAGGTTATCCAACGCATCGCGCGCGGCGGTCTGCCTGCGCTGCAATTCATCGCGGAGCGGGCGGAGGTCAGCGCACTGATCGCCGGTATTGCCGGTATCACTGGCGTCATGAGTATTCTGAGTATTCTGGCGCTGCTCTTCATACGCAGCCAACAGACCGAGCAAGACATCGCCATCACGCACATCACCGAGCGCCTGCGCCAGCGTACCCAGCCGCGCATGCAGACCGCGCAGCCGTTTCCGTGTGAAGCCGGGCGCCGGTTCGAGCAGTTGCAGCAGCGTGCGCAGCTCGCGCGACGCCACCCGCGCATCGTGAATAGCCTCAGCGTCATATTCATGCTGGTCGCGCTGGCCGCCATCGCCATGCTGTAGCGCGCGTACGTTTTTGCGCAACCGCTTGAACTGGGTATGGAGCGCCTGATACCCCGCCGTTTCTAGCGGCATGTGCCCAACAGCGGTGGACTCAACCAGCATAGCGGCATGGCTGCGCTGGTTGTGCTGAAACTGTTGCGTATACCGATTGTCTTGGCCGCTCTGTTGAATGCGTGATCTGGAGCGGTTGGAATGCGTTTGTGTCTTCACGTGGTGTCTGCCCCATCAGCAGAAGCAGACGGAAATGCCCGCCCTGCCAGACTAACACGTCAACACGACATCGAGTGTTGCGCAAGCTCCTGTATTCAGGCTCCTGTTTTCAAACTACTATATTATCTCACTACTCACATCTCGCATCTTATATGCCCATCTGGAACTCTTGTGCGACTGGACGCGCCGTAAACCACATGGTACACTATCATCCATATCCATGAAAGCACTCTTCTGAACGCCCTGATTGTTTGCGCAATGCGAAAGGGGAATCGAAGATGCGTCTGCCATATCTGACCGGGGTCTGCACACGCACGACGCACGTAAGGTCTGCGCGTGTGCAGAGCAAGAAACAGGCACTGTGAGCGTTATTGCTTGCGGTGCCTTCCTGTTTTTTGGCGCAAAGCACAGCCAATCGCCACGGCGCAACTATGGTCAGATGATCTTCGGTCTCCTGATCGTCGGGGTCTGAAAGTCAGAGGAGCGCCTCCTTCAGTTTTCAGTCGCGTTAGTCAGTTGGCATGACAGGCTATGTGCTGGGTTTCACGCCGGGAGGAGGACCATGCAAACCCAGGCACACATCAGCGCACAAGTGTCGTTCATCTGTCGTTCATCAGCACGTTTTCGGGTGGAGCAGGAATGAAGAGGCAGCAGAGCAGGCGAAGCCGCCTATGCACAGCCAGCGCTATGGCCGGCCAGAGATGCGCTGCTCTTCATCGTTCACCGGAGAACACAGAGAGAAACGGAGCATGCCCATGCACTCCAGCATGATCGGAAAGATCGCCAAAGCCAAGCAGTACGCCCAGGAGCCGGAACGCATTCAATTCAGCCAATTCGCGGCGACTTTCCGTGGTGAGAACGATACACATACCACCAGTTTCGACAATGGCGCCTGGAACTGTACCTGCCGCTTCTTCTCCGATTGGGGCACCTGTTGCCATACAATGGCTATCGAGCGTGTCCTCGGCGTGATGGTGCCCGCCGACCAACGCCAGGGCGAACCACTCAATTTGAGCGCCACATCTTAATCAAAATAAGAGCCAGCTTCTAATCGCCAGCGCAGTTAGCGCTACATCAATCGCCAGTTTGTCTCGAACTCTATGGCGTGAAGGGTGGCTGTGTGTCCAAATCGCACAGCCGCTTTTTTATGGGCCTTTCTATGAGTCTACGAGTCTACGAGGCCAGGGACCTAAAGCGCCACCTCGAAGCCCCAGACACTGCTGAACGATTGCCCCGGTTCAAGAACGGCCAACCCCAACCCGTTGTTATAAGCGTTCGCTGCGCAGGTATACGGCTCGATAGCCAGGCCATGCCGTCGCCGCTCACGAGCTTGCACCGTGTCGCCGGTGAAGACCTGGAGATACTGATAGGCGGCGTCCATATAGAGTGTGATGCGCGGCGTGCCAGCGGGTGCGGCGAAGATCACACGCGCATAGCCATCGGCGTCGCGGGCCAGATCGGTGAAGCCGGTATCCATGACGGTTGAGCCGATGTCACGCGGCGTCCGGAAATCGTAGAGCGTGCCCTCCACACTGACCGACGGTAGCATCGGAATCTGTCGCTGATCGGTATGGAAGTAGGCGCGAGCGGGCAGCGTGAGCAGATCGGCGTCAATCGTCTCCGAGCCGACAGTGAAATAGGGGTGATGCCCGGCGCCATACGGCAGGAGGTCCGCGCCAATGTTGCGCGCAGTCGTCCGCATTTCCAGCCCGTTCTCAGTGAGTTGATAGGTCGCCTGTAGTGCAAGGACGAAGGGATAGCCTGGCTGTGCGTGCAGCGTGAGCGCCAGCGTCAGCCGGTCCTCGCCCTGCTCAACCAACCGCCAGTTCATCCAGCGTGTCATGCCGTGGATAGCGTGATGCGGGCCGACCTCGTTGATCGGCAACTGATACTGCTCGCCACGGAAGACGTACTTGCCGTCCGCGATACGGTTGGGAAACGGCAGCAAGAGCGCGCCCCGGCCATCCACTGGCATATGGTCCTGCTCGTAGGTGTCCAGGAACGAGCGCCCGCCGACTGAAAACACGCGCAACCCTGCGCCCATCTCCGTCACGACGGCGCGCGTCGCTCCCCGGCGTAGCTCGAATTGCTGCCCCGATGGCAACGCTGATGCCGATGCTTCGCTCATACTCCCGGCTCCTATGCCCACTGTATCTCCGCCCTACGTCTTCGCCACCCATAGCTATAGGAGCATTTGCACATCAGGTGCCAGCAATTCATGCGAGATCACACGTAGCGGTCCAGCCAGCGCAACAGCCGCTCGTAGAGGTCGCGGGTGTGGTCGCGCTCGCGGAAGCCGTGGCCCTCGCGCGGATAGACGGCAAGCTCCGTCGTCACACCACGCTCGCGCAGCGCGCGATAGAAAGCATACGCCTGGTTGACGGGTACGCAGGGATCCTGTTCGCCATGCACGATCAGCGTCGGCGTCGTCACACGCGCAGCATAGGTCAGCGCCGAGCGTTCGCGGTAGGCGTTCGGCTGTTCCAGCCAGTTCGCCGCGATGAAGTCTTCATCCCAGTTGCCGATGTTGCTCTGCGCATGGAAGCTATGAAAATCAGTGACGCCTGCGCCCACCATCGCTGCCTTGAAGCGGTTCGTCTGCGTCACCGCCCAGGCCGTCATGAAACCGCCGTAGCTCCAGCCGATGATTGCCAGCCGGTTGCCATCCGCCAGCCCGCGCTCGATCACATAGTCCACGCCGCCCATCAAATCCTCGAAGTCTTTGCCGCCCATATCGCCCAGCACCGCGTCAGAAAAAGCCACGCCGCGCCCCATGCTACCGCGCGGATTGATGCGCAGCACCGCGTAGCCCGCCGTGGAAAGCTGCGGCGCCATGAAATCCAGCCAGGTGTCGCGAAAGGCCGAGGTTGGGCCGCCATGCACATTCAGCACGAGCGGCGGCAACTGTCCCTCTTTGGGGTTGAGCGGCGGCGTATACAGCCCCTCGATGCGCCAGCCGTCCGCGCCCTCGAAGCTGATGCGTTCGCTCGGCGCAAGCTGGAAGGTCTCTTCAGCGATGGGGTTGAGCCGCGTCAATTGCCGCCACTGCACCGTCTCCGCTCCTGGCTCGCCATGCAGTTCACCTAGCCAGATGTTATCGCCGTGTTGCTGGTCGCTGTGCGTGGTGACGAAGGTGCGCAGGTCTGGCGTCGCGGAGACATGCGGCCACGCGCGATGGCCGATATAAAAGTCGCTGCTGAGAACTGTGCGTGTGTCGCTGACGGTATTGAGGATGCCAAGCCGGTTGCTCAACCCGGCCCAGGCAACATAGAGCAACCGCCCATCTGCCCCATCCGGTCCACCGGGCAATTCACCAAGCCAGCTTGGATTGCACTCGATGCCCGGCGTCAGGTTGCGTGCCTCGCCGCCCGCGATGGACTGCACATAGACATCGCCGCCGACCAGCGGGCGGTCGCTCCACTCGCCGGAGACGTAATAGAGGCGCTGCCCATCGCGTGACCAGGTGAGCGCACCGGCCTGGCGGGTGAGCGCGCTGATCTGACGAATCGCGCCGCCACCTGCTGGAACATCACCGATCTGGCCGCGATACCAGTCAGATTCCGTCGGGCCAGCCGAATAATACACCGCCAACTGCTCGCTATCCGGAGACCAGGCGTAATACCAGATGGTGACGTTCGGCGGCGTCACTGGCTCCGGCGTATCGCTCTCCGGGCGCACGGTCCAGAGCCGCCTGTGTCGCTCTTCCTCGTTGACCTTCGGCTCGGTTCCCGGCTCAGCGCCTTCCAGCGAGAGGAACGCGATGCGGCGGGCATCCGGCGACCAGGCGATGTCGCTGGCGCCATTGGGCATCGCGCAGACGCGCCTCGCCTCGCCGCCCTCCACCGGCATGATATAAAGCTGCGGGTGCCTGTCGTCGCCGCGCTGCGAGGTGAAGGCAATGCGCTGGCTATCCGGCGACCAGCGTGGCTCATCGTCGCCATGCTCACCATTGCTGAAAGGGCGCGGCTCGCCGCCAGCGGTATCCACCAGCCAGATGCGGCTACGCTGCACCGGCTGATCTGGTAGCCACTCATAGAGCGGGAAAGCAACCTGCTTGCCGTCCGGCGATATCTGCGGATCGAGGGGCAGGCGCAAGCTGAATATCGCATCTATTGTTACTGGCGTCTGTTGGGCCGCTGCCAGGGAGGCTGCCGCCGGTTGGGCTATGTGCTGCTCGTTGCTCATTGGTTGGTTACTACACTTTCTTGGCGCTTGTGCGCTGCTACGCTCGACTACGCGCGCTATCCTTTACCCGGTCATAGGCCACCAGTAGACCCTTCAGGATGAGGTTCGGGTCCACCACGTCAATGCTTGATGTGACCCCTGCGATAACATCGGCAAGACCACCGTGCGCGATCACTTTGGCGCGTTCGCCGCCCGGCAGATCACGACGCAGCCGCGCTACCAATCCTTCGACCAGCCCGACATGCCCAAAGACGATGCCCGACCGCATGCACTGGACGGTATTCTTGCCGAGCGCCATTGGCGGCGCGGAAAGCTCCACCTGATAGAGTTGTGCGCCGGCCCGCGCCAGCGCCTCCGCCGAAATGCCCAGCCCTGGTGCAATCGCGCCACCGAGGAAATCACCCTCCGGTGAGACGCAATCGAAGCTGGTGGCCGTGCCGAATTGAATGACAATCGCCGGACCACCATAGAAATGATGCGCCGCCAGCGTGCTGATGATGCGGTCGGTGCCAGTCTCCCAGGGGTTATCTACCAGCAGCCGGATGCCCAGGTCCATCTGGTGATTGACGATAATCGGCTCGCGTTTGAGGTAGCGCGCCGCCAGATCAGCAAAGACCGGCGTCAACTGCGGCACGACGCTCGCCAGGATTACATCGCCAATATTCTCCAGCCGCAGCCCGACATGCTGGCAAAGGTCCGCCAGCAGCATCGCGTATTCATCGGCGGTCTTTTCGCGGTTGGTGGCGATGCGCCAGCGGGCGCGCAATCCATCATTTCGTTCACCGTGTTCGCCATGTTCACCATGTTCATTACGCTTGCCGGTCGGAGGATGCGGAGGATGCAGCGGATAGAGACCGAACTTGATGCCGGTGTTGCTGATATCCACTGTCAGCAAGAGTTGCTCCGTGCGTTCATCGCGTTCATCATGTGTACTGCGTTCGCCAGCGGTTGCCATATCGTTGCTCCAATGGGAAGGCGCGACGCCGCCGTGTGCGTTTCGCCAGGCTGATTGTATGTCCGCGCGTCAGGAAGGGTCAAGGAATGGCGCGCTGTTGTCGAAACAGGCACGGGTGCGACCAGAACATGACATAATACAAGTATCTCAGGCGTTGAAACGAGCAGGTCAGGTTGTGGAACATGATGTGCTTCTCCTGCTGTATGGAGCCTTGTTGGAGTCAACCCTGAAGCCGTGAGCTATGCCAAAACATCAGCATCCTAGCGCCGTCCGGAGGTGCCATTTATGCTCAACGATAGTAACTCTCCGTTCGATCATCCGCCGGAGTGGATGGCCCGGTCAACAAGCGGGCACCGGGCTGGCGCATCACCAGGCGCAGGCGTCTCCCATACATTGACCACACCGTCGGACGTGGCGCACCGCCAGGAGCAGCGCCGCCGCAGACCATTGGTGGAGGTGGTATCCCTCAGCGTCGTCCTGCTGGCGCTGGTGCTTGTCCCGGCGGGATTGATTCCCAGGCCGGATATCGTGACATTGGTGGCGATCACGCTGGCGATGGTGAGCGGACTGCTGGCCTATATCTTCAGCCAGACGGACGCTATCACCGCCGCCAACTGTGTGCTGCTGGGCGGCGTTGCCGTCGCCATCGCCTGGGAAATCGTCGGCAAGGCGGAGGTGCAAGGTGGCATAGACCTATCTGATCTGCGCCTCTTTGATCTGTTTGTGGTGTTGATCGTGCTTTCCGGCGTGCTGGCGGGGCGGCGCGGTCCCATCATCTTTGGCGCGCTCTCGATAGCCTTTACCCTTGCTGCGCTGCTACTTCTCCCACGCACCGGGCCATTGCAGGCATATTGGAGCGGGATGTATCCATTCGCCACTCGTGGTTCCTTCTACGATGTGATCGCAGTGGCGCTGGTGATTCAACTGCTGGCGGTCGGCGCGACCTGGCTTGGCGCAAATAGCGTCTGGTATGCGCTGATGGATGCCTCGCGCGCCGATGATTTGCAGGCCGCCAATGAGCGCATCCGCGCGCAGACCCGTATCCTCGAAGAGCAACGGATTCGTTTACAGCAAGGGATCGCGCATCTTCAACAGGTGCATACGGCGGTGGCGCGAGGGCAGTGGGATGCGCGCGCCACCATCACCCAGGGGGAACTCTTGCCGGTGGCAATGAGCCTCAATCTTTTGCTGGACCGGCTTGGACGGCTGATGCGCGAGCAAGAGGCGCGCACGCGCATGGAGGTGGCAGCGCACGAATTGGCGCTGGCGCTACAACGCATGCGCCAGGGCTTTCCCTATAGGCCGCCGCTCTATACAGGCACATCGCTCGATGAGGTGATGGTGGAGTTGCAGCGTCTGCGTCATGCGCGGATGCTCCCCGATGGTCAGCAACGCCTGGCAATCAGCGCGCCGCGCTACCCATCCTATCCCTCTCAGCCCTTTCAGCCTTCTCAGCCTTCTCAGCCTTCTCAGCCTTCTCAGCCTTCTCAGCCTTCTCAGTCCTCGTATCCGCCGTATCCCTCCTATGCTCCCAATACGTCCAGTGCTTCGCATCCAGCGCCACCCTCGTATCCATCCAACCCATCGCCATCTCATCCCTCTCATCCATCTAGCTCATCCGCTCCTTCGCAACCAAACCCGCCAGCTATTCCCCGCATGCCAGGTATTACCAATGGAGTAAACCCATCAGGGACATCCGGCGCTATGCCTGCCATACCAGCAATACCCTCCGCTCGCCCTGATACGCCATCGCAGTCGCGTCCACGCTGGACGTTACCGTCGTTGCCTTCGCAGGCGATGCCCAGGCGCGCACCGCCGACCAGACCAATCATCAACAATTTGCCGCCGCTGGACACTACGCCCTGGCCAACGTTGCGGGCGCGTGAACTGCTGGATAAAGACATCGAGCTACCCGCCTGGCTGCGCGATTTCTCTGATGATGAGGCTGGCAAAGCTGTTGAAAGAAGCCAGGCAGCGGCCAGGGCTGAAACGGCTGAGCCAACCACGCCACATACCGATGAGGCACGCGCCGATCAACCGGATCAACCAAGCCAGCCAGAGCAAACAGAGCAAAGCGACGAGTATATTCCGCCCTGGCTGCGCGAGGACGAGTGATGTCCTCTCCCCCGTGCGCGGGAGAGGGGAGAGCCAGAGAGACCTCACCCCCGACCCCTCTCCCGCGAGGAGAGGGGAGCGCGGGCGAACGCTTGTGGCGATAGATGATGGGTTCGTTCGGCCAACTCTCGCGCAGTGACTCACTAACCCACCATACACGGTTTCAAACGCTGGCCATCCTTCTCGTGCGGACAAATTAGATGCGCCTGGTCTCTCTTGTGGGCATTCATGCGCCGTTCTGCTACAATGAGAAGGCAGCAGCCACAGGCGACCAGCGTGGGATTGGTATTTGTTAGCCACCCAGCCGAGTGTTATGCTCATGCTACTGCAACAGAGATGCGTGAGGAGACTGCGCGATGGAGCTACAACCGGATATTCATGTGGTGGACGGCGTAAACTGCAATGTCTACGTGATTCTCGAAGCGGATGGTCTTACGCTGATTGACACTGGCATCCCAGGCAGCGACAAAAAGGTGGTTGCCTATTTGGAGCGCATTGGCCGGTCGTTGCGCGATGTGCGACGTATTGTGTTGACGCATCAACATCCAGATCACATCGGCAATCTCGCCACTTTGGTTGCCGCCTCCGGAGCGGAAACGTTCGCAGACCCGCTTGACACACCAGCCATTGACGGCACAGGACCGCGCGAGCTGCCGACCTCACCGATCATGCGGTTTATGATGCAGACGTTGTTCATCCGGCGGATCAAGCCGGTAACTATCCAGCGGCAGGTGAGGGAGGGGGAGACGCTGCCGGTACTGGCAAGCGATGGCGGCCTTCAGGTGATCGAGACGCATGGGCATACGGTGGGGCATATATCGCTCTATCTCCCTGGGCGCAGGCTGCTCTTCGTTGGCGATGTCTATGGGCACAGCAACGGTGATGTGAGCATGACACCGAAGATGTTCAATCACGACACCCCACAGACGCTACGTTCGATGGCGAAACTGGCGACCTTCGACATCGAGGCGAGTTTGCCGGGCCACGGCGCGCCAATCCTCACCGGCGCAGGCGACAAGTTGCGCATGGTGGTAGAACGCGCTGGAATCAAGCAATAGAGGCGATAGAGGATGCGTAATGATGGCAACACATGACGATTGGCGCGTGAAGTTGGATGTGAGCGAGGATGAGGTGTATCCCATCCTGGCGCGTGACCGTGTATGGAACAGCTTCGCTATTGCCGATCTCTTGCCACCGATGCGCGCATACAGCCACTACGCGCTCGCCTCTCAGGGAGACCAACCAGCAGAAGCGGCCTGCCTCGTGGTGCAGCATCCGCGCTTCACCGTCATCAGCCCGTTTGGCGCGGATGACGGCATTGCCGCGATGCTGGCGCAACTAGCGCAGTTGACGCTGCCAGCGCATGCGTTGATTCAGTCGCAGCCGAACCACTTGCCGCTGCTCGAACGCTATTACCGCCCGCTCACCGGCTGGCGCGAGATGCTGCGTATGGGGCTGACGGCGGAGACCTTCCGCGCGCCCGATATGCCATCATTAGCGGTACAAGCGGTGCGGCTCACACTTGATGACCTCACCGACCTGCAAGCCTTGCAGAACCTTTATCCCGAAACACACTTCCATCCAGATCTGCTGCGCAATGGCGTCTTCTATGGCGTCCGTGCTGATGCCGGGCGTCTCGTAGCCGCCGCTGGGACGCATATCGTCGCTGGCGCGTATGGCATCGCCGTGCTGGGCAACATTTTCACGCACCCCGACGCGCGTGGGCGAGGCTATGCCACGATGGCCACCGCCGCGCTCATCACTGATTTGCTGGCGCATGGCTGCCGCGATATCGTCCTCAATGTCGTTGCGGACAACCACCCAGCCATTCATGTCTACGAGCGCCTGGGCTTCCAATCTACCTACCGCTATGTAACGGGCGAGGCTGGACACTATGCTGTGCAGCCGGAGTAATATTGTACAGGTGCTATTTTGGATTTATCGCGCTATGAGCCGCTGGCCGGTTTCGCGCCGTCAAAGAAAATCGCCAGTGAGCCAACAAATGTTTATATTGGCATGGAAACGAGCGCAACACCGCCGGTTGCTGGTATCTGGGAGATAGCGACAGGGAATTTGATCTGGGCAGAAGAAGGAACTCTGACACTGGCATGGAATTATGCCGGAACCCAATTGTTGGCGGCCAGAGAACTTTCCGCTAAAGCTGAGGATAAGCAACACTATCTATTTGAACGACATAGCTGGCCGCAAGATTATCTTATAAGCCAATGTTCAGTACAACTTCCTTTCTCCGCGTGGCCCTATGATCTTTGGGTCGCCCCGTCCAATACCCTGGCTGTTATGCGATGGGTAGATCAAGGTATGTCAGGGTGGGAAGCCATTCTGCTCAAGAATAACGGTGATGTTCATCTGAAAGGAGCGGATTTTCGATTGATGAGCGGCGAAGCCATTCAATGTTATCCTGCGCTCAGCGCTGATGAACGCTATGCTGTATCTGGATATCAGACCATCTACAGAACGACAGATACAGGTCATCAGGTTCCATTAACGCATGGACGCTATGAGGTAGGGCGAATAGTGGTCATAGATATTCGCAACAGCAATTTCCGCGAAATCACAATTGATGATGCAGTGCCCGCAAAACTGCACGGCACTGCATCGAAGTGGACTGATGTGCCAATATTTCTCGACAATCAGCGATTCACCATCGCACTGCCGAGCGGCGCAAAACGCATCTTTGATGTTACGAGCTAAAGCGGTCGTCCCAATCGCGCCACTCGTCCCATTCCAGCCAGGGCAGCGGTGAGATGCGGCTGGCAGGCCCATTGAGCCGGGCGCCGTTGGTCGGCTGCTGGCCGAAGGACCACGAGGGGTCCGAAAGATGCTCACGTACACGCGGATGCAGCGCAGGCGCCTCCCACGGCGCAGGCGTGAGCGATGGATCCAGCGATGGTATCGGCACCAGCGCGGCGGGCGTATCCAGCAAGGCATCCGGGCGCGCCTCACGCGGATTTGGCGTCCGCAGCAGCGCCACCAGCTCATCGAGCGAGGTGCCGGAGGGTTCCGGCCACTTCCACGGCAGACCAAGCCAGGCGCGCTCCACAGCGCGGGTCAGGCGGCGCAGCGCCCCTTCCAGACGCAGGCGCTCCTCGCGGTCGCGTTGCAGCACCGTCATGCGCTCGCCAAGCAGCCCCACCGCCTCATTCAACTGGTTCAGCGGTCCCTCCAGGGTGGATGGCGCTGGCGATGTATCGGTGCGTCCATAGAGCGCAGCCATCAGGGTATCATGCAGGCGCAGCGCATCTTCTTCGCTCTGCTGGCGCACCTGCGCCGCGCGGGCGCGCACCTGGCGCAATTCATGCAGGCGGGAGCGCGCCAGAATCTCCGCCTTGCTGCGGCTGGCGTGGATATCCAGCACTGCCCGCAGCAACAGCAGCATGCCGGAGACAACAAAAATGCCGTCAAAGACGGCGGCAAGCGTCGTATTCAGTTGGAGAGCGGGGCGAACCAGGTTATTCAGCGACAGCAACTCAAAGAGACCATAGACAGCGAGCGCAACGACAACGCCCAGGCTGGCGATCACGCGGTTGGTCGTGCGAAGCGCCAGCAACAGCACGATTGGCAGCAGCGCCAATAGTGAGGCGCGCGGACCCAGCAGCGCCATACCCCAGGCCAGCATGCCAAGCTGCGACGCCAGCAAGATTGCGCCCGCGCTGCGCTGGCTAGCGTCGTCGTGCGCCAGCGCATAGGCCAGCAAACCGCCCAGCCCGGCAATCACCGTCAGCGCCAGTGCCCAGTACGCGCCAGCAGAACCAACCAACATCAACACGGCCATTGAAATCGCTGCCACAGCAGCAACACTAGCCTCCACGACAGCGATGGGGATGACGAGATTCGTTGCCGGTAATGGTTGCGGGCGAGTCAGCGGATACTGGCGGAGCAGCGGGTCCGTCTCAGTGAGGGAAGGACGTGGCACGGCGCGCGTGGGCGCTGTCTTTCCATTGCGTCCATCTTGTATGTCGCGTAGATCACGCAGATTGCGCGTCCGAACGGGCACACGCGGAGCAAGTGGCGCGGGTGGATTGGCGGGCGCACTTTCAGTGGGCGCAATAATCTGGGGCGCCGGGGCAATCCTGGGGGCAATGACCATATTGGCCTCCTCAGCCAGTTCAGTGAGTGAAGTTTCCTCTGACTCTAGATGTATATCGAGCGTATCGAGTCTATCTACATCGAAGTTGGTTTCAGCGGATGAGCCAATCGGTGACAATTCCTCTGTCTCATCGGCCACAGGTGAAGCCGATTTCGGGGTGGACATAGGAGGCATGTCAGGTGGTGTCACAACCGTATCGGTCAGCGGGTTCGCCGGAGCAGTGGGGCGCGGCGCAATCGCCGCCATACGCGCGAGCGTGGGGTAGCGGCGTTCGCGTGTCGTTTGCGTGGTTGCAGCCAGCGCGTTCGTTGCGGCTTGCTTCTGCTGCGCGGACGTTTTAGTAGCGGGCGCTGTTTTGCGGGATTTTTGCGCCTTTGAGGTAGCCTGAGCTGTCAGCGTGTCTCCCTGCGCGGCGCGCACACGCGACTTCCCGCGCGCCTCAATTTTTTCAGGATGTTCGGGCGCTTCCTCGCGTGCGGTGATGGCAGGGGGCACTACGATCTGCGCTTGCGTATTGCCAGGCGCCGCAGCAATTTTTGCGGCTGGCGCAGATTGGAGAGCTGATGCAGTTGGCATAGAAGAACGCGGCGCAGGCCGCCGGGTGCGTTTCTGCTGGCGGCGGGTCAGCGCCACGTCGCGCACTGTGCCGGACGCTCCTGCCGAACCTGACGACGCCTTGATCTTCTTCTTGCTACTCATATACGCCCTACCTCGCTTCCCGCCACCTGTGTCCGTTGCGACCTACTCCATCATACTCTATGACGCTTGCCAGTGGATACACTGGTACAAGCAGCCCGCATGACTTGACATACCGGTCCATTCTATGCCACACTGTTAGAAATGGAAGTCGCTCTCTGCGACTCCTATCCATACAGATCAACGGCGTTGGCCGCGCAGCGAATGCGCAACGATCAACGCCGGAAGCAGCGCCGACGGAACCAGTAGGTTTCATGCTTGCGTCTCCAGAGAGTCCGGGGTTGGTGCGACCGGACGGCGCGCGGAAGCCGAACATCACTCCTGAGCTGTCACTCGATCTTCTCGCCGGTCGCCACCGGACCAGATATACTGGGGCACGAGAGAAGTGAGACATGACCGGACCCCGCCCGTTATCTTGCGGGGGGACATATGGCAGAACCATGTGTCCCATGAGCGGACCACACCGCGCTCACCTGTTGGACGACTGAGCGTTGGCGTTGGTCAATTTTGGGTGGTACCACGGGATAACTCTCGCCCCTGCTGACGGGTGAGAGTTTTTTTATGCGGTCTACAGTCTAACCCGTTCCAACTGGCCAGCCATTTCAATCGTTCCGATAGTTCCAAACATTCGTAGGCGACCGAGAAGCGCAGACGCTAAGGAGCGCAACACATGCAACCGACATCACACGCATCACAAGAAGTTCAGCCCAACCAGGTGAGCGTCAGCCCAACTGAACTGCTGTATCACACTGACAGCTATATCCGCACGTGCGAGGCCAAAGTCGTAGGTAGCGAAGGCAATTCGCTCGCATTGGATCGCACGATTATCTACCCCGGCGGCGGTGGGCAGCTCGCCGACCGGGGAACGCTGCTCTGGGGATCGGAGCGCCTGCCGCTGGTTGGTGTCCACAAGCGTGGTGATGTCGTCTGGCATGAGGTTGCGCCCACCGCTGCGGGGTTGCCTGGCGTTGGCGAAAGCGTCACCTGCGAGGTGGACTGGGAGTTTCGCTATCGCATGATGCGCACGCATACCGCGTTGCACATCCTCTGCGGCAGCATCTTCCGCGATTTCGGCGCGCAGGTGACGGGCGGCCAGATGTATGAGGACCGCGCGCGTATGGACTTCTCGACCGATGTCTTTACGCCAGAGTGGGTGCATGCCGTCGAGCGCAGCATCAACGAAGCCGTCGCCGCCGATCACCCCATCAAGGTTTATACGCTGCCACGCGCCAAAGCCTTTGAGATACCCGATCTGATACGCACCAAGATCAATCTGCTGCCGCCGGAGATCAGCGAGATACGCATCGTTGAGATCGTCGGGCTGGACTTGCAGGCAGATGGCGGCACGCATGTGCATAGCACACGCGAAGTGGGCGGCATCAAGATCACTAAGACCGAGAACAAAGGCAAACAGAACAAGCGCATGGAGATCGTCCTGCTGGACGAACCTGCTAGCTAAACACTCGCGGCAGTAAACTGCCGGCGCACGAGATGAGGTGTCGCGGCTTTGAAAAGCCGGCGCACGAAACGGGAAGACTGAAGTCTTGGCGGCGCGACCTGCGGAGGCTTTAGCCTGTCGTCCGTGCCCCGGCTCTTTAGAGCCGAGATGGGGCATAGATAATCGGCGAGGATACCATAGATGGCAGAGAAAACGAGAACAACGAGCAAGGCCGGTCGCGCCAGATCGAGCGGTACGAATGGTGGCAACGGCGCAAAAGCTACCACGACAACAAAGAAAGCCAGAGTTGCCGGCGCCAGTAACGGCAAAAACGGCACGAATGGGCATACCACAGCGACGAAACGCCAGCTTTTCCAGCCGGTCGTTGCGCCGACGCGCGTGGACTATCCGCTGCTGGAAGAGGGCGTGCAGCGGTGGTGGGATGAACACGACATCCTCAACAAATACCTGCACCGCAACGATGGCGCGGAGAAACGCTGGTCATTCATAGACGGGCCGATCACCGCGAACAACCCGATGGGTGTCCATCACGCCTGGGGCCGCACCTATAAAGACCTCTTTCAGCGCTTCAACACGATGCGCGGCTACCGCCAACGGTATCAGAACGGTTTCGATTGCCAGGGGTTGTGGGTCGAGGTTGAGGTGGAGAAAGAGCTTGGCTTCCACAATAAGCGCGAGATCGAAGATTACGGCATCGGCAACTTCGTAGAACGCTGCAAAGAGCGGGTGCTGCGCTATTCCAACGTGCAGGCGGAGCAATCCATCCGGCTTGGCGAGTGGATGGACTGGTCGAACTCGTATTACACGATGTCCGACGAGAACAACTACACCATCTGGGGCTTCCTCAAACTCTGCTGGCAGAAGGGGTGGGTTTACCGGGGCCGCGATGTGATGCCCTGGTGCCCGCGCTGCGCCACCGGCATCTCCGATATGGAGATCAACGAGGGCCGTAAAGAGGTGACGCATACCAGCGTCTACGTGCGCTTCCCGCTGCTGGATCGCCCAAACGAATATCTGCTGGTCTGGACGACGACCCCCTGGACACTGCCGGCCAACGTCGCCGCCGCCGTCAACCCTGAACTGACCTATGCGAAGGTAGAGCAGGACGGCGACTATTACTATCTCTCCAACGATGTCGTGCCGAAGCTGAAGAAGCTGCAAGGCCACGAACATGGCGACGCGAAGGTGGTAGCGACGCTCAAAGGCAGCGAACTGTTGGGCTGGCGCTACGCCGGTCCGTTCGACGAGTTGCCCGCCTGGACGAATACCGGGGCGGAGCATCGCGTCGTCGCCTGGGATGAGGTCAGCGCCGCCGAGGGCACGGGCATCGTGCATCTTGCGCCGGGCTGTGGCCGCGAAGACTTCGGCCTCTCCAAAGACAACGCGCTGGTGATCCTGGCGCCGGTGGATGAGAGCGGCGTCTATGTGGAGGGTTACGAGTGGCTGAGCGGCAAGCAAGTCTCTGAGGTCGCGCGGCCAATCTTCGAGAATTTGCGGCAGAAGGGCTATTTCTACCAAACCGAGAGCTACAAGCACGTCTATCCGCATTGCTGGCGCTGCAAGACGGAACTGATCTTCCGTCTGGTGGACGAGTGGTTCATCTCGATGGGTAGCCTCGATGCGCCAGCGGACCAGGATAACCTGCGCAAGCGGCTGGTGCGCATCGTCGAAGACCCGGCGATGACGTGGATACCCGGCTTCGGGCGCGAGCGCGAACTCGACTGGCTGCGCAACATGGAAGATTGGATGATCTCCAAGAAGCGGTACTGGGGGCTGGCGCTGCCCATCTACCCCTGCGAAGCCTGCGGCACCTTTGAGGTGATCGGCAGCGAGACGGAGTTACGCGAGCGCGCCGTGGAGGGCTGGCAGGAGTTTGAGGGTCACACACCGCACCGTCCCTGGGTGGATGCCGTCAAAATCAAGTGTTCGCAGTGCGGCGCGGTGGTCAGCCGTGTGCCGGATGTGGGCAATCCCTGGCTGGACGCTGGCATCGTCTCGTTCTCGACGCTGCGCTATCGCAGCGACCGCGCGTACTGGCGTGAGTGGTATCCCGCTGACTTCGTGACTGAAGGCTTCGCCGGCCAGTTCCGCAACTGGTTCTACGCAATCCTGGTCATGGCGGCGGCGCTGGAGGACAGCGCACCCTTCAAGACGTTGCTAGGCTTCGGCACACTCATGGACCAGAACGGCGAGGAGTTCCATAAGAGCAAGGGCAACAGCATCCCATTCGATGAGGCGGCGGCCATCGTCGGCGCCGATACGATGCGCTGGCTGTTCGTCAATACCATCCCAGAGCAGAATGCGCGCTTCCCACGCATCCCCAGCCATGAGGACGCCGCCAAAGCGCGCGAACAGGGCCAGCCGCCACGCCTGAACGAGCTATGGATGCAGACGCGCAGCCCGCTGGATAAGCTCTGGAACATGTACTCGTTCTTCGTCACCTACGCCAATATAGACGACTTCAATCCGCTGACCCGCTCGCTGCCGGTGAGCAAACGCAGCGACCTCGACCGCTGGGCGCTTTCTGAGTTGCAGGAGACGGTACAGCGTGTGGAGGCGTCGCTGGCGGCGTTCGACTCACGCGGCGCGGGCGAGGCCATCGCGGCGCTGGTGGAAAATCTCTCCAACTGGTATGTACGGCGCAGCCGGCGGCGTTTCTGGAAGAGCGAGGAGGACGCCGATAAGGTGGCCGCCTATCTGACGCTCTACGAGTGTCTGGTGACGGTGACGAAGCTGCTGGCGCCGTTGACGCCGTTCCTGGCGGAATCGCTCTACCAGAATCTGGTGCGCTCGGTGGACGAGCAGGCGCCGGAGAGCGTGCATCTCTGCGACTGGCCGCAGGTGGACGCCACGCTGATCTCACCGCAGTTGCGCGACGAGACGGCGCTGGTGATGCGACTGGTGAACCTGGGCCGCGCCGCGCGCGAGAAGGCGCAGATTCGCGTGCGCCAGCCGCTCTCCAGGTTGCTCGTCGGCGTGAAAACCGAGCAGGAGCGCACAGCTATGGAGCGCGCGGAGAACAAGGCGCAACTGCGCGAAGAACTGAACGTCAGAGAGGTTGAGGTGATGCCACTGGATGAGGCGGCAATCCTGACCTACACCGTGCAGCCGAAGATGCCGGTGCTTGGTCCCAAGCATGGCAAGCTGCTGCCGAAGGTGCTGGGCACGCTGCGCTCTGGCGATATGCAGGCGGCGGCGCGCACCCTGCGCGAGACAGGAAAACTGACGCTCACTGTGGAGGGGCAGCCAGTCGAGTTGCTGGCGGACGAGGTGGAGATCGAGGCCGGCGCACGCGAGGGCTATGTCGCCGCCGAGGAACGCGGCTACGTGGCGGTGCTGGAAACCACACTGACGCCGGAACTGCTGGCGGAGGGGTTGGTACGCGACCTGACGCATCTGATCCAGGAGGTGCGCAAGCACGCTGGGCTGGCCATCGAAGATACGATAGACACCTGGCTCGTGCTCGACGCAAAGCTGGCTGAAATCATCCAGCCGCGCAGCGCCTATATCCGTGAGGAGACGCTGACGCGCACGCTCACCATCTTAACCGATGATGAAGCGAGCGGTCCGGAGGATGGCTATACTGAGGTGACGCAGCCGGTGCTAACAGCCGAACTTGGTGGCCGCCAGATTGTGGTGGTGACGGTGCGGAAGCGGTAGCCCCCACCCCCAGCCCCTCCCCCGTGCGCGGGAGAGGGGAGCCAGAGAGACCTCACCCCGCCCTACGGGCACCCCTCTCCCGCGAGGAGAGGGGACCGTGGGCAGTGCGGGCATCCAATTGAATGCGCGTTGTGGCAAACGGGCTAGCAGTTGCCAAATTGATGATATCAGGGGAACGTATGGATGACCTTTTGCGCGACCTGCAACACACGCTCAACCATGAGATTCCCCTGACACGTCATCTCGGCCTGCGGGTCGAACAGTATCGTGATGGGCGCCTGACGCTCTGGGCGCCCATCACTACTAACCTGAACCACAAGTCAACGGCGTTCGCCGGTAGCCTGAACTCTGTGCTGACGCTCGCGGGGTGGGGGCTGGTCTGGCTGCTGCTCAAAGAGTGGGGTCTCACCGGTACGGTGGTGATCCAGGAGAGTAGCTGCCACTATCGCCGGCCCGTCAGCAACGATTTCACCGCCAGTTGCCAGCAGCCATCCGCCGATGAGTTAGCGCGGTTCGAGGCGCAACTGCGCAGCCGTGGCAAAGCGCGGATAGAGCTAACCGTCGAGATATGCCAGGATGAACAGGTAGCCGTCACGTTTCGCGGGCGCTATGTTGTGCATCTCACCGCGAAGAGCAGCTAGGAGCCGCGTACCTTTGTTGGCCGGATGCGTAGCGCCACCGGATACTCCCTCGCCATGTTTTCTATCGAGCCTAATTCGACGATGCTCTGCGCATACTTCGCCGCGTATTCTGGTATCTCGTGAGCCAGCTTCTCGTTGGGGTTGACCTGCGCCTCGCCGGTGATGATGACGACATCATCTCCGTCATCGGTGCTATTGAAATTGAGCGAGACATGCGGGTTGCGCGCGATATGTTGCAGCCGTTTGGCGGTCGTTTGATTATAGACCAGGATGGTCTCGCCATCCCAGAGGAACCAGACGGGATTGGGTTGGGGCGTGCCATCGGCGCCGACGGTGGTCAGCCAGATGACAGTTTCTTCGCGCAATCGCTGGGCGACGCGCTGGCCAAAAGGTGTCGTTGCATCGGGAAGAACGCTGCTCATGGAAGGTTATCCTGATTTCCTGCTGTGTCATGGACTGTAGCCAATCACCGGCTACTGAGGAGTTATAGCATGCGCTACGCGCAGATGCCACATGCTCCCACCGCTGCCACATAGCATGTCCCGCATAGTGGGTTTGTATGCTGTGCTAGATAGCCCATCGTGGTGTTTTGGTTTGGTGGCGCAGACATTCCTGTCTGCGTCTTCAACGTCCTGGCTTGGTGGCGTTCGTCGTTTGTTCATGCTCGATGATGCGGTCCATCTCCTGCCGCATCGCTTTGATATCGGGATAGGAGCGGTAGACGCTGGCGAAGCGGATGAAGGCGATATCGTCGAGCTTGCGCAGTCGCTCCATCACCATCTCACCGATGACGCGCGTCTCTACCTCCGCCTGTCCCAGCTTGTAGAGTTCGTTCTCGATCTCCTCGACAATCGCTTCGAGCTGGCCGACGGGAATCGGGCGCTTCTGGCAGGCGTGTTGCAATCCCTGGCTGATCTTCTCACGCTTGAAGGGTTCGCGCCGTCCATCGCGCTTGACCACCATCAATTCGGGCAGCACCACACTCTCCACCGTGCTGAACCGCTGGAAGCAATGCTCACAGCGGCGGCGGCGGTGGATCGTGCCGCCCTGGTCGCGTGAGTCGGTCACGCGCGATTCATGGAATCCACAATACGGGCATTTCATGGGTTGGTCTGGCTCCCCATCCTCAGTTGCCAATTGGTTGTGTTGGTCGCTATCGGTTGCTGTCGAGTCAATGCCTTGCTGTGCAGTATAGCACAGCAGAGGCAAGTGAGCGCGAGGATGTGTTGCCGCTACCAGATAGCATCTCCATCTGGCAAACCAGCAACTTCTTAGGGTTGTAGCTCAAGAGAAAGAGCAGTAGTTTCGTGACATGCTCCCCATCCACAGAGAATGGGACTTCTCAGAGAACGCATGCGGCACCCCGCTACGTTATCCCCTGAAGGCGGTGCCCCCGCCTGAACTGTCTGAACAGGCCAACGTTGTTTTTGCTTGTTCCCGCCGGTCCTGTTCCAAACCCACCTGCAACACATTGATGGCGCCGTTGTGGTCGCGGTCCAGCACCAAGCCGCATTCAGTGCAGATGTGGGTTCTGACTGAGAGACTTTTCTGGACATACGCCCCACAGCGGCTACAGACCTGGCTGGTATAGTGTGGGGGTATCGCCATGACTCGCTTACCGGCGCATGCTGCCTTGTACTCGAGTATATGTCGGAACTGTGCCCACCCAGCGTCATTAATACTCTTCGCCAAGTGATGATTGCGCATCAAGTTGGCGACCTGCAAGTCTTCCAGATAGATCGTGTCGTATTGTCTGAGCAGTTTTAGTGCTTCTTTGTGATGAAAGTCAGCCCGTTGCCGTTTAACTTTCTGATAGTGCCTGGCGACCTGTTGCTTCACTTTTTGCCGACGTTTGCTGCCTCGCTGACAACGGGCCAATTTGCGTTGCTTCCTGCGCAGCGCCTTTTCGGCCTTTCTGAAGTAGCGAGGATTATCGCAGATCTCATTCTGGGCCGTGACATAGAATACCTTGAGTCCCACATCAATTCCAGTGACTTCGCCGGTTTTGGGCAAGGGATGAATGGGTACGCCTTCACAGGAAAGGCAACAATACCAACCGTCCGCCTCCTTGGAGATGGTAACGGTCTTGGGGGTGCCTTCCCAGGGCCGATGTACACGGATACGCACGCGGCCAATCTTGGAGAGACTGAGCAAACCGCCGTCTATCACGGCTCCATTGCCATACTGCGGATAGGTAAATGAGTGATAACGCCCTTTTCCCTGGAAGCGCGGATACCCTGGTTTTTCACCTGCTTTCACCCGTGCAAAGAAGCGCTTAAATGCCATCTCCAGGCGGAGCAACACATCTTGCAGCACTTGGGAATGAACACTGGCGAGGTCAGGAAACGCTGCTTTCAAGTCGGGTAATTCGGCTTTCTGTTGAGGATATGTGGCTCCTACATTTTGGCCGCGTTGCCACCAGGTTTTGCGCTGTTCCAGAGCGATATTATAGAGTGTATGGCATTGCCACAGGATATTCTCCAGTGTCTGCGCTTGTTCAGGAGTTGGCTCTAGCCGATATTTGTATGTCTTGTGGGTTGCTGTTTCTTTGCTCATATGTTGATATTATTACTCATGAGCAAAGAAACAGCAAGAGTATCAATAGTCTTAGCCATCCTCTAGGGTAGCGGCGTTCGTTACACTCGTCTTGCATCTCTTTGTTTGGTGGGATACAATCAACCCAATGAGAGACTGCGGTTTCCTGTGTAGATAAGGGATACCGATTTTTATCGGCTGGTCGTCAAAAACACAGAAACCAACAGACTTTGTGGGGCTGTAGCTCAGGGGAAAGAGCGTCGGTTTCCTAAACCGTGTGTCGCAGGTTCGAATCCTGTCAGCCCCACCCCCAATTTTCCCAGCGCCGTTCTGTGCTGCTAACCCAGTCAGATTTCTGCCCGGCACCCGCTCTAATCTTCTGGTACACTTTTGCTGTTCCTTCAATGTTCTCAATATTTGCTCAATGGGAGAACAGGCGCACAATGGACCTAGCAACCTCTACCACAACAGTTCACAACGGCTAACTGTGGCGTATTGCTACAAGACCAGGCACGACCAACGTTGCTTGATTGTAGAGAAATAGCTCCTCAAGTGGATGGCTATTTCTCACGTTAGCTGTTGCCTCTCTCCGGCTTGGCGCAAACGCCCTCCCTCCATCAGTCCCCACTATCATCGCTATCGTCGGCACAAGCGCCAGGCAGCTCCACCCTAATGAGCTGCCCGCTAGCTCATAGTCTCTGCTCGTCTCGCATATCTCTTCAGAACGAGAAGTAGGTGGCCCCTATGCTTCGTGGGAGCAGGAAGAGCGCGAACTGCCGACGACCGGACTCATGGAAGCGCAAAGGGCATTGGTGTCAGCGCAAGAGAGAAGGCAGTGAAGAACATGAAGAGAGTGTTGCTTCTATGCCAAGAAGAAAGTTGGACCGTTTCCCTGTTGACCTCCCCTGTGATGAGGCGTTGCGGCGCTACTATCGTAGCTACGATGGCGCGACCCTTTACCACCGGCCAGCCGCCTTGCCTGATATCACGTCGCGCAGCCTCTTTGGTAACGCGCGGCCCCTTGTGCTGGACCTGGGCTGCGGGCGCGGCGAATACCTGCTAGCCCAGGCGCAACGCCATCCCAGCTACAACTATGTTGGCCTGGATTGGCAGCGCAAGTATCTCTACGATGCAGTCAACCACGCCGTCAGGCTTGATCTGCCCAATGTCCTCTTTCTGCGGACCGATTTGCGTCAGGCGATGTGCAAGGTTCCCTCCGAGGCCGCCAGCGCGCTCTTGCTGCTGTTTCCTCCGCCGGTGGTGAAGCACAAACATCAGCGCAAAGACCTGCTCACCGAGGCATTCGTCGCTGAGCTTGTGCGCATCCTCATGCCAGGGGGCACGCTCACGTTCGTTACCGATCACCGCCTGTACTTTGCGCAGAAACGCCTGCTGTTTGAGCGACACCTGTGCTGTACGCTGGCGAGCGAAGGATTCGAGGGCGGCCAGACATGGTTTCAGCAGGTCTGGGAACGGCATGGGCTGCCGTCGCTCCGTGCTGAATACCAGAAAGTTGGCAGCGAGCGCCGCTAACCAGCATTCTCCTGGTGGAGAGTAGATGAGTCGTTCGTCGCGTGAGACGACTCGGCATCACACGAAGTGACCGTCATGGTGGGCATGCCTGCGCGGAGTAGCGGAGCATATGATGAGGCGAGTGAGACAGCGGCGCCTCATGGCTGGCATCGGCTTGGCGCAGGCGTTCTATGACCAGCGTAAGGCGGCTGGACTACGGCGCGCTTAGCTCTTGGCAGTTTTGCCCTCTTTGCCCCCTTTGCCCGCTTTGGCCATCTTGTTTGCTTTGGCTGCGGCGCGATTGAGGTTCTCGGCTACCCGGAACTTCACGATTTTGCTCACCAATTCCAGCGGAAGCGGTTCGTCGAGCGGGAACTGTATCGCTCCTGGCGTGCTTTTATAGGGAGCCAATTCCTGCTGAAATGCCGCAACTCCGCTTGACGTTGGGTAGAATCCGATATGGTTCTTCAATGCAGCGAAATAAACGAGATTGCCCTTCAGCGCAAACGCCGGCATTTGATAGCTGATGCGCTCCTCCGCGTCAGGCGCGGCGGCCCGTATGGTTGCCCGCAGTGTTTCGAGCTTTGCCTGGATATCCTCAGGGAAGGTAGCGATATACTCATCAATAGAACTACAGTTGGCTTTTTGACTGGTCATCCCACTTTTCCTCCTCTTGCCTGCTGTTAATTTGGAACATAGCCGTCCAATACACGACTGACCTGTCTGGCAAGCTGATATTGCCCTTCTAGCAATCTCCCCACAAGTCTCTATTCTACTGTATAGCGCCCTTTGCAGTATTGTTATCAGTCCGCCAGCGGCTTATGAAGCGCCATGAGCAAGGCGCCCCTAAACCACACCACTGGCTACGCTCCGCAGCTAATTCCTCTTGCGCTGGTCATTAAGGCAGCATTTACACAAACATCTTCCGCCGTTAACACACAGGAAGCACACTGTTCAAGGTTACGTATTTGTTCCTAACCCTCGCATGACTACCATGCAGGAAAGGATGTGCTTTTGTGAAGAGTGCTATATCCCCCCGAATTCGGATTCTCTCCGGATTCGCGCTGCTTGTGGCTCTGGTCGCGCTGCTCTCTGGCTGTGCGACCTCCTCGTCTACGAGTACGAACGCCACACCACCCGCCAACGGCCCTCTCAGCCAGCTAGCGGCGCTGCCGGGCTATCAGGTCTCTGTGTTCGCCCAGGGGACGCAGAGCTACTTTGGCCCTGACTCTCTGGTGGACGATGGTACTCACATCTTTATTGACTATCAGAATAAGACCGCGAAAGATTGTACCGATGCAGCAACCGCCAACAGCACCATCGTCGAGTACACACTGCAAGGCAAAGTGGTCACAACCTTCAATATCCCTGGGCATAGCGATGGCATGCGGGAAGACCCTAGCACCCGTCTGCTCTGGGTTACGTCCTGCGAAGATGGCAACCCGCGTTTCGTCACACTAGACCCTACTTCTGGCACGATTACGCCCTATACATTTGCTCCCACACCACATGGCGGCGGCTATGATGATCTGGCGTTTGTCAATGGCATGGCTTTCATCGCAGCTTCCAATCCCAACCTCAACGCCGCTGGGGTAAACGTCTTCCCCGCCGTGGATGAGATGACCCTCAGCGGTGGCACAGTGACGCTGAAGCCGATCCTCATGGGGAATGCGAGCGCAACTGATCTCGTCAGTAAGAGTACCGTTACCCTCAATGAAGTCGATCCTGATTCGATGACCGTTGACCCGCAGGGCAACCTGGTGCTGGTGAATCAGGCGGGATCGGAACTGGTCTTTATTAGCAACCCTGGTACACCGCAGCAATCGGTCTCTCGTTTGCTCGTCGGCGACCAACTCGATGATACCGTCTTCGCGCCGCGATCGGGGCGACTGCTCGTTGCTGATGGTGTGACAAACACTACATACTGGATCCGCAGCACCTTTGTGCCCAACTCGGTTAACCATTACCTCTATACCGAGGCACCAGATGATTCGGGCACAGTTGGCTTTGTAGGTACGGTTGATCCTACCACAGGGTTAGTGACGCCCGCTGTTATCGGCCTGACTCATCCAACGGGCATGATCTTCGTACCAGACTAGCACACGGCATCTCTCTACGAGCAACGTAAACCCCTGACTTGAAGAGCGGGATGGAACAGGAATCGTGAAGGTTCCTGTTCCAACCGACACCTTTCATTTAGGAAATGTGAGAAAACATACCACCTCATCACGGATTTTTCAGGTTTTTCGCAAGAAGGAACCGCATCAAAACTCGTTATCTGCCCACCAGTAGCTTGAGCCACGGATGCTCTGGATACGCCATGAGCAAGGCATCCCTGAGCCACTGACGACGCTCCGCAGAGAGCGCAGGCAACGTTTGAGTGAAGTCGGCTTCGTCCTTTGCGCGGGGACTTTTGGCCTTGTAGAGCAACTGAATCTCTGGGGCCAGATAGGGAATGCCGGCTGGGGTAATGCTTCCTAGCGTAGCTATTGTGCGCTCAATCGTTGGCATGCGGCGAAAGAGCCACCGATCATCGTGAGTATCAGCCACCATCAACTGAATTGCCCACGGCTGCGCCGCACTAGGACGGCACCAGATATCATGGATGGCTGGCTCGAGCATTTCACCTTGACCCCAGACGCGAAACGGCCATGTCTCATCTCGCGGCGGCGGGAGGGCAGCCTGCATGTCCCAGGTAGCGAACAGTGAGCGAACGGCGGCGTGATCCCGCCGGAGAATCAGCACATCAATGTCCTCATGCTCGCGCGTCTGTCTTCCCAGGAAAAGGTCAATAGCCCATCCTCCTGCTATCCACCAGGGAGCGGAGAGAGGCGCAAAGAATGCCGCTACCTGTGGCGGGCGCCAGGGTTGCCACGTTCCCAATGGATGAGATTTACCCATCATTTGTGCCCCTTTTTGTTCAATTCTCTCTACTGATTACGAGCTCATGCCACATCTCAACACTTCTGCCGGTGATTCCGTGGTTTTGCCCCTTCTCTCGCGTCTGGCGGTCTCTCTATACTGAGACACTGAAATGCTGAGACGCAACTGAGCTACACCAGGTGAGGTGAGGGCTGAAGTGGAAACCGCCGCATACGCACATACCGGCAGAAAGAGGATACGCGATGTCACTCAAAGGCTTTGGCGGATTTGTCTATACACTGTTCGGGGTGTTCATTCTCTCAACGCTCTGGGTCACGTCGCTGACGATCCTCTCTGCTCGCCCCAATGCGACGGCTATGCTGGCGGATGCCGGAGCCAACCTCTTGAATCCGTTCCTGGTGGGGCATGGTGATCTGGGACTCAGCCAGACGACCTATACGAGGCTCGAAGCCAGCGCCAGGGCGCATCCCTCGCAGCCCATCACGCTGCCGGTCCTCAAAGTGCGGGTGCTTGGCCGGGAGATTGTGGGCAAATCGTATGCCGGGGTGGTCGAACTCGTATACAGCCGGGTGGCGGAGGGCTATTACGATGGTGGAACCGCCGCCGTCTTTGATGTGCCGTCGCAGTTACAGGCCGTGCTGCCGAATTTCGCGCTCTTCAACCCCAACAATATTCCGCTCGTTCCCGGCGGACCAACCCCAGCGCAGCTTCCGGTGTTCCTTCAGCCGTTTGTGACATTTGTTGGCTTGACGCCCGACACACTGACCGCAGCAGGTCATCAGAAAATACTCAATCTGTTGCCCTGGTTCTGGATTGCGCTGGTGGCGCTTGGCGTGCTGGCGGTGCTGTTGAATCATAGCGAGCAGAAATTGATGGGCCTGGCAAAGGGGACGATGCACGGCGCGTGGCCGGTCGTCGCCATCCTGCTGTTGCTCTGGGTGCTGTCGCTCTTCTTCAGCAAGCCGTTCATGCCCTATATTGGCATGTTGGGACTCATCAGCCGCGCGTTTCTCCCAGTTTACGGAACCGCTTTTGCCGTCGGGCTGATCGGTGTCATCATGACACGCGTTCTCGCCTCGCGCAATACGAGCGGAGACACGAAGGCGAAACAGGATGAAGCGGTGAAAATACCCGAATCTATAGCAGCCAATACTGCGCATGCCCTGCGGTGATGAACTGGTGTATCATTCTGCCCGGTAGCGCGGACATTCCTGTCTGCGGCACCCGGTGAAAACAGACGAGTCTTCGCCAGCCTGTAGAGAAGGCCAGCGAAGACTCCATGATGGTAGAGTGGGGTCACTTAGTAAATGAAGCTGACACCCCAGCCAGTGTGCGAGGTGCGATAGCTGAATACGCCGAAACCGCCGCCGAAGCCGTAGTAGTTCATCTCTTCAACGAGGAACGTTCCGTTGCCATACACGGCGACGACATGCGCCACATGGCCGAGGGCGCTGGCGCCCTGTACGCCCGGCTGATAAACAACCGTCGCGCCGACACGCGGGGTATAGCCCGTTGGCAGGCCACGCGCCTGCGCATTGGCGAACCAATCCTTGGCATTGCCGAGATAGCTCACATTATCCCAGGACAGGCGGGCAGCGCCCCAGGTGCATTGCCCGAACGGGTAGCCAGCGGTGTTCCCGCCGCCGCCACGATTCACGACGCCGCCACCGGAATTGTTGCTACTGCTACCACCGGCGCTGCGGTCGTCGGCATCGCCATCTGGCTCGTGCTCGCCACCAGTGGTCGCGGCTGTGTGGCCGCCTGTGGTGGCCGCTGCTGTGCCACTTGTGCCATTAGGCACGAATCCGGGGTTGAGCGATACGGCACGCCCATTGACGTAATGGTAATGCTGCGTGCAGTGATAGATCCCGCTGGAAAAGCCGAAGCAGAACCACCCATTGGAGAGGTAGTTCCCATAGCGGAAGTCACGCGAGGAAGGCGCAGATTGGGCAGTCGCGGCTGCCGCATGCGCTGTATGCAGGCCACTAAACAACGCGCTACCAAGCAACAAGGCCATGACAGCCGTTCCTACAAGGGACAAACGCCGAAAGCGAATGGTATACATTCTCACTCCAAACTACTGTCTAGCGTCACTATGGCGCTAAACGCTACTACGTCCAGTTCCTTTCTCTACCACTGTCTGGCAACTGGTAGATGCCACGTAGCTCCAGGCGCACGCAGATGCGCGTCTAGAACATTACTCTACCGTTACACAACCTGCGCATTCTAGCACCTCGCGGAAATGGCACAGTACCATTGGAGTACCGCTCAGTTTTACAGCACATCATTTTCCAGCTTCAGCATGGCGATTCATCGGAATAGATTGTCATTTCGGTATTCCTGCTTCCTTCAATGGAATAGCCCTTCTCTGCGCGGCGATTTCCCACTCTTTTCTGGTCTCTATTTGACCCTGGATTGAACCTTTGGGCATGCTTCCCCCACCTATTTCATGAGTCTGGTATCCGGATAGCTTTTCTGGCTCACATAGCTAACAAGACCTTGCGCGTTGATGTTTGTGATGATGTTTGCAGATTTGCAGGTTGGCAAACCAGTGGAGAAGCGGATGGTGCGTGTGAGGGAATATGACTGCTGACCACGCGACCCTGCTGGCGTTGATCGCGGCAGGCGACGAAGATGCCTTGCATCAGCTCTACGTCGCCTATCGTCCACGCCTGCGCCCATACCTCTGGCATCAGCTTGGGGGCGACGCACAGGCGGTGGAGGAGACGTTCCAGGATATCTTCCTCGCCGTCTGGCGAACGGCGGGCGCGTATCGTGGCGAAGCAAAGGTGGCCAGTTGGATATTCCAGATTGCGCACTACCTGGTGATCCACAAGCGCCGCACATTGGCGCGCTATGCCAATGATGTCTCTGCCGATGAGCTGGATGCCGAGGATGCTTCGCAAGCGATCTGGCTGGGCAATTCTCCTGAAGAGGAGATTGTGGGCAGGCTGGCGCTGGGGGAGGCGCTGCGGCGTCTTTCGCCTAAACACCGTGAGGTACTCGATCTCGTCTCACGGCAGGGCTTCTCCCTGGAAGAAACCGCCCATATTCTCGATGTGCCCACCGGCACCGTCAAGAGCCGGTTAAATTATGCGCGCAAAGCGCTCGTCCGGGAACTGTCCTCGCATTCGCTGGAGTCGCTGGAGGGGATTCGCCATGACGCCTGATGTCACCTGTTCGTGGTGCCGTGAACACCTCCCCTGGTATGCGAACGGTCAGCTTGCGCCCGAAGAGCGCGCACGCATAGATCGGCACCTCGCCACCTGTGTGGCCTGCCAGCAGGAGTTTGCTCTCTGGCGCGCCATCACCGGCACGCTGGAAGACGCTGACCGCGCGCTTCCGGTGGACACGGCGGCGGAGGCAACCTGGGCGGCGCTGCGCACCCGTCTGCCGGGGCAACGCCTGCTCATCACCACACGAGACGCGCATACCAGAGAAAGAGCAGACGATCTCGTGGAAAATAGACAATCGAACCAATCAAGTTATTCTACACATCCTACCCACCGCTCACGCCCAGTGATATCCGGCAAACCGCCGCGCAGGCGTTCGCTGCTGGCGGTGGGCGCGTTTGCGCTGGTGATTGCGCTGAGTGTGGCGGTGTTCGGGGTCATTGGCCCACAGCTTCGCGGCCATCGTGGCGCTGGACCGCAGGCAAAGACGACCGCAACCCCAGCGCCCTGCGCGACCAGCCAGCTCAAGGCGCACCTGCCCCAGTACGGCTCGGTGCGCAGCATTTCGATGGTCTCTGCGCGCGACGGCTGGGCCGTTGGTGATATCTGGAACCCCAACGGGACTACTGCTCCGCGCACGCTGATCCTGCATTTCCAGGATTGCCAGTGGACGCCGATAGCAAGCAGCATTCCCACAGCGGAGCTCAACCAGATATCAATGGTCTCGGCAAACGAGGGGTGGGCGGTTGGTTCAACGGATATGCCCGACCCAATTACTGATAATGGGCAGAAGCGCAACGATTGGCTCACCGACCGGCTGATCGTGCTGCACTATAGCAATGGACAATGGCAGCAGGCGAGCGTTCCCGGCGATGCGCAGATGATAGAGGCGCAGGTCCAGATGACTGCGACTGGCGAGGGTTGGATGCTGGTGGATCATGGGAAGACCCACCCCACGCCTTACACTATAGCGGAAGGGTATACGTTGCTCCACTACCAGAACGGCGTATGGACGCCACAATCTATGTCATTCGATGTGCCCTCGATGCTCCTCTTTGGCTTCTCCGTCACGCCGGACGGCACCTGCTGGCTCGCCGGTTACGATACCAATAGCCCGTGGGGCGGGGTCATCGCCACGTATCAGAACGGCCAGTGGCAGACCTGGAAAGGGTCTATCGTTGGCAGGCTCTCACCGTCGTTTTATACCATTACGGCGCTCTCCAACCAGAACGTTTGGGTTGGTGGCTCGAACTATTATCAGGACGCGACCGGCGACCATAACGCATCGCTCATCCTGCATTACGACGGAGCAAGCTGGACACAGGCGCAGTTGCCACCGGACCCCAACGCGAACATGGGACCCGGCGACGTAATGAGCATGACGATGATCTCACCGACTGAGGGATGGGCTTTTGAGGATACCGTGCCCGGCGCTGAAACATCTCTCTTACACTACAGCAATGGGCAATGGCAATGGAAGTATCTTCCGCTTACTGGGGGCCAATTCGTCTCAGGCTTAACGATGGCAACGCCGACGCAGGGGTGGGCCATTGTGAATGTCTATGAGTCAGATAGCGCCACCTCGATGTCGTTTCCAGTCGGCTCGTTTGTCTACTACAACAACGGCACGTGGACGCCTATTGGCGGATAATGCCCCCACCCCCAGCCCCTCCCCCGTGCGCGGGAGAGGGGAGTGCGGGCGCTGGTAGGCAATCCGGCGCAGGCGAGGGGACAGAGGCCGGTCTCTCGTGTGCGTGGTTTCAACCAACGCCCCCAATGGGCAGATTCATTCGCTGGTTTTGTTGCGGCGCAGCAGGGGTTCGTTGAGCGAGCCGGTGCGGTAGCCTTGTAAGTCCAGCGTGACGAAGGGATAACCAGCAGCGCGCACATCAGTGACGATACGCTGGCGCAGGTCGGGGTCCAGCAGGCGCGGAAACTCGGCGGGGTCAATCTCGATGCGCGCCACCTTCTCATGATGGCGCACACGCACCTGGCGGAAGCCCAGCCTGCGCAGCGCCCGTTCCGCGCGCCCAATCTGCGCCAGCGCCTCCACCGTCACCGGCGTACCGTAGGGGATGCGTGAGGAGTAGCAAGCCATCGCTGGCTTATCCCAGACAGAGAGACCCAGATAGCGCGCCAGTTCGCGTATTTCGTCCTTGCCCATCTCCGCCTCATCGAGCGGCGCCCGCACGCCACGTTCACGCGCCGCACGCTGGCCGGGCCGCCAATCGCCACGGTCGTCGCGGTTCATGCCATAGGCAATCTGTGCCAGCCCCAGGCGTTTCGCCACCGGTTCCAAATGATCGAAGAGTTCGGTTTTGCAGAAGTAACAACGGTCCGCGCCATTGGCGGCGTAGCGCGGATCATCGAGTTCATTCGTCTCCACACGCACCAGTCGCGCGCCCATCTCCTCCGCCGCGCGCACCGCCTTCGCCGTCTCCTCATCGTCATAGGCCGGTGACGAGGCCAGCGCACCAGCCGCCCGCTCCGTGCCCAGCGTATCCGTCGCCACTTTGAGCAGCAACGCGCTATCTACCCCGCCGGAATATGCCACCAGCACGGAGCTGAGGTCGCGCAGAATGGCTTGCAAGCGCGCATAGGCACGCGCCGTCTCTGGGGAGAGCGCATGTTCCGCCGCACGCTTATTTAGCGGCGCGGCGCTGGTCTGTTCTCTGCGAACGGTGTCTGTGTCGTCCGGAGCATGTATGCCATTGGTAGCATTGGTAGTGTTGGTATCGTCAAGGGTCATGCAAGGTCTTCTTTCCGCTGATGCTGCCTAAAATTGTATGCGGCCTCTCGGTGCGGCGTCAAACGCACAAAGGTGCGCGGCACGGCACAGATGGCGTGCTATACTGGCAGCGATGCGCAACGAACGCGGAGTAGCAGGCATGGCCGACACAATCGAGACAACCAACACGGCTCAGACAATCGAAAACACTGGCAACCGCAATGACGCGCAGGCGCCTCCGATGAGGATTGCGCGTGTGTTGGGTTTGCCGGTCCATGCGCTCGCTATGGAGCAAACGCTGGCCTGGATTGCGCGCCGGATTGACGAACGCGCGGACGCAAACGGAAGTGCGGCAACAGCGACGCCGCCTGCCCAGCCATTGCATCAGATCGTCACATTGAATCCGGAGATAGTGATGGCTGCGCAGCGCGACGAGTCCCTGCGCGCGGCGATCACCAGCGCAGACCTCTGCATCGCAGATGGCGTGGGCGTCGTCTGGGCGGCGCGGCGGCGCGGGCAACGACTGGCGCGTGTCACCGGCGTTGATCTATTGGAACGCACGGCACAGGTGGCGGCGGCGCGCGGCTGGCGGCTCTTTCTGCTGGGTGCGGCGCCAGGCATTGCTGAACTGGCCGGCGAAGTGTTGCAACGGCGCTATCCAGGGTTGCAACTTGCCGGTGCGTATAGTGGTGGCCCGCAGGCGACGGCCAGAGATGACATTCTGACGCGCCTTGCTACTATGCGGCCCGATATCCTGTTCGTGGCGTTCGGCTCACCCGCGCAGGAACGTTGGATCGCCGGGCTACGCGAAGTGTTGGGCGCCGCCGGGGTCAGTGTCGCAGTCGGTGTCGGCGGCGCGTTCGATTTCATCGCCGGTCATGTGCCGCGTGCGCCGCGCTGGATGCGCCGCGTGGGGCTGGAATGGCTCTATCGCCTGCTGCGCGAACCCTGGCGCTGGCGGCGCATGCTCGCGTTGCCACGTTTCGCGCTCGCCGTCATACTCTGTAGAGATTCGTGATGCGATATCGCGCGTATCAAATTTTATCTTTTCAGGACGTTGCGGCGTTCTGTGGAAAGTATCGAGGGCATGCACCCAATGTACCCACGACGGGATGGAACGAGTGCTACCGATATCCCCAATCTGCCGAATAGAACCGAAAGACTGGCTAAACCATCGGTTGCCGGAGAACTCAGTCTGGAACACAAAAGCAAACAGAGCCGCCTGCTCGAACTCGTCGCAGGGTTCGCCGGCAAGCGGGTGCTGGTCGTTGGCGATATGGTCGCCGATGAATATGTCGTCGGCACGCCCAGCCGCATCTCGCGCGAGGCGCCGGTGTTGATTCTGACGCAGAGCGACCAGTATACCGTTCCCGGAGGCGCGACCAATCCCGCCGTCAATGCGCGCACCCTCGGCGCTGAGGTGTTCCTGGCGGGCGTCGTTGGCGATGATGCGCCGGGGGAGCGGCTACGCGCGCGGCTGGCGGAGCAAGGGGTGCATATGGAGGGCCTCTTCAACGAAGCGGCACGCCCCACCTCGACCAAGACACGCATTCTGGCCGGCGGCACGCAACTGGTGCAGCAGCAGATCGTGCGCATTGACCAGATAGATCACTCAGAACTGAGCGAGGAGTGCAGCCGCGACATCAAAGCCTATCTGCGCGATATGATTCCTACCGTGGATGCGCTGATCTTCTCGGACTATGAGATCGGCGTCATCAATCAGGCGATCATCGAGGCGGCGTTGCCACTCGCCAAGACACTCGGCAAGATCATCACGGTGGATTCGCATGGCGACCTGGCGCGCTTTCAAGGAGCGACAGCACTGACGCCAAACCAGCCGGAGGCCGAGGCGACGCTGGGCATGCGCATCACCGACCGCGCCAGCCTGGAACGGGCAGGTGCGCGGCTGTTGGAAGATACCGGCGCCAGTGGGGTGCTGATTACACGAGGCAGCGAAGGCATGAGCCTCTTTGAGCAGGGAGCGCCGCCGCACCACATTCCCGCCTCGAATCTGGCGGAGGTGGCGGACCCCACCGGCGCGGGCGATACCGTCGCCGCGACCTTCACGCTGGCGCTGGTGGCTGGCGGCACAATGGCGGAAGCGGCGCTGCTGGCCAATATCGCGGCAGGGCTGGTGGTGCGACGCATTGGCTGCGCCACCAATACGCCGCAGGAACTGGCGGCGGCGGTGGCCGCGCTGGTAAAGGATTAGCTGACAATGGGACAGGTTATCGCAGAGGATGCGCTGGCGCAGGTGGTCGCGGAACGCCAGCAGCACGGCGAACGGGCGGCCTTTACCAATGGCTGCTTCGATCTGCTGCATCTCGGCCATGTCACCTATCTGCGACGCGCCCGCGACCTCGGTGATTTCCTGATCGTCGCCGTCAACAGCGACGACTCTGCGCGCCGGTTGAAGGGACTGCGACGCCCGCTGGTGCCGCAGGGAGAACGCGCCGAAGTACTAGCGGCGCTGGCAAATGTTGACTATGTGACGATCTTTGCAGACAATACCGCTGGGCGACTGATCGAGCGGCTCCGGCCCGCCATCTATGTCAAAGGCGCTGATTATGCGGGCGACGAGCAGCGTGGCGACTACCGGCTGTCGTCCACAACGTTACAGCGCTTGCTCTCCGGCGACAGCAGCGACTATCCTGAACTGGCAACACTTGCGGAACGTCTGCCGGAGGCGCAGGTGGTGGCCGGATATGGCGGAGAACTGGCACTGCTTTCCTATTTGCCGGGGCACTCCACTACTGAATTGATAGAGCAGATATTGAGGCGGTATGGGCATTCTGAGGCCACGTAAGCAGGAGCAGTCCGGCGAGCATCCAGAGCATCCAGGTGTTCATCCCGGCGCTCTCAGCGGTGAACACAGCGCTCCACCACCCTTCGACAGTGATGGCGCGGTGTTGATTGCCAACGAAGAGGAAGGGCAGCAAATGCCTATCCTCCTCGAAGGAGTGCCCACAGAAACACCCTCCGGCGAATCCGACGCGACAGCGGGCAGCAAGCGCATGCTGAAAACTGCTGGCCTCATAAGCATTGGCACGCTGCTCAGCAGTATCCTCGGCTTTGTGCGCATCGAAACGCTCAATGTGCTGTTCTACGGCATCGCCAGCGGCCCGTTCGTCATCGCGCTCAAGCCTGTGCAGATGGTGAGCGATCTGCTCGTCGGCGGCTCGGTCAGCGGCGCGCTGATTCCCACCTTCACCGATTACAGCGACCCGGAACAGCGCGCGGAACTGCGACGCATCTATAGCACTGTCGCTAACATCATCCTGCTCGTCATGTCGGTAGCGGTCGTCGGCGTGTTCTTCGCCGCGCCCTATTTCGTCCCCTTCGCCACAGCGGGGTTTAGTCCCGATCAACAGCAACTGACCGTCATTCTGGTGCGGCTGATCGCCTTCTCACTCTTTGGCTTGGGACTCTACGCCGCCACCTCGGCATTGCTCTATGCGCTGAAAGAAGTGGTGTATCCTGCCTTCGCCACCGGCATGTATCACATCGGTATCGTCGTGGTGGGCGTGGCGGCGCTGCTCTTCGGCGCGACACGGCTGGGCGTGCCGCTCAACGAACTATTTCATCCGGGCACGGTCAGCGCCAGCCTGACGCATGCTCGTGAGATTGGCGCGCGTGGCCTGGCGCTGGGCGCGGCGGTCGGCGCGCTGGCAGAGTTCCTGGTGATGCTGCCGGGCCTGCGTAAAGTGCGGGTTCTCTGGCAGCCGGTCCTCGATCTGCGCCATCCAGCCGTGCGCCGTATCTTCGTCCTTTACGCGCCGGTGGCCCTCGGCCTGATCTTCACGCTGGCGCAGCAATCGGTAGACCTCGTGCTGGCGGGACGCACACCTGGCAACTCCGGCAATAACGTGACGGCGATGCAGAGCGGCACCACGCTGACGCAGTTCCCCATCGGGCTGGTGGTGGCGGCGCTCTCCTTCACGGTGCTGCCACCGCTTACCAAAGCAGCCACCGGCGAGAATATGGTGGAGTTCAAGCGCACGGTGGTCATGGGCATCCGCCTCGGCTTGCTGCTCATGGTTCCCTCGATGGTGGGGTTGATCGTGCTGCGCGAGCCGATCATGGCGATGCTCTTTCAGCACGGCACCTGCGATCACGGCTGCACGGTGCGCAATGCGCTGGCGCTGCAAAATTACGCCATTCAGTTGCCGTTCGTGGCAGTGGACCAGATTTTGATTGCGGCGTTCTATGCGCGCAAGAACACCATCACCCCAATGCTGGTCGGCGTCGTCTCGATCCTCTTCTACCTCTCGGTGGCGCTGCCGTTCGGCGGTACGATTGGCATGCCAGCGCTAGCCTTTGCCGACACGCTCAAGAACGCCAGCCACGCAGTCATTCTCTTCATCTTGCTGACACTGGCGATTGGCGACCTGGGCCGCCGCGAACTGCTGGGCGGCGGCTGGCGCATCCTGCTAGCAGCGGCGGTCATGGCGTTCATCTGCTGGGACCTGCTCAACTTCCTGCCGAGCGTGTTGCCGCATGTCTTCAATACCGACAAAGCCAGCGGCCAGGCATTGATTTTCATCGTCGCCGGGGCTGCTGGCTCCATCGTCTATTTTGGCATCGTCACGCTGCTCCGCGTCGAAGAGGTGCGGCTGATCGGCAGCATTATTCGCAGCCGCTTCGGTGGCCGTAAATAATCTCCGGTCGCTGGAAGGTTACGCGAGCCTGCGGAAATCCGGCGGAATCAGCACAGCGACGATGACCAGGATGGTGAATGCGCCACCCGCCGAGATGACGAGAGCCGGCCCAAACGCCGCCACCGCAAAGCCTGCCGCCGCCACGGAAATCGGGAAGAGGCCGAAGTTACCGAAGGCCAACGCGCCCATGAAGCGCCCCATCAGGTGACGCGGCAACTTCTGTTGTACCAGCGTGAGGAATGAGACGTTCCCCAGCCCGTTGCACAGCCCCATCAGGCCAATCGCTATCGTTGCGCCCGTCAGCGTACCCGTCAGCGGAATCGCCACCACTGCTAAGCCCTGGAATGCCCAGACCGCCATATTAACCATCCAGGGATGTGGCACATGCGTCAGGAATCCACCGCTGATGCCGCCAACCAGCGCACCAGCGCCGAACGCCGCCAGCAGGATGCCATAACCGTTGGCCCCGGCATGTAACGGCCCATGCGCCAGCGCCGGCAGGCCGACCTCCAGCGTGCCACCATAGATGAGGTTAAGCGCAATCACCATCACCAGAATCAACTGAAAGAGCCGCGAACCGCGCAGGAACCGCCAGAAACCCATTTCAGGCGTGGGTTGTCCATCTGCCGTTTCGCTGGATGCAGCGTTTTCTTTCTGCGCTGCAACGGCTGCCGGTTTGCGGCCAGTGCGCATGGCGGCCAGCGTGCCAGCGGAGGCGATGAAGGTAAAGGCGTCCACCGCTAGCGCCACGCCGGAACGGAACTGGCTGACGATCAGCCCGCCAAGACCCGGCCCGGCAAGATTGGCAAGCTGTACCCAGGAGAAATTCAGCGAATTGCCCGCCTGCAAAGCGTCGTCCGGCAGGACATCCGGCGTGATGGCCCAGGAAGCCGGGATGAAGAGTCCAGCGAAAAGTCCCAACGGCGCCATCAGCGCGCAGAGTTGCCAGAGTGTTGGGTGTCCCCAGAGCGCCAGCGCCGCCAGCGCGCCGACCAGCAGCATGCGCGCGCAGTCGGCGCTCAGCATCACCCGGCGCGGACGCAGGCGGTCGCTGAGCCAGCCACCAATCAGCAGCGTGCCGACGCGCGGGATGCCATAGGCCATCAGCACAATGCCCAGGTCTTGCGCGCTGCCACCATTGCTGAGGACCAGCCAGGGCAGCGCCACCTCATAAAAATTATCGCCAATGATCGAAATCAACTGGCCGCTGAAAAGCAGCCGGAAATCACGATAGCGCAGCGGCGCGAACAGATTCGCCAGGAAACGCACTGGATGCCGGTGTGACTTATCAGGCTCCTGGTGCCTGGATTCAGACGAGCTATCTGGTATAGGTCCTGTGGATGTTTCATCCACAGGCGCCGTTTCAGTGGGCAGGGACATAGAAAACACCTCCGTGCCGGATATGTGGATGATTGGGAATTGAGATGCAGGACAGTGGGTAAGGCTTGTTTTGCCTATCCTCAGCCAGCCTCAGCAGGTGAAAGGCAGGCAGTTCCTGCGCTCCCCTCTCCTTGTGGGAGAGGGGCTGGGGGTGAGGTCGTCAGCTTCATTCGACGAAGATGTCGAAGACGGCAAAGGTTTCGGTGTCTACGAACGCCGTCAGTTGCGCGGCGCTGCTGACATCCCGCATGTGGAAGTGATAGGCCGGGCGCCCGGCATACTCCGCCAGCGTCTCCGGTTCGAGGACGCTACGCGGGTGCTCCGCCAGGAAACGCTTCGCAACGGGATGGGCGGCGCCAAGCGTGGAGATCGAACTGAAGCCGATACCACAATCCGGGCAGCGATAGAGGAAATAACGGACATCGGGATAGGTAGCCTCTGGAACGTCTTCCGGGCGCAGCACTTCTAACCGCACGCGATGCCGTGCGCAAACAGGGCAGATCGTGCGATAGCCATTGGCGACAGCGTTCGTATAGAAAGCGGCGTTGCGCAGCAAAAATTTCTTGTGGGCTGGCAGAAAAGCCCGTGGCTGCTGGCCGGGATAGTAATCAGTGGTCCGCACGCTATCTGCCCTGTAGCGCATCCAACATTCCGGGCAGCGCATACGCATCGTCACGCGGCCATCCGGCTCTGGCTCGAAGCGACCTTGCAGATGATGGTTGCCGCAGAAGTTGCACCAGAGCCGCGTCTCACGCCAGCCACTATCCGCCTCACTATCCAGCAGCAGACCGAAATCTTCAGCCTCGGCGCGCAGTTCGTTGCTGAGGAGCCGGCGAAACTGGTTGCGGGCGCGATGCAGCCGCACCTCCAGCGCATTGCTGCTCAGCCCCAACCGTGCCGCCGCCTCACGCTGTGGCAGATCGCTGAGGTAGCAGAGCGTCAGCGCCTCGCGCGTGGCGGGCGGCAGCAGCGCCAGCGCGCGGTCCAGCAGCGTCAGCAAATCCTGGCGGCTGAGCAGTTCGGCGGGATCACTCTCCTCAGCGCCGGCAAACTCCAGCGGAAGGGCCTCATCTACGTCGATATCCAGCGCTGGTAGCAGATTAGCAAACGGCATCTCATGGCGCGCATTCTGGGCATCGCTGCGCAGGCGGCGACGCACGATATTGCGGCAGATACCATCGAGCCAGGCGTCGAAGCGGTCGGGCGCGCTCAGGCGTTCCAGGCTGCGCCACGCCTGCACCAGCGTCTCCTGGGCAGCGTCTTCCGCCGCATCATACGCCAGCCCTTGCAGACGAGCGATTCGCTGAAGACGTGGCCGCGCCGCTGCCAGCAGTCGTTCGAGTTCGGCATTCAAGGTTATGTGTGTTGTATGGGATGTATGGCTATCGCGCAAGGCGAACAGGGTGGTATCGTGTGTATCGAGTGCCTCAAACATTGGCTTTCTCTCCTTTCATACCACCCTGTCGCGCCATGTCCCCAAAACCTTACATCATTTTTTCGCACATGGTGATGAGATCTTCTCACTGCTCATAAATGCTATCATCAGGGTCAATATTGTCCTATTTTAAGAATATACTTAGTGTTGGAAAGTGCGTTCTACATGTTCTGAGAACAGCGAGGAGTATGCGGAAGCATGAGTATGCAGCCAAGACTCGTAGGACAGACCAAATCAGCGGGTTTTCAAGTCGGGGTTCGCCGAACGTTCCCCGTTTCATTAGATGATGCCTGGCGTTTTCTCACCTCTGAGCGGGGCGTAGATATCTGGCTCGGCGAACCATTGTCATTGCGATTTGTCGTAGGGGAAACCTTTACGACAACCGATGGAACAACCGGCACAATTCGCGTAGTGAATCCTCGTGTAAATATCCGCCTGACCTGGCAGCCGCCAGAGTGGCAACAGCCCTCAACGATCCAGGTGCGCACTATTGCCAACGGGGAACAGACGACGATCAGTTTTCATCAAGAACAGTTGGCGGGCGCCAGAGAACGCGCACACATGCAGCAGCATTGGCAGCGCGTTCTCGAAACCTTCCAGACGCTTTTTGCAGAGCGTGCGCCAGTTGAATGAGACGGCAGGATTTCGCCTGCCGTTGAACCAGCGCACAGTACCGAATAGTGAGGAAAGGGCGTATCTCATGAGCGACAACCCCTCGAACAGGTCGAACAGTTCCGTCGAAACCGGTTATCTTGATGTCGCGGGCGGGCGATTGTATTACGAGGTCACGGGCGCCGGGTATCCACTGCTGCTGGTGCATGCCGACGTGTCCGACCATAGCATGTGGGACGAGCAGGTCAACGCTTTTGCAGAGCAATATCGCGTCGTGCGCTTCGATAAGCGCGGCTTCGGCAAGACGACCTCGGAGGATGGTCCGTTTTCATACCGGCAGGATATGGCGGCATTGCTCGCACACCTGGGCATCGAGAAGGCTGCCATCCTGGGCCTCTCCAACGGCGGGACGCAGGTGGTTGACTTCACGCTTGAGCATCCCGAACTGGTAGATGCGCTGATTGTCGTTGCCGGCGCCGCCAGTGGAGATGAGCAATCGTTCAGCAATCCAACTGAGACTGAGACGGCCTTGTTCAGCCAGTATGAGACGCTGGAGGAGCAGAAGGATTATGAGGGGCTGGTCAAACTTGGCGTACATGTCTGGTGCGATGGACCCAACCAGCCGGAGGGACGCGCCGCCGCCTCGGTGCGCGAGCGCATAGCGGAGACGCTCCGCAACAACTACCGGCTGCACCAGGAGAAGCTGGAGCCGCAACCATTGGAGCCACCTGCCGCCGGGCGACTGAGCGAGATTCATGTGCCCACGCTGGTGATCGTCGGCGACTTCGATGAATCTGGCACGGTGGCAGCGGCGAATACACTGGCGAAGGGCATCCCTGGCGCGCAGCACGCCGTCTTTCAGGGCGTGGCGCATATGGTGAACATGGAGCAGCCGGAACGCTTCAACACGCTCGTGCTGGACTTCCTGGCGCAAGCGTTGCCGCAATAAATTTGGAGGGCATGACACACACGTATGAGCAACAACACGAGCAAAGCGCAACTCCTCGATGACCTTCACAAAGAAGAGGCGTACTATGAGGCGCTATTGCAAGACATACAGGACACTGGCGAGGAGCATCTGACCCAGCCGGGCGTCGCCGGTGAGTGGTCCATCAAAGATATCGTTGCCCACCTGACGGGCTGGCGGCGGCGCAGCGTGGCACGATTCCAGGCGGCGCTACGCCACGAACCGCAGCCTGCGCCACCCTGGCCAGCGAACCTGCAAGAGGATGATGAGATCAATGCCTGGATCTACGCCGCCAACCGCGACCGCTCCGTCTCCGAGGTGTTGAGCGATTCACGCGCGGTCTTTGAGCAACTGGTGGAGACGCTTGGCGCATTTTCCGAAGCTGACCTGAATGATCCGGCGCGCTTCCCCTGGCTGGAAGAGGGAGATTTCCCGCTGACCGGCGCCATCTTCTTCGCGCACTTTCACGAGGAGCATGAGCCGGATATGCGTGCGTGGCTGGAAAAGGTCAGACAGTAGAAAGGCTAAGACCCACGCTCAAGTGTTCAGCCGTTGATTTCTAAGGCGGCGTCGAGGGCGTGGCGCATCTCCCAGGCCAGCTCATCGGTCTGTTCGGGGCCAAGCGACATCAGTTGCACCTCCAACTCCGCGATGGGCCGAAGCTGGCCGAGCGCCCGCGCGAAACCAGGAAAGCCGCGCACCGGCGTCGTTGCCAGCAACGTCTGGATGGTCGCCCAATACACCGTGCAGCAGCCGCGCTGATCGCCGCTGTTGTAGCGCGGCGCGCCGACGCGAATCGCCGCGTGGATGGCCTCGTGGATATCTGCGAGGCTGCTGATGGGCGGCAGATCGGGGATATCCAGCAGCGTCGCCACGCGCACCTGCAATTCAGCGACGCGATTATCCGCCAGCATGTCTATCAATAGCCGAATGTTGAGATTGCTCACCAGCCACGCGACCTGCTGCCAGCCTTTGAGCGTCTCCTGGTCGCTGCCGAGCATCGTGTGCATCGTCAACAACAGCGTCGAATAGCTGGCCTCGGCCACCTCGATGCGCGTGTTTCCTGGCGCCTGCGTCACACGGCTGCTGATCTGCGCTGCCAATGCCTTCACCGCGTTCAAACGGATGGCGCCCGCCTGCCGGTTGACATTGACAGAACCCGTTTGCGGTGTTGTCCGTAACTCCATCCAGCCCACCCCTCTGTTCCACGGCCCAACCAGAAGCTGATGATCTGCACCTGAAAAAATAACGGATAGACAAAGGGCGATCTTCCTGAGAAGATCGCCCTGACTGGTCGGGGCGAGAGGATTTGAACCTCCGACCCCCACAACCCCATTGTGGTGCGCTACCAGGCTGCGCTACGCCCCGACGCATCCTCACGATACCATACGTTAGCCTGTACCGTCAAGCGCCGATGTTTCAGCGACTGCGCCAGTGAAAATCATCTGCTATCCCCTGATATTACGTGGTATAATCGCTGCGCGGTGCCTTTGGCGTGCTGCAAGTGATTGACCAAATACGAAAGGCGATTGAAAGGACTAGCTGGATGAAGTTGGCGGAAGCCCTCATATTACGTGGAGACATTCAGAAACGTCTAGCACAACTTCAGGACCGTCTCAAGCGAAGCGCCTGGGTTCAGGAAGGCGAACAGCCACATGAGGACCCGGCAAAGCTGCGTGGGCAGGTCGCGTCACTCATCAAACAGTTGCAAGAACTGATCTATCAGATCAATCAGGCGAATATGACCACGCGGCTCGCATCAGGCATGACGTTGACGGAAGCATTGGCGCTACGCGATGCGCTCACATTGCATCAAAATGTCCTGCGGTCTGTCGCTGATGCTGCTTCAGAACGGGTGGACCGTATTGGGCGCGCGGAAATCAGGCGCATCCCGACTATTGATGTGCCACAATTACGGGACGAGATTGACCAGCTTGCCAAAGAGCGTAGGGAAATAGATACCGCAATTCAGGCCGCCAATTGGGCGACGGATTTATCGGAATAGTCAGCAGAGTGAGCCGGTAGCTGGTAGGATTGTAGCGAACACAGGCGGCAACTGCCGAAGTTGCACAGGTTGTCTCTGGGGCGAGGCAAGCAGGAGCATACCCTGTCAATGTTCTGCCTGGCATTGTTACTCCCGCACTTCGTACCCTACACATTGCACTACCGTGTGTTGGACAATTGCTATCAGTGAGGGTGGGTAAGGGGCACTCACTCTGCTTCATCTAATATCTGCTCCACCTAATAAACGAATGTCGAATGGTCGGCGTCTATGATAGCTCCGCGCCCATTGACACCGAAGTAGTCGCGCAGTCCGGTGAGGAAATCGGATAGCATGGCATTGGCGACCGCCTCGCCAACCTCTCCGAGTATCTCTGAGAGCAGCAGCGCATGGGTGGTCTCGTGTGAGATGAGGCCGGCGCGCGATTGCCGCCAGATGAAATGCCGCGTGATGACGGTATGGCCGTCGGTATAGGCAACCTCACCCGCTGGAACGGGAATCGCCTCCGGCGCGTCCAGCGCAAAGAAGGTATCGCCTTCGGTCGTCAGCCGCAGCTCAACCGGCCCGGCTAGCTGGCCGAGATCGAACGCGCCCGCAGGGACGAAGTGACGCAGCGACAGCGCATTGTACCAGTCCACCAGCGGATTGATGGTGAATGGTTCGCCGCCTTTGAGCGCGCGACGCAGCAGCGCTTCGGCGGATGAGGGGAACTCTTTGCCGGAGATGCCCTGTGCCTTGAAACGTTCGCGCCAGGGTGCAATGCGCGGATGTGACTGCGCGTTGCCATACGGCGCGGCGGCTGTGGCAGCCGCCGCCCATGCCTCACGCCAGGCGGCCTCTATCTGCGGGCGCGGCGTGGCGTTGTCCAGCCCTTCCGCGCTGGCAATGGCGATCCGTATGCCAGGGAAACGCGCAAATATTTCTGGATGCGCTATGAACTCCATGAGGGTCCTTCTATCAGCCCACCACTGACTTGCGGCGGCAACTGGTCATGAATGCGCCCTGGCGGGTATAGAGTGAGATGGCGCGCCCTGTGCAGGATTCGCACGCCTCGATGACGATAGCGCCGATATGCGTCCCTTCGAGCCGCGTTTGCAACATATGGGTATCGCAGAAGTGCTGGTTACAGCTAAAACACTCGTTGACGCCATTGTTCTTGCAGCCCTCGACACTGCACCGATACATGCTAAATCCATAGCGCCCCACCCCAGCATCTTCTGCGTCTGCCATGCGTCCCCATACCTTTTATTTATGTTGTGATTGTTCTGTTTGCCGTGAAGCTGCGCCTGCCTGCAACCGGGCACTCCCATTGCCTCAGCCTTTGCTTTGCATTGTGGAGAAGAAAACGCACTGTTGTCAATGCCCAAATACACACAAGAACACGAGTGGGCAAAAACTGGCGTATAACGAAACGATATGATATTGCTCGATCAGGGGATTCAAACATTAGGAGACCTGGCGTGGACAGCGCAGAGATAGCGAAGCGGCGCTTAATCAACCAGCGTATCATCGGTGAACGATGCGATCAGCCGGAGGAAGTGGTCAGGTGGATGGGGGCGATGCAGGCGCAGGATTATCAGCAGGCCGTCTGGGCAGTTGGGCTGCGCACACGCGCCGCTGGGCTGGCGGAGGTCGAGCAGGCCATTGCCGGGGGGAAGATTGTCCGCACCTGGCCGCAGCGCGGCACGCTGCATTTCGTCGCGGCGGAAGATGCGAAGTGGATGTTAGACGTATCGGCGCAGCGCCGTCTGGCGGCGGACGCCACCCGGCGGCGGCAGTTGGAACTCGATGACCAGACGGTAGGCCGCTGTGGCGAACTCTTTCAGGCGGCGCTAGCGAGTGGCAAACGGTTGACCCGTTCCGCCATGATGCAACTGTTGGAAGATGCGCAGATTTCCACTACCGGGCAGCGCGGCTATCATCTGCTGTGGTATCACGCGCAGGCAGGCCTCATCTGCCAGGGACCACTGGATGGGAAAGAGCAGACGTTTATGCTGCTGGATGAGTGGGTGCCCACATCGCGGCAGCTTTCACGTGAGGCATCACTGGCAGAACTGGCCGGGCGCTACTTTGCCAGCCACGGACCGGCCACGCTCGACGACTTCGCCGGTTGGGCCGGGCTGACCCTCACCGACGCGCGCATCGGCCTCGATGCGGTACAGTCCACACTCGTCGCGGAAAAGAGCGAGGGAAAAGCATACTGGCTTGCTGGCGATGCGCCCGATCATCAGATGCAGGAGGCAACAGATATCCATCTGCTGCCCGGCTTCGACGAATATCTGCTGGGATACAAGGACCGTAGCGACGTGCTGGCCGTGGAACATGCACCCAAAGTCGTTCCCGGCGGTAACGGCGTATTCTTCCCCATCATCGTTGTGAATGGTCAGGTGGTTGGCACCTGGAAGCGCAGTATCAAGAAGAACGCCGTCACCATTACGCTGACGCCATTTGCGCCGCTTGCCACTCCAGAAGATGTGCTTTCCGCAGCCGCCGGACGCTTCAGCGATTTTCTTGGTATGCCGCTCTCAGTGATATCGGTAGAGGGATGATAGAGCGAAATTCGCGGCAGTAAACTGCCGGCGCACAGAAAATGGACTGAAGCCCCACACCCGCCCGCAGATACTGTGGCTTCAGCCGGTCGTCACCGTACTCCGGCTTTTCAAAGCCGAGAGTGTCATGCTCACATTGCAATACAGCAAATGTTCACTTGCGTGAGAAGCCGCGATTGACCAGATAGATGCCAGCTAGCGCCACCAGCCCGCCGAGCAGTTGCCGCGAGGCCAGCGCCTCACCCAGCAGCGGCACCGCGAAGAGCGCCGTCAGCACCGGCTGGCCGAGCAGGGTCGCGGAGACGATGGCGGCGGGCAGATGCCCCAGCGCGTAATTGATCGCCAGCCAGCCGATCACCTGCGAGATGATGCCCAATTCCAGCAGCGAGAGATAGACATGCGGCGGAAATCCCCACAGCGTTTGATGCGTGGCGAGGTTGAAGAGCAGCAGCAAGAGCGCGCCGGTGAGGCCGGGAATCCAGAGCGAGGAGAGCGTATCCATCTTCGCGCGGATGCGTTGCATGGCAAGCAGATAGCCGGCATACGAAACGCCAGCCGTCAGCGCCAGCGCGTCGCCAACGCCTGGGCCGGACCGCGAGAAGGCATCGCCGCCAACGATGATGCCCATGCCAATGAGACCGAGCGCCAGACCAACCCAATACGGCAGCCGCAGCTTCTCGCGGAAGAGGAGCAGCGAGCCAAGCCCGACGATGATCGGCGCGTCATTGGCCAGCAGCGTAGCATTGGCCGCTGAGGTGCGAAAGAGCGAGGTGTTCCAGAGCGCCAGATCGAGCGCGAAGAAGATGCCGGAAGCCGCCGCCAGTAGCCAGACCCGACGGTCCGGCGACACCGCGCCACGCGAGACGCTGCGGCCAAAAGGAATCGCCAGCACCACCACCCCAATGCCAACACGATAGAATGCCGACACCGTGCCAGGGATGCCCGCCTGCCGGGTGAAGATGGCCGAGAGCGCGATGCAGACGATGCCCAGCGCCAGCGCCAGATAGACACGCACCCGCGACGTGGCGGCGCGCTGCGCAGGCGTGGTAGCCGCAGGCGTTGAACCGGCGGGTAGCGTGTGCGCACCGGAGACGCCGGAGATAGATTTCGACATGAGAAACACCTGATTATTGGGTTTATCCCAACTATTCTGTCTTTGTTTGCAATCGTTCGATGATCTGGTCAACTGACAGTACATCAGCGAACTGCGTCATGTTGGCAAGCGTCGTCTCCTGCACCTGCTGATGCGAGATCGGGCGGCCATTCAGCTTCAGCGCGCGGGCGGCAGTGCCATCGGCGGCGAAAAGAATGTGATAGTCGCGCTCGCTCGCCTGTCGTGTCGTCGTATCGCAGCACATCTGCGTCATATAGCCGCAGATCACCACGGTATCCGCCTGCGCCTGTCGCAGATACGATTCGAGCGGCGTCTGCGTGAAGGAGCCAGGAAAGTGCTTGACAATCTGCGGCTCCTCTGGGCGCACTTCCAGACCAGGATAGAGGTCCGCACCGAGGCTGCCAGGGACAAAAACGCCCTCCGTCGCGCCAAGCTCCTCGTGCCGCATATGCAGGATGGGCGTCTGTTGCGCACGCGCCGCCGCCAGCAGCGCATTGATGCGCGCCAGCGCAGGCTCACCCTCCGGCAGCACCCATTTGCCGTGTGGCGCGAAATATTCGTTCTGCACGTCAATCACAATGATGGCTGGTTTCATCGTTCGCCGCTCCTCTTGTTACATCATCCTCACCCCGCCCTTCGGGCACCCCTCTCCTCGCAAGGAGAGGGGCTGGGGGTGAGGATTTCCATACATGATTAGCTTTCCAGATTGCCGCTTCCCGCTGCAACGGAGACCCGCGCAGCGCGAGCGGCAGCGTAGCGTCGCCACCAGAGACCGATGGTACCATTGGTCGCCATCGTACCCAGCAACACCAGCGCCAGCCCGGCCAGGCTATTCCAGGTGATGACCTCTTTGTTGAAGAGAGCGCCCCAGAAGAGCGCGGTACAGGGCAAGAGATACGTCACGATGGAAGTGCGAGTTGCGCCGACATGGCGAATCAGCCAGAAGTAGAGCAGGTAGGCCACGGCGGTGCCCAGGATGCCAAGTTCCGCCATCGCAATCAGCGCGCGCAGCGTCGGCAGATGCGTTGGCGGCGCCCAGAGCAGCGCCACCGGAATGACGATGATGAGCGCGCTCGTCTGCATCGTCAGCGGGCCGACTAGCGGTGACGAACCGGCAAAGCGACGGCTCAGCAGCGCCCCCACGCCATACGACAGGGCGGCGATCAACACGGCAATCTCACCGATGAGTTGCGGCACGTTGTTGCCCGCAAAATGCAACGCAGCGGGACCGACCAGCACACCGACACCGAGAAAGCCCAGCAGAACACCCACGCCACGCTGCCAGGTGAGCGGCTCGCGGTCGCCACCCCACCAGTTCGCCAGCAATACGGTAAAGAGCGGCGTCGTCGCGTTCAGAATCGAAGCGACGCCACTGGCGATCTGCTGCTCACCGGCGGAGATCAGCAGGAACGGCAGAACGTTGTTGACAACGCCTACCAGGACACCCAGCTTCCAGTAGCGCCGCCAACCTGCGATGAGCTTCGGCTGCACGGCGACGATGACGCCCAGCGTGGCGACGGAGAACGCCAGCCGCCCCACCACGAGCGTAGCAGGCGACACATCTTTGACGCCAAGCGCGATAAATAAAAACGAGACGCCCCAGAACAGCGCCAGTGTAAACAACACCAGGTATTCACGAACACGCATTGCTTCTTGTACCCCATCTCCCCGTAAACCCCCACCCCTAACCCCTCCCCCGTGCGCGGGAGAGGGGAACTAGAGGCGCGGGTTGGCGTTCAAGCCACTCTTGCTACAATGCGTTTCACCCCGTTGTGGTTGCAGTTGTGGACGCTAAAAGTTGGTTTGGTTGATCTAGACTCTCTGTATGATCCGGCTGGTCTGGATAGTCAGGATTGATCCAGCGCAGGCCGCGTTCCCAGTTGCGAATCAGCACACGCCGGGCGGTTGGCGCATCGCGTTGCTCCAACGCCGCGATCAATTCAGCGTGGTCTGCAATGGAGGCGCTACGGTCGGCGCTGCCCCAGAAGGCGCGTTCGATACGCCGCACCTTATATTTCAGTTCAGCCAGCGTGTTGATGAGTTCCTGGTTGCCGCTCTGCTCGATGAAGGCGCCATGAATGGTTGTATCGGCGGTGAGCGCAGCGGCAGGGTCACAGGCTTTCAGGGCCGCCGCCAGATCATCGTTGGCGCGGCGCATCGTCGCCAGCGCCGCGTCGTCCATGCGCGTCAGCGCCAGGCCAATCGCCAGCTCTTCGAGTGTCGCAACTATCGGATAGACCTCACGCGCCTGCTTCAGCGAAACGGGACTGACCTGGGTGCGGCGGTTGGCGGTCGTCACGGCCAGTCCGTCGTCTTCCAGCCGCTGCAACGCCTCGCGGACGGGCGTGCGGCTCATCCCCAGCGCCTCCGCCAGCGCCTCATCGCGCAGTGGCTCGCCAGGGGCGAGCGTACCATCAAGAATCCAATCGCGCAGGCGATCATACGCCTCATCGCGCAGGCAGACGCGCGAAACAGCAATCGTTTCCGGCACTGGCATAACAGCACCTCCAAGTCATGTGAAATGAATACTGTATACAATATACGGAAACAAGACATGCAAATGCAAGGGATGCGTGAGACAAAAAAATCCGGCGCATCGCTCGTGCTGCGCCGGAGAGAAATAGCGATCATTACTACTTGGTGTAGCGCGTACCGGAAGCGCCGAGCGCCTCGCGGCCAATGCCAATGGCGCAGAAGACGCCGATGGATTCGGTGATGAGGAACATGGCGATCCAGAGCCACCAGAAGCCTAATTGCAGCGCATGTGAACCAGGGGCGAAGCAAATCCAGAAGACGACGAAGGCCGGCGCCACGATCAACGCCGCGCAGAGCAGATAGACCAGCAACCTGCCCAGCCCTTGCTGCGCGGGGCTGGCGAAGTTCTTGGGCGCGCGGTAGCCCTGGCCCGGACCGGCTTTAGGTATCTCGACGAAGACACGGTTATCGGTCTTCTGGCCGCTGGCTCCGCTGGGAGATGCTGGTGTATTGGTACTCATACTTACGCTCTTTTGCCTCGCTCTTTCTTCGTTGATTGCGCGGCGCCCATACAGCAGCGGACGCACGCCCGCACTCTTTATCAAGTGTAGAGGTTTCGCCAGCGCGCGTCAAGTTTGGGAGCCAATGGAAGCTAGCCGCTCTTGCGCTGTGGCTGGATGTGTTTGCGTTCGTATTCTTTCAAGGCATCGAGAATCCCTTGCCGAATACGATACATGCGAAAGAGCGCAGCACGCGCCCGGTCCAGCCTAGCAGAATCGTTCTGCGCCTGGAAGACATCTCGTTCGCGCTCCGAACATTCGGCGTTAATATCCTCTAGCGCATGCCGATACCCCTCGTACTCGTCAACTGTGGTGATAGGTGGCTGTGTTTCTTTCATAGGGGTCGTCTTTCTCCTCGCTTAGAGCGAAAGGACTATAATACCTTTAGGCTGGTTGCTGCGCGTCCGGGTAAAGACGTTCACTAAATGGCGCCGCTGCACGGGATCAGCATGTATGTCGAAGTAAGTCGCTGGAATCGGGCATTCGTTGTTGAAAAAGTCACGAATCTCGATTTCATCGAAGACATCTGTTAGGATCAAGATGTCCACATCATTTGGCGACTGCTTACTCGTCACGAAACTTCCGTCAATGTACACTATCATATCCGGCGCCAGCGTTTGCAATTTGATGAGCGCCGGGAGAGCGTCTTGTAACGCCTGATTCAATTCCTGGCGTTCAACCGTAATTGGAGGAAACATCGTCACGATTTCAGTAATAGTAGCCTGATACTCTCCTGGCGGAAGAGTGCCATTGGGCTGCAACGGAGGAATGGGCACAATACACACCTTTTCAATAAACGAAACCACGAAACTCCAATGCCTCAATCACTCTTGGATATATACCCACAAAGCGGCGAAAAGCGGAAAAATATCGCTAGCTATTAGGAGCGCATACCAAAGCACACATCTCGGTATGCGCGCGGAATAGTCCTTGCGTGGAGGTGCAGGTATCACAACATGTGGCAATACCATTTGACAAGAGTCGCACGAGCCGGTAGCATGTAGGGGACTGAGGTTGCCATTCAGGCAGCTATCGGCCAAACAACTATTGTCGGGACGAGTAGCGCAAGGGCTGGCATGGGAGGACGCCAGTTGACGAGGTGGAGGCCGTTCGGATCATCAGCGGGGAGCCTCCAGGGTGCAAGCCATCACCCTCCTCAAAGGTCGTGGGCAAATCCGGCGGGCGACTGCCGGGACAGGACACGGCCAGTGGCGCAATACAGAAAGGAATATGCCGTAGATGTGCGGCATAGTGGGCTATGTTGGCCCCAAAAACGCAACCCCCATTCTGATCGAGGGACTGGCGCGCCTGGAGTATCGTGGCTATGACTCCGCTGGCATCGCCGTCATTTCCAGCGACGGCGCGCTGGAAGTCCGCAAAGCCGCCGGCAAGCTGCAAAATCTGCGTTCGACGGTCGCCACCGCCGAGCCGGAGGGTTACGCTGGCATCGGGCATACCCGCTGGGCAACCCACGGGCGCCCCAACGATACCAACGCGCACCCACACGCTGATTGCAGCGGCAACATCACGGTGGTGCATAACGGCATCATCGAGAACTACGCCGAGCTACGCGCCGAACTGCTGGCGAAAGGGCACACCTTCCGCTCGGAGACCGATACCGAAGTGCTGTCGCATCTCATCGAAGATGCGCTTGCCAGCGGCGCCAGCGGGCTGGCCGAGGCGGTGCGCCAGGCGCTCCGCCGTGTCACCGGCTCCTATTCGATTGCCGTCATCAGCCGCGACTTCCCGGACCGGCTGGTCGGCGCGCGACTGACCGGACCGCTGATCGTCGGCCTGGGCGATGGTGAGAACTTCCTGGCGTCGGATATCCCTGCCATCCTGCGCCACACCCGCGAGATCATCATTCTCGAAGAGGGTGAGATCGTCGAGGTCACCCGCTCGTCGTTCGCCATCACCGATATTGACGGCAACAGCATCGAGCATACGCCGCATCATGTCGAATGGGATATCGAAGCGGCGGAGAAGGGCGGTTTTCCGCACTACTTCGTCAAAGAGATTCACGAGCAGCCACACGCCGTCACCCGCGCGCTGCTGGGGCGTGTGCAGCAGACGGCAGACGGCCCATCCGTGCGGCTGGCGGAACTGGACCGGCTGGCAGCGAGTGGCGCGCTCAATCAGGTGCGCCGCATCGTCATTCTCGGCTGTGGCACGTCTATCCACGCCGGTATCCTGGGCAAATACGCCATCGAACGCTGGTCGCGCCTGCCGGTGGAGGTGTGCATCGCCTCCGAATATCGCTATGCCGACCCTATCGTCGGGCCGGAGACGCTCTGCCTGGCGCTTACGCAGTCCGGCGAGACGACCGATACGCTGGCGGCGACGCGCCTGGCCCGCGAGCATGGCGCGCCGGTGATTGCGCTGACGAATGTGGTAGGCAGCGCAATTACCCGGCTGGCGGGCGCCGTTCTGTATTTGCAGGCGGGGCCGGAGATCAGCGTCACGGCGACCAAAACCTATGTCACGATGGTAACGGCGCTGTACTTACTTGGCCTCTGGCTTGGCGAACGGCAACTGACGCTCGCGCCCGAAGAGCAGCAACGCATGCTGACGGCGCTCCAGGCGCTGCCAGAGCAGATGCAGCGCGTGTTGGAGTCACCAGCCACCGATGAGGCGTCGCTTCGCGAGCTGACGGCGTACCTCGCCGGACGGGAGAGCTGCATGTTCATCGGGCGCGGCGCGGGCTATCCGCTGGCGATGGAGGGTGCGCTCAAGCTCAAAGAAATCTCGTATATCCATGCCGAGGCGTATCCCGCTGGCGAGTTGAAGCACGGCCCCATCGCACTGCTCGATCCAAATGTGCCGCTCCTGGCGATGGCGCTGAACAGCCACACCTACGACAAGCTCATCAGCAATGTCGAGGAGGTGCGGGCGCGCGACGCGCAGATCATCGCCATTGCCAGCGAGGGCAACAGCGACATCGCGCAGCACGCCGATTATGTGCTGACGGTGCCTGATGCGCCGGAACCCATCGCGCCGCTGCTGGGCATCATTCCCTTGCAGGTGTTGGCCTATCATGTGGCGCTGGCGCGCGACTGTAACATAGACCAGCCGCGCAACCTGGCGAAGTCAGTCACCGTCGAATAGCCTATCTCTATTCGCTCGCTTTGGTGTCCAGTGACACATAGTGTTGCCGCTGGACACCAATGTTGTTTCCGTTGTTGTTCACCCAACTCTGCTGTTTTTGCCGCCTCCCTTGACGACAGGCAATGGCGCCGCATATACTGCCACCATATCATAGTGCTTCGTCGCGGGGGACCAGTAGAGCAGGCGCAGACCGCAGCGAGCCAGGGAGAGTGTAAGCCTGGCGTCGGGCGCCATCTCGAAGCCACCCCCAGGTTTGGCGCGTGGAGTTCCGCCAAACCGCGACGCGGGACCAACACTGCATAGGTGTGTTCATCTATCAGCCAGTAGTCACCGCCGGTTGCCCTCCGTTATCATGGGGCGGGACATCGAATGTTTGTGGTGCGCCATCTAGTGTGATAGATTGCGCCGCGCGTTCCGTGTCCGCTAAGTGGGTACGCCAGCATGTTGTCTGCTCGATGTCTTTGTGCTGGCTGCCAAGCCAGGTGGTACCACGGGCTGTTCAGGCCCGCCCGAGCATATGCGCTTGCGGCGGGCCATTTGTTTGCGCTGTATCTACTACTGCCCCATTTCCCCCCTCTGCGAAGCGATAGCATATGCTCTCCCATCTGAACATTGGTGTATCTATGCTGCCGGAAAGCCAAACGGCGTCTGCGCGGTGACGATGTGGACTCCATAGCCACTCAACCAGAAAGGGAGAGCATTGTCATGAGTAAGACAAAATCCATGACACAACAATCACATCCGCATGTTTGGTCGTCCGCGCGCATCGCTGAGACGTATCTAGCGTTCTTCGAGCAGCACGGCCACCTGCGCCTGGCGGGGCATCCGCTGGCGGCGCCGGAGAACAGCACCTCATTTATCATCGCCGGGATGCAGCCGCTGATGCCGTATCTGCGTGGCAGCGAGCCGCCACCCGCGCCCCGGCTGGCGGCACTGCAACGCTGCCTGCGCACCGATGATGTGGAGATGGTAGGCAGCAACGACCGCAAGATGTCGGCGTTTCAGATGCTCGGCAACTGGTCCATCGGCGACTATGGCCGGCGCGAAGCGGTTGAGCTAGCGGTCGAACTGTTGAGTATCTTCGGCATTGATTGGCAACGCCTCTGGATCACCACTTTCGGCGGCGATCCGTCTCTCAACCTGCCGCCAGATGAGGATATCGTCGCGGAATGGCTGCGCGCTGGCATCCCCGGCGAGCGTATCGTGCCGCTCGGCGCGGAAGACAACTTCTGGACTACTGGCGGCCCCGGTCCCTGTGGACGCGACACCGAACTCTTCATTGATCGCGGTGAGGCGTTCGGCTGTGGCAGGCAAGAGTGCCGTCCGGGTTGCGACTGCAACCGCTTCCTGGAGTTCTGGAATCTCGTCTTCATTGAATTCGAGCAGCATCCAGACGGCAGCATTACGCCGCTGCCCCTGCGCAGCGTGGACACCGGCATGGGGTTGGAACGCATGGCGCTGCTCTTACAGGGTGCGCCTTCAGCCTTCCATATTGACCTCTTCCTGCCAGCGCAGCAACGGCTACACTCGTTGCTGCCCAACGAACACGATAGTCATGATGGACATGGACACGATGGACAGCCCAGCGCGATGCTGCCAGCGCAGCGCGAACAGTCGCAACGCATGATCGTGGACCATATGCGTGCGGCGCTCTTCGTGGGCGCGGAGGGTACAGAGCCGGGGCGCGACGGGCGCGGCTCTGTGTTGCGGCGGCTGATCCGCCGCGCAGCGACACGTGGGCGGCTGCTCGGCATCACTCGCCCATTCCTGAGCGAATTGCTCATGCCGCTGGCGCAGGCGCACGGCGCGCTGCTCAGCGAGGAGGAGCAACAGCGGGTTCCGCTGCTCGAAGAGATGGTACGGCAGGAAGAGCAACGCTTTCAGCGCACGCTGACGGCTGGGCTGCGCATGCTGGATAGCATAACGCCCGGTGAACGCGGCGTGGTGCCGGGTGAACTGCTCTTTCAGTTGCACGCGGAGCGTGGCTTTCCGGCGGACCTGGCGGCGGAGATACTGGCGCAACGCGGCCTACAGGTCGAGTGGCCGAGCTTCGAGCGCGCGACCCAGGCGCACCGCGAGGTGAGTAGATCGCGGTAGGAGAACTGGCGGATGAATCCGCGTCGAGAGGCTACATCCTCACCACCAGCCCCTCTCCTCATGAGGAGAGGGGAGTCCGGAGCCATCAGGCAGGAATCCCAACCGCCTGATGGCGCTTGACCGCTTCGATGATGGCGCTGTGTTCGCCAAAGCCGCCGTCGCGTTCCATCGAATGTACCAGTTCGCCGTCAATTGTCACCTCGAATGTGCCCTCGTGCCAGGGAATCAATTCGATTTCGGATAGTTCATCACGGAACTGCTTCATCAGCGCCTCGGTGAGCGCAAGCGTCTGCGGCTCGTAGCCGCACTCGGAGCAATACGCAATCGTCACTTTGATCGGTCGTTTAGCCATAGCCTTCTCTTTCCTCTCATTGGGTGGCGCGCAGAGCAGATACGTCAACGTCCGGCCACCAAACAGCCGTCAGCCACTCCATCGTCAAGCGTGAACCGACGCGACAATGGCCTGCAACGCGCGCACGACATCCAGGTTATCCTCAGCCTTCGTTTGCTCGCGCTGCGCTGCCAACGCTGCCGTGAGCGGCGTGCGCACCTCTTCGGGAAGCTGGCTGATGGGAGTATCTGGCGACCCAAACTCCGGGTGCGCCGCATAAAGTTCCTGCCGCAGTTTGGCGCGCCGCTCGGTAACGCTATCCGGTCGTTCGATGAAGCGCCCAAGCTCGTTGAAGTGCTGATCGAAGAAAACGAAGACGGGAATGGAGCGGAACTGCCCGTCCTTCAAATACTGATCCATCAGATCGAGGTTCTGATCGCGCAGGAAGATACTCAGGTTCAGCTTGCCACTCGCCCCGGCGAGACGGCCAAGAATGGGCAGATTGTCAATCACATCACCACACCAATCCTCCGCCAGCACCAGCACATTCAGCGGCTGCGGCAACTGCTCGAAGACCGCTATGTCCGCCGGGTCCACCTGAAACTGGCGTTCGTTCTCTGCAAAGCGTTCCTGGTTGCGGGTCATCTGTGTCTTGAAAGCATCGTAGCTCATGCCTTGCGCAAAACGTTCCGGGGTCACTGCCATCGTCTTGTCCCTCATATCCCTCTACACAGCAACTAGGTCATATATGGTGTCTCTGGCGTCTATCGCGATACCACATCGCCTTAACGTCAGACGCCATACATGACTGCACAAAAGATAGTAACTATCTGAAATAGTATCGCGCAGGTGGTGTTTGCGCAAGATGCGCTGCTGTTCGGCATGCAGGTTGCGGGGTCCGGCGGGTAGATGGAATGTGTGATGAAGAGAGAGTGAAAGGAGACCTTGTATGCCAGCGAAAACCACGTGGGAGCCGCACGAACAGCATGGCAAATTGAGTACCCATGAGCAGGACAAACTGCCGGATAGCGCCTTTGCCTTCCCCAAGCAGCGCAAAGAGCCGTTGACCGATGCCTCGCACGTCAAGAATGCGCTCGCCCGTTTCGATCAGGTGGAGGGCGTCAGCGATGAGGATCGTGACCTTGCCTTCGCCAATATCCGCAAGGCCGCCGCGCACTTTGGCATCGAGATCGAGGAGAGCCGTTGGCAGGACTTGGGGAAGCGCCCACATACGCATAATCCCAGCCATGAGGAGAGTGGCCGCCACGAACACCACGCATGACACCACGCAGAACACCAGGCACGACCGCTCTAAGGCGAAGAATACTCGCCCGGCGCGCAGGCATGCTCACGAGCAGCGCGCGCCGGGTCGCCGCATCACATCGGGCGACCTGGGCATACAACTTTCCCGGAGAACTGAGGCGGAGTACTTCAAGTGGTTTCTCGCCTGCCTGTTGTTTGGCAAACCCATTCAGCAGAAAGTTGCCGCCCGCGCCTATTTCACCTGCATCGCGGCGGGCCTGATGTCTCCATCCGCGATTACCGCAGCCGGCTGGGATAAGATTGTGGCCGTGCTGGATAGCGCGCAATATGTGCGCTATGACTTCTCCACGGCTACCAAGCTGCTGGACATCAGCCGGGAACTCAGCGAAACCTACGGCTCGTTGACGCGCCTCTTCGCGCAATCGCGGGATGCCGCCGATCTTTCCGCCCGCCTGCAAGCCTTCAAGGGCATCGGCCCCGTGACGGCGCGCATCTTCCTGGCGGACCTCGCCCCCATTCTCTTTGGCAAGTGACTGGGCTTCTAAGAGACGCACCCTCAATCTTCATATTGCCGTGGCAGCCGGCTTCCCGCAGCTTCCAGCGCTTGCGCCTGCTCTTCCGTCTCTGTCGCCTCTGCAAAGCGCCCCAGCGCCCGCAACGCCTGCGCCTTGTGACGCCAGGCGAAGGCTTGCGAGTCGTCGAGTTGGAGCGCGTGATCGAAGGCGGTCAGCGCCTCCTCATAGCGTTGCATCGCCAGATAGATCTCGCCCTGGCTGTGCCAGAAGATTGCTTTCTCCGGCGCTATCGCTAACGCTTGCTCGATGCAGGTGAGCGCCTCATCGTAGCGTGCTAGCGCCAAACAGGTGTACGCTTTGCCGTTCCAGGCGCGGTCGAACTTCGGGTCGAGGGTCAGCGCCTGCTCATGACATTGCAGCGCCTCGTCATATCGCTGTAACTCATACAATACCCAGCCCTTGTTGACCCAGGCGGGAGGCAGTCGCGGTGCAATGTTGAGCGCCTGCTCACCGGCAGCCAGCGCTTCGTCATAGCGTTGCAGATCGCATAGCGTGCGGGTCTTGTTCGTCCAGGCAGGAAAATTTTTGGCATCAAGCGCGATAGCTTGGTCAAAATACTGGAGCGCTTCTCCTAGCTGATTGAGATGGTACAAGGCCCAACCTTTGTTGTTCCAGCATGACGCATCTTTAGGAGCGAGGGCGAGCGCCTGCTCATCGCAGACTAAAGCATCTTCGTAACGCATCAGCCTGGATAATGCCATCCCTTTGTCGCTCCAGGCGCGTACATTCTGCGGGTCAAGAGCCAGTATCTGATCATAGCACTGGATCGCCTCATCAAAACGTTGTAGTTGAAACAGCGCGTCGCCTCTAAAAAACAAGGCGATACCATCGCTAGGAAAAAACGTCAGCGCCGTCTGTGTGAGCGCCAGCACCTGTTCGTATGCCTGCTTACTGGCGTCGTATTGCTTCGTTCTCTTGTAAGCATATCCCAGAAGGCCCCACACCTGGAAATCATCAGGCATCTTCTCGGCAATTGGCTCCAGGTAGGTGAGCGCTTCGGCAGATTTGCCCTGCCAGATGAGTTCTCTAGGATTAGCGAGGATAGCATCAATGCCAGTTCGTCTTGGTTGCAATTGAGGGTTTGGAATGGTTGGCGGCAGTGGCGGCGCCTCTGTCTCTTTGGGCTTCCTTCGGAACAAATGTGACGCCATTGGTTGCTCTTTTCTGATGATTCAATAGGTAGATTTTGTTTTAGGATTTCTGTATCTCGATTTTAACGTTGTAGCCGTACTCTTGGAACATTTGTATTAAATTGGCTCCATCAATTAAAGTTAGAGGCTTATCTTTCGCAAACTCGCGTGCTTCATTGCCATAATGGCTGGTAGTAACAAGGATGCCCTTTACCGCCCCCTCGTCACCCATTATGCCGAAGAGTTCACGGACTGCTGATACTGGTACAACATTGTTGTAGCGTTTGGCCTGAATCACGAATTTGCCACCACGTATAGGATCAGGGTCAAATGCAATTGCATCCACGCCACGGTCACGGCTCGCCTGGGTTACACGCACTTCCGTGCCCTCTCCTCCAAATACCCGAGAGAATAGTTCACGGACCAAATGCTCAAAATCCTCCCAATCCATTGTAGCCAGATTGTCACTTGCATCAAGGCTTTCTAAAATGTTCCTTGATTCAACAAAGCGGCTATCTTCCCTATTTAAGTCCATAATGGGTTTTACCGGAGCTAGCTGGGCAAGTGGTCCTGCAACGAGGCCTTTCAGGCTCTTCACACATTCCTTTGCATCAACACGCTCCAAGTTAAGTGCCTGGAAAGTGGCGCGTGACGCTTGGACAGAAAGAATGCAGGAGGTATAATCGTTGCCAGTTTTGGGATCAATACCAGTCACCCATCCATTGAACACTACGGACTGTAAGGCTGGTGAATAGGACTCGCGGAAAATACGATGAATAGTTAGCAAGGCAATTTGATAGATCAGAGAGTCATACAATGCTTCTATATCTTTCTGTTTCAACTCAATTGGTTCACTTGTCTTTCTAGTTTTAATAAATCGGTATCCGCTTATCTTTGGCAATTCTTCTAGAGTTGGCAACTGCATATTGACAATGCCTATACCGCTCGCACCATCAAATGCCACATCGAAGTCTTTACCATAGTCCTCTGGCAAATCAAGTTGATCGAGAGTTCGCTGAAGAAACCATGTCATGACTTCCGCATCACCTTGTTCAAACCGTCGCTGGCGTTCGTCAACAGATGCGTTATATTCATCCCGAACACGCTCGTATGCCTGTCTTTTTTGCTCATAGGTCTGAAAAGCACTCTGTCTACGCGCCTCAAATTGAGCCATGAGCATTGTATACTGGCTACGAGCCTGGGCCTCTAATTCTTCCCGCTTGTGTTTTCTGCTAGAGAACAAGCCTTCGATTATAGGTTGAGGAGCCGGAACGTTTAAAGACAGAGCCACTTGTTGGTAGGTAGGAGGAACCTCGGAAAACTGGAATGGAGGATATTGCTGATTTTGTTTGAGCTGGTTCCATTGAAAACGATTTCCACTTTGTAGGTTTTGGGGGAGCAGTTGACGTAAAGTTGCAAGTCGAGCTTGCGCCTCACGAGAATTAGATTCAGTCTGAGCTTCCAGTGCTTGCAGATAATCTTGCTGCACCTGCCGCGACAGTTGTGCTTGCTGACGCGCGCGCTGCTGCGCTTCTCGCTGTGCCCAGATAGTCAGTTGTTGTCGGACCTTTGCCTCAACCTCAGTCTTCGTTGCACCTCGTATGACTCTTGTCTGGCCAAGATACGTATTAGAAATGACTTTGTGCCAGCGATATTTGGTTGGCATATGCCGGACCCTCATTGCATAACAGATGTGGTTCTTATCTCTACAGTAATTCAGCAGCGTCTATATTATACTTCAATCGCTCTACGATTGAAAGTTCGTTAGCGAACTTGCAAAAGAGGTCAATACGATTGCGTTAGACTGGATGGCAAGAGACGCGCTGGTCACGTATACTCAGGGATGGCGTTGTACGGATGGTTCACCTATTCTGTGATAGAGATGTATTGTTTGCTTTGCGATGAGAAGGGAAGACGGGAAATGGCCGATGCGGCAGACTCGACGGATGCGATTCTTCAGCAGCAGATCGCCTATTATCAGGCGCGGGCCGGTGAATATGACGAATGGTTTCTGCGCCAGGGACGCTATGACCACGGCCCCGCACTGAACGAGCAATGGTTCGCGGAGGTCGAAGAGGTAGTGCGGGCGCTGGAGGCATTCGGGCCGCGTGGCCGGGTGTTGGAGCTTGCCTGTGGTACGGGCCTCTGGACCGAGCGGCTGGCGCGCTATACCGATACGCTGACGGCGCTGGATAGCTCATCGGCGGTGCTGGCGCTGAACCGGGCGCGGGTCAATGATCCACGGGTGCGCTATATCGAGACGGACCTCTTCTCCTGGCAGCCGGATGGCGAGTATGACACGGTGTTCTTCAGCTTCTGGCTCTCGCATGTGCCGCCGGAACGCTTTGCGCCCTTCTGGGAGATGGTGCGCGCGAGCCTGACGCCGGATGGGCGTGTCTTCCTGATAGATTCGCTCTTTGAGCAGACATCAACGGCGCGCGATCACCAGTTGAACGGCCCCGAAGCAACGACTGTTACCCGCTCGCTCAACGACGGCCAGCAATATGAAATCGTCAAGGTCTTCTACACGCCGGAGACGCTCACTGCAAAACTGGCTCCGCTCGGCTGGCAGATGGACATGCACGCAACTGAACACTACTTTTTGTATGGCTCGGGTGAGCCGATGCGGTAATGAGTAAAGCTGGCAGGGCAGCCAGCGAATCAATTCGCGCCTAGATGGCTTTCAGCCGCGAAGTCCGCCTGCGCGGACTAGAGACAGGCAGCAATTGATGGAGGCGGAAGATATGCGCAACCGTGAACCTCTTGATGAGTTCGGTCGGGTTCTTATGGAGCATCTGCGTGATAAGGCAATTGGTTTTTACGATATCTTAGCTCAAGGTCAATGGAAAGCTCCTGCATTGCAGGAGTTACAGAGTGAACTGGGTCAATTAGATGAGCAACAGCGCACCATCATTCGCCGTTGTGTCATGCTTTCCGTAGACAATGCTCTCCATGACTTCTTATTTCGCATACAGGAAGATACGGATTGCTCTGACGAAGGGCGCATCCAGATCGTGGTAAATAGTGTAAATATAGCAACTCTGAGCGATGGATTGCATGGTGAACTTTTCGGTGAGAGCGGTTGGATGAGCAAATATAGCGCCTATGGTGAAGAACCTGAATTCAGGTGAAGATACAGTTTGTTAGCTCAGGTTTAGGAACATTTCGCGCTGGTGGTTGACGACGGGGCAGCAGAGCGTATCGAGTACCTCGCCCAGCAGGTCGCCAGGGGGCACGTTGATGGCGCGCACGGAGGTCTCCGGTGCGTTGGCGAGCAGGTGATAGAGCAGCGCCATGCCCTGCGCCAGCCGTTCCCCGCTGGTGGGAGCGCGCGAGCCAATGTCCATCAGCGCCACACCGCCACGCGCTGGCATGGACAGCAGATACGCCTGCATCGCGCCCTGCTGACGGAGCGCCAGGCCGGTGAGCCGCTGCCCACGCTGCCCAGTATTGCCCAGTGAGTCGGGTTCGCGCTGCCACGGCGGCGCAACCGTATGCGTCTGCTCAAAGGCTTCCAACGCCTCGTCAACCCAAATAGGGCTGATATCAGCCTGTAAGGTCGCAGATCGGGCCAGCTTTGCCGTATCGAGCGGGCCGGTGTAGACGAGTAACTGGCGCGTGGTGCGGAATCCTACACGCTCATAGAGGCGATAAGCGGCGGTGTTGGCTTCCAGCACTTCCAGATGCAGCGTGCGCAGGCCGCGCGCGCGCGCGCGCTCCACCAATGCCCGCATCAAATACTCTCCCACGCCGCGCCCGCGCCACTCCGGCGCAATGCCCATCCCCGCAACCCAGCCGCGCTCACCACGCACCGCCAGCAACGCCACTCCGCACATCTCTAGGTCCCCCCTCTCTCCGTGGGAGAGGGGGTCAGGGGGTGAGGTCAACACAAGGGAGTCGCGTAGTTCTACGTCGTTCGTCTCGATCATCGCAGCCAGCGATTCGACGGTCTGCACCATCGGCACGAGATAGCCCTCGAATCCGCGATTGAACGCCACCACAAGCTGTTCCGGCGCAAGCGTATCGGCGGGAATGAGCGCAAAGTTATCCATGTTCGTTGCCATCGCTCAGCCAGCCCTATCCAATCCTGTTCAATCCTATCCAATTCTATCGAGCAGATGGAGCGGCACAATATCGGTTGACCCGTCCTCGAAGCGCAGTATCGCGCCCGGCACCAGCAGACCCGCCTCGCTATAGTGGCGGCGCTGTGGCATCTGAATAATCTGCGCTGGCATGCCACGATGTGCGCCCGCCCAGGCCATCACACGCGCCCCAGGCTCCAACGTACTGCGCAGTGGGAGCGGCTGCGCTGATTGGCTGAGCGGCGGCGTGAAGATCACCTCCGGGCGAATCGCTTGCTGTATGGAGGTTTCGCCGCAGAGATAGACGGTGGTGTTGAGCCGCTGCGCCAGCACCTGCACCAGCAACGAACTCATCGGCGCCGCGCCTAACCCCTCGGTGACAACAATCGTCAGCGGTGGAGGTGGCACTGCGCCAAGCGGGAAGCCATCCAGCGCCGCGCTCAGGTCCATCCGTGAAAAGCCCTCAAACTCGCGCGCAGAGACGCTGCCAGTGATGATGCCCGCCGCGCCGCCAGCCACCGCGCGCTGGATCAGCATCAGCGGCAACTGCTGCGGAAAGAGGATGACGCCGCCGCGCGGAATCGGCACCATCGCCAGCGATTCGCCACGCGGCAACACCGTCAGCGTGCCCACCGCCGGGCCGCCGATGCCGACGATACCCTGAAGCACCGTCGCCGTGCCCTCGATGGTCACGCGCTGGTTCAGAGTAACATCCACTACGCGCCCGCTGAAGCCCGCGCGGATGGCGCTACGTATGCCATCGCTTTCCACTTCCGCGATAGGCTGATCTGCCTGCACCTGATCGCCAATGGCAACCCGTGTCTCCGCGCCCGGGGGAAGCGCTCGCTGCCGGCGAATCGTCGCCGCAGGAGCCAGCGGGCGCCCCAACGGGAAGTCCAGCGCGCGCGCATTGGTAGGGCCAGACGGTCGTAGCTGATTGGTTGAGCTGGTTTTGCTACTGGCGCTGCTGCTCATAGCGTGACTACGCCTCCAATCCTAATAGCGCGGATAACCCGAATGCCTGATACCACTGGCGCACCCGCTCCGCACGTTCCGCCGGATCGGCTGGCGGCATCAGTGGGCGACCACGCGCGTCCAGCAGCAGCCCTAGCGCGCCGCCCTCTACAGGTTCGCTTGCTCGCGCCTGCTGCCCCGGCCCCAGCCCCACATCAACCGAAGGCGCAGGATAGAGGCCGAGAATCGCCTGCTCTCCGGGCATCAGCGGTAGCCGCACCAGCACGCCGGGCGCGATATCTTCGCTATGCTTGCGTCCATCCGCGTATTCCAGGACGACGCGCACCGCCGCTTCCCCCGGCTCTGGCGAGCCGACCGTGGAGATCAGCGTGCCAAGCTGGAGCAGCACGGCATCACGTTCGGCCACTTCGGCGGTGGCGATGGCATCGAGGCTGGCTGCGCAACCGAGCATATTCGCCAGATGCGCCGTATCCAGCACCAGCGAGGTGATGCCGCGCGGCTGAAGCGCATCCATCAAGATCAGCGCCGCCAGCGCGGGATGCGGCACATGCGAGAGAACACCACCACTGCCCAGCACGACATCGAGCGGATGCAACCCGCCCAGGCGTGACCCTGGCGCGCGTAGCGCCATCTGAATAGCTTCGCGTGCCAGCGCATGCTCGAATTCCAGTTCGCGTGGAGAGGTGGGCAGCGCGCGCGGGCGCAGCATGCGCATTAGCACATACTCGCGCAGTTCATCTTCAGAGGCGATGAAGCTGAGCCACTGCATCACCTGCGGCGCGCCACGCGCACGCAAAATTGCCCCAGCGCCTGGTCCTACGCCAGCATTGGGGTGTCCGGCAGGGAGAAACTCGCCGCGCGCTGTGGCGCCGCTGAGCGCCGTGGAACTGGCGCCGACATCCACGCCGATCACATTGGTCTGGAAGTGTTGCGCCAAATAGCGCACCATGCCGCCGAGTGCCGTCATCGTTGCAGCGGGCGTCGTGTTCGAGAGCGCGCGCAGGTTCGCATATCCGGGCAGATGGCGCAGCACTGCGCCTTCGTAGAGCGCATTGACGGCGCGATTGAGCGGGTTGAGCGTCGAAGGCGACAGCGCCTCAACTATCTGAACGTCCTTGCTGCGCTCCCCAAGCCCCGCCGTGAAGGACGGCGCATCATCAGGGCTGCCGGTGAAGATGACGGGCAGTTGGCGGGGAGTATACGCCGTTTCCTCTGCGGATGGGGCGCTTAGCGTATCCAGCCATGCCTTGATGCGCTTGCCCGTCTCTTCGATGTTGGCCTGCGCACGCGCTGCGCCGAAGGGGGCGCCAATCACTAGCATCGCCTGCGGCGCGAAGGCGCGCACCTGCTCCAACGCTTGTTGCCATTCCAGCGAGCCGCCATCACTCTCAGGGTGCGTGTTTGGCAACGCCTCGATCTGCGTGAAGAGGCCACCGATGGAGCGATACATGAAGCCCGCCAGCGCCTCGCGTCCCGGCCCCGCCGCCAGCAGCTTCATCGGACCGCCGACGCTGGTGACAAGCGCCAGGCCATCCACGCCGCTGCCATCCGCCTGCTCCGGCGTAATCACCTGACCGTCGCGCAGCATCGTGCGCCCGGCGATCCGTTCGAGGATGGCGATGGCGTCTCGCGCGCCTATCGCCAGGTCGGCCAGCGGCGGGGTCAGCGTTGTGGCAGCCTGGGCGCGGCCAATCAGCCGGTACTGGTTTTCGATGACGCCCAGCAGCGCCACTTTCGTGAAGACCGAGCCGCAATCCACGATCAGCAACGAGCGCGTCGTGTACGACGCAGGTTGCTCAGCGTTTTCCATCTGGCGTGGCGATGTCTGCACGGCTTCGCCCACGAAGATTTCTCACTTTCCTTTTCTCAATGGCAGCGCAAGAGCCGGTGAACAGCAGGCTCCCGCTTATCGTCTGTTATTTGCGGCCAAAGAAACGTCGCCAGCCGCCACGCCGCTCTGGTTGGGGCTGCTGCGCCTGCGGATTGTCATAGCCATCATCATACCCATCATAGCCATCGAACGCGCCAAAGCCGTCGTTGCCGTCATAGTTCTCGTAATCCGGATAGCCGCCGTTCGCATAGCCGTCGGGCGACATCACGCCGGCAGCATGGCCATACTCACCCTGTTCGCCATATTCCCCGTATTCAGCGTACTCATCGTAGTTGCCTGCGCCCTCATAGCCGGGATAGGCATTGGTCGCATCGTCCCACGCCGCAGTGTTTGCGCCGGGCAGTGGTGGCTGTGGCGGGCGGCGCGGCGGTAATGGCTCCGGCACGTTGTTCATCAGCCAGGGCGGTAACTCGTTGCGGGGGATGTTGCCTCGCCCATTACCATTCCCGTTAGTGCCAGTGCCCTGGCTCCCCTGGCGCTGATTCGCGCCACGCGGCGCATGCCCATTGCCGTTGCCAGGAACTGGCGGTGGCTCCTGCACACGCGCGTGCCAGGTATCCATCGGCCACTCCGCGCTGGCGCTGGCGTCCGCCGCCTGACCCGCGCTGAGGCCACCGCTTCCTGGGGGCGCAGGCGCGGCTGGTTGGCGGCTGGTCCACCCAGAAGTCGAGCTAAAAGTTGGGGCGGGCGCGGCATTGGCGCCACGGACCCAATCCGGCAATGCAGAGGGGTCTATCAGGTCCGAGGCTGAAAAGGTGCCAGCAGCGCTGCCGTTTGCCAGCAACGCAGCATCTTGTGGATTCGGCGGCGGTGCGGCTGGTTGCGCTGGCTGTTTGGGTTGCATGGGCTGCATGGGTTGCGCGCCGTTTGCGCCGTTTCCCTGCCCAACAAGCGGCGCGAGCGGCGACCCGACATTCATAATACCGCTCTGCGAGCGCAGCCATTCTGGCAGCGCCGCCTCGTCCACGAGTTCGTTCGCGCCCATCATGCCGGGGATGCCGCCTTGCGAGGGGAGCATCGGCTGGCCAGTGACCCCATTGTTAGGCATGCTGCTCCAGGCGTTTGGTGTTGGCGCGGGCGGCGCATAGCCCTGGTTCAGCCAGGATGGTCCCTGCGTTGTGTTAGGTGGGATGGCGCCCTGCATACCGGGAACCACGCCAGGCGCCTGGTTTGCTGGAGATGGCGACGGCGGCTCGTTGCGTAGCCATTGCGGCAACGCATTTTCGTCTATCAGTGAGCCGGCCTGTAGCCCGCGCGAGACCTCATAGTTACGCCCCTGCGGTGCGGCTGGCGCGCCCTGCTGGCCGCTCAACCACTGCGGTAGCGCGTTGGCATCAATCAATGAGGAGGCGGGGAGGCCGCTCTGTGGTGATTGCGATACCTGATACGCGCCAGCCTGCTCGATGCCAGGGAAAGCGCTGGATGGCGGCACTGGTATCTGGGGCTGCGGCCCTTGATTGGGCTGGCCTGGCTGATTGGGCAGAGGTGGCGCACCGTAACCCGCTGGCGCCTGCATGTGGTTGGTTGGCATATCGGCGCTCTGCCCCATTGCGCCTGCGCGTAACCACTCCGGCAGTGCCGATTCATCGAAGAGTGCGCTGGCGACGAGGCTGCCGGACCCTACCGGCGACGGCGGAATCATCGGACGCTGCTGGCCATAGCCCAGCGGTCCGCTCGTCTGCGCAGCCTGCGGCGGCAGCGAGGGTTGCCCGGCGCGCGTGTTCTCCCAGCCATTCCCCGCCAGCACCGGTGGATTCTGCTGTGGCTGCGGCATGGGTGGTGGCAGCGCGCCACTGTTGGCGGCGTTGCGCAGCCACTCCGGCAGCGCATCTTCGTTGACCAGCGAACCCACGGAAATTTGCGGCTGCCCTGGCTGTTGTGGATATCCCGGCGCGCCACCAGGGTAGCCCTGATAGCCCTGATAACCTTGATTTCCCGGATTTCCCGGATTTCCCTGGTATTGTTGGTATGGCTGTGGAGTAGGCGGCTGCTGTGGTGGTTGCGCCGGATACTGCGTATAGGGCTGGTTGGCCTGAAATGAACGCATCCATTCGGGCTGCGCGTCAGCCGGAGGCTGCGCATTCCCCTGTATCAAGGTCATCCCACATCGCGGGCAAACAGGCGTTCCTGCGCGGTTCGCCAAACCACATCGAGGGCAGGTTGTCACGATCTTTTACTCACTTTCGGGCCAACCGCGCGTATCAACGCCCAGAGTATACGAAGCGCATCCTCAAAGTTGATTCTAGACGATATAGACTCGCGTTGCTGCCTGTTGCGCCTTCGCGGTCCCTCACTATACACGTGAATGAGAGGCGCGCATCTACAACTCCACCGTTTTCCACTTCGGTCTACATGAGCCTGCATGAGTCTCGGTCACTATAACACCCGCTCTCGCCTCTCAGCAAACACGATAAGACTTGCGGTGTATCATGCAAGATGAGCGCACACGGCTTATACGCATGTCATACGCACGTCAGACACAGAGTGGGCGAAGCGCCTGCGCCAGCGTTCGCACGCCAGCGCGCAGCTCATCAGCAGTCGCGCCAGCGAAACCGAAGAGCAAGCCATCACGCTGAAGTGGGCGCAAACTGAACTGGGAGATAGGTGAGATATGCAGGCCATTGGCTACCGCCAGTTGGGTGACAGCCGGAGCGGATATTTCCGCTGGCAGCCACGCGACCAGATGGATGCCCGCCTCCGGCGTGACGACATGTAGCATATTGCCCAGTTCTTGCCGCAGCGCCGCCACGAGCGCATCACGGCGTTCCAGGTACAACAGACGCATTTTCCGCAGGTGTCGCGCGTAATGTCCGGCGGCAATAAACTCGGCCAGCGCCATCTGCTCCAGGAGCGGCGGGTGGACATCAATGAAACTGCGCGCGGTGATAAACCCTTCGAGCAGGGCAGGCGGCACGATCAGATAGCCCAGACGCAGCGAGGGGAACAACACCTTGCTGAAGCTGCCGATATAGATCACACGCCCGGCGTCGTCCAACCCTTGCAATGACTCCAAAGGCCGTCCACTGAAACGATACTCGCTATCATAGTCGTCCTCGATGATCCAGGCGCGCGCATCCCGGCTCCATTCCAGCAGCGCCAGCCGCCGCTCCAGGCTCATAGGAACGGCGGTGGGAAACTGATGTGAGGGCGTGACGACGGCCAGCCGCGCATGCAGGCTGCGTTGCCGCCCAACCTCCACAATCAGACCATCCTGGTCCACCGACACCGGTATCACCTGTGCCCCAGCAGCCAGCAGCGTGCCATGCGCTCCCACATAGCCAGGGTTCTCGACCCAGGCCGGCTCACCAGGATCAAGCAGCACGCGCGCCACGAGATCAAGCGCGCCCTGTGAACCAGCAGTGATGATGATCTGCTCAGGCGAGCAATGAACGCCGCGCGTAATGCCAACATGCGCGGCGATGGCCTCGCGGAGCGGCAGGTAGCCTTGCGGAGGCTGGTAGAGCGAAAAGCCTTGCAGCGATTGGCGCGCATGCTTCGCCATCAGCCGTGCCCATGTCTCATAGGGGAAGTGCGAGACATCCGGCTGCCCGACACGAAAGATGCCAGTTTCAGCATCCGGCTGATCGGCTCCCAGCGAGGTCTGCGAGAATGATTTGACTAACAACTGGTTGCGCCGGGCGAGCAATGGCGGTCGCTCGTTCCCCTCCATGCGATGTGCCGCGTCCCGCTCTCTCGCCGTCTCGCGTGTCTGCGAGAGCCGCTGTGCATGCAGGTGGGCGACGCGCGTGCCGTCTCCCACTCTGCTTTCGAGGTAGCCTTCCAACAGCAGCAATTCGTAGGCGAGAGCAGTCGTGTTCCGTGATATACCGAGTTCGCTGGCCAGCCCGCGCGTTGAGGGGAGGCGTGCGCCTGCCTCCAACTGCCCCGCCAGAATCGCGGCCCGCAGTCGCTCGTACAACTGCTTGTAGAGCGGCGCTGGCGCATGCTGGTCCAGGATGACCTCCGGTTTTTGCGTGTGAACGGCGCGTTTCGGCATAAGCGATCCGTTTCGTTTCCCTTCACCTTTTATAAATGGCACCCACATTCTACATAAAAATGGCTCTTTGTACAAGTCCATTATCCTGTTATGCTTTCAAGAGACGTTCAATAGTTTGATGAGTTCGCTGAACAGACCTGCAAAGGGGGAGAATAGTAATGGAAGCCAGAATGAATTATGCGAAGGCCGCGCCGGGTGCGATGCGGGCGATGAACGGGTTGGAGACGTATCTTGCCAACTGCGGCCTGGAACCAGAACTGCAAGACCTGGTGAAGTTGCGTGCCTCGCAGATCAACGGCTGCGCCTACTGTGTGGATATGCACAGTTTAGATTTGCGGGCGCGCGGCGAGACGGAACAGCGGCTCTTTGCGCTCTCCGTCTGGCGGGAGACGCCGTTCTTCACCGAACGTGAGCGCGCGGCGCTGCTCTGGACGGAGAAGCTCACGCTGATCTCGCTCGATCATGTGCCCGACGAGGTGTATGAGCAGGTGCGCCCGCATTTCAGCGATGAGGAGCTTGCTAATCTAACGCTGGTGATTGCCACGATCAATGCGTGGAATCGCTTCGGCATCAGTTTCCGCGATGTGCCGGGGCGCTACACTCCTGCCAAACAGCAATAGATGACCAGCAGCGAAGTATGTAATTGCCTCCCACTTGCCAGCAATGCGGTAGGATGGAAGATGGAGAAACACCTATGGCAACAGACGAGTAGGGGGCAAGCATGAGCTACAAGGTTCTCGATAGAAACGATCTCCGGCGCGACGGCGACACCTATGAGTTCGAGGGCTACCTGCATGGAGACGCGAACTCGAATATCTCGTTCATCTGGGTAGACCTGCCGCCGGGAGGTGGCCCGCGACTGCATAAGCATGCCTACGAGGAAATTTTTATCATTCAGGAGGGCAGCGCGACCTTTACCGTTGGCGCGGAAACCGTTGAAGCGAAGGCTGGGCAGGTGATTCTCGTGCCGCCGGAGACGCCTCACAAGTTCATCAATTCCGGTGAGGGACGGCTGCGCCAGGTTGACATTCACCTCAGCAAGCGGTTCATCACCGAATGGCTCGAAGATTGAACGCAGGCAGGGAACGCTCTCATAATAGGGATGTGGTGTGTTGATGGTGGTTTGCAGAGGATGATAGGGACATGGATAAGCAGATACTACGGCAGAGCGCGGCTGGACTTGGCATCGCAACGATGCTCTTCGGTGTGACACCATTGCTGCTGCCTGATCGCTTTGCCCGGGTCTTCGGCTTCGAGACGCCGGATGCGGCGACGGCTTCGATGATGCGCTCGCTGGGCGTGCGGGATATCGTGATGGGTATGGGCCTTTGGTCCGCTGCCGCGCATGGTGGCAATTTCGCGCCGTGGCTGCTGGCGCGCACGCTGACCGATGGTGGCGATACGCTGGCAGTAGGCATCGCTGCCGCGCGTGGCAAACGCGACTGGCGTTTCCTCGCGCTTGGCGCGCTGGCGCTGGGCGCCATGCTTGGCGATGCACTGCTCTACCGTGAGGCGAAACGCACGGCAACACAAACAAAGCAGGCAAAACAAGTAGAACAGGGATAATGATCGCCAGACATCGGCGCTGATTCCTGGCAATCATTATCCCCGCAAAAAACGTGCAGGCGCCCGGCTGATAATTCCTCAGCCGACGGCAACGGTTGGATGTTCGTGTAGGGGGTGGAGCGTGCTGTGATTGGGCAGCGTGGATAACGCTGGTGATTCAATGACGGCGACGCCCAGCAACTCTGCGGTGGTGGCGTTCAGCGCGGCAGCGAGCCGTCGCAAGACATATGGCTGCGGTTCTTCCTTACCGTGTTCGAGATGGGTGATCGTATCGCGGCGGATATCTGTCAATTCGGCAAGCTGGCTGATGCTCAGACCACGGCGCTGGCGCATCTGCCGCAAACCACGCAACTTCATACTGTGACCCTCCTCATCGAGGCCCAACGCCGCTTCGCTGGCCACGCTGCCAGCATGCGGCTGTTTTACTGGTGGGCGACTCATCACCCGCCACTCACATCATAGCAATCCCTGGACCGTTCGTAAAGACCCTGCCGCTAAAGCTGAGAAAAGACTTATCTATCGCCGCCGCTCCAGCAAAAACAAACGGAGACCATATATTGATGGTCTCCGTTTGCGAGAAGAAACGCCGAATGCTCAGAGAAACTGAACCTATGCGCCGGGAAAGTGGCAGGCGACCTCTTGCGCTCCCGATGACTTCTTCTCCAGCGTCGGGTAGACCTCACGGCAGATGGCCTGCGCCTTCCAGCAGCGCGGATGGAACGGGCAGCCGGAGGGTGGATTCACTGGGCTGGGCACGTCACCCGTGAGGATGATGCGCTTGCGGGTCTGCTCCATCTGCGGGTCCGGGAATGGGCTGGCCGAGAGCAGCGCAATCGTATAGGGATGCTGCGGGTTGCCGTAGATATCTTCGGCTTTGCCTAGCTCAGCGATATGCCCAAGATACATCACTGCGACGCGCGTGCTGACGTGCTTGATGGCCGAAAGGTTGTGGGCGACGAAGAGATACGTCAGGTTGAACTCTTTTTGTAGCTCGCCCATCAAGTTGAGGACCTGCGCTTGAATCGAAACATCCAGCGCGGAGGTTGGCTCATCGGCCACAATGAATTTGGGGTTGAGCGCCAGCGCCCGCGCAACGCCGATGCGTTGCCGCTGGCCGCCGCTGAACTCGTGCGCGTAGCGGTTGAGGACGTTGGGACTCATGCCCACGGTGCGCAGCAGATAGCGCACCCGCTCATCCACTTCTTTCGGGCTGCCATACTCGTAATTTTCCAGCGGCTCCCCAATCACGCGACCAACGGTAAAACGTGGGTCGAGCGAGCTGAATGGGTCCTGGAAGATCATTTGCATATTCGCGCGGCGCTTGCGGACCTCTTCATCGCTCATCGTCATCAGGTCCTCGCCCTCGAAGAAGACCGAGCCTGCCGTCGGCTTGATGAGCTGAAGAATCGCACGGCCCAGGGTGGATTTGCCGCACCCGCTCTCGCCCACGAGGCCAAGCGTCTCACCACGCATGATCTTGAGATCAACGCCATCAACGGCTTTGACCGAGGCGACCGTGCGGTTCATTAGGCCACCGCGAATGGGGAAGTGAACTTTCACCCCGCGCAGCTCGAGCAGCGCATTGCTGTCTGTCATGGCCGGCATTCCCGGCTGCATCGTCTGTGTTGCCAATGTCAATCATCTCCTGTCAAGCGCCGCCAGCAGTGTCGTTAGAGTACTGCTCTCATGTCGCCTCTCATGTCGCCTCTCGTGTCGCCATCAGCATCAACGACTGAGAAACGACCTCGAAACGATCATCAGCGCATCCTGCTGGCATTGCGAGCAATCCGGCGTGTTGACCACTCTCAATAGGGATAGAAACAGGCGGCCTGTTGATTCGGACCAACGGTTTCCAGTGGGGGAAGCTCCGCCCGGCAACGCGCCTGTGCCTTGGGGCAGCGCGGCGCGAAGGGGCAACCTGGCGCCAGATTGATGAGATTGGGCGGCTGACCACCGATGGCGGCGAGCCGCGAGCCTTTGGGTGTATCGGAACGCGGAACGGCGGCCAGCAACGCCTGCGTATAGGGATGGGCAGGCTTGGCAAAGAGCGTGGTCGTCGGCGCGGCCTCAACGATGCGCCCAGCGTACATGACGTTCACCCGGTCGCAGCTTCCGGCGACGACGCCCAAATCATGCGTAATCAGCAGCGTCGCCGTGCGGAACTCCTGCGCAAGACCTTTCATCAGATCAAGCACCTGCGCCTGAATGGTGACATCCAGCGCGGTGGTTGGCTCGTCGGCGATCAAGAGTTGCGGATTGCAGGAAAGCGCAATAGCGATCATCACGCGCTGGCGCATGCCGCCGCTAAACTCGTGTGGATAATGGTTGAGACGGCGGCGCGCTTCCGGGATACGCACGCGGTCCAGCATCTCAACGGCACGATTCATTGCCGCCTTGTCGTCGAGTTTCAGGTGCGCTTTGACGGCCTCGGCGATCTGGTAGCCGATGGGATAGACCGGATTCAAGGAGGTCATTGGGTCCTGGAAGATCATCGCCGCCCGGCCACCGCGCAGCGCGTTTAACTCCTCGCGGTTCATTTCGAGGATATCTTCGCCCTGAAACAACACTTTGCCGCCGACGATCTTCCCCGGAGGACTCTCCAGCAGGCGCAGAATCGAAAGCGAGGTGACACTCTTGCCGCATCCGCTCTCGCCTACCAGACCAAGCGTTTCGCCCTCGTCAATGTAAAACGAGACATCCTCAACCGCCTTCACCACGCCAGCGCGAGTGAAAAAGTGCGTGCGAAGATGTTGCACATCGAGTAGCTTTTCTGCCATTCGAGCCTCTTCATCGTGATACTCAAAATGATTGCACACGGAAACTTCACATAAGAGCGTGAGTTCCCTTTGTAGGATACCACATATCGGGAGGGTGCCGGTTTGTTGCGAACCGGCACCCTCAGCGCGCTGGCGCTAATCTTTTGTACGCGGGTTGAAGGCGTCGTTGACCCCATCACCCAGGAAGGAGATAGCCAGCACCAGGATAGACAGGGTAATCGTCGGCCACAATATTTCCCAGAGGGAAATATTGATGCGTTGCGCGGCGTCGTTAATCATCAGGCCCAGGCTAGACCCCGGAGGCTCGACGCCGAGGCCGAGGAGGGAAATGGCAGCTTCGGCAGTGATCGTTCCCACAATGTCGAGCGTTGCCGCCGCCACGACGATGCTAAAGAGATTGGGGACGATATGCTGCATCATGATGCGCTGGTTGGAGCTACCCGACATGCGCGCAGCTTCAATAAACTGCTGCTCTTTCAATTGGAGTGTCTGGCCGCGCACGAAACGCGCCATCTGTGGCCAGACGGTAATACCAATCGCGATACTGACCAGGATCAGACGACCTTGCGGCCCCAGCGCATCTACAAAGGCCGGGCCGAGGGTTGCGGCGGCGAGGATGGCGAAGAGCAACGTGGGGAAGGCAAACATCAGGTCGGTGAAACGAGCGAGGAAGGTGTCAATCCAGCCGCCGAAGAAGCCAGCCAGCACACCGATAATCAGGCCCAGCACTACGTCAAAGATTTCCACGAAGAGCGCGACCTGAATGGAGACGTTCACACCAGCCATGAGGCGAGCGAGGATGTCACGCCCCAGTTGATCGGTGCCCAGCGGATGGGCGAGCGAGCTTGGCGCGTCCAGATTGAGCAGTTCCTGGTGCTGCATGTAGTGATAGAGTTCCGGCGGAACCGAAGCGTTACCAAAAATGCCGCCCTGAATATTCGGCCCCATGTGCAGGTAGAAGATGGGGAAGACATAGCTGGCGACCACCATGAAGATGATGACGGCCAGACAGACCATCGCGCGCTTATCGCGGCCCAGGCGGCGTAGCGATGCCTCAATAGGGGAAAGCGATTGCCCCTCCGTCACCGCCTCTTGCGTGCGCAGGTCCAGTTCACTCTGGCTTAGCGTCGTTTCCAGCGGGTTCGTGGCAATGGCCAATTGCGGCTCAAGGAAACCTGCTGTTCCAAGTTCCGATCCAGGGTTAATGGAATACCCATCGTTGAACGATTGTGTTCCGGTCTGCTCGGAGCTTTCATCAATTCTCATCTCTATCCTCCTCTTCCATCGCCCCGCCACCTATTTGGTACGCGCGGGCGGTGTCGTATGTCGTGAGCGCCCGCTCACGCTATTGCGTCTTGATGCGGGGATCAGCGATACCATAAGCGACATCGGTCAACAGGTTAGCCAGGGCGATGAAGACCGCAATGAGCAGCACGGTCGCCTGCACCACTGGATAGTCACGGTTCTCGATGGCCGTGAGCGAATAGACGCCGATGCCGGGAATATTGAAGAGGAGTTCGATGATGAACACCCCGCCGACGGCGAAGCCGAGCGCCGGCCCCACCGCCGTCAAAACATTGATGAGGGCATTGCGGAAGGCATGTTTCCAAATCACCACCCGTTCCTGTAACCCTTTGGCGCGGGCGGTGCGCACATAATCCTGGCGCAGCACCTCCAGCATACTGGCCCTGGTGATGCGCACGAAGAAGGCGAAGGCGCCAGCGCCGAAGATCAAGATCGGCCCAACCATCGCATCCCAGGAATCCCAGCCGGTGACGGCGAGGCTGGGCAGACCGGCATTATGGAGGTTAATCATAATCAGCCAGTAGAAAGGGATCAGCACAAACGAGGGGAGCGCAAAGAGGACGAGACTGGCGGTCTGAGCGACCGTATCAAAGGCGGTGTTCGCCTTGACTGCCGCATAGAGGCCGAGCGGCACACCAACCAGCACTGCCAGAACAACGCCTGAGATGCCCAGTTGCGCGGAGACCGGCACATAGCGCGAGAGGATATCATTCACGCGCACCGTGCGATCAATGTAGGAATAGCCGAAGTCCAGCCGCACTGCGTTGCTGAGGAAATGCCAGTATTGCTGCCAGAATCCCTGATCCAGGCCATAGAAGTGCATCAGCGACGCAACCTGGGCTCTCGGGCAGTGGCCGTTGCAGTTGACCAGCACGGCATTGCCGGGGGCAAAGTAGCCCAGCACGAACGTAATGAAGGATACACCCCATAAGACGAAAACCAGTCCGGCCAGGCGCCGAATGAGGAAGCGAACGCCCACCCGGATTGCGGTGAAGGCGCAGATGCCCACGATCACCAGCAGAAAGATGATACCGGGCAAATTTTGCGATAACTGATCCATACCTCGCCTCTCATGGTTGTCTTTCGACGTGGCTATGAGCGCCGTTGCTCATACGCTGCTGTTGGGCCGATGCGTACAACGACAACGTCTCCAAAACGTGTTGCTCTCGAACGCCTTCGAACCAGCCCCCCAGACAGGCATGGTCTTGTATCTGCATGCACGGCAACACATCAGATTTGTTGCATACGATAACACATAATGTGCTTCAGGGAAAGACGCAATTCCAAGTCTGTCACATCGTTTGACACATCTTGATACGTCTTCCGCCCAATCACCCGCAAATCGCCTGCACTTCCCGCTCTCTATTCGATTTTCAGCGGCGCTCGTGGCCTCACTTTCTCCGCCTCGCCCGCCATATACAGCGCGTTTCTTTCCGCGTTCGCGGCTACTAGCTGACACTGCCTGGCTAATGGCGCGCGATATAGACCTGTTGCCAGACGCTCAATGGCGTTTGCTCCGTCGTTGTCAGCGCGTAGTTCGTAACGTAAGGGGCAGACTCCCACCAGACTTCCTCTTGATCTAGCGGAATCCACGCCACCTGTGTCACGAGCATTTGCTCCGCTCGCTGATAATCCAGCATACGCTGGGCCACATCTGGCTCACCATCTGCGCGAATCATCAAAGCGTTGGCGTCGCTCAGGTTGACGCTGCTGCTGTTATAGGCGCTGGTCGGCAGAAATTGCAGCGAGAGCCAATCCTGTGGATCGGGATAATCCCCCACCCAGAACGTCGCCCAGAATTGCAGCGTCGGCGCCGTCACATTGCCGAGCAGATCGTCGAGAAACGTTCCATCATCAATGGTCGCGCTGGAAACGGGATATCCTGGAAACGCGGCTTTCCACATGGTCACTGCGGCCTGCGCCAGACTGGCCTGCGTGGGGTATCCGCTGGCGACGGTGAGCGTGACCGCCGGGCACTGGCTCACCTGTCCACTACACACATCATGTATGTATGACTGTTCGAGTTGCTGCGCTTTTACAACATTTCCTTTCAGGGTTTGCGTGCCGTCCGGCCCTGTCAGCGCCGCATTATACCCTGGCACACCCTGCGGCACGATATGGTTGGTCGGCTGCGCCGTGCCGTGAAACACCTGCTCGATGAGCGTCTCTTTATCCAATGCCAGCGCAAACGCCTGGCGCATGCGCTCATCATTGAACGGCGCAATGCGCCAGTTCATCGCAAAGTAATCTTCCGTGAGGTTGCCAACCGCATGGAAGTCTTTTTTTGCGCTGGCCTGGCCATACTGCGCGAGCGGCGCATAGCCAATGTCGCTTTGTCCGCTCAGAAAATTGCTATAGGCCACAGCGTCGGATTTCTCGAAGGTCAGGTCAAGTTCGCGCAGCAGCGGTTTCTTGCCCCAGAAATGCGGATTGCGTTGCAGGGTGAGACCATGCTTGCTATCCCAGGCGGTGACGAGGAAGAGATTTGCGCCGAAGCCGACTCCTGTTGCCAGATGGCTGGTCCATTGTGAGCCATAGTGAGCGATCAACTGCTGCGGCACCGCAGCACAGGCAGGAGCGCTGAGCGCCGTCAAGAAATAAGCGGAAGGCTGCTGAAGTTTCACCACCAATGTCTGTGGATCGGTGACGGTAATCGCATTGTTGAGCAGGGTGTTGATCGAGCCAGAAAGCGTCTCAGAGCTGCCACTGACGGACTCGCAGGTTTCCGTATTGAAGGCGACGGCATCTTTGAGGCTATAGAGATCATAGCCCAGGTGCGAGTCGGTGCAGGGATCGAGCAGACGATTGAGCGAATACGCAAAGTCCTGCGCGCCGAGCGGGGTTCCGTCGCTCCACGTCAGCCCTTTATAGAGATGGAATGTATAGGTCAGGCCGTCGGGGCTGATGTCAATGCGCTGCGCTGCCCAGGGACGCGGCTGTTGTTGCGCGTCCAGCGCCACCAGCGTCGGCCAGACCAGCGCGAGCATGCCGCTGGATTCGGGGTCCAGTTGCACCGCCGGGTCCAGCGTGCCGATGGAATGGCCGAGTGCGATGTGCAACACCTGTTGTGCGTCGCTGGCCGGGGTCGGGGCGGGTGTCGAGGCTGTAGATGCTCGCTGCTGGTTACAGCCGGCAAGCGTAAGGGCCAGCAGCCCCAATAGGACACTGATAGAACAGAGTAACGAAAAACTGCGCGCGCGATATCCCCACCTCATCCACAACTCTCCTGATAATATTTCGCAATCTACGACAAATCCATGATGGCCTGAGCGCCTGGAAGCGGTAAGCGTACTCCATAACAGATTGCTCAGGCTTCTCTAGAAGTATAGACGTTTATCGGCGCGCAAAATGCCCGATCTCATGCTCCTTCAGTCTGAGATACAGACCTGGGATATGGTGAGACCGGGCATGGTAGAGTGGCTATTCACCCGCCTGCGCCGCCTATCGCATATGCGACAGACTGCGCAGGCGGGAAACTATGGCTCGATATGAGCCTGGACGACTACTGGACAACTACCTGACGGCTACTAGAAGCCTGATGTACGGCCTAGTGCGAGGTCAGGTAAATTTGCGACCAGCTTTGCAGTGTGATGACGCCCAACGACGAGAACTTGAAGTTCTGGACGTAGGTCGGCAGGTTGTAGTAGGTCTTGCCCTGGCTCAGCGGAATCCAAGCAACCGCCGTCACCAGCAACTGCTCCGCCTGATTGTACTGTTGCGCGCGGCTGGCCGGGTCAAGGTTCGTATCCGCTTGCTGCATCAACGTGGTGGCCTGCGGCACGTTGACCGAACCAGTGTTGTTGAGTGATCCAGGCTCGAACTGGAGCGACAGCCAGTCCTGCGGGTCCGGATAGTCCGCCGACCAGCCGATGCCGAAGATCTGCGGCTCGTTGGCCGAGTAGATCAGTTGCAGCAGCGAGTTGAAGTCCACGAACTGCGTCTTGATCGGATAGCCAGGGAAGGCATTCTGCCACATCGTGACGACCGCCTGGTCCGCCGTTTCGAGGGTCGGATCATTGGTGTCATAGAGCGTGACCGGCGTGCAACTGGCGATCTTGCCACCGCAGGCTTCGTTTACATACTTCTGCATCGCTGCCTGCGCCGCCGCAGTGTCGCCGGTCAGGCTGGGAGTGCCGTCCGGTCCCACCAGGTTCGGATTGTAGCCATACATGCCCTGCGGCACAATATGGTTAGTAGCGATCACTGACCCCTGGTTCACGTTGTCAGCCAGGATCTCTTTGTTGATGGCTTCAGCAAATGCCTGGCGCGCATCGAGGTTGTTGAACGGGGCTTTGGCCCAGTTCGGCTGGTAGTAGCCTTCGGCCAGGTACGGCTGCTCGTGGAAGTCACTGCGCTTCTTGGAGGCCTTGTACTGGTCGGCTGGCGCGCCGCCCTGATCGAGGCGACCGTCCAGGTAGTCGGCATACTCAGCGTTGACGGTCTTGTAGATAGTGAAATCAATCTCTTTGAGCTGTGGCTTGGTGCCCCAGAAGTCGTCGTTGCGGACGAGATCAATGTGGCCCTTGTGGTCCCAGCTCTTGACCTTGAAGAGGTTGCCGCCGAAGCCGGCCAGATGGTTGGTCCAGTCTTTGGCGCCGTACTGCTGGATCAGTTGGAACGGGACTGCGTACGTCGTCGGATACCCCATCGCCTCCAGGAAGTAGGGGGCATTGGCCGAGAGCTTGATGACGAGCGTCTGGCTGTCCGGCGTGGTCACATCACCGTCCGTAATCAGGCTCTTGATCGGCCCCTGGACCGTCACACCGTCGCTGGCGCACTTCTCAGTGGAATAGGCCGGCGCGTTGTTGATCGGATAGAGGTAGTACGTCACGGCAGACGCCGTGCAGGGACTCATCGAGCGGTCAATGGCTTTGGCGAAGGTGGTGGCGTCAATGGGGGTACCATCGCTCCACTTCAGGCCAGAGCGCACCTTGAAGGTGTAGGTCTTGGCCGTCTGGTCATAGGTGGGCATGCCATCGGCGGCCCAGGCGGTCGGATTGCCGTTCTGATCGAGGGCGATCAGGCCGGGGAAGACCAGTTCAATCGGAGTATACGAATAGAAATCCTGGTCGTGGCCGGGGTCCATCGTCGCAATGTCATTGCTGGCGGCATTGATCGGCAGCCGGATGATCTGCTGCGAATCCGGCAGTTTTCCGCCAGTGGAACTGGTGCCGCAACCGGCCACGACGACGGCCAGAGTGCCGAGGAGGATCATCAACCCCGACATGGTGAGTTTGCGTAAACTCATGCGCTTGTTCTCTCCTCCAGGGAAATGTGAGCCAACTCGCTGGCTCATTTCCCCAATGAAAGAGAGCGCCCATAGCCTCATCCGGCAGTACCCGACTACTCCCGCGTGAACTACAGACGTTCTCTCTCATCAGGTGTGCTACTGTGACGGCATGAAAAAGTCTGACGCCACATTGGCTCCATCGAGCGCCGCCAGTCCGTTCGCATCTCCGGCGCAGACCTACTCGCGCCAGAGCAAACGGCGGGGCATCCGCTCAACGGATTCCTTTGACACTGTGGGCGCGCGCCCACGGCATCAGCCCGGATTTCGCGCACAGAAAGCCTCTCTGCGGATCGCCGGTACGGCAGCGGGTAGCGCCGCCGCATCGGAAGTTCACAGGTGGTGCTGTGCGGGAAAAGAAACTGCCACTGGGTAGCTGGTTCTCCAATGGCATATAGGGTGTCGATTTTATGAACTCGCTGCGCTGGAAACGGTGCCAGATGCCGAGCTGGCAATCACGAATTGCCCGGCGCCAGGCGACATCCCCTGCTGCACGACATCGTACACTTCAGAATTGACCCCAGCGTCCGTCGCAACGGGCAACTGCGATTGGTGCATGATAATCATGCCGCGATAGTTGCGAATCAACTGCGCCTGGGTTGTCGAGACGAGTTGCCCGGCCAGGGCAGCCATTGTCTGCACATCCAGTCCGTCGCGCGGGTCGCCGGTGATCCAGATGACCACGCCGTCGCGCTCCAGAATCAGCAGGCAATGGGTATCCGACTGCCAGGTATAGGTTGTGGTACGGTCGTGAAACAACTGCTCCCACATGCCATTGACATAGACCGCTGGCTCCCCGCCGACCTGCACCGGCGTCGCAGAGCCATCGGCGACCACCTGATACACGGCGGAGTAGCCGCTGGCAAGCTGGAATTCGCGAATGTCGAGTGTGCCGGTACCTTGATTAGCCTGGTTTGCTTGATTCGTTTGATTGCCTTGAGTCGCTTGATTGGGCTGGCTGGCGTTCTGATTTGTTGCGCCAGTCGCAGTGGTTTTATTCGTTGCGCCGGTCGTGTTCAGACCTGGGTTCAGGCTATATTGGAGATCAACGATAACCCCTTTGGTCCAGGAGTACGGTTCCTGAAGGCTCATCCCTTGATAGGCGTAATTGCCGGCTGTCGGGCCAAGCCAGAAGAGCGGCATCGTTGGGTCGAGGCTATCAGTATCTTGTTGAGAGGAAGTGTGTTGATAGGTAGATTGTTTGGCGCTCTGGGGCACGCTATTGACTTCCACCACGCCGGTGTTGCCAAAGATAATGCGGAGACCCTGGGCGAAAGACGGCGAGGCAAAGACCACCATCAACGCCATGAAGAAGAGCGCCACCCCCGTTGCCGCCGCCAGCGGGCGGTTGAGATAGTGCCACGTCTCCTGGCCGAGCGCGCGTACACGCCGTACAAGCTGCGTCAATGTTGGGCGGTGGGAGACCTGTGGCAGCAAGATGCGCGAGAGACCCAGCCGCGCGAAGACTCGATTGGTGATGCGCTGCTCGAATGCGCTTGCGGGGACGGGATGCTGCTGGTCGCTGAGCAAGGTCTGAACAAAAAGCGGCGGCAACTCTTCGCTGTCAATGGCAAAGAGTTCGTGCATCTCTCTGGCAAACGCCATTTCTTCTAGTGAGAAATCTTCAGGGAACGGCAATTCCCTGGCGTTTACCTCAGCGCCGCTGCCGTTCGGCCCTCTAGAGCGCTCGGATGTGCTCATGTCTCAGTCCCTCAAGCGCCGTTTGCAAGGCTTTGCGCGCCCGCCAGAGCCGCGTGTCAATCGCGTGGCGGGAAAGTTTCATTCGTGCGCAGATTTCCTCGGTCGGCGCCAGCAGGAAATAGCGCATATAGACAATCGTCCGGTCCTGTTCGGAGAGCGATTCCAGCGCCTGACGCAGTTCTTCACGGCGCTCTCGCTGCTCGATCAACCGCTCCATGCTGTTGTCTGCCGCGTGCATGACAGGATGGTCTCCAAGATATGGCTCACCATCGTGAGCGCCGCTAAACTCGCTATTATCCAGTGAACTCAACGCAATCGCCGGGCGACGTTGAATCTGCCGGCGACGGTCGAGTGCGATGTATTTGGCGCGCATGGTGATCCACGTACGCAACCCGCCACGAGCGGGATCGTAACTCTTGATCTCCTGCCAGACGGCGACAAACAGGTCGCTGGTACACTCCTCAACATCTTGAGCAGTGCCTGCACTATCCAGGACTACCCGGATGAAGTACGACATCTCGCGTGAGTATCGCCTGATGAGCGCCTCTAGAGCGCCCTGGTTGCGTTCGAGCAACCCGTGATAGAGAGCCTCCTCAGACCATTCATCATGCACCGCGTCACTCCTCGCGCTTCCATCCTCCGGCGCCGTTGCCGGTCCACGCCGTAGACGTGAAATGATGGTACTCTACGATGTTCCCCCAACATGACCGTGTGCATAGTCTGGAAATTACTACGCCACGCACTGGTGAAATCTCACACACCACCGGCAACTCCTCCAAATTGCGCATGTTGCCACTTGCCACACCTTGCCACACCTTGCCACACATTGAGCAGACTTTGACCGCACATTGGTTGCCCGGTGGCTGGGTCGCCGGAGGGTTCGGGATTTCGGTCACCTGTTACGCCGCATTTTCAGCGACTCCTGGGTAATTGTCAAGAGGCAATTTTTCATATCATGTGTAACGGTTAGCGTCCCTGTAGGAAACTCCACGTTTTGAGGTCGCGATCCAGATGGTAGCGCAGCGTCAATTGTAAGGTGCCTTCCAGTTCTATTTGCACGTTGGATTCCAGCCGCAGGCGTGGCAATGCCTCCCAGGTGGTCGTTTGCAGCAGGCGCAGCACCTTGAAGGCGGCGAGCGAGAGACGGCGCTGCGCATAGCGCGAACAGTTGGGGCAGAGGACGCCACCAAGCTCGGCGCTGTAGCCATTCTCTTCGGGTCGAAGCGGTGTGTCGCAGCCAGCACAGTTGACCAGCGCCGGGCGATAGCCGAGTTCGTCGAGCAGGCGCATCTCAAACAAGCGCAGCGCCAGCCAGCAGCGCAACTGCGACTCACTCTCCGCTGCGCCGTCGTTGAGCACACGCAACGTTTGCATGTAGAGGCGATAGAGCTGCGGATGGGGGTCGGCGTCTTCGAGGAAACGATCTATCAACTCGGAGCAATACCACGCGCCGCTCATGTGCCAGAGGCCGCTACGCAGCGCATCCAGCCGTTCGCGCGCCTCGGCCTGGGTGATGATGTCGAGGTCGCGCCCCGTCGCCAGCAAGACCTGTGTGCGGGTGAAGGGTTCGAGGTGCCCGGCCAGCCGGCTGGTGGTGCGGCGCACACCTTTGGCGATGGCGCGCACCTTCCCATAGGAGGGGGTGAAGAGCGTGAGGATGCGGTCGGCCTCGCCGAAATCGAGCCGGCGCAGGACGAGGGCTTCGCTGGTGTAGACGCGCGCGTGTGCTGGCATGGATGTGTTGCTCTATTACTCTGTTGCTCTGCTACTGCTGAAATGATTGCTCTCAGCATACCATTCCTGGCGTGGGGATGGATTGGGGAAATCCCCCACCCCCAGCCCCTCCCCCGTGCGCGGGAGAGGGGAGCGCAGAGCAGAGAGACCTCACCCCGCCCTTCGGGCACCCCTCTCCCGCGAGGAGAGGGGATCGTGGGGCAAGAGGGGTGGTGGAAAGCGATACGTTGATTCAGGTGAACGAGAAGCCAGCGAATGAATTCGCGCCTGGCTGGCTTTCAGCCGCAAAACCCGCCGACGCGGGTTAGGAGCAGGCGGGCGTGTGGCAACACATGAGATGATCGAGGGGTGGGCGACTGGATTATTTGGTGAGCAGACATCTAGGCTGGATTATCGGTCGGAGTAGTGGGTGAAGGATTTCAGTAGGGCAGACAAGGATGTCCGCCACCACCTTTCCGAGGGACAGAAACCCTACCGTGCGCCAGACCTCTTGCCTGATATGAGTCTGCGCAGGCGGACTTCGCGGCTGAAAGCCAGCCAGGCGCGAATTCATTCGCTAGGAGCTTCGCCGGCCATCCGTTCGCCGCACCTGCGCTCCCCTCTCCTCACAAGGAGAGGGGCCGGGGGAGGATTTTTGCCTCCCCTCTCCCGCGCACGGGGGAGGGGCCGGGGGTGGGGGCTTTACGCCATCATCAGCACGCCGGAGTAGGCGTCGGCGTACCTGGCCCCGTCACCGGCGTAGCCGGACAAGTTGGCGTCGCCGTCGCCGTTGCCGGTGTGGCTGTCGGCGGCGGATTGCCGTTGACTTCAAGCTGTATGACCTGCGTCGGATCTACCGACGTTCCCGCTGGTGGTGTCGTACTGATAACGATACCTGGCTGGTAGCTTGGGTTATATGGGTTTGTTACCAGATTAAATTTCAATCCAGCTTCCGTTAATTTGTTCTCCGCTTGCTGGAAAGGCAATCCTACGACATTTGGCACCGTGATTTTCCCTGGCCCACTGCTCACAGTCAGCGTAACGGTAGTTCCCTGTTGTACCGTGGTATTCGCTGCCGGATTCTGGTCAATGACCTGTCCGACTGGTTGTGTACTCGCCACCTGTGTTTCAGCGACTTGTAAATGTTTGGCGGTTGCTTGAGAGAGCGCGTCATTGTATTGCATACCAACGAAGTTGGGCACCATTACTAGCGGCACGGTAGCCGTGGGCGTAGCGCCACCAAACGCAGATCCCAAGCCGAAACCATTGGTGGTGACGCCGAGCAGCAGGCAGGCCAGGCCGAGCAGCAGCATCGCCGAGACGACGATGGTGGCGATCAGCGGGCCGTTGCGCTTTTTGGGCGCGCCGGGCTGCGAGGGCGAGCCGAAGACGGGCGGGCGTCCGCCACTGATTGGCGATGGCGCGCGTGGCGCGGTGGGACCGGCAGGCGCGAAGGGAAACGTTCCGCCGCCAAAGCCGTTATCGGCATCCAGTGAACCATCATAGGTTGGCGCGTCGCTGAAGCCCTCCGGCAGACCCACCGGCGGGCGCATCGGATTGCTCGCCACGGCGGCGCCGCCATACATATTGCCCAGCGTGCCACGGTTGGCTGCGCCCATCGCCGTCGAGCGACCGGGGGTAATCGGCCCTATGCCGGTGCCAGCGGGACCGCTGCGCCGTCCTGGCTGCCCCTGGCGCGCCAGATTTTCCAGCGCATAGGCCAGCGCATCGCCATCTTTATAGCGGTCGCGCGGGTCTTTCTCCAGGCAACGCAGGATAATGCGCTCCAACCCCGGCGTGATGCGCGGATTGTACAGCGTCGGCGGGTCTGGCGCGTCCTGAATGTGGCGCATTGCCACGGCCACCGGCGTCTCGCCGTCGAAGGGCGTGCGCCCGCAGAGCATCTCATACATCACTATGCCCAGCGCATAGATATCCGCCGCAGGCGAGACGATTTCGCCCTGCGCCTGCTCCGGCGCGTAATACTGCACGGTGCCCAGCGTCATGCCGGTGGTCGTCAGGCGCTCCGCCTCGGCGTCCTTATACATGCTGGCAATGCCGAAGTCTGTCAGCTTGACCAGTCCCTTATCGTTGAGCATGATGTTCTGCGGCTTGACATCGCGGTGGACGATGCCGCGCTTATGCGCTGCGCCCAGTCCCAGGCCGATATCGTGCGCAATCTCGATGGCGCGCTCGTTGGAGAGGATGCCGTTGCGTTTGAGGTAGCGCCGCAGGTCGGAGCCTTCGACGAACTCCATGACGATATAGTAGCTCTCGCCGCTCTGGCCATAGTCGAAGACCTGCACAATATTGGGATGTTGCAGCGCCGAGGCGGCGCGCGCCTCACGCTGAAAGCGCGTGACGAACTTGGGGTCGGAGCTATAGACTTCGCGGAGAATCTTCGCCGCCACCGTCCGCCCCATGCGCAGGTCTACGGCGCGGTAGATCGTCGCCATGCCGCCACGGCCAATCGGCTCCTGCAGCTCATAGCGATCTCCGAGCACTTCCAGTTGGTCCATCAGCCCCTCCCACCGTGGGCGCCCGTCCACACGGTTGCAGCCCCTTCCGGCCTTGCGCTGTGCGCTGATTTCGCTGACGTTGCAGACTTCATAGCCTTCTCAAAACGTTCTCAAAACGTTTTCAACGCTGCACTTATGCTCACGGCCTATCACCAGATGATACGCCATTCGCGCCGTAGGCATCACCAGATGTTACTAGACAACGCCGGGTAACACCTGACGCCATCCGCCGGATTTTCTTGGCATAGCACGCTTACTGTAGCGACTGTACGCATACGTGTCAAGCGCCAAAATGCCTGCTACACGAGATCACACATTGCCATGATCTGCTTCGGACCACCCTGGGCTGGAACTGATGAGAAGAAGAACTGAATGATAACGTCCGCTTCAGCCGCATAACGGTAGCCTATGATAGATCAGGCTTGCTCGCACTCGCCCACAGGAACTCAGGTTGACTCAGGCGCAAGTGCGCACATCCGGTAGACGTGGCCGCCAGCCGTCCTCCGAGACGATACCATGCCCGGCCAGCAGTGTAACACACACACTACCTTCGGTGCGCATCTATCCCCAGGACGGTCTATTGTACTATAGTGTTCCCGCGCCCGCGATGCCTGTGAGGTGTTTCACACTCTCATGAAGCCCCCACCCCCGACCCCTCCCCCGTGCGCGGGAGAGGGGAGCGCAGAGGCGCTGGTACCCAACATGGCGCAGGCCGCCGTTCGCCCGGCTGTACCCTTCGCCCCGCGCCACGACTGTTTGTCCCACGGTCCCCTCGCCTCGCGGGAGAGGGGTGGCCGAAGGGCGGGGTGAGGTCTCTTCACTTCGGCCCTTGACATGCTCTGCCAGACATGGCTATACTACGACTGCCTTGTGGGCGCAACAAGCCGTGATGCGCCCGCGTGCCGATGTAGCTCAATGGCAGAGCAGCTGTTTTGTAAACAGCAGGTTGTCGGTTCGAGCCCGACCGTCGGCTCTCTCTTTGCCCTGGCGATATGTATGTATATGTGTCCCGCGAGGGCGATTGGAAGAGGCTTTCTACCCTGGGCAGTTACCGAAGTGGCCAAACGGGACTGACTGTAAATCAGTTGGCTTACGCCTTCGGAGGTTCGAATCCTCCACTGCCCACCCGTCCGGCGGCGCTCTTTGATGTGCTTCGTCGGCGCAACCGCAAATGCCCACGTGGCGCAGGGGTAGCGCACAATCTTGGTAAGGTTGGGGTCACGGGTTCGAATCCCGTCGTGGGCTCCGACGGTCCCGCTGCCGTTCGACACACGCCAGCAACACGAACTGTTGCTGGCGTCGAGCGCGTAGTGGGACGTTTCGTGTGTCTTGGAACGTGCCGTTGCGGACGGGTGTTCCTCAAGGAGCCAGCGGGGCCGACCAGAGGAACGTTTCTGACATTGGCGCTTTCATTTCGTCAGAGAGCGCTATTCATTGATCTTTAGGAGGAACTCCGGCACTCATGGCGAAGCAGAAATTTGTGCGGGACAAGCCGCATGTGAACGTGGGGACCATCGGGCATATTGACCACGGCAAAACCACGCTGACGGCAGCGATCACCAAGGTGCTGGCCGCCGCCAAGCTGGCCAATTACACCTCGTTCGACAACATTGACAAAGCCCCCGAAGAACGCGAGCGCGGCATCACGATTGCCATCGCCCACGTCGAGTACCAGACGGAGAAGCGGCACTACGCGCATGTGGACTGTCCGGGGCATGCCGACTACATCAAGAACATGATTACCGGCGCCGCGCAGATGGACGGGGCGATTCTGGTGGTCAGCGCGCCTGATGGCCCGATGCCCCAGACCCGCGAGCATATTCTGCTCGCCCGCCAGGTGGAAGTGCCTGCGATGGTCGTCTTCCTCAACAAAGTCGACATGATGGATGACGAAGAGTTGCTCGAACTCGTCGAACTCGAAGTCCGCGAACTGTTGAGCAAAAACAACTTCCCCGGCGACGAGGTGCCGGTGATTCGGGGGTCGGCGCTCAAGGCGCTGGAGTCCACCGGCAACCTGTCGCGCGAGGACCCGGATGCCGCGCCGATCTGGGCGTTGATGGATGCGGTGGATTCCTACATCCCCACGCCACCCCGGCCCATAGACCAGCCGTTCCTGATGCCGATTGAGGACGTGTTCTCGATCAAGGGGCGGGGCACGGTGGTCACGGGCCGTATCGAGCGCGGCACGGTCAAGGTCAACGAGAACGTCGAGATTGTCGGCTTCAGCGAGCAGTCGCGCACGGTGGTCTGCACCGGGGTGGAGATGTTCCAGAAGACGCTGGATCAGGGCGAGGCCGGTGACAACGTGGGGTGTTTGTTGCGTGGGGTGGAGCGCACCGAGGTGGAGCGCGGCCAGGTGCTGGCCAAGCCCGGCAGCATCAAGCCCCATACTAAATTCTCTGCGCAGGTCTACGTGCTGACCAAAGAGGAGGGTGGCCGTCACACGCCGTTCTTCAATGGCTATCAGCCGCAGTTCTACATCCGCACGACTGATGTGACGGGTAAACTGAAGCTGCCGGAGGGGGTGGAGATGATTATGCCGGGCGATAATGTCACCATCGAGGTGGAACTGCACGACCCGGTGGCGCTGGAAGAGGGCAGCCGCTTTGCCATTCGTGAGGGTGGCCGCACGGTGGGCGCCGGCGCCGTCACCAAAGTCCTCGGCTAACCCGTTTTCCGCACGATGTGTGCAACGTTCGCGCTCCTGGCTGATACCCTTCGGCCAGGAGCGCCTCGCTTGTGACCGATATCTGTCACTGGTACGTTTATATCTCAGGTATCTGAGGTATCTCAGGCTTTGCCCAATGGCCCATGTGGCTAGACAGTGCCTGATGAATGCGATAGAATAGTCTGGAAGTGGAGCGCGAAACGGTCAGGTGCATAATGTTGGGCAGCTATTGTCTGCAGACACATCTGCAATCTGGTGATAAGCCGTATGGCGCTCGGAGATTTGGTGGAGGATACTGGCGATGGCGGCCAAAGGCAAAGAGAATCGCATCGTCATCACACTTGCGTGTACGGAATGTAAGTCGCGCAATTATGTGACGACCAAAAATAAAAAGAACGATCCGGACCGGATGGAGCAGCGCAAATATTGCTCGCGCTGTCGCACTCATCGTCCCCATCGTGAAACCAAGTAGCAACCAAGTAGCAATCTGTACGCATCGTATAGAGTCAGTGCAATCATTGTCATCGTTGTAATCATCGCAACTATCTGCCAGCACACGGCGGATTGTTGTAGCGCGTTCTCAGGTAGTCGTTCATCGCTCATGTAGTCCATATAGCTCATGTAGCTCATAGAGCGCATAAAAGCACCGGGCACATGATGCGCGTATGCTCCGGTTGAATGCCCGGCATCAGACGCCGACAGCCGATCATAGCCGGTGGGCGTTTGATACCACCCGTATGTAGGAGAAACTCTTGTGGCAAAGACGATAGGTAAGGACAGGGGTTCCAAACTCCGTGGACGTGTCTCCGGACGTGTCTCGGCGACGCCGGAAACCAGCGTCGTGGATTCGTCTGACGACGAAACGCGAGATGAGGAGCTTGTCGCTGCCGGAGATGACGGGCTGGAGGCGGAGAGCGACAACCTGGCTGATGATCTGACCGATGAGGTTGATGATGCAGGCGACGCGCCGGAAGCCGGTAGCTCCCTGCTGGCGCCGGTCAACAATGAGGCGTCCACGCTGCGGCGTGTCGAGGGACGCCCACGCACGGTCCACATTCCTGAGTGGATGATGGGCAACTCCGTCACCCGCTATGTCGCAGAATCGTTCGTCGAACTGCGCTACAACACCACCTGGCCGACCTGGCGTGAGGGCTGGAACTTCACCTTCATTGTCATCTTGATGTCCATTGTGGTTGCGGTCATTCTAGGCCTGGCAGACTTCGGGCTGGTCAACGCGCTCACCTGGCTGGTTGGCAATCACTAGCCATTACTAGCTATACAGGCTATAAGTAGCCACCAGCCGTGCAAAGTAGCAGCTACGGGCGGCGCGGAAATAGCGTATACTTGTGCAGAGCAAACGTCGTACAAAGTCGTCTATGGTATGCGCATAGCCTGCGGAAGAATAGGTAACATATGGACCCAGAAGAGCAAGAGGATATCACGCCGGACGCTGAGCAGGCGATGGTCGAGGAAGAGAAGATTCCTGGGCGTCACTGGTATGCCATCCACACCTATTCTGGCTATGAGAACAAGGTCAAGACGCATTTAGAGGCGCGCATCGCTTCATTGGGGATGAAGGACAAGTTCTTCCGGGTGGTCGTGCCGACCGAAGATGAGATCGAGGTCAAGGGTGGTCAGCGCCGCACCGTCACGCGCAAGGTCTATCCGGGCTACGTGCTGGTGGATATGGTGCTGGATGACTATACCTGGCATGTGGTGCGCGAAACACCGGGCGTAACGGGCTTCGTTGGCGGAACGAGTACAGAGCCAGTGCCCCTGCAAGAGAGCGAGCTTCGCTACATCCTCAAGTCGTCCACTGCTGGCGCAGAGGAGGCCAAGCCCAAGCCTAAAGTGCTCTTCACCGTCGGCCAGAGCGTGAAGGTGATTGACGGTCCGTTCGCCGAGTTTATCGGCACGGTCAGCGAAGTTCACCCAGACCGCAACAAGATCACGGTGCTGGTCTCCTTCTTCGGACGTGAGACACCGGTACAACTCGATTACTACCAGGTAGAGAAGGTCTAGCGGGCAGTATTGCAGGGAACTGGCGCTAACACCTCATGGCGTGTCATGAGTGACGATTCGCGGTTCTAAGCATAGTATGGCGATTCGCGGCTCCGAAGAGCCGGCGCACGGGGGCGAAGTAGACCACCGGCGCCGGCTCTTCTCTGGGCTGTTCTGTTGTTGGCCAATTGCATGATATGCGATAATAGATGAATGGGGATCGCGCCAACGAGTTTTGTGGAAGGGCTGTGACGAACGGCTCGCGCGGTCCCAACAGCAGAGGGAGGGTGTGGCACACTGCACCCTGAGACCTCAGAGGAGAACACCAGGAACACATGGCAAAGCGTGTCAAAGCAATCGTAAAATTGCAGATTCCCGCCGGCAAGGCGACCCCGGCCCAGCCAATCGGTCCGGCGCTCGGCCAGCACGGCATCAATATTATGGGCTTCTGCAAAGAGTACAACGAGCGCACGGCCAGCATGGCGGGCAGTATCATCCCTGCCGTCATCACCGTCTATGAAGATCGCTCGTTCACGTTCATCACCAAGACACCTCCGGCGGCTGACCTGCTGAAGAAAGCGGCGGGCGCCGATAAAGGGTCTGGCACACCCAACAAGGCGAAGGTCGGCACCATCACGGCGAAGCAACTGCGCGAAATCGCCGAATTGAAGATGAAAGACCTGAACGCCACGAGCGTTGAGGGTGCCGAGAAGATCGTTGCCGGAACCGCCCGCTCGATGGGCATTGCCATCGAATAGGTGCCGAATCCGGCGTACAGCAACGAGTTATTTCTTTCTACATCCAGCCCATTAGTCACTTGGGCGATTGCCACAAGGAGGGCATACTACAACATGCCACATCACGGGAAAAAGTACGTCGAGGCAACCAAGCTCCTCGAAGAGAACAAGCTGTATGAGCCAGCCGAAGCGGTCAGCTTGCTCAAGAAGATGAACTACGTGAAGTTCGATCCGACGGTTGAGTTGCATATGCAGCTTGGCGTGGACCCGCGCCACGCAGACCAGATGGTGCGCGGCACGGCAACGCTCCCCGCTGGCACTGGCAAAACCGTCAAGGTGCTGGTCTTTGCGCAGGGCGAGAAGGCCAAAGAAGCGGAGAACGCCGGAGCGGACTTCGTGGGCCTCGACGACATGATTAAGCAGATCAACGAGGGCTGGCTGGGCTTCGATGTTGCCATTGCGACGCCTGATGTCATGAGCAAAGTCGCCAGCCTGGGCCGCCGCCTGGGTCCGCGCGGTCTGATGCCGAACCCGAAGACAGGCACCGTCACCTTTGATGTCGCCCGCGCGGTGAACGAGGTAAAGGGCGGGCGCGTGGAGTTCCGCGTGGACAAGACCAGCCTGATTCACATACCCATCGGCAAGATTTCGTTTAGCGAAGAGCAGATCATGCAGAACCTCGCCGCCTCGATTGACGCCATCGTGCGCGCCAGGCCATCCGGCGCGAAAGGCCAGTATGTCAAGAGCGTGGTCATCTGCTCCACCATGTCGCCGGGCGTGCGGCTGGATGTGCCAACGGCGCTGTCGCTCAAGGTCGGCTAAGCGCTGGCTAAAGGTTGGCTACATCAGCTAAAAGTCAGCCAACCATTGACAGGCGGCCCTCGTGGCTGCTATACTAATTCGAGTACAATCGCATACATGCCAGAGACAGCAGGTGCGTCCGCAAGGGCGCTTAAGCGATAAGGCCTGCCGAGGCGAAGCATCCACACATTCAACACAGAAATCCGCTGCCTGGGGGTCCCAGGGGCGTGTGCGTGTGGGCCTTCGGGTCGGCGACCTGAAGGCCCTTTTTTGTGGGCCACAGGCGCCAGACTAGTCACCCTCTCCACATCAGCCAGATCAAGCTGATGGCATATCCGCGACTGCACCAATCATCGGAACCTGTATCGCAGGAGACACCCGCACGGCAACAGCAAACAACCAGGCCACGCAGGTGAACGCCGGAGCGGAGCGCACCCGGCAACGCTCCTGACACTCGCTCTGGAAGGGAGACACAGCAAACCAATGCCAACAAACGCAAAAGCCGCCATCATCGAAGATATGACGGAAAAGCTGAAACAGTCACGCGCAGCGGTTCTCCTTCAGACGGAAGGGCTGACCGTCAGTGAGATGCAGGAGCTGCGCCGCCGCCTGCGGGCCGCCAACGTGCAACTCTATGTCGTCAAAAATACGCTGCTGCGTATCGCCTCGGAGCGCGCATCCTACAAGGACATCTCCGGCGTGCTGAACGGCCAGACGACCATCGCGCTCAGCACCGAAGATGAGGTCGCACCCGCAAAAACGGTGTCTGACTACATGCGCCAGGTGAAGACCGGCAAGCCGGTGGTCATCAAGGCGGGCATCCTGGAAAATGGCCCAATCTCCGTCGCCCAGGTGGAGGCGCTGTCGAAGGTGCCCCCGCGTGAGCAACTGCGCGCCGAAGTCGTCGGCTCGATCCAGGGGCCGCTCAGCCAGACCTACGGCGTCATCAGCGCGCCGCTACGCGATCTGATCAACGTGCTGGAAGCGCGCATTCAGAAGCTGGGAGGCGCCGCCGCCTAGCAAGTGGGAGACGCTGGCAGATTGACTTGCCAGTTCTCCTGTTCGTTCACCCGACTATCACACACACATTCTCGTTTGGAGGAAACCCAATCATGGCAGTAGATGTTGATACGATCATCGAGCAACTCAGCAACATGAGCGTGCTGGACCTGGTGAAGTTGAGCAAAGCCCTGCAAGAGCAGTGGGGCGTGAGCGCGGCTCCGACGATGGCGATGGCCGTGCCGACCGGCGCGACTGGGGGCGGCGAGGCTGCCCCGGCTGCCGAGGAGCAGACCGAGTTCACCGTCGTTCTTCAGGAGATCGGCGCGAACAAGATCAACGTCATTAAGGCGGTCCGCGAGCTGACTGGCCTCGGCCTCAAAGAGGCGAAGGACCTGGTGGATAGCGCCCCGACCAACGTCAAAGAAAACGTGGCGAAGGACGAGGCGAACGCCGCCAAAGCCAAGCTCGAAGAGGCTGGCGCCAAAGCCGATGTCAAGTAATCCCGGCGTTTAGTTGCAGCAATCCCTCAGCAGTCTGTGCGTGTATCATACACGTATCGGGCTACTGGGGGATTGTGTTTTCATGATGAATACAGTGTTGCCACAAGTGGCCGGCGGAAGAATTGGTGGTACGCGGATAGACAAATAGCGGCAAGAAGGGCAGTTTGACACGGTGATCGAACTCTCCATCAGCAAACGGTTCAGGAGTCAATTCAAGAAGCCACCGCGCAAATCGGCATGCGGACAATGTATGATAACGCTATCCTCCGGGAGGAAGAGTAATGCTGACGGCAAGCAGGATCATTGAGTTGTTGCACCTGGAACCGTTGCCGGTCGAAGGTGGCTATTTTTGTGAGACGTACCGCGCAGCCGAAACGCTGGACCGCCCGGCGCTCCCCGGACGCTATGAGGGAACTCGCTCATTTGGCACCGCAATCTATTATTTCCTGTATGGCGAACACTTCTCGGCGTTCCACCGGCTCCGCACCGACGAGGTGTATCATTTCTATCTGGGACAACCCGTCGAATTGGTGCTGCTCTCTCCTGATGGCGCCGCGACCACGCACTGGTTGGGGGATGACCTCGAAGCGGGACAGCGCCCCCAGGCCACCGTGCCACGTGGCGTCTGGCAGGGGCTACGGCTGGCGCAGCCCAATCCGGAAAGCTTTGCGCTGCTGGGGACGACAATGGCGCCGGGATTCGATCCCGCCGATTTTGAGCTAGGCGACCGGCAACTGCTCCTTGCCAGCCATCCACACCAGGCCAGCGAGATCATCGCCCTTACCCGTCAATAAGAGACGCACGAGACGCGAGAAAGGTAGCCCGCTTATGAGCATCCCACCTCCATCACCTGAACCGTCCGAAACATCCGAAACATCTGGACAATCTGAGCCAGCGGTACCACCAGTCCACGCATTGCTCGATCTATCGGGCAAGGTTGCGCTCATTACGGGCAGCGGCAGCGGCATGGGCAGCGGCATCGCTGCGCGCTTTGCAGAGGCCGGCGCCTCCGTGCTGGCGCATTACCACACCAGCAGCGCAGGCGCCGAAGCTGTGGCAAGCCAGATACGTGCGCGTGGCGGCCAGTCTGCAACGGTTGCCGCCGACGTGACCAGTCCCGGCGACGTGGCGCGTCTGATTGCCGCGACCGTTGAAGCGTTTGGCCGGCTCGATATTCTCGTCAACAATGCGGGCATCTATCCGCTGGCGGGCGTGCTGGAGATGGCTGTCGCCGACTGGGAGGCGGTGGTGGATGCAAATCTCAAGAGCGTCTTCCTCTGCACCCAGGCAGCGGCGCGCCAGATGATCGAGCAACGGGTGGGCGGCGCTATCGTCAACATCACCTCCATCGAGGCAGAGAATCCGGCCCCAAGCCATAGCCACTACAATGCGGCGAAGGCTGGTGTCTTGATGTATACGCGCGCTGCCGCCAGCGAACTGGGTCCGCACGGCATTCGCGTCAACGCCGTTGCCCCTGGACTCATCTGGAAGGACGGGCTGGAGCAGAGCTGGCCCGATGGCGTCGCCCGCTACCAGGCGACGGCCCCGCTGGGGCGGCTGGGACTGCCAGCGGATGTGGCCGATGCCTGCCTCTTTCTGGCATCAGCCGCCGCGCGCTGGATCACCGGCGCCAGCCTCACCGTGGATGGTGGCGTCCTCACCCACCAAATCTACTAGATCTACTAGCGGCGGTGTACTCGAAAGAACACAGGCAGAGTGGGTGTAGTAGGTCAGCGATAGAGGAAATAGCCGACGAGGCCACCGAGCGCAAGAATCATAACCACATTGAGTTTGCGGCTGAGGGCCAATCCAAAAGCGCCCATTGCAATCAGCCAGCCTTTCCAATCAACGATCGGCTGGTGCAAAATCGTCCAGATGACGGTCAGCAGCAGCCCAATGACGGCCACTGACACCCCGCGCATGATGCCCTGGGAACGCGGCCATCGCTCGATGTAGCGGTAGCTGCGCGCGACGACCAAGACCAGCAGCGGCGGCACCGTGATTGCCAGCAGCGCGCAACATGCGCCGAGAACGCCGTAGGTGAAGTAGCCCAGGCAAATCACCCACAATCCATTGGGGCCGGGGCTGATCTGACCAATGGCGATTGACTGGCTGAAATCTACCTCATTCGCCCAGCGGCGAGCAAGCAAATCCTGGTGCAGGCTGGGCAGGTTACTGAAGCCACCGGTAGAGAAGAGCGAGGCTTTGAGGAAGAGCAACGTGTAGAGCAGTGGATTGATCATTGTTGCCCCCGCGTTTGGGCATCTGGGATAGCGTGGTTCGTGCGGCTGGCGCGCGGCGCGAAGAAGAACATGCCGACGACGGCGGCGCACAGCACAATTGCGATGGCTGAGATATTCCAGGCAAGGATAGCAAAGGCGAAGACGGCGGCGAGCGCGGCGCTGACCCAGACGAACCACCATCCCACGGCGGTCCGAGCCTGAACAAGCGGGCGGGCGAAATTTACCAGCACCAGCGCCATGATGCCAGCGGTCGCTGGAACGATGCCACGCAAGGCCGCCTGTACGACCGCAGCGTGTTCGATGCGCAAAAATAACGCCGCCAGCAGACAGGTGATGCTGGCGCTAGGCAGGAGCAGACCGGCGACCGAGAGGATGATGCCGCGCGTGCCGCCCAATTTCTTGCCGATCAGCACGGTGACGGCGATCAAATTGATGCCGGGCGTCAGCAGGCAGAGGTTCCAGAGGCGGTTGAACTCCTCATATGAGAGCCAGCCATAACGTTCGATGAAGGTGCGCTGGATGAGCAGCGTGGTCGAGGCGCCGCCGCCAAAGGATTGGAGACCGATACCAGCCCAGATGGCCAGCAGTCGCCATGCGCCGGGCATTGGCTGCTGTTTGTCGCTGTCTACGCTCATCCATTCACCTCCCATGACGCTCTTCGCTCTTCGCTCTTCGCTACCCGGCTCATCCAACTGGTCAGGCGGAAACGGCGCGCGAATCTCCCGGCGGCGCGGAACGCACCCGGTCGAGTTCCCGGTTGCTCTGCGCCAGGAAGCTCGCCAGCGTGCCGAAGGAGGTAGTGAAGCCGTTGCCGGTGCCGATCAACGCCTGAGCCTCGCGACCAATCCTGGCGATGGCCTCGCCGTCAATGCCGGTGGCGACGCCGCACGACGCGAAGAGATAGACCAAATCCTCGGTGGCGACGTTGCCCATATTGGTCGTATGCACCGGCATCGCAATCCCGCCGCCGATACCGCCAACAGATCCCTCGAAGTGCGTAATGCCAGCCTCGTAAGCGGCAAAGACATTGGCAATGGCAGTGCCAGCCAGCGTATGCAGATGCAGGCCGATGGTCAGATGCGGCCAGCGTGTGCGAATCGCCTGGATGCGTTCACGCACCAATGTCGGCCACGCCAACCCAACGCTATCGGCCAGCGACACCTCGCTGATGCCGGCGGCGACGAAACGCTCGATCAAGCCGAGGATATAGCTCTCAGCGAGTACGCCATCATAGGGGCAGATGAATGAGGTGCCCATACCGACGCTGACCGTCACGCCTGCCGCGCGTCCGGCCTCCGCGATGCGCTCGATCTCCTGTACGTTGCGCTCGACCGTCATGTTGGAGTTGAGGCGGTTATACGTTTCGCTGGCAACGATCAGGCAGGAGAGCTTGGGCACGCCTACCGCCATTGCTCGCTCAGCGCCGCGCATATTGGGCACGAGCGCGCGATAGACCGCCCGATGTGGACGCGCCAGCGCCTCCCGCGCCACTGTCTCGGCATCGGCCAGGCTTGGGATGACACGCGGATGCACAAATCCGGTGATCTCGATCTCCGGCACACCTGCCGCATCCAGTTGCCCGATGATCGCTACCTTTTCGTCGGTCGTCGGCACACGCAGATGCGGTTCATGCAACACAGTCTGCAATCCGTCGCGCGCAAAGACATCTATGATCGTCACGCCGCGTTGCTCTCCGCCTCCTCCGCTCGTCATGGTATCCGCCATCGTACTGTTCCCCTTCGTGAGTGGCTGTGCATTATTGGATTGCTCTACCTCTCCGCGTGCTATGCCGGCGATTCGCGCCGATCACCCCTGACGCGGAGCTTGCGATTCCAGATAGGCGATATTTGCCTGCTCGCCGGTCTGAATGTGTTCGCGCAGCAAATGATCGGTTAGATCGGCGTCGCGGGCGCGAATCGCCGCCAGTAGGGCCGTATGCTGCGAAAACGAAAGTTGCGCGTGGTTCTGTGTAATCCAGTTTCCCTCCCACATGAATTTTTTCCAGAGGTGTTGCACCAGATCCAGCAGCACACGATTGTCCGCCGCGCTGTAAATCAACAAGTGCCATTCGGCGTTGAGTTGATTGACGCGCTCGATATCCTGGCGCTCCGCCGCCCGTTCCATCTCGCACTGAAGCAGTTCGAGCCGGGCGATATCCTCATCTGAGAGGCGTGGAACGGCAAGGCGCGCGGCCTGAGATTCGAGTTCGGCGCGCAGGCGAAAGATGTCATGGATATCTTTCGTGGAATAGCGCGTCACCGATACCGAGTGATGCGGCTCGCGCTGCAAAAGACCTTCCGCCTGGAGTGTGCGAATCGCCTCGCGCACCGGCGTCGGACTCATGCCAAGCTGCTGGGCAAGCCGACCGACCGTTAGCGGCTGATCTTGCGCAATCTCGCCGCGCAGAATCGCGCCGCGTAGCGCCTCCACGGCCAGCGCCGTCTTCGTCATATGTTCATTTGGCAGTCGCACGTGTTCTCGTCCCTTCTCCCATGTACCTCGTTGGTCCTTTTACACCTGATGCCGTTTGCATGCACCTGCATCATGGACGGCTTTCCCCTGGGCGTCAAGCCATGAAAATCATGAGAGCAACGACATTCGGCGGCCTGTGTTGGCGCGCACATGAAAAGGTTGGTAGGGCGCGAGAACTGCTTGACAACGTTACCTGCCCGTGTTAGATATTATATATAGTATATTATACACGACAACCCACGCAACCTTTCTGGTAGACGCCAACCAACGAAGAACGGGGATTTCAGCATGGCGGAGGCTTCTCTCACTCCTTCTTCCGATCGTTCCAACATGTCCAATCCTGGTAACTCTACCGAACCGCGCACGGCGACGCCGATGGCGCTGGCAGGGATTCGGATACTTGATATCGCCACGATGGCAGCCGCGCCCTGGGCTGCGGCTTATCTGGCCGAGCTTGGCGCCGACGTGGTGAAGGTGGAAATGCCGGGAGTGGGCGATCATCAGCGCCGCTGGGGCACACCCAAGAACGGCGAAGGTCTCTTCTGGAAGTCTATGGGCCGCAACAAACGCTCGATTACCCTCAACCTCGGCAAGCCGCAGGGAGCTGCGCTTTTCAAGCGGCTGGCGGCTGAGGCGGATGTAGTGATCGAGAACTTCCGCCCCGGCACGCTGGAACGCTGGGGCATCGGCTATGAGACGCTGCACGAGATCAATCCCCGGCTTATCATGCTGCGCGTTACCGGCTTCGGCCAGTACGGCCCCTATAGTCCCCGCCCCGGCTTTGGCACGCTGGCGGAATCGCTGACCGGCTTCGCCCATCTCACCGGCCAGCCGGGTGGCCCACCAACGCTGCCCAACGGTCCACTGGCCGATGGTCTGGCGGGGATTACCGGCGCATATGCCGTGATGGTTGCGCTCTACTGGCGCGACGCGCGCGGCGGCAGCGGCCAGCAGATTGACCTCTCGCTCTGTGAGCCGCTGCTGCGCCTGCTGGAACCGGCGCTGCTGGACTACGATCAGTTCGGCATTGCGCGCGGGCGCGTGGGCAATCGCAGCGATCACGTCGCCCCGCGCAATTCCTATCAGTGCGGTGATGGTCGCTGGGTCTCGATCTCCGCCAGCGCGCAGCCGATCTTCGAGCGACTGATGAACGCTATTGGCCGGCCCGAACTGAGCAGCGACCCACGCTTCGCCGTCAATTCCGCTCGTATTGAGAACGTCGCCGCGCTCGATGAAATCATCGGCGCGTGGATAGGGCAGCATACTCGCGATGACGTGCTGGCGCGGCTGGAAGAGGCGCAGGTGGCTGTCGCGCCGATCTATGACATTCCTGATATTTTCGCCGATCCGCACTTTGCCGAACGGCAGAGTCTGATAGCGGTTGAGGACCCCGAACTTGGCAACGTGCGCCTCGTCAACGTCGTTCCACGTTTCAGCGAGACCCCCGGCCAGGTCCGCACGACAGGTCCGGCGCTGGGCGCGCACAATGCCGAAATCTACGGCAAGTTGGGTATCGGGGCAGGGGAACTCGAGGCGCTGCATCAGGAGGGCATCATCTGAACCAGCCTATACTATGCAGCGACGCATGACGAAAAAGGAGGATACCATGACGATTCTGCGTACCTTGCTCTTTGCGCCCGCAACCTCTTCGCGGCATGTGGAGAAGGCGCTCTCCGGCGCAACTGGCGCCGATGGCATTATCCTCGACCTCGAAGATGCGGTCGCCATCGCGGAGAAACCGGCGGCGCGTCTGGCGGTGCGCGCAACGCTCGATGCGCGCGGCAAGCGGGGAGACGGCCCGCTGGTGTTCGTGCGCGTCAACGGCCTGACGACTTCCTACACCTATGATGACCTCTGCACTGCGGTTGGCCCCGGCCTCGATGGCATCGTGCTGCCAAAGACTGAATCCGCCGCGCAGTTGGCGACGGTTGACTGGCTGTTGCGCCAACTCGAACGCGCCGGTGGATTGCCGGAGGGCGCCATCGAAGTGATGCCCATCGTTGAGACAGCCGCAGGCATTGCGCACTTGGCCGAGATTGCCGCCGCCACGCCGCGTGTGCGCCGGCTCAACTTCGGCGCGGGCGACTACAGCCTCGATACCTCGATGACCTGGGTGGCGGGGCATGAAGGCATCCTCTGGGCGCGCATTGCTGTGGTCAACGCCTCGCGCGCAGCCAGATTGGAGCAGCCGATAGATACAGTCTATGCGCGGCTCGACGACATGGAGGGATTCGCCGCCGAAACCGAACAGGCCAGGCGTCTTGGCTTCCAGGGCAAAGCGTGCATCCATCCCAAGCAAGTGTCGGTCGTCAACGATATCTTTACGCCAACTGAGCAGGAAATTGCCTGGGCAAGACGTATTGTTGAAGCCTTCGCACAGGCCGAGGCGGCGGGCATTGCCTCGGTTACGGTAGATGGCCAGTTCGTAGATTATCCCATCGCCTATAAGGCAAAGCGTACCCTTGAGATTGCAGCCCATATTGAGCGATTGAGCATCAGCCTACGTGACTGATACGTGATAGGTTCCCGGCGTCATTTCCCCTGGCATGTTGATTCTGCAACCAACAGTGTCGTTGTCGGAGTTGCCCAGGTCCGCGTGGACGAGAGCGAGGGAAGACGTGATGTATAATCACCTTGCGGCTATGTCAAGAAGAGGCCGCCACAAGGTACTCACTATGATCCACTTCATCCGCCGCTCATTGCTCACGCAACTCATTGGCGTCTATCTGGTGTTCGTGCTGATTGTGATTGGCAGCGGCATGGAAATAGATGCCGTGGGCCAGCATCAGATTCGAGATCAGATTCAGACCACGGATTTCGCGCTGGCGCAGGAGATTGCCTTCGAGACCTTTACAACCATCAGCGATACCGAAACCTCGCTGGTGAAGATCGAATGGGCGGTGGCCGGCAGTGTGAACGACCCCAGTGCGATGGAGAGCATGTTCACCGCATTCATGGCGAGCCGACAAGATATTGACCGCATGTACTGGCTCGACGCCAGCGGTATCCAGCAGGTCTCTGTTCCCCCGAATCCTCCCCCGAATCCTCTGCCGCTCGCAACAGACTATAGCAGCATGCCGTTGTTTCAGCGGGTGCAGTCGAGCGACGCGCCGCTCGTAGAGGGTGGCAGCGTGGACCCGACCAACTCACACGATGTTGTGACCGTCGCTGAAGCTGTACACGGCAATCACGGCCAGTTTCTTGGCATGGTGGCTGCGACGCTCCTCCTGGATAGCCTCAGCCAGCAGCTTGGCATCGTCACCAACTCGCAGACATTGCAGGGACAGCATGTTATCATCAGCCTGTTGGACGACCGTGGATTGCTCATCGGCGCCTCTGACCCCGCGCACGCTCACCTGTTACAGCCGGAAGCCACGCAGCTTCCGGGCGCTGTTGAAGCGCTTGCCGGAGGCACCGCAGCCTCCGAAGTGAACGGTCCAAATGGCGATGGGAAGTGGCTCTATAGCGCCGTGTCGGTGCCGGATATCGGCTGGGCCGTGGTTGTCCAGCAACCTGAAACCGACATCACGGCGGCAACTTCCAATTTTGGCCTCTGGCTGTGGCTCGCAACCATTCTCTTTGCCGCTGGTGGGCTGCTCTTCTGGCTCGTGTTGCTACGCCGGGTGATTCGCCCACTGCACGCGCTCGCCGCGCAACATGGCAGTTTGCCAGAACTGGATACTGAGCGCACGTCCATTCCCTCGCTGACGCAGCGTAGCGATGAGATAGGCAAACTTGCGTACTCCTTGCAGGGACTCGAACGTGAGGTGGTGGTGCGGCTCACAGAACTGCATACGCTGCTCGAAACTTCCAATGCGGTCGTCAATTCGCTCGATCCGCGCGCAGTTGGGGCTACGATCATCCGCGAGGTGCGCCGCCTGGTAGACGTACAGGCGGCGTCGGTGCTGGTGCCTGATGAGCAGGGTGTATTGCGCCCGCTCGCCAGTGAGGGACGCGCGGAAAATTATGAGAGTGAAGTACAGGTACCTTCAGATGAATTGCGGAGGCCGGCGGCGCGGGCATTGCACGATGGCCAGCCAGTGCAGATGATTGACGACGGAAGCGTGGATTTCCCAGAATTCTCGGCGGCGGAGGGGTTCCGCTCTGTGCTGGCAATCCCGATTATCAGCCAGCGCGTCGGTGGCGTCGTGCTGGCGGTTCACCGCCGCGAGCCTATTCCCTTCACGCGCAACGAGCTGGACTTGCTGCTCACCTTCGCCAACTACGCCGCGCTCGCCTGGGAGCACGCGGTCCTCTACGAGCGCAGCGACGAACGGCTGCGCGAAGTGGCACGCGAGAATGAGCGGCTGTACCACGAGGCGATGTCCGAAAAGCGCACGCTCAGCGCCATTGTTGATAGCATAAACGATGGCTTGCTGCTCACCAGCCCGGATGGCACGGTTCTTTATGCCAACCCCGGCGCATGTGCGCTGCTCGGCCTCTCTGATCGCGCGCTGGGCGATCTGCATATCAGCGATGTGCATCAGCGGCTGGCAGCGCTGAGCGAGCATCCAGGCGACTATCAGCGTAGCCTGACCCGCGCTGAGGCTGGCGAAATTGGCGAATGGCTGCTGGAAGCGCGCCAAGATTACAGCGCGCGGGCGCTCTTGCTGCGGCTCTTCGATGTGCGTGGCGATGGCAATGAGGCCATCGGTCGCGGCTTGTTGATACGCGATGTCACGCATGAGCGCGAGGTAGACCAATTCAAGACGACCCTGCTGGCAGCGGTGGGCCATGAGCTACGGACGCCGCTCGCCGCCATCAAGGGGCATGCCTCGACGTTGCTTCAAGATGACGTCACCTGGTCGCAGGACGATCAGCGACATTCCCTCTCGACGATCAGCGCCGAGGCGGACCATCTAGCCCAACTCGTCAACAACTTGCTCGATATGTCGCGGCTCGAAGCCGGACTGCTCTTGCTGCATCGCGCGCCCCGGCGCTTTGATGAACTGGCGGCGGCTGTCGTACACCGCCAGACAGTTGCGCCTGAGCGCATTGCGCTGGAACTGCCAGATGATTTGCCGCCAGTGTGGGTGGATGCGCCGCGCATCGAGGTGGTCATGCAGAACTTGCTGGCAAATGCGCTTGCCTATTCAGATGGCCCGGTGCGCGTCGGCGCCAGCCAGCAGGACGACATGGTGCGCGTGGTCGTCTCAGATGATGGCCCTGGCATCGGCGATGAAGACCTGCCGCATATCTTCGAGCGATTCTATCGCGCCAGGCATTCCCATCGCCAGACGGGCGGCACCGGTCTGGGTCTGGCAATCTGCAAAGCCTTCGTCCAGGCGCACGGTGGCCAAATCTGGGCCGAGAGCGGGCCGCGTGGCACCGCCATTTATTTCACGCTGCCAGCAGTCGCGCGCTCGACCGATGACGCCGTTGCTTCGCCTGCCGAAAACATCGAAAGCAGGCAAGAAGAAAAGCGAGCTTTGCCAGCCGTAGCAACACCATCGCGCGACCTGAGCGCGGAAAGGAGCGGCTCATGAGCGCCACCGGACAACGCATCCTCGTCGCTGAAGATGAGGCGCCGCTGCGCGATTTCATCAGCCGCAATCTTCGTGTACGCGGCTACACGGTATTTGAGGCCAGCAACGGACTCGAAGCGCTGGCGCTCTGGGAAACGGAGTCGCCGCATCTCCTCATCCTCGACATTATGATGCCGCGCCTCGATGGATTGGAGGTTTGCCGCCGCATCCGCGAGCGTTCCACTGCGCCGATCATCGTCTTGACGGCGCTGGATGCCGAGAGCGACAAGGTTGCCGCACTGGATCTCGGCGCTGACGACTATCTGACGAAACCATTTGGCGTGGAGGAATTGCTGGCCCGCGTGCGTGCCTCGCTCCGCCGCTCCACCTGGGTATCGCAGGCGCCTGCGCCCGGCGTGCGCACCTTCGGTTCACTTTCCATTGACCTCGAAGGGCATGTAGTCAGGCGCGACGGCGACGAGATTCGCCTGACGCCGACGGAGTTTGCGCTTCTGGCGCAGTTGGTGATTCACGCCGGCAAGGTCGTCACTCACCGGCAACTCTTGCAGCGCGTGTGGGGCGAAGAATACGGCGGCGAGGCGGAATATTTGCGTGTGTATATGGGGCGTCTGCGCCGCAAAATCGAGGAGGACGCCGCCAATCCACGCCATCTGCTCACCGAGCCTGGGGTGGGCTACCGCTTCATCCCCTAGCTCATCCTCTCTTGGATGAGGCTAATTTGCTATGTTAGTAGCATGTTAGCCCGCAAACATTTACACAATATTTATGCTACTCCTCTTTCCATTTATGCGCTTTTTATTCCCTCTCGGTTAGGCTATGGTCATCAGTCCACACCGTCTGCGCTAACTGTGCTAGCTGCACTGGTCCGTGTGATCCCCGGCGGTTCTCGCGTCGTCGCCTTCGCCGTGGATCCACCTCGAAGAAGAGGAAAGGGGTAGTTGGCTCATGGCCATTTATCTGCATGCCTTCGGGTTTGGGCTGGTGACGGCCTCGATCCTGGCGCTGGCGTCCGTCGGACTGACCTTACAGTTCGGCGTCACCAACTACATCAACTTTGCGCACGGCGAGTTGCTGACGTTCGGCGCGTACTTCGCCTGGCTCGCCAATGCGCACTATGGCTGGAACATCTGGCTTGCGCTGCTGGTTGGCGCGCTGCTCACCGGCATCGTTGGCGTCCTGCTGAATCTGGTGATTCTGGCGCCGTTCGTCAAACGCGGCTTTCCCGTGTTGTTCATGCTCGTCGTCACCTTCGGGTTATCGCTCATCCTCTCAAACGTCATTCTTGCCATCTGGGGGGCCGACTTCCGACAGTACCATGTCGCCCCCGATACGCAGCACAGCATCGGCCCGTTCCTCTTCACCGGCGAGCAACTCGTCATCATCGCCATCGCGGTGGTGGCGATGGTGGGCATCCACATCCTGCTCACCTACACCAAGATCGGCAAGGCAATGCGCGCCATGTCGGATAACCCGACCCTCGCCAAGAATTGCGGCATAGACACCGAGCGCGTAACCAATTTCACCTGGTTGCTCAGCGGCTTTCTGGCTGGCCTGGCCGGGGTGGTGCTGGCGCTCAATATTTCGTCCTTTCAGCCAGCCTTTGGTGGCGACTTCCTTTTTGTGATCTTCGCCGCCGTGATTCTTGGCGGCATCGGCAAGCCCTATGGCGCAATGGCCGGCGCGCTGGTGATCGGCGTCGTCACCGAGGTGGCCGCCATCCCGCTCAGTTCGGACTTCAAGAACGACGCCGCTTTTGCGATTCTCGTCCTTGTATTGCTGCTGCGGCCCCAGGGCATCTTCGCTTCAGAAGGGAAGGCATAATCAGATGTCTCCAGTACTCTACTATGCCACCACGTTGCTCGTCTTTTTCTTCGATTACAACATCCTAACCTGGGGCCTGAACATCCAGTTCGGCTACACCGGCATCCTGAACTTCGCCTTCATCATCTTCATGGCGATTGGCGCCTATGTCAGCGGCGTCTTCGCGCTGCCACAGGCCAACGGCATCGCCGGGCAAACGTACATCCTGGGCCTCTCCTGGCCGTTCCCGCTGACGCTCATCATGGGCGGACTGGTTGCCGCGTTCTTTGGCCTGCTGGTCGGCTTGATCGCCCTCAAACGGCTGCGCAGCGACTATATGGCAATCGTCACAGTGGCCGTGGGCGCGATAGCCTATGACTTCATCGGCAACGTCACCGGCCTCTTCAATGGCTGGGACGGCCTGGGCGGTGTGCCGCAGCCGTTGCAGACCCGCTTCAACATTGATTTCAACACCTATCAGTTCGTCTATGTGGGTATTGCCGGCGTGGTCATGGTGATTCTCTGGTGGCTGGCGAACCGCATCTATTCCTCACCGTTCGGGCGCACGCTGCGCTCCATCCGTGAGGACCAGGATGTCTCAGAGGCGTTCGGCAAGAACACTTTCAAGTACCGCATGCTGGCAATGGTCATCGGCTGCTTCTACGCCGGCATCGCAGGCGGTATCCTGATCTTCTTCACCACCGCGCTCAATCCCAGCGGCTGGACCACCGGCGAAACCTTCGTCGTCTGGACGGCGCTGCTGATTGGCGGCACTGGCAACAATTGGGGCGCGGCGCTGGGCGCGCTGTTGGTGCCGGTCGGCTTTCAGGAAGCGACGCGCTTCCTGCCGCAATTCCCCGGCAATCCCGATTTGATTCCCGCGCTACGTAACATCATCGTCGGCGGTCTGCTGATTCTGGTGCTGTGGTTCCGGCCACAGGGCATCATCCCGGAGAAGAAGGCACGCTTCAATATCTTCCGCATTCCGCTGCACGGAGCGCCTGCGGAGGTGAGATCACGAGCCGCATCCATTGCAGCCAGCCAGAAGGAGGAATCCAATGTCACAGACGGCTGAGGCGCTGGCGCGCACCCCGCGACCTGGCGAACAGACGGACATCTTGCGGGTGGAACACCTCTCGCATTCCTTCGGCGGGGTCAACGCCGTGGACGACTGCTCCTTGCAGGTGCCGGCCAACCAGATTACTGCGCTGATCGGTCCCAATGGGGCGGGTAAAAGCACGCTGATTAACGTTGTGTCGGGCTTTTATCCGGCGCAAAAACGAGGAACCATCTTCTTCAACGGCCACAACATCACCGGCTGGCCAACGTATCGGCGGGCAAACGCGGGTCTGATTCGAACGTTCCAGATATCGCGCGGCTACGGCGGGATGACCGTGCTGGAAAACCTGATGGTGCCACCAAAAAAACAGTCCGGCGAGTCGCTTCTCAACGCGATCTTTCGCCCCAGGCTCGTCGCTGCCGAAGAGGCGCGCCACCTGGAGAAAGCCTTGCAACTGCTCGACACCTTCGGCCTCTACGAGAAACGTGACGAGTATGCGCGCAATCTCAGCGGTGGGCAGAAGCGTCTGCTCGAAATGGCGCGCGCGCTGATGGCCGACCCGACGCTGCTGCTGCTCGATGAACCGATGGCCGGCGTCAATCCGGCGCTGGCGGACCAACTGGCGCAGCACATCGTTAATCTGGCGAAACAAACCGGCATCACCTTTCTGCTCGTCGAACACAACCTCGGCATCGTAGACCAGATTTGCGATCATGTCATCGTCATGGCGAACGGGCGGGCGCTGGCGACCGGCACGATGGCCGAGATTCGCGCTAATCAACAGGTGGTCGAAGCCTATTTGGGCGGTTGAGAAGGTGAGGAGGTTCCCAATGACGACAGCGGAGCAGGCGATCAACGCCAACCTATCCCCATCCACCGCCGTCCTTCAGGTTGATGGCATTGTCGGCGGCTATGGCAAAAACGCCATCGTGCAGGAAGTGTCCATACGCGCCAAGCCGGAGCAAATTGTCAGCATCGTCGGCCCCAACGGCGCTGGAAAATCTACCTTTCTCAAACTGATCGCTGGTGTGCTACCGCCGATGGCAGGCAGTGTGGTGGTCGCCGGACAACAGCTTGCCAATCTTCCCGCCAACCGTGTCGCACGCCTGGGGCTTGCCTATGTACCCCAGGAGGCGAACGTATTCCCGACGTTGACGATCCGCGAGAACCTGGAAATGGGTGGCTTCATTCTGCGGGGCGACCTCAATCCGCGCATTCATCATCTCTTCGAGCTATTCCCTGATCTGCTGAAGGCTGAGAAAAAGAAGGCAGGCCAACTCAGCGGCGGCCAGCGCAACATGCTGGCGATGGCGCGGGCGCTGATGCTCGAACCCAGGGTGCTGCTGCTGGATGAGCCGACCGCCGGCCTCTCGCCGATCTATACCGATGTCGTCTGGCAAAAGGTCCATGAGATCGCCAAAACCGGCACCGCCGTGGTGGTAGTCGAGCAGAACGTCGAGCGCGCCATCGCTAATTCAGACTGGGTATATGTGCTGGTCGCCGGTCGCAACCGGGTGGACGGCACCGCCGAGCAGATGCGCGCTCTTGATCTTCCTGCTATTTTCCTGGGCAAGAAAGGAGGCGGTAATTCGAGCGCCCCTGATACATCCAACACAGCCGAGGCGTGATTTCGTAGTGCGGCGCTCCATGCGTCGCTCCGGGAGGTTCCTTCTATGCACATACGCAAACGTTATGCGGCACTCCTTGCGTTCCTCATTCTCAGTTCCTTGTTCTTTGCCGCCTGCGGTTCCAGCGGCGGCAGCACCGGGCCGATCACCGTCGGTGAGTTGTTTCCAATGACGGGACGTGAGCCATTTGTGGGACAGTGGTTCCTGCATGGCGCGAAGGTCGGCATCGCCGATATCAACGCGCATGGGGGCTGCGGCGGTCATCAGATCAACGCGCAACTCAACGACACCGGCGGTGACGCCGTGGACGCAGTGACGGCGCTCAAGCAGCTTCAACTCTCGAACCCCGACTTTATTCTTGGCCCGTCGTCGCTTGAGATCGAAGGCGTCATCAATCAGTTCGATCCTGCGCACCTGCCAGACTTTGTGGAGGGCGGCACCACGCAGCTCGACCACATGACGAACAAGTACGTGTATCGCACGACTCCCTCAGACTCGACGCTCGCCATCGGCATGGCCTACTACGCCATCCAGAAGGGCTACACGCACGCTGGCGTCTTCTTCGAGTCTACCTCGAACGCGGCAGGCGTCGTAACGCCGCTGGTCACGTCGTATACCAATCATGGTGGCACGATTACCGATCAGGAGTTGGTGACACCGCATCAGAGTTCCTACCGCTCGGAGATCGAGAAGCTCTTCGCCAGCAATCCGCAGGCGATCTTTATGCAGACCGACCCGCAGACTGCCAGCACCTTCTTCCAGGAAGTGATTCAGCTTGGTCATATGAACGTTCCGTTCATCCAGACCGATGCTGGCGCTGACATCAACATGGCGAAGGCGATGGGCTTGCAGTACGCCTCGCAATACCTGACCGGCATGAACGGCTCGCCGCCAGCCGGCCCCGCGTGGCAGTACTATACGCAACAGTACCAGAAGGTCTGGGGCACGAACCAGCCGGTCACGCTGTCACAGAACACATATGATTCTGTCGTCATCGCCTGCCTGGCTATCCAAAAGGCCGGCACAACCGACCCGACCGTCTGGATCAATGATGTAGATAAGGTGGTGGGCAACGAAAACGGCGTCGTTGTCAACAACTATGCCGACGGTGTGACCCAACTGAAGGCCGGCCACGAGATTGACTACGAGGGCGCTTCTGGCAACGACGATTACAACAAGTATCACAACGTTGCCGGTAGTTGGGATGTCGTGCAATGGGATGCTCAGGGCCAGTCCCTGCATACCGTTATGACCGTCTCGCAGGACCAGATCGCCGCCTGGTCTGTCTAGTGCAATGATGCTGGCGCGCCGGTAGCTGCTGAGTGTTACCGGCGCGCGGTATCGTCTTGAAGTCATTTCTCATAGATTCTCATAGATTCTCGTAGATGAGACGCGCACCTGAAGTGCCAGAGGCGGAGAAAGGATGGCAATAGATGATGGCGCAACCGCAACATGCCGCAGGACCAAAGAGCGACTGGGATGCCCAACCTAACGACGCGGCTCCGCCGCTCGCCGGTGTGCGGGTCGTTGAACTCGGCTCGTTTGTGGCCGCGCCAGCCGCCACACGCATTCTGGCAGACTTCGGTGCTGAGGTAATCAAGGTCGAGTCGCCGGGCACAGGCGATGAGTTGCGCCAGTGGGGTGAGCTGATCGAAACGCGCGATGGGCAGGGTATTTCCGCCTGGTGGCTCACGCAGGCGCGCAACAAGCGGTTCGTCACACTGAATCTGCGAGCGCCAGAGGGGCAGGCGCTCGCCCTGGCGCTGATTGCCAAAAGCCAGATCGTCATCGAAAACTTTCGCCCAGGTCGTCTGGAAGCCTGGAACCTCAGCTACGAACGTATGCGTGAGGTGAACCCAGCCATTGTGCTGGTGCGCATCTCCGGCTACGGGCAGACTGGCCCATACCGCGAAAAGGCTGGCTATGGCAACGTCAGCGAATCTATGGGCGGGCTGCGCTATGTCACCGGCTATCCTGATAGACCACCGGTGCGCGTGGGGGTCAGCCTGGGTGATATGCTGGCGGCGCAGCAGGCGGCGTTCGGCGCGCTGATGGCGCTGCGCGTGGCCGAACGCACAGGCAAGGGACAAGTGGTAGATGTCGCCATCACTGAAGCAGTCTTTGCCACTACCGAAGGCATGCTCACTGAATACGCCCACAAAGGAATTGTGCGGGAACGCGCTGGCAATAAGCTGTTGCGCGCTGCGCCCTCCAACGTCTATCAGACAGGTGACGGCAAGTGGATTGCCATTGGTGGCAACGGCGAAAACGTCTTCCGGCGCTTTACCACCGCGATGGGCATGCCGGAACTGGCGACCGACAAGCGTTTCATAGATAACCGCTCGCGCATCGCCAATCATGAGGAACTCGACGAGATCATTGGCGCGTGGACCGCCGCACACTCGCTCGCAGAGATTCAGCAGCTACTCGACGCCGCCGGTGTCCCTGCCGGGCCGGTGATGAGCATTGCCGATATCGCCGCCGATCCGCAGTTTCAGGCGCGCGGCATGATCGCCCGTGTGCCAGACGCGCGCTTGCCGGAAGGCGCGGCTATCATGCCCGGCATCGTTCCGCGCCTCACCGCAACCCCCGGCCAGATTGCGCATGCAGGCGGCGCATTGGGCGCCGATAACCACGATGTATTTGCTGGACTGCTCGGCCTCGATGCCGCCACAGTAGAGCGGCTGCGAGAGAGTGGCATCATCGGCGCGCCCGCCGGAACGCAGGCGACGTTGTCCTCATCCACAGCAGAACATGCGGGGGAAGGCGTCGAATAGAGCAAATAGCGATGTGGGGAGTAACGGGGCGGCACAGTGAGCGCGAAGAGTGACTGAGAAAGGATGAGCATATGACGGCAACGGCAGCCCCTGGGACTCCTGGCCGCAAACTCCGCGAGGCCATCGCCGCTGAACGTCCATTGCAGGTGATCGGCGCGATCAACGCCTACTGCGCTCTGCTGGCGGAACGCGCAGGCTACCGCGCGCTGTATCTCTCAGGCGCGGGAGTCGCCAATGCGTCATACGGCCTGCCCGACCTGGGCATAACAACGCTGGCGGACGTGCTAGAAGATGTGCGCCGCATCACGCGTGTCACGTCGCTGCCGCTGCTGGTGGATATTGACACGGGCTGGGGCAGCGCCTTCAACATAGCGCGCGCCATACGCGACTTGAGCGCAGCCGGTGCGGCGGGCGTTCACATCGAAGATCAGGTGCAGGCGAAACGCTGTGGCCACCGCCCCAACAAAGCCATTGTATCGGCTGACGAGATGGTGGACCGCATCCATGCCGCCGTGGATGCGCGCAGCGACCCAGACTTCATGATCGTCGCGCGGACCGACGCCTTTGCACGCGAGGGTCTGGATGGCGCGCTCGAACGGGCGCGGCGCTATGCCGCTGCCGGCGCTGACGCCATCTTCCCCGATGCGCTGACCGACCTGGAGCAGTACCGGACCTTCGCCGGGGCGACTCCACTGCCGCTGCTGGCGAACATGACCGAATTCGGCGTGACGCCGCTGCTTACCACGCAAGAGTTGGCAGAGGCAGGCGTGGCGCTGGTGATCTATCCGCTGACCGCATTCCGCGCGATGAGCGCAGCAGCGGTGCGCGTCTATGAGACGCTGCGACGCGAGGGCACACAGCAGGCGCTTCTGCCAGAGATGCAGACGCGGCGCGAACTCTATGATGTCCTGGATTACGACGCCTACGAGCGCAAACTGGACGAATTTCTTGCCCGCGAATATGCAAGTGAGCCGGAGAGCGAACCATAACGGGTTGGCGTAACGACGCCATAAAACGCCACACCGGAGAGACGCCAAACGCGAGAAGAGAGAATACAGGTGAGCATTGCATCCACAGCAGCGAACGAGCGGCCAGCGCCCGATGCGCTCGTGCAAGATATCGCGCGCTATGCCGTCGAAGCTGACATCAGCAGCGATGAGGCATATACAACTGCTCATTATTCGCTGCTCGATGCGCTCGGCTGCGGATTGCTGGCGCTCAATTTCCCTGACTGTGCGAGGCTACTTGGGCCGATTGTGCCCGGCACGGTGGTGCAGCATGGAGCGCGTGTGCCAGGCACTGCTTATGTCCTCGATCCGGTGCAGGCGGCGTTCGCCATCGGCGCGATGAACCGCTGGCTGGACTACAACGACACCTGGCTTGCCGCCGAATGGGGACATCCATCGGATAATCTTGGCGGCATCATGGCAGTTGCAGACTGGCTCAGCCGCACCCGGCTGGCGGCGGGAGAGCAGGCGTTGCCCATGCGCGCAGTGCTGACGGCGGCAATCAAGGCGCATGAGATCCAGGGCATCCTGGCGCTGGAGAATAGCTTCAACGCGGTGGGGCTGGATCATGTGCTGCTGGTGCGGGTGGCGACGGCAGCAGTAGTAACGGCGCTGCTGGGCGGCAGCGTGGACGAAGCCATCGCCGCCATCTCCAACGCCTGGGTAGATGGTGGCACACTGCGCGCCTACCGGCACGCGCCCAACACCGGCACGCGCAAGTCGTGGGCGGCTGGCGACGCAACGAGCCGGGGTGTGCGCCTCGCACTGTTGGCGCGCGCTGGCGAGATGGGCTACCCATCGGCGCTTACAGCACCAACCTGGGGCTTTCAGGATGCGCTGATGCGTGGGAATCCACTACGCATGGCTCGCCCCTTTGGCTCATATGTGATGGAGAACGTGCTTTTCAAGGTGCTGTATCCCGCTGAGTTTCATGCGCAGACGGCGGTGGAGGCGGCGGTTGCCCTGCATCCGCTCGTGCGAGGACGGTTCGATGAGATCGAGCGCATCGCGCTCACTACACAGGCCGCCGCAGTGCGCATCATCGCCAAGACTGGCCCGCTCTACAATCCCGCCGACCGTGACCACTGCCTGCAATATATGGTGGCAATTGGGCTGCTCAAGGGTGATCTGACGGCCAACGATTACAGCGATGGCGTGGCGGCTGACCCGGTGATAGACGCGCTACGCGAGAAGATGGTGGTGTTCGAGGACGAGACATTCAGCCGCGATTATCTGGACCCTGATAAGCGTTCCATTGCCAATGCCGTTCAGGTGTTCTTCCGCGACGGCTCAGCGACCGAACGGATGGTGATTGAATATCCGCTGGGCCACCGTCGTCGCCGCGCCGAGGCGCTGCCGTTGCTCGAACGCAAATTTGCGGCGAATATCGCTACGCGGCTGCCAGCGCAACGCGCCGAGGCATTGCTGGCGCTCTGGCGCAACCCCATGGCGCTCTCGGCGTTGACAGCATCCGAGTTGTTTGATCTGCTGGCGCTGCCCTCTGATGAGCCATCCGCATAGACCAAACAGACCAATCCGACCAAAACCGGCTGAGCCGTCCCCTCCTTTGACGCTACCATGCCACCATGCTATACTTTGGGAAGTTTGTCATAGAGATTCAGCCAACGTTCACAGTAACAGTGATTGCACGCGAAACGCACATACTGCATGCGCCCCGTGGAGGCATCGCCATGACCGCTCCCGACCAACTCAACTCAGTCACAAGCTCCGATTCACCTGATTCATTTGTCATTGATCCTGCTGCGCATGTTGGGGTGGTCGCGCTAACGGTCGCCAACCTTGCGCGTTCGCTTGCCTTCTACAGCAACGCGCTGGGCTTCACCGTGCTGGACCGCACGGAGCGCGACGCAGTGCTGGCGGTCGCTGGCACGCCACTGCTGCTACTGCATGAACAGCCCGGCGCGCTGCCCTGGATGATTGATGCGGCAACCGGCCTCTATCACTTTGCCATTCTGCTGCCCACACGCGAGGACCTGGGTGGCTGGTTGCGTCACTATCTCACCACAGACTTCCCACCGCCGGGCCAGGGCGACCATATCGTGAGCGAGGCGCTCTATCTGCGCGACCCGGACGGCCACGGCATCGAAGTGTATGCGGACCGGCCACGCGAGGGCTGGCGCTGGGTGGATGGTCGGGTGCAGATGGGCGGCGGCCCGGTTGATCTGCGCGGTATCCTGGCGGATGGCACAGCAAAGCCCTGGACGGGTTTGCTGCCGGCTGGCACGAAGATTGGGCATATTCATCTTCAGGTTGGCGATATCGCGGCAGCGGAAGCGTTCTATCATGGCATTCTCGGCTTTGCGGTCACAGCCCAGATACCGCAGGCGGCGCTCTTTGTCTCGGCGGGCGGCTATCATCACCATATCGGCATGAACACCTGGCATAGCGAGGGCGCAGGTCCGGCGCCAGACGATACCGCCCAGCTGCGCTTTTACACGCTGGACCTGCCCAGCCAGGAGGCGCGTGATGCGGTTGTCGCCAGCATCCAGGCCGCTGGCCTTGATGCAACGCGCCCCAGGCAGAGCAATGATGTCGTCATTGTCCGTGATCCCTGGCAGAACGTGATTGTGCTTCAGGCTGGTGCGGCGGACGATGCGCAAACGGCGCAGGCGCTCACGGCGGCCTTCTCCTCAGCGAGCGAAAAGTAATCCGAATGCCCCCATCAGAAATAGTCTCTAATCTGAAAGTGTTGGCAAGCCAGAGAGGATACACACAATGGCGAAGAAAGTGGAGAAGTCACGACAAGAATTGGCGGCACACCTGACGCCTGAGCAGTTTCACGTGACGCAGGAACACGGCACGGAGCGACCATTCAGCGGGCAGTATGTCCACAAGACGGCGGATGGCACGTATACCTGCGTCGTCTGCGGTGCGCCACTCTTCAGTTCGGATACGCAGTTCGATTCGGGTTCAGGCTGGCCGAGCTTCTGGGCGCCGCTGGATGAAGGACAGGTGGAGACCGAGAGCGACACGAGCTGGCTGATGCGCCGCACTGAAGTGCATTGCGCCTCCTGTGGCGCGCATCTGGGACATGTCTTCGAGGACGGCCCGCGTCCCACCGGTCTGCGCTATTGCATCAACTCCGTCGCCCTCAAACTAGAGCCTGCCGCCGAAGCATCCGGCGAACAATCTACGAGCGATGACGAAGCTAAAGCGTCCAGCTAGCACAAGGCATGAAAGAGGCGCACATGAGCAGCGAACACCAGGAAACCAGCATCGCTCGTGAGATGTGGCGGACGCTGGAACCGTACCATGCCATGATCTACTTTGCGCCGGAGGCCCGCGAAGCATACACCGCCATCGGACTCAAAGGCTATTGGATGGGCTATTTCGCTTCGCGGGCGGCGGCGCTGGGGCCGGTCTCTGCCGAGGTAGTGGCCGCGACATTCTATAACTTCCATCCGCGTATGGTGGCGCGCGCCATTCCAGACGCCTGGCGTTTCTGTCCGCCGGAACAGATACTGGCCGCGCGCAGGGATGCCGCAGATGTTGCGCTGCGCCGTCTGCTCGGAGTATACGTGACCTCAGCCGAACTTGCTGAAGCGGCAGCATTGGCGCGTGTTGCCGCCGAAAGCTGCGATGTGGCCGGGCGGGCGCTCTTTGCGGGGCATCGCGCGCTGGATTGGCCACAAGAGCCACATCTGGTCCTCTGGCATGCGGCGACGCTGCTGCGCGAATATCGTGGGGACGGGCATGTGGCGGCGCTGCTGGCCGGGGGCATTGACGGCTGCGAGGCGCATCTGACGCTGGTTGGCACAGGCAATGTGCCGCGCGAAGCCATTCAGCCGCATCGTGGGTGGAGCGATGAAGAGTGGGACGCCGCCGCCGTGAGATTGCAAGAGCGCGGCTGGCTCGATGCCACGGGAATGTTGACCGAACAAGGGCGCGCGGGGCGCCAGGCCATCGAGGACCGTACCGACCGCCTCGCCATGCGACCCTGGGAGACATTGGGAGCGGACCGCTGCGCCCGCTTGCGTGAGCTAGCCTGGACGCTGAGCGACATCATCGTGCGCGAAGGTGGTATTCCCGTTCCCAACCCGATGGGCCTCTCCTGGAAATAGGCCACATTGTCACATTCCTGCTGCCCCGTTATCAGGCGTCGGCGCTCGTTGTGCGGCGCGAGGTAATCGTGCCGGTGTTCAGCCCGAACCAGTGCATGCGTCCCAAATAGCGGGCGTGTTCGATTTTCATACAGCGATCCATGACGACGGCCAGACCACCCTGCTCCGCGATACGCGCGCCCTCCGGACTGATGACATCGAACTGGAGCCAGAGCGCCCGCGCGCCAATCTTGACCGCCTCCTCAGCGATGGCGGGCACCGCCTCCGGCGCACGGAAAACATCCACGACATCCACAGGAAACGGAATCGCAGTCAGCGAGGGATAACATGTCTCGCCAAGAATGGTTGTCTCTTTGGGGTTCACTGGAACGATGCGATAGCCGTTGCGTTGCAGATAGTAGCCGACGAAATAGCTCGGTCGCAGCGGATTGGGCGAGAGGCCGACGATGGCAATCGTGCGCGCGGTATGTAAGATGCTCTGGATGGTCCGCGCATCCTGATACTGCGGCCACGCCTGCGCCTCTGTCTCAGCAGATTCCTGGTTGGCCTGACGTATCTCATTGGTCATGCTATATACTCCTCGCTTGTAGGTTCTTGCGTGTAAACGTATTGATAGCGCCACTTTTGCGGACGTGTGGTTCCCCTCGCCTCGCGGGAGAGGGGGCCAGGGGGTGAGGTCAAACGCCTGCGCTCGCAGTGGCCGTTCGCGCCGCCCGCAAGCCATGCTCGAGGTCCCAGAGCAGGTCGTCCAGCGTTTCCAGGCCCACGGAGAGGCGAATCGTCCCCAGGCCGACCCCTGCCGCTTGCAGGTCTTCTTCGCTGAGTTGGCGATGGGTGGAACTGGCTGGGTGAATCACCAGGCTCTTGGTATCTCCAACGTTGGCGAGGTGTCGCCAGAGATGCAGCGCTTCGATGAAGCGCTGCCCGGCGATGCGCCCGCCCTTCAGATCAAACGAAAAGACCGCACCCGCGCCCTTTGGCAGATAGCGTTGCGCCAGCGGCCAATACGGATTATCCTCCAACCCAGCGTAGCGCACCCGCTCCACCTGCGGATGCGCCGCCAGGAAGCGCGCCACCCCCTGCGCATTCTGCACATGCCGCTCCATGCGCACAGGCAGCGTTTCCAGGCCGAGTGTATAAAGGAAGGCGTGGAACGGACTCAGCGGCGCGCCCAGATCGCGCAGCACCTCGGCACGCAACTTCATCAGGAAGCCGTACATGCCAAACGTCTCATGAAAGCGCAGACCGTGATACGCTGGCGAGGGGTCGGCAACCGAGGGATAGCGCCCGTTGGACCAGTTGAAGCCGCCGGAGTCTACCACGACGCCGCCGATGCTGGTGCCGTGGCCGTCAATATATTTCGTAGCCGAGTGAACGACGATGCTCGCCCCCCACTCAATCGGACGACAGAGATACGGCGTAGCAAACGTATTGTCAACGATCAGCGGAAGTTGATGCTCTGCGGCGATATCGGCCACGGTGCGCAGGTCCAGGATGTTGCCACCAGGATTGCCAATAGTTTCAGCAAAGAAGGCTTTGGTGTTCTCGCGGACGGCTCCGCGCCAGGCATCAGGATCATCAGGATTGACGAAGGTAAACTCCACCGAGAGCTTGGAGAGCGTGTTCTTGAACTGGGCAATGGTCCCGCCATAAATCGCCTGCGACGCCACCACATGATCGCCTGGCTGAAGCAGCGTAAAGAAGATGGCCGCCTGCGCAGCAAGCCCACTGCCGAAGGCGACCGCGCCGATGCCACCTTCCAGGCAGGCGATGCGCTCCTCGAAGGCCGCGACCGTGGGATTCATGATGCGCGTGTAGATATTACCGTATTCTTGCAGATTGAAGTAGGCGGCGGCTGCCTCGGTATCCTCAAAGACGAACGCCGAGGTCTGATAGATCGGCAGCGCGCTGGCGCCGGTGTAGGGGTCGGGGCGCTGGCCGGCGTGGACGGCTCGCGTCTCGAAGCCGAACGTATGCGGCGTCTCCGCTCCCTCATCTCGCCTGCCATCGGCGGCATTGGGTGGCGTCTCAGGGCCATGAGTAATATCAGACATCGGGCGCTCCAATCACTTCCAATCGTTCCAATCTATCAGGACGACGCATACGCAACAAACAAACGAGCAGGCACAGGGAACAGCGAACATCTCTTGCAGAAGATAATGACCTGTATCAACAAAGTCAAGAAAAACGGTGAAAACTGCTCAGAAGATGACCAGCCGACCCGCATCCGTCACGCCATAGCTGAGGTCAACGGCGACGGACACCAGGCATTCATCAGGCGCGATGGCGCGGAGCCGCCGCAGTTCGATGGTTGTGTTTTGCAGCCAGATCGCGGTCTGCTGTCCATCTGCGGCGGTCAGCAATTGCACGTTGGCGTCGGCAATCACGTGGCCCGGCTGCTCGCCGGCGAGCAGTGGGATTCTGCGCGGTGAAAGATGATTTCCGCCGTCATGCGCTGGCGGCGATGAAGAGTGTTGCGCCGGTAGCTCTTGCCTTTTCTGCGTATTCTGCATGGCAACCCGCATCCTCTCGTCGTTTACGCTGGCATGGGAGAGGATATCCCAATGCCAGCGTCCAATGGCACTACATAAAAATTGCCTCTCTATACGAAACGATCATTAACATAATCAGATAACCTCAGATGAGGCGCAGCTTCCGCCCGACGGTGGCGAACGCCTGCAACACCTCCTCAATATCCGCCTGGCTATGCGCGGCGGAGACGATGCAGCGCACGCGAGCGGCGCCTTTGGGCACCACCGGAAAGGCGAACGCCTGCACATAGACGCCTTCATTGCGAAGTTCGCGCCCCAGCGCCATTGCCTGCGCCGCCTCGCCCACGATCACTGGGATGATCGGTGTGGCGCTGGCGCCGGTATTGAAGCCAAGCCGCTGAAAGCCTTCGCGCAGCGCGCCAGCATTTGCCCAGAGCCGCGTCAGCCGCTCCGGCTGCGCTTGCAGCAGATCGAGCGCAGCAATCAGCCCCGCCGCGACCATCGGCGGCAGATGGCCGGTGCTAAACATGAAGGGGCGGCTGCGCTGATAGAGCGTCTGGATGACCTCCTGGTCCGACGCCACGAAGCCGCCAACGCCACCAAGCGCCTTTGAGAGGGTGCCAATCTCAAAGGCAATTCTGCCTTCCAGGCTGAAGTGTTCGACGATGCCACGCCCCGTTCGCCCCAGCACGCCATCGCCGTGGGCGTCGTCCACATAGACCAGCGCCGCATAGCGGTCCGCCAGCGTCGCAATTTCTGGCAGCGGCGCCAGGTCGCCATCCATGCTGAAGACGCCATCGGTGATGATGATACGGCTGCGCGCGTCCTGCGTTTCGCGCAGGCAGGCTTCCAGCGCGTCCAGGTCAGCATGTGGATAGGTATGGCGTTTGGCATGCGTCAGCCGGCAGCCGTCTATGATGCTGGCGTGGTTCATGGCATCGCTGATGATGGCATCTTCTTCGCCAGCCAGCACGGAGAGCGCAGCGAGATTGGTGTCGTAGCCGGTCTGGCAGACCAGCGCCGCCTCGCGCCCCTTATACGCCGCCAGACGTTCTTCGAGTTGCTGGTGCAGCGTCATCGAGCAGACGACACGCCCCGCGCCCAGACCAAACCCGTATTTATCCAATGCTTCATGGGCGGCAGCGATGATGATGGGGTCCTGCGCGAAACCCAGATAGTTGTTCGCGCAGAGGTTGATGTACGACCGGCCATTCATTGTGATGCGCGGACCCTGGGCGCTGGAGAGCAAATTGGGCGTATAGAATCGCTCCTCGCGTTTGAGCGTCTCCAAATCATCGCGCAGGCGGCTCTTGAATTGGGCGAACGCGGGCGACGCTGGCGGCTGCATCGTTGATTCCACCATCTGATGGCCTCTCTTTCACATCGGGATAGAGAACGCAGGCAATAGCAAATGTAGGGAAGGCAAAGAGATCGAGGTCCAACACGTCCCGATAATTTATTGTACGCTGGGATGATGCGCCGTCGTCTGATGTCTGATAGCGCAGCCTGCGCGCTCGTCTTGAATATGCCGTTGGTTCGGTTTAGAATGACATTGCAGAGATTGAGAAAGGGGAAAGGAACCCGTGGAGATCACGTTTCTGGGAGGCGCGCGCGAGGTAGGCGCTTCGTGTGCGCTGCTTCAGGTGGCCGGGCGGCGCATCTTGATTGACGGCGGCATGCGACCCACCGCACGTGAGGCGGGATCGCGCCTGCCAGACCTGCGCCCGCTGGATGCGCAGCCGCCCGAAGCGATAGTAGTGACGCACGCGCATATTGACCACACCGGCGCGCTGCCACATATCGCCGCGCTCTACCCTGCCATCCCCATCTATGCGACGGAAAGCACCCATGTGCTGATGGAGATTCTGCTTCGCGATTCGGTGCGCATCATGGAGCAGGAAGGGCTACGCCCCGACGGCGAAACGCCGCTCTATACCGCCGAACAGGTAGATGCGCTGCTCGGCAGAATCATCACCGTCGAATTCGATGCGCCATTCGCGCCGCTGGCAGGCGCGCCGCTCCAACTGACGTTTCTGCGTGCCGGGCATATCCTGGGCGCCGCGCTGCTAGACTGGCAGACGCCAGAGGGCCATCTCATCTGGACCGGCGACATTTCGGTGGTGGATCAGCGCACCGTCAAGGGGCTGGCGCTGGACTGCCTGCCCAAAGCCGATATCGTTGTCTGCGAAGGCACCTACGGCAACCGCAGCCACAGCAACCGTCGCGAAGAAGAGCGCGGCCTGGTGCAGACCGTCCAGGAGGTGATTGCGCGCAACGGTCGCGTTTTGTGCCCGGCCTTTGCCGTCGGGCGCGCGCAGGAGATCACACTGATTCTCAAAGCGTTCCGCGCCAGCGGCGAGGTTTCGCCAGTGCCAATCTACCTGGATGGCATGGTGCGCTCGGTCTGCGACGCCTATCAGCGCCAATCGCACGATCTGCACCCCAATTTGCAGCGATTCCTCCTCAACGCGCGCAGGCCGCTCTTTACCGATCCATCGCTCCATATCTACGCTGTTCGCGCGCATGACCGCGCATCGCTGGTGCAGCAAACCCGCCCGGCGGTGATTATCAGCAGTTCCGGCATGCTCACTGGCGGCGCATCGCCACTCTACGCCGCTGAACTCGCCAGCCACGAACGCGATTGCCTGCTCTTCACGGGCTATCAGGATGAAGAGAGTCCGGGGGCGGCGCTACTCAAAGCGGCGACCGGCGACACCATAACCCTCGGCGATAAGAGCGTCTCGCTGCAATGCCAGGTGGCGCGCTATAATCTCTCCGGCCATGCCGACGCCGAGCAAATCGTACATGCCATCACGAAGATGTCGCCGCGCCAGTTGATTCTGGTGCATGGCGCGCCGGACTCGCTGGAAGCGCTGGGCAAACGGTTCCCAAAGCTGCGTGTGGATATTCCGCCGGTCGGGGCCACCATCACCTGCGAACGCTTCGCCGCCAGCGGACTCCTCACGCCGCAGCCTCTCGCGCCACGGACTGCGCGCGAGCCAGGAGAATCCGCAGAACCAATGGAGACATTGCCGGAGCCGGCGCTGCCTGACCTCTGGCGGCTGGCCCATGAGCGCAGCGCAGAGCGCCCCTGGACCGCCGTGGAGCTTGGCAAAGCCTATTATGGTCCGGCGTACCGGCCAGCCTTGCGCGCGCAGATCAATGATCTCTTGCAGAATGCAACGTTCTATTTTCGCGTGCAGCGGTTGGGCGCGCAGTTGACCTATCTCCCGCGCACGCAGGCGGAGGTGGAGGCGCGCACTGCTAACGACCTGACGCCGGGGATGGTGGTAATCGTGGAGACGCCCAAGAGCGCCGCGCAACTGGCGGTAGTGCTGGCGCCGCCACAGAGCGGCACGGTGGCGCTCGTCACCGAAACCTGGAAGGTTGGCCCGCATCCGCTCCCCGCCATCCAACTGGTCTCCACCATCGAGCGACCAGACTTACTGGCGCTCCCAGCGGACGAAGCCAAAAGCGCGTTGGTTGCCTGGCGCCAGGAGTTAGCGAACGCCTGGGTTGACCTCATCCGTCTCTGGGATGAGGCGCTGGCCACCGGCAAGGCCAGCATCGAGTATGGTGCGCTCTGCGCCGCCTGTAACGACAGCGACCACCCCGACGATCAACTTGCGCTGGGGCTGGAACTGCTGACGCGCGGAACCATCCTCTTTGCGCGGAACGGCGCCAGTTGGTCGCCGCGCCCCGCCGCGCCAATTCTTCAGACCCAGGAGGGGTTGCAACACCATCTGAACCTCCTCCACGCAGGCGCAGGAGCCGCAGTGCTAGCGAAAGAGCGCCCGGCGGTTCTAACGGGACGAAGTAGCTGGCGGCATTTTGAGGTTGAGTGGCTGCCAGAGCAGGAGGTTGGGCGCGTCTATCAGCGGCTCATAGCATTGCAATGAGTTGCAGTCCGTTGCAGTTGCCTTTAGCGGGCGCAGACGTTATCATGTGCGAGCAATGGTCTATGGGATATACTCACATATCACGATACATCAGGGGTGTGCCCGGGAGAAACGCATGGCCGAGAAAAAGAAGAAAACAGGCTCAACCCAGACGGCCTCGCAGGAAGAACTGGCGGCTTCGTCTTCGATAGCGCCCACCAAAGCTGGCTCTGCCGGGGCCGATGCTCCCTCAAAGGCGTCCACTGTGCAGGCGACTGAAGCAGCGACAGCAACGCCAGCAACTGAAGCAACGCCAGCGACGACGGAAACGGCAAAGCGCAAACCCACGCCGGAAGAGCAAGAGGTCATCAACCAGTTGGCCGCTGTCATTGCCGAACGCCTGGGCGAGGAGAAAGATACGGCGATTGACCAGATCCGGCGCATCATTCGCTGGCTGGGGGCCAAACGGACGCAGGAGTACGTGGAAGAGTCGTTCCGTGTCGAGGAAAACGGCGGGATGATGCTTCCGGATGAATCGCGCAGGCGGACGCTGGGCGGCGTCTTTTTCCATCTTGTCAAGCATAACGCGACCCCGCGTGAGCGGCTCCAGATCTGGCCAGAACTGCGCATAAAGGGGAATGAGCACAAGACTCGTAAAGAACGGGCCACGATTATCGAGTTGTTGCGCGCCAGCGCGCAGCAGGACGTACCAGGAGATGCAACCACCGTGAAGATGACCATTTTGGGACGACCGGGGAAGGTCGTCGAGCGGCCAACCTACGTGACGGTTATGATGCGCCCAATGAAGACACCGACGCTACCCAAAGGGCTTCCCACGCCGCCATCGCCGCCCTCCGGCGTCTACGCGGTGCTGATCTCCGGCAAACAGTGGCGCAAAGTGGCCGAATCTATCAAGGACCCGGAAGATATCCTGATCGTTGAGGGCTTCGGCATCGTCAGCCCGCATCTGCCGGGAACGGTAGAAATCTACGCCACCAACACCACCACCAAAAAGTTGCAGCAGGCGTTACGTGTCGCTCAGCGAGAGCAGATGGCGCAACAACAAGCAGGGCAAGCGACGCAGGCGGCGCAGAGCCAGGAATCTTAACCACCGATCTGAACGACGCCTCACGATACCCACCAGCTTGCCGGCTCTCACTCGCTGGCAAGCTGTGGCTCAATGTATAGCTCCACGAACTCGCGCCTGCCGGGCACCCAGATATCCTCATCGGCGCCATGCGGCTTGTAGACGACGGCATGCGCCAGCAACGGCAGGCAATGCGGCGTGGGCTGGCCCGTTCTTGGCGCTGGCTGGCGCTGGCTCTCTGCGGGAATCAGGCTGAGCGCGACGCTGCCAGTCAACCGGCTCCCCAGGTCGGTAAACATTTTCTTGGGCAGTGACCACATCACCCCCTGCATGACGCCGTACTGATGATGACGCATCGTAATCTTGCCAGCAGACCAGGCGAAATCAGCCTCCGGCGGCACACTGTTAATTTGCAATTTGGCGATGGCTCCCAGCAAGGCGGATGCGCCCGCAAACGCCGGATTGGGGACCACGCCAGCCAGCGTGCCGGCGTCGGCAATCGTCGGCGCGATGAGATTCTTCCAGTCGCTGGCAAACTTCGCCTGCCAACTGGTGTGTTCGTGGAATGGGTGCAGGTAGTTCACCGTCGCCACCAGTTCTTTGATGCGCCAGCCGCCGGAGAGTGGGAAAAACAGATAGACATGCGCCGCGACATCTTGCAGCTTCGACCAGATGCGCTCCATCTGCGCCTCCTCAGTCGAATGTCCCAGCGTCCACCAATATTGATAAAGGGGCGCCGCCGGTTGGGTAGATCGGGAGTCATCGTCATCCCCGCCGCAGGGTGATACCCGCACCTCCGCATACGTGGTATCCAGCAGCGGTCGGGTTTCGCCATAGACTTCCAGGTAAAAGGGCTGCGCGTTCTCATCCCAGGTTGCCAGGTCCGCAGGCGCGCTCACTACTTCGATCATTAGCTGGTCCTTTCACAATAGTTTTGGTGAATTGGCTAACAGTAGCAAGTGCATACTATTCTAAACTATGCTGAAGTCAGGTCGCCTGTCCCGATGCTTCCTGTGGCTTATCTGTTCTGCCTGCGTCGCTTGTATCGCCTGCATCGTTTGCATCGTCTTCTTCCGCATCCGCCGCTAGCTCCTCGAAGTGGCGCATCTGTTCTTCGAGTTGGTCGTGTTCGACTTGATAGGAGCGCGAGAGCCGTTCGTATTCCAGATTGCTGATGTCGCTGCGGTCATGCGCCCGCGAGAGCATGAGCATCGCGCCCTCCACCGCCAGCAGCCGCGCGCGGGCAGACTCCGCCTGCGCCTGCGGGTCCTTCTCCTCCGCCAGACCCAGCCAGCGGATCAGCGGGCGCATCGTCACGCCCTGCAACACCAGCGATGCGGCGACGACGCCGAACGTCATCACTTGCAGCAGGTTGCGGTCCGGGAACACCTGCGTATTGTGGAGCGTGAACGGCAGGCTCAGCACCAACGCCAGCGATACCGCGCCACGCAGGCCACCCCAGAGCATCACAGGTCGGTAGGAATGCGGAACGCGCTGTTTCCCGCGCAACCAGGGCGGCAAGAGATAGACCACGAAGGCGCGGGCGACAAGTGTTGCCAGGAAAGCAATGAGGATGTACCACCAGCTACGCAGCAGCGTGAGCGGGTCCATTTCAATGCCAATCAGCAGGAAGATCAATGAATTGGCAATGAACCCCAAAAACTCCCAGTTGACGCTGATGGCATAGACACCGCGCGGGTTGAGTCCGCGCGTGGAACCATAATTGCCGAAGAAGAGCGCGGTGAGAACGACGGCGATGGCCCCGGAAACGTTGAAATGCTCCGCCACCAGATAGGAACCGTAAGCCGCTATCAACGTCACCATGATCTGAATTTGCGGGCTATCCACGATGCGCAGCAAGAACGAGCCGCCATAACCAATGACAACGCCGATCACCAGCGCGCCAGCCACCGTCAGCAAAAATTGCAGGATGCCCGCGCCGATATTGAATGAGCCGGTGAGGAGGCCCGCCAGCAAAATCTGAAAGAGGGTAATCGCGGCCCCGTCGTTGAAGAGGCTTTCACCTTCCACGATCAGCGAGAGCCGGCGCGGCACGCCCAACTCCTTGAAGAGCGAGACGACGGCAATGGGATCGGTGGAGGAGATCAGCGCGCCGAAGAGCAATGCCTGCGGCCAGGCCAACCCGATGACGAGATGTACGATCACGCCGGTGATGGCGGTGCCCAGAAAGACGCCAGGGACCGCCAGCAGCGTGATTGGCAGCAGCGTGCGGCGCAGACCTGTGACCGAGACGTTATACGCGCCCTCGAAGAGCAGCACTGGCAGGAACACCGTGAGGATAAGGTCTGGCGTCAGGTGAATATGGTGAAATCCCGGCTGGAAGCCAAGCAAGCCAACCAGCACCAGCAGCACGGTATAGGGCAGACGTATGCGCTGCGCGACCACTCCAACGACGAAGATCACCAGCAGGAGTTCGATCAACGCTTCGATGATGGTGGGAACATCTTCGGGCATGTCGTTCTCCTTCGCTGCATTATCTGCGAGTAATATGTCGGCATTCTATCCCAACATATCCTATGCCAGGGCAGCCTCAACGGTAGCGCTGGTCGAGTGCAATCAGCCCACCAGATTGCTCTAATCCATAGTGCTGACTCCGCATGGATGTCGCACTCAGGTACAGAATTAGGGGCAACCGATATGCTATGGTAGAAGTGGTGTCTCGAATACGTGGGTGATCTTCCTTGTGCTGGTGATGAGAGAAAGAGGGGATGGAGAAGCGCAGGCGCGAGGAGAAAGCACTGGATATCCCTGGCATAGCCTTATGAGGGAATGACTGGGTAGGATAAGGATTGGAGCGGCGCTATGCTCCAGATTGGCGAACAACCAGAAAATCTTCAGCATACTGGCGAAGAGGCGGCTTTTGCTCCGGCGCAGCATGACCACACCAGCGCGCGGACGGCTTGGCGGCGCATCGTATTGCAGGCAACGGCGCTCTGGCTGGTGACACGGCTGACGCTGGTGGCGTTTACGGCGTTCGCAGTGCCGTTCGAGGCCAAGCTGCACGCGCCGCCGGAGAGCAGCGTCACCTTTTCCGCTGCCGAGCTGGCCGGGCGCTGGCTCCAATGGGATGCGCACTGGTACATCAGCATCGCGCAGCATGGCTACACCAGCGCCCAGGCGACCGCGTTTTTCCCGCTCTATCCACTGCTGATTCATGGAGTGACGCTGCTCATCGGCCCGCATGTACTGTTTGCGTCGCTGTTGGTAGCCAACCTGGGCACATGGGGCGGCTTTGTCGGCGTGGGGCTGCTGGCCGCACATGAATCCGGCAAAGAGCGGTCGGCCTTCTCCGCCGTCCGTGTTATGGCAGCTTATCCGCTGGCCTTTTTCCTGGCCGCGCCGTATACCGACGGTCTCTTTTTGGCTGGGGTCGCCTGTAGCCTGCTGGCGGCGCGGCAGGGGAAATGGCGGCTGGCGACGCTCTGTGGCTGTCTGGCGCTTGCCACGCGGCTAACCGGCCTCATCCTCATCCTGCCGCTGCTCTGGGAATATGGGCGGCAACACGGCTGGTGGCAACGCGCTACCTGGCGAGATGGCGCATGGTGGCGCATGCTGCCTTCGCGCGCCGTAGGCGGCGCAGTGCTGATGCTGGCCGGTCTACTCATTGGCCTGGCGCTCTATATGCTCTTCCTCTGGGTGAAGTTTGGCGACCCACTGCTCTTCCTCCACGCGGAAGAACTCTTCTGGCACCACACGGGCATCCTCAATCTCGCGGTGCAGACCGGCGCGCAGGCAACAGCCACGACGCCAATCCATCATCATGCGGCGCACACGGCCACCTGGGGTTACGAGCAGGCACGCTCACTGGTGGATCTTGCAGCGGTGGCATTTTTCGCCATCCTGACGATCATCGGCGCGCGCAGGCTGCCCTTTGCCTATACGCTCTATATGATCGGCCTGCTGGCGCTGGTCGTCTCCTCGCCGCGTCCCGATCATCTGGGCTTCTTTGTCTCTGCCGGACGCTATCTGACGGCGGCGATTCCCATTTTCATGCTGATTGGACGCTGGACGGAGCGGCACGCGTGGCTGGATATGCTGGTGGTCAGCGGCGGCTTTCTGTTGCAGGCGGCCTGTGCGCTGTTCTTCCTCTCCGGTGGCTGGATGGTCTAATCAACCGCCAACGCTCTGAAGGACTTGCAGCGTCGGCTTGATCTCAAAGTGCAGCAGACTATGCGCCTCGCGGAGCGCCTGTTCGGCGGTGGCGGGGTCGGCGGCATGCGAGAAAATGAAGCCGAGGTAGCTGCTGCCTTCGGGGAGCGCGACAATCGGGCCGCCAACCTTCGCCGTAATCTCGATGCCCTCGATATGCGGCACGGCGCTTGCCGCTTCAATGCCGCTCACCGCTTTGAGCAGACCGCTGCGAGGAATCGGAATCATCATCGCGCCAGCCGCGCCGCTTGCGCGGTCAAAGGAGGGGACATCGAAGCCGAGCGTGTGGCGCAGCAGCAACTCTTCCAGGCACATGCCAGTGCCGAATTGCAGGATGGTGGAGCAGAGGCCACCTATCGAGCGCCCGGCAATTTCCAGCATCCAGGGGCCACGTTCGTTGACGCGCAACTCCGCGTGAATGGGTCCGTCGCGCAGCCCGATGGCTGCCGCCGCACGCGCCGCGCAATCGGCAATCGCCGCCTGCGTCGCTTCTGGCAGGCGCGATGGCGTCACATAGATCGTCTCCTCGAAGAACGGGCCATCCAGCGGGTCTGGCTTATCGAAGAGCGCCAGCACCCGCAATCCATCGCCGGTGAGCAACCCTTCCAGCGCCACCTCAAAACCAGGGATAAAGTCTTCGACCAGGATATCGGTGCTATCCTCCGGGTTGCCATCCGCCAGCAGCAACCGTTTCAGCCGGTAGAAGGCCGTTTCGAGTTCAGCAGGATTATCGGCGCGGATGACGCCACGGCTACCGGAGAGGCGCAGCGGCTTGACCACACAGGGGAAATCCACTTGCGCGGCGATATCGGCGGGATTGGCGGTCAGGGCGAAGCGGCGAAAGACTGGCGAGGGGACACCATGCCCGGCAAATAGCGCACGCATGATGCCCTTATCGCGCGCCGCCTCCGCCGCTTCCAGCGGATTGTGCGGCAGGCCTAGCGCCGCCGCTGCTTTGGTGGCGAGAATCGTCGCGCTGTCGTCCACGGCGACAATTGCATCGAGCGGCGTCTGCGCTGCGTATGCCTGGATGGCCTGCGTTGCGCCCGCAACATCCGTGAAGTCCACCGCCAGTGGCACATCCCACCAATCGTTGAGTTCACGCGGCACGTCTATCCCGCGTACCACCTCGACATCGAGCGTGCGGGCTGCGTCCAGAAATGCGCCCGCGCGATAGGTATTCGGTGAAACGAGCAATAACAGGCGCTTGCGGCGCGGATGCTCTTCGCTCATGGAATCCTCACCCCCGGCCCCTCTCCTTGTGAGGAGAGGGGAAATACAGGCAGGCGTATGCTCAGGCAGATGCCATCACCTGGCCGCAGGCTGTCGCCCCATTCGCTCCCGTCAACGTCACCCACCAGCTATGCAGGTCTAGCGCGTGAAAGACGATACCCTCGATCTGATGCGTATTGGCGGCAACCTGCTCACTGGCCAACGTAGCGCCGGTGCAGCTTCCCGTATGCACTGCCCAGGACACTGGCTGGAATGAGGCGTCAGCAACGGTGAAGGTCAGCCGGGTGGCGACGATAGGTGTTATCAGCGCCGTGCCGACTGCAATACCAGAACTGCCGGTGGTCGGCGGATACAGGTCAAAGAACTGGTTGCGGCCAGAGAGCGGATTGCCACAAGCCGCAATCGTAGCCGCTGGGTCGTTCCGCTGTGTCCAAACGACCACGAACAGCGACGCATTCGATGCAGTCGCCACATCCATGCCGCCAGCGGGATCAGGCGCATAGACGGCCAGCGCCGGTGATGGCGTCGTCGTTGCCACGTTGCCGTCGGTGATTGGCGCCACCAGCGGACCGTTGCAGGCGTTCTGCCGCAATTCCGCCGGGGTCGCCGCGCCGGTGGTAGGCAACTGCGCGCCATGATAATAGGCAGTGACATGCAGCGCATTGAACGGGGTCAACGTGGCGCTGGCCTGGCTGGTTGCAGAGCCGGAGGCGCTGAGGGTGAGCGTTGCCTTGCCTGGCTTGCCGAGTGGCGGCGCATAGCCCTGTGTGCCACAGCCGGAAAGCGCGAGCGCCAGCAAGACTGCACCCAACAAACCCGCCGGAAGGACCGAAAGGAGACGAAGCCGCATCTAAGGCAATCCTCTATAGGTCAATGATCTAGTGAACAGACAGCGCCGGTTCAGCCGCAAGCGACTGGACGACAGACACCAGTTCATTTGCCGTCTTGGCGAAGGCCACCGGCGCTGGCGCGTGTTGCGTGAACTCCTCAACGGTGATATCGTCGAGGAAACGCGCCCCCGCATTATCAAGCATAACGCGCGGCAACACGATCAGGTCGCCCTGGGAAAAATCGGTACAGCGCCGCCCAATCTCATCGAGAACATCCTGCCCGCAGAGCAGCCCCGCCACCGTCACCTCCGCGCCAAAGAAGCCGTTGACCACCGGCACGACGCGCACCTCCAATCCGCTGACTTTGCGCAGGTCGCGCGCCAGCTTCGCCATCACCGGCTCCGCCATCACACTGGTGATGATTGCTAGCTTGCGCGGCTGCGTCACGGTTTCTGGCAGCGTGCGTTTGGCGCTACGCCAGTCGTCCAGCAATTTGCGTGTCATGCCGACGCCGTTCTCGATCTGCGCGTACTCGCCATAGTGGCGGGCGGGCGGGAAAGGGCGCTTCGTCGTGTAATACCACTCATCCGAGAGATAGACGAAGGGCAGGCCATGCGCGCCAGGCTCGGCGGCGAACTGTTGTTGCCAGCGTTCCACCCGTGCGATCACATCGAGCGATTCTTCGCGGGTAAACGAGCGCATCGGCGGAAGGTCGCCAACCTTGAGCATGTTGTTGTACTTCGTCAGTCCGACCGGCACGGCGGAGATGGAGGCGACGGTTGGCCGCAACGCCGCCAGTTCAGCGATGCTGCGTTCGAGTTCGTCGCCATCATTGATGCCGGGGCAGAGGACCAATTGCGTATGGCAGGTGATGCCAAGCGTACCCAATCGTTCGATCTGCTCCATGATCTCGCCGGAGCGCGGGCCATCTACCATCTTGCGCCGCAGGTCGGGGTTGGTGGTATGCACGGAGACATAGAGCGGGCTGAGTCGCTGTTCTTCCAGGCGTTTCCAGTCCTGCGCCTTCAGATTGGTCAGCGTAATGAAGTTGCCAAAGAGGAAGCTGTAACGATAGTCGTCGTCTTTGATGTAGAGTGTTTCGCGCATGCCCAGCGGCAGACCACGCTGCGGCTGATGGCGTTCCGGCAAGCCTTTGATGAAGCAGAAGACGCACTTGTTGGCGCAGATGCGAATGAAGGGCGCCGGCTCCTCGCCAAAGCGAATGCCCATCTCCTCGTCGGCCTCTTTGCCCACCAGCACCTCGATAGCCCGTCCATTGCGTTCGATGCCCAGCAACAGCTCTTCCTCGGAGGCATAAAACTGGTAATCCACCAGATCGCGCACGGGGTTTCCATTGATCGTCTGCACCAGATCGCCGGGCTGGATGCCTGCCAGATCAGCAGGACTCTCCGGTACGACTTCGCGCACCCATCCATATAGTTTTGGCATCGTGTGATATCATCCTGGGCCGCATCTCATATGGCAGCCCTTATGCAGCAGCGAATTTTTCCGGGTTAACCTTTCAATTATAGACAATGGGCATGAAGAGCGTCAAACGCGCCGGTATCTGAGACAATGAGAGAAATGGATGCCCTACCCCAGTACCATAGGAGGGTCGCTTTGACAAGATGCTGGCGGCGTTTTACGATGCCTTGCGGTTGCGGAAAGCCAGCCTGATCCGCTCGTGATTTTTGCTGATCGGCTGTTACTGCTGGCGCTTGCCACGCAGGCGAGGAGAACACGTTGCCATGACATCACATCAGAGCGAAAGCCATAGTCACAGCCATACCAGCACCACCGGCAAAGAACTCAAACACGCCGCCGCAGAGGAGCATAAGGTCGCGCGCGCGGCGCATAAGGTGGATAGCAAAATCTATGAGGCGGAGGTCCTCACCAGCGGCAACCCCAAGCGTATCGAACGCTATTTCTTCCGCAAGTGGGCCTACAAACTGTTTGGCAAGTTCATGGGCAAGACAATCAACCGTATCTAGCGTTGCTCTTGCCGCCTTTTGACGCCCGACGAGAAGCCACGCCTCCGGCCATTATCCTCTTCAGGAAGCAAGACCGGAGGCGTGGTGTGTTTGTGTCGCCGTTATCGCTTCAATGTGCAGTGAGATCGAGCTGCTGCCAGGTGGCGAGTGTGAGCGTTCCAAACGGCGTCAACTGGAGCCCTTGCACATAGTCTGGCAGGTTATAGTCAAGCTTTTGCTGGCTGAGCGGTATCCAGCCACCATATGCTACCAGCAATTGCTCCGCCTGGTTGTATTGGGATGCGCGCGTAGTTGGATCGAGATTCTGATCCGCCTGCCCTACTAGGATGCTTACCACTGGAATGTCCACAGAGCCAACGTTGAGGGTGGAGTTCGGCGCAAACTGCAAGGATAGGACGTTCTGCGGATCTGCATAATCCAACGTCTTGGTCATGCCGTAGATTTGTGGCACATTGCTGCTATCTATCTGGCGCAGCAACGAATTGGAGTCCATGAACTGCATTCTGATGGGATAGCCTGGGAACGCTTGCTGCCACATGTGTACCGCTTCCTCGTCATAGGCGATGATTGCGGGATCGTCAGAATCTACCAACGTCATCGGCGCGCAGGCGCTGACCTTGCCACCGCAGGCTTCGTTGACATATTTCTGCATCAACTGGCGCGCCATCGTCATGTTGCCTGTCAGGTTGACGGTGCCATCCGGCCCCACCAGATTTGGATTGTAGCCATACATGCCCTGCGGCACAATATGGTTGGTGGCGACCACTGCATCTTGCCAGACGGTGTTCGCCAGCAAATATTTGTTGAGGGCCAGCGCGAACGCCTGACGCGCATCGCTGTTGTCGAATGGCGCTTTGGCCCAGTTTGGCTGATAGTATCTGATGGCCAACCCCGCCGGTTGCGCATGGAAGTCAGACCGCTGTTTGGCGGCGTTGTACTGATCGGGCGGCGCGAAGCCGACATCGAGCAAACCGTTCAGATAATCGGTGTACTCGTCGTGCATCGAGCGGTACACCCGGAAATCTACCTCACGCAGTTCGGGCGCGGCGCCCCAGAAGGCAGCGTTGCGCAGCAGCACAAGGTCGCCCTCGTGATCCCACGTCTGGAGCTTGTAGAGATTGCCGCCAAAGCCGCCGTGGTCCGTCAGATGGCTGGTCCATGCCGTCTGCCCGTAGCGATCAATCAGTTGCTCCGGCTGCGCAAACGCCACCGGATAGGTGAGCGCATCGAGGAAATAGGGCGCGTTCTGCGAGAGATAGATGACCAGCGTTTGGTTATCTGGCACACGGAGCGAATCCCCAATCAGACTGGGAATCGCGCCCTTGACCGTCCTGCCGTCTGCCGCGCAGATTTCTGTGGCGAATGCCTGCGCGTCGTTGATAGCATAGAGATACGAGGCGACCGGCGACTTGACGCACGGGCTGAGCGAACGATTGAGCGAATACGCAAACGTATGAGCGTCAATTGGCGTGCCATCGCTCCACTGCAAGCCTGCTCTGATCTTGAATGTGTACGTATGGGCAGCAGTATCATACACCGGCATACTCTCAGCCGCCCAGGGCACCGGATTGCCAGAATTATCCAGCGTCAGCAGACCTGGGAAGACCATAGACACTGGCATGGCGGAGGAGTGATCCTGCACTCTGGCCGGGTCCATCGTGGCGATGTCGCTGCTGTTGGCGTTCAGCGGATAGCGGAAGCCATGAAACACGACCCGTGGTTCACCGCCAAACAAGCTGGGATAGCGGAAGAGCGCCACAGCGCCCAGCACCACCAGCAACACAGCGGCCATCGCGCCCAGGCTCACCAGTCGCGCGTGCCGGTTCACCTGGCGCTGCCGGCGGTTGGTTATCCGCGCTGGCAGTGGAGCATCTGTTGCCTGCCGGTCTTGTACCTCATCCATCTCATCCAGGTCATCACGGTCGCGAAGATGCGCGTGATTGTGGTTGTTGAAGAGGTCACGAGCGCGCAGCCCGCTGGCCTGAGAGATGGTAGTGCGTAAAGGCGCCTCGGCAAAGGCGACAAGAGCAGCGGGTGGCTCAAACCGTCGCACTGCGCTATCTATCGCAGCGTAGGCGGCGAGATGACGCTGGCAGGCGGCGCAGGTGCGGATGTGCGCACGCAGAGACTCCGCCTCAGATGTGCTGTGCGCCTGATCGTACCAGCCGGAGAGCAGTTCCGGCGTCAGGCCGAGTTCACACGGTTCGCTGTTTTCGCGCTGGAATTCGTTCATGGTTGCGCCTCCTCGCGCTTATCGTGCTGTTCTTGTTGTTCCAGATAGAGCATGCGAAAGCGTTCGCGGCTGCGGCAGAGGGTGGTTCTGGCCGCACCGGCAGACATATCCAACACTGTGCCGATGTCGCTGTAGTCCATGCCATAGACACTCCGCAACACCAGCGCCGCCCGGTAGGTGATAGGCAGCGCGAGCAACGTTTCACGCACGGCTTCGCGCTCGACCACCTCAGCGGCATGGTCACCAGTGACGAGCGACGTAGTGGTGATATCGCCCTCCGCCTCGTGGAATCCCTCCGGCGTGTCTACTTTGCGCCGCGAAGTAGGCGAGAACAGCTTCTTTTGCCAGCGGGTGCGCTGGCGCAGGTGATTGAGGGCGAGGTTCGTGGCAACGCGAAAGAGCCAGGCGCGCGGCTGCTGATACTCGCGCAGTTCGCCGAAATGTTTCCAGGCGCGCAGGAAGGTCTCTTGCGCAAGGTCCTGCGCGACCTGTTCATCGCAGGTCATGCGCCAGAGGTAGCCGGTGATCTCTGTGGTATAGCGTTGAAAACAAGTTTCGAAGCTGGAGAATTCATCAGGCGCCGCCGCAGTCTGTTCGATATGCGCCGATCCAGCATCCGCCATGTAATGCGCATGATACCTATGCTGCGCAATGAAGCCGCCCAGATGGAACACCACTGCTATGTTGGCCAGCAGGCGTTCCCACGGGGGGATTCGCACGCCCGGACCAGATCGAACCATGACCATGCCATCTCACCTCCACGTTATCGCCATACTGCCTCTGCTCATGACGCCAGAGTCAACATCAGAGCCGATTAGAGTCAATCAGAATCACATGGACTCCGACACTCTCCCAATGGTCACATGATGGTCACGAGGCTAGAGTATGGTCTACCCATACACCCGGCATAGCTGTGGACGTTACAACAAGCGAGAGGCAAAAAGGAGGGGCAGCGCCACTATTCTGGCGCTGCCCCTCCTGGAGTTCCTGGAGCAAGCGATATGACGACTTCAAACGACTACGGCAGACCAGTGCCGCCGCCAGGAACGCCGGGATTGGCCCCCTGCGGGTTCTCGTTCTTCAACGTGGCGTTGAGGTTTGGCACGCTGGGCAGGTTGCGTGATGCGTTCATCATGCCCTGATCCGGCGTGGAGAAGGAGTTCCTGGGATCGGCGCGCTGCCCGCTCAGCCAGTGCGAGAGCGCGTTGCTCTGCGAGTCCTGGAGCGTGGTGGGGTCTACCGCGCGATGGGGATCAATGCCCAAGATTTGCACAATGTCGAAGGTGCCTGACGCATCTTTGATGACCGGACTGGTTTGGTTGACCGTGCGGCCAGGAGCATAGGCCCAGAGTTCGATGCCGGCATCGCCGGTGCCCGGTGGCACCCAGCCCATATCACCGCCGGTGCCTTTGGTGTTGGGGTCGAGCGAATACTGTTTCGCCGCTTGATCCCAGGTAATCTTCTTCTCATTGATGAGTTGGAGGACGTGTTGCGCCTGTGCAGCAGTGTTGGTTTCGATGCGGCGCAGATGCACCTGGCGCGTGGGTGAGACCAGCAAGCTTGCCAGATAGGTCTGCATCAACTGCCTACGCAGTTCGAGGGCAACATCGGCGCGCACGTCGCTATCAGTCAGATTGTCTTTCGAGAGGAACTGGCTGTATGTCTCGCCGACCGGGAAGGCAGCCTTGAAGGCATTGAGCTTTGCCGTAATCTGCGCATCGGTTGGCTCCAGCTTCGACTTGAGCTTGGGGTTTTGCTGCTCGAAACGGCGAATCCCCTGCTGGATTAACTGGTCTTCGACCAACTGGTCCATCGTCGTCTGGGTCAACTGCGCCTGGGCATAGTTGCCTTCCACCGTCTGAATCTGCGCAATTAGCGTCTGGTTTTCAGCAGTTGCCGCCGGATCGCCGTGTTGCAACTGGGTCGCCAATTGCCCCTGCTGTTTGATGAGGTTGTTGTATTGATTCCAGACATCTTGCGCGTTGTAGGCGAGCAGCTTACGATACGTATCCTGAGACACACTGACGCCGTTGACTTTGACAATCGCCTGGTTGGGGATGATGATGTTCTGCTGGATGACGCCGAAGATCAGGACTGCGATGATGATGAGAATGATCGCTGCAAAGAATCCATAGGCCGCGCGCTTCTGGATGCGCTCCTTTTGCATCTTGGTGAGATGACCACCCCAACCAAAAATCAGCGGCTTGCCGTCGCGCCGTCCATCAATGCGCGCGGTCTGTTTACGGTAGACGCTGGGCGTGCCCTTCGCCTTTGTCGCCGTATTCTTGGCCGTATTTGGGGAAACCTTAGCGCCGGTCCGTCGTTTTGTCGCCGGCTTGTTTATTGTCTGATTGCTCATGACCTTTCCATCATCTCCTCACCAGGAACCGGCATCTAGCCAACCGGGCGCAGGCCATACAGTCTAGGATGGTCTACGCCCGGCATGTGTACATGCGCCTGAAAATTGCTCGAACGAGTACGATATTTCGGGCGATTCTCTAGGGAACTAAGAACCGCGAATGTGCGCCGCCGTATACGGCAGAAGCGCCATGAAGCGCGCATTCTTGAGCGCAACGGTCAGGCGGCGTTGATGCTTGGCGCAGGTGCCCGTCTTGCGGCGCGGCTCGATCTTGCCGCGATCCGATAGATAGCGGCGCAGGCGCCCGACATCTTTGTAGTCTATCTCGCGCACATGATCCACGCAGAATGCGCAGACCTTGCGGCGCGAACGGAAGTCACGGCCCCGGCTGAAAGGACGCGGCCCACGGTCCGGTCGCTCTGATCGCTCACCACGGTCGGGACGGTCGGAACGCTCCGGGCGTTCAGCGCGTTCTGGACGGTCGGCGCGCTCTGGGCGGTCGCCCGCGACGGCTGCGCCATCTCTCCTCTGTTGCATTGCACTGCTCCTTTACGTCTGGAGTTGCCGGCCCATGCGGAGGAATCGCGCAGGCCGGCACGTAAACGCTTGCCGGTGATGAGTTGTATTTACAGCGCCGCGCACCGGCACAACGACGCTGATTTTGTTTGCAGTATAGGTCGTGTTACAGGGTATGACGAATCAGAACGGGATATCGTCAGCGCCCATCTCATCGTCACTACCACCGGCACCACTGGAGCCACTCTGCGAAGCGCCTTTGGGATCGAGTATCTCTACATTCTCGGCAACAACTTCCCAGGCAGTGACCTCAATGCCATCTTTGTTGGTGTACCGGCGCGAGGTCATACGGCCTTCAATAAAGGCTTTGGAGCCTTTATGCAAATATTGAGAACAAAACTCTGCCCGTTGTTCCCAGGCGACAATGTTGAACCAGGTCGTCTCTTCGCGTTTCTCACCACTATCACGATCTCGTGACCGCCTGTTGACCGCCAGTGTGAATTTGGTGACTGCTGTTCCACTGGGGGTATAGGTCATGTCAGGCTCTTTCCCCAGGTTGCCGATGAGCATAATTTTGTTGAGCATGTCTGTTGCTCTCCTTCCGGGCGACGCACAGATGCTCACCATGCTGTGCGCGCGTAGGCCGCTTAGGCGTTTGCCTCTGCTTCTGCCTCCGACGCTGAATCTTCCGCCTCTACTTCGTTCTCCTCGTTCTCCTCCGCAGCCGCAGTGGTCTCTTCGGTTGCCGGCTCGCCGGCCTCAGTAGCCTCGCCGGCCTCAGTAGCCTCGGTCTCTTCAGCGGTAGCCGCCGCCGTCTCTGCTTGCGCAGCGGCGCGTGCCGCCGCTTCTGCCGCCTGCTGTTCGGCCTGCGCCGCTGCTTCCGCTTCGCGCTGGCGTTGCTGCGCCACCACTCGTGGATCGCGCACCAGCATCAGGTGACGAATGATATCCTCGTTCACCCGAATCGAACGCTCGATCTCCGCGATGCTCTGCGGCTGAAGAATCAGATCGAAGTAGAAATACAGACCGTCACGATGGTGGTCAATGGGATAGGCCAGGCGGCGGCGTCCAACCGCGTTCACCCGTATCACCTGTCCGTCATGAGCCGCGACCACATTGGTGATGCGCTCGACAATCGTGCGTGCCTGTTCGTCGCCGACATCTGGATTGACAACAATGCCCAGTTCGTAATCCCGCGCCATGCGGATTCCTCCTGTGGGTATGCTCCAACTGCTTACATACACGCCCCGCATGCGTCGCGTGAGATGCGTTGGAGTAGGATGGATGTTGAGGCATCCCCAAACGTTCCGAACGGTATCGCTCAAGAAGCCATTGTTGGGAATGCAGTGACAGCGACGGCCTGCGATGATGCGTCACCGGAGGCTCGCTGAATCACCATCGCATTATAGCATTGCGCTCCCAGCCTCGCAAGAAGCGGCGCTAAGAGTCACCCTGCCTGGCATCACGTCATTCTTTGCCAGCATAAGAAAAATGGAAAGTGAGAGGTTACAATGCTGGCATCACGCCGCTGAGGCCATGCTCAATTACAGGCGCCAGCAGGACGACACCAGCGACGACTACCAGCGTGATGAATAAGAGAATCAACGCATACTCCACCAAGCCCTGGCCGCGCTGTGTTTTCCTGGTTGCTGTGGTGGCGCTATACACCTTCAGACCATTCCGGCGAAGATACGTCAGCATATGCGGTGGCCTCCCATGCGCATCGAATGAAATTTTCGAGCATCGTGCGTATATCAGATGGCTGTTGAAGAGCAGAACCATCGGTAGAGCCGAGCGGAAATCGAAAGCGCAAAATATGTCACCAGCATAGCGGCCTCGTGGCTATTCGTCAACTGGTTTTGTGCCATTTTTCGTTCCTGCGTCAAGAGTGTTATCACCGTTCGCCAGATGCGCCGCGCAAAAAGCACCAGACTAGCTAATCGTTCGCAGCGCATCTAGCGTCGTGTCAGCCATTCTCGCCCTGCAAACGCGGCTCGAAAGCTGGCTCCGGCGTCACTCCCGCATTCTTCGGCAGCTTGCGGAAGACGCGGACACAGGCGTTTATGAGCATACGATCTACGCCTTCCAAAACGAGAATGGCATAGGCGATATCCGGCAGGTGATACCACGAAGGAAAGACGAGATAGCGCGGCACCCAGCGCGGCTTGAACTTGGCGTTGAATGATTCGAGCGACCCCAATTGAATCGCCTTGCCCACTACTTTCATCGCGCGGTCCAGCCCACGGACAGCGCCAAGCGAGGAAAGCGTGGAAAAGTTCAGGCTGACCTGCGCTGCACCACGCGCCTTCAACTCACTCAACACTTCCAGCAGCAAAAACTCGATGATGGCGTTCGGCGCTTTGCGCAGGCGGCGGGTCAGGTCCAGCGAGTAGTAGCCCACACCACCAGGGAGCAGTGTCAGATAGGCAAGTGGTACACCGTCGGCATTGTGAGCAACGGCGATCAGGCAATCCGCGTCGCTACGTGTAGGGAAGCGTCCAAGCGTCATACAGCAGCCGTGCGACTGTCCGCCACGAGTGGAGCGCCATTCGTCGTCTATGCCGTCGAGCGCGACACGTAGCGTTGCAGGGATGGCGGCAGCAGAGCGCAACGACACCGTATAGCCGCGTTTGCAGAGCGACCGCTGCGCCCAGCGCATCTTCTTGCCCAGGCGCTCAACTGCGAAATCCGCTAAATCAACGATGGCTTCGGTGCCAATATCCAGCGTGCGCATGCCACAGCGACGCACAATCTCGCGTTCTTCTTCGGCCAGCGCGGCAGCCGAAGGAATCAGGTGTTGGCTGCGGCAAAACTCCAGGAACGCCTGATAGACGCTCTGGCGATGCTCCGGCGTGGCCAGAATCGCGCCGATCTGCACCGCGACGCGGCCAATCTGGCGATAGGTGATGGCGCCGCGCGCCTCCGGGTCCACGAACCGCAACACATCGCTCCGCCGCGCCAGATAGGCGAGCGAATTGTGCGAGGCGCGCCCGAACCGCGCGTAGAGGTCATCAGACCCATCATACGGGCTGCGTATATGCAACACCGAACGCCAGGAATAGACCAGAAAAATCGAGATCAGAAACACCGGCAGCACAAGCTGCGACTCACGGAACCACAAATGCTGCAAATCCAACTTCCCTGTCAGCGTGTCTATGAGCCAATCCACCTGCGAAAAGTTGGCTTTGCCATTTTCCAGGAGATCATGTAATCCGGCAAGCAGCGCATTGCCAGTGAGATTATAGAGACAGAGAAATGCCAGCAGCGCCAGCGCCAGCCGGACCACATCCACCAGCGTATAGCGCAGTGGCAGCATGTGAAAGCGCGCCCGACCACGCCAAAGCATGACCAGCAGCACGCCATTAATGAGAGCTTCCTCGACATCCAACCCTTTGAGGAGGTTGGCGAGAATGGCGAGCGCAGCGCACAACATCATCAGCCTGGCGGCCCTCAGGTGCCCCTCCGCGACAGGCGCGGCCAGCAAGAGCATCGAGACCCCTAGGCAGAGCGTGACGAATTGTGCGCCAAGAATCAGCGAGTGTGGCACCCAGTTTGCCAGCACTTCATAGCGCATTGGCCAGATGGGCAGCAACGTCGAAAGCACATTGACCAGGGCAACACTACAATACAACACTACACGTCGGGCAGTTTGCATGTCTTCCCCCTTTGCATGCCACCCACGAGTATAGCAGAGAGCACGGGCAAGAGGAAGCGACCAGCGCCAGGAAGTACTAGGAGCGACCTCACCCCCTGGCCCCCTCTCCCACGAGGAGAGGGGGAATCAGCGTGATCTCACCTTTCCCCCTGTGGGAAAAAGGCGTCATGCGGCTAGCCGACTAACTCAGCGCGGCGGGCGCTGAGTTTGGCCAGCGTATCGTCAGCCGCCGCCAGCGCATCGCGCTCTTTCTGGACGACATCGGGCCGGGCGCGTGTGACGAAGTTGGGATTCTCCAACATGCCACGTGAGCGCGCCGCCGCAGCGCGCGCCGCCTCAATCTGCGCATCCAGCCGGGCCAGCTCTTTCTCGATATCCAGCAGACCCGCCAGTGGCAGATAGATTTCAACGCCACCGGCCACCATCGCCATCGCCTGCTCCGGCTTCGTCGCCAGTTTCCGTTCGATGCGCGGCGCTTCGGTGCGCGCCAGTTGCTCGATCAACGGCGCCTGCTGCTTGAGCAGCGCCGTTTTTGCGCCGCCAGCCAGGATCACCTGAACCCGTTTGCTCTGCTCTACCTCCGCCTGTTTACGCGCATCGCGGATGCGCGTAATGATCTCTCGCAGCAGCATGAACTGTTCCTCCGCGCTCTCGTCCAACTGTCGCGCCGCCGCTGCTGATGCGACAGGCCACGGCGCAATGATGAGCGCGGAGGCCGGGCGTTGCGCCTCCGGGACATCAGCGTAGAGATGCTGCCAGACCTCTTCCGTGACGAATGGCATGAAGGGATGCAGCAGCCGCAGAGAATGATCCAGGACTGCGCGCAAGATAGATGCCGTTCGTTCGCGCTGCTCGGCAGACTGTAACTGTATCTTGGCAACTTCCAGATACCAGTCACAGTATTCGGACCAGAAGAACTCGAAGATCTGCCGGCCCGCCTCGCCGTACTGATACTCCTCCATCAGCCGCGTGACCTCGGTGGCGAGGCGCTGCGCCCGGCTGATAATCCAGCGATCCGCCAGCGTCTTCGGCTGAATGGATTCGAGCGCGGGAATGCCCGTCGCCAGTCCATCCGTCTGGCCGATGACAAAGCGCGCGGCGTTCCAGATTTTGTTGGCGAAGTTGCGGTTGCCGATGACGCGATTCATCGAGAGATTGGTGTTGTTGCCCGGCGTGCTGCTCGTTGCCAGCGTGAAACGCAGCGCGTCGGTGCCATACTCTTCGATGATGTCCAGCGGATCAACACCGTTGCCTTTGGACTTGCTCTGCTTCTGCCCATGCTCGTCGCGGACCATACCATGCAGGTAGATGGTATTGAACGGGATGAGGCCCAGGAAGTGAATGCCGGCCATCACCATCCGCGCGACCCAGAAGAAGATAATGTCGTAGCCGGTTTCCAGGACGCTGGTGGGGTAGTAGCGCCGCAGGTCCGGCGTGTCGTCCGGCCAGCCGAGCGTGCTGAACGGCCAGAGCCACGAACTGAACCAGGTATCCAAAACGTCGGGGTCCTGGTGAATGGCGTCGCTGCCACAATGCGCGCAGACCGTTGGGTCTTCGCGGGCGACCGTGATCTGGCCACAGGTGTCGCAGTACCACGCGGGAATACGGTGCCCCCACCAGAGTTGACGTGAAATGTTCCAGTCGCGGATATTTTCCAGCCAATCGGTATAGGTCTTGCCGAAACGTTCAGGGATGATCTGAAGCTGACCGTACTTGAACGCGCCCAGCGCGCCGGTCGCCAGCGGCGCCATCTTGACGAACCACTGCGTTGAGATCAGCGGCTCGATGATGGTTTTGCAGCGGTCGCAGTGGCCCAACGGGACCTCATAATCTTCGATTTTTTCCAGCAGGCCGAGCCGCTCGAACTCCGCGACGACGCCCTCACGCGCCTTGAAGCGATCTTGCCCGGCAAACGGACCGGCGGCGGCGGTCATCTTGCCATCAAAGCCGATAACCTGGATGCGTTCTAGAGCGTGCCGGTTGCCAATCTCGAAGTCGGTGGCGTCGTGCGCTGGTGTCATCTTGACGGCGCCGGTGCCAAAGTCTTTCTCGACTGCTGCGTCCGCGACGATGGGAATACGCCGCCCCATAACCGGCAGGATGGCGAAGCGCCCAACGAGGTCGCGGTAGCGGTCGTCGTCAGGGTTGACGGCAACGCCGGTATCGCCAAGAATCGTCTCTGGCCGCGTGGTGGCGACGGTGATGTAGCGCTGCTCCGTTTCGCCTTCGATTGGCTCCAACGGATAGCGGACATAGTAGAGTTTGCCCGGCGTGTTGACGACTTCGACTTCGAGGTCCGAGATGGAACTCATGCAGCGCGGACACCAGTTGATGATGCGCTCGCCGCGATAAGCCAGCCCTTCTTCATAGAGGCGAACGAAGACCTCACGGACGGCGCGAACAAGCCCCTCATCCAGGGTGAAACGCTCGCGGTCCCAGTCGCAGGAGGTGCCCATGCGGCGCAGTTGCCCCTGGATACGTGGCCGGTACTGATAGACCCAATCCCAGACGCGCGCAACAAACGCTTCGCGGCCCATCTTATGCCGGTCGGTGCCTTCTTTGGCAATCTCGCGCTCAACAACCGTTTGGGTTGAGATGCCCGCATGGTCCTCACCAGGGACGAAAAGTGTCTCATCGCCGAGCATGCGATGGTAGCGAACCATAATGTCTTCGATGGTGAAGGTGATGGCATGCCCCATATGCAGGATGCCGGTGACATTGGGCGGCGGCATGCTGATGACGAACGGCCTGCGGTCCGGGTTGGCGCTGGGGCGCGGCTTGAAATAGCCGTTGCGTTCCCACCAGGCGTAGAGCCGCTCTTCGGTGGCCTTTGGATCATAGGTCTTGGGAATCTGATCGAGCCGTCGCTCGGTCGTTTCGGTCGTTTCGGCTGTTTTGGCCGTTTTGGTTGTTGGCGTGGTTTCGGTCGCCATACCAAACTCCTTCTATCAATGCAAAAAGCCTTCCTCGCCAAGGACGAGGAAGGCTCCCGTGGTGCCACCTTGATTCGCGGGCGCAGCCGGGCGCAAAAATTACACCGGCGCACACACCGCCTCTGGTCGGCGCGGTAACGGGCGCCAGTCGCACGACACTACGCAACAATCATCGCGTTCGCATCGCGGGCGATCAGGTCACTTCAGCGAGTGGGCGCAGTGGAGAGCTTCCAGCCGGTGACTCTCCGTCTCTATCTGCCTCGCTCTTGGCCTCGCGTACTCTTCCTGACCATTGCCAATCTCGATTGCAACACAGTATATGATATTCGCTCGCCTATGTCAAGCGAACGATGCTTGCATACCTGTTCAGATGAGGAAGCCGCCAGCGAGGAAAAGCGCGGTTGTCAGGGCTTGCAGGGCAAAGCCACCACCGACCAGCAAGAGGTCCAGTTCGCGATGTTTGCCCATCCAGCGGCCAAGAATCAGGTACAGCGGCACCGCAGGCAACACATAGCGCCCGGCGGCTGCCAGCGGGTCCCAGGCGTTGATGACGAGCGGCGATGCCAGGCTGATGTAGAGCAGCCCTAGCGAGAAAAGCGTGAAGGTAAACGGCACCTTGCGGATCGCCAGCAACGTCGCCAGCGCCAGCAACGCTACCGGCGCAGCGTCTATCAGGATGCGCGCCTGCCCCAGCGACCAGGGCTGGAAGTGCGTCCAGCCGGAGAGATCAACCCCAAGCGCCTGCCAGATGGGTAGCATCTCGCGCCCGAAAAACACCAACTGCGCGTGCTGGAAGAGCAGCGGATCGCCAAACGTGCGCCAGAGGAAGAGCGCATAGAGGCCAATCGCCAGCGGCACGGCCAGCACGACCAGCGCACCGTCGAGCGCCGGACGGATGCGCCGCAGTCCACGCCAGCCATCGCTCCACCAACCCTGCTGGCGCCCATACTCCCAGAACAACGGCAAAACAAGAATCACACTGACGGGGCGCGTCAAGCCGCCGAGGAAGGCCGCCAGCGCCGCCCAGCGCCAGTTGCCACGGCGCGCCGCAAAGAGCGCAAAAGCGGCGCACGCCAGAAAGAGACTATCGGCATACGCGGCGACGGTGAAGAGCGCCAGCGGATACGCCGCCAGCGCCCGCAAGGCAGGCGCAGTAGCCTCGTTGCCATCCTCATGTGCGGCCAGCAGCCCAACGCCAAAGAATGCAGCAAGCGTGGCAAGGTTGCTGACGAGCATCCCCGCCAGCAATTCGTTTGGCTGCCCAACGACAAATGTGACGCCCCTGACCAGCAACGGGTACAGCGGAAAGAACGCCGCCTGGGAGGAAGTTTGATAGCCGCTCGCTGCAAGATGCAGATAGAGTGTGGCATCCCATCTACGCCAGGACTGGAACATCATTTCCGGCGAAAAGACACGCTCCGGCGCGCTCTGAAAAGAATTGAACGGCACAGCGAAGAAAGTGATGAGAAAGAAGAGGAAGCGCGTCACCAGCCACATACCGCTCGCTTGTAAAGCGATCTTGCGCCAGGGAAGATCGCCGCGCGGTGGCGTGGCAAGCGCGACGCTTTCACTTGCTTTTGTGGGCGCGATGTGGGCAACGAACTTTTCGATCCGGTCGCCAACGACCGCAAGGTCAAACACGCATGAGCCTCCCTGTCCAGGTCATGTGCCCCTGAATATCATGAGTAGAGGGGATCGTTTCCTGTTCCTCAATACTCCTCAATACATAGAACATTGGCAAATCTTATACCCGATTGAGTTGAGGGATTATGGCGTTATGGCATGACGATGCCTCGCCATCAACGTGAAGTGAACGCATCAACGCTGATGACGAGGCATATTGTTTGCTACTTACGCAACACCGCTATCTAGCTGTTGCGATGCGCTTCGGACTTCATGACACGCCCGATGACGGCGCGGGCAAAGGTTTCGTCGGAGTCCAGCTTCTCCGCCACCAGCGGCACGAGTTGTCGTGCCTGGTTGGCAGTCAGCGTGCGCTTATTGAGCGGGATGTTCAACTGGTTCATCGCCTCGGTGACGACCTGCACATGCGCGGGATTGGGGCCGTTCATCGCGCTCAGCAGGCTGGACTGCATCGAGCGGCGCACCGCTGGGCGCGGACCCGTCGTGCCCGTCATGCCGTCGTCGCTCATGTCCATCGGATTGATGGCCGGCGTCAGCGTGGCGCCCAGCATCGGCGGGCGGCGCGGCGCAAAGGTCAGCGTATCGCTCACCGGCGTACCCATCGAACCCTCGACATCGCTGCTCAACACAGCGGCGGCGCTGGGGGTGGCATGATTCATGATGCTCATATCCCCACCATGCGCTGCGCTATGCGAACCGTTGAGCGACGGCAACTGAAGCACATGCGCGGCGTCGCGGTCCGCGTACTCGTGGCCGCCGGATGACGGCAGCGTCGGCGCGTCGGCTGCGCCCACCACATTGAGCGCCGCCGGGGCAGCGTTCGCATCACTGGTAGCCTCTTGCTGATCCTGTGTGCCCTCTTTGCGCGTGATGAGTTGCGCGGCCTGCTTGCGTGCAGCGGCGGCGGTCGCCGCCATGCCGCGCAGTTGCGCCTCGCGGACCCTGGCGTTGGTCTCCGCCTTGATCTGCTTGAGTTCGGCCTCCTGCTGCGTGCGGAGCAGCCGCTCCTCATGCGACATCTGCATCTGTGCCAGGCTGCGGCGGCGCGTGGTCGGCTGGACCACCGCCCAGAATAGCCCCCAGAATGGCGGAGCAATAGCAACCAACAACATCGTCAGGCTGAAGTTGCTGGCGCGCAGTTGCGGCCAGACGGAATAGACCCATTGATCGGTGGGGAACGCCTTGAAGTCCTGGCTGCGGAAGGCCAGGCTGCACCATGTGGTGATGGCCGTGGCGATGACCACACCCATCGCGCAGAAGAACGCCTGGACATGATGCCCCTGTCCCCAGTGCCAGGGTGCGAGGACGGAGAGCAGGTAGGCCATGCCGACGACGCCGATGGCCAGGAAGCCCCACAACACGACGAAGCCCGCCTGAAGGACTGGATTGGCGTTGTGCGCCGTGCCGCCGTCGGAATAGACATAGTAGTTGAAGATAGCATCTGGAATGTAGAGGACGACCGGGAAGATGAAATACACCTTCACCAGCCAGCCGGGTAACGGCAGTACCTTGTCCTTGTCTTCGTCGTTGGGCGCTGCATGCGTTGCCGCGCTCGTAGATTGCGCGGATGCGCCGCCAGCCAGGGTCGCGTCGAGTGTTGGCGTGCTGTCTACACGTCTTGTCGCCGGGGCTGCTTGTGCCATAGTTTGGAGTCTACCTCCCTGCCCTAGAACGTCTGGCACATAGAACGCATATCTTCGATACTTCGATATGCCCATAGGCCAGCGTTCGCCGAATGTTGTGGACCGCGAAACCGGCGGGCCGCCCCACAGTGGAGCGGGCATTACAAGCCACCGTTCGGTCCGATTACCCGGCAAGCGCAATAACGACATTGGTATTGATGTGTGCCAGGCAAATTACTTGGTGCAAGAGAGAATATGCAACGGCAAACTGAATGTAAATGGGACGCATGGGCTAGCGAGCAAGATGTGGCGACGCTTCGTTGCAGTATGTCATACACAGGCGACAGAATGAGGGGAAAAATTAGGACAAATTACCCAATTCACTGGTAGAAGTTGGCTAGCGTCCCCAAGAGCGCCACCGCTGGCGCAACGCCACCACCAGGTCATTCGTTGTATGGATGAGTAGCAGGACGATTGCCCAATCCATGACGGTTGCTGGCAATCATCCAGACGTTGCTCACGAGACATGAGGTCTATCTAGCAGGGCCAAAAGTAGCCTTTTGTGAGCGACTTTCACTAAACCCCCTCACTCTCTTCCAAATTCGTGGAAACATTCCGACAGGTACTACCCGAATGGGCTAAGCTCTTCAGGCTAACTGTCCTTTGCTTTGTTACCATGCGACATAACATCCCTCCTGAATATCTCAACGCGCGTTGGTATCACATATCGGCGGCGCGCAGCAGCACAATGGGAATCTCGCGATTGGCGGTGCGCTCATAGGCGCGATACAGTGGGTCCAGCGCCTTCGCCTGCTCCCAGAGCGGCGCGCGTTCGTCTGGCGTTGCCGTGGTAGCGATCATGCGCTGCTTCCGGCGACCAATCTGCACAGTAACAGCAGGTGTCGCCTGAAGATTGCGATACCAGTCTGGATGCCGTTCGCGCCCGAAGTTGGAGGCGACGAGGACGAGGCGCTCGCCATCGCGGAAATAGGAGAGCAGCCACCGGCGCGGCCTGCCGGTCTTGCGGCCAATCGTCGTCAACAGCAACACCGGCATGCGGCCGGAAGTGCCGAGCAGCGCGCCGCCGGTCAGACGGTACGTGAACATGTGCAGCCGGAAGATGAATGTCAGTCCTGAACGCGAGAGCCGGTAGCGCAACCTATCGAACAGCGACATACGGCTATTTCTTCGTCTCTGACGCCAGCAAATTCTTCCCTTTCACGCGCGCATTGATAAGACCAAGTATGGAAATGACCATCACGGCGATCAACGTAATGGCGAGCGCGTAGGCGAATTCTTTAGCCTGTTGGTTGGCGTTGTTGAGGATCGTCACCGTGCCCAGCCAATCGGTAATGAATTTGTTCCAGGCAAGCGCCGCCACCAACCCAAAGGCGGAGGTGCAGAGGAGAATCACTGTCGTGATGAAATTATTGGCGGCGAGCACAACATAATGCACTTCATGATGGGTCTCACGTGCGCCTGCTGCTGGTGTCTCGTTTCCATTCGCTGTTTGGGTAGGGGTGGTTGTGGTGTCAGATGCTTCTGCCATGTCTTGCTCCTCTCCTGAATGTGATGATGCCATCTTGGTTGCTATGCTTACCAGCACATTGCTGGCCGAACTGCATCCACCACCTGCCTCACGATAGCGCGCTGGTTGATGGTAAGGCAAAGCTGGCAGCACTGGCATCACCGTTACTGGCCATAAACTTGTCCAGCCTCGTTGCTCATGCTACACTGCCAGCGTCCGGCTGAACATAGCCCGTAGCATATTTCTAGTAGGGCGGACATTCCTGTCTGCCAGGTGATACAGGCGCACGGCAAGGCGTGAGCAGACAGAGCAGACGTAAGGTAGCGTAGGAGCGTAGGACTATGTGGAGCGTTTACCTCGATACCAATCCAATTCGCACCGCCAGTACACGCGGGCTGGGCCTGGTCTCGCGGCGCGCCTACTATGGACCGCTGGCGCCGCTGCGGGCGCGGCAGCTTGGCAAGCGTAAACTGCCGGGGCGACGCTGGGTGCGCGTGCGCAACATCACCGCAGGCATCGCCGGCACGGATGTGGCGCTGGTGCATCTGCAACTCGATCCGCGTATCTCACTGGCGGCGTTGCCGCGCAACTCGCGCCTCTACCTGGGCCATGAGGTGGCCGGCGAAGTGGTGGATGTCGGGCCGGATGTCGAGTTCCTGCGTGTCGGTGATCGCGTCGCCTATCAACTGGATCAGTGTTGCGCCACCCGCGATATCGAGCCGCCCTGCCGTCACTGCGCCGTCGGCAATTATTCGCTCTGCGAGAACCGCTACCTGCCGGGTTCATCTGCCATCGGCGGCGGCTGGAGCGATGAGATGATCTTGCACGAGCGGCAACTGTTCCTCGTGCCGGATAACCTCTCGGATGAGCAGGCGACGCTGCTAGAACCTTCAGCCGTCGCCGTCCACACGGCCCTGCGCCACCAGCCTCAGCCCGGCGACAATGTGCTGGTAATCGGCGGCGGCACCATTGGCCTGCTGACGACGCAGGCAGTGCGCGCGTTATCACCAAACGCCAATATCACCGCGATGGCGCGCTATCCAGTGCAGGTGGAGATGGCGACCAGGATGGGCGCGACGCGCATCCTCTATCCAGAAGATGGCACGGCAGGGGTGGCGCGGCTCACTGGCGGACGCCATTTCAAGCGGCGTTTTGGGCCGGAACTGCTCATCGGCGGCTTCGATGTCGTCTACGACACGATTGGTTCGTCGGAGACGATGCGCAACGCCATCCGCTGGACACGCGGCGGCGGCGTGGTGGTGCAGGCGGGAACACAGATGGCGCCGTCTTCGCTGGACCTGACGCCGATCTGGCACCAGGAGATTACGGTGCTGGGCGCGACGGGCCACGGCGCTGAAAGCTGGCCCGGCACCGGCTTTTCCACCTGGGGCGGCGACAATGGTGGCCGCGTCTCCACCTTCGCGCTGGCCGCCGCACTGATGCGCGAGCAACGCCTGACGCCGCAGCGCCTCATCACCCATCGTTTCCCGCTGCGAGAGGTGCGGCACGCGCTGGAGGTTGCTAGAGACAAGGCAACCCACCGCTCCATCAAAGTGCTGCTCGACATCCGCGAGGTCTCCGCCGCGCCCTTGCAGACAGCAGACCTGGCCGCCGCTCGGTAGTTAGGGCGGCGGCCAGAAGACGACAATCCGCAAGACTTTCCGATGGTGGAGGGCTTGAGCGTGGCCTGGCTTCAGACAATGGGCGTGTCTGTTCGCGTCCCCCATTCGGCCCAAGAGCCGTAATATACCCGTACATTGGGATAGTCCAACAGATATTTCAAGATCCATGCGACTTCACTTGCCCGATTGCCTATCGTGCAATAGGTCACGACACCTCGCTCTGGAACCACCCCCCGGTCTCGGAAGAGTTGACGCATCACTTCTTCACTCTTGAGAGTGCCGTCTGCTTCATGCAGCAGGTCAATGTGTAGATGTACGGCGCCAGGGACGTGGCCGGGGCGTCCAGCCCCTTCGGTCGCCCCAGATGGCCAGAATCGCTCCCCGGTGAATTCTGCCTCTGAGCGCACATCCAGGATAACCGGGTCTCCGCTCCCCAAGATGCTCTGCATGGCATCCAGCGACATGAGTTGAGCTGGTTCCGCTTGAGGAAGCGCATAGGTAGACGGCATTGGAGTGGGAACATCCGTTGTCCAGGGTCGGCCAGCTTCGCACCAGCTTTGCCGTGTGTCGTTGAGCATCAGCACTCGCTTGTGCCCGTATGCCTGCATAAGCCAGAAACCGAGCGATGCCCCATACCCGTAGAAAACAATCGTGACGTTGGGTGTAAGACCAGACCTGCTCAGCAGGTCTGCGAACTCACGTTGGTTCAATAAGCTGTAATCTGCATGACGCAGATCAGTATATGCGTTCCAAAGGATCGCACCTGGAATGTGCCCCTGGTTGTATGCCAACCGGCTGACATCCACCTCGATCACACGCATATCTGCATCTGCAAGGTGTTCCACCAGCCATTCCGGAGTAGCGAACACCTCTGCGAGCGCTGCGGTATCAATCCGCGAAGAAATAGTGTCTGTCAATTCACCTTGCCCCCTTTCAGAGATTTGGTTCTCAGGTAGAGAGATAGCCTTCACCATTCGCTAGCTATGTCATCTCCCACTTGCCTCTTACCAGGCGTGGCCCTATCAGCTTCTTTGCCAGGCCGATAGGGCCAGGATAGCGAATGTGAACACCTCAGGCGCGAGCCTGGAACACCCGGTTCGTGGGTGAAGTGGCCACCCGCGTGAATTGGGAGAGTCCAGCAGCCAGAACGACATCGCGTAACTGCTGATCGGTCGCAATCGTACCGAGAGCAGAACCTCCCTGGGCAATTGCGTTTGGTGTGCAGCAGAGGACCGAGAACGCAGAGAACGCTCGCCCGATAGGATTGAGATTCTCTTCTACTCGCTGGCCGGCCATAGGCTCGACAATCATGAGCGACCCATCCGGCGCCAGGGTCTCGCGCGCATGCCGCACGGCTGCCACAGGATCACCCATATCGTGCAGGCTGTCGAAAAATGTGATGAGGTCATAGCCGGTTCCTGGGAAGTGTTCCGCACTATCCACATCGAATACCACACGATCAGCAACACCCGCTTCACGCGCCGCCGCACGCGCATACTCGATGGATGGTTGGTGCATGTCGAAGCCAAAGAAGCGCGAACGCGGAAACGACTTCGCCAGCAGGATGAGTGAAGCGCCATAGCCACACCCGATATCTGCAACAGTAGCGCCTGTTTCGAGTTTGGCCTTAACGCCATCAAGCGCAGGAATCCAGGCGTTCACCAGGTTGCCGAGGTAGCCAGAGCGCCAGAATCGCTCTGCTCCTGGGAACAAATCATGGTCATGCTCCCCCCAGGCCATACCTTCCCCTGTGCGGAACAATTCAGTGATATGGTCCTGAGCCATGATGAGCGGCGGGGTGACCTGGAACGCTCCTCCCAGAAAGTACGGACTACTTTCGTCCGTGAGAACAACAGCATGTTCATCCGGCAATGAATAGCGATTCGTTTCCGGGTCGTAGTTGAGATACTCCCCTGCCGCCTGATTGACAAGCCAGTCACGCACATACCGCTCTTTTGTACCAGTGCGTTCAGCTAGCTCGGTTGAGGTGAGGGGTCCCGCCTCCGCGAGCGCCCTGTACAATCCCAACCTATCTCCGATCACGACAAGAGGCACACTCAATGCCGCAGCGCACTCTGTGACGACTCGGCCAACGAATGCCCCTAGTTTCTCCTCATCAATCGCGCGTACCGTACTCATATAGTTCGCTCCCTTTGCTCCCTTTCACCGACACGAAATCTGGCGGTGGTAGCTCACTTGGCTGTATGCGGCTGTACTGGCTGTACTGTGTCTGCAGAACACAGAGGCTAGTGTACTGATTCATGCGGCGGTTCACATCGTAGGAACTACGGCATTTGGCGCCTTCCCAATGCGTAGATGAATAGCCAGATGCAAAGAAATAGGATGCGAAATACGTATGCGATGCGTAGATGGTCAGGGGTCAGCGGCAAGCCTACGTAGGCGCGCATTGGCGCCTCTAGCTGGGGTGAAAATCTACTGCTTGTTTGCAGCGCCAGCGACAAGCCATGCGACAATCTGCGTCCGCGAGGTGAGGCTTAGCTTTCCCAGGATGTGGCTCACATGCGTCGTGACCGTGCGTTCACTCAGAATCAGCGCATCAGCGATCTCCTGGTTCGATTTGCCTTGAGCGATCAACTCGGCGACCTCGTATTCCCGCTTGGTTAATGTGTGGGGCACGTGCGGAGCGGGGTGCGGTTGCGGAACACGAGCCGTTTTAGGCATATCTGCAAGGGCTACCTGGAGGAATGTGTCGCGCAAAGTAGCGTCTTCAATGGTTGCCGCCACCTGCTCGATGGTGCCACGTAATTCGTCCCACTCCCGGCGAGCATGGTCCGCATGCTTCGTCGCGCGATAGAGGCGCGCCAGTTGTGCCTGCGCCCGCCAGAGGCTGGAGGGGTTCATGCGCTGTGCTGCCCCACGCTTGGCTTCGTTCAGTACTCGCTCAGCCATATCCCAGCGCCGGAGTTGCATCAGCGCTTTGCCACGCACAAGGAGCAGTTCCGTGATCGGCTGATCAACCTCGCTGTGATATGCCTGCCCATAGAGTTGCGCGACAATCCCCAATGCGGCGTCGGGGTCTCCGCGCTGCACAGCCAGTTCTGCCCACTGAAGGGCTAACTCACGCTCGGTGAGCGTCAGGCTATTCCGGTTGCGTAGTGCATCCTGCGGGAATATGCCGGAGAGCAACCTGGTGGCACTGGCAGACTCTCCATGGTCTCTACATGCGCGCGCGAGGTCTGCGGTAATGAAACCCATCCACACAGCCGATCCTAACGTTCGGGCAATCGCCAATCCATTCTCCAACTCAGGGATAGCTCGGCCAGGCGCCAATAGTGCAGTGTACGCCCGACCAAGAGCATAGTGCCCTGCGGCCATCCATTGTTGATGCCTGATTTCACTGGCAATCTGTAAAGATTCATGAATATGGGCTAACCCAGAGCCGAACACGCCAAAGGACACTTCAGCCCGCCCCAACTGAAGGAGAACATAGGCTCGTCCGGCGGGCCACTCCATCTCTCGTGCGCACTGTTCAGCTTCATGCGCATCGCGCACACATGCATCGAGGGGCATCAACGCTGAGATGGCAGTGTCAGCCATACACCCACTTCCGAACCCCAGCCGTGACGCGAGAGACAAGCAGAGGCCGCTCTTGTTACCAAGCGTGCGCAACAACTCGATGGCGCGGCTGAATTCTCGAATTGCATCGGGTAGATTGGCGTTGATGCCGTAGGCCATGCCGAGAAGATCGAGCGTCGTTGCCTGTGCAGGAAGATCGTTCAGTTCCTCAAAGAGCGTCAACGCCTGCTGGTGTGCGGCTATTCCTTCCTCCGTGCGCCCGGTATTGGCGCACCAGTTTCCCCAGCGATTCAGGCTATGGGCATGCTGAAGCATATCGCCTCGCGACTCAGCTAGCTCGGTAGCTTGCTGATAGAACGCACCTGCCTCCGTATAGTCACGTCCAGCCCAAAGGTTGCCTAGATCAATCAGACTCGACCAGGCGATGGCATCATCGCCTGACGAGCGCGCTATCTGAAGCGATTCAACGTAGTGCGCACGCGCAGATTCAAAGTCGCCCAGAATCTCATAGGCCTGGCCGCACAAGCGATGGAGCACCGCAAGCGTTTTGGGTGGAACATCTGGTATATGCCCAGCCGACTCCAATGCTTGCATCAGATGTTCGAGCGCCGCGCGTGGCGCATAAAGAGCAAGCGCTCGCTCGCCTGCGCCTTGGGCATAGATAAGCGCCTGCCTCCAAGCCGCAGCTTTCGAGAAGTGATATGCCAGGTCGCCGAGAAGAGCATCTTCAGGTGGATCGTTACCACGCTCAAGCACTTCAGCGATAGCCTGATGGAGCGCCTGGCGCTCGCGAGCGAGCAGGCCTGCGTAAACAGCCTGGCGGGTGAGGGCATGGCGGAATGCGAATCGCTCGTCTGAAATCTCGACAATAAGTTGCGCCGCGATGAGTTCTTTGAGTTGCTCCAGAATGTGATACTCATCCTGCTGAGTGAGCGCCTGCAACAATGCAAATGTGAAAGACCGCCCCGCCACCGCAGCGAGCGAGACGAGCCTGCGCGCAGCAGGGCTGAGACGAGCTACACGCCGTTGAACCGCTTCATCAACAGTACGCGGCACGTGTAAAACCTCAAGTGGCAAACGCTCAGTCAACGACTCCGCTGATAATGTCGTATCCCCGCTTGCCAGTGTGCGCAGCATCTCTTCGACAAAGAAAGGATTGCCGTCTGAAAGCTTATACACCAGGTTGAGCTTGTCGGCTTGCACGGGGCGGGTAAGGCCAAATATCGCGCGCAGCATGCCCTCCACCTCCGCGACATGCAGAGGGCGCAGTTGCATCTCTGCCGCCAGTCGTTCGCGGTCCAGTTGCGTCAACATATGGCTAAGATGGCTGGATACCTCATCGCTGCGATAGGTAAGTACCAGCAGCATGGGCAGAGAGGCAATGTGTCGAGCGAGATACAATAGCGCATCGAGGCTCGCCTCGTCGCACCAATGCAGATCTTCTATGAAAAGAACGAGCGGTTGATGTGCTGCGTTCTCGGAAACGAGCATGGTAAAAGCCTGAGCAAGACGCCGCTTTTCTCTTTCTGGCTCATGAGTAACATCCTGTTCCCGCGCCATCTCAGGAAACACATCTGCAATATCCGGAAATACCCGAATCAAATCAGCAGCAAACGGCAAAATTGTCTGGGCAGAACTTCCTTCACGAGCAGTTGTCAAGAGGGTGCGGACGACCTCTAGGAGAGGGGCATACGGAACTGCTTCATCCTGCTCAAAGCAATGCCCTGTGACGATGCAAAAACCACGGCTACGTGCGTAGGCGCCGGCCTCCGAAATAAGTCGCGACTTGCCTATGCCGGCCTCGCCAGATACGAATACCGCCTGCCCATGCCCAGCACTCGCTTCGTTGAGGCAATCATGAAGAGCGGAGAGATACAGACTCCGCCCAATCAAGACGGGGCAGAAAATTGGCTTGACGAGCGGAGCCGCCATTGCATGAGCCTTTCTGGACACACAAATATGTCAATGTGAAGCAGCAATGCGGAGACGATAACACAATGATGGATGCCAGTATGAACACAGGTGTCATTGTATCATGCTACATTGACCCATTGATCTATTGTATCAAGGGATTATCAAGCTATTATAGTGGGGTGCCACGCAGGAAAATGGCGTAGAAGAAGACGACCGGCACCACGAAGAGCAGGCTGTCCATGCGGTCTAGCAGGCCGCCGTGGCCGGGAACAATGGTGCCGCTATCTTTGACGCCGGTGCCGCGTTTGAGCAGCGACTCAGCAAGATCGCCAACCGTAGAGGCGAGCGCCACCAGCACACCCAGAATTGCTGCGTTGAGCCAGTTGATCGGCAGTGGATGCTGAAAGAGATCGGGCAGCAGGATGGTGAAGACGAATGAGGCGATGACGGTAAAGACCAATCCGCCGAAGAAGCCTTCCCAGGTTTTGCCCGGGCTGATATTTGGCGCGAGCTTGGCGCGCCCGAAGTAGTGGCCGGTGAGGAGGGCGAAGGTATCATTGGCCCACGTCATGAAGAAGAGCGCCAGCAGCCACCAGAAGCCGGTCGCGCCTGCGCCAAAGGTGTCGCCGCGCAGCAGGATGAAGAGCGCCAGCGGCCAGCCGAGATAGAACGCGCTGCCCATCGTCAGCGCCCAGTCAATCAGCGCGCCTTCGAGGGCGCCTCGTGTCAGAATCAGCCAGGCGAAGGTAAGCATGAGCAGCGCGCTGACGCCACCGCCGACCAGAAGCAATAGCAGCGTAGCGTTGTGGTTGAGGACGAAGAGCATCGCCGCCAGCAAGAAGTCTATGCCGAGCGCGGCGCTCAGCAGCAGCGGCGGGTGCCAGCCCTTATGGGTAAACATGGCGTTGAGTTCAGAAATGCTGATGATGAGCGCCAGCACGCAGCCAGCGAAGGCGAACCAGCCGCCGCAGAAGACAAGCGCAACGACGATGGGAATGAGCACGAGCGCGGAGAGTGAACGTTGGGCCAGCGCCGCCAACCAGGTGGTGCGTGCGGCAGGCGTAGTCGAGGCAGTTGAAGCGGTGCGGGGCCGTTCAGCGCCAGCAGCGTGTGATTCTGCGGCTTGCGCCGGAATCTCTGAAGCATTATCTGCCATTGCGTCTCTCGCACTCCAGCGCCCGTACAGTATGGGTGTCTAGCGGAGGAATTGCATCCGCCACTACCAGCGATCAGCGAGCGCCCTTTACCGCTGGCTGCGGCTGTGAGGGGGTCGAGGCGGAAGGCGCAGCGACGGGTGGCTCCGCCGGCTCAACCTTCGCGCGCTGTTCAGCCTCATGTTCCGCCGCAATCTGCGCATCTGTTTTGCCAAACCGTCGCTTGCGTTGCGCAAACGCATCAAGCGCGGCGACGAAATCGTCATGCCCGAAATCCGGCCAGAGGGTCGGCGTCGAATAATACTCGGCGTAGGCCACCTGCCAGATGAGATAATTGCTGAGCCGCATCTCGCCAGCGGTGCGAATCACCAGATCAGGGTCCGGCAGACCGCTGGTATAGAGATAGCGTTCAATCAGGTCTTCGGTGATTTGCTCGGCAGGGATGCCAGCAGCGACGATAGCGCGCACGGCATCCACAATCTCTGCGCGTCCACCATAGTTGAAACATACATTGAGTGTCAAGGCAGTATTGTCTTTTGTCAGGTCTTCCATATGACGAATCGCGCGCTGGATATCGGGGGAAAGCCCCTCGAAACGCCCAATATGTCGCAATTTGACGCCGTTCTGATGCAACCGTTCGAGGTCGCTACGAATCGTCTCCCAGAGCAGGCCCATGAGCGCATCCACCTCTTCTGGTGGCCGGCCCCAGTTCTCCGTGGAGAAGGCGTAGACCGTTAGCATGGGCACGTGGTAGTCGTCGCATAGCTCGACGGTACGCCGCAACGCATCCACGCCAGCCTTGTGGCCAATTGAGCGCGGCAAATGGCGTTTGGTAGCCCAGCGTCCATTGCCATCCATGATGATGGCGATATGCTGCGGGATGGCTCGCCCATCTCGAATATGTAAGCGGGCCAGCTCTGCTCGTCGCTCCGCCTCTTGCGCGCGCGCGCCGCCGTCAATTGCCGTGCCGATGGTACTCAGCAGGCGCTTGAGTTGTCCCTTCGCCATATGCCAATGCCCCTGTCTGTCCCGGACCCTGCCAGCCAGCCAACGGCGCTCTTTGAGCGTTGCCGGTGCGCCAGTCCCAGGGTTTCGTTTGCTCCGTGTCGTTCTGCGCCCATTTAACCTACCGTGCTGATTTAGACGGCCAGAATCTCTTGCTCTTTGGCGCCGCCGACCTTTTCGACTTCGCCGATATATTTCTCCGTCAGCTTATCGAGCCGCTCTGTCTCGCGCTTGAGTTCGTCGGCGGAAATCTCTTTCTTCTTTTCGCGGTCGCGCAAGGTGTTGTGGCCGTCGCGGCGGCAATTGCGCACCGCAACTTTGGCGTCATCCACCTTTTTGTGGACCACCTTCACCAATTCTTTGCGGCGATCCTCAGTCAGCGGCGGAATGGCGATGCGAATGATCGTACCGTCGTTGTTCGGATTGAGGCCGAGGTCGCTCTTTTGTATCGCTTTCTCGATGTCTGCGAGCGCCTTGCGGTCCCACGGCTGAATGGTGAGCGTGCGCGCGTCCGGCGCATGAATCGCCGCGATATTCTGGAGTGGTTGCGTATCGCCGTAATATTCGACTTGCAGGCGTTCCACCAGCGTCGGGCTGGCGCGCCCCGTGCGCACCGTTTGCAATTCCCGTTGCAGCGCCTCGATGGCGCCTTTCATGCGGTGTTCGACATCCGCTAAAACATTGTCCGCCATACTGTTGTTCCACACCCCTTCCGTCTCTGCGCGACTGCGGCGCTCGTTACACTGCCCTCAGCCGGCCCATATCGCATCTCGGCCTTCCGGCATCTCATGCACCAATGTTCCTCGTTGTTCACCACGCACGATAGCTGCCACGTTACCAGCCGTTTGTAGATCGAAGACATAGATCGGCAGGTGATTGTCTTTGCAGAGTGAGAGCGAGGTGCTATCCATCACCGCCAACCCCATGTTCAGCGCGCGCATATAATCCAGTTCGCTGAAGCGCCGCGCATCGGGGTTGCGCCTGGGATCGTCGTTGTAGACACCATCAACTTTCGTTGCCTTTAGCAACACCTGGCAATGGAGTTCGACGGCGCGGAGCGCAGCGGCAGTGTCGGTGGTGAAATAGGGGTTGCCAGTGCCAGCGGCCAGGATGACGATGCGCTCACGCTCCAGATGGCGAATGGCGCGGCGTCTGATGAACGGCTCAGCCACGGCAGGCATTTCGATGCCCGTCTGCACACGGGTCGTCAGCCCAGCGTGTTCGAGCGCATCTTGTAGCGCCAGCGCATTGATGACGGTGGCCAGCATACCCATGTAGTCTGCCTGCGCGCGATCCATGCCAGCGGAGGCGGCGGTTTTGCCGCGCAGGATATTGCCACCGCCAATGACGATGGCGATCTGCGCGCCGAGCGCATGCACCTGCACGACCTCATCGGCGATGTATTGCAGGATGGAGGGGTCAATGCCATACCCCTGCTCTCCCATCAGCGCCTCACCACTGAGCTTCAGGAGAACCCGCTGATATTTCGTCGCCGGCGCCATCTCAACCGCCTTCCCAACATCACGTTACTACCGTTTGTCTCTCGTCTTATCTCTCGTCATCATTGCCGTTTTTGCCGCGATTTCACTTTTTAGAAACCTTTCCCGGCAAAAACGGCAATTGCATATCGTGTTCCAGATAGCGTCAGTTGTTCTGGTTGTTCCAGTTTACTCACCAAGTGCGTAGCGCGTGAAGCGGCGCACGACGATATTCTCACCCGTCTTACGGATGACATCATCCACCAGTTTGCTGACGGGAATCTTTTCGTCCTTCACCCAGGGTTGCTCCAACAATACCTGAGCCGCGAGTTGCTTCTTGACCTTCCCCTCGACGATCTGCTCGCGCTTGTTGGCCGGGCGCTTCAGCACCTCCGGATCGTTCGCCGCCGCCTCGCGCATCTCTTTCTGGACCTCCTCCGGCACGTCGCTGAAAGCGACATACTTGGGGTCAGTGCCAGCGATCTGCATGCAGAGTTCACGGGCAAGCGTCTTGAAGTCTTCGCTGCGCGCGACAAAATCGGTGCTGCAATTCAATTCGAGCAGCACACCCAGGTTGCCACCATGATGGATATAGGAGGTGACAAGACCTTCGCGCGTCTCGCGGTCCTGGCCCTTCACCTTCTCGGCGCGCTTGGCGCCCCGCTCTTCGAGTAGTTTGATGGCTTCATCGAAGGTTTTGGCTTCGGTCAGCGCCTTCTTGCAATCCAGCGGACCGGCGCCGGTCAATTCACGCAGCTTGATGACATCTTTCGCAGTAGCTTCCATCGGACGATGTAACTCCTCGTTTGTTCACTCTTCGTTTACTCTTCACGCAACACGACAACCGATTACAGTGATCGGGACTATGTTCAAGGTCATGGGGCTGCCGTAGCATCACCATCTTGACCCATACACAACCGCATATCCGGCGCTAATAGTACCACGCCACGAGCGGCGCGACATGCACGCAGGTGTGCCGCCGGTTGCGCCACAAAACGGCGTTTCTGTTCACCGTGTTCATCACGTTCATCCCGCGTTCATCGCGCGGGCGGATAAACGCACAGACAAGCGCGCGGCACCCGTTTTTCCGTGCCGCGCGCTTTCGGATTCGCGCCCATTACGCTTTCACTGGCAGGGTACGAACGACGATTACGCCGCTCTACCGCTACGCCTCAGCGACTGGAGCGGCCTCGCTTGCCTCAGCCGCCTCAGCGGCAGCAGGAGCGGCTTCCGCAGGAGCGGTCTCCGGCTCTGCGCCGAATTCTTCCAGACTGACCGGCGCCTCGGTGACGGCGCGCTCTTCTTCACCCTCCGCCTGGCTCTCTTCGCGATCTTTGACCTGCGCCTCACGCAAGCGGCGGCCCTCGATGGCGGCATCGGCGATTTTGCTGCACAGCAGGCGTACCGCGCGAATGGCGTCGTCGTTGGCCGGAATGGGATAATCCATCTCATCGGGGTCGCAGTTGGTGTCTGCCAGCGCAATCACCGGAATATCCAGGCGACGCGCCTCCAGGACGGCGGTATGCTCTTTCTTCGTATCCACGATGAAGACGGCTCCTGGCAGGCGGCGCATATCTTTGATGCCGCCGAGTTGCCGCTCCAGGCGGTCCATCTCGTCCTGAAGGTGCTGCGCCTCTTTCTTGGTCAGGCGCTCGAAATCGCCGCGCTCTTTGCGCGCTTCCAGGTCGCGCAGATACTTGATGCGCTTCTGGATGGTCTCGAAGTTCGTCAGCATGCCGCCGAGCCAGCGCTGGTTTACGTAGTACTGGCCGCTCGACTCAGCCGCTTCTTTGATAGCCTCTTGCGCCTGCTTCTTCGTGCCGACGAAGAGGATGCTATCGCCATTGGCGACGGCGTTGACGATAAACTTGTGCGCTTCGTTGAGGCGTGTGACCGTCTGCTGAAGATCGAGAATGTGAATGCCGTTGCGCGCGGTGAAGATGAATGGACGCATCTTCGGATTCCAACGGCGGGTCTGGTGCCCGAAGTGGACGCCCGCTTCGAGCAATTGCTTCATAGTTGCGACATTTGCCACGGTAGGCAGTTCTCCTTTTTTGTTTTCGTTCGACAACGACCTCCGTCTCCGTCACGCCACCGGGAGAGCGCCGCGCTGTTTTGAGAACGCTGTGCATGCGCCGATACGCCAGGCTCACGATGATCGGGAGGCGTGTGTACTGATGTGGTGCGCGGGTCATGATGTATCAGGATGTATCCGTGATGTATCATGGTGTTTCGTCGCGCACACTCTCATAAGTATATCACAGTAGCGGCTTGCCCACAATTGGCCTATTGGTCTATCCGGGCCGGGCAGGCCACGGTAGAGCAGGAGTTTATCAGAAAGATGAACCAGGAAACACAGCCAACATCGGCGCTGGCCTTCTATGAGGGATGGGAAACATACCAGAACTTGCTCATCCAGGCGCTTGCGCCGCTGACGGCGGAACAACTGGCATGGCGACCGGCGCCGCACCTGCGCAGCATCCAGCAGAATTGCCTGCACATCATCGGCGCCCGCGCGCGCTGGTGCAGTCTGGTGCTGAGGCTCGACGATGAATCCTTAGTGACACTTGGGGAGTGGGATAGTAAAGGTATGCCAGAGCGCAGCGCCACCGAACTGGTGAGCGGTCTGCAACAATCCTGGCAGGTGCTGCGTGATGCGTTGCAATCATGGACTCCCGCAGATCTGTTCGTGACCATTCCCACTACCGACCCCGACCCGGACCTCCAAGAGAGCTATACTCGCCAGTGGGTCATCTGGCATCTCGTCGAGCATGACCTCAACCACGGCGGCGAAATCTCGCTGATACTTGGTATGAACGGATTGGAGGGCCTCGGCCTCTAGGCTGTGCGTCGCTTTGTGGTTAGATCCACGATAGCATCCAGAGAACTGCCAGCCCAAACCAGATAACCGTCACCCAGAAATACAGGGTGAGCATCACCCACGCCACAACATAGCAGAGGACGGCCAGACGGGCGCTACGGTGTCGCGCTTGCCGCTGGTTGGCAAGCGCGGACCGGACGGCATATGACGTTGGAGCGGATAAGGAAGTTGCGTGCATACTCATAGGCTACTGACTCATAAGCTACTGAACTACTATGCTACTGGACTAGGATGGACCCATCGTGCCGGGCTGCTGGAATTGCGGATAGTTCGTCGGTTGGTTTGCTGGCCGGGTGGGGCCGAAGAAGATATAGATCAGCATCATGATGCCAGAAATCAGCAGCAGCAGGACAAACCAGACCCAGTGCTGAAGCTGCACCATGCGGATGAGCGCGCCGATCCAGGCGATGGTGCCGACGACGGCGGCGGCGATGAAAAAGATCAACGCCAGGACGAAGAGAATACCGTTTGGCGTGGTGGTGCTGCCACCGCCCGCAGTGGTACTGGTCTTGCCGGCGGCGAAGGCGATGGCCTCGAAGATGCCGCCGATGATCGCCGCCACGATACCCAATAGATACAGATTACGGCTCATCGTTTTACTCATCGTTGCGTTCTCCCCTCTTGAAACGTGCCGAAACTGAGAAAATCGGGATAGATGCGGCTTTTCCGCACCTCCCGCGACAGCCTGGGAAGGAAGGTCTTGCACAATCCTTGCCAGCAATATCTGTACCTTTCAGGACTTATTAGGTCTTTCATCAGGTCTCTCAGGCGCTGGCGGGCAGTTCCGGCACGGCTTCGCCAGCCCGCTTGCGCCGCCAACGCCAGATCAGCCAGCAGGCTACCAGGATGATGGCCGTGACCAGCATGACGCCGACAAGCGCCACCGCCCAGCTTGGAGATTTCGTCACGAAATTGCGGAAAAACGCCAGGACCACCGGAATTTCGCGCTCCACGATGCTGCCGAGGGTATAGTAGAACGTTGCCCAGATGACGGCGGCGATGATGACCGTGACGGCAAAATCGGGGTAACTCATGCCACTGATGCCAGCGATGATCGTGGCAACGATACGCAGGCCGGGGATCAGCCGCCCCACAATGAGGATCCAACGCCCATGCTTGGCAAAGGCATTCTCCATCATCTCGATATGCGATTGCTTGAGGCGCAGGAGATGCCCGTAGCGCGCCAGCAGCGGGCGACCACCGCGCTTCATCACCAAAAACAGCACCGACGACCCCAGAAACGCGGCAAGGCTCGCCAGCCCGATAGCCGCCACTGAGTGCAAGAATGGGACGGATCGCTGGCTCCCGGCGAGCGCCACCAGCGTATCAGAGGGAATGGGAATCGGGATGCCGGCTTCTTCGAGCAGTGTCATCACAAACAGCGTGGGTAATTCGTAGGTGTAGAAGAGCGTGAGCAGGGTATGCGCAAGTTCATGGATCACATGAAACACACTGTATACTCCCTCGCGCAGCCGGATGATGTTTAGAGATGTTCAGATGTGTCGCCTGCCATAGACATGCCGAAGCTTGGCGCAACTCCGCCAATCTGCCATTGTGTGTTCGCGTAGACGCGGAGAAAAAACGGACGCGAGGGGTCGTTGCAGGATATATGCCATCGGGTCTGCATCGCTCACACGGCATACACGCCATAGCGGTGGCACTTGTGTTGCGGGTAGTGTCTGCCGCAATCGTAAGACCACCATTGAATAGGTGAATAAGGCAACTGAATACGGCATCGTAGTGGCTCTTTATGCTTCGCTTGTCCATCAGCCATGTACTCCGGGCACATAGAAAGAGATGAGGTCGCTGGATGGCAGATATCCCTGTAAACCTGCGCCCACGAGATATCCCTGATATTCCTGAACAGTCTGAAACATCCGCCACAGCCGCATTAACGAACGCCCCAGAATTGCAGGGATTGAGCGAGAGCGAGGCGCAGGCGCGGCGCGCACGCGGACTGGGCAACACCGCGCCGCCACCGACCGGGCGCACCTACTGGCAGATCATCCGTGAGAACGTCTTTACCTTCATCAATAGCTGCCTGTTCGTGCTGGGTCTGCTGCTCTTGCTGCTGAACCGCCCCGGCGACGCGCTCGTCTCTACCGGCGTGATTCTGTTGAATGTGCTGGTGAGTGTGGTGCAGGAAATCCGCGCCAAACGCACGCTGGACCGCGTGGCGCTGCTCACCAGGCCGACCGCGACGGTGATGCGCGACGAACGGGAGCGCACGGTTGCGCCTGAAGCGTTGGTCGTCGGTGACGTGCTGAAGGTGGGGCCGGGCGACCAGATTGTCGTAGATGGGCGCGTCATCGGCGCAGGTCGCATGAACGTGGATGAGTCGCAGTTGACCGGTGAATCGCAACTGGTGCCCAAACAGGCGGGAGACCAGGTATTCTCCGGCAGCTTCTGTGTCAGTGGCGCCGCGAGCTTTGTGGCAGAGCAGGTGGGCGCAGAGAGCTTCGCCAACAAGCTCACCGCTGGCGCGCGGGCGTTTCGCCGTGTGCTGACGCCGCTGCAACGGGAGATTTATCTCGTCATTCGCATCATGCTGCTGATCGTGCTGTATTTCGAGTTCCTGCTGGTGATGCACGCGGTGTTGCGGCAACTTTCGCTGGCGCAGAGCGTGCAGAACTCCACGATCATCGCCGGTCTCGTACCCAACGGCCTCTTCCTTTCGATTTCGGTGGCCTATGCCATCGGCGCGGTGCGCATCATTCGCTACGGCGCGCTGGTACAACAGGCGAACGCTATCGAGTCGCTCAGCAATGTGGATGTGCTGTGCCTGGATAAGACCGGCACCCTGACGGCCAACCGCTTGCAGGTGCAGGCGCTCCATCCCATCGGCGGCGGCGAAGACGAGCTACGCCGGGCGTTGCGCCTGATGATGGATCTGGCAACCACCGGCAACAAAACCAGCGATGCCATTGCATCGTATGTCAGGCCCGATATCACGCCTGCTACGCCAGCCGAAGCCAGCGAGACGGCTGAGACGACACCTGAACCAATGGACGGCGCGCGGCTGCTGGCGGAGATTCCCTTCTCGTCGGCGCGCAAGTGGAGCGCCGTCGCAATTGCCGGCGGCGAGGCGCCTGGCGTGTATGCTCTGGGCGCGCCGGAGATGCTGCGCCCGTATCTGCGCGATGCTGGAACCGATACCAGTAGTGATGGAGCCAACGATGGAGCCAGGCCGGGAGGGCAGAGCTGGCAGGCTATCGCCACGCAGGCACATGAACTGGCGGACCAGGGATTGCGCGTGCTACTGGTCGCCTTTAGTCCCGCGAACACGGCAGAGGCGGCGCTGGAAGATCGCGGCGACGAGTCACGTCTGCCGGGCGATATGCGGGCGCTGGGGCTGGTGAGCCTGAGCGATGAGCTACGCGCAGAGGCCCGCGAGGCGCTGGCGGCGTTCCGGCGGGCGGGCGTGCATCCCAAGATCATCTCCGGCGACAATCCTGAGACGGTGGCGGCGCTGGCGCGGCAGGCAGGGCTGGGAACCGATATCCGGCTGATTTCCGGGCTAGACCTGGAACAGATGGACGAGGCGCAGTTCCAACAGGCGGCCACCACAGCGACCGTCTTCGGACGCATTACACCCCAGCAGAAGCAACAACTGATGCAGGCGTTGCGAGCGAGCGGGCACTATGTAGCCATGATCGGTGACGGCGTGAATGATGTGCTATCGCTCAAACAGGCGAATCTTGGCATCGCCATGCAGAGCGGCAGCCAGGCCACACGCGGTGTGGCGGATATCGTGCTGACGCAAGACTCGTTTGCCGCGCTGGTGCCCGCCGTAGGCGAGGGGCAGCGCATCATCAACGGCATGCAGGACATCCTGCGGCTTTTCCTGACGCGCATCGGCACGATTGGGCTGATTATTCTCTCCTCACTGGTGATCGGTGAGTTTCCGCTGGCGCTGCGCCAGGGATCGCTAGTAACGCTCTTCGGCGTGGGCATCCCAACGGTGCTGCTGGCGTTGTGGGCACAGCCGGGGCCGACGAACAAGGGCAATCTGCTGGGCTGGCTGTTTCATTTCATCCTGGCGCCGGTCCTCATCACCAGCATCGTCGGCTTGCCGCTCTTTTACCTGGCGTTGTATGTGCTGACGCACTCGCCCGATTTGCTCGCTACGCATGTGCATCTGACGCCGCATACCGATATCTATGCCGCCGCGCTGCCAATTGCGCAGACCATCCTGACAGTGTATCTGCTCTTTTGCAGCCTCTTCCTCATCATCTTCGTTGAGCCACCTTCGCCCTGGTGGACCGGCGGCGCGACACTCAGCACTGACCGGCGGCCAACGCTGCTGGCGGTGGGGCTGATGCTGGCCTTTGTGCTGCTGGAATTGGCGCCGCCACTGCGCAACAGCTTCGCGCTGACCTCGCTCAACATCCTGGAACTCAGCATGAGCGCCATCGCGGTGGCCATCTGGCTCTTCGCCGTGCGCTGGGCCTGGCGCGCACATCTCATCTCACGCTTCCTGGGTACACACCACGCCGGAGATGAAGAGGGAGAGACGCGGCAGTGAACTGCCGGCGCACGGATGACAGACGGATGAATCCGCGTGGAGTTGGCCGGCGCACGGATGGTTGGCGGGTGAACCCGCGTGATTGGTGGCTGGCGCGTGAACGGGGGCCAGCGAATGAATTCGCGCCTGGCCGGCGCGCGAACGGGGACCAGCGAATGAATTCGCGCCTGGATGGCCGTTGGCCGCGAAGTCCGCCTGCGCGGGTTTGGGGCAGACATTGCCTGCACGCCTACCCTTTCTGCGACTGCCTGTACGCCAGCACCCGGTCTCCCCTCTCCTATGGGAGAGGGGCCGGGGGTGTGGTCTCTGGCAACGGCAAGGTGAAGGAGAACGTGGACCCCTTGCCAACAACACTTTCTGCGCTCACCTGTCCGCCGTGACGACGGATGATGGTCTGGCAGATGTAAAGTCCCAGACCCAGGCCGACGCCGGAGCCGCTGCGCTGTTCAACGCCCGGCACGCGATAGAACCGCTCGAATACCTTCGCCAGTTGATCGGCTGGTAGCCCTGGCCCGTGATCGCGCACCGTAACGCGCGCCTTGCCCTTCTGCACGGTGAGTTGCACGGCGACCGGCTGCTCTGGGTCGGAATATTTGAGGGCATTGGTCAGATAGTTCGTCACTACCTGCCCCAGCCGGTCGGCATCCGCAATCAGCGGTACGGCGGTTTTAGAGGGGAGAGCCAGCGTAATGGTGCGTTCGGGCCAGATTGCACGCTGCGCCTCAACCACCTCGCGCACGATCTCGCGGAGATCACAGGGTTCCAGCCGCATGTCGAGTTTGCCAGCGGTGATGCGCGTCACGTCGAGGAGATCACCCACCAGCCGGTCCACACGCTTGAGCTGATGCGTGAGGCGTACCGCAATGTTATGCGTCCGTTCCAGACGACCTCGCGCTTGCTCTGGTAGGGAACTTTCAGGATTTTCCAGCAGTTGCCGCAACTGCCGCTCAGAAGTCTGCACGCCAACAATGATGCTCGTCAGCGGCGTGCGCAATTCATGGCTGGCAATGCCCAGGAACTCATCCATCCGGCGGGCGGCTTCTTCAGAGGCCAACGCTCTGGCATCCGCCGCTGCGCGCTCATGCAGCAGCAGGCGCCGCTCCAGCACCAGCGCCATGAGTTGCGTGGCGGCCTGCATCAGTTCTTTCTCTGCTGCGGTGAAGGTCTGGCGGTTACGAATCTCCACCCCCAGGAGGCAGATTTGCTGAGGATTGACCCAGACGCCCACAGCAATCACCTGTTGCACACCTAAATAATCTAAGCCAGGAATCGGCGGCTGATTTGCCAGATCAAGCGTGAGCATCTCACCTGCATACAGGCGTTTGGCCATTTCAAGTGGAAGGAAGTCGGTGATGTTTCCGCCACTCAGCGCGCGCCACCAGCGGGTCTCCACCTCCGGCGCCACGCCCACCACAGCGAGCGGGCTGACCGTGCCGCTTTCCGGCGTGACCAGCGCAGCCGCCGTATATTGACTATCCATCACTCGTTGAATCAACCGGACGATGCGCGGCAAGACCTCTGTATCGTTTCCGATTGCCTGATGATCGCTACCAATCTCTTCCACCAGCGTCTGCGCCATCTTTAGCAGCGCAGCCAGGCTATCGGCGGTGCGCCGGGCCAGCGCGCGCCGTTCAGTGACATCGTGAAACATCACAACGCCACCTCTGATGACGCCTGCGCCATCGCGAATCGGCGCGCCACTGAACTCCCACTCACGCTCGCGTCCATCCAGGGTGTGGACCTGCACATCCATTGCAGTAGAGCCAGCCAGCGTCTCTCCGCGCACCACCCGCGCCGCCGGAGCGCGCTTTGGTGGCAATGGGCGCCCATGTTCATCGCGCATAGCGAGCATTTGAGCGCGTTCCCCCGGCGTCTTCGTAAAGTAGCCTTCCACGAGTTCAGGAGTATTCAGGCCAGCCAGTTGATAACCTGCCTGATTCATTCGATGAATGATGCCACGCGCGTCAACAATGTCTATCCCGGCGGTCATCGCTTCAAAGACTGCTTCTAATTCTCCGGCGCGTACAGTGGTTTCCTGGCGCAGCCGCGCGATCTCCAGTTGGGAGGCTATTCGTGCCAATACCTCGCGCGCCGAGAACGGCTTGATGAGATAATCGTTGGCTCCGGCCTGCAATCCCTCGATGGTCGCCTCTTCGCCAGCTCTGGCCGAGAGCAGAATGACCGGAACGGCGCGAGTACGTGGGTCGGCGCGCAGCGCACGTAGCAGGCCAAAGCCGTCCAACTCCGGCATCATGACGTCCGAAAGCACCAGATCGGGCGGATGGCGACGAGCAGCCTGGAGCGCCGCCGCGCCATCGCCCACCGCCTCCACCTCGTAGCGCCCGCTGAGCAGGCGTGTCAGGTAGTCGCGCAGATCGGCGTTGTCATCGGCCAGGAGGATACGCGCCCGGCGCTGAGGCGACTCACCCGCTTCCCTGGTAGTAAAAGGGGAGGGTGATAAGATAGATGAGGCAGAAGATTCCGGCGTCAGCCAATCCTGCTCCAGCGTATTAGTTGACTCATCTGCTGGGAGCCAGCGTTGCGCCTCCTCCAGGAAGGGCGCGGCCCCCAGTGTGGTGGACACCTGCGTCTGGCTGGCATGAACATGATCCGCCGGCAAGTGCGCCATGCCCAGCGGTATAGTGATCGTGAACGTCGTGCCCATGCCAGGCTGGCTCTCTACCTGGATGGAGCCACCATGCAAATGCACCAGTTCTTGCACCAGCGCCAAGCCAATGCCGGACCCCTCATAAGTACGCGAGCGCGTTCCCTGCACACGATGAAACCGCTCGAAGAGACGGGGCAGTTCATCCGGCGGAATGCCGGCGCCAGTGTCACTCACCTTCAGTTGCGCCTGCCGCCCGTTCTCGTGGAGCGAGACGCTGATCTCGCCGCTAAAGGTGAACTTGAAGGCGTTGGAGAGCAGATTCAGGACAATCTTCTCCCACATCTCGCGGTCCACGTACACCGGCTCCGGAAGTTCCGGGCAATCAACGCGCAGGCGCAACCCGGCCTTCTCGATTACGGAGCGAAAGGCGCTCGCCAGATCAGTCGTGAGCGCGGCCAGATCGGTCGGCACATAAGTCGCCTGGATGCGTCCGGCCTCGATCCGTGAGAAATCGAGCAGTGTATTGACCAGCTTCGAGAGGCGCAGCCCGTTGCGATGGATAAGCGCAAGCTGCTCCTGGGTGGCGGGGTTGAGCGCCTGGTCACTCAGCAAATCTTCCAGCGGCCCCAGCATCAACGTCAGCGGGGTGCGGAACTCATGGCTGACGTTGCTGAAGAAGACGGTTTTGGCGCGGTCCAGTTCTGACAATGCTTCGACACGCTGGCGCTCCTCTTCATAGGCGCGGGCGCTCGCCAGGCTGGCGGCAAGCTGGCCAGCGACCAGTTGGAGAAACCCCTGATAGCTTTCATCGAAGAGACGGAAGGGGTTCAATCCCACGATGAGCATGCCGGCCAGCCCCTGCTGGCCAGAGCGGGCAATAGGCAGCGCAACTGCCTGATGTGGCGGGCGCTCCCACGCACCTGCCGGCAGATTGTCGGCCCATTGAGTCAGGTCAGTAATGATAACCGGTTGCCCGCTGTGAATCACCTCGTGAAAGGGCCATAGCCGGTCTTCATCCGGTCGCCCGTCTGCCAGGGCGACCGTCTCAGGCGCCGCCGGGTGGTCGCTGCTCATACCCGCTGTTCCGGCGAGCGTTACCCGTTGCTGCTCGCTATCCAGCAAATAGAGCAGGGCAAAGGGGAGATCATACGGATTCTGGGTCAGACTATCGGCGCTGAGTTCGCACGCATCGCGGATGGTGCGGGCATCCGCCGTTTCCGCCGCCAGCGTGCGCAGCAGCTTCATCTGTCGCTCGCCAATGATGCGCTGGGTATCATCAGTATTGGCGCAGAAAATCCCGCCCACACCGCCGGTATCGTCAGGAATGGGGGTATAGGAGAAGGTGTAGTACGTCTCCTCTGGATAGCCATACCGCTCCATAATGAGCGGCAGCGCTTCATCATAGGTGCCCACGTTGGTACGCATCGCGGTTTCCAGGCGGGGGCCAATGACATCCCAAATTTCGCGCCAGACCACCGAGACAGGTTGCCCCAGCGCAGTGGGATGCTTCCCGCCTACGATAGCTTTATAGGGGTCGTTATAAAATTTGATGAGTTCCGGTCCCCAGCCAATCCAGATCGGCTGGCGCGAAGCGAGCATGATGCGTACAGCGGTTTTCAGGCTGTATGGCCAGGTTTCCACTGGACCTAGCGGCGTCTGCGACCAGTCTATCGCTTGCAGAAGGGCGCCGGTCTCGCCGCCGCCCTCAAACAGGCGATCCGCAGAAACGACCGGAGGGGATTGAGGTTGTAGCTCCATAGGGATATTCTCTTCCGCTGCACTTACTGCAATTACTGACGAGCAAGCAGGCGTTGCCAGGCTCGTTCGACAGTTCCGAGCAGCACGTCTATGTCATAGGGTTTTGGGAGGATGATGGCGTCCAGCGCATTGAGCAGCTCAACTAAGGTAGTATCTGGTGGTTCGGGTCGAGCCGTCATAAAGACGACAGCCGTGCGCTGCTGGATATCCGGTTCCTGAACTAAAGCACGCAAGACTGCTACGCCATCCATACCGGGCATGATGCGATCAAGGAGCAGCACGCGCGGCTCCGGATGCGCGCGGAGCAGAGCCAGCGCCGCGTCTCCCCTGGATGCGTCCTCGACAATAGCCCCACTGTCCTCAAAGAGGATTTGTAGACTCTCACGAATGTCCTGGTCATCATCTACGATACACACACGGAGCGTCATACAGCGTCCTTGTTCCTCGGTAAACAACGGTACGGTCATGTTTCATTATCCTATTGCTAGCGGCTCATGCCAAAAATGCTCAGGTTGACAAGCGCCCAGCACATCGCATGCCAACGTTACAAGCAAAGGGACGGTGGAGAGCAGGACAGTCCTTTGCCACAAACGTTTCTTACGGCATGCCGCTTATGTAGAGTATGGCATCAGAAGCGCGGAAAAGAGAAGATCATTGCTGATTATGTAGGAAAATGGTCGGGCATGACAAGCTGCACGGAAATAGTTTGGACGGCGTTATTGCAATAGCCCAGACGATTCCATTCCGCTTCATCGGGCTGGGTGTTGCCAGCAGCATCAAAGGCACGGCTGCGGATGGAGATGGAGCCGCGCCTTTTTGGTTGCCAGGATAGGCGCCAGCGACGCCAGGCGTATGGCGTGGCTGCATCCAGCAGTTCCGCCGCTTCCCACGCTACGCCGCCATCGGTACTCACCTCCACACGCTCGACCGGAGCCGCGCCAGACCACGCCAGCCCGCGTATGATCTGCGGCTCATTCGCTGGTAATGTTGCCTGGTTTGCCGGCGAGACGATCAGCGAGCGCACGCCCATCGTTGTCAATGGCCTGGCGCTGGCGTCGCCACGTTCGGGATGCGCCATGATATAACGGTCGGCCTGATAGAAGCCGGTGAACGGTTCAAGGCTGGCGGTGATCTCCGTCAGCCACTTGACCGCCGCCATGCCATACCAGCCAGGTACGACCAGCCGCAGTGGAAAGCCGTGGCGCGGCGGCAATGGCTCACCGTTCATCTGATAGGCCAGCAGCACGTCGTCGTTCGTTGCCTCTGCGATGGGAAGACTGCGCTCGAAGGAAATGTGCGCCTGCGCTGCCGCGACATAGCCGCTATCCGCGCCGCGAAAGCGCACCTCTACGACTTGCGGATGGGCGCCTGCCAGATCGAGGACGGTGCGGAGCGGTACGCCGGTCCAGGCTGCCGTGCTGACGGCGGCGTATTTCCACGGCTCACCCTCCGCCGGTGGGTGCAATCCTGCGCGTCCGTTGCCGGCGCACTCCAGCGTCACCGTCAGCGTCTTCGCAGGCAACGCGCGCAGGTCGTCGTAGGTGAGGGTCAATGGGCATTCGACTGCGCCACCTACGCGCAAGCGCCAGGAATCGCTCGCGAGCGCAGGGATGGCGAAGTGGTTACGCGCGTAAAAGAGCGGCGTCGGCGTCAGCAAACCTGACTGCTCGGCCAGCGGCGTTTCGGCGTTGAGCGGCTCCTCGCTCACGACGATGAGACGCGCATCATAGGGCGCATCGCCTGGCGCATTGTTTGATGTATGCCTCGCCTTCACCTCATCATCTGCCATTGGCTTGTCTCCTCTATTCCTAAACGGGCTATCGGGATAGCATGGTACACATCTGCCGGGGGCTTTGTCTATTGTCTCTGCACAATCAAGATGCACAAAAGCGCATTTAGCACCGCATTGGAACCGCATCCTGTCTTGTCATGCTTCAGCATATGATGTGATAAAAAGCCACCTTGATGCGTGTCTATGGTTGAGTTCATAGTAGAGCGCAAGAGAGGAGGCTGGACCCTATGGAGACGTCAGATGGAGCAAGCGGGGACAACAAAGCGAAACGGCGGCGTGTGTTCGCCAGTATCGGTAGTGGAGTAGGGATACTGGCGATAGTGCTGATCGTTGCGCTCGTGCATTTCTCTACCGCATCGCTTCCCAGCAGTGGTTTCATCCACGCTGCGCCTGCATCTGCCGCTGGCCCAACCCCGACGCTTGCCCCTACCCCGCTGCTGCGCTGGCAGAACGTGTCGTTTCCCGCCGATTTCACGGTTCCCGGCAGCGCCTTCCCGATGGCGCTCGCCCCCAGCGACGCAAATACTGCGTACGTTTGCCTGACGGTGCGCAACAATCAGCCGATTACGCCAGAAATCTGGGTGACGCACAACCGTGGCGCATCCTGGCATGTCGTTGGCCATCTTCCCAGTAGCCAGGAAGGAGAATGTCTGCTGACCGTAGATGCGACACAACCGGCGGCGATCCTGGCAACCAGCACCATGTACCCTTCATACAACCCAAATAACGGGCCACCAAGTCCCGCTGATGCAAGCATACAAGATTTCGCCAGCGTGGATGGTGGCGTCACCTGGAGAAGCATTGGCAGCGGCCAGAGCTTTGATGAACTTGCCACCTATCAGGGAACGAGCTATGCGCTGCGTACCGACTACACCGATAACCCCGCCGATCCAATTCATCTCGTCGCTAGCAGCAATCTCCAAAGCTGGCATACGGTAGACAGCGATATAGGCAAAGCTGGTGATACAGTTGATTCCTTCTGGCTCAACCCTACCGATGGAGATATCCTGGTTCATAGTTTCAACGGCTCATTGTCAGACCTGTGGGAGAGCAGCGACGGCGGCCAGCACTGGCGCCAACCGGCTTATCCCAATCTTGATCCATACACAGTGGCTGTACAGCCGCCGATAGGCAACGAACCCTGGCATCTCTGCGTTGCCCAGCAGATTCTTGCGGATCCACCACATAGCTACAATTTGCTCGCCTGCTCCAATGACGGCGGACAGACATGGCAACAACGCCCAGCTCTGAATATCATGCTGACGGAAAGCATACTTGTAAAGGGTGATAACCAGCAGATGCCCTATACACCAATCTCCGCCATGAATCTGATAGGCCTGGAAGCCGATGGCTCGCTGCTCGCCGCTGTAGACGACGCCAGCACAGCGACAAGTACGCAGCCCTTTGGCATATACCGTCTGCCGCCCAATAGCTCACACTGGCAGCACATCGGTCGCGCGCCCTATACCGGCGGCGACCTGAGTTTTGTGCCGTTTACGTCAGATGTTATCTGGTTCGGGACGGCATACGGCGACGCGATACGAAGCCCCTACACCATCGTCGCAGGCGATGCTTACACCACGACGTATCCATAATGGGCGTAAATAAACATCAACATCAGCCACCGATGCTGGCCTGATAGGTCCAGTTGCCTTTGGTGTCGCAGGAATAGAGGCTAAAACCGATGGGTGTGGTGTTGTCACCGTTCTGGTCGAAGCTGAGCGTGCCGGTGATGCCACTGTACTTGGCGGAGGCCACCGCCGCCAGAACCGCTGCGCGTGTCACCGGCTTGTTGGCGGCCAGCAGCGACTTGATGGCGCTGATTTCGTCCATCGCCGCATCATAGGCCAGCGCGCCCTCTGGCAGCGGGTCTTCGCCAGGATACGCGGTGTGGTATGCCGTCGTGAAGTCCTTCGCGCCGGAGAGCTTGGAGAGGTCCTGCGCGGGCAGCAGCGCCGTGGTATAGCCAGCCGCCGCCACCACGCCGACCGACGTGCCCCAGGAGGGATCATCTGCGATGGGACCAGTGGCGAGGATGGGCACCTGTGGCGCGCCGGTCAGCGAGAGCGTGTTGCGCAGCGCCGCGCCCGCTGTGATGCCACCAGCGAAGAAGACGATATCGGGATTGGCCTCGATGACTGCCGAGACGACGGACTGCGTGTTGTCCTGCCCGACGCCCACCGTCTCGATGTTCATAGATTGCTGCCCGGCGAACGAGCCGCCTTTGGCAAGGAGTTCCTGCTTGAAGGCGGTGGCCTGCGCCTTGCCGGAAGCTGTGCCGTCGTCCACGATAAAGACCGAGTGCGCGGCCAGCCCGTGCGCCTGCTGCGAGGCGACGGCGACATTGGCAGCGGCCTTGCCAATGGCGATATCCGTCTGCGGCAGGCGGAAGAAGGCGACCGGCTTACCGGAGGGATGGAGTTGCGCGAAGGGTAGCCCCTCGGTCGCGGCCTGGTCTGATTGTGTGAGGCCGGGCAGTGTGGCGCTGGGGCTGATGGTGACGATGCCGTTCTGCTCGATGCCGGGCAGCATGGCAACAGCGTCCTGGCTATCCAGCGGACCGACGATGCCCATGATCTGGCTGTTGGTGGCGAGCGATCCCACCGCCTGATCGGTGAAGCCGCCGGACTCGTCCACATGGGTGACGCTGAGGGTATAGCCGCCAGGCAGTGAGGCGTTTTGCTGCACGGCAAGGTCCACAGCATGCTGCATCGCCAGCCCCACAGCGGACTCCGCGCCGGTGACGGGGAAAACGGTGGCAATGCTCAGCGCCTTGCTACTGCCGGTGCTGCTATTGCAGGCGGAGAGCCAGACGACGAGCAGCAGCGCCAGCGACGAGACCAGGGCAAGACGCCAGATTCGGCGGGGTAAAGACATCACCGCAAGGGTTCTCCTCTAGCAAAGGATGAGATGGTCCAGCATGGCAGATCAGCGAGTGAATTCGCTGGCTCTCGTTCACCCGCTCGTTCTTCATTGATATGAAATGAAGAGCGGCTGTGGGAAAACCTGCTGCATGACTTCCTGTGGCGTCTGCACCCGTACATTGCCGTTGAAATCAACGTCATAGGCCAGATGGCTGTCTGCGTAATAGTAGAAGAGCTTATAGCCCCCGTATTCGATCAAATTTTGTTGCACGAAGACCTGATAGTCACCAAGCTTGTTCCCATAGCCACCGAAGCCGTCTGATTGGAGGACGAAGGAGACGTTGGGATTGACCTGAATCTTATCTTTATCGGGCAGCACCGCCGGATTCCACTGGTGAACCAGCAGCACTTTACGCGGCAGGTGATTCTGAAGCGAGATTTGCGCCAGTTCGTTGGCGGCCCAGTTGATTTCCGAAGCGTCCATCCAGCCGAGGCAGCACGGATAGCCTTCGGCGTCGGCGTAGCCCTGTGGGTTGTTCGGGAAGTGAAACTCGGTATCCAGCGCCAGCTCGACGAACGGATATTTTTCCAGATAGGTCAGCACATGGTTTGTCACCGCGTCTTTCACTGGCTCGGTGCCAAGCTGCATATCAAAGAACAGCAACATATTGTGCTGCTGGCAGAACTGAATATAGGTTTGGATGGTTGGGTCGTCAACCCAGGAACTACAATACTGCGGGAAGGCGCTGCATGGCTGCAAGACGTTGACGACGAGATCAATCGCCAGCAAGACGGGGTGGCTGGGGTCAAGCGCGGCGTATTGCTGGCCAAGCTGCTGCAACTGTGAGTAGAAGCTGTTGAGCATATCCACCGAGGTGGCAGGTCCGTTGGCGTCGCTACCACCGACGATGCCATACGCCGCGACGATGCGATGGGTCGGCAGTGGCGCGCCGACGCTTGGGTCGAACGGCGCGCTCGTCTGCGAGGCCGATACAGCAGATGATGCGCCATTGCCGATGGCGCTGCTGGGGGACGATGCCGGCCCAGCGCAGCCCGCCAGTATCAACAGCACGCACAGCGCGGCGCAGAAGACGGCAGTTCTGCCGGTCTGGCGTTTGCGCCGTGCGTCCTGTGCGCGCTGTAGGCGTCGCGGGCCTTGTGCGTCTCCAGCCCGCCAGAATCTTATGGCACTCATTTATTTTATCGTTCCCGTATTTTATCGTTCCCGCTTTTCGTTTCCCCATGAGGCGAAGGAGCCACGAGAGATTGGCAGCAATCGCCATCTCGCGCTGGCTCATCTATCCGCAGTCATCTACCACTCTAGTACACCGGCTATAGCACGTCAATTCTAATGGACGGATGCTCTATCAGCTATCGCGTATGCCACAATTTGCCATACTCTCGGCTTTGAAAAGCCGGAGTACGGACGGAAGGCTGAAGCCCCGATCAGTGGCGCGCCGTGCAGAAGGCTTTAGCCTCTTTTCGCGTGCGCCGGCAGTTCACTGCCGCGATCCCCAGCCCCTCAACGCAGCACTCTGACATCTATCTACACGTTGATCTTCGCGCGCTGGTTTCGCTGGCAGCCGGATGGCGATGAAATTGTGCTATAGCTGGTAGCTGGTGGGGCAGACATTCCTGTCAGCCAATGACCGCAGACAAGAATGTCTGCCCCACCAATGACCCATCTGCCCCACCAATATCCCAAACATTCGCGCTCAGGTCACTAATGCAAGAAGCAAACCATCGCGTTTATAAGAAACGATGCAGTGGCGCACACTGCATACATGGCACGTGTACCATAGTACCGTCGTGAGGTCATATGGCGCTTGCCGTGGCAGGCGCAATCTGTTATACTACTTCAGATTGTGGCGCGCGACAGCGTGTGTGTTGGCGCCGCCACCCGTCGCCGCTCCCAGCGAGCGCGCGAGCGCAATTCAAGCGCGATACATCATTCGTTGAGAGCTGCGGCCATTGGCCCGCACAGGAGGTTGCCGTCCACTATGCCGAATTTGCCATCGGCCAAGAAGCGTATGCGCGTCGAGGAGAAGCGCCGCGCCCGGAATAAGTCCGTCAAATCCGCCGTCCGCACGCAGGTGACCAAAGCGCGCAATGCGATTGCCGCCAGCGCCACCGAGCCGGAGACTGAAGAGGCGGTGCGCGCCGCCATCCGCGAACTGGATCGCGGCGTCAGCAAGGGTGTGCTGCATCGCAACAACGCCGCCCGCCGCAAGTCGCGTCTGATGGCGCGGCTACACGAGGCGCAGGAAGCCTAGCGCCTGCATCACCATATTTCACGAAAGCGGAGTCTGTCAGAGCGACGGACTCCGCTTTGTGCTGTCTGCTGGCTTTGGCAGGGGACGGTGGTATGTATCGTGCAGGGATGGCGGGGCAATGATGAGTGTGGTAGAGGATGACACGGGCCGCTCACTAGGCTCCAGCAACGCATAGTCAAAGGAGCCAATTGTGGCTGATACACGCATAGATCAAGGTGGACCCACACCTGCCCAACATGCCAACACCACAGGCTCCGCCGCTTCGATGCTCTTTCCGCTGGCGCTGGCCCAGTTTATCGCCAGCTATGCCGGCTCCAATATGAACGTCGCCATTAGCAGCATCGCCAGTGACCTGAATACCACAGTGCGCGGCGTGCAAACAACTATCACACTCTTCACGCTGACAATGGCTGCGCTCATGATACCGGGGAGCAAACTGACCGATATCTGGGGACGCAAGTTCTGTTTTGTGGCCGGGCTGACAGTATATGGAATCGGCGCTCTGCTCGCGGCGTTTGCCCCAGTATTGGGCCTTATGATTGTTGGCTATTCATTGCTGGAAGGCATTGGCTCTGCGCTGATGATTCCCCCTATCTATATCTTGATTACCGTCGCATTTACCGATATTACGTCACGCGCCAAATGGTTTGGCATCGTCAGCGCCGCCGCCGGACTCGGAGCCGCGACCGGACCGCTGATCGGCGGGCTGATTACGAGCGCAATTAGCTGGCGCGCGTCGTTCTTGCTTCAGGTGTTGGTGGTTGCCATCATCATCGTGTCCAGCCGCCGCATCACCGACCCTGGGGTGCAGGGCAGCCGGCCTCGCTTTGATCTTGCTGGCGCAGTTCTGTCGGCGCTGGGCTTGATCTTTGTAGTGCTGGGCATACAGCTCTCTGGAACCTACGGCTGGTTTGCCGCGAAAGTAGCATTTACCGTTGGCTCGACGACCATCATCCCAAAGGGGGGAATCTCGCCGGTGTGGCCCTTCATTGCCATTGGCGCTGTCGTGCTGGCCTGGTTCTTCCTCCATATTCGCGCCGATGAGCGGGCGGGCAAAGAACCGCTCCTATCACCCAGATTGTTCCGCAACCGGGTCTCTAATCTTGGGCTGGTGACGCAAAACATCCAATGGCTCATCCTGCAAGGTAGCTTCTTCGTGATCTCGGTTTTCCTGCAAACGGTTCGTGGATTCAACGCCATCCAAACAGGCTTGATGCTTACACCCGCCACCATTGGTGTACTGCTCTCATCGAGTCTTGCCGAACGCATGGCAGAGCGGCGTCCGCAGCGGATACTCATCATCGGCGGTTTCGCCTTGACGATTCTGGGTATGGTCCTCCTGCTGCTCCTTGCCAGCGCCACATCGAGTGCTGTCACCTTCATCCCCGGCATCCTGCTCATGGGCCTCGGCGTTGGCGTCATGCTGACCTCTTCGGTCAACGTCGTGCAGTCCGCCTTCCCAGAAAAAGAGCAGGGGGAAATTTCGGGTCTATCGCGCAGCGTCTCGAATCTAGGATCGTCGCTGGGAACAGCTTTCGTTGGCTCGCTGCTGGTGGCGCAACTCCTGCCGGACAACCAGAACTTTGGGCTGGCGCTCATCATGATGGCGACCTTCGCAGGAATCGGTCTCGTGGCGGCGCTCCTGCTCCCTAGGCAGCAACCTGCGCCGCAACACATTGATTAAAACGTCTCTTGGCGCCTACATAGCCACCCATAGCGAGAGTACGGAAATTTCTCTTTGTGTAGGCTCTCTATCACCTTTGCCAGCCGCGCTCATAGAGTGCTATGCCATCCCGCGCTACTCCTGCGACGAACGTTGGATCCCACTCACGGAGGTTGCGCGAGGCAAGCATGACCTGCACTTCACGTGGAGCATCCAGATGTCGTATGTACGCTGGGCCGAGCATTTGTGAGAGCGTCAATCCCCTGTGAACTGTGATCTGTTCGTCATCGGTGTCGAAGATAGTAAGCAAATCTACATCGCTTGGGTGTGCGTCATCGAGTGGGCGCTCATCATGACGAGCCACAGAGCCATAAAGAACAACGGCAAGCAGGTCGGGATAGTTGTTTCTCAATGTCTCTACAAGGTCGCGAACAAGAGCATGAGTCTCGGCATCGAGCCAGGGCGGAATTGGATTGTAGCCATCTTCTGATAGCGCGATAGAACTTAGCTCGTTGCCCATGTACGGATTTCCCTCAACATATCCATTGCTAACCCCACACTCGCTGGATCGGTGCGTGAGCCATACCAGCCACCCTGGCGTAAACGGTCTAATTGATCCCACCAAGCGCCAACTGCGGGTTCACCAATCGTTCGCAAGAATGTTGCGAGGCGCGCATGGCTCTCTTGATGCTGGCCGTGTTTAGTCTCACAACCAAATGCAATCCAGTGGAATGCTGCACCCCATGCGCCTTCGATAACCACACGCGCAGCCTGACCCGAGACAACTAATGGCGTAATAGTTGCATCAATATCTTCTGCCGCCCGCTGATGGGCTATTGCTGGCATGTTCCCTTCCTCGCCTTCGTTACCCATCTCTAGTATATCGCATGCCTAGTTCAAATGCCTTATCACCAACTTATACCCAATTGTAGAATCAGCACCCTAGAGAATTGACATCAGTTTACCGGCTTCGGTCGCTCCGAAAAGAATGTGTTTATATCAGCACCTACTGAATAAAATCCCAAATTCCACGCGCAACCATTGACATTCTCACGCTGCCCACAACCACAGGGCATAGAATCTGAGGGGATTTATGGAGACGGTTCTCGTACATCGGGCAGACGAAGCAGAGACAGAAACGAGACTGTCCGGTGGCAACCGGAGACGCTGGCTGGCGCTGATCGTGCTGTGCCTCGGCTCCCTGATGATCGTCCTCGATAGCACCATTGTGAATGTCGCGCTTCCCTCTATCCGCCAGGACCTCGGCTTCTCGCAGACCACGCTGGCCTGGGTCGTGAACGCGTATCTGCTGACCTTCGGCGGCTTCCTGCTGCTGGGTGGCCGGCTGGGCGACCTCTTCGGCCACCGGCGCCTGTTCCTCGCTGGCATCGCACTCTTCAGCGCAGCCTCGCTCATCTGCGGCCTGTCGGAATCACAGCCGTTGCTGGTTGGCGCGCGGGCGGTGCAAGGGCTGGGCGGCGCGGTCGTCTCGGCGGTCTCGCTCTCGCTGATTATGAATCTCTTCACCGAGCCGGCGGACCGGGCGAAGGCGATGGGCGTCTTCGGTTTCGTCGCGGCGGGCGGCGGCAGCATCGGCGTGCTGCTCGGCGGCGTCCTGACGAGCGCGCTCAACTGGCACTGGGTCTTCCTCGTCAACATCCCCATCGGCGCGGCGGTCTGCGTCTTCTCGCTGCTGCTGTTGCCGGCCTCGCGTGGCGCGGCCAGCAATAACCAACACCTCGACATTGCCGGCGCTATCACCGTAACGGCTGCGCTGATCCTCGCCGTCTACGCCATCGTCAACGGCAACGTCGCCGGTTGGCTCTCCGCGCAGACGCTCGGCCTGCTGGCTGCGGCTGCGGCGCTGCTGGTGATCTTCCTACGCATCGAGTCGCGCGTTCCCTCGCCGCTGATTCCACTGGCGCTCTTCCGGCTGCGCAATCTGGCGACCGCCAACGTTATCGGTGTCCTTTGGACCGCTGCGATGTTCGCCTGGTTCTTCCTGGCGGCGCTCTACCTGCAACTGGTGCTGGGATATCATCCGCTGCAAGTTGGGCTTGCCTTCCTGCCAGCCAACCTGATTATGGCGGTGTTTTCACTTGGCTTCTCCGCCAGGCTGGTGATGCGCTTCGGCGTCAAGCGGACATTGGTGGCCGGATTGGGGCTGGCGGCTATTGGGCTGCTGCTCTTTGTGCGTGCGCCGCTCGGTGGCAACTTCCTCCTTGACGTACTGCCGAATATGATCCTGCTCGGTCTGGGCGCTGGCATCGCCTTCAATCCGGTGCTGCTGGCTGCCATGAATGATGTCGAGCCGAGCGAATCGGGCCTGGCCTCGGGCGTCTTCAACACCTCGTTCATGATGGGCGGCGCGCTTGGCCTCGCCATTCTCGCCAGCCTTGCCGCCTCGCGCACCAGTGGTCTGCTGGCCGGTGGCGCTGCGCCGCTCGCCGCGCTCAATGGCGGCTACCACGCTGCCTTCTTTGCAGGCGCGCTCTTCGCCGCCACAGCCTCTGCGCTCGGTGCGCTCTTCCTGCGCATGAACGCGGCTGGCAGCGCCGAATCCGCTCCTGATGATGTGGAATCTCCGGAGCCAGTAACCTCTGAGCAATCGCTGGAAGTTGCCGGCTGCCGCTAATAGCGCATAGCAAACTACCAGACTAATGTACACGCGACCCCTCCTCTTTTGCAAGGAGGGGTCTCTGGTTCCCCCTCTCCCGCGAGGAGAGGGGGTTAGGGGGTGAGGATCAGAAGCAGCAACAGGCGGCGATGGCGCGTTGATCGGCGGTCAATTCCTGGTAGAGCGCGCGCACCTCGTCACCGATGCGCCGCCAGTCGAAGCGTTCGACCGAGGCGCGGGCATTGGCAGCCAGATGCGCCAGCAAGAAGCGGTCGCTCAGCGTCTCATCCAGCCGCTCCGCGATATATTCGGGGCAGCGCCAGGGCATCAGCACACCGTTCTCGCCGTCGTGGATGATGCTCGGCAGGCCACCCACCTGTGTCGCCAGCACCGGCGTCCCGCAAGCCAGCGATTCCACAGCGGCCAACCCGAAGCTCTCATAGCGCGACGTGACGACCAGCGCATCGGCGGCGCGATAATAGTTCAGCAACTCCGGCGGCTGCACCGCGCCAGGGAACGAGACTCGTTCCGCGATGCCAAGTTCTTCAGCATACGCGCGCAACCGCTCCACTTCTGGGTCGCCCTGCGGATTGCCGCCAACGATGGTCAGCCGCGCCGGTGTCTGCATCGCGGCAACGCTTTCCAGCAGCAGATCAAGTCCTTTGATGGGATCGAGCCGGCCCACGAAGAGCAGCATTGGCGTCTCACCGGGCGCGACCATGCGGCGCGCGGCGCAGCGTTCGGCGGCGGTCCCCGGCGTAAAGGTGCGCAGGTCTACGCCGCAGGGAATGATGCTCAGCCGGCTGCTGGGCAGGCCATAGAGTTTGCGCAGTTGTTCGCGTTCGTGTTCGGTGGAGACGCTGATGCGGTCCACGCAGGCGGCGATGCGGCCCTCGTATTCGATGCGCACCAGTCCGGCGGGCGTCTCGGCGCTGGCGCTGTTGCCATATTGCTGCGCCTTCAGCCGCTCGACGGTGTGGAACATCGTCACATGCGGCACATCCCATTCACGCGCCAACGACATCCCGGCGACGGCGGAGAGCCAGTAGTGGCTGTGAATGATGTCGTAGCCATGTCCCTGCCGTTCGGCGAAGCGCGCAACTCTGCGGGTGAAATCCTCGACATAGGGAAAGAGTTCAGCCGGCGGGAGATTGGTCTCTGGTCCGGCGGGAATATGAATCAGGCGTACCTGGTCGTTGAGCCATTGAATCGGAGGAAGCGAGGGATCGGAGCGCCGGGTGAAGATGTCTACATACATACTGCCACTGCCCAGTTCACGCGCCAGCTCGCGGACATAGACGTTCATGCCGCCGGCGTCGCGGGTGCGGCCAAGCTGCGCCAGTGGTGAGGTATGCAGGCTTATCATTGCGACTCGAAAGCACATGCTTAGCACCTCACCGTCTGCGCGGCTGTGGTGCGCGCTCTCTCGCAGATGCGCGGCCACCGGCCTTCGCTGGCCTGGACCGCTTGCGCCTCCGTCGCATCCTGGGACAGCATCATCTGCCCCATTTTTTCGTATTGCATGGGTATGGGTATCCTCGTAATCCTCACCCCTGGCCCCTCTCCTCGCAAGGAGAGGGGTGCCCGAAGGGCGGGGTGAGGATAGCTAGGGCTGAGACGTTGCACACGTCCCCGCCAATACTTCCCTTAGTATACCGTAGAAATGATGCCACTGCCAGCCGGTACGACCCAGGACGACTCAGGAATATTCGCCGCCTGATCTTTTGCCACGCGGGAACGCGCTATTGGGCTATGCTGCTTGACGGGGCCGCCGCTGAACGCGGATAATAGCGGGGGATGAGACCCCGACCAGGCGCTTTCTCTCACCAGGTTTATTTTTGGCTCTATGGGTCGGGGACATGAAACCGGCAGGATGAGGCAGGGGATGGGCAGATGGGGCTGAGTGACACCCTTCGCAATATCGAAGCGGAAATTGCCGCTGGCCACCCGGAGCAGGCGCTCTCGCTTTGCCTGGAGCTACAAACACGCTACCCCCGCGCGCTTGCCGTGCAGCGCGTGCTGGGTGAGGCATATCTCGCGCTGCGCAAGCCACGCGAGGCGCTGGGCGCGCTGGACCGCGCCCTGGCCGGCAACCCCGAAGATGCCCGCGCCTGCTGTGCCCGCGCCATCGTGCAGCAGATTCACGGCGACGCCATCTCTGCGCTGAAATGGTATCGCCGCGCCTGCGACATCACCCCGGACGATCAGGTCTTGCGCAGCGCCTACCGCGAACTGGCTGCCTCTCAGGGTCAGCCGGCCTATCGCCCGACGCGCATGGGGCTGGCGCGGCTCTATCTGCGCGGCGACCTCTTCTCCCATGCCATCCGTGAGTGGGAATCGCTGCTGGCTGAGGAGCCAGATTCATTAGAGGCGCAGGTGGGATTGGCGGAAACCCTCTGGCGTGCGCGTCACTTCCAGGCGGCTGTGGACCACAGTGAGCGCATCCTCGTCAATTCGCCATCCTGCGTGAAGGCGATGATGATTCTGGCGATCATCGCGCATGAGGAGGGTCGCGTGGAGGAGGCGCAACGCCTGGTGCGCCGCACCGCCGACCTGGACCCCGATTGTCGCATTGGTCAGGCGCTCTGCGCAGACCGGCTGGCGGCGGGAGACCGCGCGCTGCGCCTGTTGCTGCTGGGCGAGGAAGCATCCGCCGGACGCGAAGCAGTCTCCTCGCGTCCCCTTGCCGCTGCGCCACGGTCGCAACCCTTGCCAGAACCGACGGTGCTACGCAGTGGCGCGAGTCGCTCGCAGCCACTCGGCGGCGCCACTGCCATACCACAAGCACCACAGCCACAACCAACGCAACCGCAACTGCCGCAGCGAGGCAACAATTTGCCGGCGAACTTCCGCAGCATCTTCGCTGAGACGGAATATATGCTCTGGGGCCGGGAGACCGATGAATTGGGCGCGGTGTCGCCCACGTCACCCGTGTCATCACCCATGTCACAGATGCCGCAAGCAGCACAAGCAGCACAAGCGGCGCCTCTGTCACAGCCGCCACAGATGCCGCAAATGCCGCAAATGCCACAGCCGCAGGGTGGCATGCCACCCACCACCGGCAGCCTACGCGACGACCAGTTCGCGCGCTCGAATGTCTTCGTGCCGCCGGTGCTACGCGATCAGGATGCCAACCTGGACGAGACGGAGACGCGCACCTCGATCAACTTCGTGAACTGGCTCCAGGCGCAGGGCGCGCTTCAGGAAGGCCAGTACGGCGCGCCGCTGCAACGCGCGCCACTCTCGCGTCCGCTGGCGCCGCAACCCGTTCCACCAGCGCCAGCGCAGATGCCCGCCTGGGGAAATCCAGCGGGCCAAACGGGGCAGACAGGGCAACAGCAGATATTGCCGATGGCGCAGCAACCGTTGCCGCCTATGTCACCTATGTCACCAGCGCCGCAGCAGACCCAACAGGCTCAGGCACAGACTCAACAGGCGCAGCAAACGCGCCAGACTCGTCCAGTGCCGCAACTGACGGAGGAGATGGAGACGGGACCGTTGCCGCCGCCCACCTCGGAAGACCTGCGCCAGATGTTCGCTGAACTCGAACCGGAGACAGGCAGGCAGCGAGTCGCTGAGGCAGCGGTGGCAATGACGAACGCAGGGCCATCAGTGGCGGACCGGCGGCGAGAGGCTGACTCTGAAGTGCCTGTGCTGACACCGCAAGCGTTGGAAGAGCAGTTCACCGGCTCTGGCTTTCACGAAGCAGACACATCGGCAACAGCATCGTCGCTTGAGGCGGACACATCTGCCGCTGGAGCATACGCAGCCTTTGCGAACGACCATCAACGGGCGGAGCCAGCCACGCCGCCTGAACCGGAACTGCTTGTGCCAGCGGAAGAACCGGAACCAGCGGACTATCCTGCGCGCCTGGAACGTGCCCGCCAGCGCCGCGAGGCCGGGCAAATGGACGATGCGCTCAATGATTACCGGCTGATCCTCAAGAATGCGCCTGATCTGCTCGGTGACGTAGTAGATGATCTGAACGAGAGCCTGGAAGAAGCGCCAGATCATCCAGAACTCCATCGCCTGCTGGGTGATGCGCATATCCGCCAGGGAAACTATCTCCAGGCGCTGGAAGCGTATAATCGGGCGGTCGCACTGACACAGGCGCAGAACGGCTAGCGTTCTCACCCCGGCCTTGCGGCCACCCTTCTCCTTGTGAGGAGAGGGGCCGGGGGTGAGGAGCAGGGGGTGAACTTCGTGGAGACCATCTTACAACGACTCTTGGGGATTGAAGGCGTCACCGGCGCGCTGCTCGTGGGCAAGGATGGGCTGGTCGTGGCAAGCACGATGGAAGGCGACGATGAGGAGTTCCTCGCCGCGATGGCCGCCGCCTCCTATGACTCCGCCGGACGTTACATCGCGCAGCTTGGCATCGGTGACGTGCGCCACGCCATCTACGAAACGGCCACCGGCACCGTGCAGGTGACGGACGGCGGCGAGCTGCTGATCGTCGTGCGCTCGAATACGGCGGCGAATATGGGGCGCATCCGCATGGAGTGCATCCAGGCCAGCCTGCGCCTCTCCGAGCAGATCGGCAGCTACTAGCTGTTTCTCGCGCCATTTCCCCTAGGCCGTTGTGCAGCAGGCGGCGGCATGCGGTACACTACGAGACGGCTGTATCCAGGCCACCTATCCCTGTGCGGGAAGATACTATTTGATTTCGAGGAGAAACTTCGTGGAGCGTACGCTCATTATCGTAAAACCAGACGGCGTGCAGCGCGGGCTGATCGGCCAGGTGTTGAGCCGTTTCGAGGCGCGTGGATTCAAGCTCGCCGGCCTCAAGCTGATGCAGATTCCGCGCGAACTGGCGGAGCGCCATTACGCCGAACACCAGGGCAAGCCCTTCTATGAGGGCCTTGTCTCGTTCATTACCTCCGGCCCCGTCGTCGTCGGCGTGGTGGAGGGTCCGGGCGCCATCGCCACTGTGCGCGCGATGATGGGCGCGACCAATCCCGCCAACGCCGCCCCCGGCACGATTCGCGGCGACTACGCCGTCACCGTCAGCTACAACATCATCCACGGCTCCGACGGCCCGGAGTCCGCGCAGCGCGAGGTCGGCCTGTTCTTCAACGCGAACGAACTGGTGGACTACAGCCGCGTCACCGACTCCTGGGTGATTGACCAATAGCGCGCATTGTGTCTGTTACCACGCAAAGCCTCTCCCGTCATTGGCAGGGAGAGGCTTTGTCATTGCTTTCCTCTGCTCCACCAGATTTGCCTCCTCCATCGCTAACTCTGGCATGCCGATTGCAACATTTTACGTATCGTTAACGCCTTGTTAACCTCGTTTCATCCTTACCGGCCCTCATGACGACAGCGGCAAGGATCGGCCATTTAAGGCGTTTTATGGCATGTATGGAGTAATGGAGGTAGGTTATGGAGTTCGAAGATTTCCTGGAACCAGAGGTTGGCATTGCGGCGGCGGTAGTCGCAGCCATCGCATCGCCCAGGGTGCGCAAGCTCTTGCGGCGAGGAGCCGTCTACGGGGTGGCCGGTGTCCTCATGGCGGGAGACGCCGTGACCTCATTGGCAAAGGGCGTTCGAGATGGGGCGCAGAACGTCGCGGTGCAGGCGGCGCAGCGAAACCAGCAGAACCAGCAAAATGGGCAGAGCGAGCGGAACGGCAAGGTACATGCCACCTCGCGCGACACGGAGCGCCACGATACCAAAGAATCGGACGCCGAGAATATCGAGAGCGAAGGCTAGCGGAGGCTGAGGATTTATGGCTACTTCTTCACATGATACGCAGCCGCAAGAAACGTCGCTGCCGCCGGCAATGGACCGCGCTGAGGAGTTAGTGAACGTGGCGAGCCAGCGGGTCGAGCATTACGCCTCGCTCGCTGGCAAGCAACTCCAAAAATGGCTGGCGCTCGCGCGTGAGGAGGGCGAAGACATCTGGGCGGAGGCGCAGCATATTCGCCAGGGCAACCGCCAGACGCAAACGCAGGCGCAAACGACCCCACGAAAGAGCAAGGCTAACCACGGTAAGCATACCTCATAACCAGCAGACAGCAGAGACGTGCAGATGAGTGTAGCGGTTGCAGATGGACCCCAGCTTTTGCATGCAATCCCTGGCAGAGCGCGTATCCATCTCTCCGGCTGGTCCGGCCAGGGCCGCCGTAAAATCGAGAGCCATCTCCGCGCGCTACCCGGCGTGCTGAGCGCCGAGGCCAACCCTGCCACCGGCAATGCGCTCATTCGTTACGATCCCACCGAGACGGATGAGCAGGATTTGCTGGCGGCGGCGCGCGCCCTACAACCACAGCTATCGGAGATGCAGGAGCAAGAGCCACCAGCGCCGCCTGCAACCCGCGAGCGGCGTGGGCAGACGGTGCGCGCGCGTATCGCCGTGCGTGGGTTGGACCGCGACCCACATCTGGCGCGGCGTGTCGTCGAGCGTTTGCAGCGCACTCCTGGCGTGCGGGCGCTCGCCAATCCGCTCACCGGGCGCGTGCTGGTCGAGTTCAAGGAGTATGAAGCGGACCTCGATGATCTGATTGCGCAGGTCGCCGATATCGAGATGCCAGAGACGCTGGATGAAGACCGCCCCGCCGACCCACTGGACCCACGGCCACTGTTTCAGAGCGCAACCCGTGCCATTGGCTCGGCGCTTGGGCTTGGCATCCTCGGCGCGCAGCAGTTGCCTGGCGTGCCATCGCCACTGCTAGACCAGGGTATCGCTTCCACCATTTCCGGCATCCTGGGCATCCTGCGTGGCTTTCCACTTATCCGCAACGGCGTCCGCAAGCTCATCGGGCGCAACGCCGCCGACCTCGCTTTTTCGCTGCCGAATATCGCTACCACCGCGCTCTCCAACAGCGCGCTCGGTCTGCTCCTCAATAGCGCCGAGGCGCTACGCATCTACACCGAAGTGAACGCCCGCCGCACCGCATGGCAACGCTATGAAGCGGGACTGGCGGGAACGGCGGCAGCCACGCCGGGCGCAATCATACGTGTAGATACAGGCGAACGCACACCGATGGCCGCCAGGGTGATCGAGGGCACCGGCAGTGCGATTGGGCGCAGCGGCACACCGCTCGCCGTCGCGCCGGATGGCCATGTTCCGGCGGGCGCGCGGCTCTTTGGCGGCCCCTTTGTGCTGGAGCTAGAGGGAGGTGAGGCGTTCATTCCACAGCCACGCCCCGCGCCGCTCGCACCCACGCTCTATGACCGCTACCAGCAGATGGTCAGCCCGCTCTCGCTCGCTTATGCCGCGCTCACCGCCGTTCTCACGCGCTCCATTGGCCGCACCTTCATTGCGCTGCTGCTGGTCAACCCACGGGTCGCCGTCATCGGCATGGAAGCCGCCAACCTGGATGCCACGGCGCGGGTGTTGCGCGCAGGTGTGATCGCCGGCGGCACGCGCCCAGAGCGCGTGATTCGGCTCCCCAACGCCTTCATCCTGGATGGGCCGCGACTCATCTCAGACCACTTCGAGATTGCCAACACCTTGCCGCTCAGCGCCACCATAGACACCGCCGAACTGCTGGCGCTGGCGGGCGGCATTGCCGCCGCTGCCGGTTCGCCCTGGGGAGGCGCGTTTCGTGCAGCGCATACGGTTCCTGCGAGCAACTGCTATTTTGATGGCACGACGGCGACGGCGAAACTGCGCGATGAAACGTATCATCTCGGACCACCTGCCGATTGGAGCGCCGTCCCGCAGGCGGCGACCCTGCGCCAGCGTGGCGCCTATGTGCTGGAAGTGCGCAGCGAACGCGAGGAGCAGCCGCTTGGCCTGATTGCGCTGCGTGCCCGTCTGGCGCCGGAGATCAAAACGCTGGTTCAGGTGTGCAGGCGTCACGGCGTGATGCTGGAGATGCTGCCAGGGGAAGATGAGCTGACGGCGCAGGGCATCGCAGAGCGCGCCCATATTCCGCTGCTACGCCACGATGACGCCATCGCCGCCATCCGCAGCAGGCAGGCAAATGGCGAGTTCGTCGCCTTTGTCTCCGACGGCGCGCATGCCGCCGCAGCGTTTGAGGCCAGCGATCTTGGTATCGGCGTGACTGGTGGCCACAATCCCATCGCCGCCCGCGCTGACCTGATCGCCCCTGATCTCGGCGCGATTGTCGCCATCATCGAGGCCGGCGCAGCGCGTGATAAAACAGTGCGCGATTCCGTCGGCTTCTCCGCCATTACCAATGTTATCGGGGCCGTCTGGGGCTTCCGTGGCGCGCCAGGCGTTGAAGTCGCCTCGAACGGCACCTATATTGGTGCCCTGGCGGCGCTGGCGGATGGCTGGTTGCGACTGCGCGGCGGCGAACGCAAACAATCGCTGCTGACCACCATCAAAGAGCCGCATCCTGAGCAATGGGGTGAGCGCGACATCGAGAGCGTCCTCAGCACGCTCAACACGTCGGAAGATGGCCTGACGAGCGCCCAGGCAGCCCAGCGCAGGCGCGCCGAGACGCCACTATTCCAACGCCGCACGCTGCTCAACGCGCTGGCGGATCAGTTGCGCTCGCCGTTGACGGGCCTGCTGGCGGCTGGCGCGGGTATCTCGCTGCTGCTGGGTGCGCCTGCGGATGTCATCATCATCGGGGCGACCATCGCCGCCAACGCGCTGATCGGCACCTGGCAGGAGTATCGCGCCAATCAAGTCACGGAAACGCTGAAACACCTGGGTGCGGCCAGCGCGCGCCTGCTGCGCGACGGCCAGGAAGTGACCGTCTCGGCAGATGAGGTGGTTCCTGGCGATGTGTTGCTGCTGGGGCCGGGCGACCGCGTGACGGCTGATGCGCGGCTGATCCAGGCGCAAAATCTGGAGGTGGATGAGGCGGCGCTTACCGGCGAGTCGCTGCCGGTGCCCAAGTCTCCCACAGGAGGCAGCGCCGCCAGCCGTATCGTGCTGGATGGCAGTGACATCACCACCGGAACGGCGCGCGCCATTGCCGTGGCAGTTGGGCGCAACACGCGCATGGGCACGATCTCCGCCGCGCTGATGGCGGAGAAAAGCAAGGGCAGCCCGCTCGATGCGCGGCTAGCGCAGCTTTTCCAACAGATCTTGCCGCTGGCGATAGCTGGCGGCGGCATCGTCACGGCGTCCGGCTTCCTGCGCACACGCAGTCTCCTGCCGACGCTGGCGGTTGGCAGCACCATTGCGCTGGCGGCGCTGCCGGAAGGCTTGCCGCTGCTCACGCAGGTCAGCGAGGCCAGCGTTGCGCGGCGGCTGGCTACCCGCAATGCGCTGACGCGCCGGTTGCCCGCAGTCGAGGCGCTGGGACGTGTGGATGTCGCCTGCACCGATAAGACCGGCACGCTGACGCAGGGACACCTATCCTTGAACTTGCTCGCCAGCGCCGATGGTGACGAGGCACGCCTCCCAGGAGAACTATCAGACGAGTTGCGCGCTGTGCTGCTCACCGCTGCGCTCGCCAGCCCGCATCCAGATGCCGCCGACGCGACCGCGCACCCCACCGATATCGCCGTCACCACTGGCGCTGAGGAGGCTGGACTGGGAAGCGAACTGGAAGGCGAGCGCGAAGCGGAATCATCCTTCGATCCGGTGCGTGCGTTCCATGCGACACGAGTACACGGGCGGCTTTGTGTGAAGGGTGCGCCTGAAGTCCTCGTGCCACGCTGCTCCACCATGCGCAGGCATGGCCGCCGGAGTCATCTGACGGAGCCGGGCAGGGAGAAATTGCTGGCGCGGGCGCAAGAACTGGCGGAACGAGGGCTGCGTGTACTGATGGTGGCCGAGGGTCCGGCGGACGCCTCAACTGACAACCCGCGTGACCTGACGGCGCTGGGCTTCCTGGGCATCAGCGATCCGCTCAAGCCGGATGTGCGGGCGGCGGTTCGACGTTGCCACGAGGCTGGCGTGCGTGTCATCATGCTGACCGGCGATCATCCAGCAACCGCCCGCGCCATCGCCCACGAGGCCGGTTTACTGAATGGCGCGGGCAACGAGACCATCCTGACAGGACGAGAAATAGCCGAGCTACACAATGGCGACCTCGACGCTGCGCTTGAGCAGGCCACAGTCATTGCCCGCGCAACCCCGCTCGATAAGGTGCGCATCGTTGAGAGTCTGCGCCGCTCCGGCCATACCGTCGCCATGACCGGCGATGGCGTGAACGATGCGCCCGCGCTGCGGCTCGCTGACATCGGCGTGGCGATGGGACGCAACGGCACGGAGGTGGCGCGGCAGACGGCAGACGTGGTGCTGGCGGATGACGATTTCACGACGCTGGTGGAAACCTTTGTTGAGGGGCGTAGCTTCTGGCTGAATATGCGCCGCGCTATCGCTCTGCTGCTTGGCGGCAACCTGGGCGAACTGGGGCTGGTGGTCGCCGCCAGCGCGCTCGGCTCCGCTGCGCCGCTTTCGGCGCGGCAAATCCTCGTCGTCAATATGATTACCGATATTCTGCCGGGGCTGGCCGTTGCCTTGCAACAACCAGAGCATCGTAACCTGGCGGACCTCGCTCGTGAAGGCAGCAGCGCCCTCGATAGGCCGCTTCGCAATGACGTATTGCGACGTGGCGTATTGACCGCTGGGCCATCGCTGGCGGCGTATCTGCTGGCGCTCAGCACCGGCTCGTTGCCGCTGGCGCGTACCGTCGCCTTCGCCAATGTCATCACCACTCAGCTTGCGCAGACGCTTGATGTCGGCTATGCCGAGGGGCGACTGACTCCGCCGGTGGTGGGCGCGGTGAGCGGTTCGGCGGCGCTGCTGGGCGCGGGATTGCTCATTCCGCCGCTGCGCACCTTCCTGGGTCTGACGCTGCCGACGCCGCTGGGGTGGGCGCTCATCGGCGGTGGCACGCTGACGGCGTTCTTGCTCAGCCGGTTAACGACCGCATATCGCCTGCCCGCGCCATCGCGCCCAACGCCGCGCCTGTTGCCCGCGCCCGGCGTCATCATCACGCCTGCAGAAGAGATAGGCTGACGCGCGAATCGTTCTGGGTGCTGTTCGCTCTCTCGCGTTGTCATGGAATGATATGGCAAAATGCGGGCGAAATGGAGCGGCGGAGCTTATGGGAGTTTTGCCTGGATAGGTGCTGTTGCTAACTGGATGGGCCGGGGGAGAAGATTAGGCGGGTTTGCGGCGTTTGATGGAGCTGACGGGAATCTGCGCCTCGGTCTCTTTTTCGCGTTCGCTCTGTGCGCTCTGTGCGCTCTGTTCGTTCCGGTCGCTGCTGCGCTTCTTGCGTTCGGCTTCGGCGAGACGCCAGCAACGAGTTTTGCTGTTCAGGCACTTCTCCTGCTCGTCAAAGGTTTGCGGCGGCGTGTTCATCAGGCAATAGACCTGATACATCGGCTCGCCTTTATCCGGGTTGCTATGCGGATACCAGCGCATACGAAATTTCGGGCAACCGTTGCGGTGCCTGCGCCAGTTCACACTATCTCGTGGGTTTTCGCTTAAACTATCAACCACTGAATGTTCGCCTCTCGTTATGGCCGCCAGCAACGCTAGCTTTGTGCTTCGGGAATATCCTTGATACGGTCTACGGCTCGTGTATCAGTCTTGTATGAGTTCTTGGATCATCAGTCGGGCAGACGTTCCTCGGTCTGCTGCCGGTCTATTGTCTGTATCGCCTGTTGGGCTATTGTCTACGCTGTTCGCTGTTGTTCTTGTTTTCAGGACGAACGAACTGCTACTGTATGTGCGCTCTATCCCTGAACATGGCTATTATAGGCGGGCGCGTCTACTCCTCGCAAGGGCGTTGGCGATTTCCTTCCGATCTCTTTCCAATCTCTTCCGGCTGCCGTAGCCGTTGCACTGTTCAGCGTTTCGCGCCGACAAAGGCCAGCGCCTCCTGCGCCAGCGGCAACCATTGCTCTTCAGCCGCCGGCTCGATGGTCAGCCATTCTTTCATCAGCCGGCCATCACGCCGGGGATCGAAGCGCTGGCCCAGGCCCGCCTCTACCAGCGCATCCACCCGCGCCCTCGGCAGTTTGACGACCAGCCTGCCACCAGAGAGCATGGCAAAAATTTTCTCATTAATCTTCAGTTCAGATGAGCCGAAGCCCTTCTTTCCTGGTGTGCCGAGCGTAACGCCCTCGCGCTCGCGTAGCACCTTCACCAGCGCCTGATAGCGTTCCTCCGGCGTAAGCGACGACTGGCTCATGGCAACGATATCTCCCTCGTCGGGATAGTATGGACACAGATTCGACGGCTGGCTGAAATCACTATAACACAGCGCGCGTTCTGGTATACGCTCGTGCGATACGGCAAACCATCACCTCCATCGGTGCGTACATGGTGGTAGTTTCATGCACATATCGTCTATAGTTGGCATGATATGTGGCTGATATACAGCAGTAAGTGCGTGGGCGGTTGAAAGGGAACTGATTTCATGAATATAGATCGGCAGCCGACGACTCCTCCGGCTGGACCCGGCAATTATCCTGGCTATCCTGGCTATCCTGGCTATCCTGGTGCATATGGCGCACCACCTGCGTATCCGCCTGCCGGTTACCCCATGTACCCCAATGGGATGTATGCGCCGCCTGCTCCGCCACCCGTATCTCCTGCTTCCGCACTGCTGCCGACGCCCGACCCGCAGGAGGCGCGGCATTATGGGCGCGTGGGCAAGGTGCCGTGGACACTCGCGCAGACGCTACTTGGCGCAGGCATCACGATTGTGCCGTGGCTATTGCTGATTGTACTGGAACAGGTCGTCTCGGCCTCGGCTGGCGGTTCCGTCAAGACGCATCGGCTGCCGGTCGCCGTAGATATTGTCGGCGGCGTCATCTTCCTGCTCTTTACGGCGGTGGTGGAGGGCGCGTTTCTGCTGGCGCCGCTCATCATTGCCATTCGCAACCGCACTCCCGGCACAACGCGCTGGGGCGCATTGCGGGCGCTGGGGCTGCGCGGCACACGCTTCTGGCCGGCTGCCGGCTGGGTTGCGCTGGGCCTCATCGTCGTCTTTGCGGTGAGCATCATCTATAGCACGCTGATTACCACATTCCATCTGCCGCTCCAGACCAATGGCGAGACGCTGATGCAAGAGGCGCAGACGATGCCTTTCACCGTGATCGGCGCGCTGATTGGCGCGGCGGTCATCGCGCCGTTCTGCGAAGAGATTTTCTTCCGTGGCTTCCTCTTCGCCGGTCTGTTGCGTGGTATGAACGTTCTCTGGGCGACGCTGCTCTCGGCGTTCCTCTTTACACTGGTGCATGGAGATATCGGCTCGGCGCTGCCGCTCTTCGCCATCGGCCTGATGCTGGCGATCATTCGCTGGCGCACCGGCTCGGTCTGGCCGGGGATGGCGCTGCACATGCTTAACAACAGCCTCGCTGCCATCGCCGTCATTCTCGTCATCGTTGGCGCTGCGCCGAAGTAGCGGAATTACTCAGTAATGCGTGACGCGCAGCCCGCCCACAAACACGTGAGCGGGCTGCGTCGTTCGTCGCCGGCGCACATAGATGTTACCGGCAACGAGGATCGTTCGATTCAAGACGGGATGATCGGAGGAGCAAGCCGTGACCGTGGAGGGTCGTCGTGACCCTGGCCGTATGGCTGCTCATTCTCCAAAGCTGTGGAGTTATTCGATGCTACCAGGCTACTAGCAGCTAGTAGATGAACGTGACACCAGGGCCGGTGTGGACATAGCGATAGCTGACTTTCTGCCAGCCGCCGCCACGCCAGTAGAAGTTCATCTCGCTCACCAGCATCCACTGGCCGCCCGGATAGACCGCGACGACACGGGCATAGTGGCCCTCGGCGCTCGCACCCTGCACGCCACCAGCAAAGACAACTGTTGCGCCAGGAACTGGCACGGTGCCACGGCGATACGGACCCCAGAGCAGATCAGGGCGACCAGGGTTCATGACCTCTACCCACCAGTTGCACCAGCCGAAGCCGGGGCGCGAGACGTAGTTGGCAGGGTTAACGTAGTAGATGCCAGCGTAGCAGCTTGGCGGCACCTCCCACTGCGAGGGATAACCGTTGAAGTAGTCGGTGGAGCGGCACGGCTCACCGGCGCTGGTGCTGCCCTGCACAGTGCCCGACGGATGAGAAACCGGGGCAGGCGCGGGGGCGCTATGCGAACCATGCGAAGACGAGCTTGAGGTGGTGGTGACAGCGCCATTGTTCGGCACCCAGGCAGGGTTGTCCGAGATGATCTGGCCGCCGCTGCGGTGCCAGTGCGCCGTGCAGCGATAGTAGCCATTCGGCCAGCCATAGCAGAACCAAGACCCCTGAAGCGAGTAGCCACGCTGATAGTGGATGCCCGCATTGTTGGCCGCAGCGTGTGCGGTTGGGGTAGCGGCGACCGCCGTAAACGTGACGACGCCCGCCAGGACGGCGATACCGGCGGCGCCGGTGATGAGGCGCAGCGTCTTACCGCCGCGCGTGGACAGATAGGTCAATGTGTTGCGAATCAAAAGCAAGAACCTCCAAATAGCGGCTCTGCCGGAGCAGAAGCCCTCGCGGCTGCGATACCGCGATTGTTAAGCCCTCCTCGAGGAGGTGCGCCTCCAGCGTCTCCTCGTGTGCAAGCGGCAATCCGTGTGACTGCCGCGCCGTTCTCCGCATGTCCCGTCATTTCGTCTGCGCGTCCGCACGGCAGCCGGTGTTGAGTGGCACCGGCCCGGCTGCGCGAACGCACGAGGGAGAATGTACAGCATCCTGTGCAATGACTGCATACATAACAGGTGGTCAATAGGACCAATGGACTATCGCTGATCCGAGAGAAACGAGAAGAACTGTAGCCAGCTAACGCATGGGAGACGCTATTTTCTACTCAAATATCAGGGTGTCCTTATGAGCCAGTCATCAGGATAGCGACTAATGGATTTGATTGGATGAGCGCATGTCCTCTCACTTTAAGCAGCGTCGTGAGGACGAGCCGTCTTTTATGGAAAGTACACTAGCGCAAGATCAACCGAAGCGATTGCAGAAAAATTGACCCCGGCTGTAGTGTTGATTATGAGTGTAGACACCGTTCAAGGAGACAACAACAATATACAGACAGGGCAGTGATATGACGCGGCTTGCCCTGCCGCCTGCATAGACAGAATGTTCGGCGCCCAGCCATGCACGCCTTCCTCCGAGAGAACACGAGCCATAGCGGCTTGCTCTACTCAGCCTTTTCATGTATATGGGGTGCAATAGCTTCCTGGCATTGCCTTTTCCCCTACCCCCCACAGGTCGCGCCTGGAGACGCCGGGTACACTCGCCTACCGCTGGCTTTCGCTACAGCCAGCACTTGACGTAACGCGGGGTATTCAGGTTCTCACATTCCTCAGGTGAGAGGCGGTTGTCCGGCATCAACGGGCGCTTCCACGCCAAGCGCTTGCGCCGTCGTCACGGGCACAAGCGCCGGACCGAAGACTTCGGGGAATTGCTGTGGATGTAACTCGCGCCATTCCCGCCAGGCGGTCGCCAGCAACACCTGGATCAATCCAGCCAGCGGCGCGGCGAAGATCGCGCCCCAGATACCAAAGAGATCGGCCCCCGCCACCAGCGCCATGATCGAAATAGCAGGATGCAACCCCACTGCTTTGCCCAAGACGCGCGGCGCCAGGATGTAGCCTTCCAGCACATGCACCACGACGAAATACGCCAGCACCAATAGTGCCAGCAGCCAGCTTTGTGTCGCCGCCACCAGGATGCAGACCACGCCGGAGGTGAGTGTGCCGACCGTGGGAATGAACTCCAGCGCGAAGGCCAATAGCCCTAGCAATATCGCATAGGGCACCTGCAAGAGGAACATGCCAAGCCCTACGAGTAGGCCAATCACGCTGGAGAGAAAAAGCTGGCCACGAATGTACCCCCCAATCACTCGCTGGATGGTGTTGATGAGGAAGGTCACACGCACGCGATAGCGAAGCGGCGCATTGGCGCGCATCCACTTCCCCGCACGCTCGCCGTCTGCCAGCAGATAAATGCTTAGCACCAGCACCAGCACAATGTCAATCAAGATATTCAGCGTGCCATTGAGAAACTGGCCGAGCAGCGGCACCGCACTCTGCGCCTGGCTGATGATCTGGTTGGTGAAACCGTTGATCTGTTGCTGCGAAATGCCGAGGGCGAGGAGATTCTTCACCAGTGGCGACGGTGCGCCACTCGGCCCGGAGGAGACGAAATCATGCACCTGGGTGGTGAGTGACGAAACCTCGGTAATTGCCGCCGAAACGACCAGATACCCCAACCCACCAAGCGCGCCCAGCACCAGGATATAGACAATGACAATGGCGAGGAATCGCGGCAGGAAGCGCGACAGGAATTTGGCCACGGGATCGAGCGCGAAGGCGATGATACCACTGATAGCGAGCAGCAGTACGACGCGCATCACATGCGAAAGCACCCAGAGAATGATACCAATCAAGAATACCCAGAGCAGCGGCGTCAAAATGGCGTCGCGGCGCACTGCCCATTCGCTCGCGGCGCTCGCATCGCGCGCTTCAGGTAGTGCTGCCGGCTGCGAGGCCAGCGAAGTTCCGCTCTGGCCGCTCGTGCGCGTTCCCGGTGAATCTGCCATACACTTCAGCCTTTCTTGTTTGCTTACACCATCTAGAGCGTGCTGATCGTGCCGAAAGCGCCAACCCGTACTCATACCAGGAAGCGCAAGGGCTGGATGATCGTTTCGCCCAGTTTCGCATACCAGGGGCGCGCTTTCCAGAACTCGGGCGTAATCTCAAAGCTGTTGGTCTTGTCGCAGGCGAAGAGGTCTTCCATCTGCTGCGCTAGCCCGGCGCTATACACCTCGGCGTTGATCTCGTAATTGCCAACGGAACTGAGCCGGTCCAGGTTCGCGGTGCCGATAGTGGACCACTGGCCGTCAATCGTGCAGGTCTTGGCATGGATCATCGCTTTTTTGTAGCCATAGACGCTGATACCGGCGCGCAGACAGCGACCAAAATAGCCGCGCGCCAGCCAGTCAACAATCACATGATTGGAGGTCCACGGCACCAGCACCTCCACCCGCACGCCGCGTTTCGCCGCCGCTCGCAGGGCGTTGAAGAGATTGCGGTCGGGAACGAAATAGGCGTTGGTCAGCATGATACGCTTTTCCGCCCGTTCGATGGCTTTGATATACATGTTGCGAATGGGAAACGAGAGGCGCACGGCGTCGGTGGTCCAGATTTCCACCTGAGAGTCGAAGTGACGCGGATAATGGCGCGTAATGGGACTGGACCTGGGACCACGATGGTTCCAGAACGACGCGAACGAGAAGGCAAGGTCAGCCGCCGCCGGCCCACGGATACGCAGATGGGTGTCGCGCCAGTCAGTCGCGTAGAGGCTGCCAATGTTATAGCCGCCGATGAAGGCGATATGCCCATCTATGACGAGCAGTTTGCGATGATTGACCACATAGCGCCGTGGATCGAGAAGATGCCAGGGCCGGCGGATGCTATAGTATTTGAGCGTGTGGACGGATTTGGGAAAACGCTTGAAACGCCTGGGAACGACGAGATTGCCGAAGCCATCATAGATGATATAGACGGCAACGCCCTGCTCAGCTTTCGCAATGAGATGCTTCTTGAAATCGCTGCCAACGGCATCGCCCTTGAAGATGAATGATTCGAGATAGATGCTTTCCTTCGCGTACTCGATGGCTGCGATCATGGCGTCATAGAGTTCGCGTCCGTGGCTATACACACGCACTCCATTATCGCTGACCTGTAGCTCATCCAGACGCAAATAGGGAAACCCCTGGATGGGTTTACGCCGCTTGCGCAGTGTGGCTGAAATAATCAGTATCACTGCCGTCAGCACTGGCGCGGCAATGATGACGAGCGCGACGGCAAGAATCAATGACCATGACATACTGCCCTCTGTCTCTGCATATTCCTCTAAGGACGTTTTCTCGTCCCGCCTCTTTTACCTGGCAAAAGCGTGGCGACGGCCCCTGCGAGGTAGCGCAAACAAGCAACTTCCGCGCCAACTTACACAATACGCCCGGCAACTTTTTTGGCAATAGGGAAAACTGCTTGCAATGGGGATGGGGTGAGTCGAGGCGAGGATGTTCGGAAGCGTGATACATCAGTACATCAGTGGTTGACTGGCTCGATCAGTCGTTTGAGGCACAGATGCGCAGCGGTGACATGGAGCGTAAGACCGAGATTGACCAGCTTCGAGGTGATGCGCCCGCGATAGAAGAGGCTCTCGAACGCGGCGGATTCATCAGCCTGCCAGCCATCTTGCGCGCGCCGTTGCAGTTCGGCGCGGATGAGGGGGTCGGCAAGCGCGGCGGCGTGGCGCACATACGCGCCTTTGGCGGGCACGCGCAGGTCCAGAGGAATAATAACATCGTCGTATTCCCAGCGCGCGTCCATTGGCAGTGTGCCCTCCACACTCGTGGTGCCGTGATTTGCAGTATATAGCATGAGGCTGAGAAGCTGAACAGGCCCAGGTTTTGCTGTTCCAGTTGCAAGTTGCAAGAATGTCACACTCTCACACTATGCCACCAACAGGAGTGAAAGCAGCAAAGCCAATGGCTATCGAAGAGGTGTATCGCCACCCGGAAGACTATGACCTGGAGATGGCAGCGCATGGCATGGACGATTTGCCCTTCTGGCTGAACCTGCTGGCGCGCGAACATCCACGGCGCGTGTTGGAGGTTGGCTGTGGCACGGGACGGCTCACCATTCCGCTGGCGCGCGCTGGCAGTGGTCAGGGCTTCCATGTGACGGGGATGGATGCCGAGGGCGCGATGCTCCGGCGTGCCAGAGAACGCGCGCAATGTGAACCCGACACGGTGCGCACGGCGTTACGCCTGCTGCCGGGCGACGTGCGTGAGCTGAGATTACATGAGCGTTTCGATGTGATTGTGCTGCCGTTCGGCGTGGCGCATCACCTGCTGACGCTGGAGGAGCAACTGGCAGCGTGGCGCGCGCTACACGAGCATCTGGCACCAGGTGGTTTGCTGGCGGTAGAGGTGAACGCGCCCAATCTCGCTCTGCTGGCGCAGGCTGCGGACGACGGGACGCCACGCACGACCGATCTCGATGTGTGGGATGCGGCGCATACGCGACATCTGGTGCGGAGCGTCTCAACGACCTATTGCCCTGCTACTCAGCAGGCATTGCTGGCGTTCTCGTATCAGGTTTGCACGGCGGAGGGCCAGTGCCACTCGTATGACTCCCAGTTTGCCATGCACGTCTATTTCCCGCAGGAGTTCGGGTTGCTCTTCACCACCACCGGCTTCACGCTGGAACGGCTCATCGGCTCCTACGACGACAAGCCGTTTGATGCGCGCTCGCCGGTGATGATTGCGCTGGCGCGCGCCTAGCGCTCCTTCCCGTCAACGCCGGACGCCGGACGTCAGAAGGAGAGATCGGCGTCGCTGGCGGGCGAAGCGGATGATGAGGAAGAGGATATGGGCGGGGCCTCATACCGGCTATCCTGCAACTCATCTTTCCTGAGATTGAGGTGAATGCCATCCAGATCAGTATAATCTACTGCGCCCAATGGCAGGAAGATCCCTTTGGTGATGAAAACCCCCTTGAGGACTGCCAGATATCCCTCCTGAGCGTTCCATGTATCGAGCGTGCCGATCAATTCGCCAGTGGCATCATAAATATCCGCACCGGCTGGCAGACCGTTGGGATCAGTGCGATTCTGCATGACTCACCTTCCCCTTCATCTTCATCCTCGCTTATCCTCATGTATCCTTATTCATGCCGTTTCGTCTCCTAGACTCCTGGAGAGAAACAGCGGTTCGCTTATAGTTGCGAACGATCAGACCGATGATCGCTCGCCGCGATGACATCCAGCAGGAAGCGCACGATACAGGCGATACCAACCACGATGGCAACGACAATCGCAATGCCAGCCACTGAAGAGAATGGCGGGTATCCCTCTTTGCTGGTAATCAGCGGCGGCAGAGCAAGCGCTCCTAGAAGTAATACGACGCCGACGATGAGAATCCACCAGCGGATTTGTTTTTCTTGTGGTGTCGTCTGTAGCATACAACGCCTCCCCTTCTGTAATTCCTCAAACCAAAAACACAACGTAACGATGCCCCACAACCAGCGCGAGGTGTACGCATACGTATCGTACTTATCGTACTTAGCGCGCGCTCATAGCCGGTTGGCGCAGCTTTGGCAACACCTGCTCGCCGTAGAAGCGGATGACTTTCTGCTGGTCCGCCTGGGGCGAGTGAACCAGAATATGCGTCGCGCCACCCTCGATGAGCTTTTGCAACGCCTGCACATGCGTCTCCGGATCGTTGCTCACTGGCCAGTCACCATAGGACTGCTCCAGTGGAATATCGCGCTCCGCGCGCTGCTGGATGCTTAGCGGATTGGGATCGCCAACATACAGGTCCCAGGACTTCGGCTGGAAGCGCCACAAAGGAGCGTACTTTTCCGCCTCCGCCTTATCGCCGACGATCACCATTTGCTCCACCAGCACCGGCATCGTCCGCGCATCTTTGCCGGCGGCCCTGGCGCCTTCCGCGAAGGCATTGCGCAGTTCTTGCTGCGTGGCGCGTTTGGAGTCGGTAATCAGCCCATCGCCCTTTTCGCCAGCCAGCCGCATGCTCTTGGGGCCGCTGGCGGCGATATAAATAGGAATCGGCTGCGTGGGGGTGTCATAGAGCCGCGCCTGTGTCGTCTGGTAATAGCGTCCGTGGTAATCCAGCCGCTCACCGGACCAGAGTTCGCGTATTAAATCCACCGCCTCCGCCAGCCGCGCCGACCGCTCTGCATAGTCGCCCCACTGGCCAGTTGCCGCCATTTCATTGACAGCCTCACCTGCGCCAAGTCCCAGAAAGACGCGCCCTGGATAGAGAACACCGAGCGAAGCGAACGCCTGCGCCACGATGCTGGGATGGTAACGGAACGTGGGACATGTCACCATCGTCCCCATCCCCAGGCGCTGCGTCTGTTGCCCCAGCGCCGCCAATGTCATCCAGGTAAAACAGGCGTGCCCTTCATTGTCCTGCCAGGGCTGGAAGTGATCGCTGCTGGAAATCATATCGAAGCCAGCCGCTTCCGCTGCTGCTCCGAGACGAATAAGTTCCGGCGCAGGAAATTGTTCATGCGAAAGGACAAAGCCAATCTGCGCCCGCTGTGCGTTCCCGGTTGCCTTCTGAGCCGCAGATGTCGTACTCATATCGTTCGCCTCCCATTGCGCTCCCTATTGTTCCTGATTGCTCTTGATTGCTCTTGCCAAACTATCCGAGCCATCCACTGCATGCTGTTACTGGCATGTTGCTCTACGCTCTTCATCAGGAAGAACATGAGCCTCCTTGCGTCGCCCCAGCGCCTTTTCCATGCGCCAACTGTTCCTCTTTTAAGCTCTTTCTATAAGCTCTTTATCTTGGCTTTTCACCTCCTTTCTTCTTCATCGCTCATTCCCTGCAGGTCATCCCTTACCACAATCAATTCCTATACTCCTTTAATCCTTTTTCTGTCCTCACGTCTATCGGGCGTTCCTTCTCCTTACCAACATCCCGCTCCTTCTTCGCCAGGTCTTTCTCTTACGGCTGATCCATCGTGCGATTCTGGGCGTCGGTGGTCTCGCCACGCGCCGCCGCGCTCCCCTCGTGGAACAGATAGTTAGATGACATGGGATCGAGCGCGCCCGCTGGCGCGTGTTCGACCATGCGCGCAAAATTGTCCAGGTCTTCCTGGAGCGCGCGCTCAAAGCGTTTGCCGGTGCCCAGCGCCTCGCCAGCGTCACCAATGATGCCGCCGGGCGGGTTATAGGTGATCGTCACATCCACCTGCGTTTGGTTCGGCCCGTGCGGCGTGAATGTCACCACACCTGCATTTTCCAGGCCATCCGTCGAGGTCCAGCCGATGCGCCTGTTTGGTTGCCAGCCCGTATTGGTGGCGTCCCATTCATGGCGTCCGGCGATTTCAGCAACCCAGTGGCTGCGCATATCATCATAGTAGGTCACTTCTTTAACGAAGCGCATGAACTTGGGGAAGTCGTTGAAATGCGAAAACATCGCATATACCTGCTCCACAGGAGCATTGACGACAACCGAAGCTCGATGGTCTGCCATAGCAATCCTCGCTTTCACTCGTTCTGTCTCGTCGCCAGATAAGAAGATATCGTGAGGTTCTGTGTCTGCGGCGCGCTCCGGCGGTATCGCATCCTGCCTCATCGTTCTCCTTATCCTTTTCCTACACAAGTCTTGTTTCTACGTGGTTCTGCTCCATCCAACACCATCGTTGGACGGACATCGTGCATACCCTGCACATGGCGTGCCACAATGCAGAACCAAGATCGCCGCCTTCCCGCCAGTACCATTGTACCAATCTGCTTTATCTGAGCAATTTATAGATCTCGCCATCTCACGTCGCCAACCTGGTATGAGTTTTGCTAACAGTTTGTGCAATTCGCAGCCATATCGTGCCGCGACGCATGTGGTAGTGCCTGCTCGTGATTCCTGGAACATCGCCCACAACTGACGAGCCAGAGCAGCGACTTTCCGGGCAAACGCCCGCAATTGCGTGACCGGATAGGTATGTTATGGTGGTTGAAGACGCCTGAGAACGGCTGAGAATACTGAAGTAGATGGAAAGGATATGAGGTCATGCCGGAGATTGCTGCTGCATCTACGACGACAACCGCTGCATCTTCACGGACGGAGAGGAGGCAAGAGCCGCTCGACGCCAATATCATCATCGCCAATGCGCCGGACCCCGTCTTCGTGTCGGACCTTCAGGGGCAGATTTTACAGGCAAACGATGCGGTCTACGAGCTATTAGGCTTCCGCACCGACGAGGTGTTGGAGCAATCGCTCTCCCGCTTCATCAGCCCCGAAGAAACCCGCGAATTCATGGCGGCGCTGGATGAAGTCATTGAAAAAGGCGTCACGCGCAACGTCGTCCTTAATCCAAAGAGCGCCTCCGGTGAGATCATCCCCACCAGCCTGAATGCCTCGGCGCTGCGCGACGCCGATGGCAAGGTGATTGGCGCCATCGGCATCCTGCGTGACATGCGCGAACTGGACAAGGCACGCGCCTACGCCGAAAGCCTGATTAAGAACGCGCCCGACCCGGTCTTCGTCTCCGACCTGGAAGGCAAGATCCTGCTGGCCAACGACGCCGTTTCACAGTTGCTCGGCTTCCGCACTGATGAATTGATCGAGCAATCGCTCTCACGCATCATCAGTCCGGAGGAAACGCGCGACTTCCTGGACGCACTGCGCGAGGTGGTTGAGCGCGAGGAGAGCCGGCAAGATAATGGCGACGCCGCCGCGCAGGCGCAGGCCGTCATCCTCGCCAACCAGCGCGGCGTCACGCGCAACGTCGTTCTCAATCCAAAGAGCGCCACTGGCGAGATTATTTCGACCAGCCTGAATGCCTCGGCGCTGCGCGACGCCGATGGCAAGGTGATTGGCGCCATCGGCATCCTGCGTGACATGCGCGAACTGGACAAGGCACGCGCCTACGCCGAAAGCCTGATTAAGAACGCGCCCGACCCGGTCTTCGTCTCCGACCTGGAAGGCAAGATCCTGCTGGCTAATGATGCGGTCTACGAGCTATTAGGCTTCCGCACCGACGAGGTGTTGGAGCAGTCACTTTCGCGGTTCATCAGCCCCGAAGAAACCCGCGAGTTTACTGCGGCGCTGCGCGAGGTGGTCGAACGTGGCGTGACCCGTAACGCGCGCTTGAATCCGCGCACGGCCAGCGGCGAGATCATTCCGACGACGCTCAACGCCTCGGCGCTACGCGATGTAGACGGCAAGGTGATCGGCGTTATCGGCATCTTGCGTGATATGCGCGCCTATGAACAGGTGCTACGCGACCTGCAAGAGAACAAAGCGGAACTCCAGGAGAAGATTCTGGACCTTGAGAAATTCGAGGAGGTGGTGGTTGGCCGCGAACTGAAGATGATCGCGCTGGAAAAAGAAATCGAGAACATGCGGCGGCAAATGGAGAAACAGCGCACAGAGAAGGGGCTGAGCGCGTGGTCTTAGCCAAACAGCGCAGAGGCCATTCATTGCCACCGGATCCACCGGCTTCCGGAGATTCGATGTCAGCGGCAACAGATGAGCAAGCGTCACAGGGCGGGCCGGCCATCGCAACAACAACTGACCTGCCGCAGTTGTTGCTGGATTATGCGCGCCTGCAAGAGCAGCATGCAAAGTTGGAAGCGCGTATTCACCAGAGCGAACAGCGGCGGCGCGCCATGATTCACATCATGGACGACCTGAACCGCGCTAACAAAAAGCTGGGCGATCAGCGCAAAGCCATGCTGCATATCCTGGCGGACTACGAGCAGGACCGCAGCCGTCTGGCCCGGCAGACCGAGCGGCTGGATAGCTCGCGCCGCGCGCTGTTGCACATTTTGCAAGACTCGCATCAATCAAACATCCGCCTGGAAAACAGCCGCAAAGCCATGATTCATATCATGGGCGACCTGAGCGAGACCACGGCGGAGATGCAGCGGCGCGAGGCAGAACTGCGCGAGAAGCAAGAGCAGTTGGTGCAGGCGGCGAAGCTCGCCACACTTGGCGAATTGACGACCGGCGTGGCCCACGAACTCAACAATCCGCTCAACAACATCGGCCTCTTCATTGGCAATGTCATTGACCTGATCGAGTTGGGCAGTGACGAGCCAGAGCGCGTTCTTCAGGAGCTACGCAGCGCCATGGCGCAGGTGCGCAAGGCGACCGAGATCATTACCCATCTGCGCACCTTCGGACGTGCGGCCCCCGCCACGCGCGAAGCCGTCTCAGTCAACCGTGTGATCGAGGAATCGCTGTCGCTGATGCACGAGCAGTTGCGCCTGCGCCAGATCGAAGTATGCCTGTCATTGGACCCCGATTTGCCAGCGATACGGGGCAATCCGATCCAGCTCGAACAGGTGCTGATCAATCTCCTGACCAATGCGCGTGACGCGCTACGCGATGCGCCGCAGAAGCGTATCGAGATTACCTCGCGCTTTGAGCAGAACCAGGCGGTCGTGCTGGTGCGCGATAGTGGGGCTGGTGTCGCGGCGGGCCTGGAACGGCGCATCTTCGATCCATTCTTTACTACCAAAGAGGTCGGCAAGGGAACAGGGTTGGGCCTGTCCATTACGTATGGCATTATCAAAGAACACCAGGGCACTATCCGGCTGGTGAGCCAACCAGGGGAGGGTGCGGTGTTCCAGATCGAGTTACCAGTAAGCGATACTGAAGATTTTGCTGAACAAGAAGTTCATCCAGTAGTAGAGTAGGCTGGATGAGAAAGGGCCGCACAATGACTGTGCTACATCTTCCATACTTGTTGATCGTTGATGATGACCCCGCGCTGTTGAAGGCACTGCCCGAGACCATTGAGCTACGCCTGGGTCACGTGCGCATAGACACCTGCGATTCAGCCCAGGCGGCGCTGAACCACATGGCGGAACACGACTACGACGCTATCATCACCGACATCAAGATGCCCGGCATGGATGGCCTTGCCCTACTAGAAAAGATTCGCCAGATCTGCCCCGATACGCCAACGCTGCTCATCACTGGCCACGGCGATCACGATCTGGCAATCCAGGCGCTCCGTGGCGGCGCATATGACTTCATCCAAAAGCCCATCGAGCGCGATTATTTCATCGCCTCGCTGGAGCGCGCCATCCAGATGCGCCAGTTGCGCCGTCAGGTGGAGCGGCAACGGGTGGCGCTGGAAGAGCATGCGGCGGAGTTGGAGCGCGCCGTGGCCGAGCGCACCCGCGAACTTCAGCAGGCGAATTCCGTCAAAGAGAACTTTTTGAGCATCGCCTCGCATGAGCTACGAACGCCGCTGACCAGCCTGAAGGGCCTCGCGCAACTGACCTACCGGCGACTGGAACGGCAGGGGTTGCAAGAGGCGGTCTACGTGGAGCGCATGGAGCGCGCCATCAGGCGTATGGAGGGATTGATTAGCGATCTCCTGGATGTCTCGCGCATCGGCGCGGGCAAGCTCTCGTTTCATATCGAATCACACGATCTGGCGGAGATCTGCCGGCAGGTGGTGGAAGAACAACGCGCGGCAACGGGGCGCGCCATCGAGTTCCAGGCGCCGGAACAGCCGACCACTGCGCCGCTGGATGCCGACCGTATCAGCCAGGTGTTGACGAATCTCATCTCGAATGCGCTCAAGTTCTCGCCGCCGGAGCAGCCGGTTGTCGTCTCGCTGGAGCGTCGAGCGGGCGCGCACGGCGAAGAATTGCTGCTGATGGTGCGCGACAACGGCTGTGGCATTCCAGAGGACCGGCTCCCCTACATCTTCGAGCGGTTCTATCAGGGTGGCGAGAATACGGAGGAGGACCCATCCGCCACACCGGAACAGGCGTATAAAGCTGGATTGGGGTTGGGTCTGTTTATCAGCCGCGAGATCGTTGCGCGGCATGGTGGGCATCTCTGGGCGGAGAGCCAGTTGGGGCAGGGCAGCACCTTCTCAGTGGCGCTGCCCATCATCCAGGACGAAGAAGACGTGCTGATCGGCTCACCAGCCTCCTCCGGCGGCAACTGGCTATTTCCTGCGAAGGCGCAAAGCTAATCACTCATTGCGCTACAGCGATGGAATAGCGCCAGGCGGTGTCGCCGTCACATTTGAGAGTCGTTCTGGCAGCGACCGGATGCGGAAGGCGAGGAAGCAGAGCATAATGCCTTCGACGATGGCGTAAATGCCAACCAGCAGGACGAGCGTAAGGATGCCGACCGCCGGCCACGCGAACATGGCGATGCCGAAGAGAATGGAAATGACGCCAGAGAGGACGACCCACCAGGCGTGCCGCATCGTCTCGTGTTCCGCAAAAGCGCCGACGATAGCGACAATCCCCCCGAGAATTACCCAGAAGGCAATCAGGTACAGGACGAATAGCACGGTTGTTCCCGGCCAGCGCAGGATCGCCAGTCCGGCGAGAATGCCCAGCAGCGCAGCGGTCAACTTCCAGCCCCAGGGCCGATGGTTGCCAGCGGCCCCGATGGCGGCAAAGACCCCCACAACGCCGGTGAGCAGCGCAAAGAGACCGAACAAGACGATCAGGACGCTCAGCGTGGCGCCGGGCCAGACCAACGCGATGATGCCAAAGATGATGCCCAACACGCCTTGCATCAGGTACAACCACCACTCCTGGCCTAGAGTGCGCACGGCTGTATCCATCGTGTTCGTCGTATTCATAGCATTCATAAATTCTCCTCCCTCGCTTTAGCGAGGCGTCTCACCAGGCGAGATTTCGCCAGCGAAAACAGGGACACACTATCAGGTACGAGACTCCTTAGAACTCCTTTGCATATTCCAAGCCACCCGTCCAACAAGACATAACAGCATTTCTGCGTACAAGGGAAGAACGTCGTTGAAGCGACAATGGTGCGGGACGATGGTGTGGATATTGGCGCGCGTTATGCAGGATAAGAGCCATATCTGTACCAACAGCGCGGTAACATAGCGCACAGAACGGCGCTACCGCGAGAGAGGAGAATAGGTCATGGCAGAAAATATGGCAGGCACACCGAATATAGCTGGGACGGAGGCGCAATCCGGCGAAGGATATGCGATGGATGTTTGGGACTACAAAACGGTCGGAGCGCCGGAGGGGGACATGGTCCGCGTGCTGGCGCAGGAAGGCTCGAACGGATGGGAATGCCTGGGCATCACTGTGCGGCAATCCACAGTGGATGAATATCTGCTGCTCTTCCGCCGCAAGAAAACCATGATGGGCATTTAGGACCAGGACTCAGCGAACATCTATGTTCGCAACGTTCTCAATAATGGCCCAAGAAGCAACACTAAGCAATCAGCAGGAACAGCTAATTATGCCTGTTTCTGCTGATTTTTCGTCTCAGAAGCGGACAGAGTTGGCAAGGTTTATGCTAACGAGAAGCCGGTTGCCGAACAATGGAGCAGCATGATGCTCAATAGACGCTGGCAATGAGGTGTTATACCCTGTTTGGCAATGGGATGAGAGGAGAGGCAGATGGAATCACCAGCAGGTCAACTCTTGGGAGAAACGCTGGGCGATGTGCGCATCGAAGAGTTGATCGGCGTCGGCGGAATGGCGGAGGTGTATCGGGGACGCGACTTGGCACTTGGGCGCGATGTCGCCGTCAAAGTTCTCTCTCCTGCGCTGCATGCGGAGGCCCGCAACATCGAAAGTTTCCGCGAGGAGGCGCGCCGGGTGGCTGCGCTCGACAATCCTCATATCGTGCCGATCTATCAATTCGGCGAGGCGCATGGGTCACTCTATCTCGTGATGCCGTTGCTCAAAGAATCCTTGCGCGAACGCCTGCAACGCGAGCCAGTGATTCCCGCCGCCACCGCCATCAAAATCACCGTGCAGATCGCCTCGGCGCTCGATGCGGCGCACCGGCAGGGGCTAGTGCATCACGATGTCAAGCCCGAAAACATCTTGCTCAACGCTGATGGCAAAGCGTTCCTCACCGATTTTGGCATTGCCAGCCAGATGGCAACGACGCTGGCCGCACAGCCGGAGCAAAATAGCGGAAGTGACCCTCAAATCACGCCAGCTATCCGTATTGGCACGCCAAGTTATATGGCGCCGGAGCAATGGATGGGCGGGACACTGGATCAGCGCACAGATATCTATAGCCTGGGCATTGTGCTGTACGAGATGCTGACTGGCGTGACTCCCGATGATGCGTTGCAGAGAAGCCTGGAGCAGATGCGCAAGCAGCAAGAGACGCCCGCCAGCATTGAACCGCCTTCGACCTATAACACGAAGATTTGGCCGGAACTCGACAATGCGCTGATGGTGGCGCTGGCCTACGCCGCCAGCGACCGCTATCCCGATATGCGCAGCTTTGCCCTCGCGCTACGCGGCGCGTTGTTGCGTCATCAATTGGATACGCAGGGGCGCGCGAACGACACGAGCCGTGGCGTCCAACTCAGTATTCCGCTCTATTGGTTGCAGAGCGCCGATACCAGCTTTGAGAGCGACTCTGAGACGACGCTGCCTCTCGCCGCCAATGAAGGGGTGAGCAGCAGTGTCGCCTTACCCCTCCCGGCGCCAATTACTCCGTTTCCCCCCGCCAAAAAGACAACGCAACCTCATTCCAAAGCGCTGATAGGAACGCTGTTGGCGCTGGCGTTGCTCAGCTTGGCGCTGAGCAGCGTTGCCCTTTTCGCAAGCCATCATAACGCCGCCATCGCATCATTTTTGGGCGGCGCAGCAACTCCTCCAGCAACCAATACTGCTCCGGGCATAACTGTTACGGCGGGAATCAACAGCACCGGCGCAACTTCAACGGCATCTACTCCTGCCAGCACCTCACCGGCAGGAGCGCCCGGCGCAACCCCAACCGCCAATCCCTCCGCGACCGCCAGCCCATCCGCAACTGCGTTCCCCAGTGCCACTGCAACACCACCGCTCCCACAACTTCAGGTCGGCGCGGTGTCGCTCTCGCAGCAACACGGCCATAACTGCACAGGGTCGGAGGCCATAACAAATGTCGGATCAACTGCCGTGAGTTGGAGCTGGCAGGGATTCAACAACCTGCCTGGTGATTTCACCTATACGATCAACGCTGGTGGGTCGCAGAATGGCCTGCCTCATGATGCGTCTCTGGCGCCAAACGCGACCGATACCATCTCGATTGTGCAGATGTCTTGCTGGTCTGGGAACACGTATCAGGGGTCGGTGCTGGCGCAGGATGTGAATGATACCAGCCAGTCTACCAGTTATCCGCTCTCCTTCACAGCGCCATGATATGGCAGACTGGCGGACTAGAGCAACAGCAGGCCACGGCGCGCAGCGAGGGTGACAGCTTCCGTGCGACTGGCGGCGCCGAGCTTGAGCAAGATCGAGGAGACATGGAACTTGGCGGTATGCTCGGTGATATGCAGGCGTGCCGCAATCAGCTTGTTCGGCAACCCCTGTGCCAGCAGTTGCAAGACTTCCAGTTCGCGCGCCGTCAGCGTTTCGCCTGCGTTGGCAACGCCTGGGATGCCGGAGACGTTGGGGAGCCGCTCAGGCACGGCGAGGGTTGCGCGTTCGCGGGCGCTGAGCAGACTATCCGCCAGCCGCCGGTCCAGCGCGACCAGGCCATTACCGACGGCGGTGAGCGCAGCGATGAGTTCATCCCTGGTGGCGTCGCGGGGGAGCGCGCCGAACGCCAGTCCATACTCCTCCGTCGCGCGGATCACCACATCCAGCAGCCGCGTGGGCAGGCGCTCTTCCTGGGCGGGGCCGCGTCGCCCATTGGGTCCGGCGGCGCTGATGACCACCAATCCGCCGCGTGGCGCAAGCTGACTCAGCCAGCTTGCGATCATTTCTGAATCCGCGAGGCCATCCAAATCGGCCAATACAACATCTATCGCATCCTGTCGTGATTCCGGTAGCGATTCCTGCCGCTCATTTCCTCCATGTGCTGGTTGCACAGCGGTGGCAGCGCCGGTCTCCCCGCGCGTTTCTGCCAGCAGGGTGGCTGGCGCAGCCTCACCGACCACGCTCCAATCGGGCTGGCTGCGTACTAAGGCTGCCAGTCCGGCGCGAATGGTTGGATAGGTTGCTACGATATAGACGAGCATGCTGCGAGGCCCCCACCCCCGACCCCTCCCCCGTGCGCGGGAGAGGGGAGAACAGAAAAACCTCACCCCACGGCCCCTCCCCCTACGGGGAGAGGGGAGTTTGTAGTCGCTTCTCGGCTTTGAAAAGCCGGGGCACGATTGAGAGCCATAAATGGCCTTCAGGCCGCAGAGAACGTGCGCCGGCATTTTAATGCCGCGATTCCTCTGCTCTCTCAGGCGGCCTTGCGGACCGCTGGCGTTAGCGAGACTTCTTGCCGCTCGCCGCCGCGCAGGATGGTCAACGTGCGTGGTCCCTCGCCGGAGGTTGCGCGGCTATTGAGTAGACGTGGCAACAGGCGCGCGTCGCGGATGGCACGTCCATCCAGCGCCAGCAGCACATCGCCCGGCAGCAGACCCACCGCCTCCGCCGGACTCTCCGCCATAACGCCAGTAATCAGCACCGCCGTCTCCTGCTCGATGCCCGCACGCTGGCGTAGCGCCGGGGCGAGCGGAACGGTCAGCACTTCCACGCCCAGATAGACCGGCTCGGTCTGCTGGCCGAGGTCCGCCAGGAATTGTCGCACGACACGGCTGGGAATGGCAAAGCCCAGGCCGCCGCCGACCATTGCATTGACGCCGACGACGCGCCCATGCGCATCGGCCAGCGGTCCACCAGAGTTGCCGGGATAGAGCCGGATATCCGCCTGAATCACCTCGATATGATGGAAGCGCGCGCCCGGTCGCTCGCGGCGCTTCGACGACGGCGCCTGCTGCTCCGCCTCTTCCGCTGGCTCAAGCGCGATATCTTCATCGGCGGGAGCGCGTGCCGCAACGACGCCAACCGTCACCGCGCCCTCGCGTCCAAACGGGTTGCCAATGGCGATCACCAGTTCACCGACGCGCAGCGCCGCCGAGTCGCCAATCTCCGCCGCGCGCAGCCCGCTGGCATGCACACGGAGCGCCGCCAGATCAATCTCTGGCTCTGCACCGATCAGTTGCGCCTCCAGAGCGCGGCCATCCGCCAGCTTCAGCTTAAACGTTTCCTGCCGCGCGGCGCGCACGACATGGGCGTTGGTGATGATTGTGGCCTCGGCGGCTCCGCTGGCGTCCGGCTCGCCCGTCTGCCAGATGATGCCGGAGCCGATGCCCCGGTCGCCGACCTGCACCTGTACGACACTCTCTCGCAGTTGCCCGGCGACCCCCGCCAGCGCCTCGGAGAGTTGAATTGGTATGGTCATGTAGTGTTGCTCCAAAAATTAAGAGGGAGGTTCATATCCTCATCCCCTGCCCCTCTCCTCGCAAGGAGAGGGGTGGCCGCAAGGCCGGGATGAGGATTACTTATTTGCGCTCGCCGACGGTGATGGTCAGATCGCGAGGTTCGCCGCCACGCAGAATCTTCACGGTCAGCGGCTGGCCCACTTTATCGCCACCAAGCTGCGCGCGCAATCCATCGGCATCGCTGACGGGCTGGCCGCCAAGCGAGACGATCAGGTCGCCAAGCAGCAGACCGCCCTGCTCCGCCGGACTGCCGGATTCGACGTTGATGACGAGCAGCGCCGTCTCTTGCGTCAGCCCGGCCTTCTGCGCCAGCGCCGCCGGAAGTTGCGCCTGCTGCGTGCCGACACCTAGATAACCGCGCCGCACGCGCCCATGTGTCAGCAGCGTATTGGCGACGCGCCGCAACGTAGCGACGGGAATCGCGCTGCTGCTGTGGCGGGTCAGATGTGAGCTATTCAGCCCAACGACATGTCCGGCAAGGTCCACCAGCGGACCGCCGGAGAAGCCGGGATAGAGCGTGACATCAGCGTAGATCACGCCCTCGATTTCGCTGCCCTGCCAGGAGCGACGTGGACCATCCAGCGCACTGACGGCGCCGAAGGAGACGCGCGGGCCATCCGAGCCAGGGCGGCCAATGGCGATGACGAGGTTGCCGACGCGCAGCCCTTCGCCCACCGTGGCAGGCGCGCTGCCGTCTCCCAGTTCGACGCCGCTCAAGCGGATGGCGGCCAGGTCGGTGCCCGGGTCGCGCCCGATAAGTTGCCCTTTGGTCTCGCGGCCATCCGGCAGAGTGACGGTGATGTCGTCTTCGCGCTCCACCACGTGATCGGCGGTCAGCACGATGGTTTGGTCGCCCTCGCGCCAGAGGATGCCGGTGGCGGACTGGCGGGGACGCGCAGCAATCGTGACAATCGAGCGGGACGCCTGCTGGACGACGTTCGCCAGCTCATCCGAGAATGCGCTCAACGTAGTCGCGGCGCTTGCTGCGCTCGACGTGCTTGACGCTGCGGCGGCTGGAGTTGCCGCTGGTGTTGGTGTGGTTTGTTCGTTGGATTCAGTGGATTCGGCCATTGCTGTGATGCTCCTGTTGGCTCATGCCTGTTCTTCTGTACCTGTCTTCTCACCATCCTCATCCCTGAGTGGAGAGAGGTGGTGTTGTACTCAGGAGCATATGCCGTGGCGCAGAGAGCAACATCCCCCGTTGGGGCAGCGGCTGGGCTAGCCATTCGGCTAGGAGCGAGGCTCCCGCTACTCAAAGTCATCTCCCGTGCCGCTCTCATCCTCATCGTCATCCTTGCTGGCCCCACCGGATTCTTCCCAGAGCTGGCGCACCACCGTGCGAGCGACGCCGTAGCTGAAGCCGCGACGCTGTAAGAACTGGCCCAGGCGTGTGCGAAACGTCTCGTAGTCCAGCCCTGAGAGCGCGCGGAGCCGTTGCCTGCCCGCCACCAGCGCGCGTTCCTCGTCCTTCTCCGGCTCGCTGACCTCTTCGACGGTTTCCCGGCTCACCCCGCGCTGGCGGAGTTCCTGCGCCAGCACCCGCGCCGAACGCGGACTAAACCGTTCGCGGTTCTCCACCCAAAAATCCGCGAATTGCCGGTCATCGAGCAGTTCGAGCCGTTCCAGGCGGTCCAGCACGCGCTCAACGGTCTCCGGCGTGGGCGTCGGGCGCTTGGGATGCGGTGTGAGCAGGCGGCGGCGCACCTCGGCGCGGCTGCGCGGGCGCGGCGCGAGAAAGCGCACCGCCGCATCGTAGAGACGGCGCTCCTCCGCGTTCGCGCGCAATCGCTCGACATCGGCGGCGCTAAGTTCCTGCCCCACGACTAAGCCCTCACTGAGGACTAGCGTATCAGCAAGCGCGAAGGCAAAGCGGCCATCGAGCGACAGATTATAGCGGTCCGGGTGGCGTGTTTGTGGTTCGAGCGCAGTAATTTTCATCCTAATCAGTCCTGGCTCCTCAGATAATAGAAGCAACGCATTCTCTGCCTCCCTTCTCCTCGCGGGAGAGGGGTTGGGGGTGAGGTCTCTCCCGATCTATTCTCACGTAATGACAGCGAATTGGCAACATGATATAGTGCATGCAATCGAGCCAGAGACGCCATCATATCAGCCAGAACGCCCTACTGCGCCACAGGAGGCATCAGCGATGAGTCTCACTAGCCGTATCCTCAGCCGGCTCATGAAATTGCCGCCAGCCGAAACCCATGACATCCGTATCACGCGCGACCTCCAGGTGCCCATGCCCGATGGCGTGACGCTGCTCGCAGACCACTATGCGCCGCGCAACGGCCCCAAGCGCCCGACCATCCTGGTACGCACTCCGTATGGACGGCGCGGCTTCTTCGCCGCCATCTATGCGCTGCCTTTCGCAGAGCGCGGCTATCAAGTGTTGATGCAGAGTTGTCGCGGCACGGCAGGCTCAGGCGGAGAGTTTATCTACGCGCGCAACGAGCATCAGGATGGGCTGGCGACGATTGAGTGGATCAAGCGCCAGGAGTGGTTCTCCGGCGAACTGACGATGATCGGCGGCAGCTATCTGGGCTTCGTTCAGTGGGCCGTCGCCGCCGAGGCCGGACCCGAATTGAAGGCGCTCGTGCCCTCCATCACCACCTCAGATTTCAACACCTTCCGCTTTCAGGGCGGCACGTTGACGCTGGAAAACATGCTTGGCTGGTCCACAATGATGACGATGCAAGCCACCACTGGCCTGCAACTGCGCAATATGCTAGCGGACAATCAGCGCCAACGCCGGCTCGAACACGCCTATCTGCATGTGCCACTCGAAGAAGCCGACCGCATCGCCATTCGCCGGCCCTCGCGTCACTACCAGACCACCCTGGCGCACGGCCAGCACGACGACTACTGGAAACCCGTAGACTTCAGCGCCACCGTAGGCGACGTGTCCATCCCCATCTACCTCCAGGGCGGCTGGTATGATCTCTTCCTGGACTGGCAGCTTCAAGACTATCAGCGATTGCGCGCCGCCGGACGCCAGCCATACCTGCTCATCGGCCCCTGGTATCACGGGCAACTCGCCAGCGCGCCAACGATGACACGCGAAACGCTCACCTGGCTCGATGCGCAACTCAAAGGCGACCGCAGCCATCTGCGCACACAGCCAGTGCGCCTCTTCGTGATGGGCGCGAACACCTGGCGTGACTTCGATGATTGGCCGCCGCCCGCCACGCCGCAACGCTGGCATCTGCACTCCGGCGGCGCGCTCTCCACAGATGCGCCGGCAGATGCGGAGCCGGACCGCTATCGCTACGACCCCAGCGACCCAACACCGGCGGTAGGCGGCAACTCGCTTGGCTCGCCGAAACGCATGGGCGCGAAGGACAATCGCACGCTGGAAGCACGCCCGGATGTGCTGGTCTACACCAGCGCGCCGCTCGCGCAGGACATGGAGATAATCGGTCCGGTGACCGCTGACCTCTATGTGCAATCCAGTCTGGAGCATACCGATTTCTTTGTGCGGCTCTGTGTCGTGGAACTATCCGGCAAATCCATCAATCTCTGCGACGGCATTCTGCGCCTCTCGCCAGAGCAGCCGGACCAATGCCCGCCGGACAACGCTGGCGTGCGGCATCTTCAGTTTGCGCTCTGGCCCACCGCGTACCGCTTCCGCCGGGGGCAGCGGGTGCGGGTGCAGGTCTCCAGCGGCGCGCATCCACGTTTCGCGCGCAACCCCGGCACCGGCGAACCACCAGCCACGGCCACCAAATTCATCGTGGCCGACCAAAGCGTCTACCACGACCCAGCGCATCCCTCGTCAATCGTGCTGCCAATGTGCAAAAATAGTGTCACATGAAATCAGCAAAGCGCGTGATGGATGATAACGCTTACATCACTACCTACCTGGCTTTCTGCGGCCACAGGTTCAGAGCAACAGGCGAGGAGGTGCATCCATGCGCATGCGACAAGTGGCTGATTCACGCGGGTCGCGCGACCCGCTACAGCGGACGCGCATCGTTGGTGCTGGCATCACCGCCTGTGGTGCCTCCTCGCCTGGGTCGGCGCACGCCACACCAACCGCTACGCCGTTTGTAATCGCATCGACAGCTACGCCTACGCAGGTAACGCAGCAACTCGATATACCGCCAACGAAGTACCTGTATCCTTCACCGGACGGCACGTTGCTGGTGGCGGAATATGATTCGACACGCAACTCGACACTCAATCTCTATAATTTGGCTGGACAAGAACAAGGTGCGCCCTATAGCCTCGCAGCCGGAGAATGGGTAGGAGATAGCGGTATAAGCTGGTTCAATGATTCATCAGGGCTGCTCATTCCTCAAAGTTCCGGCCCACTGCTCATCATGGACAGACAAGGAAATGTCCATTCGACAGGTCTAACGTTCAGTTATCCGCAAGTTTCGCAAGATGGCCGTTGGATTGGCGGAACAGGCACCTATCAGAATAAGGATAGTATTGCAGAGATTGCGCCTCGTGCTGGCGGGCCAGTGCGCGTGTTGGCGCAGGAAGGCATGTTTTTGGGATGGCAGAACAATCGCGCCATCTATTGCACTGGCAGCTTTGGTGAGAATGGTACGGGCGGGTACCTCTACGCATTCGCTCCTAATACCGGCGCGTCGCAACAGTTGGCTCAGATTTCCAGTGACAAAGGGCCAGAACTCACGGCCTTGCAATTGGCAGCAGATAGCTCACCTGACGGGCAAGTGTTAATTCTGCAATTAGGCAAAATGCAATCTATGATGCTGGTAGGCAATCACTTGCTTCCGTGCCCATCACCGCCTGTGCTTTGGGTTGGGCAACACGACACCATAGCAGTGGCCGCTAGCGCAAACACTGGCATCAAGGATTATGTCATCGAAGATATTATCACTGGCAAAGTGGTACGCGATACCGGCGTTCCCGCCAATTTACCGCCTGTGCTACTTATCACGGCGGTGTCTGGCAATTGGCTCGTGACCACTGATGGCTTGCAGCCACCTGACTTCACGCTGGTCAATGATGTCACCAAAGCCTCATATCCTATTATCCCCGATCAAAATGGCATATTGACTGGGGTTAGTCCTGTCGGCAATCAAGGCAAGTTTCTGGTCACTGAATACATTCCTGCCGCTGCCGCTGCAGAAAACAAAACGGAGGTCGTGTTGGTCGATGCAACGTCGCTTGGTAAGTAAACATAGTAGCAAACTATCTGGCAGGTAGACCATTTCCCGGTGCAAGGTCGGCAAAATTGCGCTCCAAGTGTCTCCTATTGGCATACTATACTGCGGAGCATGAACTCCGTTGGAGAGCGAAAGCCAGCCGTGAGGCAATCAAGCTAGCGAGGTGCGCAATGCGTGCAATGATGCTGTTGGAGCGTCAATTTACCAGCGTCAATGGTATTCTTCATGACATTGCTGATGACCTCAGCGCTGAAGAATTGACGACACGCATCTTTCCTCACACGAACTTGTTGGCTTTCGATCTCTGGCATGTCGCCCGCACGCAAGACTGGGCGCTTCAGACGTTGATACGTGGGATTCCAGAGATAATTGACGCGCCCTATTGGCAAGGCCGTGGGAGGCTCGCCACGCATGGCATAGGGGTTGGCTTGACTGAGGAGCAAGCCGATGACCTCGCACGCACGCTGAAACTCAACGATATCCTGGAATATGCCGACGCGACCCACCAGGCAATCCTCGACTGGCTACGCTCATCGCCAGACGAGGCGCTCGACGAAACGCCGGATGTGCCCGCGCACCTGACGCGCTATCCGGTGTATCTCGAAACTGCCATGCGTGAGGAAGTGCCCTGGATGTTTGAGCGCCCACCAGTATGGCGTTGCCTCAATCCAGCGTTGGGCCACGTTCGTGACCATCTTGCTGAAATGGACCTGCTCAAACGGCAAGTACGCGCTCGCTAACTTCCTGCATCCTGGCGAGGATAACGTGAGCAAGCTGTTCTACCCACCCCATTAGAAAAACGGGCTGCGTGAGGGCTGGACCGGCGGCGCGGCGTAGCGTTCGGCATACGCGCCGATGACCGGCAGGCGCAGGTAGTTGCCGGTCCAGGCGGCAACCATGCTGAGCAGCCAGAGGAAGATGATTGCCAGCGTCAGGAGCGCAACGACGCCCCAGCCGATAGGAACAAAGACACTCTGATGCTCGATAACCGCCAGATTATTGATGATGGCGGCGAAGATGGCATCGCAGACAGCGCAGACCGTCAGGATGCTCGTCAGGATGACGGATTGCAGCGCGTGGAAGCGCACAAACCGATTGTTGCGTTCGCTGAAATAGACGAGCAGGCCGGAGACCCACCAGAAAAGATAGCTCGCGCCAGCGGCGGTGTTGGTGCTGATGTTGAGCGTCGTCGTGCCCCAGGAGTCCGCCACCTGCCAGGGCACATGCGTCAATTGAGGATTCTGTAGATTCTGTGGATGCGGAGCGGCGTGTGGTTGTGGCTGCTGCGCCGCCTGCGGGAAGGGGCGCTGCATGCTCGGTGGCATCTGCCACGCAGGTGATGGAGGTAGGCCAGCGTTCGCGTAGCTGATGACTTCATTCTGGCGCGGACCAGATGATATGTACGGCGCAGCATGCGCAGGCTGTCCCTGTTGTAGCTGCTCTTGCGCGGGCTGAGGTGACTGCTGTGACTGCTGTGGTGGATTCACCGGCTCCGGCTCTCCGGCAGACACCGGCGTCGTTATTGTAGGCATCACTGCTGGCGCTGCTGCGGGGGGAGCGGCTGCGTTCACCTCGTCCGTGTGTGGCGTCTCCACGGCAGTCGCCGGAGTCTCTACCGTCTCGCCGCTTTCCTCAGCCGCCGGAGGTGTTTCCTGCGTTTCATGCGTTGTGGCAATGATCGTTGGCTCGTCATCCACAGTACTGGTCATCTCGCTCATGCCAGTGGAAGGAACCGATGCAGTGGAGGGCGTAGAAGGGGTGGATAAAACGTGCGGCGTGGTGGCGGCCCGCATGGGCAAGGAAGGCGCACCGCCAGCTACGCGCGCAGGCTGTGTCTGGCCGCTCCGCCCTCTGGCTACGGATTGCACGCCGGTCGTTCGTCGCCGCGCCGCTGATCCACGCTCATTCTGCATTGGCTGTTGCTCCCTGGATGCGCCGATGTGTGCCGCACTCTCTATAAAACGCATGACGAGCGGCAATCAGCCACACCTAGCCACCAACATAGCGCAAATATTCATCGGCCAGCGCGCTGAACTGCTTGTGCGGGCCAGCGCCGCCAAATTTCTGGCGTAGCGAACCAACCGGCTCCTCTACATCCGCCGCCTCGGCCACCTCCAACGCCTCGGTGATGATGGTATTGAAGATCGGTGGGTGAATGCCTGGAATGGCGTCGCGGCGCATGCTCATTACGGTTTGTTTGTGCAGGCGGCTTGTCGGGCGGAAGCGCGAAACGATGATACCCAGGCCGAAAATTTCGTGCTGCGCGCGCAGAGCGAAATCCGCCATGCGGTCCAGCACCAGTGGCACGCCAAGCGTGGAGAGGATGTCTGGCACCACCGGAATCAGGAAATAGCGGCTGATGGCGATGCCGTTGAGTGTGATGATGCCCAGGTTCGGCGGGCAGTCTATCAGCACATGGTCATAGTGCGGCAGGATGTCGCGCAGCGATTCGCGTAGCGCGTAGACGGGTCCATTGCGGAAGGTATCCAGGTCGGCGATTTTGGTGATGCGGTCCTGGATGCGATGCAGGCGAATGCTGGCCGGTAGGAGGTCCAGCCCTGGTACGCCGCCCGCAACATTGGAAACGCGCGTCATGATGGCTTCCTGGGCGGAGAAGAGATGCGTCCCGTCGAGTTGATCTTTGAAGAGCTGATAGAGCGTCTGGCCGGACTGGTCGCGCTCGCGCCAGCGCCGTTCGTTGACGAGCGCAATCGTCGCGTTGGTCTGTGGGTCCAGGTCAATCACCAGGACACGCTTGGCATGCTCGCCAGCCAGATAATGCGCGAGCGCCATCGTCACGGTGGTTTTTCCAACACCACCCTTCAGGTTGATAATGCTGGTAACAACCGCCATGTGCCATCCCTCCCGTATGCCACCCGATCACGTGCAGTGCAAGCTCTACCTAGTACATAGTATGACGATATCGTCAGCAGCAGTGTGTTGCGCTGCTCAGGCATGTCGCTATTGGTATACCACGCGCCAGTTCATCCTAGCCAAATTGGACGCCGCTGTCTACCCTTTGGGACTCTCAGAACGCGATGGGATCACCCGCCGCGCTTTTGCTGATCGAGTTTGCGACGTTGCAGATGACGGCGTTATCTGTCGCATGCCACGCTGTTCAGCGCGTGGCCGGTCGTCCACCGCTTCGAGCGCGCGCCCCAACGCCAGCAGGCTATCGAGTGTGTTCGCCGGCAGAAAGTTGTCAATGAAGGGCAGCGCCGTTCGCATGCCCGCCGTCACTGGCCGGTAATCGTCCTGGCCGAGCAGCGGATTGAGCCAGATCAGCCGGTGGCAGTTGCGACGCAGGCGCGCCATCTCTTCCGCCAGGATGCGCACATCGCCCCGATCCCAGCCGTCACTGATAATCAGCACGACGGCGCCGCGCCCCAACACGCGCCGCGCCCACAAATAGTTAAATGTGCGGAGCGATTCACCGATGCGCGTGCCACCGGACCAGTCTTGCACGCTTTTCGTCACATCCTCGATGGCGGCGTCTACATCGCGCCGTGCCAATTGCCGGGTGATGCGTGTCAGGCGGGTGGCAAAGACGAACGTTTCGACATTGCTGAGGCCGTTGGAGACGGTATGCACAAAATGCAGCAGCAGCCGCGAATAGAGACTCATCGAGCCGCTGATATCACAGATGATGACGAGTGGCCTGGGCTTGCGGCGAATCGTGCGCCGCGCCAGCACAATCGGCTCGCCACCGGTGCGCAGGCTGCGCCGGAAGGTGCGGCGCAGATCGAGCTGCGCGCCGTGGCGCGCGGGCCGCAGCCGCCGTGTGTTCCGTTCGCCTAACCGCCAGCGCATGCGCGACATCATTGCGCGCGCCTCCTGTAGCTCCTCCCAGGTGAATTGCTCGAAATCTTTGCGGCGCAGCACTTCATCCTGGCTATAGGTGCGGGCGCGCTGGCCTTCCTCATCGTCGTCATCGCGACGCTGGCGACGTGCCTGCGCCAGCCGTGAGGCGGGGTGCCGCTGTCCAGCGGGGTTGGCGCGCAATCGGAAGCGCGTGGCCGCATGCTCGTCGTCGGCCTTACGGTGCTGTGGCAGCGCCAGCGTGCGCCGCCCATGCTTGCGGTCCGGCTCCAGCGGCACCTCATTGGGCGTCTCGCCGCCGCGTGGCCGCCAGAAATAGAGAAACGCCTGGTTGAAAATGGCTTCCTGTTCATGCTTGGAGACCAGGCTGATTTTCAAGAAGGTATAGAACTCATCCATGCGCCCGACGTTGATGAGCGGCAGGCTCTCAGCCACCTCGACGACACGCCCCGGCCCGACATCCAGCCCAAGCTCCCACAGGAGCCGCGCAAAGTCCACAATACGCGCCAGCAGCAAATCTGCCTGCGCCAGTTCCAGCGACGTCAGCGGCGTGGGAGATGACGATGAAGGAATAGCGTTTGTTGGCGTATTTTCGTCGGTATTGCTCATAATCTATTCCCGATCTCGGCTTTAAAAAGCCGGGGCACGACAGCGGGACTGAAGTCCTATCATAATACGGTATGCACCCAACCAGATTTAGCCTCTATATACGTGCGCCGGCTTTTTAAAGCCGCCACCCTATCCTACCCATGCAGCGACGCCCGCACCTTCTCCACCAGCCGCCCCAGCAGGTTGCCGCTGGTCACTTTCTGGATGTCGTCCTGATATTTGAGCAGCGCACCCAGCGTATCGTGCGCGACGGGTTCGGTCAATTCCGTCTGTTCCAGCGTCACCAGCGCCGCCAGCCAATCCAATGTCTCTGCAACGCCAGGCGCTTTGAAGAGGTCTTCGCCGCGCAGCGATTGCACGAACGCTACCACCTGACGCGCCAGCCGCTCAGGCGCCTCCGGCACGCGCGCCAGCACAATGGCATACTCTTTCTCCAGTGACGGGTACTCGATCCAATAATACAGGCAGCGGCGGCGCAAGGCGTCGTGAATATCACGGGTACGATTCGAGGTCAGCACGACCACCGGCGGCACGGCGGCGTACATGGTGCCCAGTTCAGGAATGGTGATCTGATAGTCGCTGAGCAGTTCTAGCAGATACGCCTCGAACTCGGCATCCGAGCGGTCCAGTTCATCTATCAGCAGCACCGGCGCGCGCTCGTGGGTGGCGTCCAGCGCCTGCAACAGTGGCCGCCGTATCAGGAAGTCCGGGCCGAAGACATCGCTGACGCTGGCGCCGCTATGGCCGTGGCTGCTATTCCCGTCGGAGTGTTCCAGCGCCCGGATGTAGAGGAGCTGGCGCGCATAGTTCCATTCATAGACCGCCGTTGATTGGTCAATGCCCTCATAGCATTGCAGGCGAATCAGGCGCGTGCCCAGCATATCCGCCAGCACCCGCGCCACCTCCGTCTTGCCGACGCCGGGTTCACCCTCCAGGAGCAGCGGCTTGTGGCGTTTCAAGGCGAGGTAGATGGCGGTGGCGAGGCCACGGTCGGCGATATAGTGGCGCGCAGCCAGCGCCGACATCACTCCATCAATGCTTCCAATATGTTCCATACTTCCAATGCTTCCCGGCTCTCCGGCGGGTGCGGGCTGTGCGGCGTCCGGCGCCGAAGGTTGATCGGTCACGGAAAACTCCTTTGAGCGTTGAGAAAGAGTGGAGCAAGCTGCGCTGGAAAGAACACTGTAATATGACGGGGTTACGATATCTCGATACAAGATACAGCTATCCTGATGCAACGTGATACGTCCCGCGCGCTCCTGACAACCAAAACGCCTTGTGTTGCTACGAATTGTAGCACGCACAGGGAGAGAAGGCATCACGGGTCGCGCAGAGATGGCGGAGTCGTGCGCAGGCCGCCTCCAATTGCATCCAAACTGTCACCTCGTGCGTATACATGTTGTTATCTTGTCATCGCCTATCGGCGCAGGCTGCCGGTATGCTGCTGACGAGCGATTCTTGCAGCACATCCTGTAGGTCTACCGTGCGGACCATATGCGCTGTATGCGTTATAATTGAGAGGCGAGTTCGGCCTGGTGGGGGCATCCGTTCTTCACCGGCAGGCAATGGGCGTATGGCACCGCATTCGTGGCGCCTGTCCCTGGTGCAAGAAAGCGGGTACCAAGTAGCCATGTTTGGTCAGCGATCACATCGAGCGCAAAAGCAGCAGGAGCCACCAAAAGGCAAAAACCGGGGCGTGCCTGCTGCCACCGACGCGCTTCGCAATACAGAGGATGGTCCACCGTCGCGTCAGCCGATGGGGCCGGAACGCCCACCACAGATGGGGCCGAACGGACCGAACGGCGCCGGCCAGCCACGCGGCAGCAGCGGCATGGGCTGGGTCTCGCGCCTGATCCTCTTCATTCTGCTGCTCTTCGTGGCCTACAACGGCTACGTCTACTTCTCCAGCAATAACAGCGATCAACAAACGCTCGACCTGCCCTATACCGAGTTCCAGCAGCAGGTATTGGCGAACAATGTGGCAACGGTGACAATCACCGACCACGAGCATATCACTGGCACGCTCAAAGACGCTTTTAGCTACAACGGTGTCAAGTCCACCAGCTTCAAGTCGGAATATCCCTACAACGACGACGCCGCACTGCAAAAGCTGCTGGATTCATCGAGCGCGGTGGTGGATGCCAAGTTCTCCAGCGGCAACGATCTGCTGGTGGCGATTCTCTTCAACGTCGTACCGATTCTGCTGCTGGTCTTGATCTTCGTCTGGATTTCGCGCCGCGCGACACAAAGCCAGCAGAATATTTTCAACTTTGGGCGTAGCCGCGCCAAGCTCATCATGGAGGACCGCCCCAGCACTACCTTCGCCGACATCGCCGGCGTTGATGAGGCGAAATCCGAACTGGAAGAAGTGGTCGAGTTCCTCAAGACACCGGCGAAATTCCAGCGGCTCGGCGGCAAGATTCCCAAAGGCGTGCTGCTGGTCGGCCCGCCAGGAACCGGCAAGACCTTGCTGGCGCGCGCCGTAGCTGGCGAGGCTGGTGTGCCGTTCTTCTCGATGTCCGGCTCCGAATTTGTCGAGGTGTTGGTCGGTGTCGGCGCCAGCCGTGTGCGCGACCTCTTCGACCAGGCGAAGAAGGCGTCGCCCAGCATCATTTTCATTGATGAGATTGACGCCGTTGGCCGCCAGCGCGGCACCAGCCTGACGACCAACGATGAACGCGAGCAAACGCTGAATCAGTTGCTCGTGGAGATGGACGGCTTTGATACGCGCCAGGCCGTCGTGGTGATTGCGGCGACCAACCGCCCTGATGGTCTCGATCAGGCGCTCTTGCGTCCGGGTCGCTTCGACCGCCGCGTGACGGTGGACCGCCCGGACTGGAAAGGTCGCCAGGCGATTCTGATGATCCATACGCGCGGCGTGCCACTGGCTCCCGATGTGGACCTTCAGCAGTTGGCGCGCGCCACGACGGGTATGGTCGGCGCAGACCTGGCGAACCTTGTCAACGAAGCGGCGCTGCTGGCGGCGCGCAACAATCAGGATCGCGTGACGATGGCGTCTTTTGATAAGGCGCTGGACCGTATCCAGATTGGCGCAGAGCGTCCGCTGGTGCTGAGCGAAGAGGACCTGCGCGTCGTCGCCGTTCACGAGGGAGGGCATGCGCTGGTCGGTCTGCTGACGCCGCATTCGGACCCGGTGACAAAGGTGACGATTGTGCCGCGTGGACAGGCGCTGGGTGTGACCCAGTATACGCCGCTGGATGATCGCTACAACTACTCGCGCGATTATCTCTTCGGCCTGCTGATGACGGCGCTCGGCGGACGTGGCGCGGAGGAGGTGATGCTCGGCAGCATCACCACCGGCGCGGAGAACGACCTGCAAAAGGTGACGCTGATCGCGCGCAACATGGTGGCGCGCTATGGCATGAGCGACCGCCTGGGCCTGATTTCCTTCAGCGACCGGACGAGTCCCTTCGGCTCTGGTGGCGACTTCGGCCAGCGCGAATACAGCGATGCGACGGCGGCGGTGATTGACGAGGAGACGCGCGACCTGGTGCAGACAGCGTATCAGCGCGTCAAGCAGTTGCTCACCGAACATAAACCGACGCTTGAACGCATCGCCACGGAGCTACGTCGCCATGAAACGCTCGACGCGCGGCAACTGAGCCAGATTCTCATCGAAACGGGGGTGAGTCTGGCGGAGGTGGCGCCGACGCCCAACGCCGAAACGGTAGGCTTGCAACCGCTGCCCGACGACGCGCCCGCGCCACAGTCACCGCTGCTGCCGAACAACGCCAACGGCATGAATGGCGTCAACAGCCCGCAGACGCCCTACCCCGGCGGCTTCGGCCAGATGCAAAACTAACCGTTCTTCACGATTCCCAAGCCCCTCGCTCTGATACGTTGGAGCGAGGGGCTTTTGTATGTCTTGTGCCAAACATTGACGATTGATGCTTAACAAATTATAATCAGAGCAGGCAAGTGTGCATCAAGCACCACGAAAGCCAATCGGTCATCAGTGGGGGTTGTAGCTATGCCAACACCAGAGGAGCAAGGCCTCATCTGGATTACTGAGGCAATGGTCAAGTACGGGCACTCGCGGGGATGGTTCAACAGCCGCATCAGAAGCGGCATATTCGAGCAAGTGCCAGCGTTGGGCACCAACAAAGTGTATCTGCGCGTGTCGGAGATCGAGCAGTATGTGCGCGATCATCCAGAGGAAAAGGAGGAGCGCAGCCCAAAAAATGAACCCGGCGCAGCCGCTTAGCAGAGCCGGGGCATGAAACTACCGTTGCGCTGCTCTATCTTGGCCGATACTCCAGCGCGATGGATAGTCACCAGCGATTATACCAAAAGACCCGAACATGCGAGCATTGCGACACAAAACGAAAAGAAGATGAGTGATTGTTGTGTATCTCGGAGGCAAACCACATGAGCAATGACGACGGGCACGAGACGCAAGACGAGCGCGCACTGGCATTGATCGAAGAACAGGCGGATCGCACCATACGGCGTGTGTTGCATGATAACCGTTTGTTCTTTTCAGTAATTGATGTAGTAGGTCTATTAACAGACAGCAATGCTCCCCGCAAATATTGGTATGCCATGCGCAAACGCATAACAGATGAGGGTTTTAGAGATGCGTCCACAAAGTGTAGGCGTATGCTCATGCGATCACGGGACGGGGTTGAACGCGAAACAGATGCAGCCGATACCGAAACGCTTTTACGTATCATTCAGTCTATTCCGTCGCACAAAGCGGAGCCGATCAAGCAATGGCTTGCTAAAGTTGGGGCCGAAAAGCTCCAAGAAGTAACAGCACAACCACTGCCTCCAGTAGCTGCTTCGCAAGAGATCGCTGAACTACGCCGGAACAAGCCAGATGAGGACGCACCCTCACTCGTCTGGGCAGATTACCTGGAACGGTTGGCCTCGCTCTATCGGCGTCAGGGCCAATTCGAGATGCAAATGCGCGAGATGCAGGCGCAGATGCAATATGTGGACGCCAAATTGGACGAGCACGACGATCAATTGAACGAGCATGAGGAACAGATTGGCGAGTTACATAGCCGCATGGAGGGTAACGAGGCATTGCTGCGCATGGTGCCCGAACTGTTGGAGCGGCTCGGCCCCGAAACGCTCTCACCGGAACACCAGCAAACAGTGCGGGCGCTGGCTAAACGACTCAACGACGTATCAGGTCAATCGTTTGCCAGTATCTACACGAAGTTGGGTGAACACTTCCATGTCGCACGCTATCAACAACTGCCTGAAGCGCGCTGGTTCGAGATCATGCAGTGGTTCCAGCAGCAGATAGCCGCCGGGAAACGGTAGCGCGATAGGTAGCCCGCCAGCCACAATCAGCCGTTATCAGTTGCCAGCCAGCGCGCCAGCTTCTCCTGCCAGCGCGGATTGAGTGAGTTGCCATCGAGGAAGGCCGTCACGCTGGCGAGATCGAGCTTCGCCTGCCGCGCCACCTCCTCCGCCGTGAGATTATCCAGCGCCATGCGTGCGCGTAGCTCAGCGCGTAGCGTCAACGCCTGCGCATCCGCCACCCGCTTCATCTCTCCCATCTGCGGCGGTCGCTTCATCTGCGACCGATGCGAGTGCGATTGGTCCATCTGGTCCCATTCCTCATCCATCTCAAAGAGCCTGCACAGCTACCGCCGCCACCTGCTCGTCGCCATCGGTCGCATCAGACGACGTGGGCGATTCTATATAGCGTATGCCGTCGCCGCGCACGGACGCCAGCGCCGCCGCTCCCTGGCGCGCCGCCTCGACGAAGGCATACGCGGCGGGCGAGCGATAGCGGTCGCGGTGCCAGGTGAGGCCGATGATACGCGGCGGAATGTCGGTTCCACGCGCACGCGCCGCGCTCACCACAAGGTTTGCATCCGGCTCGATGGCCAGCCGTGGCATCAGCGCCGCCCCCATACCCGCCGCCACCAATCCCTGCACCGTGCCGTTGTCCTCGGAGCGGAAGATCGTCCGCAGTGAGACGCCATGTTCCGCCAGATAGGCCTCAAATTCCGCCGTGGCACGGCACTGGCGAAAGCCGATCAGTGGATAATCCTTCAGTTCGCTTAGTTCCACCATCCCGTTTGCGCGCGCAGATTCCGCCAGCGGCGCATCTGCCGCCAGCAGCAGCACCCACGGGTCTGTCAGCAACTCCACGGAGGCGAATGGACCATCGAGCAGCGGTATCGTCGTGAACGCCAGGTCCAGATCGCCACTGGCAACCGACGCCAGCAGCGGCTCATCGCCGGTCGCTTCGGTAAGCCGGATCTCCACCTGCGGCCACGCCGCCGCAAACGACCGCACCACCAGCGGCAGTAGATGCGTCCCCACGCTCTGATAGGTGCCCACGCGCAGCACGCCCATCTCGCCGGCCTGATACGCCGCGATATCCGCCTGCGCCGCATGCAGATGCGCAACGATGGCCTCTGCATGGCGCAGCAGCACGCGCCCCGGCTCCGTCAGTTGAATCGGGCGCGGGCCACGCGACCGCTCAATCAACCGCTCATCAAGAATAGCTTCCAGCGCGGCGATCTGCTGGCTGATAGCGGACTGCGTATAGCCCACCAGCAGCGCACCCCGGCCAAACGAGCCGGTTTCAGCGATAGCCTGGAGCGCAATCAGATGGCGCAGCTCGATCTGCGCCCATTTATTAGTGTTACTAATCATCTTCCGCGCCTTTTTGATTTGATCTAATCAACCCGCATCAGGCATACTATATCACAGAAGACAAAAACCGTGTGGGGCCGGTCATCATCTGGCTGGGGACCAGACGAACGGCCACGAACACAGCGCATAGAACAACGAAAGGCAAAGGCACGAAACGATGACTACGGCGACAGTCGAGCGAGCAACAGCATCAACAACTTCACATACCGCGTTGGAGTCAACCCTGCACATGTGGCGGACAGCGGCAAATGTCGTCGCCACTGATCCCATTGAGACACGGCGGCAGGCCTATGAGCAGGCGATTGCTCTTGTCAACGAGCAGTTGCAGCCCTATACCAGTGTACGCGAACTGGCAGACCAGTTCTGGATGACCAACCTCCAGGCCGTCGCAGCGGTGGCGAGCTTGCAGAGCGCAGGCAAAGTTCTCAATCATCAGGTGGTTGCCGCTGCCGCCTGCTGGCGACGCATGCACCAGCTACAAACGTCGCAATTGCTTACCGAAGAGGTCAGCGAAAAGTAATCCAACGCTCGATTGAACATACATGAACAGATGATACGCGCTCTCGGCTGATGACTGGGAGCGCGTATCTGCTATCACAGCATCGTTATGAGGTCCAGGATGGATGGCGGCGCGGCGGGGTGGCAAAGGACTGGCCAATGATGCGCTCCACCTCGGCGCGTGACATGGGAACGCGCACCGGCTCGCTCAGACGCTCCACTCCGTCATCACCCAGTGTGAAATTGAAGAGCACACGGTCGAACGTTTCAGGCGTTCCACCAGGATATTTCGCCGCCTGGTCCGTTGTTTGTGGCTGAGTCTGTGCCCGGCGTCCAGGGTGATGCTCGATCCACAGGCAGCCGTCGCGTGCCTGCGAATGCTGCGGCAGGAGACGCTGCCGCCACACATCGGTCGCCAGTTCCGCAAACTGATGCGTGATGCTGACGCCGATGTTGTTGTCCAGTTCTGTGGCAATCACCACCGGCAACGAGCCACGCGCGATGTAGATGCGCAGATGGCAGATAGCTGGGTGGTTGAAGTAACCGCTATACAGATAAAAATCGTCGTAGACGACCTGCATGGCGCTGGACTGGCTGGAAGGCGTTCCTTCATCGGTCGTGGCGTCTTGGCTGGCCCGGTTGGTCTGGCTGGCTGTGCTGGCTGCATCGCTCTGATTGGGTTGATTGGGTTGATTGGGTTGATTGGACTGGTTAGATTGGCCGGGTTGGTTCATCTCGCGCATACATTTTCCCTCCCACTCCTCGGTGTCTATTGGTTCTTGTAGGAGAGCCGTTGAAAATCACAGAGTATCCGCTGACCATGCGCAGTGGCACTCTAGACAATAGCACAACCGCACCAGCAGGCCACTAGCTGGAATTGCCACATCCCATATCTCTTTTCATTCTTTTTTGGCGTCCACGAGCAGGTAGAGCAAGTAAAGCAGGTAGAACCAATGGCGGAGCAATAGTGACAGCAATGCCCGCTTCTGCTACACTACGGGCAACTCGTATGGTTGTGTTTTGAGCGGGAGGCAGGTTGGAGTGAATATACCAGAACTTATCAATCAGATTTTTGGCAGTCCGCAGAACGCTATCGCAATACTCGTCAGCGTCGTCAGCGTGCTGGTTGCCATTGGCACCGTTATATTTACTCTCAGGGACTCGCAGAGTGGTCGCAAAAACACCAATACCTGGGAAATCTACCAGGCATGGAACAGCAATGAAATCCGCGAAGGTCGCTCGCTGGCCCGTGCTGTGAGCAAAGATCCCAACTGGGCTGCGGTGAAGACGCTCGATCAGTATTATGCCTATTTTACGGCGCTCGATTTGACGGGCGCGAACCCGAATGCTCCCGTCAGCGCCAATGCGCAGACTGAACGCGCCAAAGACCAGCCATTGCATGATCTGCTATCGTTCTATCATCAGGTCGGCTTGCTATTAGAGCAAGATCAGGTGGAGAAAGACTTCGCTATGCTGCTCATTGGTCCGTCGTTGGATCCACGTTGGAGCGTGCTTGGCGCCATTCCCCAATTCTTTGTAGACGCCAAACAGGCTGACGATGGCATTCCATACGGCGGAATGTTCCGCTTCTATGACGACTATCTCAAGTGGAAGCGCAGCAGGCTCACTGGACTGAACAAACAGTTCGTCGCAGCGCAGGCCAGCATCATGAAGCAGCGCGGGCGGTAGCCCCCACCCCCAGCCCCTCCGCTTCGCTCATCGCCTCCTCCGCACTGCTAGGCAGTGCTTCCATGCTTCGCATGGCGGAGGCTCATCCCCGTGCGCGGGAGAGGGGAGCCGGAAAAGTGTCGCCTCATCGGGGTGCGGTTTCAGCCGCCAGCTAGCCCCACCAGAAGGCGGCGGCAATCACGCAGTACAGGCCGATCAGCGCCGCGCCTTCCAGCCAGGTGGATTCGCCATCGTAGGTGATGATGGCGCCGAGCGTAGCCGCCAGCCCGACGGCCACCACCAGCAGCGGCGGCAACACCAGTGTCAGGTGCGCGCCACCAATGACGAAACTCAACAGTACCAGCGCGGGAATCAGCGCCAGCGCAATCTGAAGTGAACTATTGAGAACGACGCTGAGCGCATAGTCCATCTTGTTACGCGCGGCAAGCTGGATGCCGACGGCATGCTCCACAGCATTGCCCGCCAGCGCCACGATCACCAGGCCGGTGAACGCCTGGGAGAGATGCAGCGTTGCCATTGCCGGGGTCAGCGCGCTGACGAACCACTCGGAGACGGCGGCGGCGCCAATGCCCGCCAGCGCCAGCACGACAATAGCCAGCCAGAGCGGCCACGCAATCTCCTGCTCTTCAGTCACTTCGCTGGGAATCGCCGTCTGCCCACCTCTAAAGGAAAAGGGAATACTGACGATAAAGACGACCAGCACGACAACGGCGCAGGCGACGCTCAGCCCTTCGATGTGATTGCCAGCGGGCGTGTGAAGATCATGCGCCAGCGTCGGCACGGCCAGCGCCGCCACCGCCAGCAGTGTCAGCGTCGCCACCATGCGCGGCGTCTCGGCGCCAAACTTCTGCGTGCCGTGGCGCAGCCCACCCACCAGCATCGCCAGCCCCAGCACCAACAAACTATTGCCCAGGATAGAGCCGATCAGCGCCGCCTGCACCACTGCCACCAGTCCGGCGCGCAACGCGAAGATGCTGACGAAGAGTTCCGGCAAGTTGCCTAGCGCCGCCTGCAAGACGCCAGTGGCCCCTGGCCCCAGATGCGCGCCGAGTTGATCGGTTCCCTCGCCCACCAGCGCCGCCAGCACCGCCAGCGCCACCGCCGAGACGATAAAGAGCAGCACGCCACCACCGCCGAGGCCCGTCAGATCAAGAATGCTGGAGAGAATCGTCGCCGCCAGCGCAATGCCGATCAGGATGCGCGTTCTGCGCTCAAAATAACGCATGGGATTCGTCGTCCCCGCCAGTGTGGTTTTGCTCACTCACGCGCTCCCTGGATACTCTCGATGTCATCATCCCAGCCTCCTGCTCCCCTCTCCCGCGCACGGGGGAGGGGCTGGGGGTGGGGGCACTATGCAGATTTCTGTGCCTTTTCGCCGGACATGCCGCAATAAGGGTACCCCGTCTCTTGCGTTCGCCGCCATACTAGCATATGCTTAATAGCGGTTTTGAGTTTCTCTCAGCGAGAGGATAGCGAACGGGTATGCACTGGTTTGTGCTGATGATGGCGACACCTCGACCGTAGTGATACGGGAGCAGTCTGCCCATTTTCAGGCAAGCGTGCGATGATACCCGTCGAGAGAACTCATGAGAACCGGGCATATTTCTCCCTGCGTTTCTCCTGATAACCGGCAATCGCCGATTTCCCTCTTTCGCCGCGTGGATACCTCACCAAATCCCTGAAACTATAGGCAGACCTGCAACACGCTTGGGCCAGATCATTGGCATCCCGGTAGCGCAGACATTCCTGTCTGCGTTCGGATAATGTCTGGCAGATAGGAATGTCCGCCCCACCAACTACAGGCAACTGTAGCGAACAGGCGAAGATTGGAAAGACTGGTATGCTGGAAGCGCATAACGTCACGCTGAGCCGTGGCGGCAAGAATCTCATCATAGATGCTTCGTTCCTGGTGGGACGTGGCGAAAAAGTTGGGCTGGTCGGCGTCAACGGCGCTGGCAAATCTACGCTGATGCAGGCGCTGCGCGGCGCGCTGGAACCGGACGCCGGTACGATCCTGCGCCCGAAGAAGCTGGGCTATCTGGGGCAGGAGCGACTGGCGGACGCCCTCACCAGCCAGCATGAGGGCGATGGTCCCGTCACCGTGCGCGATGTCATGCTGGCGGGGCGCAACCTCGCAGGCATCGCCGCCGAACTGCGCGCCATCGAGGCCAAACTGGCTGACGTGTCCGCGCCAGGTGATGCCAGCCACGCTGACCATGCGGCGCACCAGCAGCCGAAACATGGCAAGCGCCATGCCGCGCCGTCTCATTCGTTGGAGGCGTTGCTGGCGCGCTACGGCGAACTGGAGGAACGCTTCCAGCGGCAGGGCGGCTACGATGCCGAACATGAGATTGTGCAACTGCTAGACGGCCTGGGGCTGGGTGATGTCGAGTTGGAGCGGCCTGTCGCGGCGCTCTCCGGCGGCCAGAAGACGCGACTGGCGCTGGCGCGGCTGCTTTTCACCGCGCCCGATCTACTGCTCCTGGACGAGCCGACCAACCACCTGGATGGTCCCGCGACACGCTGGCTGATGGACTATCTGGCGAAGTTCGAGGGCGCTGTCGTTGTCATCTCGCACGATCTGGCGCTGCTGGACCGTGCGATAGACCGCATCCTGCATCTGGATGCCAACAGCCACACGCTGACGATGTATACCGGCAACTATTCATCGTATCTGCGGCAGCGCGCCCAGGCCGAGGAGAGCGCCGTCGAACAGTCCGAGCGCATGCAGGCGAAGATCGAACGGCTGGAAGAGCAGGCCAACTGGATGCGCGGCAAAACGGCGAAGATCGCCCGCCGCGCGAAGGTGCTGGACCGTGTGGTGGAGAAGTTGCGCGAGGACCTGCCCGATCCCGCCACGCTGCCAAAGCAGGAGCGCGCGCTCAAGCTGACGTTGCCGGTGGCGCGGCAGAGCGGTCGCATTGTGCTGCGCGTCGAGAAATTGACGAAGAGCTATGGCGGTCCCGCCGTCTTCACTGACCTCAGCTTCACCGTGGAGCGCGGGCAACGGCTGGTGGTGATCGGACGCAACGGCGCGGGCAAGACGACGCTGCTGCGCACGCTGGCAGGCAAGATACCACCAACACGCGGGCACGTGGAATTGGGCTATCAGGTGGATATCGGCTACTATGCCCAGGAACACGAGTCGCTGCACAATCACTATACGCTGCTGGAAGAGATGCGACTGGCGGCCAGTGAGACGCCCTTTCGCAGTGGACCGCTGCCGGGCGAGAGCCAGTTGCGCTCGCTGCTGGGGCGCTTCCTCTTCAGCGGACAGCAGGCATTCCAGAAGGTCGGCTCGCTCTCCGGCGGCGAAAAAACACGGCTGGCGCTGGCGCGGCTGATGCTCGGCGGCTACAACACGCTGCTGCTGGACGAGCCAACCAACAACCTCGATCCGGTCTCGCGCGACCGGGTGCGTGAGGCGCTGGAAAGCTATCAGGGCACGCTCGTCATCGTCAGCCACGACACCGCCTTCGTGGAGGCGCTGCAACCGGACCTGGCATTGCTACTGCCGCAGGGCGCCGTGCGCTACTTCGAGGAAGAGCATCTACAACTGGTCGCCAAAGTCTGATGCCTGGACCATCTCTGCGCCGCTGGAGCCACTGCGCGTAACGTTTGCGCTGGCGCAGCGGCGCGTGACGTGTGCAACGGCGCATGCTATCATGTGGTAGGAGGGATCGCTTTGCCCCACAATTGATGGATTAAATATAGTGCCGTCAGCCCAACTCATGCTATCATAGGAGCCACACAAGAAGCTCTGACATGATAGAAAAGAGTGGCGGCGGCATGGGCATCTTCACACAGCTATTTGGCAGCCAGCAGCGCAATGGCGGCGCGCAAGCTGCCTCTGCGCCTGAAGCGGCGGCGCATGATGTACGCGAGGCGCAGGTCATCGTCGTTGGCGCCGGGCTGGCCGGGCTGACGGCGGCGCGGCGGCTGACTGAGGCTGGCGTCTCCGTGCTGGTGGTGGAGGCGCGCGAGCGCGTCGGCGGGCGCACCTACACACGCCCCGCCAGCGACGGTACGCTGCTCGATCTCGGCGGACAGTGGATCGGCCCGACGCAGCAGCGGATGCTCGCGCTGGCGGAGGAGCTGGGCGCTGCCACTTTCAAGACCTATGACACCGGCAACAACGTGCAGTATTCCGGCGGCCAGCGCCAGACCTATTCTGGTCCCATTCCCACCACCGACCCGCTTGCCTCCGCCGATGTCATCGAGGCGATGCTCAGCCTCAATATGATGGCGCGCGAGGTGCCGCTGGAAGCGCCCTGGCAGGCCGCATCCGCCGCCGAGTGGGATGCGCAGACTGTCGAGACCTGGCTCCAGGCGAACGTTGCCTCAGAGGGCGCGCGCAACCTGCTGGAACTTGGTGTGCAGGCCGTCTTCTCCGCAGAGCCACATGATCTCTCGCTGTTGCATTTCCTCTTCTATGTCCATTCGGCGGGCGGCCTGATGGACCTGCTGGGTGTCACGGCGGGCGCGCAGGAGCGCCGCTTTCACCAGGGGGCGCAATACGTCTCGCTGAAGCTGGCGGAGCGGCTGGGCGCGCGCGTGCTGCTCAATACGCCGGTTCACACGATTGCGCAGGATGACAGCAGCGTGCGCGTCATCGCTGATACACTGGAGGTGCGCGCAGAGCGGGTGATCGTGGCGATTCCACCAACGCTGGCGGGGCGGCTGCGCTACCGTCCTGCACTGCCCGGCTACCGCGACCAGTACACCCAACGTATCCCGATGGGAACCGTCATCAAGGTGCAGTGCCTCTATCCCACCCCCTTCTGGCGCGCAGCGGGACTCACTGGGCAGGCGTCGAGCGATAGTGGCGCAGTGCGCATCACCTTTGACAATACGCCGGAGCGCGGAGCGCCGGGCGTGCTGCTCGGCTTCATCGAGGGCGATGATGGTCGTGCTTGGGGTCGCCGCAGCCAGGAAGAGCGCCGGGCCGCCGTATTGGAGTGTCTGGTCCGCTACTTTGGCGCGGAGGCCGGAGAGCCGCTGGACTACGTGGAGCAGTCCTGGGCCGAAGAGGAATACTCGCGCGGCTGCTATGCTGGCTACATGCCCCCTGGCGTCTGGACGGCCTATGGCGAGGCGGTGCGTGCGCCTATCGGACGCATCCACTGGGCGGGCACGGAGACGGCAACCATCTGGAACGGCTATATGGAGGGCGCGGTGCAGTCCGGCGAACGGGCGGCTGCGGAGGTTGGCTTGGCGCTCGGTATTGCGGTTGACCCCAGGAATGAGACACAATAGAACGCAAAGAGATGCCTGAGCAGTCTGAGCAGTCTGAGCAGTCATGGGGAATTTTTCTATTGGCGCATGTGTATGCGGATTCGTGGCGCGGGCGAAAAGAGGACTGGCAGCATGGCAACACGAGAAGAACTGCGTGAGGCGCTCGACGATTATGTGGCGCGTGGCCAGGCGAACGAGCGTGTGCGCCGCACATTGAAAAACTGGAACTGCGTCATGCACCTGCAAGCCGAAGACGTGCCGGACGCGCAATTCACCATGACGATTAAGAACGGCGAACTCTCCAGTGTTGAGGACGGCCTGATCGGTGACGCGGCGGACCTGATTATCCGGGGCAGCAGCGAAGACTTGGCGAACATCTTCTGGGGTGACGAGAATCCCGCCTCCAACTATATGCAAGGCGCCATCAAGGTGCAGGGGTCACAGGATGATGTGATGCGCCTTGACGCGATGGCGATGTTCATCTTCCTCGGCAAATAGCCATCTGAATGTGACGAAAGAGGCGATATGGAGGGCAGCCACATCACCACGCCACCGCTAATGGAATAGCAAAGCATAGCGATCTGCGCGCCCTCCGCTCCTATTGTGGCAGGCTATAGGAGTGTGTGATGGTCATGCGCGCCCCAGGAGCAACAGCACCGCGCCGATATGCCCGCACGCTGCGCCCTGCGGCAATGCGCCGCCACATGTGCAACTGATCTGTTCGGGATGATGCCGCCGGATGCGCACCACCCACTTACTCCCTGGCGCATAGCTTGTCGCATCCAACCCGCTCGCCGCCATACCTGTCGCGCCCGGCAGACCGGAAACGACGGCGATATAGAGGTGATCGCCACTGGCGGAAGGCGCGCGCCGCCGGTCAATCTCCTGCGCCATCACGCGATAGTCTCCCGCCAACTGGACGGCCTTAGCCGCTGTGGAGTTCACCTCATCGGGGATAGCGCCAGAAGCAGCGCGCGGAAGTTGCGCAGGCAGCGCAGACGGCCAAGCCGCTAGTTGCGCCTGCCGGGCTTCTTGCCAGGTGGCATGGCCCGCCATCCAGCGCCAGGTCACAGTTTCTGCCTGCGCCTGCGCCTGGGCTTGCGCGTTGTGCCACGCGTGTTGCTGGGCCAGTTCGGCGGCTGAGGGCGACATCGAGGGTCTGCGACGCAGGAGATGTACCATGTGCGCAAAGAAGCGAGACAACAGGCTGGGATGGTGACTGAGATGCTGGAAATGAGACGTTCGCATACGATAGCGCCAGAACCCTTTCCCTGCGCCATCGGTTCTACCAGGATACGGCTACCACCAGTTCCCGCGCCCGGCCACTTCTTGAGTTCTCGGCGTTCTCTCGGCCTTTGCGTGGCCCATTGCGCTCATGCGAACGCATGCCGTATCATGGGAAACTGGTTGGATTGCGGGTCCGTAAACCAGATGGCGCAGTCTAACGGTCTTCCGGTGGTTTAACGCACCGGAAGACCATCACGTTTTCTCAGGGGCCGATTGCCCTGTACCACAACAGTACCATACGGGCGCTCGTCTGTCAATTGGTGGAGACGAGCGGGTACTGGCCGTCTCATCAATCAGCAATCATACAAGAAAGGATGACTTCGTGACATCATCTAGCGTATCCGTTTCGTACAAGCCGTCGCGCGTCTTCACCGTTCTGTGGATACTCTTGTTGATCGCCGGCGCGTTCATCCTCTTTGCGGCACTCTCCGACCTCGCCGCTGATGCCGGCGTTGGTCTGCCCTCAGACCATCTGGGCGCCTTCAGGAACATTGCCGGCACATCCTGGCAGTCGGCAAAGCAGGTATCACCGGGCATCACGCGCTATATCACGCTGCTGGAAATCGCCTATGCCGTCCATGAACTCGTCTTTGGCATCTTCTTCCTGCTGATCGTGGCGATTCCATTCCGCAAGCGGGCGCGTTGGGCCTGGTGGGCATGCTGGGCCGTTATGCTGGCGAACCTCACCTATACGTTCACCTTTGGCGGCCACGACTCCACTATCCTCGCGCGGAGCCTGGTGGTGGACATTGCTGTGCCGGTGCTGCTGCTCATCAGCGCGCCGTTCTTCTTCGCGCGGCGCTAACGCATGCGGCAAGGTCAATGAGGGTGCGTATGACAGGCACATCCCTGGTGAAATTAGTCCTGGTTGTGATGCCATTAGGATTGGATACCTTCGCTCTGTCCACAATCCTGGGCATCCTGCCTATGCCGCTACACGCACGTATACGCACGACCATCACCTTTGCCATCGCGGAAGGGATCATGCCCGCCGTTGGTCTGCTGATTGGCCTGCCGGTGGGCGCTGCGATAGGCAAATGGAGCGGATATCTCGCAGGTGCCCTGATACTCGCCGTTGGCCTGTGGATGTGGTACAAGGAACGACACGAGGACAATGAGGATGACGATACTGCGGAAGGGGAGGCTGCTCAGATCGCCAAGATGGCGACAAAAGCAGGATGGGGTCTGATTGGGCTGGCGCTGAGCATTAGCCTTGATGAATTGGCGGTCGGATTCTCGTTCGGCGTTCTCGGACTTCCGCTTGTGCCGGTGCTGCTGCTCATCGCGCTCCAGGCATTGTTGGTCAGCTTCGCAGGCCAGTGGATTGGCAGACGCCTGGGAAAGAACATCGGATCGTATGCCGAGAAACTGGTTGGCCCTCTCTTCTGTGCGCTGGGCATATGGTTCATCGTCGCGCAACTCCTGAATATTCCGTTCTAGCGCAGGAGTCTCGCGCCTTTCCATGCTGTTCCAGCAGAAATTGTTGTTAGTGGCCTTCTCCATCGCTCATTGCGTGCTCATCATCTCCCGCTAGCTGCACCTGTGGCAGCAGCGCCAGGTCCACCTCGGCGAAGTGTTCCGGCCCCAGCGCAACGAGCGCCGCATGCAAACGGCGCGCATCAGCGATCAGTTGCCCCACGCGCACACCCCGGCAGACAGGCGCGTAGGGTTCCAGGTAATCCGCGCCGCTCTTGAGCTTGACGGTGGCGCCGTGGTAGTTCCGGCGTAGCAGATGATAACAGCCGACGCCGACTTGCAGGATGCCCTTGTAGAGCGTCCTTATCGGATCAGGCTCGACGTTCCAGATAGCTTCCAGCGTTTCGTGGCACTCGAAGTATTCGCGGTGGTTGAATTGCTCGACGCCGCGCAGCAACGCCGCCGACGGCGGTTCGTTGCAACCTGCTAGAGGAAGCCTATGCTCTGCCATGACGATAGTACCTCTCCGTGGGATGACCGCGCCCGCCTGGCTACTCAGGCTCTTCAGGCTCCTCTACCCGGAGTACAGCGAAGTGCGTGGGTTCTATCTGCGCGGGACTGCGCGATGGCTGCGCCGGGCGGATGACGACGTTGCTGGCGCTGGAAGCGACATCGCTGGAGGCGACGGAGACATAGGGAATTGGGTTGCTCATTGTGAACGGCAAGGCAGCCGGGGGTGAGCCGCCCAAGAGGAAGAGTGCTCCCAGTACGCACTGCACCAAAGCAGTAGCCACAACCCGTCGCTTGGCCCGTCGCAGGCCGGATGGCATTAGCATCTCCGGCAGACCTCGCGCGCTCCTGGGTGGACGCATGCACTGGCGGGCCGCACACGCCAGTGCCACCAGTTCCTGGGGTGAGGCCGCGAAGGGCAGGGTACGCAGCGCCTCGAACAAGAGCGGCGCATGAGTGTTGCCCACAGTTGGCTCGTAGCGTCGCCGTGCCCGCTCGTCCAGCCATACACAGACAGGCCGCACGTCGAGCGTGTCGCTGGGCGAAGATGCGTGCAGATGTCCTTGGAACAGCGACAGTCCAAGACCATCGAGCAGCATGCGGTCGTTGCGTGAGCCAACAGCGAGCAAGTAATCCAAGCAGAGATGCGCCCGCGCCCACTCGCGGTCGCACTCCGAGACAAGCGAGGCGCTGCGGAGTTCAATCGCGGTGTCGTCCGCGTCTAGCTCAATGGCGTAGACCCGCACGTTGTCGTCTCCGGTGCCCGAGCAGATGTCCAGCAGGTGCCACGTTAGCGTACCCATCACGCCACTCCCGTTGTCTCTTCGCCATAGCTGCCAGCGACAGATGCTCTGGCATCAACCTACCAGCTCAAAATACCACATTCCAGGTTCATCCTGAACGCCTTCACAACAGGAGAAAAAGCTGGCGCGAAGCATAGACTATCACTCGCGCCAGCTAGCTGTAGGTCAATCGTATGCTGGATGCGCCTACGCCTACACGCCCTCGGAGCCGCTCAGTTCGAGACGGCGCAGGCGGCGGCTCATCACCGCCAGCAGCTTGATGCCAATCTCTGGGGAGTCGCGCAGGACGGCGCGGAAATCCCAGACGGGGATGACAAGCGCGCGGGTCGGCTCTATCGCCACAACGGTGGCCGTGCGGGGCAGATCGTCCAGCAGCGACATCTCGCCCAGGACCGCGCCGCGCTCGAAGACGCCGAGGTCGCGGGTGTCGCCACTCCCAGATTGCTGTGTCACGCGCACTTTGCCGCTGGTGAGGATGAACAGGCCGACGCCCGTTTCGCCCTGGCGCAGCAGTGTCGCGCCTTCAGGATATTCGCGTTCTCGGCAATTGGCCGCCAGAATCTGGAGTTCGCGCTGCGAGAGGTCACTAAAGAGCGGGACCTGGGAGATCACATCTTCGTACACGGGTCACGTCCGCCTTTCCTGAGTGAGCGCAGCAGTTAGCGTCTGAATAAGCGCGCCAACGCCGCAGCCATAGCAAGAGCCAAAGCATAAGCCGCTACAAATGGGCAAGGAAATACCGCTGCTATTGTACTCTATTCCCGCCAGCGCGTCTACGACGGGACTGCTCCAAACAAAACTGCCATGCGAATCATTGATGTGGTTCGCATGGCACAAAACTGTGCTATCTGTGATGACGCTGGGCGACGTTATTATTTACCAGCCGCCCCCCTGATTGGAGCGATCAGGCCCATTGCCGTTGTTACCGCGCCCAGGCACACGCTGTGGTGGCAAGAGCCGCCCCGGCTGACCGGAACGCGGACCGTTGCCCATCGGGTCCTGTGGTGGCAGCGAATTGTAGCCCTGGTTATATCCCTGGCTAGCCATCGCATCCCAGCCCATCGGCAGTTCCAGGTCCGGCAGCGGCGGCAGCCGCCAATCTTCCACGCCCATGTTGTCGTAGCCGCCAAAATTGCCGTTGCCGTTGCCATAGCCGCCGTAATTGCCGCCCATTTGCCCCATGCCACCAGACATGCCACCGCGCATCTGCCTGGGGTCCAGTCCGCCGGATTGCCAGCTTCCCTGGTTGGTGTTCGGCCCGCGCTGGCCCATGCCACCCATCTGGCCCATTTGCCCCATTTGCCCCATGCCACCCATGCGGTTGCCGGAGGCTCTGCCAGTCGCCATGCCACCCATCTGGCCCATCTGCCCCATGTTGCTCTGGCCCATGCCCATGCCGCCCATCGGCTGCATCATGCCCATCTGCCCCATGTTGCCCTGACTCGCCATGCCACCTATCTGGCCCATGCCGCCCATTTGCCCCATGCCGCCCAGGCCCATTTGCGCGTTCATGCCCATAGCGCCGCCGGCTCCTGCCATCGCCGCTGCGCGCTCCTGCTGCTTCTTGCGGTCCGGGCGCACCGAACGGACGGTACCCTTCATCTTGTTCTGGCTGGCGGGCGACGGCGCAAGGTCACCAGTGCTGGCGCCGCCCGCGTCCAGCGCGGCGTTGGTCTTGCCGCGATTGGCCAGACGCACACCCACCACCTGCTGAAGCTGGCGCACGACCAGTTCCAGACGCTCGGCGCTTTCGGTGCTCTGCTGCGCGCTGCCGGACACCTGCTCAGCAATTTCGATAACAGCCTGCATCGCGCCGGTCATGCGTTCGTATTGCGCAGCCTGCTGGCGTGTAGAGGCGCTGATATCACGCACCGAGCGCGTCATATATGCCAGAATCGAATCAATCTGTCCTGGTGGAATCTCACCGCGACGCTGTAGCACCTGATTGCCCATCAGCGCCAGTTGATCGGTACGCTGGGAAATATCTTTTGCGGTATCCGAGAAGTTTTGTAGCGCCTGGTTGATGGCGTTGATGGCCCACACCTGCTGCGCTGCGCCGCTGGACTGCTGCACAGCAATGGTGCCGATGCGTTCAGACGCGGTATTTACTTGACGTGCGGCGCGTTGCAGCGCCGTGATGATGGTATTGGCGAAGAAAAGCGCCAGGATGATGCCGGCGATCATGATGATCGTGCCGATCAAGATCAATTCGACGGTCGTGCGGTTGATGACGCTGTTGATGGTATCCAGCGGCACCTCGATGGCCAGCACGCCCACCAATTGGTGCTGGCCGTTGAAGATAGGCGTGTAATCCGAATAATAGTCTACGCCATCCTGGTTATCCTGCCCCAACCATTCCTGTGGAGTGGCGGACCCCAGTTGCATGCCCTGGTTGACAGTTGAACGTAACTGTTCGCCAGTATCGCGGACACTCGTCGTCCCCGGTTTGATAAACGTCGTAGCGATGCGCACGCATTGCGTAAACACGTTATTGCTGTTGGCGCACTGGAACAGCGAAACGTCCGCATTGACGAGGTGCTTTACGGAGTCCACATAGTCGGTGTCGTCGTTCAACACGAATCTGCCGAAAGTGTTGTTCGGTGTCACCGTCACCGTGACACCGCTGACAGAGTTCGGGCTATCTGCAACCAGCTTGCCATCGGCAGAGATGGAGATATTCGCGCCGTAATTGTTGTGCAACACGAGCAGCGCAATATTCGAGTTGGTGCGCTCCTGTGTCTGGGCCTGAGTTATGACGTAATTTTTGATGGCATTATCCGCAATGAACAGGGTCGCTACCGTACTCAGGATAGCGCCCATGATCACAATGATCGTCAATTGCGGGCGAATACCCAGACGCCACCATCTTGGAAACATCTCGGCATGTCCTCCTGCTTTGCCTGGGTATGGCGTACAAATTGCCGCCCCACCACCAGAGTGCGCCACCCAGCGCGGCGCATATTGATGAAACGAAAGAGCGCAACCATTAGGCGCTCATCGCACCACATACTACCATGTCAGGCGCCGAATTGAATCAGTCCTAGACCAGATAGGTGTTCGAGGACACGCAGGATTTCGCGCTCCGACCGTCTGGTAAGGCGGGCCAGGTCGCTCAAATTGCGGCGTCCGTCCACGAGCAGCAAAACCATCCGTTCGCGCCGGTCCAGTGGTAGTTGCTCCACATGCTCTGAGAGGCTGGTGCGCCTGGGGCACATCATCAGCAGATTCGGGTTGAGTGGCGCCGTTCCCTGGGCCGGCTGCGCATACTGGTATCCCGTCTGCTGGCCTTGCATCCCCGGCATGCCCGCCTGCGACGCCGTCCCAAATTGCGCGTCATAGTCTGGGTCGCCACCGTATCCCCCTGGATAGGCAGGCGCATAGCCGGGCTGAGAGGTGGCGCGGGGATACGAGTTGGCGAACGAAGAGGATGGAGGAAGGGGCGAAGGATTGGGCTGCGAATTCATATATCCATAGGCAGGCCAGGAACCGCTGGAAAGCGCCGGTGAGGTAGAAGAATCCGGCAGCGGCGACATCTGGCCGTTATCATAGGGCTGCGCGCCGGACTGATACGCGCCGAGATCGGGGTCAGGCGTCTCCGCCAGCGGCTGCTCATCGAAGGAGTAGACACATTCGCCCCAGTTTTGCAGCACCGTGAGGGCATTGGCGCCGGTTACCTGGCCCAGCAAGGCAGTGACGGCTCTGCCGTCTATGAATTGAATCTGTCCTATTTCGCGGGTTGGCCCCTGACCACGGATGACGCGCAGAATCCCGCTCTGGCGTCCGAGCATAATCATGCTAATAATATTGTTGAGCCTGCTCGTTGTGAGATACTGCGAAGCCATTGCAACACGCTCCCTGCACCCATCCGACTTGGCATCCCACTCCTACGATACGTGCGATGACGTGCGATACGTGGCGTGAGATCAGCAAAACACCGTTTCAGATAAGCACCCAGTAGCACCATTGACCATCATTGGCGCTCACTGCGCCTACCTGTGAATGGTGCGATAGACGGCTTCATCGCCGCAAAGTAGACTCGATTGTCTGCTATCGCAGGCCAGAAACAACCTGCATCGAGCGCCACCCGGCGCCTGGCGTATAGCGCGATACTGTGCGACGAGGCCGGCGGAGATGTTCCGCGAGCCAGGGGCAGGGACCAACATCTTACGAGAAGAGTACGCAGCCTGTAGAGTAACCCGTGAGCCTACCTTAACACAGATGTCAAGAGGGCACGAGACTTCGGGTACTATCAGGCCCCTTCGCCGGCGCACCTGCTGATAATCCAGCGTGATCCCGAGGGATCCAGAAAGATCGAGCACGTGTCGCTCAGTTCTCAGCCGGCTTGCGTGCCTGCCGCCTCTTGCTCGTCCATCTGCGCCAGTTGCGCGCGCAATTCTTCGGCAAGCTGCTTGTATTCGAGGGCGCGCTGCTCGTCCCACTTGGGCATGATGCTTGACTGCGCGCCACCGATGGCACGATCAATCAGGCCGGCGTAAAACTCATACGTCTTGATTTGCATTTCGAGCAGTTCACGTTTGCTGATGGGCTTGCTCATTCAGCGGCCTCCAAGTAACGGCAAAGAAATAGGGCGCGTACCCACGCGGAAGCGAGATGGCGTATCTCGCAATCCTGCATAAGCGTAGCACAGGTATTCGCGCCGGTCAAGCGGTGAATGGCGGTCGCCTCTTATGGAAACGTCAATTACGTTGAAATGCCTACTACATACCCATAAACTCAGGATTTTGTTTCTGCGCCACGACGAACGGCGACGATTTGCGCCAGAATCGCCAGCGCGATCTCTTCAGGTGTTTTCGCGCCGATGGACAATCCAATAGGTCCATGAATATGCGCCAGCTCCTCCTCAGTGATCCCCTCCTCGCGCAGCCGCTTATCGCGCGCGGCGCGCGTGCCCCGGCTGCCAATCACCCCAACGTAGCCAGCGGGCGAATGCAACGCCTTCGCCAGCGCGGGTACATCGAACTTGTCATCATGGGTCAGCACGGCAACGGCGGTCGTTCCGGTGATCGGCAGCCGTTCCAGCGCCTCATCCGGCCATTCCACCAGCAATTCGTCGGCGTCGGGGAAGCGTTCGCGTGTGGCGAAAGTTTCGCGCGCATCTATGACGATAACCCGGTATCCCAGCACTTTGGCGAGCTTCGTCAGCGGAATGGAGATATGCCCCGCGCCAACGATGATGAGCGTTGGCGGCGCAGGGTAGACCGCGTAGAAGACCTCATAGTCGTCGCCAGGCTGGGCATTGCCGGTGGCATTGTGCGCGGGGATTATCGCGGTCTGGCCGGTGGTTTCGCCGCGCCGCAGCAGGTCGCGTGCGCGCTCCACCACGCCCGCCGCCAACCCGGCAACGCCCGGTTCGTCCAGCGTAGGCTCGTTGGCCGTCTCCGAGACCAGCAGATGCTTCCCCACCAGTTCCCCGTTGCCATCTGGCGCAGCGATGACCGTCGCCAGCGCCACCGGCATTTCGGCTTGCAAAGACTGCAACAGCGTCTCGGTCAGCGGCGAAGATTCCAGCCGCTCGACAAAGACACGAATCTCGCCGCCACAGGAGAGGCCGATCTGCTCGACATTCTGCTCCTCAGTGATGCCAAAGGTGAGCAGGCGCGGCTTGCCGGTGCGGATGGCGCGCAGCCCATCCTCGATCACCGCCGGTTCGACACAGCCACCACTGACGGAGCCGCTCACCTCGCCGCCTTCGCTGACGGCGAGCGTTGCGCCGAGGCCGCGCGGCGCCGAACCAACCACGGATACCACCGTCGCCAGCGCCACACGCTCACCTGCCGCGCGCCAGCGTTCGATATCTGGCAATACATCTCGCATCGTCGTAATCCCTTTCTAGCCCCCACCCCCATGCGCAGGAGAGGGGAAATCAGAAGCGGCGAGCCATCCTAGCTAGCGGTCACGGTCAATCTCCACTTTTTCGGCGTCTGCTGCGGCCTCCGGCCTGCCTGCGCCGCTGGCATAGGCTTCGCGTAGCGCCGCCAGCATCTCCTCGCGGCGCGTATAGAGTTCACGGCGCGGGCGCGGCTGGGCGCGCGAGATAGCATAGGCGGCGATCAGCGGGAAGGCGACCGTCGTGTCAGCATAGACCACCACCGTGTCGTCGAGCATGGCAGGCTTGATCTTGCCCCAGGAAACTGCCTCCGAAGGTGTTGCGCCGGAGAGACCGCCCCAGTGCGGAGCATCCTGCGTGATCTGGATGAAATAGTCGTGGCCGCCCTTGTTGATGCCCAGCACCTCCCAGAGTTGCGGCTGTGTCTGCAAATAGAAGTTCTTGGGCGAGCCGCCGCCGAGGATGATGACGCCGTTGCGCGTGGCATCCTGCACGATGGCGGTTGTCTCATGCACATCGTAGAACGGGTCAATCGTCAGCGCGTGGCCGTCGAGCTGGTGACGCGCCAGGTTCATGCCGATGGAGGAGTCGCCCGGCGAGGAGGTATAGATCGGCACGTTCCACTTCGCCGCCATCGCCAGCACCGAATGTTCAGGGTCCACGCCATGCTCCAGCAGCGACCGGCCAATATGGTGATGCAGTTCGGCGGTGGACATCGGGCGCTGCGGAAACGTCTTGAAAATCTGGCGCAGGTAACTATCGGTATCCAGCAGCACCTCATCGCGGAACAGCACATCATAGATGCGGATGACCCCAGCCTCATGCAGTTCGGTGTCGCTGAGCTTGAAGGTGCCGCGATGCAGCGCGTAGTCGAGGGCGTGGTGGATATCATGATAGAGGTTGGCGCCGGTGCTGACCATAAAGTCTATCGCGCCACGTTCCATCAGCGTGATGATGCTGCCGCCGACGCCAGCGGGGGTCATCGCGCCAGCAATCGTCAGGCAGATGGTGACATCCTGCTCCGGCGCGAGCATGCGCTCTGCATAGAGGCGCGCGGCCTCGTTGATGCGCCCGGCGTTATATGCCTGGAACGAGCCGTCAATCAGGTCAGCGACGGTGATATCCGGCGTGATGGCGCGTGGCACGATGCGCTCGCCGGCCAGGTACTCGCCATCGGCTGCGCCATTGCTTGCGGACTCACTGGAATGGTCGTTTGGCGTCTGCTCCTGCTCGTCGCGCGGCGCGGGGCCTTCATGGGGACGGTGCGGCATACTGGATTTGCTCCTCGAAAAACACGGTGTTCTATATATCGCTGGGTGTTGCTAGACATTGCCGGCTGCTGATGAATTGGCTGATTTTCGCCTGTATAGGCAGTATATCACTGGCCAATGGGCAACGTGGAATGCTCTTGGATGGCAGTGGCAACGATGCTGCGAAGGTGTTTCGGCTGTTCAAATTTGATTGTCAGTTCTCCCCGTTCGTCGCGCTGGCAGCGGCAACGTTGCCAGGGTTCCGTCGTTCCCCAAACAAGGAGTTCATCATGTAGCACAGCATAGAGTGAGATATAGAAAGGATGGTTCGGATTGTGGACTACAGCATGCCGTGCATAGGTTTCCGCTAATTGGAGGTATTGTTGGGCTGCATCTACGTGGCCATTATCCCACTCAGTTCGTGCCCAGCGAATATGTAAGGTGGCGCGGCTACACCATATGTTTGCATCCTCTGGCGTTTGTGCTTGTGCAAAAGACGCCGCAGATGCGGCATACTCCTCGCGTTTTTGCTGAAGTATCGCCCGTAACTTCCAAAGTTGCCGTCGGTCTCTTTCATTTTGGACTACTGCAAACCCCTTCTCGATATATGCCAGAGCCTCATCATCGTGGTTCAGGCAATTCAAAAGATCTACATGAGTAAGCAATATATCGAGGTCATCTGGCAGCAGATCCAATGCGCGCTGATTACGGGCGAGCGCCTCTTCATGGAAACAGAATGTCTTAAAGGCTATGGCCCAGCGATTCCACATGTGTCCCTCGCGTTGTGATGTTCTCTCCAACAGCGCCGCAACATAAGGCCGTTCGCCCATCGCTTCTGCTGCTCGCTGGAGCGCGGTCAGCGCCTCACTGGCGGTTGGGCGATTCTCAGGTCGCTTTTCCAGGCAGCCATAATAAAGTGTCTCAACTTCTGTGGGCAGGTTGGGAGTCACTTCGCGTAACGAGTGTGGAGTCTGGCGCGCATGTAGTACTAGCCAGGGTTGCGCACGCCGGTTTGCTGGGCCGAGTAGCGCATGCCTGCCGGCAAATAGCTCTGAAAGAATCACGCCGAACGCATAGATGTCAGTATACGTCCCCACCAGATGCGTATCTATCCATTGTTCGGGTGCCATGTAGGCGGGCGTGCCTATGGCAATGCCACGCTCGGTTTGTATCAGCCGTGAGCGTGTGCCTGTGTCATCGGCGGCACTATCGGTTTCCGCGTCATCTGTTGGGTTATCCTCAAATGCTCGTGTTAGTCCAAAATCGCTGATTCTAGCGACTTTCCTGGCATTGAGCAGGATATTTTCCGGTTTGAGGTCTCGATGCACGAGGGGATGGGGATGCAGGAAGTCGGGGTCCGGCGTATGTAGCGCGAGCAGGCCGGAGGCGATCATCTGCGCCCAACGTAGCCGTGTGGATATTGTATGCCCGTGCTGAAAATGTGAGCGAAGATTCCCGCCCTCCGCATACTCCATAAGGATGTAGGGCTGTAAGTTGATCTGTAACACTGTTATGCCTGGCAATAAATTTGGATGCGGCCATATTCCTGCGGAAGTGATTGCTTCTCGAACGAAGCGGTCATGAATATTTCGCCGGGCAGCAAGCGACGGACTCTGCTGATAGGTTTTGAGCGTGAACCAGCGGTCGCCATCCAGATGGTTTGGCCCCATATAGACAACGCCCAACCCACCACTTTCCGTTCGCTCGACAGCAAGGTCAATAGTTGTGTTATTCGTCAGGCGGGTAGGTGTCTCCATAAGGCAACTTCTTCCTCCCCGTGCAACAGACAGAACCTCAATGCCATAATACCGTCAGCACTTGGCAACTCGATATATTCACTATACGCGATATGCTTCCTTGCAGTCTATCGAAAGGCGCAACTTCCACGTTTTGGGCGGGTGCTTACTTGCGTTGCTTCTCAGCGGCTCTGATGCGCTGCTGGAACCATGCCACTACTTCTGGCCAATGTGATTCCGGGATGTCCTTGTAGGTGCCAACATGGAACGCTTGATGAAGATCGCTGTGAATAGCAGCGTGTGAAAAACTACCCAGTTCATGCAAGCGATTGACCATTGCTTGCACTGTTGCCTGATGCGCAGAAGAGAGAAGTTCGGGGCCAAGCCGTTCCAATATTTCCGGCACCATACGCAATAATTCCTCACTGCTCTCCATACGGCTATGCAGTTCGCCAATCTCGCGGTCATGTTCGGCGAGGGTTTCATCATGCTCGGTGAGCTTCTCATCAACATAGAGCATCTGCGCCTCAAATTGACCCTGCCGCCGATAGAGCGAAGCCAATCGTTCCAGATAATCTGCCCAGACGAGTGAAGGCGCGTTCTCATCCGGCTTTTGCCGCCGTAGCGCGGCGATTTCTTGTGAGGCGGTTGCCGGAGGTAATGGTTGTGCTGTCACTTCTTGGAGCTTTTCAGTGCCAATCCTGGCAAGCCACAGTTTTACTGGTTCAGCTTTGGGCGATGGTATTGACTGAATAATGCGCAATAGAGTCTTCGTATCAGCAGCATCCGTCTGCCGCATCTTCCCATCAGCCGCACGCATCTTCAAACGTACACAATTCATGTACGTTTCCTGGGCACCTTCCTCGGACATTCGACTTTTCAGCATGTTCCAGTAATTACGAGGATTGGGGCTTTCTGTTAGCAGCGCAATGACATCTATCACGCTGAAAAACACGCGGCCATCATAGAAGACGCGCCGGATGTTCTTATCCGCCTGCTCCTCGATCAATGCAATGGTTGTATCGTTAATGTGAATTGGTTGATCTACACTACGGTCGCCTTGCTCATGCTCGTTGCTCATCTCGCCTCTCCTAACGCATGATAACGATTCTTTGCGAATTGCCCACTTGCTGAAGACTGTGTACAACGCGATACAATGGTCATGACTATCGTCGCGCTGGGTATCTGCCAGGATATGAGCAGCGCAACGACGGTTACATCGCCTGCCCTGATTACGCTGCGGCAGGCTCACTTTTTGGGCGAGGTTCCTCCGGCTCCCCGAACCGCAACTCATCTACGGTAATCCCCAACGCTGCCGCCAGCTTGCGGATATTGCCGAAGCTGAGCGTGCCACCTGCCTCGCCACGCACAATGGTTGCGCGCGAAACATCCGCCTTCTCAGCAAGGTCCTCCTGGCTGAGCGTGGCACGTAAACGCCAGGCTTTCAGGTCTCGCACTCGCAACCCTTTTTCGCCTGCCACCATTGCCTCCTCACTATCACCACTCTATTGGTCTCCAGCATGCCAAGCCATCATTGCCATCCTATCGCATCCGGCTAGCTTCTGTCAATGTTTTGACTAACAATTGTTTCGCCGTTGGGTCTACATGAAAAGTGCATTGACAGCGCCCCATCGCTCTGGCATGCTAGCAAGAAGCTATATGTGGCAAATTGGTGAAAAGCGCAAGAGCGAGGGTGGGTGCCGGTGTTCAATAGGCTATATATCATCAGTGTGTTGGTTGGCGCGCGACCCAGGACGCCATTGGGTCGCATCATTTTTGCGCTCTATTTCGGCGCGGGCGTTCTCAGCCTCATCGGCGTCATCTGGCTGGCCGTGCAGGGATGGCTCTACGGCTGGCAGACGAGCGATTGGGAACGCTTGAATTACTCGTTCTCTCTTCTCCTCGGCCCAGCAATGTTCATCTTTTATGGGCTGTGCTACTGGCTAACGCATCCGGCGCGACTGTGGCCGCGCTATCGTTTCCTGCGCGATGCCCTGATGGAGCAAGCCGTTGATCTGCCAGAGGTCATCCCATCCGTCGAGCCATTGCCGCCGGAACGCCTGCGCAATAGGCCGGTGCGCTTCGGTGCGTTGCGCCGCTTCGCTGGCTCGCCATACATGGGCTATCTGCTACTGTTCGGGTTGTTTTTCCCAGCCATCTCCGTCTCTAACAGCCTGCCGCGCGCACTGGGAGCCAGTTCTGATGTAGCGGACCACATTGAGAGTGCTGGTATTCCGTTTGCGCTCGCCTTCTTTGCACTTCCCTACCTCTTTCTTCTCGCCTGGTGGATCGCGCATGAACGCTGGCGTCTTCAGGTGACGGCGGATGCCGAAGGATTGGCGTGGCGCTGGAATCTCTGGGGCAAAACGCGACAGATGGCGTGGTCAGAGGTGCGCGCGTTCTATCGCGTCTCCAGAGTTGCCGACCGCCTCAGCCGGCCCGTATATATCCTCTATTTTGCGGATGGCAGCGTCTTCAGTTGGGTGACAACCTATGTCAGCAGCACACGCGAATACCGCGAGACAGCGCGACTGGCGCGCATCATCGTTTCGCGTACAGGTCAGCCGCTCCGCGACGCCGATGTATTCTTCGAGCGAGCAGAACAAGTGCGCAGGCACAATGGAGCGGCGACGGACATTACCCCTGCGCTCGCTGGCATCATTGCGGTCTACAGGCGGGTGCAGCGGCGCATGGTGCTGTCGCTCGTCGTCACGTTTGTCGTCTTCTTTGCGCTGATGGGTTCCGCGCTTGTTTTGCCTAATTGGGGATTACAGCGGATCGAGGATGCCCAGGTTGCCTATTTTACGAGTCTGCCAGCGAAACTGCACAACGCGCCGCTGCTCTATGCCAACAGCATGCGCGCTAATGATGGCCTGTGGCCCGTCACTGCTACGAGCGGTGAGCAGCATCTCACGTTCACAAATGGCGCGTATCAGATGAGTGACCCGCAGAATATGCCAGTCATTGCGCTGATTGCCAACCGCTATACCGATGCGGCAATCGAGGTAACGGTGCGGCAATCTGTTATTACAGCGGGAAGCAATGCCGAGGCTGGGATAGCTTTCCATGCTGCAAACTCCAACGAGATGCTGCTCTTTACCATCAATGCGAAAGATGGTCGGCTAAACCTCTATCTTTATCGTCAAACCTATCCAAGTACGACATTGCAAGATGCGCTGTTCGATCTTTTCCCCAGCTATGGTGGAGACTTCGACATGCGCGGAATCCAAACTCCGAACTATAGGGGACCGGGAACGGCCAATACGCTACTGGTGGTGATGCGTGGCCCGCTCTATCTCTGCTATGCCAATGGGCAGTATGTGGGGCAATTTACCGATAAGTATGATATCTACAAGCCACCGGCCACCGGACAGGTCGGGCTGTTTGTAGCGGATGGCGGCGACCCGGCCACTTTCACCAACTTTGCAGTCTATGGAGTGAAGCAGCCGCCATTGCTGGACTACCTCTGAGCATTGCGCAGACGCAGCCAGTTGGTGTAGCCCCTGGTGAGCAGATAGGAGATGATGAGCAGCACAGCTAGCGCGCCATCAGCGATGAGGTCGGCCTGAGCGCCAGACGCGCCGCGCGCAATCTGCGTTGCCGAAAACAGCGCAATACCTGCCTTATCGAGTATCGCCAGTTCCCAGAGGCCGGGAAGCGCACGAGGGTAGAAGGCCAGCAACGCGAAGAGACCAGCGAACACGGCGTAGCCAATCGTGCGCCATGCCTCCACGATGACGGTCTGCGGACCAGCCGCAGTGACCGCCCCGATGCCGCTGGCGCAGGCGTAGAGCGCACTGAGCGCCAGCAGCAACATCAGCGCCGTCGCCACACGGTCGCGCCACGGGGTCACTACTGCAACTCGTGTCTGCATAGGGGTGTCTGTCATTGCCATATCTCTTTACTCACTTTCTCGACTTATGTTCAGCTCTCACTGCTCGCCAGCGAAGCGATCAATCGCCTGTTGACCCTGCTCAACGATCTGCGGTGGTAACCCAAGCGCCTGCATGTTCCAGCGCGCCAGAAAGCGCCCTGCCGCATCAGCATTCATCACCACTGTCCCAGAAAGCATTCCCTCAAAGACCTGAAAGATTGCGCCCTGCCATGCGCACGCCACCGTCGCCGGGTCCAGATTGCCCAGCAAGTGCGGCGCTGCGGCAAAGAAACGCATCACTCTGGCAGTGAATCGCTCAACCGCCGCAGCCCGCAACGCCAGCGTTGGCGCCTCTATCAACCCCAACCGCGCCAGGTATGGTTCCCTGGCCAGCGCCGTCATACCAGCGTAGATAGCAATCGCCAGGCGATCCGGACCTTCCGGCGCGCTAGCAATCGCTTCATCTATGATCTGTTCGATCTCGGCGCTGAACTGCTCTATCACCGCCAGGAGCAGCGATTCCTTGTTTGGGAAGTAAAAGTAACAGTTGCCGATAGAGGTGCCGGCAGCCGCTACCACTTGCTGCATCGTTGTGGCCTCATAGCCGTGTTCGGCAAAGAGCCTCCGCGCCGCTTCAATCAATTGCGTCCGGCGGGCCTGCTGACGCTCTACAGCGCGCGGTGTGACGTGATAGGGCATGGACGTTCACCTTCTTTAGAATGCTATTCTATGCTTCATATAATAGAACATCATTCTATACTTTGTCAAGAGGCAGAACTGTGAACTAGCTCATAGGATATCTGTCGTTTTGACTATAAGGTCACAAGAAAGAAATGCGTTGGGCCAGCAGTAAGGGGGAAATTTCATGCGATCCGAATCAATTGCGCTCTCACAGCGTCCGCTGACACTGGCAATCTGTTTAGGAATGGCGCTGCTGCTGGCAAGTTGCAGCGCAAACGCAGGAACCCCTCCACGTACCATCACAACCTTACCAACGCCGACTGCCACGGTTCCCGCCGCCACGCCAACACCTCCGCCGCAAACGGTGACGACGTACACCTGTGCGACCGGAAGCTTGCCGGTGGTGCAAGGCTTGACGCGGACCAGTTGCGCCGTCAGTACGCAGGGGAACTATCAGGTCTTGCGCGCCAGCTACACGGGCAAGACAAACAGCTATTTTGTGGATGAGCCGCGCCTGCAAAGCGACGGATGGGTACTGATCCAGTCAGAGCATGGCGACAGCCCCAATGGCGCCATCGGTGAAACCATCTATGCGGGCGCCGGTGACTGGTTCGCCTTCCACTATAGTTACCCCGCCAGCAGCCTGAGTATCGAGCAGGGCACACCAATCAATCCGCAGGCGGGAGGGAGTTGCGGGCAAAGGATTGATGCCGCCTCCGCAGAGCGGCAGGGCATCCCGCTGCCGCCGAACAGCCTTACGACTGACGACGGCACATACATCATCGTTCCGTTCTGCCTGGACGACCTCCAGGCGTTCTATTCCACGGCGCTGGCGGCGACGGGCTGGACCATTACGCAACCGTTCCAGAAGCTGAACACGTCACCACCGCTGGTGATCTCCTCAGCGGTGGTCAGCCACGGCAGTACGTATATGCAAATTGCACTGGCGAGCGGTGGCGGCACGCCAACGGTCATCACCATTGCATCGTCGCCACCGCTGTGATGTGGCGCTTCCCTGAAGGACTGCCACGCTGCGTTGAGCCAGCAGTAGTTCAGGGAAGCCGTGAACGCATCAAAGCATCAGATTACACCCCGGGTGGGGCCACATACGGCGCAAGTTGATCGAAGCAGGCGAAGCTGCCATTGTTGTGAACCGCGTCCTGATGGATGTCCCAGACCATCACACCGGCGAGACCCTGCTGCGTGGCATAGTTGGCGATCTTCCCGCAGTCCCCTGCTGGCGGATAGCTATCAATATCGTCAATTCCCAGCACCATCTTGGCCTTTGGGACGCCCTGGGAATACGTCCGCTGAATGTCGGAGGCGAACGAGGCGCACTGGTTGGCGCAGGTATCACCATAGGTCATCAGGTTGAACTGATCAACGTATGACTGGAATGGCGCCATCCACGACCCCATCCACGGCGTGGTGACATCCTCAGAAATCAGCGGCCTGGCGCCAGCGGCAGTGGTCGTCGCATGCGCCGCTGTCGTGATCGCCTCAACGCAGGTGGTCATGGCAGCCGACGGTGGGCCTTGCGCCGACCAGGTATCGTCCTCGATATCGAGGTCAATGCCATCGAACCCATTGGTCTTCATGTAATTGACCAGGTTTGTCACGAATGCGCTGCGGTAGGTGTTGTTGCAGGCAATTTCCCAATGCTGGTCAGCGATCCCGCCAATCGTAATCATGGCGAGCCGGTGGTGAGCATGAACGGTTGCTACCCATTGGGGCACGTTGACATTGCTCAAGCCTTCGCCGGTGGTGTTTAAGCTGCTGCCTGCCGTCGTTTGGATGGCGAACAGATTATCTTCGGTGATGTCGTTCCACGGGGTTGACGTGGCAAGGTCGAAGGCGACATCGAACCCCACGCTTACCCCTTTATTACTGGGCGAAGGGGGAACGGTTGGCGTCGCGGTGCTCTGTCCTGGCGTCGGTGTCTTGGTGGGCGTGCTGGTACTCTGCCCTGGAATCGGCGTGCCGGTTGGGTCGCCGGTACTCTGGGGCGTCGGCGAACCACCTGCTTTGCCGGATGGTATGGTGGCTTTGCAACCGGCCATACACACAATCACGATGCAGCATCCAGCGATGGTTCCGAGAAATCGTAGCCTCTGTCGCATCTTTGCCGTCCTCTCTTTGTATGGACTCATCTCCTGCCGCAGCTCCATTGGCTGCCTCAACTACGTGTCTCCTCGCAGGAGTTCCCATTCTCCAAAAAAAGCTCAAGCGGACGTGGAGAGCCTGGGCCAAAAGTCATACTGGGAACGGATGGAGAAGCGACCGCACCGGCCCAGCAGGCCCGGCAGCGACAGGCCTGGCACTACATCACGTATCACATCTCATGCCGCATCAGCAGCCACAGGAAAAGAGGGTTGCAGGTCTTTGGATGGTCTTTGGAGCGGTCTTTCCAGGGACTTCCAGCGAACTCCTCCAACAAAGCCAACCAAAAATGGGCCTGCTCGCCACACGCGAGCAGGCCCATTTGCTGCGAAGCGACCAGTTATGCGGCGGGCGGAGGAGTGGCTATATTCGGGCTTTTGACCACGCTCCACGCGCTGCCATTCCAGTATTCGGTCAATGTCTGCGAGGTAAATTGATTATTGGCAGAGTTGCCGACCGCCCAGGCAGTGTTTCCTGAACTGTAGACCACTCCGTTCAGTATGCTTCCCGCCGACCCTGGGCTGGGACTCGTGACGATGTTCCAGGCGTGGCCGTCCCAGCGTTCGATCAGTGTGTAGTAGACGCCGAAGAGCGTCCCATAGGTTCCCACGGCCCACAGATTGCCGGCAGATGGCGCTGAGACAGCGTTCAGAGAGCTACCCCCTGACGCAGCATTGGGGCTGGATACCACACTCCATTGCGTGCCGTTCCAGTGTTCGATCAACGTCTGCGTGGTGTTATTGCCATCATGGTAGCCCACGGCCCAGACATCGCTGGCGGAGAGCGCCGTGACTCCCGTCAGCACATTCAGGATCGAACCGGGGTTGGGGCTGGATACCACGCTCCAGTTGGAGCCATTCCACTGCTCGATCAGCGTCTGCTGCACGCCGTTGCTGTCATATTGGTAGCCCACGGCCCAGACATCGGTAGCTGAAACCGCGACGATCCCATTCAAGGAGTTCCCATTCACGCCAGGGCTAGGGCTGGGAATGATGCTCCACGCGGTGCCGTCCCAGTGTTCGATCAGCGTGTATTGGCCAGCATTGCTATCGCCCACAGCCCAAATATTCTTGGCCGAAACAACGGCGACGCCAAGCAAATCGTTGAGCTGCGACGCAGTATTGGGGCTGGGCACGATACGCCAGGTTGAGCCATTCCAGTGTTCGGTCAACGTGTCGAAGTTACCGCTGCTGGTCACATAGTCTCCCACCACCCAGACATTGCTGGTCGAGAGCGCGGCCACTCCATTCAGGAAGTGGGACGTTCCCTGGTTGGGGTTCGTGACGAAGCTCCATTGCGTGCCGTTCCAGTGTTCGGTGAGCGCGCCGCTGGCATCGAAACCAACTGCCCAGACGTCACTGGCAGAGATGGCGGCCACACCAGCAAGGTTGGCGCCCCCAAGCCGGTTGGGACTGGCGACTACGCTCCACTGCGCGCCGTTCCATTGCTCGGCAAGGGTCTGTGGAGGGCCATTCTGCTGAACGGTGGTACCAACCGCCCAGACACGAGTAAGCGACAGGGCGGCCACTCCGTACAACTGGTTATTGCCAGGTCCAACATTCGGGCTGGCGACCACGCTCCACTGTGTCCCGTTCCAATATTCGATTAGCGTTCGTTGGGAAAACCTGCTATTTTGCCGGAAACCGACGGCCCAGACGGAACTGCCCGTAACCGCCGCGACTCCATTAAGCGAGTCACCAATCGAGCTAGGGCTGGGGCTGGAGACGACACTCCAAGCGGACCCATTCCAGCGTTCGATCAGCGTTTGCGGAGCGCCGCTGCTAGTTTGCTGGAAGCCCACCGCCCACAGATTACTGGCAGACACAGCAGAAACGCTGTTGAGCACATCACCGAACGAGCTGGGACTCGGACTGGCGATAACGCTCCAACTGGAGCCGTTCCAGTGTTCGATCAACGTCTGCTGCGCGCTACCACCACCGCCGCCAGAGCCACCATTGCCAACGCTGCTGGCGTTGCTGGCGTTGCTGGCGTTGCTGGCGTTGCTTGAGCCGCTGGCGAAGGTATATCCCACGGCCCAGACATTGCTGGCCGAGAGCGCAACTACCCCCTTCAAGATCGCGTCACCATTCGGGCTGGGGCTGCTGACCACGCTCCATTGCGTGCCGTTCCAGTGTTCGGTCAGCGTCTGGGAGTCATTGAAGCTTCCCACCGCCCAGATATCGCTGGATGAAACGACGGCGATTGCCGAGAGCGTATTGGAATAGCCTCCAGGGCTGGGGCTGGATACGACGCTCCACCTGACACCATCCCAATGTTCGATCAGCGTATTCGTGTCGGGGATTTGTGGGTTATTGCTGTAGGACCCGACCGCCCAGACATCGTTCGCTGCGCTGGCCGCAACACCATTCAGATCGTTGTATTGCGATCCAGGGCTGGGGCTGCGGACAAGGCTCCATTTTACGCCGTCCCAGTGTTCGGTCAGCGTGCCAAAGCCACTTCCCACGGCCCATACATCGCTGGCCGCGACAGCAGCAACGGCCCTGAACTCGCCGCTCCCACGAGAGTTGGCGGAATGGACAACACCAGCCTGCAAGCTCGCCTGTACGTTGGCATGCGCCTGGATAGCCTGCCTGTTCGGTGCGCTGATGCGACCTGCCGCTCCCGCCCGCAGCGCCCAAACGCCCAGGAGAAGAGCCACCACGCCCAGCGGTATGGCGACCCTAAGAAATCGTTGATAACGCTTCATCATAAACCTCTGCCTCCCTTACCTGTTTCATCTGTTAGTTATGGGATACAGGTAAGGTGGCAAAGTGTTCACTTGCATGTAATTTCAGCATTCCCTTCGCCGCTGGACTCTGCAGCATCGTTGGAGTCCGCCGGGCCTACCAGTTCACCCCGCGCGGATGGATGCCGTGCGCCACCGTGATGGTGAAGGTGGCGATGGCGAAGCGCCCGCTCGTTTGTCCAATGACACGACCCAGCAAGCCACCCTCTTCCTCATAGGGAAGAGGGTGGCTGCGACGAGGTCTATAACTGAAGCTAGTCCATTCACTTCAAACGCAAACGTTATTTGCGCGCCTCGAAGATGCGGTTGAGCGGCGTCGTCAGCACGCGGCGGAAACGGGTCAACCCACCGGCGCGCACCACCTGCCCGATGGCTTCGTCGGTCGCCACGGTGCCCAGCGCGTGCCCGCCGGTGGCCAGCGCATTGGGCGTGCAGACGAGGACCGACGCGCCGGAATAGAACTGGCCGACCGGATTGAAGTTGCCCTCCACCTGGTCGCCGGCCATCGGTTCCACCAGCAGCACGGTGCCGTCGGGCGCCAGTGCCTCGCTTGCATGGCGAATGACCTTCTCTGGGTCGCCCATATCGTGCAGGCAGTCGAAATAGGCGATCAGGTCATAGTCGCTGCCAGGGAACTCTGTCGAACTGACCGCCTGGAAGGTTGTGCGCTCCGCGACACCAGCCTCAGCAGCCAGAGCGCGGGCGCGTTCGATGGACGGCGCATGCAGATCGAAGCCATAGAACTGCGAGTTGGGGTACGCCTGCGCCAGCAAAATGGTGGAAGCGCCATGCCCGCAGCCAACGTCCGCGACCTTTGCGCCGCGTTCCAGCTTGGCTGCGACGCCATCCAGCGCGGGAATCCAGCTTGCAATCAGGTTGGCAGCGTAACCGGGGCGGAAAAGCCGCTCACAGCCGACGAAGAGCAGCGGGTCGTGGTCGCCCCAGAGCATCCCCTTGCCCGTGCGGAAGCGCTCGGCAATCTCCGGCTCGGAGCGCGCCATCGCCGCCGCAATCAGGAACGCGCCGCCGACATAGAACGGGCTGTTCTCATCGGTCAGGGGAACGGCATGCTCATCCGGCAGGCTGTAGCGTTGCGTCGCGGCGTCATAGTCAATGTAGCCAGCGGATGCCTGATTGATGAGCCATTCGCGCAGATAGCGTTCGCTCGTGTTGGTGCGCTCGGCCAGTTCGGCGGAGGTCAGCGGGCCGGCCCCGGCCATCGCTTTGTAGAGGCCGAGGCTATCGCCCAGCACCGCCAATGTCGCGCTCAGCGTCGTCGCGCAATCGGTCAGCGCCTTGCCTACGAACTGATGGACTTTTGCTTCATCCAGCGTGGTTTTCACTTGCGTACTCATGGTCGTCGCATCTCACTTTCTTGTCGTGATTGCTTGCGCATGCCACGTTTCGTCTTGGCGCGAAGCACAAACAATCCCTGCTGCACGCTGAGTTGTTGATGGCAAACAGGCGTGCAGATGTTCGTTCATACTGATCAAATCAGGGTAGCGGCTATGCAAAAGGGCACAGGAGGGCGCCACTGCCAGGCCCTATGGCATCCAGGCGGTGTAGAGAACGCAATACGAACAGTTCGGCTACAGACGTGGGTTGTTGGCGTATCTAAAGCAGTTCGGCGATGCGGGCGGCGGCGTGGGCGGCGCCATCGCTTTCGACCGCACGGTACTGCACGGGACGGTTGATCTCCTCGACGAGCGCGGCGGCGATGGACTCCGGCGTGGCTATCTGGTAGTCCATACAGCGCCCGGCGCCATAGCGGCTGAGCCGGTGGCGTACGTGGAAGTTTTGCTCAAAATGGTGACGCAACGGGAAATAGAGAAATGGGCGCTTGTTCGCCGTTAGCTCCATCGTCGTGGTCAGGCCGCCCTGCACCACGGCGATGTCACACACGGCAAGGTGACGATACAATTCGTAGACATAGCTGCGGATTTCCAGGCCCTCTACCTGTGGCAATGAGGCGGGATCAATGCGCGGGCCGGTGACAACGACCATCCGCAGCGCCGGCAGACGGCGCTTGGCTTCAGGATAGGCGGCGATCACGCGCTCCAGGAGGTGCTGGCCGACGGCGGAGCCGCCAACGGTGACGATGCAGACCTGTTCATCCGGCGCATAGCCCAACTGCGCGCGAATCGCCTCGCGGTCCGCAAAGGCGGCGGGGTCGAAGCCGGTGACATAGCCAGCGAAATCATAGTGACGTTCGGTCCAGGCGCGGATGAGCGGCAGGTCGGGACCGAAGCTATCGGAAACGATGTCATCTGGATTGCCGACGAAGATCGCGCGGTCGCGCAGACGCGGGAAGCGTTCGATATGCTCGATCATCTCGGCGTTGTAATCGCTGGTGAGGAACTGCTCATGGTCCCCGCCATCCGGCATCGGCAGGAAGCCAACGAAGTCGGTCATCCAGGCGTAGGCTGCGCGCTTCTCTTCGGGATTCTCGTGCAAGAAATGATCGAGTTCCCAGGATTCGTCGCCAATCCAGAGGTCATACGGTGTCTCATTGACAATATCATGGAAGAGCATATAGTTGGCGACGAGTATCTCATCCATGTTGCGGATAGCCTGGAACGCATGCAAATCATGCTCGGCGGATTCGCTCTCGATATGGTGCGACTCGCTCGCCAGCAGGGCGCTGGCCGGATGTATCCGCTCGCCATGCGCTTCTAACACCTTCGTCACGGGATGCTGCGCCAGCCAGTCTATCTCCAGGTCCGGGTGCAGCTTACGCAGTTCGTCGGCAATGGCGACATCGCGCTGCGCATGCCCCAGCCCGATAGGTGAGGAGATATAGAGCGCGCGTTTGCGGCGGTTGCGCCCGCGTATCCAGGTCAGCGGTTGCGGCGCAGCGCGCGCTGGCGGCTCCGGCTGCTTCTCCATCTGCGACTGCGTAGATTGTATAGAGCCAACGGCATCGGTTGCCTTGACCTGCTCGATGAAGTTGTGCAGCAACAGGTTGACCTTCACTGGGTCGCGCGCATTGGGAATATGACCGCTGCCCACCAGCGTCACCAGCCTCCCGCCAGTCAACTCAGCGAGGCGTGCGCCCCGCGCATGTGGCGTGATCGCATCTTTACTCCCATGAATCACCAGCACCGGGCAACGCACCCGTTCGGCGCGTTCTTTTACCCATTGCTCACTTGTGGAGGCCAGGCGCATTTCTCGACGAGCTGGCGCGTCTTCAATTGTCAGCAAAGTTTCGGGTGTGGTTTCCAGCCCCCAGCCAACGCAGTCTTCGATCTGCTTGGTGGAATGTGGCTCGCTGAAGCACTGGGAGAAGAAGAACTCCAGGAAGCCCCGATAGTCTTTCAGCCAGTAGTGACGGTTGTACTTTGCCCAGTCTTCCTCGGTATCGAGGTGGTCATCAAAAGAGTAGAAGATGCGATAGTCATGCGCTGGTGGCATCGGCAAAGATGGCCCGATAAATATGGAGCCTAACACTCGTTCAGGACAGTTCGCAGCAAGTTCAAGCGCCCATTGCGCCCCCATCGAAAGCGAAACCAGCACGGCTTGCGCAGTTCCGGTGGCATCCATCACTGCCAGGATGTCAGCAACATATTCCTGATGGGTATAGGCGTCTGACGCTAAAGGACGGCTCGATTTGCCGTTGCCCCGGCCATCAAAGGTGATGACGCGCCCATGTCGCGCCAGATAGGGGACTTGCGCCTTCCAGAAGCGCGAATGGATAATAGACCAGGTAGGGAGGAGCAGCACTGTTGGTTCGCTCTGCCCAAACACCTCATAGAAGATGCGAACGTCGCCACGTTCGACATAGCCTTCTTCGTCAGGATACCGCGCCCTCATGCTCGTCATCCCTTTCCGCAGCTTTCGCCGCTTCTAAGGTCATGAGCCAGCGATCAATCATCGCCAGTAATTCCGTCTGCCCTTTGGTGATGCCGCCGAGCCGTTCGAGGATGATGCCCTCATTGAACGTGGCGACCAGGGCGACAATACCCTCAACCGGAAACTGCTCGCTATCGAGGCCATACTCAGCCAACGCTGTGGAGAACGCCTCATGCAACACATCGGTCCATTGGTCGTGAACCCGAATCAGCCGCTCGCGCAATTCGGGTCGGTTCCAGGCCAGCGCCTGCAACTCCAACCAGATTTTTTGGTAGCCGCTTTCGCGGTCCTCATCGAGATAGCCCATCGCTCTGCGCCACTTCTCGATGAAAGGGATATCCGCCGCATACATGGCGCGCTGCCGTTCTATCAGCCGTTCGGTGAAGCGTTCCAGCACGCAGACAAAGAGATGCTCCATCGAGCCGAAATAATAATGCACCAGGCCGTGATTCGCGCCGGCCTCCTCCGCTAACCGGCGTGTCGTAATGTTGGCGTAGCCAACGTCTACCAGAAGCCGTTCCGCCGCGTTCAGAAACGCCTCCATCGTTACTTGCCGTGTCTCCGATTTCTTTGTTTCGACCATTGCGTCCTCTCGATTAGTCGAATGTCTTAGTCAATTGACTAAGACAAGTGATAACATATCCATCTCGTCCTGTCAAGAGGGAATATTGTGATAACAGGTGTTCCTCGCCAAACACGTATTTTTACGATGTGGCATGTGCAAGAAGACGCCGCAAATAGAGCTTTGCGGCGTCCTCTTGCGCGTGTGAAAGAAGATTCAGAGCGCCTTGATGCGTGGATCGGCGATGCCATAGATGACATCGGTGATGAGATTGGCCAGGGCGATGAAGACCGCAATCAGCAGCACGGTTGCCTGCACCACCGGATAATCACGGTTCTCGATGGCCGTGAGCGAATAGACGCCGATGCCGGGGATGTTGAAGAGCAGCTCGATGATAAATACCCCGCCGACGGCGAAGCCGAGCGCCGGTCCCACCGCCGTTAGCACGTTGATGAGGGCATTGCGAAAGGCATGCCGCCAGACGACGATGCGCTCGGTCAATCCTTTGGCGCGGGCGGTGCGCACATAATCCTGCCGCAGCACCTCCATCATGCTGGCCCTGGTGATACGTACAAAGAAGGCGAAGTCACCAGCGCCGAAAATGATGATGGGCGCGACCCAGGAGTCCCACGTATCCCAGCCGGTGACGGCGAGGCTGGGCAGACCGGCGTTGTGAAGATTGATCATCAGCAGCCAGTAGAAAGGGATCAGCACAAACGAGGGCAGAGCGAACAACACCAGACTGATGGTCTGAGCGACCGTATCAAAGGCGCTATTGGCCTTGACTGCCGCATAGAGGCCGAGCGGGATGCCCACCACCACCGCTAGGACGGTGCCGCTGATGCCCAGTTGCGCGGAGACCGGCACATAGCGCGAAAGGATATCGCTCACCTTGACGGTGCGGTCAATGTAGGAATAACCGAAGTCCAGCCGCAGCGCGCCGGTAAGGAAGTTCCAATACTGCTGCCAGAAGGATTGATCCAGCCCGTAGAAGTGCATTAGCGATGCCATCATCGGACGGCTGCAATGACCATTGCAGTTGACCAGCACGGCATTGCCGGGGGCAAAGTAGCCCAGCACAAACGTAATGAAGGAGACGCCCCATAGGACGAAAACCAGTCCGGCCAGGCGCCGGATGAGGAAACGAACGCCCACCCGGATTGCGGTGAAGGCGCAGATGCCCACGATCACCACCAAGAAGATGATGCCAGGGAGATTGTCTGAAAACTGATTCATACCTCGGTAGCTTGCCTCTCGTGATGGTCGCGCGACCTGACGTTCAACTAGCAATTCGCTCAATATTTCGTTGACCCACTGTCGTTACTGTTACTATGGAGCCGCCCACCATGCGTATTTTCCGGCTGGTGGCTCCTGGGCAATCAGGGCAATCAGCGAGGTCCCATACGGATAGCACCATCGAGACGGATGACCTCGCCATTCAGCATCTCGTTCTCGACGATGTGGCGGGCGAGCGCAGCGTATTCAGAAGGGCGGCCCAGTCGCGGCGGGAACGGCACCTGCTGGCCGAGCGATTGGCGCGCCGGTTCCGGCAGACCCGCAAGCATCGGCGTATCGAACGTCCCCGGCGCGATGGTGACGACGCGAATGCCGTTTCGCGCCAGGTCACGCGCGATGGGTAGCGTCATCGCCGCAACGCCACCCTTTGAGGCAGAGTATGCGACCTGACCGATCTGTCCCTCGAAGGCGGCGACCGACGCCGTGTTGATGATGACGCCGCGCTCGCCAGCTTCGTTCGGCTGCCCCTCGGCCATGCGCGCCGCCGCCAGACGAATCACATTGAAGGTGCCGATCAGGTTGACCTGGATAACCTTGCTAAACGAGGCCAGTGGATGCGGTCCGTTCTTGCCCAGCACGCGCTCGGCAATGGCGATGCCCGCGCAGTTGATCGCACCCTGCAAACCACCGAATCGTTCCTGCGCCAGATCGAGCGCGGCCTGTACGCTGGCTTCGTCGGTCACATCGGTCTTGGCAAAAATCGCACGTTCGCCTAGCTCACCGGCCAGCGCCTCGCCGGTTTCGGCATTGACATCGGCGATGACGACGTTCGCGCCAGCGCCGGCAAATTCACGCACGCAGGCGGCGCCCAGCCCGGAGCCGCCGCCCGTCACAAAGAACGTGTTATCTTGTAGCTGCATTGCATACCTCCTCACATGCCTCTTTGCCTGTCTTGGTTCATGCGATGAACTTACCGCCGAGTATATCATGCACAGCTACGATTTTTCCCATCGTTGCGCGATGTATCCGATGTTAGCCACCTGTTATTTGCCGAAGAAACGTTGGGTGAAGGTGGCGATGAAGCTGATTTCGATGATGAGGCCGATTATCGCTTCGGTGGCGGCCAGCACCGTCAGCGGATCATCCAGAGGAATGCCGCCAGGGAAGAAGCCGCGCCCATGAAACGAGGTGACGCTGAAGACGAGCGCCGCCAACGGCGTCAGATGCGGTCCCACTGTCTGGCCTACCATAAAATAGGCGGTGGCCCAGCCGAAGATGACGAACAGATAGACGATCAGACTGCGACCAGGACGATAGCCATAGCCGGCCAGCGTATCGAGGAACAGTGAGAAGAGATACGCGCCGGGGCGCAACTGGCGCAGCAGCACCCGCCGCTGTAGCACCTGCGCGCGATAGGCGAAGTTGGCGGCGTCTTCGTCCAGCCCCTGGCTGCGCAACGCCACTGCCAGTTGGCGATTCGCCCGCACTGCCGCTTCGTACTCCTCGAAGCGCGTCTCGGCGTCTTTGCTCTTTCCTTCGTCGTTCTTGCGCTGGCGGGCGTTACGCTCATCGCCCAACACTACGGATTGCCCGCTTTTGCCGCGTGCGCCGCGCCGCTGCCGCGACCACAACACCACAGCAAGGTTCGCACCGCCCCACGCGACATCTGCAAGCGAGACATAGCCATAGTGTGCATTACCAAGCGTCGCCTGGCGGAGATTGGTTGCGCTATCGAGAAATGCGCCGCGTAGGTCTGCCGGCGGCAACGTAGTGGAACCTTCTGGCCGGTGACGCCACTGCGCCAGACGCGCCATCTCATCCGCCTCGACCTGTTTGCCTTCCAGATGCGCACCGTAGAGACTGGTCCCCTGCAAATACGCGCCGCGCAGCTCCGCGCCCGCCAGATGCGCGTTTTCCAAGCGAGCATCTTCCAAGTGCGCGCGCAGCAAGAACGCCGCTTCCAGGTGGGCGTCGCGCAGGTAGGCGCGCTGAAAATAGGTGCCCCGGCAGAACGTTCCTTCGAGATGCGTCTCTTGCATGAGCGCGCTTTCCAGGTGCGCCTTATCTAGCGTCGCGCCTTCCAGGTGTGCGCCACCAAAGCGGGCGCGTTCGCCGTGCGCCTCCTGCAAGCGCGCGCCTTCCAATCGCGCCTCCCGCAGGTCCGCTTCTTCCAGGTGCGCCTCGCGCAGATCAGCGCCCTCCAGATGCGCTTCGCGCAGATCAGCTTTGGCAAGGAGCGCGCCGGTCAGCGAAGCTTCTGCCATCAGTGCTTTACGCACGTCACAGTGTTCCAGGTGTCCATGTCGCAGATCAGCCCCTTGCAACTCTGCCCCGGCAAGCCGGGCGCCTTCCAGGTGAATCGCGGCGGCCTCGAAGTGTTCGTCGCTGCCACCGGAGAGGCCCGCGAGCAGGCGCGCCAGCGGCAGGCCGCGCAAATCTACGCTACGCAGATCTGCGCCGCGCAGATCGAGTCCCACTCGTGTCCGCTGGCTCTCCTCCTGCCAGCGAACGGGTCCTCTGCCATCCTCATGCGTGGCGAGCAGCCATTCCACATCAGCACGGGAGAGGGTGACGCCGCCAAAGGGATAGACGCCCCTGGCAACGCTTGGCTGCGTGCGGCGGCACTGGCGCAGAAACGCCTGACGATCTTCGTCTATCTCCACCTCGGTGCGCCAGGGTTGTCCGCGTCGCCGCCAGTAGGCGATCCAGGCGGGGCGTTCCAGCGTCTGTGGGCGCTCCACAGCATCAGTCGTATGGGCGGTATCCGGCCCGGCTTCTGGCTGGCTCATCGCGCTCCCCCTTTAGCACCTCACCACTATACCAACGTGATGCCAACGTGATGCCAACGTGATGCCAACGTGATCCCAGCGTGCGGTCGTTAGCGATACCAGTCTACCAGAATCACGTGCACTTTGCCAGCAGCAAAAAGAACGAGCGGCCAAACAGCCAGCAGGCTATCGGACCGCTCGTCATGTCAGGCATCAAGAAGGCTTATGGACGCCGCCCCTGGTTGGGATCGTTGGGGTCCACCAGTTCTTCGTCTGTGTTATAGACCTCTTCGGCAATCGGCGTGACATTGCCCCTGGCGTCGCGGGCGACAATCTGACGCTGCACCTGTGCGGTGCCAGCAGCGCCACCGACGCCGGTGTTGCTGCCGTTGACGACCACATTGTCCTGCTCTTCGATGGTCACAGGCTCATCCTTCTTGCGGCGGCGCAGCAACAGGAGCAGCAACAGGAGCAGCAGCAAGAGCAGCAGCAGGCCGATCAGGCAGTAAATTACCGTGCCCGCGCCGGAGGGCGGCCAGAGCGGCGGCAGGCCACCAGCAGGCGTGCCAGGGGTCGCGGTGGGCGCGGTGGCCGCTGTCGCGGTCGGCGTCGCAGTGATGGCGGCAGCGCCGGGCAGCGTGACGGTGGCGCCTGCCTGGAGTTGCGGCGAGGCTCCGCAGGTGCCCTGCGGCTCGACGGCGACCACCGGAATCTGTACGGTACTCGTCTCGTGTGGCGAATTGAAGGTGAGCGTGAAGGTGCCATCACTGGCCACCGCCGTCGTACCGGCGCTGGTGGCGCAGCCGTTCGACCCCGGCGGACCGTACAACACTTCGACCGAGCCGCCATTTGGTGAGCCACTGGGATAGAAGCCGCTGCCTTTGACAGTGACGGGGCCACCATCGGCGGTAGGCGCGGTGACAGTGATCGCAGGCGCAAGCACCTGGAAGCCGCCGGGCACCTGAAGCGTGTGGTTGCCGTTACTCGTGTCAATCACACAAATCTGGTAGGTGCCGGGGTTGGTCTGCGGCCACTTGAAGGTAATCTTCACCGTGCCGTCGCTGCCAACCGTGCCGGTCGCGCCGTTGATGGTGGTGACGCCGGAGGCGCAGCTATTGGGGCTGTAGCCGATGGCGATGCTATGGCCAGCCGTGAGATGGCTGCCGTTGATAGTGACGTTCGTGCCGGTGGCGCCATAACTGGGCGTCACCGCGACACAGTTGCCGGGGTTGGCATCACAACCGGAACCGGAAAAATAGCTGGTGGCTGCCGCAGAGCTGGCGGGATGCGCGGATGCCAGCGACGGCGCGCAGAGCGCGAAGAGCAACGCGAAGAGCGGAAGCGCCACCGCCAGGCCAGCGCGCACCCGTCGTGCATGCGCCACCGGCAATCCGGAGTTTTCCCCACCAGGCGTTCGGGTTATCAAGGTATTCGCCATGAAACGTAGCGCCTCCTTCATCCAGACCACATTGTTGATTGGACAGGATATCTCCGGCCACGTGAATACTGGCCAGAGCAAGAAAAGAGCAAAAGATAAACCGAGTGTAGCAGTATGCGAACAGGCTGTCAACGTCACATGCCACACGTACCATCCAGTACCATCGGGTGCGCGAAACAAGCTGGCGATGTTCGGGACGCGCAAAATGGTTTCGCATGTTCCCTCTGGTCTCTATTTCTCTCTAACGAACGAGCGCGCAGGGAGTATTCGATGATTTTAGTGGAATAGGCCACATCTCTCTGATTAGTCCTTGCTGCGGAGTGACTGGCGATAAGAGGCGATGAAGATATGTTGATGCTGTAAAATTAGGCGTGCTGCCCTCTAATTTCCAGCCAAATGGCGTATCAAATAGTCCTACTTCTTATTTATTTCTAAGAAATGCGCCCCATACTGCGACGATAGCGTGCCGGATTGGGAGGCGCTCGATAAGAGGGTGCGGTATGGCAGGTTTGGGCGAAGTCTGTGGCGCGGCGGCTCCGGAAACATCGGAAACTGCGGAGACGCCGATAGCGCCAGCGGCTGCCCCTGCGTCTGCACGCTCGCCCGGCGTGCCCGGCACGCTCGCCCGCCTGCGTAAGGCGAAAGCCTCGCTCAACATGCCGGCACACCCCTGGCTGGCGAAGGGCTGGCGCTTCTTCGCTTCGCCGTATGCGGCGCTGCCCCCTGCGCCGAAGGGTCGCTGGCCGCGCATCGCGTTGATCCTGCTGGCCGCGCTGACGCTGGCATTTGTCATCTATTTCACCGCCTATACCTGGGCAATGTTCGACACGTTCAGGTCCAGCGCCGAAGACATGGGCATCATGGATCAGGCGATCTGGAACACACTCCACGGCGCGGTGCTGCATCAGACGATTTGCAACAGCATCAGCGACTCCAATTGCCTGGGCGACATCTCGCGTTTTGCCATCCACTTCGAGCCGATTATGCTACCGCTCGCGCTGCTCTATGTGGTTGCGCCCTCGCCCAAGTCGCTGATGCTGTTGCAGGTGTTGGTCGTCGCCAGCGGCGCGTATCCCGTCTACTGGATTGCCTGCCGGCGATTGGCCAGCCCGCTGGCGGGCTTAATCTTCGCCCTGGCGTATCTGCTCTATCCCGCAGTGCAAGGCGCGCTGCTCTTTGACTTCCACGCTGTGACGCTGACGATAGCATTCCTGCTCTTTGCCATCTACTTCATGCTGACACGCAACAACCGGGGTCTGGTCATCGCCTGTGTGCTGGCGCTTTCCACCAAAGAAGAGGTGCCGCTGGACATCATCATGCTCGGCCTTGCCATCCTCTGCCTGCAACGGCGCTGGCGGGTGGGCCTTGGTCTCATCGGGCTGTCGTGCGCCTGGTTGGGGATGACGCTGATCGTCATGCACATCTTCAGCCCGCTGGGTCACTCTCCAACGGCTGAACGCTATAGTTATCTCGGCGACAACCCGGTGCAGGCGGCGGGATACATCCTCACCCATCCCATCCAACTGCTTCAGCGCCATCTCTTCGATGCCAGCGCGCAGACGTACCTGCGCACGCTGCTGGGGCCACTCGCCTATCTTGGCATTCTCAGCCCATTCACGCTGGTGCTGGGGCTGCCTGCGCTGCTCATCAACTTGCTCAGCAGCGATCCGAGTATGCACCGGGGATTGCATCAATATAGCGCGGAAATTATCCCATTTATGCTGTTTTCCGCCATCTCCGGCGCAGCGCTGGCGCTACGCCTTGCGCGCTGGGCCATCCCTCACCTGCGCCCGCTGGTGAACCGCACGCTACGCGCTCTCCGGCAACGCCTGCCGGTGAAGCGACTCCCGGCGCTCACTGCGGCGGCGCAACCGCGTATCCTGCGGGCGACGCTGCTGCTGCTGCTGATGGCGCTGGTGTTGTGCTGTTTGCTGCAACAGGGCATCGAGCCGGACCTCAACGATCTGCCGGGTACGAGCAGCTTTTCCTGGCCAGAGCTGACGCCACACCGTGCGCTCGCTGATACCGTCGTCTCGCTGATTCCCGCTGGCGCCAGTGTCTCCGCGCAGGATATGCTGGTGGCTCATCTGAGCCATCGTCGTGCCATCTATCAGTATCCCTACATGGCGGCGGAGTCGCAGTATGTCGTTCTCGATACCCTGGGCTACATTTATCCCTTCACCAACCAGAATGCGTATAACCAGAGCATCAATGCGCTACTGACCAGCGGGCAGTTTACCGTCATCTTCAATGAAGATGGCTACCTCGTCCTGCAACATATCCCGCCCCCAAGCTCACCTTAGCTCACCTTAGCTTTCCTTACAACCTGGCTCATCCATAGCCCCCGCGTCATCTACGCATTGCTCCGCTTGACATGCGCCTGTACGCTGAAAGGGGCACGCGCTTATGGCAACACTGGCAACACTGGCAAGCTTCAGAACTTCGGATAGAAGGGAAACACGAAAACGATGGCGTGGTTCTTTCGACGCAACAAACAACAAGCGGCTGTTGCAGAGCAGGCGAAACTGGCACAACAGACACAACTGGCGAAACAACAGGCGGCTGGCGGGGAGCAGTTTCAGTGGCTTGGTGAGCGGCGGCATATTGCGAATGCGCCGTATGTTCTGCCCAGCGACGACCAGGAAATCAACCGGCTGGACTTTCAGCATTATATGTTGCGCTATGCCTTGCGCGGCAATTATGCGGCGCCGCTCACCCAGCCCACCAGCATCCTCGACGTTGGCAGCGGCACCGGGCGCTGGGCAATGGAGATGGCACAGTTGTTCCCGCAGGCGAACGTCGTCGGCACCGATCTGGTAGAACCGAAATCTGAAACGGTTGCGGCCAGCCTGGGCTATGGCCTGGATACGCGCCCAGAGAATTACGCCTTCATTCAGGGTAATGTGCTGGAAGGGCTGCCATTTGGCGATAACAGCTTCGACTTCGTGCATGTGCGGCTGCTGCTCTTCGCCATTCCGGCGGAGAAGTGGCCAGTGCTGGCGCGCGAGGTCTTGCGTGTGACCAAGCCCGGCGGCTGGGTGGAGTCTGTGGAGACTGGCCCCCAGCGTAACGGTGGTCCGGCGATGGATGCGCTGGTACAGTGGATTACGCAAACCAGCGTGCGGCGCGGTGTGGACCCGCTGCTCGGCCCGCGCATCGCTTCCTTCTATGCGGATGCCGGCGCGCGTGGCATGCAGGCGCATAGCGTGACCGTCCCCGTTGGGCGCTACGGCGGTCGGCTGGGCAATATGGCGGAGGTGGATGTCTTCAGCGTGGTGGGCGGCGTCAAGCCGCTGGTGGTGTCGCAGGGAATCACCGACGCCGACACCTATGACCGGGCGATGGCGCAGGCGCGTGCTGACCTGGACCGCTGGCAGTGCGTCCTGCCATTCTATATCGCCTATGGGCAGAAGGCATAAGCAAGCTGGTGATTGAAACAACGCGGGATGACGCCCGAATACGGTGTCATCCCGCATCATCCCGCATCATCCCGCACCAGTCATCGCATGCGCCTATGCGCCCTTGATCCGGCAGACAACAACAGCCGTCCTGCGGGGCATGTCGCATAGCTTCTAGAGCACAGGCTTCAGTTTATGCTTCAGCTTATGCTTCGCGGACCGTTACTGCCAGGATTTCCGGTGCGCGGCGGAGCAAGACCGGCGCGATCAGGCGGGTTGCAATCTGGTGGAAGGCGATGCCATAGAGAAGCGCCAGCGGCACGGTGACGATGAACCATTCGTTGTGCCCCAGGAGCAGCGGCAGCACCACGGCAGCGGCAACTGGCAGCAGCAGAATCGCCACCACCATCAGCACCGTCATCGAGATGATTCCCCGTAGGCAGCCATTCTCGGAGGACATCGAGCTGGTCTCGCCCATGCGCATCTGTCGCATACGGAACGGGAACAACACCGAGGTCACGTTGCCACAACCCAATGTCAGCAGCACCGCCGCCAGCCCAACGCAGAGCGCCAGTGGCACGTAGCCCCAGCCGCCAGTCATTGCTCCTTTGATGAGCGTGAGAATCGTCACACCAGCCATCGCAAGGCCGCCAGCGAAGAGATTCTTGCCCCAGAAGACATCCAGCGGGCGCACCGGAAAGAGAAAGAGCGTCTGGAGTCCCTGGCGGTCCATCCCCAGCGAATTGATCGAGAAGCTGTAGACGAGCAGCAGCGCGGGAAGCGGCGCCAGCAACACCGAAGCGTCGCCCAATATGCTGCCAGAAGAGGCTCTCTGCCCATAGCCGTAGAAAATATTGGGGAAAAGTACCAGGATCACCGGCACGATCATCCCCATCAGCGCCACCTTATATTGTGGGTCGCGCCAGAGATAGCGCATATCTTTTGACACAATCGCCTGTGCTGCGCCGGAGATAGGCCGCCAGACGCGCCGCTGTGGAGTTGCCGATGTAGCCGGTATAGCAGGTGCGGCAGCTGTGGCCGCCGCGCCAGAAACGCCCGCCGTGACCGCTCCTGCGCCACGGCCTGCCACCGCAGGTTGTACGCCACGTCGCCTGCGTGTTTTCGCGCCCGCGTCAGCGGTCTCCGCCGTGGTGATGCCACGATCCAGCACCCAGGCCCACAGCGCCAGCATCAGCGGAATGAGCAGCAGCGAGCCACCGAGCCAGAGCAACGCGGGCGCGTAGTCGCCGCTATTTGCCAGCACGATGGCCTGCGCCGCCATCCCCGGCGGCGCCCAATGCACGTATTGTTCGACATGCGACTGGGCAATCTGGTTGGCAATGTCGCTGCCTGGAACATAGGTGAAGATGCGCCCGGCGAGTTGCCCACTGAGCGAACAGGCGACGCCGAAGAGCGCGAAAATAATCAGCGTTACGTCACGATAGCGGCGGGTGCGCAGCAAGCCCATCAGCACAGCAAGAATCAACTGGCTGAAGCCGACGGTATGCACATACGCCACGATCAGCGCCAGCGCCGTGATAATGGCCGCCAGCGGCGTTGCATGCCAGGCGAGCAGAATGGCAACATAGAAGAAAGCGATGAAGAGCGTGCTGACATCCAGCAGCGTCGCCAGCACCAGGCTGACCATTTGCTCACCGCGCGTCAGCGGATAGATTTGCAGCTTGGTGACGTCCAGCCCCTCATTGACGCTATAGGAGAGCAGCGGCAGCGCCGCCCAGATGAGATAAAGGCCCGCGATCACCAGGAACAGCAATTGGATAGCGGCATTCTGCGACAACTGTGTGTAGCCAAAGAACGTGGCCAGCGCCAGCCCGCCCAGAACCGGCACGAAGAACACCAGCATGAACACCAGCCCGACGATGCGCCTGGTATTGCGGGTATAGCCGCGCAGGGTCAGCTTCCAGCGCAGCCAGAGCAGCGTGCGCACATGGCTGGGGCGAATGGCGAAGCTGATGGCACGCGGCGTGCGGGCGACGTTGGGTTGTTGTCCCTGTTGTTCGTGCGCCGCCGAACTGCTGGCTATTCCAGCCATTCGAGTCCTCCTTCGCGGGTGTCGGCGCCAACAAGTTGCAGGAAGATATCTTCGAGGCTGCGGTTCTCTGCGCCGGAGCCGCCCGCGCGGGCGCGTAGCTCCGCCAGCGTACCCTCGGCCACCAACGTGCCGCCCTGGATGATGCCGACGCGCGTGCAGAGGCGTTCCACCACCTCCATGATATGCGAGCTAAAGAAGATCGTGGTGCCGCTGGCCGTCAGATCGCGCAGGATATTGCGAATGACGCGCGAGCTAACTGGATCAATGCCCTCGAACGGCTCATCCAGGAAGAGGACCTGTGGCCGGTGGATCAGCGCGGCGGCCAGCGAGACCTTCTTGCGCATGCCCACCGAATAATCCACCACCAGCTTGTCGGCGTCGTCTGCCAGCATCAGCACATTGAGCAGCGAGTTGGTGCGGTGGCGCACCTCATCTTTGGGGATGTCGTAGAGCCTGCCGGCGAACTCGATCAGTTCGCGCCCGCTGAGGCGCTCATAGAGGTTGAGTTGTTCCGGCAGCACGCCCATCGCTGCCTTAGCAGCCAGCGGATCACGCCAGACATCCACGCCACCGATGAAGGCCGTTCCAGAGGTCGGGCGCAGCAAGCCGACCATCATCTTAATGGTGGTGGATTTGCCGGCGCCATTCGGCCCCAAAAAGCCAAAAAACTCACCGCGTCGCACCGCCAGATTCAGGCCATTGACAGCAACCTTCTGCCCAAAGGTCTTGGTGAGTCCCCAGGTGGCAATGGCGGCATCCGCTGGCGGAAACACCGCCGGAGCGGGCGCAACGAAACCAGGCTGTGGCGCCGGGGACATCGGCGGCATCGGTGGCGTAGGTTGCGGAGTCCATTGGCCCGAAGGCGCGGGTGTATCGGTGTTCATCTCAATCCCTTCAATCCCTTATCGAAAGGCGTTGTCGGTTGATCCAGTGATCGAATAATGGAATGATCGCAACGCTGGGAGTCGCCTGGCGCTGTTGCATCAGCGGCTCTGCGTGTTCAGCCTGGTCTGCCTGTTGGCGCTTTGACGTCGCGTGCAGATAAGCCGGGAGACTGGCCTGTTTCACTTTTCTCCGGCGCGCCTGTCACTCTGACGATTGTACCAAGATTCGCAAGAGCGCCGCAGCCCTGGAACGCTGCGTACACATCACGCCGTATCGTGTACGTGGCAACTGATGCTGAGGTTCCATATGCGCGGTGTTGCTGTCGCTCCTTGAAGTTGCGGGCAGGCGTGTGGTACACTGGCAGTGGGCCATCCTACACGATGGCCGCTGGCCCCCATAGCTCAGCGGATAGAGCACCGGCCTCCGGAGCCGGGCGCGGGCGTTCGAGTCGCCCTGGGGGCACCCAACGAAGACCCTAATGACCTCCGGTAAGCTCCTGTACGTCGTGGTATGCGGCGTAAAGGGGCTTTCGTTGTGTCTGTGAGCGAAAGTAAAGTTGGCGAGTGCTGTGTATGCTTGACATACACGCATTCTACCACCCATCAAGGTCAAGTCTTTAACAGGCTCTAGTCGTGGTCAATTTTTTACGCACACTTCGCCATAGCTCCCTTGACATAGTTGGACAAATGAGTGCTTGGGATCAAGAGATTCTAGCAGTTGATTGGCGCACGATGAGATGAGGGTTGGTAAGGATCTTGATAGGCTCTTCGGAAGCGCCCATTCTTTTTCCCTGAATACGCCGCAGCAATAGTTCCGTGGCGGTGCGGGCCAGCTCTAACTTCGGGATGCTGATCGTTGTCAACGGTGGATGAGCATGAGCCGCCTGGCTGATATCGTCTACCCCGACGACAGCAATATCATGCGGCACAGCTAACCCTTTGTGAGTGATCGCCTCGATGGCACCCAAGGCCATCCAGTCGTTCCCTGCAAAGATTGCTGTTGGCGGCTGGGGCAGAGCTAGAAATGCCAGTCCCGCTTGATATCCGCTCTCGAAAGACGAATCTCCCTGGCGGATATACTCCTGGGGAGCGGCAAGTCCCGCTTGCGCCAGCGCGGTCTCGAACCCCTGGCGCCGGGTCCATTGGACAGGCTCTTCCACAATCATTGCAATGCGACGATGACCACATTCCAGCAGATGGCGTGTTGCCAGTTCGCCGGCCAGGCGAAAATCAATATCTACAAGAGGCAGGCGCTGAGCACGCGGATCCTGGTTCCAAACGCACAACACCACCGCTTTGCCGGCATCAGCCAGCGCCAGCACGTCGGTAATGTCGGCGGCCATATCCATTACGATGAAGCCATCCACCCAGCGGCTTGCCATGCGCTCGAGGTGCCGCCGCCCTTCTTCCGGCGATTGGTGCGTCATGCTCAAGAGTAACTGGTAGTCATGCCGGTCTGCGGCGCGTTCGACCTCCTCAACGACTTCGGCAAAAAATGGATTCGAAATAGTTGGAACCACCAGAGCCAACGTGGAGGTTTTGCCCTGGGCCAGCCCACGCGCCACCAGATTGGGCCGATAGCCTAATTCTTCAATGGCTTCAAGGACGCGCGCTCGCGTTTTCGCGCTTACAGGTACACGCTGGGTAATCACGTTGGACACCGTTGCTGTGGTTACTTTGGCCCGGCGTGCCACATCTGAGATCGTTGTCATCAAAATATTTGGCACGGAGACCCCGGCGTTCACGCCTGGGGAGGAAGCGCCGCTCCTTTCTTCCCGGTCTGTCTATTCTGCCCATTCGCGTAGGTGTAGGTATAGCCGTCCGCTCGGTGGAGCGGCTGACAATAGCGATAATGAATGCCCTGGATGGTGCCACTAGGGGTTTTGAGATTGCAGGAGCCACTGGCGCGAATGGCCAGACGCCCGACATAGGTGCCAGCCTTTTTACTGGTGGTGGGCACGACTGCTCGCACCAGATCTCCGGTACGGAAGCCCCCCACCACACTGGTGGCCTTTGGGGCTTTGTCGGGAAATCCTGCCCCATTGGTGCGACACATCTGCCGACTATGCCGACCAGTTGCCGTGATGAGCAATGGGGAAGTACATGAGACGCCAGTGATGGTAAGGGTAGCGGGCGTACTCGTTCCAACGCAGGCCGCATCAAGCCAATGCGTCTTTGGCAGGCTTCGTTGCGTGCGGTTCCATTTCGTCAGACCACCGCTGCCCGTCTCGAGTGGCAGCCCAGTCGCTTTCAGCCGTTGGTAGAGCGTCCAGCGCGTACTATTGACGGCTGCCGCGTCTTTTAAGGGTTGCTTTGCTCTCGCTTGAATCTCAGGGTGGCCGAACTCAGTAGCGGTTTGGGTGCCTTTGGCGGTGTTACACGGCTCACACGCCAGCGTGAGATTGCTGATACGATTCGAGCCGCCGCGTGCTTTCGGGATGATATGCTCGATTTGCAAGGGTACGTTGGTCGCCCCGCAATAGGCACAGCGCCGTTGCCACTTCTCCAAGAGATATTCGCGCACTTCATAGCCAGCGAGTTCCCCTTGTTGATACTCTACCCCACTGATTCCCGCATGCTGCATGAGGTGGGTATCAAACCTGACCAGTTCCATACTGATCGCCTGAATAGGACACAACCGTTGCAATCGCGCTGTCCAGGTGAGGATGTTCTGGACGCGACTTTCCAGCGATGGCGGTACCCAACCATCAGGCGTGCGACGATTAGCAAAGCGTGCTGGGCGATACCGGGTGTTTCGACGACGACGGCTGCGTCTACACGCGCGCCGTTGATCCAGGCGTTCTTTGACCTGCTGACTGCGATGCGTGATTTCGGCTGCCGCTACTACCTGCCCGCTGGCATCGTTGACGATAGCGACGCCAGTGATCCTGCTGCCTGGGTCAAATTTCAACCGTAATGGCTCTACGGGCACAGTGGGCAATGCCCGTTTCAAGATGATAGTGAACGGATAGCGCCGCCAGACTGCTGCTTGCCCAGCGGTCAAGAGCCTTCTGGCTTGCCCTGGATGGACCGGATTCAGCGGGCGCTTTTGTGTGTCGATTACAAACACATGCGACATACGATAAACAACCTTCCGTTTGCCCACGCTTGCCCGCATGGGCCTCTGGTTGCCTTACGACTCCCAGGTCATGTTCCCCTCGACAAAGTTAGTGGGAGGTTTCTTTGACAACAGCACTGGCTCGAACCCTGTCCGCCTGTTTAACCATTGTCCGCAGAGCGTGAGACTGAGGTGCCATCCCACGGTGCCTATTGTTGTATTCTCCCCTAACGTAGCCCGGTAAGTAGCTGGCTACTCCTGGCTGAGTCTGGTCAGATTCGGGCAGGTGTTGGTTGCCCTTCACATGCCTCTAGCTTTCGCTATGGGGTGTCTGACGCAATCCTAATGCTTGATAGGTAAAGGCTTCTACGCTCTATCATACGCACTCCATACTTCAATAGCAAATTCCCCCTTGTTGCTGAAGCCGCTGGCAAGCTCTTAACACGCCCTTGACAAGCCACCCACCCATCAGTATACTTCATTTAACCGATTAAATATAAGCGGTTAAATGAACGACAACCGGGCAACTACCAGCATGGAGTTGCTCAGATCATGTCTAGCCTTCTGGTTGGTCCCTCTCAGTGCATTGGGAGCAGATTGCTGTCTCCTCCCAGTATTCGCGCATCCGAAACCCAACGATCACGGTGCAACGGCTTCGTTAGAGACAAGAGATACAAGTCGCTCTTCTTCAGAGAAGCAACGGCGCTTTTGAGGTCGGAAGTATGTTTACCATAGGGGTAGATTTCGGAACAGAATCTGGCCGGGCGCTCCTTGTTGACGTGCGTAATGGGCGCGAGCTCGCCAGCGCGGTCCATACCTATGCACACGGAGTAATAGACAAGCATTTGCCCAGGGATTCGGTATCTCTGCCACCTGACTGGGCATTGCAGGATCCCGCGGATTATCTTGCTGTCTTCCAGAACGCTGTGCCAAGCGTGGTGCAGCAGAGCGGCGTTGATCCGAAAGAGATCGTTGGCATTGGCATTGATTTTACCTCCTGTACCATGTTGCCTACCCTGCGCGACGGGACACCGCTTTGCTTTCTGGATCAATGGCGCATGCACCCCCATGCCTGGGTGAAGCTCTGGAAGCATCACGCCGCCCAACCGCAGGCAGACCAGATCAATGCGCTTGGGCAGGCGCGCGGCGAGGAATGGGTACGGCGCTATGGCGGGAAATATTCCAGTGAATGGTTCTTCAGCAAGGCCTTGCAGATTCTTCAGGAAGACGCTGAGATCTATGCCGCCAGCGAGCGCTTCATCGAGGCCGCCGATTGGGTGGTATGGCAACTGACAGGCGTGGAAACGCGCAATATTTGCACCGCTGGCTACAAGGCAATGGTCATTGATGGGCGCTTTCCCTCGCGCGACTTTTTCGCCGCCCTCGATCCTCGTTTTGCCGATATTACCGAGACCAGGATGAGCAACCATTTCATGCCCCTGGGCGCTTGCGCTGGCCGACTCACTGAAGAGGCTGCCGCCTGGACGGGCTTAATGCCGGGCATTGCCGTAGCGGTTGCCAATGTGGATGCCCATGTAACTGCTCCGGCGGTGCGAGTCACCGAGCCGGGGCATATGGTGATGATTATGGGCACCTCCACCTGCGACATCTTGATCGGAGACTCGCTGCAAGAGGTCGAGGGCATGTGTGGTGTCGTGCAGGGTGGTGTCTTACCAGACACCTATGGCTATGAAGCCGGGCAGAGCGGTGTCGGTGATATTTTTGCCTGGTGTGTCGAGCATATCGTCCCCCCTGCGTATCATGATCGCGCCAGAGTGGATGGTCTTGACCTGCATACGCTGTTGGAACGCGAGGCGGCGCTTGTGCCGCCAGGCGCATCGGGCTTGCTTGCGCTAGATTGGTGGAATGGCAACCGCTCAACCCTCGTAGATGCTGACCTGTCGGGTTTGCTGCTGGGGATGACGCTGACAACCAGCGCACCGGAAATCTATCGAGCGCTTATTGAGGCAACGGCATACGGCACGCGCAAAATCATCGAAGCCTTCGAGCGCAGTGGACTCCCCATCCATGATCTGGTTGCTGCCGGAGGGCTGCCGGAGAAAAATGCGCTGCTGGTCCAAATCTACGCCGATGTGAGCGGCAAACCCATCGCGCTGTCTGGTTCTCCTCAAGCACCTGCGCTCGGCTCGGCAATGCACGCAGCAGTGGCTGCTGGATGCCATCCCGACATCCGTGCGGCAGCCGAAGTGATGGGCAAGCTGAAGCCTGAGGTGGTCAATCCGATTCCCGCGCATCAGCGTGTCTATGAGCGTCTCTATGCTGACTACGCGATCCTGCACGATTACTTTGGTCGCGGGGTGAACGACGTTATGAAACGGCTGAAGCGGTTGCGCCTTGAGGCATTCGGCAGCCAGCAACCATCTAACGGTTCTCTGCCCCAGGAGGCATGATGAGGCGTGATGATAACGAAGGGATCTAACCTATGCTCCTGACCGGCCTGCGTGAGGAGGTCTGTGCGCTCCATCGTCTGTTGCCGGGCAACCACCTGGTTGCCTGGACCAGCGGCAATATCAGCGCCCGTGACCCCGACACGCAGTTCATTGTCATCAAGCCGAGCGGCATCAAATATGACGCGCTGACGCCGGAAAACATGGTGGTCGTAGATTGCGATGGCGCCGTCGTTGAGGGACGATACACGCCTTCGTCCGATACCGCGTCACATTGCTATCTCTACCGGCGCCTCCCACACATTCATGGAGTTGTCCATACCCATTCGCGGTATGCCACTGCTTTTGCCGCGGTGGGGAAGAGCATCCCCTGTGTGTTGACGGCGATTGCCGACGAGTTTGGCGGGGCAATTCCCTGTGGCGGGTTTGCTCCTATCGGGGGAGAAGAGATTGGACAGCAGATTGTTTCCATCCTCGAAACCAGCAAAAGCCCGGCAGTGCTGCTGCAAAATCACGGCGTTTTTACCATTGGCGCTTCGCCGGAAGCTGCGGTGAAAGCCGCGATCATGGTCGAAGACGTTGCTGCCACGGTTTGGCATGCGCTGCAACTCGGCCAGCCCGTGCCCATTCCTGATGACATGATAGCCCGGCTGCACCACCGCTATACCACTGTGTATGGGCAGGCTGAGGAGGTTCCCCGATGACCACCGCCGTTGCCACATCCAATTCGCTGGCTTCGCTCGCGTTGCTGAAACGTCCGCTCACCTTGGGGGTCATCGTGGGCAATCGCGGCTTTTTCCCCGATCATCTTGCCGGAAGTGGGCGCGAAACGATCTTGCAGGTACTCGCTAAGCTACACATCCAAACGGTCATTGTGGAGGCAAACCAGACCAACGTTGGCGCGGTTGAAACATTGCAAGAGGCGCGATTGTGCGCCGAGTTGTTTCGCCAGCATCGTGATGAGATAGATGGGGTGCTCGTGACCTTGCCAAACTTTGGTGATGAGCGGGCTATCGCCAATGTCTTGCGCTGGAGCGATCTGCATGTGCCAGTGTTGATTCATGCGTTCCCCGACGACCCACGCGCCATGAGCATTGACGATCGGCGTGATAGTTTCTGCGGCAAGATGAGCGCCTGCAATAACCTACGCCAGTATGACATTCCCTTCACTTTGACCAGCCAGCATACGATGGACCCCACACAAGCCGCTTTTGCCGCTGATCTCAAGGCATTCGTGGGTATTTGTCGCGTGGTGCGAGGCCTGCGTCATGCCCGCGTGGGCGCGCTGGGCGCTCGTCCCACCAATTTCAACACCGTGCGTTTTAGCGAAAAATTGCTGGAACAGGCGGGCATAAGCGTGGAGACGCTTGATCTTTCGGAGGCATTCGGGCGCATCGCGCTGCTTGCCGACGATGCCCAGAAGGTCGAGGAGAAGCTTGCTGCTATCCGCAAATACGCCAATGCGGCAGACATTCCCGACGCTGCGCTGCTGAAGATGGCGAAGTTTGGCGTCGTGCTGGATGACTGGATCACCTCAACTCAACTAGATGCCACGGCAATTCAGTGCTGGACGGCGATGGAAGAATACTTTGGTGTCGTTCCCTGCACATTGATGAGTATGGCAAGCAATGGGTTGATCCCGTCCGCCTGCGAAACCGATGTCGCTGGCGTGGTAGCAATGCTGGCGTTGCAACTGGCATCAGGCCGCCCCAGCGCCATTGTTGATTGGAACAACAACTATGGGGATGACCCGGACAAAGGCGTCGTCTTCCATTGCTCCAATCTGCCCAAAGATATTTTCGTTGATCTGATGCCCAGACTGGATTATCAGGCGATCATCGCGGGAACCGTCGGACGAGAGAACACCTATGGCACGATTGTCGGGCGCGTCCGCGAGAACCCCTTTACCTATTTGCGCATCTCCACCGACGACCTGACCGGCCAGATGCGTGCCTACGTGGGTGAAGGCAAGTTTACGGCAGATCCATTGGAGACGTTTGGTGGCTATGGCGTGGTGCAGGTGCCGCGCTTCCAGGAATTGCTGGCCTATATCTGTGAAAACGGCTTCGAGCATCATGTCTCCATCAACCAGACGCAGGTCGCCCGGAGCCTCGATGAGGCGTTGCGCAAATACCTCGGTTGGTCTGTGTACCACCACAAATAGGGTGGTATTTCCCGGACTGGTCGTGCAAGCCGTGCGGGAGTGACACTGGCGTTTGAGATGAATAAAGAAGTGATGGGCTATGGAACTCCAGACTGATCGTATTGATCGTGCCGGGGAAGTGACAACAAAACTTCGGCGGCTGCGGGAGCAGATGGCAGCCCGCGAGGTTGACGCCATCGTGTTGAACCAGTTGCCCAATATCGCCTGGCTCACCGCTGGTGCGTCCACGTACATCAACCTGGCCAGCGATACCGGCCCATCGTCGCTCCTTATCACTCCCGACAGTGCCTATGTTGTGACGGACTGCATTGAAGGAGGACGGCTCGAACAAGAAGAATCATTGCCTGCGCTGGGTTTTCCCCTGGTGGTCGAACCCTGGGACCTGCGTGGCAGAGAACTGGCAAGACTCACTGCTGGGAAACGTCTCGCGCAAGACGGCCCAGGACAGGGGGCCAATCTCAGCAGTGATCTGCAAACGCTACGGACACACTTACAGCCAGAGGAAGCCGAACGATTACAGCGAGTTGGCTCCCTGGCCAGCGCCGCCATTGCGGAGGTGATGTATGCGATCCGGCCAGGTATGACAGAGCAGGCTATTGCAGGGCTGCTGGCGCAGGCCAGTCTGGCGCGCGGTGGCCATGCCGTCGTGAACCTGGTTGCCAGTGACGACCGCATCAGCCGCTATCGCCATCCACTACCGACCAGCAAAACGGTAGAGCGTTATGTCATGGTCGTGTTGTGCCTGCGTATTCAGGGACTCATCGCGGCGATTACTCGTCTCGTGCATTTTGGTCCCATTCCGGATGCGCTTGCAGCGAAAGCGCAGGTGACGGCGCGAGTTGATGCCAGGATGATCCTGGGCACGCGCGCTGGCAGAACGATGGGAGAGATGTACGCTCTCGCAGCGCAAGCATACCGCGAAGAAGGCTACGCTGGCGCCGTTGAAGAACATCATCAGGGGGGCAGTATTGCCTATCTCCCGCGAGAAATCCTGGCACAGCCCAACGAACCCACGGTCATCGCCGAACATCAGGCGTTTGCCTGGAATCCATCGGTTCGCGGGGCCAAGTCGGAGGATACGATCATCCTCGGTTCTGCCGGTCCCATCGTGATTACGGAGACACCAGGGTGGCCGATGACGCCTGTTGCGGCTGGTGGCCAAGTCATAGAGCGTCCAGCCATCCTTGAACGATAGGACCAACCCATGAAGCTGACTGACACGCCAAGCGCATCCATTCCAGTCTCTCTCCCTGGCGGCGCGGATTGCCGCACTGCTCCGGGGAGCTTCTTGAGGTCTCGTAGAGAGACCTTTGCTTGCGGTGGACCCTAGAAGTGCGTGAGCTGTTATCAGGCACCCGAAGGCGGGTGAGAAAGGAGCAACGACGGCACAGAATACAGGCCCATCCGGTAGTTTCCTGGCCTTCACCATTTCAATGCAGAACAGATCAACGCAGAACAGAAACAGAGGAGAGTCCTTGTGAGTACACCGAAAGTTTTGTCCTCCCGGTCCGAGGGGCAAATTGGTCGCCGGAAGCTTCTAGGTGGCGCTGCTCTTGGCGCTGCGGGGGCAGCTACTTTGCCGGCAATCCTGGCAGCATGCGCAAGTTCGCCATCCAGCGGAAGTGGCGGGAGCGAGGGCAATTTCCCTAGCCACAAACAGTGGAACTTTGTCTTCGTCAACCACGTTACGACGAATGCCTTTTTTACCCCGACCCAATATGGGATTCAAGACGCCTGCGCTCTGCTGGGCTGCAAATATCAGTGGACCGGCTCAGATCACAGCGATGTTGGTGAGATGGTCAATGCTTTCAACACCGCCCTCTCCTCCAACGCCGACGGAATTGCGGTCGCTATTACCGACGCGAAGGCATTTGACGGTCCGGTCCACCAGGCGCTTCAGGCCGGTATCCCTGTCGTCTCCTATAATGCCGACTCGCCCACCCCTGCCCAGAATGGCCGCCTTGCCTACATCGGGCAGGATCTTTACCAGTCTGGCCTTGCAGTGGGGCAGCGGTTCACTACTCTTGTGCAGTCAGGGGACGTGGTCGGCTTTATTGCCACCCCTGGCTCGCTCAACATCCAGCCACGCATTGACGGGATAAAAGCAGCAATTCAGCAATCCGGCCTGCCGATCAATTTCGTCGAGATTGCCACTGGAGCCAAGCAGGAAGACGAGCTAGCTGCCGTTGAGGCATACTATCTGGGTCATAAGAACCTGAAGGGCATGGTGGCGGTGGATGGCGGCAGCACCGCCAGTGTTGGGCAGATTATGCAGAAATATAATCTGCCATCTCAGGGCATCCACGGAGCAGGGTATGACCTTGAGCCACTGACGCTCCAGGCAGTACAAAATGGGTTCCTGGATTTCACTGTTGACCAGCAGCCCTACCTCCAGGGGTTTATCCCTGTGGTGCAGTTGTTCCTGTATAAGCTCTCTGGTGGGCTTTCTCAGCCGGCGGATACGGATACAGGTCTTCTGTTCGTCACCAAGGACAATGTTGGACCCTACCTGAAGGTCCAGACGCGCTTCGAGGGCAGCTCCTCCAAGGAGCAAGTCGTTTCGTCGAGCTAGGCAAACCCAGCCTGCCAGAGTTCTACTCTTCCTTGCTCTATGTGCGGGGAGATAGCAAGAGTGGGGGGACCGGAACCTTGAATCAGGGAACCAGTCCTCCTCTCTTCCAAGTCACGCTTTCTTCTCTACTAGCTTCGCTTATACTAGAGCCAGAAAGTGTTGGCATCAGATTCCGTGGAACGTTCTCTTTGTTGGTGGTGACGTCGTGAGTGCGCCGCTGAAGAACGGAGGAGATTGAAATGGCCGAAGAAGTCCTTTCAAAGGCTACTGATTCCCAAGACAGTCCAGAAGTCCCGCCAGCGAAGAGCCAGGCACTCTGGTCGAGAATCCTGGGAATCTTTTTGAAGCAGCGCGAGGCGACGATTTTCATTATTGCCGTAGCGCTGGTCATCTATTTTCAGGCATCAAATTCAACCTTTCTCTCAAAACAGAACATCGGCCTCATCTCACAATACACAGCAGCAACGGCTATTATTGCGTTCGGTGAAGTGATGCTGCTCATCTGCGGCGAGATTGATCTGTCAGTTGGGTTTGTATACGCGCTTGCTCCTTTTGTCATGTACTTTGCCGTACAAGATGGCTTTCCATTGCCTCTTGCCGTCATCATCGGCCTGGTGGTAAGTCTGCTCGTTGGCCTGTTCAATGGGTTTGTGGTGGTCTATCTGCATGTGCCTTCGCTGATTGCGACGCTCGGAACGGGCCTTTTGCTCAATGGCATTACGCTCACCATATCAAACGCCTTTCAGGTGCTCACCCCTGGAACCGGAACCCGGTTTGCCGGCATCATGGGAAACGATACGTTCTCGGAAATCTTGTGGGCCATTGGCATCGGGGTGGTGATGCAGATTATCCTGAGCCGCACGCGCTGGGGGTTGCATACATTTGCCGTGGGAGGCAACCCGTTGGGCGCAAGCGAGGTCGGCGTCAATATCCGGTTGATAAAGATACGCAATTTCATGATTACGAGCCTCTTCGGTGGCTTCGCGGGCATTCTGGAGGCATTCCGCATTACCTCCACTCAGCCCGACGCTGGTGGCACGGTCATCATGTTCAACGCGGTGGCCGGCGCCGTCATTGGGGGAACGGCCCTTCAGGGCGGCTCTGGAACTATCATCGGTGCTTTCCTGGGAGTGGTGGTGCTGGGATTACTGAACGACGGCTTTACCTTTCTGGGGGTCAATGCCCTTACCTTTGATATAGTCATCGGCGCAGCGATCCTGATCGCAATGGTTTTGAATGTGCGCCTTCAGAGGCTGCGAGAGGCAGGTAAGCAATGAGCGAACAAGCGCCAGAGGAAGTTTTGCGGATCGAGGGCATCGCCAAGCGCTATGGTGCTGTGACCGCGTTGCGTCATGTGTCCTTGCGCTTGCAGCGTGGCGAGGTGCTTGGTCTCATTGGTGATAATGGTGCGGGCAAATCTACGCTCATTAAGATTATCACCGGCTTCATTCAACCAGACGATGGCAAGATATTCCTTCATGGGAACGAAGTGAAACTGCGCTCGGTGCCATACGCGCGTTCGCTGGGCATTGAAACCGTCTATCAGGATTTGGCGCTGGTGAATGAACTCAGCGTCTATCACAATATGTTCCTCAAACGGGAGCGGCTTTTTGGATACGTACCACTCTTGAACAATGCGGCCATGCGTCGGGAGGCGCGCGAACATTTGGCGCAACTGGGCATTAACCTCCCCTCGGTGGATACGGAGGTCGCCAAACTTTCCGGCGGTCAGCGTCAGGCTGTTGCCATTGCTCGCGCTGTCTCGTCCAACGCCAAGATACTCTTGCTCGATGAACCGTTGGCAGCAATGGGCGCCAGAGAGGGTGCCCAGATTCTTGATCTGATTCGCAGCTTGAAGAGGAAAGGCGTCTCGGTGATTATGATTGGGCATAACTATGTCCAGGTGCTGGAGGTATGCGACCGCATCAATTTACTCCAGCGGGGCGAAATCACCTATGACAAGCCTGTTACCCAAAACTCGTTAGAAGAGATCAACGAGATTGTCATGCGTGAGTACCGCACCGCCGCACAGTGAGCCTTTTACAATTCAAGGCGCGCGTTATCGAGCGTCATGTGTTGCCCAATCCCTCACATGCCTCAAACGAAGCGGTTGGTGGTGGCGGGGTCGAAGATATGCAGCCGGTCGGTGTCTACAGCGAGCCGCAGCGTCTGGCCGATCTGCACCGGCGCTGTGCTGGGCAGGCGCGCCACCGACCCGTGCGTCTCCGCCTCGGCGGCAGCCTCCGGCACCATCGCACCGGGAATGGTGAGATAGACCAGTT